>Ga0208645_1000009_pt1 | contig 404530 bp, 348 predicted proteins | sample VirMetDEL_Sep_01_FD_184519 | JGI IMG/M metagenome (GOLD analysis project Ga0208645, IMG submission 184519) | Aqueous microbial communities from the Delaware River and Bay under freshwater to marine salinity gradient to study organic matter... | ecosystem: Environmental > Aquatic > Marine >...
TGGAGTTGGAAAATGGGCACGTCGTAACCGCGCATATCTCCGGCAAGATGCGCAAGAACTACATTCGTATTCTTACCGGTGACAAAGTGCGCGTCGAGCTGACGCCCTATGACTTGAGCAAAGGGCGTATCACTTACCGCGCTCGCTAAGCAAGTCAATACAAGACGCCCGGTTATGCCGGGCGTTTTTGTGTGCATGGGATTTCTCAAACACCGAGGGATCCCGCGGGAGGGGGCAAACCCCATTCTGAGAATTGCATTTCAAGACAGCAAAAAGGCGCCTTTCGGCGCCTTTTGCGTTGTTACAGAACGATCAGGCCATTTCAGCCGTGGTTTCGAACTCGAAGGTCAGCTCGCCATCCTTCAGGTCGATATGCACCACGCCACCATGGTCGGAAAGCTCGCCAAACAGGATCTCTTCGGCCAGCGGCCGCTTGATCTTGTCCTGGATCAGGCGCGCCATCGGGCGAGCGCCCATTGCCGCATCGTAGCCACCTTCGGCGATCCAGCTGCGCGCCGCTTCCGTGACATCCAGTTGCACGCGCTTGTCTTCCAACTGCGCCTGAAGCTCGGTAAGGAACTTGTCCACCACACTCTTGATGACCTCATGGCTGAGGCGACCAAACTGGATAATGGTGTCCAGGCGGTTGCGGAACTCCGGCGTGAAGCTCTTCTTGATCACTTCCATCGCATCGGACGAGTGATCCTGGTGGGTAAAGCCGATCGAAGCCCGCGCGGCCGTCTCGGCACCGGCGTTGGTGGTCATGATCAGGATGACATTGCGGAAGTCCGCCTTGCGCCCGTTGTTGTCGGTCAGGGTCCCGTGGTCCATTACCTGCAGCAGCAGGTTGAAGACTTCCGGGTGGGCCTTCTCGATTTCATCGAGCAGCAGTACGCAATGGGGCTGCTTGGTGATCGCCTCGGTCAACAGGCCGCCCTGGTCGAAACCGACATAGCCCGGAGGCGCACCGATCAGGCGCGACACGGTGTGACGCTCCATGTATTCGGACATGTCGAAGCGCACCAGCTCGATCCCCATGGCCTTGGCCAATTGCCGTGCCGCCTCGGTCTTGCCGACACCGGTAGGACCGGCAAACAGGAACGAACCGACAGGCTTGTCCGGCGACTTGAGGCCCGCACGCGACAGCTTGATCGCAGTGGACAGCGCGTCGATCGCTGCGTCCTGGCCGAACACGGTGAGCTTGAGGTCGCGCTCCAGGTTACGCAGCAGCTCCTTGTCGGAACTGTTGACGTGTTTTGGCGGAATTCGCGCGATCTTCGCGACAATGTCCTCGACCTGAGGCACGTCGATGCGCTTCACACGCTTCTCGACCGGCTGCAGGCGCTGGTAGGCCCCGGCCTCGTCGATCACATCGATGGCCTTGTCCGGCATGTGCCGGTCATTGATGTAGCGCGACGCCAACTCGGCCGCCGCACGCAGCGCCTCATCGGTGTACTCGATGCCGTGGTGCGCTTCAAAACGCCCCTTGAGCCCGCGCAGGATGCCGATGGTGTCTTCGACCGACGGCTCGGACACGTCGACTTTCTGGAAGCGACGCGCCAGGGCACGGTCTTTCTCGAAGATGCCGCGGAATTCCTGGAAGGTGGTCGAACCGATGCAGCGGATATCACCCGACGACAACAACGGCTTGAGCAGGTTGGAAGCGTCCATCACCCCACCGGATGCCGCACCGGCACCAATGATGGTGTGGATCTCGTCGATGAACAGGATCGCCTGCGGGCGTTTTTTCAGCTCGCCGAGCAGCGCCTTGAAGCGCTTCTCGAAATCGCCACGGTACTTGGTCCCGGCGAGCAACGCACCCAGGTCAAGGGAGTAGACGACACTGTTGGCCAGTAGGTCCGGCACCTGGTTGTCGACGATGCGCTTGGCCAGGCCTTCGGCAATCGCGGTCTTGCCCACGCCCGCCTCACCCACCAGCAACGGGTTGTTCTTGCGACGGCGCGCCAGGATCTGCGCTACGCGCTCAACCTCAAGCTCACGCCCCACCAGCGGATCGATCCGCCCCTGGCGCGCCAGCTCGTTGAGGTTGCTGGCATAGGCATCCAGCGGGTTGCTTGAAGAAGAAGACTCACCGCCCTCGTCGTCCTGCATATCCTGCTCACCCTCGGAATGATCGCCGTGCCCAGGCACCTTGGAGATACCGTGGGCGATGTAGTTGACGACATCGATACGGGCAACGCTCTGCTGCTTGAGCAGGAACACTGCCTGGCTTTCCTGTTCGCTGAAGATCGCCACAAGCACATTGGCGCCTGTGACTTCACGCTTACCGGAGCTCTGTACGTGGAAAACAGCACGTTGCAATACCCGCTGGAAGCCCAGGGTTGGCTGGGTCTCACGGTCCTCGTCATGCACGGGGATCAGTGGCGTGGTGGAGTCGATAAACTCCTGCAGGTCATGCTTGAGCTTGTCGAGGTTGGCGCCGCACGCACGTAGAACCGTGGCGGCAGCTTCGTTATCCAAAAGTGCCAGCAGCAGGTGTTCGACGGTCATGAATTCATGACGCTTCGAACGAGCCTCCTTGAAGGCAAGATTGAGGGTGACTTCGAGCTCGCGGTTTAACATAGCTTCACCTCATACCCAAGTGGTCGGCGTTAACCGTCCTTCTCGATTTCACAGAGTAGCGGATGCTGGCTTTCCCTGGCGTACTGGTTGACCTGCATGGCCTTTGTCTCGGCGATGTCACGGGTAAACACTCCACATACTGCCCGTCCTTCTGTGTGAACGGCCAGCATTACCTTGGTCGCCAACTCGCGGTTCAGGTTAAAAAACACCTCGAGCACTTCGACCACGAAATCCATCGGTGTGTAGTCATCGTTGAACAAAACCACCTTGTACATCGGCGGCGCCTGTAAAGCAGGCTTGGCCTCCTGAACAGCAATGCCTGCAGAACCGTCGTCATCGTGTTCGTGATCCGGTCGATCCTGATTGAATGTTAGTCGAATCTGGCTGATTGCATGCATGGAAAGAAAGGTTCGTCAGTGGTTCAAATACAGTGGTGGGGGCGACCTGTCAGAATTTCAACTCCTGACCACCCGGTCGCCTTGACTATCGGCAAATCGGTGTTACAACCAATAGAACCCACAGTGGGTAAAAAAGGTCCGCGCAGTCAACCTTATTTATTCGGGTTAGGACGGATAAACTGGATGATACTCCAGTGATGGAGTCTGGTGCAGAGGGATATGGGTATGTCTGGCGTCAAGATCAGTGGCAAGGTCAAGTGGTTCAACAATGCCAAGGGATATGGCTTTGTTAATGAAGACGGTAAAACCGAGGACCTTTTTGCGCACTACTCAGCGATTAACATGGATGGGTACAAAACGCTGAAGGCGGGCCAAGCTGTGAGCTTTGAAATCATTCAAGGACCGAAAGGGCTGCACGCCGTGAATATCGGTGCAGTGAAAGAGGCAGCGAAAGCCGAAACGCATGAAAAAAACACGCCATCAACCGCTCATAAAGAAAAGAAACAAACGGCCTGACACCCCGCGAAGCGAGTGACATGTGATAAAAAAACCGGCCCCCCGATCGACTTGGGTTGGCCGGTTTTTTGTACCAGGCTTTTACATATGCGAAATCAACGCATCCCCAAAGCCCGACGACGACACCAGCTTCGCCCCTTCCATCAAACGCTCGAAGTCATAGGTCACAGTCTTGGCCGAGATAGCGCCGTTGGTGCCCTTGATGATCAGGTCGGCCGCCTCGGTCCAGCCCATATGACGCAGCATCATTTCCGCCGACAGAATCAATGACCCCGGGTTGACCTGGTCCTTGCCCGCATACTTGGGCGCAGTGCCGTGGGTCGCCTCGAACATGGCCACGGTGTCGGACAGGTTGGCACCCGGCGCAATCCCGATACCGCCCACCTCTGCCGCCAGGGCGTCGGACAGGTAGTCGCCGTTCAGGTTGAGGGTCGCGATCACGTCATACTCGGCCGGACGCAACAGGATCTGCTGGAGCATGGCATCGGCGATGGCATCCTTGACCACTACATTCTTGCCGGTCTTCGGGTTCTTGAACTGCATCCACGGGCCGCCATCCAGCAGGGTCGCACCGAATTCTTCAGCCGCCACTTCGTAGGCCCATTCCTTGAAGGCCCCTTCGGTGAACTTCATGATGTTGCCTTTGTGCACGATGGTCAGCGAGTCGCGGTCGTTATCCACTACATATTGCAGGGCCTTGCGCGCCAGGCGCTTGGTGCCTTCCAGCGATACCGGCTTGATCCCAATGCCGCAATCCTGGTCGAAACGAATCTTGGTGACGCCCATTTCCTCCTTGAGGAACTTGATGACCTTGGTCGCTTCCGGCGAGCCGGCCTTCCACTCGATCCCGGCGTAAATGTCTTCGGAGTTTTCGCGGAAGATGGTCATGTCCACGTCGCCTGGTTTCTTGACCGGGCTGGGCACACCTTCGAACCAGCGCACCGGGCGCAGGCAGACGTAGAGGTCGAGTTGCTGGCGCAGGGCCACGTTCAGCGAACGAATGCCACCCCCTACCGGAGTGGTCAGCGGGCCCTTGATGGACACCACGTAATCCTTGACCGCATCCAGGGTTTCCTGGGGCAGCCAGGTGTCCTGGTCGTAGACCTGGGTCGCTTTCTCGCCGGCGTACACCTCCATCCACGAGATCTTGCGCTTGCCGCCGTAGGCCTTTTCAACAGCTGCGTCGACCACCTTGATCATCACCGGGCTGATGTCGACGCCAATACCGTCACCTTCGATATACGGGATGATCGGTTGGTCAGGAACATTGAGAGAATGGTCTGCATTGACGGTGATTTTGTCGCCGACTGCCGGAACCTGAATCTTCTTGTATCCCATGCTGAACTCCATCTATGGATTGAACATCTGGCTGCGTTCGAGCCTACTCCAGATAAATGGCGACTGAAACCTCGCGCCATGCTCATTTGCATCGAAAACAGCATAAATTGTCGCCTACAAGCCTGAAAGCAAAGGGAAAAGCGCCAATCTTGAGCACTTCGTGCGACTTTAGGCGTAACCCGGCACCTGCGACCTTTAGACCAATGGACGACACACCTTTTGTATGAAGGCTCGGCGTAAGCATAGCGACCTATGTATAATGCCGCCGCTGACCAAAGAGTCACGATGGCAGACCGCTCTGGAACAGGGCCCTCCGCTACAAAGCAGGACTAATACAATAGTCCACCCGCTTGACGCTCGACTGATGCAACCCAACATCACCGCGAAGAAACCTCGACCTTTCGCTCATGGATGACTTTGAACGAACGCGCTCCACCCGGCGCATCTCGAGTTTCTGCGCACGCTTTCAGCAAAGAAGAGAGTTAATCCGAATATGCCCACCCGCTCGAAGATCATCTACACCTTCACCGACGAAGCCCCAGCCCTCGCCACCTATTCACTGCTGCCTATCGTAGAGGCCTTCACCGCTTCCGCTGATATTGCCGTGGAAACCCGCGACATCTCCCTCGCAGGGCGCATCCTCGCAAGCTTCCCCGAGCAACTGGGCACCAAGGCCGTACCGGACCACCTCGCCGAACTGGGCGACCTGGCCGTTACCCCTGAAGCCAACATCATCAAGCTGCCTAACATCAGTGCCTCGACCCCGCAACTGCAAGCCGCGATCAAGGAACTGCAGGCCCAGGGCTATGCCCTGCCGGACTACCCGGAAACCGTAACCACCGACGCGGAAAAAGAAACCCGTGCACGTTACGACAAGGTCAAGGGCAGCGCCGTGAACCCGGTACTGCGCGAAGGCAACTCCGACCGCCGCGCGCCGCTGTCGGTCAAGAACTACGCTCGCAAGCACCCGCACAAGATGGGCGCCTGGGCTGCGGACTCCAAGTCCCACGTTGCCCACATGAGCAACGGCGACTTCTACGGCAGCGAAAAAGCCGTGCAGATCGAAGCCGCTGACGCGGTCAAGATCGAGCTGGTCGCCCAGGACGGCACCACCACCGTCCTGAAAGAAAAGACCACCGTCAAGGCCGGCGAAATCATCGACAGCGCGGTACTGAGCAAGAACGCCCTGCGCAGCTTCATCGCCGCTGAAATCGAAGATGCCAAGAAACAAGGCGTGCTGCTGTCGGTCCACCTGAAAGCCACCATGATGAAGGTCTCCGACCCGATCATGTTCGGCCAGATCGTTGCCGAGTTCTATAAAGACGCCCTGGCCAAGCACACAGACGTGCTGGCACAGATCGGCTTCAACCTGAACAACGGCATCGGCGACCTGTACGCCCGCATCAAGGCCCTGCCGGCCGAGCAACAAGCCCAGATCGAAGCTGACATCCAGGCGGTCTACGCCGCTCGTCCTTCCCTGGCGATGGTCAACTCCGACAAAGGCATTACCAACCTGCACGTGCCGAGCGACGTCATCGTCGACGCCTCGATGCCGGCCATGATCCGTGACTCCGGCAAGATGTGGGGCACCGACGGCCAACTGCACGACACCAAGGCCGTGATCCCGGATCGCTGCTACGCCACCATCTACCAGGCGGTGATCGAAGAGTGCAAGGCCAACGGCGCCTTCGACCCTACCACCATGGGCAGCGTGCCGAACGTTGGCCTGATGGCGAAAAAAGCCGAAGAGTACGGCTCCCACGACAAGACCTTCCAGGTCAAGGCTGACGGCGTCGTCCGCGTGACCGACAGCAAGGGCAACCTGCTGATGGAACAGAAAGTCGAAGCCGGCGACATCTTCCGCATGTGCCAGACCCAAGACGCGCCGATCCAGGATTGGGTCAAGCTGGCCGTCAACCGTGCCCGCGCCAGCAACACCCCGGCCATCTTCTGGCTGGACCCCAAGCGCGCGCACGACGGCGTCGTGGTCGAGAAAGTCCAGGCCTACCTGAAAGACCACAACACCGAAGGCCTGGACATCCGCATCATGTCACCGGTCGACGCGATGAAGTTCACCCTGGAACGTACCCGCAAGGGCCTCGACACCATCTCGGTGACCGGCAACGTGCTGCGTGACTACCTGACCGACCTGTTCCCGATCATGGAACTGGGCACCAGCGCCAAGATGCTGTCCATCGTACCGCTGATGAATGGCGGTGGCCTGTTCGAAACCGGCGCCGGCGGCTCGGCACCGAAGCACGTACAGCAACTGCTGGAAGAAAACTTCCTGCGTTGGGACTCCCTGGGCGAGTTCCTGGCCCTGGCCGCTTCCCTCGAGCATTTGGGTGTGACGTACAACAACCCGAAAGCCCTGGTACTGTCCAAGACCCTGGACCAGGCCACCGGCCAGTTCCTCGACAACAACAAGTCGCCATCGCGCAAAGTCGGCAACATCGACAACCGCGGCAGCCACTTCTACCTGGCGCTGTACTGGGCCCAGGCCCTGGCCGCCCAGACCGAAGACACGGCACTGCAAGGCCAATTCGGCGAACTGGCCAAGACCCTGGCCGCGAACGAAGCAACCATCGTTGCCGAGCTCAATGCCGTACAGGGCAAGCCAGTGGACATCGGCGGCTACTACGCGCCGAACCCGGAGCTGACCAGCAAGGCCATGCGCCCAAGCAACACCCTCAACGCGGCGATTGCCAAGTTGAAGTAAGGTTGTAAGGATGCAAAGAAGCCCCGGCCCTGCGCCGGGGTTTCTGTTTCTACCGCTCAACAGAAGAAACCGGATTCAATGTGGGAGAGTGCTTGCCCCTCTCACACTGGCCGCAATTCTGCCCAAACACCGCGTCATATCTTGAATCGAGCCCCCCCCCATGACCTGGCAACCCCACATCACCGTCGCCACCATCGTCGAAGACAACGGCAAATTCCTGATGGTCGAAGAGCTCAAGGGCGGCCGCGCCGTGCTCAACCAGCCCGCCGGCCATCTCGACCCGCATGAAACCCTGACCGAGGCCGCCGTGCGCGAGACCCTCGAAGAAACCGGCTGGGACGTGGAAGCCACGGGCATCGTCGGCATCTACCTGTACACCGCACCCAGCAACGGGGTTACCTATCAACGCGTCTGCTTTATTGCCAAGGCACTGAAACACCACCCGGACTATCAACTGGACGAAGGCATCCTGCGTGCCCGCTGGCTCACCCGCGACGAACTGCTAGCCGTGCGCGACGCCTGGCGCAGCGAGCTGATCATCCGCTGTATCGATGATTACCTGGCCGGTCAGCGTCACAGCCTGGAATTGATCCGCCCTTCTCTTTAGCCTTGCGGGCCCAGGCCTGTTAGAATCGCGTCCTTTTTCAAGACACCCGTTGAAACCCTATGCGTGATCCAGCCCCTTCTGACACACAAAAGAAGCGCGTCATCGTCGGCATGTCCGGCGGCGTGGACTCTTCCGTTTCCGCCGTTCTGCTCATGGAGCAGGGTTATGAGGTGGAAGGCCTGTTCATGAAGAACTGGGAAGAAGACGATGGAACGGAATATTGCACCGCCATGGACGACCTCGCGGACGCCCAGGCCGTGTGCGACAAAATTGGCATCAAGCTGCACACCGCCAACTTCGCCGCCGAGTACTGGGACAACGTGTTCGAGCACTTCCTGGCCGAATACAAGGCTGGTCGCACGCCGAACCCGGACATCCTGTGCAACCGCGAAATCAAGTTCAAGGCGTTCCTCGACTACGCCATGATCCTTGGCGCCGATTTGATTGCCACTGGCCACTACGTGCGCCGCCGTGACATCGATGGCCGCACCGAACTGCTCAAGGGCCTGGACCCGAACAAGGACCAGAGCTACTTCCTGCACGCCGTCGGTGGTGAACAGATCGCCAAGACCCTGTTCCCGGTGGGCGAGCTGGAAAAGCCAGAAGTGCGCAGGATCGCCGAGCAACACGGCCTGGCGACCGCCAAGAAGAAGGACTCCACCGGGATCTGCTTTATCGGCGAGCGCCGCTTCAGCGACTTCCTCAAGCAGTACCTGCCGGCGCAGCCGGGCGAGATCAAGACCACCGACGGCGAAGTGATCGGCCGTCACCACGGCCTGATGTACCACACCATCGGCCAGCGCCAGGGCCTGGGCATCGGCGGCCTGAAGGATGCCGGCGAAGAGCCGTGGTACGTGCTGGTCAAGGACCTGGAGCACAACGTGCTGATCGTCGGCCAGGGCAATGAACACCCGCTGCTGTTCTCGGGCGCACTGCTGGCCTCGGAGATCTATTGGGTCAACCCGATCGACCTGAGCACCCCGCGCCGCCTGACGGCCAAGGTACGCTATCGCCAGGGCGACCAGCCCTGCGTCCTGGAAAAAACCGCGACGGGCTACCGCGCCACCTTTGATGACCCGCAACGCGCGGTCACCCCTGGCCAGTCCGTGGTGTTCTATGACGGCGAAATTTGCCTGGGCGGCGGCGTGATTGAAGTCGCCGAAGCCTGGAGCAACCCGGCATGAGCCCGACCCAGGAGCAATTGACAGCACTCGGCGGGGTATTTCTCTCCGCCGTGCTGGTGGACAAGATCGCCAAGACCGGCCAGGTTACCGAAGCCGGCCTGACCTGCATGCTCGGCAGCCTGCTGATCCGCGACCCCAAGGACACCCTGGAAGTCTACGGCGGCGACGACCTCGCACTGCGTGAAGGTTACCGCGCACTGATCGGCGCCCTGGAGCGCGACCCGAGTACCTTGCAGCGTGAGCCGCTGCGCTACGCCCTGTCGATGCTCGGCCTCGAGCGCCAGCTGGCCAAGCGCGAAGACATGCTGGAAACCATCGGCAAACGCCTGCCGCAGATCCAGTCCCAGGTAGAACACTTCGGCCCGGCCCACGAAAACGTGATCGCCGCCTGCGGTGCGCTGTACCAGGACACCTTGAGCACCTTGCGCCAACGCATCCAGGTGCACGGCGACATGCGCAACCTGCAGCAACCGAACAACGCCTCGAAAATCCGCGCACTGCTGCTGGCCGGTATTCGTTCGGCGCGGTTGTGGCGGCAATTGGGCGGTCATCGCTGGCAGCTGGTGATCAGCCGACGCAAATTGCTCAAAGAGCTTTACCCGTTGATGCGCAACGAATAAGTCGCACCGACAGGCTATTTTCAAGCCGTTACGCGTAATACGCCGGTCAGTTGGCAACGGACCGGCGGATTTTTTCATGTATGATACGCGCCCCATTTCGTTGCCCGACTGTCCGAGAACACCCCATGCAGCTCTCTTCGCTCACTGCGGTTTCCCCTGTTGACGGCCGCTACGCCGGCAAAACCCAGGCCCTGCGCCCTATTTTCAGCGAATACGGCCTGATCCGTGCTCGTGTACTGGTTGAAGTGCGCTGGCTCCAGCGCCTGGCCGCTCACCCCGCCATCAGCGAAGTGCCGGCGTTCTCCGCCGAAGCCAACGCCGTACTCGACGCCCTGGCGGACAACTTCTCCCTGGAGCACGCCGAGCGTGTGAAAGAGATCGAGCGCACCACCAACCACGACGTCAAGGCCATCGAATACCTGCTCAAGGAGCAGGCGGCCAAGCTGCCGGAACTGGCCCAGGTCAGCGAATTCATCCACTTTGCCTGCACCAGCGAGGACATCAACAACCTGTCCCACGCCCTGATGCTGCGCGAAGGCCGTGATGACGTGATGCTGCCGCTGATGCGCCAGACCGCCGAAGCGATCCGCGAGCTGGCCATCCGTTTCGCCGACGTGCCGATGCTGTCGCGTACCCACGGCCAGCCGGCGTCGCCGACTACCCTGGGCAAGGAACTCGCCAACGTGGTGTACCGCCTGGAGCGCCAGATCGCTCAAGTCGCCGCAGTCCCACTGCTGGGCAAGATCAATGGCGCCGTGGGCAACTACAACGCCCACCTGTCGGCCTATCCTGAGATCGATTGGGAAGCCAACGCCCGCGCCTTCATCGAAGACGAACTGGGCCTGGGCTTCAACCCGTACACCACGCAGATCGAACCGCACGACTATATTGCCGAGCTGTTCGACGCCATCGCGCGCTTCAACACCATCCTGATCGACTTCGATCGCGATATCTGGGGCTACATCTCCCTGGGCTACTTCAAGCAGCGCACCATTGCCGGTGAAATCGGTTCGTCGACCATGCCGCACAAGGTCAACCCGATCGACTTCGAAAACTCCGAAGGCAACCTCGGCATCGCCAACGCCCTGTTCCAGCACCTGGCCAGTAAGTTGCCGATCTCCCGCTGGCAGCGCGACCTGACCGACTCCACCGTACTGCGCAACCTCGGCGTGGGCTTTGCCCACAGCGTGATCGCGTACGAAGCCAGCCTCAAAGGCATCAGCAAACTGGAGCTCAACGCGCAGAAAATCGCCGCTGACCTGGACGCGTGCTGGGAAGTGCTGGCCGAGCCGATCCAGACCGTGATGCGCCGCTACAACATCGAAAACCCTTACGAGAAGCTGAAAGAGTTGACCCGTGGCAAGGGCATCAGCCCTGAAGCACTGCAAACTTTCATCGACGGCCTGGACATGCCAGCCGCGGCCAAGGCCGAGCTGAAACTGCTCACCCCGGCCAACTACATCGGCAACGCTGTAGAGCAAGCCAAGCGCATCTGATTCGCGCAAGCCCCCTTGAGACGCCCGGCCGCGCCGGGCGTTTTTATTTCAGTCTGAAAAGTGCTTTTTTTCAATAGGTTACACATGAATCCTGATATCCCTCTTCAACTTCTGGGCGGCATCACGGCACGGGAATTCCTGCGCGACTACTGGCAGAAAAAACCACTGCTGATCCGCCAGGCGATCCCTGACTTCGAAAGCCCGATCGACGCCGACGAACTCGCCGGCCTGGCCCTGGAAGAAGAAGTCGAATCGCGCCTGGTGATCGAACACGGCGAACGCCCGTGGGAACTGCGCCGCGGCCCGTTCGCCGAAGACGCCTTCAGCACCCTGCCTGAGCGTGAGTGGACACTGCTGGTACAGGCGGTCGACCAGTTCGTGCCGGAAGTGGCCGAGTTGCTGGAGCAGTTCCGCTTCCTGCCAAGCTGGCGCATCGACGATGTGATGATCAGCTTTGCCGCACCCGGCGGCAGCGTAGGCCCGCACTTCGACAACTACGACGTGTTCCTGCTGCAGGCCCAGGGCAAGCGCAACTGGAAGATCGGCCAGATGTGCAGCTCCGAAAGCCCGCTGCTGCAACACGCCGACCTGCGCATCCTCGCCGAATTCGAAGAAAGCGCCGAATGGGTGCTGGAACCGGGCGACATGCTCTACCTGCCGCCACGCCTGGCGCATTTCGGCATCGCCGAAGATGACTGCATGACGTACTCGGTGGGCTTTCGCGCCCCAAGCGCCGCAGAAGTACTGACCCACTTCACCGACTTCCTCGCCCAGTACCTGACCGACGAAGAGCGCTACACCGACGCCGACGCGCAGCCGGTCAGCGACCCGCACCAGATCCAGAGCGACGCCCTCGACCGCCTCAAGAGCCTGCTGGCCGAGCACATGAGCGACGAGCGCATGCTGCTGACCTGGTTCGGCCAATTCATGACCGAGCCGCGCTACCCGGAACTGGTAGCAGGCGAAGAGCTGGGCGAAGACGACTTCATCAACAGCCTGCAGGACGGCGCGATCCTGGTGCGCAACCCAAGCGCGCGCATGGCCTGGTCGGAAGTCGACGATGACGTCCTGCTGTTCGCCAGCGGCCAGAGCCGTTACCTGCCGGGCAAACTGCGCGAACTGCTGAAACTGGTCTGCGCCGCCGACGCCCTGCACGCCGAAAACCTCGGCGAATGGCTGCTGGACGAAGACGCCCGTGACCTGCTGTGCGAGCTGGTCAAGCAAGGAAGCCTGGGGTTTGCCGATGAATAGGATTCACGTAGGTGTCGCGGACTGGCATAAGGATATCGCCGAGATTCGGCGCATTCGTGAAGCGGTATTTATCGCTGAACAATCGGTTCCACCTGAGCTTGAGTGGGATGCGGACGACGCAGACGCAGTGCATTTCCTTGCATTCGAAGGCGACTTTCCGATTGGCACCGCGCGCCTGCTGCCCAGCGGCGAGATCGGCCGGGTGTCGGTGCTCAAGGACTGGCGCGGGCTGAAGGTCGGCGACAAGCTGATGGAAGCGGTGATCGGCGTGGCCGAGCAACGTGGCCAGACCAAGCAGTTCCTGAGCGCGCAGGTGTATGCGGCGCCGTTCTATGAGCGACTGGGCTTCAAGATCGTCAGCGAGGAATTCCTGGAAGTCGGGATTCCCCATGTCGATATGGTGCGCGGGGGCTGATCCCTGCTGTAAGGGCTTGCCCGTGGTGAGCCAGCTTGCCTGTGGTGAGCGGGCTTGCCCCGCGCTGGGCTGCGTAGCAGCCCCAAACCAAACGCCGCATTCTTTCCGTAAGAACGCGGCGTTTTTTATAGGGGCTGCTACGCAGCCCAGCGCGGGGCAAGCCCGCTCACTACACCCCAGGCCGACAAACTGGCACTATCAAGCCTAACTGACTCGCAGAGATAACGGACATGTCCCTACGCACCCTGCTCACCGCCCTCCTCCTCACCGCCAGCTGCTCGGCAATGGCCGACACCGAAGTCGTCAACCTGAGCAACCGCACCAGCACCGACCTGCTCCCGGTTGCACAGAACTTCATCGGCAAGGACGGCACCGTCAGCGCCTACGGCAACCAGCTTATCGTTAACGCTGCCCCCGGCAAGATCCAGGACCTGCGTGCGCTGCTCGCCCAGCTGGATACACCAGCCAAGCGCCTGCTGATCACCGTCGATACCAATGAAAACAACCAGCAGAACAGCGGCGACAGCCAGACCCGCATCATCAGCTACGGCACGGCCAGCCGCGACGGCGGCATCCAGCAGATCCAGGCCAGCGAAGGCGTGCCCGCGCTGATTCAGGTCGGCCAGAGCGTGCCACTGACCACGACCCAACCCGACGCTTACGGTCGCCCGCAGAACCAGACCCAGTACCGCAACGTCACCCAGGGCTTCTACGTCACCGCCAGCGTCACCGGCGAGACCGTGCACCTGGCGATCAGTACCAACCGTGACCGCATGAGCCAGGAACGTCCCGATGTAGTGAATGTGCAAAGCACCGACACAACCGTCAGCGGACGTCTTGGCGAATGGATCCCCCTGGCCGGCATCAACCGCGAGACCCAGGCCGATAAATCCTCCACAACCCGCAGCTACTCTACCCAGGGCCGCGATGACCTGACGTTGCGGGTCAAGGTCGACACCCTGAACTGAAGCACCAAAAACTGACTGATGAGTCGTATTAGACTAAAGATGTAGTGCCTGAAAAAAAGCACTACAAAACATTTGACGATCCAAAAAAGCATGGGCATGATGGCCTCGCTCCCGCTAATCAGGGGCCCTGGCAAGGGCCTTCGGATCGCCGCTCCAAGCTACCCACCCGAGCCGATTCGTGTCTGTACCGCCCACAAGGTGTGTTTGACGAGGTTGCGACTGGAACGAAGTTGTCCCGAGGGACGGAAGCTAACCAGGTAACCCGGCTACACACTGATGGATAGTACAAAGGCCCACGATGCCCGAAGACCGTTCGCAGTTCGCCCTTACCTGCTCAACTCCTCCCTTGAGCCATCGTTCATCCCGTCGCCTGCCCCGCCGAACTTGACTTGAACACCTGAGCTTCTGGTCAGCGAGCAGCCATAACCACGCATTCACTACGTGGCTGGCAAATGGAATTTTCCACCTAGACCTATGCGACGAGGTTTTCCCCCATGGCACTGACACGCGAACAGCAAATTGCAGCCCTCGAGAAAGACTGGGCTGAAAACCCACGCTGGAAAGGCGTAACCCGCGCTTATTCCGCTGCTGACGTCGTCCGCCTGCGTGGCTCGGTTCAACCTGAGCACACCTTTGCAAAACTCGGCGCCGAGAAGTTGTGGAAGCTGGTCACCCAAGGTGCCAAGCCGTCCTTCCGCCCCGAGAAAGATTTCGTCAACTGCATGGGCGCCCTCACTGGTGGCCAGGCAGTCCAACAGGTGAAAGCCGGTATCCAGGCGATCTACCTGTCCGGCTGGCAAGTGGCAGCGGACAACAACTCCGCTGAATCCATGTACCCCGACCAATCGCTGTACCCGGTGGACTCCGTGCCGACCGTGGTCAAGCGCATCAACAACTCGTTCCGTCGTGCCGACCAGATCCAGTGGAAAGCCGGTAAAGGCCCTGGTGATGAAGGCTACATCGACTACTTCGCGCCCATCGTGGCCGACGCCGAAGCCGGTTTCGGCGGCGTATTGAACGCCTACGAGCTGATGAAGAGCATGATCGAGGCTGGCGCGGCCGGCGTGCACTTCGAAGACCAACTGGCTTCGGTGAAGAAATGCGGCCACATGGGCGGCAAGGTACTGGTACCGACCCAGGAAGCCGTACAGAAGCTGACCGCTGCCCGCCTGGCGGCTGACGTTGCCGGCACGCCGACCATCATCCTGGCCCGTACCGACGCCAACGCTGCAGACCTGCTGACGTCGGACTGTGACCCGTACGACCAGCCGTTCGTAACCGGCGAACGTACCCAGGAAGGTTTCTACAAAGTGCGCGCCGGTCTCGACCAGGCCATCGCCCGCGGCCTGGCCTACGCGCCGTATGCCGACCTGATCTGGTGCGAAACCGCCAAGCCGGACCTGGACGAAGCGCGTCGCTTTGCCGAAGCAATCAAGAAGGAATACCCGGACCAGCTGCTGTCCTACAACTGCTCGCCTTCCTTCAACTGGAAAAAGAACCTGGACGACGCGACCATCGCCAAGTTCCAGCGCGAACTGTCCGCCATGGGCTACAAGCACCAGTTCATCACCCTGGCCGGCATTCACAACATGTGGCACAGCATGTTCAACCTGGCGCACGACTACGCCCGCAACGACATGACCGCCTACGTGAAGCTGCAGGAACAGGAATTCGCTGACGCCGCCAAGGGCTACACCTTTGTGGCCCACCAGCAGGAAGTGGGCACCGGCTACTTCGACGACATGACCACCGTGATCCAGGGCGGCACCTCGTCCGTGACCGCGCTGACCGGTTCGACCGAAGAAGAGCAGTTCCACTGATCGATGTGAGTACACGGCCACGGCGGATCCGTTAAAGAGCTAACCGCAGTGCCGCACGATCTGACGCCCCGACTGGTTCGGGGCGTTTTTTTTGCCGGTACACATCCCACTGATTCAATCGGGAAAATGTGGGAGGGGGCTTGCCCCCGATAGCGGTGAGGAACCCTCGCAACCTGAAGATTTTGTACAAAACCTTGATCCAGAGCGGTATTGGCTGCAGATAAATCGGTTAAAAGATCCGCTCCAACAACTCGCGCTAATCAGGCAAGTAACGGCAACTTACTCCGCTGTATGAGAAACAATCGCTTCAACCCCGCGCAAACAATATTCATTATCATTTAGAACATAAAAACTTCGTTACAGGTTAAACAAAACACATTTGATCAAATGCCCGCTAATGCCCGCCCCGCAAGGGCTACAGCCCCAAGAAGGTGCACTATGTGCTTATTCCATCGAATAATTTCGCCCTAGGAATTTTACTTGCCCGGTGTTTAGCCATAAAATCACCGCGATTGATTGCAGTGCGACATATCGTCACTGCATCGTTACTTTTTCGAGCTCAGAGACCTTTGCTCTCTGTTAAGGATTTCCAGCATGACCGAAGCGACAGGACTCATGGCCCACAACTGGGGCTTTGCCATTTTCCTCCTCGGTGTTGTCGGCCTTTGCGCCTTCATGCTCGGTGTGTCCAGCCTCCTCGGGTCAAAAGCCTGGGGCCGCAGCAAGAATGAACCGTTCGAATCCGGCATGCTGCCTACAGGTGGCGCCCGCTTGCGGCTCTCAGCCAAATTCTATCTGGTCGCGATGCTCTTCGTGATCTTCGACATCGAAGCCCTCTTTCTCTTTGCCTGGTCTGTGTCCGTCCGCGAAAGCGGCTGGACCGGATTCGTCGAAGCCCTCGTTTTCATAGCAATTCTGTTGGCAGGCCTTGTCTACCTATTTCGAGTGGGCGCCCTTGACTGGGCTCCGGAAGCTCGTCGTAAGCGGCAAGCGAAGCTGAAACAATGAGGCTTTGGCGATGCAATACAATCTCACCAGGATCGACCCGGATGCTCCTAACGAGCAGTACCCCATCGGCGAACGGGAAACCGTTTCCGATCCGTTAGAAGACCAAGTCCACAAGAACATCTACATGGGCAAGCTCGAAGACGTGCTGAGTGGCGCGGTCAACTGGGGACGTAAGAACTCCCTGTGGCCGTACAACTTCGGTCTTTCGTGCTGCTACGTGGAAATGACCACCGCCTTCACGGCGCCCCACGACATCGCGCGCTTTGGCGCCGAAGTTATCCGGGCATCACCGCGCCAGGCGGATTTCATGGTTATCGCCGGTACCTGCTTTATCAAGATGGCGCCGATCATCCAGCGTCTCTACGAGCAAATGCTCGAGCCAAAGTGGGTTATCTCCATGGGTTCGTGCGCCAACTCCGGTGGCATGTACGACATCTACTCCGTGGTTCAGGGGGTGGACAAGTTCCTGCCCGTGGACGTCTACGTGCCTGGCTGCCCGCCCCGCCCCGAAGCATTCCTGCAAGGCTTGATGCTGTTGCAGGAATCGATTGGCAAGGAGCGTCGCCCGCTTTCCTGGGTCGTCGGCGATCAAGGCGTGTACCGCGCCGAGATGCCGTCGCAAAAGGAACAGCGCCGCGAACAGCGAATCGCAGTCACCAACCTGCGCAGCCCCGACGAAGTCTGATCCAGCCCCGCTTCTTTTATAGAACGAAAACCTGGCTTCATTCTTTACGTTGACCGAAAGCGATAAAAAACCATGACTACAGGCAGTGCTCTGTACATCCCGCCTTATAAGGCAGACGACCAGGATGTGGTCGTCGAACTCAATAACCGTTTTGGCCCTGACGCCTTCACCGCCCAGGCCACACGCACCGGTATGCCGGTGCTGTGGGTGGCGCGCGCCAGGCTCGTCGAAGTCCTGACCTTCCTGCGCAACCTGCCCAAGCCGTACGTCATGCTCTATGACCTGCATGGCGTGGACGAGCGCCTGCGCACCAAGCGCCAGGGTCTGCCGAGCGGCGCCGATTTCACCGTGTTCTATCACCTGATGTCGCTGGAACGTAACAGCGACGTGATGATCAAGGTCGCACTGTCCGAGAGCGACCTGAGCGTGCCGACCGTGACCGGTATCTGGCCGAACGCCAGCTGGTACGAGCGCGAAGTCTGGGACATGTTCGGTATCGACTTCCCGGGCCACCCGCACCTGACGCGCATCATGATGCCGCCAACGTGGGAAGGTCACCCGCTGCGCAAGGACTTCCCTGCCCGCGCCACCGAATTCGACCCGTTCAGCCTCAACCTCGCCAAGCAGCAGCTTGAAGAAGAGGCCGCGCGCTTCCGTCCGGAAGACTGGGGCATGAAGCGATCCGGCACCAACGAGGACTACATGTTCCTCAACCTGGGCCCGAACCACCCTTCGGCCCACGGTGCCTTCCGCATCATCCTGCAACTGGACGGCGAAGAAATCGTCGACTGCGTACCGGACATCGGCTACCACCACCGTGGTGCCGAGAAGATGGCCGAGCGTCAGTCGTGGCACAGCTTCATCCCGTACACCGACCGTATCGACTACCTCGGCGGCGTGATGAACAACCTGCCGTACGTGCTCTCGGTCGAGAAGCTGGCCGGCATCAAGGTCCCGGACCGCGTCGACACCATCCGCATCATGATGGCCGAGTTCTTCCGGATCACCAGCCACCTGCTGTTCCTGGGTACCTATATCCAGGACGTCGGCGCCATGACCCCGGTGTTCTTCACCTTCACCGACCGTCAGCGCGCCTACAAGGTCATCGAAGCCATCACCGGTTTCCGCCTGCACCCGGCCTGGTACCGCATCGGCGGCGTCGCCCACGACCTGCCGAATGGCTGGGAACGCCTGGTCAAGGAATTCATCGACTGGATGCCCAAGCGCCTGGACGAGTACCAGAAGGCTGCGTTGGATAACAGCATCCTCAAGGGCCGTACCATCGGCGTCGCCCAGTACAACACCAAAGAGGCCCTGGAATGGGGCGTCACCGGTGCCGGCCTGCGTTCCACCGGTTGCGATTTCGACCTGCGCAAGGCGCGTCCGTACTCGGGCTACGAAAACTTCGAGTTCGAAGTACCGCTGGCCGCCAATGGCGATGCCTACGACCGTTGCATAGTGCGCGTCGAAGAAATGCGCCAGAGCCTGAAGATCATCGAGCAGTGCATGCGCAACATGCCGGCCGGCCCGTACAAGGCGGATCACCCGCTGACCACGCCGCCGCCGAAAGAGCGCACGCTGCAGCACATCGAAACCCTGATCACGCACTTCCTGCAGGTTTCGTGGGGCCCGGTAATGCCGGCCAACGAATCCTTCCAGATGATCGAAGCGACCAAGGGTATCAACAGTTATTACCTGACGAGCGATGGCGGCACCATGAGCTACCGCACCCGGATTCGTACCCCAAGCTTCGCCCACTTGCAGCAGATCCCTTCGGTGATCAAAGGCGAGATGGTCGCGGACTTGATTGCGTACCTGGGTAGTATCGATTTCGTTATGGCCGACGTGGACCGCTAAGCATGAACAGCACGCTTATCCAGACAGACCGTTTCACCTTGAGTGAAACCGAGCGCTCGGCCATCGAGCACGAGCTGCATCACTACGAAGACCCGCGCGCGGCGTCGATCGAAGCCTTGAAGATCGTCCAGAAGGAACGTGGCTGGGTGCCGGACGGCGCCCTCTACGCCATCGGCGAGATCCTCGGCATCCCCGCCAGCGACGTTGAAGGCGTGGCGACGTTCTACAGCCAGATCTTCCGCCAGCCGGTCGGCCGCCACATCATTCGCGTGTGCGACAGCATGGTCTGCTACATCGGTGGCCACGAGTCGGTGGTCAGCGAGATCCAGGCCAAGCTGGGCATCGGCCTCGGCCAGACCACCCCGGACGGCCGCTTCACGCTGCTGCCGGTGTGCTGCCTGGGCAACTGCGACAAGGCGCCGGCGTTGATGATCGACGACGACACATTCGGTGACGTGCAGCCTGCTGGCGTGACCCAATTGCTCGAGGGCTACCCATGACCCTGACTTCCTTCGGCCCGGCCAACCTGATCAAGCGTTCGGCCGAGACCCACCCGCTGACCTGGCGCCTGCGTGACGACGGCGAGCCGGTATGGCTCGACGAGTACCAGGCCAAGAACGGCTACGCCGCTGCGCGCAAGGCCTTCGCCGACATGGCCCAGGACGACATCGTCCAGACCGTGAAGGACGCCGGCCTCAAGGGTCGCGGCGGTGCAGGCTTCCCCACGGGCGTGAAGTGGGGCCTGATGCCCAAAGACGAATCCATCAACATCCGCTACCTGCTGTGCAACGCGGATGAAATGGAACCCAACACCTGGAAAGACCGCATGCTGATGGAGCAACTGCCCCATCTGCTGATCGAAGGCATGCTGATCAGCGCCCGCGCGCTGAAAACCTACCGTGGCTACATCTTCCTGCGCGGCGAATACACCACCGCCGCCAAGCATCTCAACCGTGCCGTGGCAGAAGCCAAGGCCGCAGGCCTGCTGGGCAAGAACATCCTCGGTTCGGGCTTTGACTTCGAACTGTTCGTGCACACCGGCGCCGGGCGTTACATCTGCGGTGAAGAAACCGCACTGATCAACTCCCTCGAAGGCCGCCGCGCCAACCCGCGCTCCAAGCCGCCCTTCCCTGCCGCCGTGGGCGTGTGGGGCAAGCCGACCTGCGTGAACAACGTCGAGACCCTGTGCAACGTGCCGGCGATCATCGCCGACGGCGTGGACTGGTACAAATCGTTGGCCCGCGAAGGCAGCGAAGACATGGGCACCAAGCTCATGGGTTTCTCCGGCAAGGTCAAGAACCCTGGCCTGTGGGAGCTGCCCTTCGGCGTGACCGCACGCGAGCTGTTCGAGGACTACGCCGGCGGCATGCGCGACGGCTACACCCTCAAGGCCTGGCAGCCAGGCGGCGCCGGCACCGGCTTCCTGCTCCCCGAGCACCTCGACGCACAAATGTACGCCGGCGGCATCGGCAAGGTGGGCACCCGGATGGGTACCGGCCTGGCGATGGCGGTGGACAACACCGTGAACATGGTCTCGCTGCTGCGCAACATGGAGCAGTTCTTTGCCCGTGAATCCTGCGGCTTCTGCACCCCATGCCGCGACGGCCTGCCGTGGAGCGTGAAGCTGCTGATGGCCCTGGAAAACGGCGAAGGCCGCGAGGGTGATATCGAAACCCTGCTGGGCCTGGTCGGTTTCCTCGGCCCAGGCAAGACCTTCTGTGCTCACGCACCGGGTGCCGTGGAGCCATTGGGCAGCGCAATCAAATACTTCCGCTCGGAGTTCGAAGCCGGCATTGCGCCCACCAGCGCCGCCGTCCCGCCTCTGGCAAGGCCGATCGTAGTCGGCGCGTAACGCTTAAACAGGCGAAGGGTCCGTGCCCTTCGCCTGCTCATGTGCTGACGCCTTCATGGCTGTGTAGATGCACATGAATAACAAGATTCCATTAGCCACGCCCGCTGACAACGGGCCAACGAAGAACTTTGAACCATGGCCACTATCCACGTAGACGGCAAAGCGCTCGAAGTCGATGGGGCGGACAACCTGTTACAGGCGTGTCTGTCACTCGGCCTCGATATCCCGTATTTCTGCTGGCACCCCGCGCTTGGTAGCGTCGGTGCCTGTCGCCAGTGTGCGGTCAAGCAGTACACCGACGAAAACGACACCCGTGGTCGTATCGTCATGTCCTGCATGACCCCAGCCACCGACAACACCTGGATCTCCATCGACGATGAAGAATCCAAGGCGTTCCGCGCCAGCGTTGTCGAATGGCTGATGACCAACCACCCCCACGACTGCCCGGTCTGTGAGGAAGGCGGTCACTGCCACCTGCAAGACATGACGGTGATGACCGGCCACAACGAGCGCCGTTATCGCTTCACCAAGCGTACCCACCAGAACCAGCAACTGGGCCCGTTCATTTCCCACGAAATGAACCGCTGCATCGCCTGCTACCGCTGCGTACGTTTCTATAAAGACTACGCCGGCGGCACCGACCTCGGCGTATTCGGCGCCCACGACAACGTGTACTTCGGTCGCGTTGAAGACGGCGTGCTCGAAAGCGAGTTCTCCGGCAACCTCACCGAGGTCTGCCCGACCGGTGTGTTCACCGACAAGACTCACTCCGAGCGCTACAACCGTAAGTGGGACATGCAGTTCTCGCCAAGCATCTGCCATGGCTGCTCGAGCGGTTGCAACATCTCCCCGGGCGAGCGCTACGGCGAACTGCGTCGCATCGAAAACCGCTTCAACGGTTCGGTCAACCAGTACTTCCTGTGCGACCGTGGCCGTTTCGGCTATGGCTACGTCAACCGCGAAGACCGCCCACGCCAGCCACTGCTGGCCGATGGCGCCAAGCTGAGCCTGGACGCGGCGCTGGACAAAGCCGCCGACCTGCTGCGCGGCCGCAACATCGTCGGTATCGGCTCGCCCCGCGCCAGCCTCGAAAGCAACTACGCGTTGCGCGAGCTGGTGGGTGCCGAGCACTTCTACTCCGGTATCGAAGCCGGTGAGCTTGAGCGCATCCGCCTGGTCCTGCAGGTGCTGAACGACAGCCCACTGCCGGTGCCGAACATGCGCGACATCGAAGACCACGATGCCATCTTCGTGCTCGGTGAAGACCTGACCCAGACCGCCGCGCGCATCGCGCTGTCCCTGCGTCAATCGGTCAAAGGCAAGGCCGAAGACATGGCCGACGCCATGCGCGTCCAGCCTTGGCTCGACGCTGCGGTGAAAAACATCGGCCAGCACGCGCTGAACCCGCTGTTTATCGCCAGCCTGGCGGAAACCAAGCTCGACGACATCGCCGAAGAATGCGTCCACGCCGCACCGGACGACCTGGCCCGCATCGGTTTCGCCGTGGCCCACGCCCTCGACGCCAGCGCGCCGGCAGTCGAAGGCCTGGACACTGAAGCCGCCGAACTGGCCCAGCGTATTGCCGACGCCCTGCTGGCAGCCAAGCGTCCATTGATCATTGCCGGTACCTCGCTGGGCTCCAAGGCCTTGATCGAAGCCGCCGCCAACATCGCCAAGGCCTTGAAGCTGCGCGACAAGAACGGCTCCATCAGCCTGGTGGTGCCGGAAGCCAACAGCCTCGGCCTGGCCATGCTCGGCGGCGAGTCCCTGGATGCCGCCCTGCAAACCGTGATCGACGGCACTGCCGATGCGATCGTGGTGCTGGAAAACGACCTGTACACCCGCACCGACGCCGCCAAGGTTGACGCTGCGCTGAACGCCGCCAAGGTCCTGATCGTCGCCGACCACCAGAAGACCGCCACCAGCGATCGCGCCGACCTGGTACTGCCGGCCGCCACCTTCGCCGAAGGCGACGGCACCCTGGTCAGCCAGGAAGGCCGTGCCCAGCGCTTCTTCCAGGTGTTCGATCCGAAGTACATGGACGCCAGCATCCTGGTTCACGAAGGCTGGCGCTGGCTGCATGCCCTGCGCGCGACCCTGCTGAACCAGCCGATCGACTGGACCCAGCTCGACCACGTCACCGCCGCAGCCGCCGCGAGCGCGCCGCAGCTGGCGCGTATCGTCGACGCCGCACCGTCCGCCGCGTTCCGCATCAAGGGCATGAAGCTCGCCCGTGAGCCGCTGCGTTACTCCGGTCGTACCGCCATGCGCGCCGACATCAGCGTGCACGAACCGCGTACCCCGCAAGACAACGACACCGCGTTCGCCTTCTCCATGGAAGGTTACTCGGGTTCGGTCGAGCCACGTCAGCAGGTGCCGTTTGCCTGGTCGCCGGGCTGGAACTCGCCACAGGCCTGGAACAAGTTCCAGGACGAAGTCGGTGGTCACATCCGCGCCGGCGACCCGGGCACTCGCCTGATCGAACCCCAGGGCGACGCGCTGAACTGGTTCGCTGCGGTCCCGCGTCCGTTCAACCCGGCCCAGGGCACCTGGCAGGTTGTGCCGTTCTTCCACCTGTTCGGCAGCGAAGAGACCTCTTCCAAGGCCGCGCCGGTACAAGAGCGCATTCCCGAGGCCTACGTGTCCGTGGCCAAGTCCGAAGCCGACCGCCTGGGCGTCAACGACGGCGCCCTGCTCGACGTGACCGTGGCCGGCCAGACCCTGCGTCTGCCGCTGCGCATCAACGAAGAGCTGGGTGCCGGCCTGGTTGCCCTGCCTAAAGGCGTCGCCGGCATCCCGCCGGCGATCTTCGGCAAAACCGTTGACGGTCTGCAGGAGGCAGCGCAATGACCTGGTTCACCCCTGAAGTGATCGACGTGATCATCTCGGTCGTCAAGGCCATCGTGATCCTGTTGGCCGTGGTGGTCGCGGGCGCCCTGCTCAGCTTCGTCGAACGTCGCCTGCTGGGCTGGTGGCAGGACCGTTACGGTCCGAACCGCGTTGGCCCGTTCGGTATGTTCCAGATCGCCGCCGACATGCTGAAGATGTTCTTCAAGGAAGACTGGACCCCGCCGTTTGCCGACAAGGTGATCTTCACCCTGGCACCGGTCGTGGCCATGAGCGCCTTGCTGATCGCCTTCGCGATCATCCCGATCACCCCGACCTGGGGCGTGGCGGACCTGAACATCGGCTTGCTGTTCTTCTTCGCCATGGCCGGCCTGTCGGTCTACGCGGTGCTGTTCGCCGGCTGGTCGAGCAACAACAAGTTCGCCCTGCTGGGCAGCTTGCGGGCCTCGGCCCAGACCGTGTCCTACGAAGTGTTCATGGGCCTCGCGCTGATGGGCATCGTGGTGCAGGTCGGCTCGTTCAACATGCGCGACATCGTCGAGTACCAGGCGCAGAACCTGTGGTTCATCATTCCGCAGTTCTTCGGCTTCTGTACCTTCTTCATCGCCGGCGTCGCCGTGACTCACCGTCACCCGTTCGACCAGCCGGAAGCGGAACAGGAACTGGCCGACGGTTACCACATTGAATACGCCGGCATGAAATGGGGCATGTTCTTCGTCGGTGAGTACATCGGCATCATCTTGATCTCGGCCCTGCTGGTCACGCTGTTCTTCGGCGGCTGGCACGGTCCGTTCGGCATCCTGCCGCAGCTGGCGTTCTTCTGGTTCTTCCTGAAGACCGCGTTCTTCATCATGCTGTTTATCCTGCTGCGCGCTTCCATTCCGCGTCCACGATACGACCAGGTGATGGATTTCAGCTGGCGCTTCTGCCTGCCGCTGACCCTGATCAATTTGCTGGTGACTGCTGCCGTTGTGTTGTTGAACACGCCAGCGGGCGCGGTTCAGTGAGGATTTGACCCATGTTCAAATATATTGGCGACATCGTTAAGGGTACCGGTACCCAGTTGCGAAGCCTGGTGATGGTGTTCGGCCATGGCTTTCGTAAACGCGACACCCTGCAATACCCGGAAGAAGCGGTGTACCTGCCGCCGCGCTATCGCGGCCGCATCGTACTGACCCGCGACCCCGATGGCGAAGAGCGTTGCGTGGCCTGCAACCTGTGCGCCGTGGCGTGCCCGGTGGGTTGCATCTCCCTGCAGAAAGCTGAAACCGAAGACGGTCGCTGGTACCCGGACTTCTTCCGCATCAACTTCTCGCGCTGCATTTTCTGCGGCCTCTGCGAGGAAGCTTGCCCGACCACCGCGATCCAGCTCACACCGGATTTCGAGATGGCCGAGTTCAAACGTCAGGACCTGGTGTACGAGAAAGAAGATCTTTTGATCTCTGGTCCCGGTAAAAACCCTGATTACAACTTCTATCGTGTTGCAGGTATGGCCGTTGCCGGTAAGCCGAAAGGCGCCGCACAAAACGAAGCCGAGCCGATCAACGTGAAGAGCTTGCTGCCTTAAGGAAGAAAGATGGAATTCGCTTTCTATTTCGCATCGGGTATCGCGGTTGTGTCCACGCTTCGCGTGATCACCAACACCAACCCCGTGCACGCCCTGCTCTACCTGATCATTTCGCTGATCGCCGTGGCCATGACCTTCTTCAGCCTCGGCGCACCGTTCGCCGGTGTGCTGGAAGTGATCGCCTACGCCGGCGCCATCATGGTGCTGTTCGTGTTTGTGGTGATGATGCTCAACCTCGGGCCGGCCTCGGTCGCCCAGGAACGCGTCTGGCTCAAGCCCGGCATCTGGCTCGGCCCGGTTGTCCTCGCAGCGCTGCTGCTGGGTGAACTGCTGTATGTGCTGTTCGCTCACCAGAGCGGCCAGGCCATCGGCCATACCACCGTGGACGCGAAAGCCGTGGGCATCAGCCTGTTCGGCCCGTACCTGCTGGTGGTCGAACTGGCGTCGATGCTGCTGCTCGCCGCAGCCATCACTGCCTTCCACTTGGGCCGCAACGAAGCCAAGGAGCAATGACGATGCCTGCTATCCCTTTGGAGCATGGTCTGGCGGTCGCCGGCATCCTGTTCTGCCTTGGCCTGGTCGGCCTGATGGTTCGCCGTAACATTCTGTTCGTGTTGATGAGCCTGGAAATCATGATGAACGCTGCGGCACTGGCGTTCATCGTTGCAGGTGCACGTTGGGGCCAGCCGGATGGACAAGTCATGTTCATCCTGGTGATCAGCCTGGCAGCCGCCGAGGCCAGTATCGGCCTGGCGATCCTGCTGCAACTGTATCGTCGCTTCCACACGCTTGATATCGACGCTGCCAGTGAGATGCGCGGATGAACATGATCTTTCTGACTTTCGTATTTCCCCTGATCGGTTTCCTGCTGCTGTCGTTCTCTCGCGGACGCTGGTCGGAAAACCTTTCGGCCCTGATCGGTGTGGGCTCCATTGGCCTGTCGGCTATCGTTGCCGCCTACGTCATCTGGCAATTCAACGTGGCACCGCCGGAAAGCGGCCACTACACCCTGGTGCTGTGGCAGTGGATGTCGGTGGAAGGCTTCAAGCCCAACTTCGCCCTCTACGTCGACGGCCTGTCGATCACCATGCTTGGTGTGGTGGTGGGCGTGGGCTTCCTGATCCACCTGTTCGCGTCCTGGTACATGCGCGGTGAAGCGGGCTACTCGCGCTTCTTCTCGTACACCAACCTGTTTATCGCCAGCATGCTGTTCCTGGTGCTCGGCGATAACCTGTTGTTCCTGTACTTCGGTTGGGAAGGCGTGGGCCTGTGCTCGTACCTGTTGATCGGTTTCTACTACAGCAACCGCAACAACGGTAACGCGGCACTCAAGGCATTTATCGTCACCCGCATCGGCGACGTGTTCATGGCCATCGGCCTGTTCATCCTGTTCCAACAGGTGGGCACGCTGAACATCCAGGAACTGCTGGTGCTGGCACCGCAGAAATTCCAGGTCGGCGACTTCTGGATCACCCTGGCGACCCTGATGCTGCTGGGCGGCGCCGTGGGTAAATCCGCGCAACTGCCGCTGCAGACCTGGCTGGCGGATGCGATGGCCGGTCCTACCCCGGTGTCGGCACTGATCCACGCCGCAACCATGGTGACCGCCGGTGTCTACCTGATCGCCCGTACCCACGGCCTGTTCACCCTGGCGCCGGACATCCTGCACCTGGTGGGCATCGTCGGCGGCGTGACCCTGGTACTGGCCGGCTTCGCCGCGCTGGTGCAGACCGACATCAAGCGGATCCTCGCCTACTCGACCATGAGCCAGATCGGCTACATGTTCCTGGCCCTGGGCGTCGGCGCCTGGGACGCGGCGATCTTCCACCTGATGACCCACGCCTTCTTCAAGGCCCTGCTGTTCCTGGCCTCCGGTGCGGTGATCGTGGCCTGCCACCACGAGCAGAACATCTTCAAGATGGGCGGCCTGTGGAAGAAACTGCCACTGGCCTACGCCAGCTTCATCGTCGGTGGTGCCGCCCTGGCCGCCCTGCCGCTGGTGACCGCCGGTTTCTACTCCAAGGACGAAATCCTCTGGGAAGCCTTTGCCAGCGGTAACCAGAACCTGCTGTACGCAGGCCTGGTGGGTGCGTTCATGACCTCGCTGTACACCTTCCGCCTGATCTTCATCACCTTCCACGGTGAAGCCAAGACCGAAGCCCACGCAGGCCATGGCATCTCCCACTGGTTGCCACTGTCGGTGCTGATCATCCTGTCGACCTTCATCGGCGCGCTGATCACCCCGCCACTGGCCGGTGTACTGCCGGAAAGCGCCGGCCATGCCGGCGGCGCCGCCAAGCACAGCCTGGAAATCGCCTCGGGCGCCATTGCCATCGCCGGTATCCTGCTGGCGGCCCTGCTGTTCCTCGGCAAGCGTCGCTTCGTGACCGCCGTGGCCAACAGTGGCATCGGCCGTTTCCTCTCGGCCTGGTGGTTCGCGGCCTGGGGCTTCGACTGGCTCTACGACAAACTGTTCGTCAAGCCCTACCTGGCCATCAGTCATGTACTGCGTAAAGACCCGCTCGACCAGACCATCGGTTTGATCCCGCGCGCGGCCAAAGGCGGTCACACCGCCCTGAGCCGTACCGAGACCGGCCAGTTGCGTTGGTATGCGGCTTCCATGGCGGCCGGTGCCGTGCTGGTGATCGGCGCCATCGTTGTGGTAGTGGTCTGATATGAACTTTGCGAACTTGCGAAAGGAAACGAGCCCGTCATGATTCTGCCCTGGCTAATCCTGATCCCCTTTATCGGCGGCCTGCTCTGCTGGATGGGTGAACGCTTCGGCGCCACCCTCCCCCGCTGGATTGCGTTGCTGACCATGTCCCTGGAACTCGCACTCGGCCTCTGGCTGTGGGCCCATGGCGACTATTCATTCGCTCCGGCACCGGGTGTCGATCCGACGTTCGCGCTTGAATTCAAGCACGTGTGGATCCAGCGCTTCGGCATCAACGTGCACCTGGCCCTCGACGGCCTGTCGCTGTTGATGATCCTGCTGACCGGCCTGCTGGGTATCCTCTCGGTACTCTGCTCCTGGAAAGAGATCCAGCGTCACGTGGGCTTCTTCCACCTGAACCTGATGTGGATCCTGGGCGGCGTTGTCGGCGTGTTCCTCGCCCTCGACCTGTTCATGTTCTTCTTCTTCTGGGAAATGATGCTGGTGCCGATGTACTTCCTCATCGCGCTCTGGGGTCACAGTTCTTCGGACGGCAAGAAAACCCGGATCTACGCGGCGACCAAGTTCTTCATCTTCACCCAGGCTTCCGGCCTGATCATGTTGGTGGCGATCCTGGGCCTGGTACTGGTCAACTTCAACTCGACTGGCGTGATTACCTTCAACTACGCCGACCTGTTGAAAACCAAGATGTCCCTGACCACCGAGTACATCCTGATGCTGGGCTTCTTCATCGCCTTCGCGGTGAAGCTGCCGGTGGTGCCGTTCCACTCCTGGCTGCCTGACGCTCACGCCCAGGCGCCGACCGCCGGTTCCGTGGACCTGGCCGGTATCCTGCTGAAGACGGCGGCCTACGGCCTGCTGCGTTTCGCCCTGCCGCTGTTCCCGAATGCCTCGGCCGAGTTCGCGCCGATTGCCATGACCCTCGGTCTGATCGGGATCTTCTACGGTGCGTTCCTGGCATTCGCGCAAACCGACATCAAGCGTCTGATTGCCTTCTCGTCCGTTTCCCACATGGGCTTCGTACTGATCGGTATCTACTCCGGCAGCCAGCTGGCGTTGCAAGGTGCAGTGATCCAGATGCTGGCCCACGGTGTCTCGGCCGCCGCACTGTTTATCCTGAGTGGCCAGTTGTACGAGCGCCTGCACACCCGTGACATGCGTGAGATGGGCGGCGTGTGGTCGCGCATTGCGTACCTGCCGGCGATCAGCCTGTTCTTCGCCGCCGCCTCCCTGGGCTTGCCGGGTACCGGTAACTTCATCGGCGAGTTCCTGATCCTGATGGGTGCCTTCGTGCAAACGCCGTGGATCAGCGCCATTGCTACGTCCGGCCTGGTATTCGGTTCGGTCTACTCGCTGATCATGATCCACCGCGCCTACTTCGGCCCGGCCAAGTCCGACACTGTCCTCAAGGGGATGGATGCTCGCGAACTGATCATGGTGCTCGGCCTTGCGGTATTGCTGATCTACATCGGCGTGTACCCGCAACCGTTCCTGGACACTTCTGCCGCGACGATGCATGGCGTGCAGCAGTGGTTCGGCACCGCCTTCTCTCAACTCGCTTCGGCCCGGTAAGAGCGCTATGGAATTCACGATCCAACACTTTATCGCGCTTGCGCCGCTGCTGATCACCAGCCTCACCATCGTGGTGGTGATGCTGGCGATCGCCTGGCGCCGCAATCATTCACAAACGTTCCTGCTGTCCTGCGCCGGTCTGAACCTGGCCTTGCTGTCGATTATCCCGGCACTCAAGGTCGCGCCACTGGCGGTGACCCCGCTGATGATGGTCGATGACTTCGCGCTGCTATATATCGCGCTGATCCTCGTCGCCACCCTCGCCTGCGTCACCCTCGCCCACGCCTACCTCGGCGAAGGCGGCACCGGCTACCCGGGCAACCGCGAAGAGCTGTACCTGCTGATCCTGCTGGCTGCGGCCGGCGGTATCGTGCTGGTCAGCGCGCAGCACCTGGCCGGCTTGTTCATCGGCCTGGAACTGCTGTCGATCCCGACCTACGGCCTGGTGGCCTACGCCTTCTTCAACAAGCGCTCCCTGGAAGCCGGCATCAAGTACATGGTGCTGTCGGCCGCCGGTTCCGCGTTCCTGTTGTTCGGCATGGCCCTGCTCTACGCCGAAGCCGGCAGCCTGAGCTTCACCGGTATCGGTCACGCCCTGGCCGCCACCAACAGCCCCGCGCCGATCGCCCAACTGGGCCTGGCGATGATGCTGATCGGCCTGGCGTTCAAGCTGTCGCTGGTGCCGTTCCACCTGTGGACCCCGGACGTGTACGAAGGCGCCCCGGCGCCGGTGGCGGCGTTCCTGGCGACCGCGTCCAAGGTCGCTGTGTTTGCGGTGATGGTGCGTCTGTTCCAGATCTCGCCTGCCGCCAACACCGGCGTGCTGAGCCACGTACTGACCGTGATCGCCATCGCGTCGATCCTGTTCGGCAACCTGCTGGCGCTGACCCAGAACAACCTCAAGCGTCTGCTGGGTTACTCGTCCATCGCCCACTTCGGCTACCTGCTGATCGCCCTGGTGGCGAGCAAAGGCCTGGCCGTGGAAGCCATCGGCGTGTACCTGGTCACCTACGTGATCACCAGCCTCGGCGCGTTCGGCGTGATCACCCTGATGTCCTCGCCTTACAAGGGCCGTGACGCCGACGCCCTGTACGAATACCGCGGCCTGTTCTGGCGCCGTCCGTACCTGACCGCCGTACTGACCGTGATGATGCTGTCCCTGGCCGGTATCCCGCTGACCGCGGGCTTTATCGGCAAGTTCTACATCGTCGCGACCGGTGTCGAAGCCCACGAGTGGTGGCTGGTTGCGTCCCTGGTGCTGGGCAGTGCCATCGGCGTGTTCTACTACCTGCGCGTGATGGTCACCCTGTACCTGATCGAGCCAAACCTGCGCCGTGTGGATGCCGAGCTGCACTGGGAACAGAAAGCCGGTGGCGTGATGCTGCTGGCTATCGCCCTGCTCGCCTTCTTCCTGGGCGTGTACCCACAACCGTTGCTGACCCTGGTGCAGCACGCGGTGCTGGGGGTTTGATCCCTTAGCGGTATGTGAACCAACAGAAACGGCGCCCCAGGGCGCCGTTTTTGCGTTCTGGGCTGACCTGCAACAGCCCAAAAAAACGCCCCGAATGTTCGGGGCGTTTTACATTGCAATCGCGTCAGAACGCGATACCGACCTTGACCCCGTACTCATCCCGCTTGAGCCGGGTGTTATCGGCCACTTCGGAATCACCGTCGAGCTTGTATTCGGTGCGGGTGTAGTAAAGGCCCGCCATCACCGGCAGGTCGCCCTTCTGGTTCATCAGCAGGCTGACTTCGGCGTAAGGGTTGGTGCGGTCCTTGAGGTCCACGGTGTCGCTGCCCACGCCGTCCACCTTGAGCTTGGTACGACCATCAATGGTGCGACGCGCACCGGCTTCGAAACGCAGCGTCATGTCATCGAACTGATGGTTGTAGCCCAGGGCTGCCTTGGCGAACGGCGACTTGTTGGTGAGCTCCATGTCGTAGTCGTTCGAGTCCAGCTCATAGCGGGTCCAGCTGTAACCGCCGCCCACGATCACGTCGACGAAGTTGCGCGCATCCAGCGCGGCACGCCAGCCGAGATCCAGGTCGGCCTGGCCTTCCTTGAGTTTGTTATCACTCTTTTTACCGTACTTGGCTTCCACACCTGCCTGGTAGATAAAGCCCGACTCGGCGGTGAGCTTGTTGCCGAAGTTGTAGAAAAGACCGGCTTCGGGCATGTGGTCCTTATCACTTTCACTACCGCCTTCGAGCTTGAAGTCGTTGTAGCTGCCCAGAATCCCAAAGGTAGAAATCGGGTCAGTGGACGGTGCGGCGAACACCACGGCTGGCGCGGCGACCAGCGCCAGCAGTGAGGAATGCTTGAGGAGGTTTCCGAATAGTTTGGACATCGTTTACATCTCCTTGTCTGGTGGGCAAATTATTCAGGAAACGCTTCGAACCCAGGCTGGCACCAAAGGTTCGAAAAAATTTGCCCCCACTTGGAGGTAAAACGGTTCAGCGATCGCTCTGGATCAATACTCCTGGCGTGCAGCCATTACCAAGCCCTCAAGGGTTGAATCAAGCTGAGGGTGAACCGGCACGCGAATCCCAAAGGTAGTGCCCAGTACGTCCAGCAGCTCGTCGGCGCTCTGGATCACACGCTTGTCACTCGGCCGATCCAGGTAGTGAATCCCATAGTGGGCGTTGTTCAAGGTGTGGCGTTCTCCCGCTGCCAGGCGTGCGACTTTCAATTGGCCCACGAACGGCGAACCTGGATGGGTCGAGACGTACCAGTTACCGATTTCGTAGTCGATGTCTGCCTGCACTTGCAGGTCGAACACATACAAGCCACGCCACTCCCCCGCGACCTCGGCCCACAAGGTGTAGCTGCTCTCCTGTTCATTGAGAGTCAGGCGATACGGCTCATGGGCCGTGGCCTGCACGGCCTGCGTGTCCAACTGCAACGGACTGCTGGGCACCATGCCACCAAAGCCGACGTCGGTGATGTAGCGCACGCCGTCCAATGTCACCAGGCTCAGGCGATGGGTACGCGCCGTACGTGCATCCGGCGGCCCCCCCATCACAACCCGCCCGGTAATGCCGCGAGCATCGAAGCCCAGTGCCTGCAACAGCGCCAGGAACATCTGGTTCAACTCATAGCAATACCCACCCCGCCCATCGAACAGGACTTTCTGCTCGACGCTGGGCAAGTCGATCGGCACCGGCAGACGCAACAGGGTCGACAGGCTTTCGAAGGCGAAGGTGCACACATGACGCAGTTGCAAATCCCGCAGGGTCTGCAGGGTGGGCGGTGGTGGCGAGTCGTAACCCAGGCGTTGCAGGTACAGGCGGCTGTGGTTCAGGAGGGTCATGGCGCGATCCTTGGGCGCGGGAGGAATGCGTCACTATGCCGCGCAAGCATGCAGATTGTCATTTTGAGTGAACCTTTTTAAACCGTTCCCTATCCATCTATAACAAGACAGGGAGGCAACATGAGTACCGCAAAAATCTACACCATCCACTACCAACTGCACGGTCAACCGAAGTCCTTTGTGGTGCGTGCCGAAGTGATGAACAACGCCGAGGCCTGGCACTGGGCAGCCGTTGACGCCGACATAGCGCATGTCAGTCGTATCGGCCGGGTCGGCCATGAGCAGGTGAAAAAAACCACGCGCCCATGGGCCGAGAAGTACGGCATCACCGACGTCACCTGGATGCCGCCCAGATAAATAAAAAGCCCCGCTCATTGGCGGGGCCCAGCTCATTTCTTCAAGTCGCCCAACGGATCGTAGGGCGGCTTTTTTTTCCCGTCGTCCTTGGCCTTTTTATCCAGGGGGGCGATGGCCGGACCGATGGGATCAACCTGCGGGTCGGCCACATCGGGCGAGTCCGGATCAAATCCCAGCTCATCCTTGCCGCTGGCGTGTTCGTTGGAGGGCGGTCCATCCGAGCGCTTGTTCATCATGGTCTCCTGTTATAGCGGGCGAGCTTTGTCGTGGAGGTTTTCCAGGTCGTCTTCGACGCGCTCCACATCATCCTGGGCGTCACGCTCTTTCGGGTCATTGGGGCGCAAGGCATCGTTGTCGCGCTCCTCTTCGCCGGGTGTGCGATCAGGGTCGGGGGTACCGGGCGGTGGCTGCTTGTACTCGGGCATGGTGGTTGACCTCAAAGGGGCTACACCGGTTTAGAGAAACTGCCCCAGATCATGGTTCAACTTGATTGCCCCACCACTGACCGCCGACCATGAGAAGATGCCTTCCCCCTACCCGCCCTGGAGACCTGGACCGGATGTTCGAGCTCAAACCCTGCGACCCCGTCACCTACCGCCAACAGACGCGCCGCAGCACGCTGATCGTGGCCGTGCTGTTCGTGGCCCTGGCCATGCTGCTGTCGAGCCTGGCGGTGATGCTGTTCGGCGAACCCGGCGGTGACAACTTCCGCTTCAATGTCGGTGGCGTATTCGCCGGGGTGTTGATAACGGTCGCCCTGCTGCGCGGCCCGTTCCGCACCCAACCGTGGTTGGCACCGGCCGTCTATGGCTGGCAGCTCAAGCGCACCCTGATGCGCGTGACCAACGTGATGCACACCGTCACCGAGCGTGTGCAGGCGAATGATCCGACGGCCATGAAGATCCTGCGCTTCTATCACCTGGGGCTGACGCAGATGCACGCCCTGGACGCCAACTCCAGTGCCCAGGCGCAGTTGGTGGGGGAAATCGAAGCACATCAGGCGAAGATGCACGTGCTGGGGATCGACACCGAACAAACCCGCTTTGATCCCGCGTGGCTGGAAGGATTGAAACGCACGTAAGTCAGCCGGCTGCCACACGGGTGCGCCAGCAGAACAACGCACTCACCGCAATCGCCGCACCCGCCACGCCAAACACCAGGGGGGCCGAGGCCACCGGCAACAGCAGGCCTGCCAGCAGTGGCCCGAGGCCCGCACCGATGTCACGCCATACCGCATTCGACGCCAGGGCCGACACCCGCAGCGAACCGGGGTTGCGCTCGGCGACCAGGGTGGTCACCAGGGGCAGTTGCAACGCGCGCAGCACCAACACCGCCGCCGCGCCGACAATCACCCAATAGCTGCCGAACGCCGTCAAGGCCAAGGCACTCAGGAACGAAAACAGCAACAACATCGAGGTCGCGCCAAAGCGCTGGGCGGCGTGGCCTCCCAGGGGACTCAGGAGCATTTCCGAGACATAACGCAGGGCCATCAAGCCGCCGGCGATCAGCACCGCATTACCGCCGAGCAGCTTCTGCGCCTGGATCGACAGGCCGAAAATAAACAGTCCGTCCAGCGCCACGCCTTCGATAAACGACCACAGCGCCACGCTGTCGGGCCACTTGAAACGGCGCCCCGGGGTGCTGTGCAAATCATGCCCGGCGCTGGGCAGGCCGCGCGCCATCCACAGCCCCACCAGGCAACAGCCGGCGAGGATCACAAAGATCGGACGCGGCCCGACCCACAGCGTCAGCCAGCCACCGAACGGTAACGCCAACATCGGCCCCCAGGCGATCAGGGCCCGCGATCGCCCGGCCCGGCGAGCGGCGCCCTCCGGCTCGGAGGTGGCCAATACCTGGGTCGACAGGTTCAACGCAGCGAAACACAGGCCCCACACCAGCCGCAGCCCCAACAACGCGGCAAAGCCCGACAGTACCGAATTACCCAGGGCGCACAGCGTTGCGGCACCGGCGGCGATCATGCAGGTCAGGCGATCGCCGTTGCGCGCGTAGAAATTCAGCACATGGCGATAACCGAAAATCCGCACCAGCCGGTTGGCCGCCAGCAACACCCCGGCCTGGGCGAGCGTGATGCCGAAGGCCTGGGACTCCATGGGCAGCAGCAGATAGAGCAACACGTCACTGGGCAGGCATAACGCCAGGGTCAACGCAGCACGGCGGGAATGGGTATCGGCAGTGCGGAGGGCCAGGCTGGACATAAATCTGAAACATCCCGAAATATTCAGGTCGCCACGGTAGCCCTCCCGCCGCAGGTTTTACAACGGCTTTTTCCCGTAGGGCAGCAAACGCAGGCCACTGGCCACGGCGCCCACCAGCGCAAACACGCAACCCAGCCACAGCGCATACAGCGGGCCATTGCCCAGGGACAGGTGGAAACACAGCGCCACCAACGACGCCCCCAGCGTCTGCCCCAGCAACCGCGAAATCGCCACGATGCCGCTGGCCCCACCGCTGCGCGCCAACGGCGCACTGGTCATCAAGGCCTTGAGGTTGGGCGACTGGAAGAAGCCGAAACCGGCACCGCACAACGCCATGCGCCAGCCAATATCGAAGGCCGACGCGCCGTGGCCCAAGGTCGCCAACGCGGCCATTCCCACGCTCAACATCAACAGCCCGATACCGCACAGCAGGCCCAGGGACACACGGTCAGCCAGGCGCCCGGCGACCAACGCCATCACCGCCACGACCGCCGGCCACGGTGTCATGAGGAATCCGGTTTCCACCTGGCTATGCCCCAGCACCGCCTGCAACAGAAAGGGCAGCGACACAAAGGCCAGGCCCTGGGCGCTGAAGGCGCAGATCGCCGTCAGGGAAGACAAGGCAAACACCGGCCGCTTGAACAGATCCAACGCCAGCATCGGCGCCGGGTGACCGGCCTGCCGACGCAGCAGCAAGGCGCCACACAGCAGCGCCACCGCAATCAAGCCCAGGGTCAACGCCCCCTGCGCACCATGCACCGCCGTGCCCAGCCCCAGCACCAGCAAGGCGAATAACCCGGCACACAGCGCCGCCGCGAGGCGGTCGAAGGCATGCCCGGTCATCGGCAGGGTCGGCAATGAACGCAGGCCCAGTCCCAGGGCCAACAGCCCCAACGGCACATTGATCAGGTACAGCCAGTGCCAGGTCGCCACCGACAGAATCGCCGACGCCGCCGTGGGCCCCAGGGTAAACGCCAGCCCCACCACCAGCGAGTTATAGCCCAGGCCACGCCCGAGCATTTTTGACGGGTAGATATGCCGCAGCAACGCCGTATTGACGCTCATGATCGCCGCCGCTCCCAGCCCCTGCACCACACGGGCGGCGGTCAGGCTGACCAGCGAGCCGGCCAGCCCGCAAAACAGCGACGAGACGATAAACAGCAGCAACCCGCCGAGATACACGCGGCGGTGCCCGAGCACATCGCTGAGGGACGCAAACGGCAGCACCGTGGCGATAATCGCCAACTGGTAGGCATTGACCACCCAGATCACCGAGGCGGAATCGGTGCCAATCCCTTCGGCCAGGGTCGGCAACGCCGTGTTGACGATGGCCGTGTCCAGGGTCGCCATGCCGATCCCCAGGGAAATCGCGATCACGGCCGGCAGGCGTTTATTGAGGGGCAGCCCATCGACGACAGAAGACATGAACCATCCGGACAGGTAACAAAGGCCACTAGCATACGATCAACGGGGATTGATTTCAGTGGCCCATGGCGCCGCTGTCAAAATTTTCATGTTGTTGAACATGGGATTCGCGCCTTATCCCGAATCACGCCTGCCTGTCATCCCCTAATAAACAATCAGGCTCGCAGCAATAGCGGGTTTAAGAAGCCAGGATCCAGGCGTTGGCGCAAAGCAGTGTGGAGACGAAGCCGATAACTTATTGGCGGCCATGTCCGGATTCCACCGGCCAATAATGCCGTCCCGACCTGCAACATCCACCGTATCCAGTTGGTTCATCACCTGGTCACGCTTGAGCACTTCCCTGGCCAACATTGTCAGGTTGTCTTGCTGTGAATCGCCCGTCAGGGGGCGCCCCGCGACCTGACAAATTTCCCCCTGTGTCGCATAGGGCGAGCCTGCTGGCCTGAATGCATCGAAATTTTTGTCAAACTCCTGCGCCAGCGCGGCGTCGGACCGCCCCGCATAAGGGTTGGCAGGGTGCCAATGGGCAACAACAGGGGCATGGGTGGCGAAAGATGCACTATGGACAAGAGACACGTGGTGCTGATGAATGATAGCCATGAGTGAGTTTCCTTGATTACTCGACAAATCCGCGCTACATACCGTCGAAAAACGGATATGCAAAGCAGACTGTTGTCTCTGTGGCGACCCACGCCAGGGTGGTTCCGCAGTCGTACGCAGAAACCGCTTCGCCACCCAAGTCCGGACAGCGTTACATACGCGGTCCTTGAAGGATTGCACTCAGGTCCAGGCGTCCGTCCTTGACCGGCGGGCACCAGTAGTAACCACCGGTCAACGGCGTGCTGATGCGATACAGGCCATCGACAATCCCGTCCTCCAACCCGCTCATGCGGCGCAGTTGGGCTTCGAACGCATCGAAGGAATGGCCGAATGCGAGGAACATCAACCCGGCCTGGCCATTGTCGGCCCAGGGCATGGAGCGGCGCACCACGAAGGCTTCCGGGGTGAAGCTTTCCTGGGCGGTACGTTTGGTGTGGGCGGATTCGGGAGCGTCTTCCAGCTCTTCGTTGTCGCCATGGCGGCGGCCGATGATGTGGTCGCGCTCCTGGGCGGGCAACGCGGCGAAGCCATCGAGGTCGTGCTGCCATTGCTGGATCGCGGCGAAGCTGGCACCGCTGTCGGTCAGGGCGGCTTCAACGGCAGCGTCATCGTGGGGGTTTTCGGTGCCGTCTTCGTAGTCGGTGAGGTCGAAGCCGGTCTTGTAGCGGAAGCCTTCGGTCGACTGTACCAGGTGAAACGCCGGGGCCAGGGCCTTCTCGAAAGCGCGACTGCGCAGCAGCAACTCGCCGCGATCGACGCCATGCAGCCACACCCACAGTGCCTGCTGGGTGGACGGGTTGTGCGCGCCCGGTGCGCTCACGGCAGGAAAGCTGCGCAAACCATCAATCGTTGCACCCAGCGCGTTGACCAGCGGCTCGCCAAATCCGACCACTGCCGCCGAATCGGCCAACTGCACCAGCGCGTCCAGCGCAGCGGGCACGGCTGCCAGGGTGTCAACGGCAAAAAACAGATGGCGTGCCTGCAAAGGCACCGGTGCGGCAAGAATGCCCGGCTGGTACTGACTCATGTGAACTCCTTCAAGAAAGGCGCGCAGTCTACTATCTCGAAGAGCAGGCGACACGCCCCGGTGTGTAGTGCAACGCGCACAAGCCTTGCCATAGAGCCCTGTGTTGGGTGACTCTCTAGTCATGTTTTGCAACTATTTCAGGGGTAGTGCCATGACCAGCAGCAACCTGCTCGCCCAGCTGTTTCCCACCAGCGTCGCCGATATTCCCGAGCAATACCGCCTGGCGGCGCCCATCGAACAGCGTGACTACCTGGTGGACGGCCAGTTGCAGGTGTGGAACGGCCCCTTGGCCCAGGTGCAGAGCCCGGTGCAATTGGGCGACCGCCGCGTGGTGATCGGCAGCACGCCGTTGCTGGACGCCGACACCGCCCTCACCGCCCTCGATGCCGCCGTGCGCGCTTATGATCGTGGCCAGGGTGAATGGCCGACGATGCGCGTGGTGGAGCGTATCCAGCACGTCGAGGCGTTTTTGCGACGTATGCGCGAACAGCGCGACGCAGTGGTCACCCTGCTGATGTGGGAGATCGGCAAGAACCTCAAGGACTCGCAGAAAGAGTTCGACCGCACCTGCGACTACATCACCGACACCATCAATGCCCTCAAGGAACTCGACCGCCGCAGCAGCCGCTTCGAGTTGGAACAGGACACCCTCGGGCAAATCCGCCGCGTGCCCCTGGGCGTGGCGCTGTGCATGGGCCCCTACAACTACCCGCTCAACGAGACGTTTACCACGCTGATCCCGGCGCTGATCATGGGTAATACCGTGGTGTTCAAGCCGGCCAAACTCGGTGTGCTGCTGATCCGTCCGTTGCTGGAAGCCTTCCGCGACAGCTTCCCGGCCGGAGTGATCAACGTGATCTACGGCAGCGGCCGCGAAACCGTCAGTGCGTTGATGGCCAGCGGCAAGATCGACATCTTTGCCTTTATCGGCACCAACAAGGCCGCCAGTGACTTGAAAAAACTGCACCCCAAGCCGCACCGCCTGCGTGCGGCCCTGGGCCTGGATGCGAAAAACCCCGGCATCGTGCTGCCCGAGGTGGACCTGGACAACGCCGTCAGCGAGGCCGTCACCGGTTCGCTGTCCTTCAACGGCCAGCGCTGCACCGCGCTGAAAATCCTGTTTGTGCATGAAGACGTGGTCGACAGCTTCATCGAGAAATTCAACCGCAAGCTGGAGACCCTCAAGCCCGGCATGCCCTGGGAAGACGGGGTTTCACTGACACCGCTGCCGGAAGTCGGCAAGGTGGATTACCTCAACGAGCTGGTGGCCGATGCCCAACAACACGGCGCCCACGTGGTGAATGCCAATGGCGGTACCCATCGTGGTTCGTTCTTCTATCCGGCGGTGCTGTACCCGGTGAATCCGCAGATGCGCGTGTACCACGAGGAACAATTCGGCCCGGTGGTGCCCATCGTGCCCTACCGCGATCTGGAGACGGTGATCGAGTACGTACTCGACTCGGACTTCGGCCAGCAATTGAGTATTTTCGGCACCAACGCCGTGGAAGTCGGACGCCTGGTGGACACCTTCGCCAACCAGGTCGGCCGCATCAATATCAACGCCCAGTGCCAGCGCGGCCCGGACACTTTCCCGTTCAACGGGCGCAAGAACTCGGCCGAAGGCACGCTGTCGGTACATGACGCGCTGCGCGTGTTTTCGATCCGCACCCTGGTGGCGACCAAGTTCCAGGAAAGCAACAAGGCGCTGGTCAGCGATATCCTGCGCAACCGTGACTCAAGCTTCCTGACCACCGACTATATCTTCTAAGCACAATGCCGATCTCAAGGTGGGAGGGGACCGCCCCCTCCCACATTTGGATCGTGTACATATCCAAAACCGAGGCCACTTTAATTACCGATGAACCTGCCACTCTTCGCCCGGCGCCTGCTGCGCCCCTTGCTCGACCCCTACCGCCGCTATCGTCACGCCAAGCTGATCCACGCCGTGCGTGTGTCCATCGGCTTGCTGGCGACGATCCTGCTGACCACCGGTATCAACCTGCCCCATGGTGAATGGGCATCGGTGACCATGCTGGTGGTGATCGGCGGTTTGCAACACCACGGCAATATCGGCAAGAAAGCCGTTGAGCGTGCCTATGGCACGCTGATCGGTGCCAGCGTCGGTTTGCTGCTGGTGGTGCAGGAGGCGTATGTCGGCCAGCCGCTGCTCACCTACCTGCTGATGTCGGTGGTGTGCGGGTTCTTTTCCTATCACGCCATCGGCAAGGGCGGGTACACGGCGCTGTTGTCCGCGATCACGGTGTTTATCGTCGCGGGGCACGGTGACAACCCGTTGTCGGACGGGCTGTGGCGCACCGTGGATATCCTGATCGGCATTGCCTTGGCGCTGGCGTTTTCCTTCGCCCTGCCGTTGTATGCCGTGTATTCCTGGCGCTACAACCTGGCCAGCGCCTTGCGTGATTGCGCCCAGATCTACAGCCGGATCATCAATGGCCAGTCGGTCACCGACGATGAACACCTGAAGCTGCTCAACCGCCTGAATGCGGCAATGCTGCAATTGCGCTCGCTGATGCCGTCGGTGTCCAAGGAAGTGCGCATCTCCATGACCGAGCTGGACACGATCCAACGCCACCTGCGCATGTGCATCAGCACCCTGGAGATTCTCGGCAACACCCGCCCGGACCCGCGGGACGAACAGGCGATGGCGCGCATGCAAGTGATGTTGAAAGCCGAGCATCGGCAGATTCGCGTGCAGTTGGTGGGGATGGCGCGGGCATTGAAGTCGGGGGTCACGGAGCGGCTGGAGCGGCCCAGCCCTGTCAGCGGCGGCGAGCCCAGCCTGGATGCGCCGGTTTACAGCGCGCTGGATGGGTATCGATTGTTGACCGTGCAACTGGCGGCGAATGTGGACGCGATGCGCCAACGCCTGGCTAAAAGCGCCGGGCGCTGGAAGATCTAGAAAGGGAGTCCGTTGACCTGTTTACCCAGCTCAACAGTTTCACACTTTCTCTTACATTTTTTTCACGTTTTATTCACATCCCGGGACGTAGGGTGAAGCCTCATCCGTTACAAACGTTGCACATCAAGCCCGCCGCCCCAGCGGGCTTTTTTTTGCCTGGGATTTGTCAGCGCGAGGCCTTGGCGGCCGGCGCTGTCGCCTGTTCACGAATGGCACGCTGGGTGTCCAGCACCTTGGCCAACGCGTTTTCGGCTTCGGGGCTTTGCTGCGGCACACGAATCGCCGCCGAGACCAGGGTGATCAGCTTGGCCATCACCTCGGCATCCGTCGCCGGGCGGCCCAGGCTCATGGAGTTCATCAGCAGGCGCAATTCGGTACCGGCCATGACCCCGGAAATCGCCTTGAGGGCAAATTGCAGGCGCACCCCCAGCTCGTTGCGCGGCAAGTCCGGCAAGGCCAGGGCGAAGGCTTCGAAGAAGCGTTGGAACACCGGTTGGTAATGCACCTTGAGGTATTCCTGGATAAACGGCGAGGTGTCGCTGTACACCCGCCCGAGGAAACGGATGAACGAACGGCCTTCCCCACTCGCCGGGTCGCTGCGTTCCAGGCCCATGGCCGGGGCGAAGAGCACGCCGAGCAAGGTGTCGCAGTCGAGGGGGCCGTCGGATTCGGCCTCACAGCGCGCCAGCAATTCCAAGCGCTGCTCGTTGAGCGGCTCCAGGCGTTGCATCAGCAGGGTCTTCATCAAGGAGTCCTTGTCCCCGAAGTGGTAGTTCACCGCAGCCAGGTTCACCTGGGCGCGCTCGGTAATCTGCCGCAGCAGCACGGCGTCATAGCCGTATTTGATGAAGAGAGCCTCTGTCGCATCCAGCAATCGAGTCTTGGTAACGTTTGGAGCGCTGAGTTTCTTCGCGACCATAAGGGTTCCACGGCGGAAATATTGTTTTAAAAAATAATTTGATTTTTTATACCGGTGTGGCCGGTCGAAAGCAAGTAGTGACACACCGCCATACTATCCAAAGCCTTTGCCCATGGGGATTCTCAGGCAAGCCACGGACCTTTCGGTAGACCCCCGTACCGGCGAGGGAAATCTTTTCAAAGCGTAAAACCGCTCTACATCCACGGCTGGCGAAGCATCGGGAACACGGTTAGTATTCAAACAATATTTTAAAAACAAGAAATAAAACCAGTCCGTGACGCGAACCAGATAGCTCCCGAACTTGTTACAAAGATTTACAAAGGGCGCATGACGGCAGCGTCGAGACTGCAGGCGTAGTCACGATGACAGATACCCCCGCGCACCCAGGCTTGATTTCCCTGCAAGGCATCGGCAAGCGCTATCAGCTCGCCGGGCAGGAACTGACCATTCTCAATGAGGTGTGCCTGTCCATCGAGCGCGGTGACAGCTGCGGCATCCTCGGCGCCTCGGGCTCCGGCAAAAGCACCTTGCTCAATATCCTCGGCCTGCTGGACCTGCCCAATTGCGGCCAGTACCATTTTGCCGGCCACGATATTTTCAGTGCATCCCCGGACGAACTGGCGGCGATCCGCAACCAGCAGATCGGCTTTGTGTTCCAGAGCTTCAACCTGCTGCCGCGCCTCAGCGCCCTGGACAACGTCGCCCTGCCCCTGAGCTATCGCGGTGTATCGCGGCATGAATCGGTGGCGCAGGCCCTGCGCATGCTCGAACAGGTCGGGCTGGCGGAACGCGCCCACCATCGCCCCGCCGACCTCTCCGGCGGCCAGCGCCAGCGTGTGGCGATTGCCCGTGCATTGGTGGGCAAGCCTTCGGTGATCCTGGCCGACGAGCCCACCGGCAACCTCGACAGCAGCACCGCCCAGGACATCATGGACCTGCTGCTGGCATTGAACCGCGAGCAACAGGTCACACTGATCATCGTCACCCACGACCCGCATATCGCCGAACGCCTGGAGCGCAAGATCCTGGTGCGCAACGGCGTAGTGCACGAGGCCGGGCGCCTATGAGCCTGCGGGTCGAACAGAGCTTCAGCCAACTGCTGCATGAAGCCTTCGTCAGCCTGCGCACCCTGGGCAAGCGCTCGGTGCTGGCCCTGCTGGGCATCGTCATCGGCAGTTCGTCGGTGGTGGCGCTGATCAATATCGGCCATAACGCGGCGGTGGATGCCGCGATGATTTTCAAGGACATGGGCACCGACACCCTGGTCGCCCAGTTCCCTCCCAAGGGCAGCAGCACGGTCCCCGCGCCCGCGAGGCTCGACCTGGATGCCGTGCGCCAGGCCGTGCCGGGCATTGCCCATATCGGCGCGCTGACCTTGTTCAGCGGGCCCATCGTGTTCCATGGCCGCACCACCAACGCCAACCTCGTCGGCAGCACACCGGACATCCAGGCGGCGATGCGCCTGGTGGTACGGCAGGGGCGCTTCCTGTCGAGCTTCGACGCCAACGAAACCTATGGCGTGATCGGTGACCAACTGGCCCAGGCCCTCGGAGCGCCGGGCGATCCGCTGCAACTGGGCGACCGCGTGCGCATCAACGACTACCTGTTCCTGGTGGTGGGCATTCTGCAGAACCAGCCCAGGGCAATGCTGATGCCGGTACAGGCCAACGAGTCGTTGTTCATTCCCGCCGAAGGCATGCGCCGCATCCATGCCATGCCGCAGATCGGCAATGTGATTATCCGCGCCGCGCCCGGCCAGGACATGGAACACATTGCCACTGAAGCCGCCAGCGCCTTGCAGACCCAACTCACCGACCACACGGTCGACATCCAGGTGCCCCAGCAAATGATCGACGGCATGACCCGGCAAAGCCGCACCTTCGCCTACCTGCTGCTGGCCCTCGGTGCCATTTCCCTGGTCGGCGGCGGCGTAGGCGTGATGAATGTGATGCTGATGAACGTGTCGGAACGCCGTCGTGAGATCGGCATTCGCATGGCCCTGGGCGCTCGCCAGCGCGACATCCGCAACCTGTTCCTGCTCGAAGCCGTCACCCTCACCGCCGTCGGCGCGCTGTGCGGTGCGGTACTTGGCATGACCGCCGCCTGGCTCTATGCCTGGCTGTCGGGCTGGCTATTCGACCTGGCCGTCGCCGCCCTGCCCCTGGGCGTGGGCAGTACGTTGCTGGTGGGCTTGTTCTTTGGCATCTACCCGGCGGTGTCGGCCTCACGGTTGCAGCCGGTGGAGGCCTTGCGCGATGAGTAAATGGCTGGGGTTGCTCGTGTTGATCAGCCTGCACGGCATGGCCGCCGAGGTGGTCATCAAGCCGTCGGCCCCCAGCAGCACCCGCAGCGGTTACGACCGGGGCGTGTCCTTGAATGCCCAGGTCACCAGCATGACCCTGGGTGACGCCGTGTACCTGGGCCTGCGCAACAACCCGGCAATCCGCAGCGCCTACCTGCAACGGGTGGCGCAGAAGTTCGACCTGCGCGTCGCCGAAGACGTGTTCAACCCCAAGCTCACCCTTAACAGCTATTACCGCAGCACCCGTGGCTCCCAGGACAGTGCGCGCAATGCCAACGTGGCGCCGGCCACCAGCTTGCTCAGTGAGTACGGCACCCGCCTGAGCATGGCCTGGACCCAGCAGCTGAACAACGCCGACCGCGCCGGCCGCTACCGCAGCGACGGCCTCGACCTGGCGATCATCCAGCCGTTGATGCGCGGCGCCGGCTGGGACGCCACCACCGCACCGTTGCGCCTGTCGCGCCTGTCGGAGCAGGCCAACCGCCTGAACCTCAAGGCGACCGTGGCGCAGACCATCAGCCAGATCATCGCCACCTACCGCGAACTGCTGCGGGCCCAGGAGCAACTGAGCATCGTACAGGACGCCCTCAAGCGCTCCGGCACCTTGCTGGAGGTGAACAAAGCCTTGATCAGCGCCGGGCGCATGGCCGAATTCGAGATCGTGCAGACCGAAGCCGATATCGCCACCCAGCAACTGGGCGTCGAAGAAGCGCAGAACCAACTGGACACCAACCGCCTGGCCTTGCTGCGCCTGCTGGCCCTGGACCTGTCGACGCCGATTCGCGCCACCGAAGCCCTGGAGGCCAAGCCCATGCAGATCGACAAACGCCAGGCCTTCAACCTGGCGCAGACCCAGCAACCGGAATACCTCGCCGCCCTGCTCGGCAGCCAGCAGGCCGACCTCAACCTGGTGATCGCCAAGGACTCCGGGCGCTGGCAGGTGGACCTGGTGGCCGGCGCAAACCAGATACGCGACGCCTACAATAACGACGGCGGCAGCACCAACAACCGGACCTGGGACAGCTACGCCGGGGTGCAGGTGCAGATCCCCATCGGCGACATCAGCACGCGCCAGGCCGAAGTGCGCGCGCGGGTCAATGTGGAGGACCAGGAGATCCGCATCACCGACGCCCGCCAGGAACTGGAACGCAACGTCAACGACGTGGTACGCGACCTCGGCACCCGCTGGCGCCAGTATGAAATCTCCCAGCGCGCGGTGGAGTTGTCGCGGCGCAAGATCGAGATCGAACGCGAGAAACTCAGCGCCGGGCGCTCCACCAACTTCCAGGTGCTGAGCTTCGAGACCGACCTGCGCAATGCCGAAAACGCGCAGCTCAACGCCCTGATCGCTTATTTGAACGCCCAGACCCAGCTCGACTTGACCCTGGGCATGACGCTGGAAAGTTGGGAAATCGCCCTCAATGACTACTAATCGAAAACGCCTGCTGGGCGTCGCATTGATTCTGCTGCTGGCCGGCGCGGGGCTGGCCCTGCGCAGCCCCGCAGAAGGCCCGGCCGGCGCCACCGAACAATGGCTGGCCGTCAAGCCCGACCCGCTGGTGCACCAGATCGGCCTGGTGGGCAAGATAGAACCCGACACCACCCTCACCCTCACGGCGCCGTTCGACGGTAACGTGCAGGCCAATCTGGTGGAGCAAGGCCAGCGGGTCGAGGCTGGCCAGGTGCTGTTGCGCATGGACCCGGCCACCCTTGAGGTGCAGTTGCGCGACGCCCTCTCCGCCCAGCTCAAGGCCCGCCGCGCCGTGCAAGAGCTGCAGGACTGGGACAGCGGCCCCACCGTCAGCCGTGCGCGCCGCAGCCTGCGCACCGCCGAGATGACCGCCGGCAACACCCAACGCAAACTCACCGAAAGCGAAAACCTGTTCAAGCGCGGCATCATCCCGCGCAATGAGCTGGACGACCTCAAGCAACAGGCTCAGCAACAGCAACTGGACCTCGCCTCCGCCCGCAGCGAACTGCAACAGGCCCTCGACCAGGGCAAGGGCGAATACCGCCAGATCGCCGACATGGAACTGACCAACGCCACGGTGAAATACGAGGCCTTGCGTACCCTGCTCGCAGGCAAGGAGGTGAAGGCGCCGTTCTCCGGCATCGTGGTGCCCGCCCCCGGCAACAATACGCCCCAAGGCGGCAACACCAACGCGCCGATTCAGGCCGGCAGCAAGGTCAGCCAGGGCCAGGTGCTGTTCGGCCTGGCCAATATCGAGCGGCTGAAAATCGTCGCCAAGGTGTCTGAGCTGGACATCAACCAGCTGCACCAAGGCCAGGCGGTGGAAGTGCTGGGCGATGGTTTTGACGGGGAACGGTTGAGCGGCTCGGTGAGCGTGGTCAGCGGCCTGGCGATTGCCAGCGACAGCCAGGGCAGCGCGCAGTTTCCGGTAACCCTGACGATTCCCAGGCTGACCCCGCAACAGTTGCAGCGGGTGCGGCTGGGGATGAGTGCGCGGTTGACCATCGTCACGTACAACAATGCGCAGGCGATAGTGATTCCGAGCGAGGCGATCCAGGCGGACAGGACGGTGGAGTATCGAGAAGCGATGGATAAACCGGTGGAGCGGGTGAAGGTGACTACCGGGCAATCGACGCCGCAGGGGGTGGAAGTGTTCGGCCTAAAACCCGGTTTCGTAAAGACCTCAAGATAAATGGAGATCCCCTGTGGGAGGGGTTGCCCGTTCTGTCCCTTAACTGACCGGCATTGGGGCTTGCCCCCTCCCACATTTAGAAATGCGCCAACTTCAATGCCAAGGCCTTGGCCTGAAGCGCCACATCCGTCACCGCCGTGCTCTCCCACCACATCCCGCGCAACGGCGGGCCCATGGCGAACAATCGCATGCTGACCTGGCCCTGGGCATCCAGCACGGCGCCGCACGTGTCCGCCGCAATCCCCAACGCCAGCGGCCCCGGCCTGATCAGCCCGCGCTTGAGCAACTGCTGCGGCAACGGCCGGGCCACGCGGCGCCAGTCGTATTCGATGCCGCTGGAGTTGATCAGCGCCGCTCCCGATACCAGGCTGACCACCTGTTCGCCACGGTAACGCAAGCGAATGGTCACGCCCTCGCCCGAGGGCTCCAGCCCCTTGAACGACGCCGCGTGAATGCGCAACCGCCCTTGCTCATGCAGCCGGGCCACCAACTGGGCACTCAACGGCGGCGAGCGGTGGTGATGGCTTTCCCACCAGGGCCGCACATGCCGCACGAACTGGCGTTTCTCGCCCTCGCTGGCCTGGCTCCACAGCCGGCCGATATGGGCGCGCACCGTGTCCAATGGCGCCTGCCAATCGATGCCCTGCGCCAATGCCAGGCGGCATTGACGCCGCACCTCGCGCAGCAGTTGTCGCGGGCTGCGCAAGGCGTGGTCGGCAGCGAGGAAATCGTCCCAGCCCGGCGGTTGCCGGCGCACATGGGGCAACAAGCCGTGGCGTGAAAACACCTCGATGGGCCCACGGTGCCCGGCCTGTTCCAGGGACACCACGGCGTCGACCATGGTCAACCCGGAGCCGATGATCAGCACCGGCGCCTGCGGGTCGATCCGGGTCATGGCCTGCACGTCCCAGGGGTCCACGGCGGCGGCGTTCAAGCCGCTGGACTGGGTCTGCGGCGTGCGTGCCGCCGGGAACATGCCGGTGGCCAACACCGCCTGGGCGCCGCGCAGTTGCTGGCCGTTGTCGAGGGTCAGCAACACTGAATCGTCGCCGACCTGCAGGTCGACGACTTCGGCGCGGATATGCTCGACGGTGGACGCCGACAACGCCTTGGCCTCAGCCAGCCGTTGCTGCGCATACAGGCCAAAAATCCCGCGTGGCGGGAACAGTTCGCTGATGGGCACGTGTTGCTGGTCCGACTCGGGCCAACCGCCGGCACCGATGTAGGCGGTCAGCCATTGGGTCAGGTCATCGGCGTTGTCCGGGTCGACGCTCATGCGCGCCGCGTTGCCGTTCAAGGTGTGGCCCAGTTCGACGGCGCTGTAGGCCTCGCCACGGCCGAGTTCGGCGCGCGGTTCGATCACCAGGATCCGGCGCTGCCCAGGCCAGCGCAGCAGTTGCACCGCCAGCATCGTGCCGCTCAGGCCGCCGCCGATGATCAGCACATCAGCGTTGCGGAGGGATTCAGTCATGCACATTCGCCTTTACTGTTTACCCAGATAAATATCGTGCAAGTCGCCCCGCGCCAACAGCTCGGCGGCGCTGCCACTCAAGGCCACGCGCCCAGTATCCAGCACGTAGCCCTGGGACGCATAGTTGAGCGCGACGTTGATGTTCTGCTCGGCGATCAGGAAGCTCACCTGCTGCTCGCGGTTGAGCTGCGCGATGATCTCGAAGATCTCCTGCACGATCATAGGCGCCAAACCCATGGACGGCTCGTCGAGCAGTACCAAAGTAGGACGGGTCATCAACGCGCGGCCGATGGCGACCATTTGCTGCTCGCCGCCGGACGTCAGGCCGGCGCGGGTGTGGCGCTTGGTCTTGAGCCGCGGGAACCAGGCGTAGATGCGCTCCAGGTCCTGTTCCATGGCCTTGCGGCTCAGGCGCCGGACAAAGCCGCCGCTGCGCAGGTTGTCTTCGACGCTGAGCTGGCCGAAGACATGGCGGCCTTCCAGCACATGCACCATGCCCTGGCGCACACGCTGGCTGGGGTCGACGCCGGCCAGGTCGACGCCCGCGTATTCGATCACGCCCCGGCTGACTTCGGCGCGCTCGGCACGCACCAGCCCGGAGATCGCCTTGAGGGTGGTGCTCTTGCCGGCGCCATTGGCCCCCAGCAGGGCGACGATGGCGCCCTTGGGCACGCTCAGCGACACCCCGGCCACGGCGAGGATCGCGCCGTCGTAGATCACTTCAATATCGTTGACCGTCAACAACGACGGGCGCGTGGCTTCGCTGGCGAGCTGGCTCATGATTTATTCATCCCCGGTGCAGGTGCGTGGCGTCAGGCCTTTTTCCTTGGCGAACGCCGCGGATTTTTCATCGATCAGCGGGCGCAACAGGGCGCGGTCGGCGGCGATCCAGTCGCTGATCAGCGTCCAGTGGACGCCGTCCCATTGCTGCACGCGCGCCGAGCCGCCGCCTTCGTGGTCGCGGCACGACAGCTTGAGGTTCTGCATCAGGCCCAGGTAGCCCATGTCCTTCAAGCGCGCGTCATCGATATTCAGGTGTTCCAGGCCCCAGCGACCTTCTTCGCCATTGAGCGGGCGCTTGCCGAACCTGGCCTGGCCGGTGCGGATCGCTTCCACGGCCACGGCGGCGTTCACCAGGCCGGAGTTGTAGTAGACGCTGCCGAAATTCTTCAGGTCCTTGAGGTCGCTGTGGCCCTTGTCGAGGATGTATTGCTTGAGGCGCTTGTGGATCTCGAAATCCGCACCTGCCGGGTAAGGCGTGAGCGCCAGGTAGCCCTTGGCGGCGGCGCCTGCGGGCAATACGTCTTCGCTGGAGCTGGCCCAGATGTCGCCGATGATATGGTCCACCGGGAAGCCGAAGCGTGCGGCGGTTTTCACCGCCACCGGGGTGGACACGCCCCAGGTGCGCAGGAACACCCAATCCGGGTTGGCCTGGCGTACCTGGCGCCATTGCGCGGACTGCTCATTGCCCGGATCGGCCACCGGAATCTGGATGTTTTCAAAACCGTATTTTTCCGCCAGCAATTTCAGCGGGCCAAGGGTTTCGCGACCGTAGGCCGAGTCGTGGTAGACCGTGGCGATCTTCTTGCCCTTGAGTTTGTCGAAGCCGCCTTCGCGCTGGGCGATGTAGTTCACCAGGGTCGACGCCTCGCTGTAGAACGTCAGCATCACCGGGAAGTTGTACGGGAACACGGTGCCGTCGGTGGCTTCGGTGCGACCGTAGCCGAGGGTGATCAGCGGGATCTTGTCCACCTCTGCCCTTTCGCTGAGCGCATAGGCCGCCGGTGCGCCGTTGGGCTGGTACACCGCGACCGGCGCGCCATCCAGGCCGTTCTTGAAGCGCTCGTAGCACTCGATGCCTTTCTCCGCCGTCCACTCGGTCTCGCATTCCTGCCACACCAGCTTGACGCCATTGATGCCGCCTTCGACCTCGTTGATATAACGCAGGTAGTCGATCATCCCGGCCCACACCTGCACGCCGCTGGAGGCGTAGGCACCCACCCGGTAGGTGGCCAGGGGAAAGAACTGCTGGTCGGCCGAGGCTACCGCCTGGGGCACGGCACCGGCCAGGGCAGCCAGCGCGAAGGCGGCGCCGGCCAGGGAGCGTTTCAAGGATGCACGCATAGGGATTCTCTTATTCAGTCAGAAACGTAGGGGCCACTGACGCAGCCGGTCACGGAGGTTGTACAACAGGCGAATCAAGCCCTCGGGCTCCTTGATCAGGAACACGATGATCAACACGCCAAAAATGATTTTCTGCAGGTTTTGCAACTGCCCCGCGTCCACCGAGCCACCGAACAACGCCTGCCCGGCATGGCTGAGGAAGATCGGCAGCAAACTGATGAATGCCGCGCCGACGAAGTTGCCGGCAATGCTGCCCATGCCGCCGATAATGATGATGAACAGGATCTGGAAGGAGCGGTTGATGTCGAAGCTGCTGGCGCTGGCCGTGCCCAGGTAGGCAAACGCCCACAACGCGCCGGCGATGCCGAGGTAGAACGAACTGACCGCAAACGCCAGGCGCTTGTAGCGCACCACCGGGATACCGACCACGGCGGCGGCGGTGTCCATGTCGCGGATCGCCATCCAGTTGCGACCCACCTGGCTGCGCACCAGGTTGACCGCAGCCCAGGTTAACAACAGCACCGTGACCAGGGTCAGCCCGTAGCGGCCCAGCGGCGTGTTGAGGTCATGGCCGAACAACGCCAGCTTCGGCGCCGAAATGGTCCCGGACGAGCCGTAGTTGCAGAACCAGGGGAATTTGACGAACAGCCACTCCAGGAAAAACTGCGCGGCCAGCGTGGTGACCATCAGGTAGAAGCCCTTGATCCGCGAGCTGGGCAAGCCAAACAGCAACCCGACCACGGCGCTGATGATCCCACCGCCGAGCAGCGCCACCGGCAGGCCCAGCTCCGGCAGGCGCAGTAAAAACCCATAGGTGGCGAACGCCCCAACCGCCATGAAGCCGGCTGCGCCCACCGAGGTTTGCCCGGTATAGCCGGTGAGTAAATTCAGGCCCAGCCCGGCCAGGGACAGCACCAGGAACGGGATGAGGATCGCGTTGAGCCAATAGTCATTGCCCCACAGCGGCACCACGATAAACGCCAGCGCCAGCAGGCCGAGCAGGCTCCAGGGCACGCGCCGCTGGACCAGCAGCAAGGGGGCGGTGTGTTCAGCAACAGGGATCGACATGCTTTCAGACTCGCTCGATGGCGCGCTCGCCGAACAGACCGGCGGGACGGATATACAGGAAGGACAACGCCAGGACATAGGCGAACCACGGCGTGATACCACCACCGATCAGCGGGCCGATATACACCTCGGCGAGGTTCTCCGCAGCGCCGACAATCAGCCCGCCGACAATCGCCCCGCCAATCGAGGTGAAGCCGCCGATGATCAACACCGGCAAGGCCTTGAGCACCACCAGCGACAGCGAAAACTGCACGCCCTGGCGCGCCCCCCACAACAACCCCGCCACCAGCCCGACGATGCCGGCCACCGCCCAGACGATCTGCCAGATGCGGTTGAGGTTGATGCCGATGGACAGCGCCGCCGTGGTGTCATCCGCCACCGCGCGCAGCGACACGCCGATACGGGTCTTGTTGAACAGCAGCGCCAGCACCGTCACCAGCACCACGGCCACGGCCGCGGCGATCAGGTCGAACTGGCTGAGCATCAGCGGCCCGACGAACAGCGGTACATCGTCGATGCCCAGGTCCAGGGCGCGCACCTGCGAGCCCATCACGCCCTGGGCCAGGCCTTCGATAATGAACGACAGGCCCAGCGTCGCCATGAACAACGTGATCTGCGAGCGGTTCACCAGCGGCCGCAGCACCAGGCGCTCGATGAGCAAGGCGCCGACGATCATCACGATCACCGTCAACAGCAACGCCAGGGCAAACGGCACGCCCTGGTCGTGCAGGCTGACGAAGGTCAGCGCGGCAAACAGCAGCATCGAGCCCTGGGCAAAATTGAACACGCCGCTGGCCTTGTAGATCAGCACGAAGCCGATCGCGACCAGGGAATACATAGTGCCGGCGAGCAGGCCGCCGAGCAGGGTTTCGAAGAAAAACGTCATCAGTGTGTCACTCCCAGGTAGGCCGCGATCACCTCGGGATTGGCCTGCACCTCGGCAGGGGTGCCGTCGCCGACCTTGCGCCCGTAGTCGAGCACCACCACATGGTCGGACAGCCCCATGACCACGCCCATGTCGTGTTCGATCAACACCACGGTGGTGCCGAGGTCGCGGTTTACGTCGGCGACAAAGCGCGCCATTTCCTGTTTTTCCTCGGCGTTCATGCCGGCCATGGGTTCGTCCAGCAGCAACAGGCTGGGCCCGGCGATCAATGCACGGCCCAGCTCCACACGCTTTTGCAGGCCATAGGACAGGTTGCCCACCAGCACATCGCGGTAGGCTTGCAGCTCCAGGAACTCGAGGATGCCCTGGGCGCGCAGGCGGAAGGCTTCGGCTTCACGGCGTGCGCGGGGCAAGCCGAGGGCCTGTTCGATAAAGCTGGTGCGCATATGCCGCGACAGGCCGGTGAGGATGTTGTCGAGCACGCTCATTTTCTTGAACAGGGCGTTGTTCTGGAAGGTACGGCCAATGCCTCGACGCGCGGCGCCCAGCGGGTCGATACGCTGGAAATGCTGCGCCTCGAACACGATCTCGCCGGCATCGAAGCGATACACGCCGTTGAGGACGTTGAGCAATGAACTCTTGCCGGCACCGTTGGGCCCGATCAACGCGCAGATTTCCCCGCGCGCCACCTCGAACGACAGCCCATTGATCGCCTTGACGCCCTTGAACGACAGCGAGATGTCCCGCACCTGGAGAATGGCTTGGCTCATGCACGTTCCCGTTTGAATTCGGCAAGCCACGTCGGCTCGGCATTGGATTTGAGGGGCTGCCAGATATAGGCCAGGCGCTGGAAGCCCAACAGTGTGCGCACGCGGTTTTTCAGCAGGCGGCGCAGGCCGCTGTGCGGGTGGGCAATGGCCCAGTCGCACAGGCGTCGACGCCAGGTGCCATGGGGTGGCAGGCGGCTTTCGATCTCGTCGGCCAGGTGCAGCAAACGGGCGGGCGACAGCAGCAGGCCGGTGGGCGCGACTTCGCTGCGATCACGTCGCGCCGAGGCCAGGCTTTCCGGGAAGGCCAGGCCGTGGCCGCTGCTCAGCCACTGCTCCAGCACCACCGCCAGGCCGCCTTGCCAGTGGGTGCCCTCCTCGCTCCACAACGCGGTTTCACCGGCGGGCTGCCACCAGCGCTGCAGGTGTTGCGCCGGGTCCACGGGGCCGAGCAGTTGGGCGAAATCCAACCGCTGGGTGAAGGTCCAATCGCGCTGGCGACCTTGAACGTAGGCGTGGCTGGGATGAATACGCCACAGCTGTTGCTCCAAGGCCTGCGGCTCGAGGTTATCGGCCAGCGTCAGCACCTGTGCACCGACGGAATGGGCCGCCAACGCCAGCAACAGCAGGTTCGGCTCAAAGGCGCCGCTGAGCACCAAGCGTGACTGTTGATCGAAACCTTGCTGGCGCAAACCATCGGCCAGGCGTTCGACATCGCGCAAGGTGTCGATCCAGCGCCAGGCGTACCACTGGCCCTGGCGCTTGTGGCGCAGGGCGATGTGCAACGGTGTGAGTTGCGCCCAGTGGCTCAGGTGTTCCAGGAGGGCCGTTGGTTCGTGCACGCTCATACGGGGTTGCTCCTATTGGGGGGTGTGCGTGCGGTGGTCCGCTGGCTTGATTATTTGGATCGACACAGGACAACTGTGGGAGGGGCGGTCTTGCTCCCGATGGCGGTGGATCAGTTAGAACACCTTTGACTGAGCCACCGCCATCGGGGGCAAGTCGAATCGTCGCACCGCCCCTCCCACATTGGTTTTTTGTATCCCAGTTAAATTGCGGTAGCCCGCGCCCGGGTGGTTCGCGCCCAACCTTGCACCATCGCCAAACAACTTCTCGCGCAACGTGCCCTGGGCGTATTCGGTCTTGTACACGCCGCGCTTCTGCAACTCCGGTACCAGCCATTCGACGGCGTCGACAAAGGTTTCATGGGTCAGCGCATAGGCGAGGTTGAATCCGTCCACGTCGGTCTCTTCGACCCACTCCTGCAACAGGTCCGCCACGGTCTCCGGGCCGCCGACGAACAGCGGGCCAAAGCCGCCGATACCGACCCAATCGGCCAGTTCGCTGGGGGTCCAGACCTTGTTCGGATCCGCCGTGGAGAAAGCTTCCACCGCCGATTGAATCGCATTGGTGTGCACGTGCTTGAGCGGTTCATCCGGCTTGAACTGGCTGAAATCGATCCCGGTCCAGCCGGAGATCAGCGCCATCGCGCCTTCATAACTGGCGTAGGATTTGTATTCGTCGAATTTGGCCTTGGCCTTGGCGTCGGTCTCGTCGACGATCACGGTCTGCAAGTTGAAAATCAGGATTTTCTTCGGGTCGCGTCCGGCTTCGGCCGCACGGCGGCGGATGTCGGCGACGGTCTTTTTCAGCAGCACCTTGGACGGCGCGGCAACGAACACGCATTCAGCCTGCTCGGCGGCGAACTGCTTGCCACGGCTGGAGGCACCGGCCTGGTACAGCACCGGGGTGCGCTGCGGCGAGGGTTCGCACAGGTGGATGCCGGGCACCTGGAAGTGTTTGCCGACGTGGCGGATCTCGTGGATCTTGCTCGGGTCGCTGAAGATCCGACGTTCACGGTCGCGCAGTACCGCGCCCTCTTCCCAACTGCCTTCCCAGAGTTTGTAGCAGACCTCCAGGTATTCCTCGGCATAGTCGTAGCGGGCGTCGTGTTCGGTCTGGGCTTTCTGGCCAAGGTTCTTGGCGCCGCTTTCCAGGTAGGAGGTGACGATGTTCCAGCCGATGCGGCCCTTGGTCAGGTGGTCGAGGGTCGAGAGACGGCGGGCAAACGGATACGGGTGCTCGAACGACAGCGATGCGGTGAGGCCAAAACCCAGGTGCTCGGTAACCAGCGCCATGGGTGCGATCAGCGACAACGGATCGTTGACCGGCACCTGGGTCGCCTGGCGAATCGCCGCGTCGCCGTTGCCGTTGTACACGTCGTAGATGCCCAGCACGTCGGCGATAAACAGGCCGTCGAACTTGCCGCGCTCAAGGATCTTCGCCAGGTCGGTCCAGTATTCAAGGTCCTTGTACTGCCACGAGCGATCGCGCGGATGCGCCCACAGGCCCGGCGATTGGTGGCCGACACAGTTCATGTCAAAGGCGTTCAAGCGGATTTCACGGGACATCACAGCACTCCGTTGAGGTGGTAGTTGCCGACGACCTGGTATTTCCAGCGCAACGGATCATCCAGGGTCGGTGGCAGCGCGGTGCGTTGGCCGGTCAGTTCGAATTCAGTGTTGCTGGCAAAGAGCAAGGCTTCGGCGGCGGCGATCTGCGCTTCAGTGACGGCGACCGGGCTTGGATCGGTTTCGGCGCGTTCAAGCAAGGCGGCCGCTACATCCACGCGAATCTGCCAATCGCCGAAGCGGCTGATCACGTAGGGGTCGTCGCTTTTTGCGACGTGGCGACGGGTGCTGTCCAGCAATTGGCGTGCGAGGGTCAGTGCGGTCATGGGTCAGGTCCTCAGTTCCAGGCGTGGCGCGCAGGCTTGACGCCGTTGAGCACGAAATTGCCGATCAGGTGGTATTTCCAGCGGGCCGGGTCGTGCAGGGTGTGGGTCCGCGCATTGCGCCAGAAGCGGTCGAGGTTGTGCTTGGCGGTGACCGAGCGGGTACCGGCCAGTTCGAAGAGTTTGCTGCTGGCGAGCAACGCGGTTTCGGCCGACAGCACCTTGGCCTGGGCGACCACCAGCGAGGCCTGGGCGACGGTGTCTTCATTCGGTTCGGCAAGGGCCCGGTCGACGGCGAGGCCGGCCTTGGCGAGGATCGCTTCGGTGCCGTGCACACGCCACTCCAGGTCGCCGATGGCGGCGATGGTGAACGGGTCCTGCCAACCGTGATCCTGCTGGCTGTCGATCCACGGACGGGCCTGGCGCGCGAAGATTTTTGCCTGCTCAAGGGCGCCGACGGCAATGCCGGTGTCCACAGCTGCCTGGATGATTTGCGAAATCGGCCCATCGGCCGTGGGCTGGTCAAACGCCAGGTGGGCGGGAATCACCGCGCTCAAGGGCACGCTCACGCCGTCGAGGGTCACGCCGCCGCTGGCGGTGGTGCGCTGGCCGAAACCGTCCCAGTTGTCGATCACGGTCAGGCCTGGCGCATCGCGCTCGACGAGGCCGATGAACGCCTGGCCCTTTTCGTTATTACCCACGGTGGGCACGATATGGGCGAACAGCGCGCCGGTGCAGTAGAACTTCTCGCCGTTGATCTGCGCGGTGTCGCCGTGGAAGCGAATCTGCGTGTCGAAGGTGCCGGCGTTTTTGCTCTTGGCCTCGGAGAAGGCGTTACCAAAGCGATAACCCGCCAGGACTTTGCCAAAGTAGTGGCGTTTTTGTTCCTCGGTGGCGGTTTGCAGCAGGATGTCCACCACGCCCAGGTGGTTCTGCGGGATTTGCCCCAATGACGGGTCGGCGGCGGAGATCAACTTGATCACCTCGGCCACCGTCACATAGGACACCCCGGCGCCGCCATAGGCCTTGGGAACGGTGATGCCCCACAGGCCACTGGCGGAAAACTCGTCCAGTTCGGCCACCGGCAGGCGCCGCTCGCGGTCGCGCGCGCTGGCGTCGACGGCAAAGCGTTCGGCCAGGCGCTTGGCGACCTCGATGGCCTCCGCGTCCGAGCGGATGATATGGGCAGGTTGTTGAGGGTGGGCAGACATGGGCCGACTCCAGGCTCCGAGGGGATACTGGAGTGTTTGCAGGAGTCGTGCCTGAATTTAATCGTCAGTAAAATCAGCCGGTTGCCGCGTAAACAGGCGTACAACCGCAGTTTCAAACCAGCAAAGTGTGCATCCACTGTTGGCTGGCAAACAGTTAGATCACCACATTGCGCACAAAGCGCACGGCGACCTGGCCGTCATTGCGATAGGCATGGGGCTGGTGGCTGGCGAACATGAAGAATTCGCCGGCACCGATGGTATTTTCCTGCTCGCCGACCACCAACGTCAGGCTGCCCTCGAAGACGAACAGTTGCTCGCTCCAGCCCTCCAGGTCGGGGTCCGGACAATAGCGATCACCGGGTTCAAGACGCCACTCCCATAACTCGACCTCGCGCCGCGCCGTGGCCTTGGCCAGCAACACCGCCTTGCTGCCGTCGATTTCCCCCGCCCAGGCCAGTTCGTTGATGCGGCTGTGATCGCGCACATCCGGCGCCTGGATCAGGTCGCTGAACGCCACATCCAACGCTTCGGCCACACGGTCGAGGGTGGACAGGCTGACGTTCTTTTCCCCGGCCTCGATGGCCACCAGCATGCGCCGGCTGACCCCGGACTTTTCCGAGAGCGCAGTCTGGCTCAGGTCGGCGGCGTGGCGCAGGCGACGAACGTTCTGGCTGACATGCTGCAGGACCGAGGCCCGTTGTGGATTTTCTTTGTGCACTATATTGCTCAATGGGTGGGTGTGCGCAGTATACTGCCCAGCGTGCGGCGCATTGTGCGGTCCGTGCCTTTCCCTTGCAAGACCGAGCCGCCATGACCACGCCGAACTCCCCCTCGCGTTTCCACCGTTTCAGCAAAGCCGAGTGCATCCTGGTGTTTATCACCATGATCTGGGGCGGCACGTTTTTGCTGGTGCAGCATGCCATGACTGTCAGCGGGCCGATGTTTTTCGTGGGCCTGCGCTTTGCGGCGGCGGCGATTGTGGTCGGGTTCTTTTCCTTGCGTACCTTGCGCGACCTGACGTTGTTCGAATTGAAGGCGGGCGTGTTCATCGGCGTGGCGATCATGTTCGGCTACGGCCTGCAGACCATTGGCCTGCAGACGATCCTGAGCAGCCAGTCGGCGTTCATTACCGCGCTGTATGTGCCGTTCGTGCCGCTGCTGCAATGGCTGGTGCTGGGCCGGCGCCCGGGGTTGATGCCAAGCATCGGCATCATGCTGGCGTTTGCCGGGTTGATGTTGTTGACCGGTCCCGCCGGGGCTTCGCTGAATTTCAGCCCCGGGGAAATCGCCACCCTGATCGGTGCCGTGGCGATAGCGGCGGAAATCATCCTGATCAGTGCGTTCGCCGGGCAAGTGGACGTACGCCGGGTGACGGTGGTGCAACTGGCGACGGCGTCGCTGCTGTCGTTTTTGATGGTGGTGCCGATGGGCGAGGCACTGCCGGGGTTCTCCTGGCTGCTGCTGTTCAGCGCCGTGGGCCTGGGCCTGACCAGTGCGGTGATCCAGGTCGCCATGAATTGGGCGCAGCAAAGCGTTTCGCCGACACGGGCCACATTGATCTATGCCGGTGAGCCGGTGTGGGCCGGGGTAGTCGGGCGGATCGCCGGCGAGCGATTCCCGCCGATTGCCATGCTGGGGGCGGCGTTGATTGTGGTGGCGGTGATTGTGAGTGAGATCAAGACAAAAGGGCAAAAGGCCATCGAGTTGCAGGATGAGCGGGAACAGGAGCAACAGGGCTAGGGTCCGAAACAATGCCAAACGGGAGTTTTCGACCTACTTTGTAGGATCCTGCCACATGTTGCCGTTTGGTGATCGACAAAGCGGCACGTATGATGCATCCCAAACTCCCGCAGATTAGAAGCCTATGTCCCTGATAGTTCTACTGCTTCTGCCTTTTATCGGCAGCTGTCTGGCGGCCTTGCTGCCGCACAATGCACGTAACACCGAATCCCTGCTGGCTGGCCTTGTGGCCCTGGTCGGAACCGTTCAAGTCGCCCTGCTCTACCCCCAGATCGCCCACGGTGGCGTGATCCGCGAAGAACTCATGTGGTTGCCCAGCCTTGGGCTGAACTTCGTACTGCGCATGGATGGGTTCGCCTGGTTGTTCTCGATGCTGGTACTCGGCATCGGCGCGCTGGTGTCGCTGTATGCGCGCTACTACATGTCGCCGGACGATCCGGTGCCGCGTTTCTTCGCGTTTTTCCTGGCCTTCATGGGCGCCATGCTCGGGCTGGTGATTTCCGGCAACCTGATCCAGATCGTGTTCTTCTGGGAACTGACCAGCCTGTTCTCGTTCCTGTTGATCGGCTACTGGCACCACCGCGCCGATGCGCGTCGTGGTGCGTACATGGCCTTGATGGTCACCGGCGCGGGCGGCTTGTGCCTGCTGGCGGGCGTGATGCTGCTGGGACATATCGTCGGCAGCTATGACCTGGACCAGGTGCTGGCCGCCGGCGAGCAGATCCGCGCGCATTCGCTGTACCCGGTGATGCTCGCGCTGGTGCTGATCGGCGCCCTGAGCAAAAGCGCGCAGTTTCCGTTCCATTTCTGGCTGCCCCACGCCATGGCTGCACCGACCCCGGTGTCTGCCTATCTGCACTCGGCGACGATGGTGAAGGCCGGCGTGTTCCTGCTGGCCCGCCTGTGGCCGTCGCTGTCCGGCAGCGAAGAATGGTTCTGGATCGTCGGCGGTGCCGGCGCCCTGACCCTCCTCCTCGGCGCTTACTGCGCCATGTTCCAGAATGATCTCAAAGGCCTTTTAGCCTATTCCACCATCAGCCACCTCGGGCTGATCACCCTGCTGCTGGGCCTCAACAGCCCGCTGGCCGCCGTCGCCGCGGTGTTCCATATCCTCAACCACGCCACCTTCAAGGCCTCGCTGTTCATGGCGGCGGGCATCATCGACCACGAAAGCGGCACGCGGGACATCCGCAAGCTCAGTGGCCTGGTGCGCCTGATCCCGTTTACCGCGACCCTGGCGATGGTGGCCAGCGCATCCATGGCCGGCGTACCGTTGCTCAACGGTTTCCTGTCCAAAGAGATGTTCTTCGCTGAAACCGTGTTTATCTCATCGACCCAATGGGTGGAAATCGCCCTGCCCCTGATCGCGACCATCGCCGGTACGTTCAGCGTGGCCTACGCCCTGCGCTTTACCGTGGATGTGTTCTTCGGCCCGCCCGCCACCGATCTGCCCCACACGCCTCACGAACCCCCGCGCTGGATGCGTGCCCCGGTTGAGCTGCTGGTATTCACCTGCCTGCTGGTGGGCATCTTCCCGGCCCAGGTGGTCGGTTCGATCCTCGCCGCTGCGGCGCTGCCGGTGGTCGGCGGCGTGCTGCCGGAATACAGCCTGGCGATCTGGCATGGCTGGAATGCTCCGATGATCATGAGCCTGGTGGCCATGTCCGGTGGCGTGGTGCTCTACCTGCTGCTACGCAAACAACTGAAGCGCGGGCGTTTCAAGTACCCGCCGGTCATCAGCTACTTCAACGGCAAGCGCGGCTTCGAGCGCAGCCTGGTGGTGATGATGCGCGGCGTGCGCAGGATCGAGAAACGCATCAGCACCAAGCGCCTGCAGCCCCAATTGTTCCTGTTGGTGATCGTCGCGGTGATCGGCGCCATGATCCCGATGCTCAACAGCGGCCTCAGCTGGGGCGACCGCCCGAAGATCCCGGGCTCCATCGTGTTCGTCACCCTGTGGCTGCTGGCGATTGCCTGTGCCCTGGGCGCCGCCTGGCAAGCCAAGTACCACCGGCTCGCGGCCCTGACCATGGTCAGCGTGTGCGGCCTGATGACCTGCGTCACCTTCGTGTGGTTCTCGGCGCCGGACCTGGCGCTGACCCAGTTGGTGGTGGAAGTGGTCACCACCGTACTGATCCTGCTCGGCCTGCGCTGGCTGCCACGGCGGATCGAAGAAGTCTCGCCACTGCCCAGTTCGCTGCGCAAGGCGCGCATCCGTCGTCTGCGCGACTTCCTGCTCTCCACCGTGGTAGGCGGCGGCATGGCGCTGCTGTCCTATGCGATGCTGACGCGCCAGACGCCCAACGATATTTCCTCGTTCTACTTGAGCCGCGCCCTGCCCGAGGGCGGTGGCAGCAATGTGGTGAACGTGATGCTGGTGGACTTCCGGGGCTTCGATACCCTCGGCGAAATCACCGTGCTCGGCGCCGTGGCGCTGACGGTGTATGCCCTGCTGCGTCGTTTCCGCCCGTCCAAGGAAAGCATGGAGCTGCCGCCACAGCAGCGTCAACTGGCGCCGGACGTGGCCACCGACCTGGTCAACCCGCGCCAGGCCAGCGACACCGCCCTGGGCTTCATGATGGTGCCGGCGGTGCTGGTGCGCCTGCTGCTGCCGATTGCGCTGGTGGTGTCGTTCTACCTGTTCATGCGCGGCCACAACCAACCGGGCGGCGGGTTTGTCGCCGGCCTGGTGATGTCGGTGGCGTTTATCCTGCAGTACATGGTTGCCGGTACCCAGTGGGTCGAGGCGCAGATGAGCCTGCGGCCGATGCGCTGGATGGGCTTCGGCCTGTTCTCGGCGACGCTGACCGGGATCGGCGCGTTGTTTGTCGGCTACCCGTTCCTCACCACCCATACCTGGCATTTCAGCCTGCCGCTGCTGGGCGATATTCATGTTGCCAGCGCGTTGTTCTTCGATGTGGGCGTATACGCCATGGTCGTCGGCTCGACGCTGCTGATGCTCACCGCCCTCGGCCACCAGTCGGTGCGTGCGCATAAACCGAGCAACCAGGCCAAAGTAGTCGCCGCCACCGAAGGAGCCGCCTGATGGAAGAAGTCATCGCAATTGCCATTGGGGTCCTGGCGGCCTCCGGCGTCTGGTTGATCCTGCGGCCACGGACGTTCCAGGTGGTGATGGGCCTGTGCCTGTTGTCGTACGGGGTCAACCTGTTCATTTTCAGCATGGGCAGCCTGTTTATCGGCAAGGAGCCGATCATCAAGGACGGCGTGCCCCAGGACCTGCTCAATTACACCGATCCCCTGCCCCAGGCCCTGGTGCTTACGGCGATCGTGATCAGCTTCGCCATGACCGCGTTGTTCCTGGTGGTGCTGCTGGCGTCACGGGGCCTGACCGGCACTGACCATGTGGACGGCCGGGAGCCCAAGGAATGAATTGGGTCAACCAACTGATCGTCGCCCCCATCCTGCTGCCGTTGCTCACCGCCGCGCTGATGCTGATGCTCGGCGAAAAACGCCGCCCGCTGAAGGCCAGGATCAACCTGTTCTCCAGCGTCATTGGCCTGGGCATCGCGATCCTGCTGTTGTACTGGACGCAAAAAGGCGGCCCCGGCTCGATTGGCGTGTACCTGCCGGGCAACTGGCAGGTGCCGTTCGGCATCGTGCTGGTGGTCGACCAGCTCTCGGCGCTGATGCTGGTGCTCACCGGGATCATCGGCGTGAGCGCGCTGCTGTTCGCCATGGCCCGTTGGGACCGTGCCGGTACCAGTTTCCATGCGCTGTTCCAGATCCAGATGATGGGCCTGTACGGCGCGTTCCTCACGGCGGACCTGTTCAACCTGTTCGTGTTCTTCGAGGTGCTGCTGGCGGCGTCCTACGGCTTGATGCTGCACGGCTCGGGCCGGGCGCGGGTGTCGTCGGGGCTGCATTACATCGCGATCAACCTGCTGGCGTCGTCGCTGTTCCTGATCGGCGCGGCGATGATCTACGGCGTGACCGGCACGCTGAATTTCGCTGACCTGGCACTGAAAATCCCGCTGGTTCCCGAGGCGGATCGCGGCCTGCTGCATGCCGGTGCGGCGATCCTCGCCACCGCATTCCTGGCCAAGGCCGGCATGTGGCCGCTGAACTTCTGGCTGGCCCCCGCCTATTCCTCAGCCAGCGCGCCGGTGGCGGCGATGTTCGCGATCATGACCAAGGTCGGCGTGTACACCGTGCTGCGCCTGTGGACCCTGTTGTTCTCCGGCCAGGCCGGCGCATCGGCGTTGTTTGGCGGCGACTGGCTGGTGTACGGCGGCATGGCCACGATCATCTGCGCGGCGCTGGCGATGGTGGCGGCGCAGCGGCTCGAGCGCATGGCCAGCTTGAGCATCCTGGTCTCGGCCGGGATCCTGCTGTCGGCCGTTGGTTTCGCCCAGCCAAGCCTGACCGCCGGGGCGCTGTTCTATCTGGTGAGTTCCACCCTGGCGTTGAGTGCGCTGTTCCTGCTGGCCGAATTGATCGAGCGTTCGCGCTCGGCCAACGACCTGCCGCTGGATGAAGAGATTGACGCACTGCCCAAGGCCATGGAATCCCTGCATCCGCGTCCTGGCGTGAACCTGGATGACGAGCAGAAAGCCGTGGTCGGCCAGGTGATTCCCTGGACCATGGCGTTCCTGGGCTTGAGCTTTGTCGCCTGCGCCCTGCTGATCATCGGCATGCCGCCGCTGTCCGGGTTTATCGGCAAGCTCAGCCTGTTGAGTGCACTGGTTAACCCCTTGGGCCTGGGTGTCAGTGCGGATGAACCCATTCGTCCCGCGGCCTGGGGGTTGGTGGCACTGTTGATCCTCTCGGGCCTGGCCTCGCTGATCGCCTTCGCCCGCCTGGGTATCCAGCGCTTCTGGACCCCGGAAGAGCGTCCGTCGCCGTTGCTGCGCCGCTATGAGTGCGTGCCGATCTTCTTCCTGCTGGGCCTGAGCATCCTGCTGACCTTCAAGGCCGAGCCGCTGATGCGCTACACCCAGGCCACTGCCCAGAGCCTGAACAACCCGGAACACTACGTGATGGCGGTGATGGCCACGCGTCCGGTCCCCAGCCCCGAAGCCAAGACTGCCGCGCTGGAGGTGCAGCCATGAAGCGCCTGTTGCCTGCCCCGTGGTTGTCCCTGGCCTTGTGGTTGCTGTGGCTGGTGCTGAACCTGTCCGTCAGCCCCGGCAACCTGCTGCTGGGCGCGCTGCTGGGCTTTCTCGCGCCGCTGCTGATGGCGCCGCTGCGCCCGCTGCCGATCCGCATCCGCCGCCCTGGCGTGATCATCCGCCTGTTTTTCCTGGTCGGCCGCGATGTGATCGTCTCCAACCTGCAAGTGGCCTGGGGCGTGCTGATGTGCGGCTCCCGCCCACCGCGTTCGCGCTTCGTCAAAATCCCCCTGGACCTGCGCGACGCCAACGGCCTCGCCGCCCTGTCGATGATCACCACCGTGGTCCCCGGCACCATCTGGTCGGAACTGGCCCTGGACCGTAGCATCCTGCTGCTGCACGTATTCGACCTGGAGGATGAAGTGTCGTTTATCGAGCACTTCAAGACCACCTACGAGCGGCCCCTGATGGAGATCTTCGAATGAGCGCCCTGCTCTCCAATGCGATCCTGTTCAGCCTGTTCCTGTTCTCCCTGGCCATGGTGCTGACCCTGATCCGCCTGTTCAAAGGCCCGTCGGCCCAGGACCGGGTCCTGGCGCTGGACTACCTGTACATCCTGGCGATGCTGATGATGCTGGTGCTGGGTATTCGCTATGCCAGCGACACCTACTTTGAAGCGGCGCTGCTGATTGCGCTGTTCGGCTTCGTGGGCTCGTTTGCCCTGGCCAAATTCCTGCTGCGTGGGGAGGTGATTGAATGATGCCGTTATGGATGGAAATCGTCGTCGCGGTGCTGCTGGTGTTGAGCAGCGTATTTGCGTTGATCGGCGCGATTGGCCTGCTGCGCATGAAAGACTTCTTCCAGCGCATGCACCCGCCGGCGCTGGCCTCGACATTGGGCGCCTGGTGTGTGGCGCTGGCGTCGATTATCTATTTTTCGGTGCTCAAGTCCGGGCCGGTGCTGCACGGGTGGCTGATTCCGATTTTGTTGGCGATCACCGTACCGGTGACCACGCTGCTGCTGGCCCGGACGGCGCTGTTTCGCAAGCGCATGGCCGGTGATGATGTACCGGCCGAGGTCAGCAGCCGCCGCTGAGCGCTGAGGCGAACACGGTTAAAAATGTGGGAGATGTCGAGCTTTAGCGAGGCTTCGATGGCGGCGGCACAGTTGGTAGAGGTGTTGGCTGAAACACCGCTATCGGGAGCAAGCCCCCTCCCACATTTGATTGCGGTTGACAGGTAGAAAGCAGCCCGGCTGTAGATCTCAAGGATACCGCCAATCCCCTGTGGGAGATGTCGAGCTTTAGCGAGGCTTCGAAGGCGGCGGCACTGTTGACAGGTATGTTGGCTGACCCACCGCCATCGGGAGCAAGTCGAATCGTCGCGCCGCCCCTCCCACACGGGATCGGGTGAGCCGCTCACTAAAACAGTGTGCAAAAAAACGCCCCGAACCAGTCGGGGCGTTTTTCATCCAGCGTTTGCCAATCAGGCCTGATCAGCCAACCGCCAGGTAGTCCCGCCCTTGCCGTCTTCCAACACCACACCCATCGCGGTCAGTTGGTCACGGATACGGTCGGACTCCGCCCAGTCCTTGTTGGTGCGAGCAGCCAAGCGCGCCTGGATCAACGCATCCACCTCAGCCGCATCCACACGGCCTTCGGCGCCGGCTTGCAGGAAGTCATCAGCCTCCATCTGCAACACGCCCAGCACACTCGCCAGTTCTTTCAAGCGCGCCGCCAGGCCCGCCGCTGCGTCGAGATCGCTCTCGCGCAGGCGGTTGATCTCGCGCACCATCTCGAACAGCACGGCGCAGGCTTCCGGTGTGCCGAAGTCGTCGTTCATCACTTCGGTGAAGCGTGCCACGAACGCTTCGCCGCCGGCCGGCGCCACGGATGGCAGGCCTTTCAACGCGTGGTAGAACCGCTCCAGGGCGCCCTTGGCGTCCTTGAGGTTGTCTTCCGAGTAATTGATGGCGCTGCGGTAGTGGCTGGACACCAGCAGGTAACGCACCACTTCCGGGTGGTACTTTTCCAGCACGTCGCGGATGGTAAAGAAGTTGTTCAAGGACTTGGACATCTTCTCGCCATTGATGCGGATCATGCCGCAGTGCATCCAGGCGTTGGCGTAGGTCTTGCCGGTGGCGGCTTCGCTCTGGGCGATTTCGTTTTCGTGGTGCGGGAACTCGAGGTCGCTGCCGCCGCCATGAATGTCGAAGGTCTCGCCCAGGCAGCAGGTGGACATCACCGAGCATTCGATGTGCCAGCCCGGACGCCCGGCGCCCCATGGCGATTCCCAGCTCGGCTCGCCGGGCTTGGTGCCTTTCCACAGCACGAAGTCGAGCGGATCCTGCTTGGCTTCGTCGACTTCGATGCGCGCGCCGATGCGCAGGTCTTCGATTTTCTTGCGCGACAGCTTGCCGTAGCCCATGAACTTGGCGACGCGGTAGTACACGTCACCGTTGCCAGGAGCGTAGGCGTAACCCTTGTCGATCAAGGTCTGGATCATGGCGTGCATGCCGGGGATGTGGTCCGTGGCACGCGGTTCCATGTCCGGCTTGAGGATGTTGAGGCGCGCCTCGTCCTCGTGCATGGCGGCGATCATGCGCTCGGTCAGCGCGTCGAACGACTCGCCGTTCTCGTTGGCGCGGTTGATGATCTTGTCGTCGATGTCGGTGATGTTGCGCACATAGGTCAAGTCATAGCCGCTGAAACGCAACCAGCGGGTCACCAGGTCGAAGGCAACCATGCTGCGGCCGTGGCCGATGTGGCAGTAGTCGTACACGGTCATGCCGCACACGTACATGCGCACCTTGTTGCCATCCAGCGGCTTGAAGACTTCTTTGGTCTTGCTGAGTGTGTTGTAGATCGTTAGCACGACAGTTCCTTAAAACAGAATCACTGGCCCCACGAATCACGCAAGGTCACGGTACGGTTGAATACCGGCTGACCAGGTTTCGAGTCCTTGATATCCGCGCAGAAGTAGCCTTCGCGCTCGAACTGGAAACGGTCTTCCGGCTGTGCGTCGCCCAAAGAGGGTTCGGCACGACAACCGGTGAGCACTTGCAGGGAGTCAGGGTTGATGTTGTCGAGGAAACTGGCGCTGTCTTCGGCCTTTTCAGGATTCGGCGAACGGAACAGGCGATCGTACAGGCGCACTTCGCACTCGATGCTGGCAGCGGCCGGCACCCAGTGGATCACGCCCTTGACCTTGCGGCCTTCCGGGTTCTTGCCCAGGGTTTCCGGGTCATAGGAGCAACGCAGTTCGACGATGTTGCCCTCGGCGTCCTTGATCGCTTCGTCGGCGCGGATCACGTAGCTGCCGCGCAGGCGCACTTCGCCGTTCGGCTCCAGGCGCTTGTAGCCTTTTGGCGGTTCTTCCATGAAGTCATCGCGGTCGATGTAGATTTCACGGGCGAACGGCAGCTTGCGCACGCCGAGTGCTTCGTTCTGCGGATGACGCGGCAGTTCGAGGTGGTCGACCTTGTCTTGCGGGTAGTTGGTGATCACGACTTTCAACGGACGCAGCACGCACATGGCCCGTGGCGCGTTCGCGTCGAGGTCCTGGCGGATGCTGAACTCGAGCATGCCGTAGTCGACCACACCGTCTGAGCGGTTGGTGCCGACCATCTCGCAGAAGTTGCGGATCGACGCCGGGGTGTAGCCACGGCGGCGGAAGCCCGACAGGGTCGACATGCGTGGGTCGTCCCAGCCATTGACGTGCTTTTCATCCACCAGTTGCTTGAGCTTGCGCTTGCTGGTGATGGTGTAGTTGAGGTTCAGGCGGCTGAATTCGTACTGACGCGGGTGCGCCGGGACCGGCAGGCTGTCGAGGAACCATTCGTACAGCGGGCGATGGCTCTCGAACTCCAGGGTGCAGATGGAGTGGGTGATGCCTTCGATGGCGTCCGACTGGCCGTGGGTGAAGTCGTAGTTCGGGTAGATGCACCACTTGTCGCCGGTCTGGTGGTGATGGGCGTGGCGGATGCGGTACATGATCGGGTCGCGCAGGTTCATGTTCGGCGAGGCCATGTCGATCTTGGCGCGCAGCACGCGGGCGCCGTCCGGGAACTCACCGGTGCGCATGCGGGCGAACCAGTCGAGGTTCTCTTCTACGGAGCGGTCGCGGAACGGGCTGTTCTTGCCCGGTTCGGTCAGGGTGCCACGGTATTCCTTGGCCTGCTCGGGGGTCAGGTCGTCGACGTAGGCCTTGCCGGCCTTGATCAGCTCGACGGCCCAGTCGAACAGCTGGTCGAAGTATTTGGAGGCATAGCGCACTTCACCGGACCATTCGAAGCCCAGCCACTTGATGTCGCTTTCGATGGCGTCGATGTATTCCTGGTCTTCCTTGGCCGGGTTGGTGTCGTCGAAACGCAGGTGCGTGACGCCACCGAACTCCTGGGCCAGGCCGAAGTTCACACAGATCGACTTGGCGTGACCGATGTGCAGGTAGCCGTTGGGCTCTGGCGGGAAGCGGGTGACGATCTGCGTGTGCTTGCCCGAATCCAGGTCCGCCTGGATGATCGGGCGCAGGAAGTTGACCGGGACGGCAGGTCCGGCCTTGGAATTCGAGGTAGGGTCGACAGTGGGCTTGCTCATAGGATCCTTGAACAGACAGGTTCGTGGCCGGTTGGGGCCAGATAAAACAAAGGCGATATCATAGCTGATGCTGTCAAGACACTGACAGGTCACGACCAAAAACTGCTGCTTTAATTAACCAGGCGGTAAAAAACCACCTCGAAATTCCTGCCGGGCACGCTAAACTGCGCGCCTTGGCCGCCGTTTAGCCAGACAGGTAAGGCGCCCCAGGCGTCCAAACCCACGAATTCCCTGAAAAGAGTAGTGAACATGACTCAAGTCAAACTGACCACCAACCACGGTGACATCGTCATCGAGCTGAACGCCGAGAAAGCGCCGATCACCGTCGCCAACTTCATCGAGTACGTTAAGGCCGGCCACTACGAAAACACGGTTTTCCACCGTGTCATCGGTAACTTCATGGTCCAGGGCGGCGGTTTCGAGCCTGGCATGAAAGAAAAGAAAGACAAGCGCCCAAGCATCCAGAACGAAGCGGACAACGGCCTTTCCAACGACAAGTACACCGTCGCCATGGCCCGTACCATGGAGCCGCATTCGGCCTCCGCGCAGTTCTTCATCAACGTGGCCGACAATACCTTCCTGAACCACAGCGGCAAGAACGTACAGGGCTGGGGCTACGCCGTGTTCGGTAAAGTCACCGAAGGCCAGGACGTAGTCGACAAGATCAAAGGCGTGTCGACCACCTCCAAGGCCGGTCACCAGGACGTTCCGGTCGAAGACGTGATCGTCGAGAAAGCCGAGATCGTTGAGTGATATTACTGATTTCAGATTTGCATCTGGAAGAGGAGCGCCCGGACATTACCCGGGCGTTTCTGGATCTGCTCCACAACCGCGCCCGTGGCGCCCAGGCGTTGTACATTCTGGGGGACTTCTTTGAAGCCTGGATTGGCGACGATGGGATGACGCCCTTCCAGCGTTCGATCTGCGAGGCTCTGCGCGAGCTGAGCGACAGCGGTACCCCGATTTTTATCATGCATGGCAACCGCGACTTCCTGCTCGGCAAGGCGTTCTGCAAAGCGGCAGGCGCCACCTTGCTCAAGGACCCGAGTGTCGTGCAGCTCGCAGGCGAACCCGTGCTGTTGATGCACGGCGACAGCCTCTGCACCCGCGACCTTGGCTACATGAAGCTGCGGCGCATCCTGCGTAATCCCATCGTGCTGTTTATCCTGCGTCACCTGCCGTTGCGCACCCGCCATCGGCTGGCGCGCAAGCTGCGCAGTGAAAGCCGTGCGCAAACGCGCATGAAGGCCAACGACATTGTCGATGTCACGCCCGAGGAAGTGCCGCGGGTGATGCAGCAGTTCGGCGTGCGCACCCTGGTCCACGGCCACACGCATCGCCCGGCGATCCATAAACTGCAGATTGGCGACCAGGCGGCCAAGCGCATTGTGCTGGGGGATTGGGACAAGCAGGGCTGGGCGTTGCAGGCGGACGAGCAAGGCTTTCAGTTGGCGGCGTTTGACTTCGTCAATCCGCAGCTGGCGTTGCCTGGCGCCTGATCCTCAAACACCACTGATCCAATGTAAACAGAGATCAAATGTGGGAGGAGGCTTGCCCCCTCCCACACTTGATTGCATTTCAGTCTTTGCCAATCAGTGCCCCGAAGCAGCCGGCCCCGCTTTTGCGGTAAACGGCGGCTTCGCCAGCCATACCAGCAGCATCAACCCCATGAACATCCACCCCAGCAACGTGAAGTAATCCACGGTGGACATCATGTACGCCTGGCTGGTGAGGATCTGGTCCAGTTGCGCGTAGGCCTTGTGCCCTGCCCCACCGAGCGCCTGCAGCGCGTCGCGGGTGGCCGAGTCATAGGTGGTCATGTTCTCGCTCATGTACGCATGGTGCTGGTCCGCCCGGCGGATCCAGATCCAGGTGGTCAGCGAGGCCGCAAAGCTGCCGCCCAGGGTCCGCAGAAAGGTCGCAAGACCGGCGCCGTCGGCAATCTGGTGCGGTGGCAGGTCGGACATCAGGATGCTCAAGGTCGGCATGAAGAACAGCGCCACGCCGATGCCCATGAACAACTGCACCAGGGCAATGTGTGTGAAGTCCACCTCATTGGTGAAGCCCGCGCGCATAAAGCAGCTCAAGCCGATCGCCAGGAACGCCAGGCCCGCCAGCAGGCGCAGGTCGAACTTGTGCGCGTACTTGCCCACGAACGGTGACATCAGCACCGGCAGGATGCCGATCGGCGCCACCGCCAGGCCGGCCCAGGTGGCGGTGTAGCCCATCTGGGTTTGCAGCCACTGCGGCAGGATCAGGTTGATGCCGAAGAAGCCCGCGTAGCCGAGGATCAACACAATCGTGCCGATGCGAAAGTTACGGTAGGCAAACAGCCGCAGGTTGACCACCGGGTGCTTGTCGGTCATTTCCCAGATGATGAACACCGCCAGGGCAATCACCGAAATCGCCGCGCCCACAATGATGAAGTTGGATTCGAACCAGTCCAGGTCGTTGCCCTTGTCGAGGATGATCTGCAACGCGCCGACGCCCACGATCAGGCTCAACAGCCCGACGTAATCCATCGGCTGGTAGCTGGTGGTCACCGGGCGCTTCTTCAATTGCGCACGCACCACCATCACCGCAAAGATGCCGATGGGGACGTTGATAAAGAAGATCCACGGCCAGCTGTAGCTGTCAGTGATCCAGCCACCGAGGATCGGCCCTGCAATCGGCGCCACCACCGTGACCATCGCCAGCAACGCCAGGGCCATGCCACGCCTCGCCGGCGGGTAGACCGCGATCAGCAGGGTCTGGGTCATCGGGTACAACGGCCCGGCCACCAGGCCTTGCAGCACCCGAAAGCCGATCAACTCGGGCATCGAAGTGGAAATACCACAGAGGAACGAGGCCAGCACAAACAGCATGGTGGCCCACAGGAACAGCTTCACTTCGCCAAACCGCCGGCTCAACCAACCGGTCAGCGGCAAGGCGATGGCGTTGCTCACCGCAAACGAGGTGATCACCCAGGTGCCCTGCTCCGAACTCACGCCGAGGTTGCCGGAAATGGTCGGCAAGGCCACGTTGGCGATGGTGGTGTCGAGCACCTGCATAAAGGTCGCCAGCGACAGGCCAATGGTGGCCATCAACAGGCTGGGCGGCGTGAAGGAGGCGTTATTGCTCATCAGCGTTGCACAGCCTTGGGCGCGGCGATGCTGTTGGCATGGATCAACTCGGTGATCATGGCGTCAGCCTCGGCCAATTGGCGGTCGTACACGTTGGTGGTGAAGGTCGCCTTCTGCGGCGCCTGTTGCGCCAGCACCGGGCCGCTCTGGTCATGCAGGTCGACATTGACGACAGTGCTCAGGCCGACCCGCAGCGGGTGCTTGGCCAGTTCTTCGGCATTGATGTGGATGCGTACCGGCACCCGTTGCACGATCTTGATCCAGTTACCGGTGGCGTTCTGCGCCGGCAGCAGGGCAAACGCACTGCCGGTGCCGGCGCCAAGGCTATCCACGGTGCCGCTGAATTTCACGTCGCTGCCGTAGATGTCCGACTCGATGTCCACCGGCTGGCCAATGCGCATGTCGCGCAGTTGGGTTTCCTTGAAGTTGGCGTCGATCCACAGCTGGTTCAGCGGGATCACCGCCATCAACGCCGTACCCGGCTGCACGCGCTGGCCCAGTTGCACGGTGCGCTTGGCCACGTAGCCGGTGACCGGCGCGATCAAGGTGCTGCGCGCATTGGCCAGGTAGGCCTGGCGCAGTTGCGCGGCGGCGGCCTGCACGTCCGGGTGGGACGAGATCACGGTGTCATCCACCAGCGCATTGCTGGTCTTGAGTTGCTGCTCAAGGTTGGTCAGCGCGTTTTTCGCGGCGGTCAGGCTGTCACGGGCGTGGGACAGTTCTTCCTGGGAAATCGCGCCTCCCTGGGCCAGGGTCTTGCGGCGGTTGAAATTGTCCTGGGCGGTTTGCACATCGGCTTTCTGTGCGTTGACCTGGGCTTTCATGCCATCGACGTTGCTGTACAAGCCACGCACCTGGCGCACGGTGCGGGCCAGGTTGGCCTGGGCACTTTGCAGGCCGACGGCGGCGTCGTTGGGGTCGAAGTTGATCAGCACCTGGCCTTCGTGGACCAGGTCGCCATCGTCCGCGCCGATGCTGACCACGGTGCCGGTGACCAGCGGGGTGATTTCCACCACGTTGCCGTTCACATAGGCGTCGTCGGTGCTCTCGTTGAAGCGCCCGTAGAATTCATACCAGCCCCATACGCCCACGACGCCGAGGATGACGATCAGCGCGAGGCCGATCAGCATGACCTTGCGTTTGCGTGGGTTGTTGTCTTTGGGTTGTTCGGTAGCGGTGGTGTTTTCGGCAGTGGCCATGACAAATACCTCAAATTATTCCGTGCGGGTGGCTGGGGTGGTCGACGCCACGTTGTCGGCGCTGTATCCGCCACCCAGGGCCTGCATCAATTGAATCGACAGATCGATTTGCCCGGCATTCAGGGTCGCCAGCTGACGCTGGGCCTGCAGCAATTGCTGCTCGATGCTGAGCACGTCCAGGTAGTTACCGACCCCTGAGCCGTAGCGCTGGACCACGGTGTCGTAGGACTGCTGGGCAATATCCGTGGCGTGTTGCTGGGCCTGGATCTGCCGACCGGTTTCGCGCAGTTGCGAAAGGGTGTTGCCGATATCGCCCAAGGCCTGCACCAGGGTCTTGTTGTACTGGGCCACGGCCAGGTCGTAGTCGGCATCGCGCGCATCGAGGTCGGCGCGCAGGCGGCCGCCATCGAAGATCGGCAACGAGATCGTCGGCGCAATGTTGAAGAAGCGGCTGGCCGAGCCGAACATCGCATCCCCCAGCAACGACTCGGCCCCGGCGCTCGCGCTGAGGTTGAGGTTGGGGTAGAAGCGCGTCTTGCTGGCGGCGATGTCCTTGCTCGCGGCCTCGACTCGCCAGCGCGCGGCGATCAGGTCCGGGCGACGGCCCAGCAGCTCGGCGGGCAACACCGAAGGCACGGCGACAGCGGCGGGCTTGAGCACATTCGGACGGGCCAGTTCGCCGCCTCGGTCCGGGCCTTTGCCGAGCAATACGGCGAGGGCGATCTTGGCGCTCTGCAGTTGCTTGTCGGCATCGATCAATTGCGACTGGGAGCTGGCTTCCAGGCTTTCGGTCTGCTGGTACTGGTACTGGCTGTCGATGCCCGCAGCGAGGCGGCGCTTGCTCAGGTCGAGCATTTGCCGGGTGCGCTTGAGGTCATCGCCGGCCAGGTCGCGCACGATGTGCGCCTGGCCCAGGTCGCTGTAGGCCTTGGCCACATCGGCAGCGAGGGTCAGGCGCGCGGCCTGTTGGTCGACTTCGGCGGCGCGGGCCTGGCCCAGCGCGGCTTCCCAGGCGGCGCGCTGGCCACCCCAGAGGTCGAAGTTGTAATTGAAGCTGGCGCCGATATTACGCACGGTCGAGTAGGCATCGCCCTCGCCGCGCGGGTCCTGGTCCTTGGCCAGGCGTGAACGGCTCACGCCGGCGCTGGCATCCAGGGTCGGCATGCGTGCGGCATTCGCGGCATAGGCGGCGGCTTCGGCCTGATGGGCACGGGCGCTGGCGACTTGCATGTCGGGGCTGTTTTGCAGGGCTTCCTGGATCAGGCCGTCGAGCTGCGGGTCGCCGAGGTTTTTCCACCAGTCGGCGCTGGGCCAGGCGGCACTCGACAGGGTCACCCCGCTCAGGGATTTACCGGTCTGCAAGGTGTTGGCGTCGAGGCGCCGGCCCTGGGTGTCGAGGCCGCTGTAGTTGGCGCAACCGGCCATGCTCATGGCCACGAGCACCAGGCAAAGGGCACGTGTGTTCATGCTTTACCTACCCGCTGCAGGGTGATGGGATCACCGGCAGCTATCAGAATTTTCTTGAGAATCCGTTCCAGGGTTTCCAGCTCGCCAGCCTCAAGTACGCCCGCCAGTTGGTTCAACGCCTGGGCGCCTATGTGCGGCAGCATGTCTGCCAGGCGCTGGCCGTCGGCAGTCAGCACCAACTGGACCTGGCGGCGGTCCTGCTCGGAGCGTTTGCGGTCCAGCAGGCCTTTCTGCTCGAGGCGGTCGAGCATGCGGGTCATCGAACCGCTGTCCAGGGACAGGTTGCGGCACAGCTCGGCCGGGGTGTCGACGCCGAACTGGGCCATGATGATCAGCACCTTGAACTGCGCGGCCGTGATGCCGTGGGGTTCCATGTGGGTGTCGATGATGCGGTCCTTGAGGAGCGCCGCACGGCCCAGCAACAGCCCGAGGTGGCAGTTGTGGAAGTTTTCAGGGGTGAAGTGGGGCATCGGAAGTCACCTTATTACTGCCTAGGCAGTGAATGTATGACGAGATGTTACTGCCTAGGCAGAGAAAGTCAAATGGAATAATTAGCTTGCTTGCTAATGTGGGAGGGGGCTTGCCCCCGATAGCGTTGGGTCAGTCACTGATGTGTTGACTGAACGACTGCTATCGGGGGCAAGCCCCCTCCCACATTTTGTACCGCGAAAGGATCTAGAAATCGCGCTTGTAGAAGATGTCGAGGGAACTGGCCACGCCACTCGCCACTTCCAGGTACACCTTCTTGCTCAGCAGGTAGCGCAAGGCAATGGTGCTGGCCGGTTCGAACACCCCTACCCCGTAACGCAGGCTGAGTTTCTCGGTGATCTTGCCGCGGGCCACCACTGCCGTATTGTTGCCGCTGCCCTGGGTGTCGAGGTCGAAGTCGCGAATCCCCAGTTTGTTGGCAAGATCCGAGGTGACCCCGGCGCTGCCCATCAGGCCAAGGCCGAGGGCGGCCTGGGCGAGCATGTTGTTGTCTTCGCCGGTAGAACTCAGCGGACGGCCCAGCACCAGGTAGGACAGCGCCTGTTCCTGGCTCATGGCCGGTTCCGAGAAGATCTGCGTGGTGGGCTGCTCGGCGCTGCCGCTGAGGCGGATACCGGCGACGACATCGTCGGTCTTGCGGATCGCTTCGATATCCAGGTACGGCTGGTCGAGCGGCCCGGCGAACAGCAGGCGTGCGCGGCGCACATCCAGGCGCTGGCCATAGGCGCGGTAGCGACCGTCGTTGAGCCACAACTCGCCACGGGTATCCATGTTGTCGCCGATGTGCACATGGCCCTGCACCTTGGCGGTGAGGCCGAAGCCCGAGAAGTTGAGCTGGTCTTCGCCCACCGCCACGTCGATATCCATGGCCATGGCCATCGGTGGCTTGCCCTCTTCGGTCTGGCTGCCGACGATCACGGTGTCATCCGAGACCTTGACGGTGGACGGCGGCAGTTCGCGCACGGTGATGTCACCGCGGGGGATCCGCACCTTGCCGGCAATCGCCAGTTTGTCGTTCTTCAGGCTGATCTTCAGGTCCGGGGCCACTTCGAGCACCGCATAGGGCTCCACCGTGACCGGCAGTTGCGAGCCTTGCAGGCTGAGGTCCACCACCAGGGCCTGGCCCCAGTCGACCTGGCCCTTGAGGCTGCCCTGCCCGGTCTTGCCACTGCGCCATGCGCCATTCAATTGCACACTTTCACCGGCAATCAGCGCCTGCACGTTCAGGCCTTCAAGGCTGATGGGCAGCTCTGGCCCGGAGACTTCACCGCCCACCAGGTTGACGTTGCCGTTGACCTGCGGCGCCAGCAGGCCACCGGCGATCCGGCCGCTGCCGTTGAGCTTGCCGCTGAGTTTCTCGACCATCGGCACAAACGGCCGCGCCACGGCGAGATCCAGCCCGGTCAGGCTGAAATTGCCGCTGATCGGCTTGTTTTTCGGCAATGGGTTGATCTGCGCCTGCAACAGCAACTCGCCGAGCTTGCCACCTCGGAAGTTCAGTTGGGTGTCGATACGCTTGGGGTTGAGGGTGGTTTCCAGCGTGAGGGTGTCGTAGGGGAAATCCAGCCACTGATCCTTGTCCTTGACCCGCAGGGTGCCGCCGCTGGCATCCACCGCGACCACGCCTTTGGGACCGCTGTCGGGAAGGTCCAGTTGGACGTCGGCGTTGAGCTTGCCCTGCCAGGCGAAGTCCTTGGGCAGAAACGCCGCCAGGCTGTCGATGGGGAATTGCTTGAGGTGGTAGCGCAATTTGGGTTCCGGCATCAGGCGCTGGTCTTCACCGCACAGGCTGGCCGCACCGGAGACCCAGCAGTGGGCCGCAAAAGTCAGCTTGCCGTCGGCCATGCGCTCGATTTTTGCCGGCGCCTGCAGCTTCCAGTCCTGGCCACCCGCCTGCACATCGCCACTGGCCAGGCGACCGCGCCAGTTGCCTTTGTCGAGGTTGCCGTCCAAGGCCAGAGCCAGCTTGACCAAGGGGCCGGCCAGGCCGAGTTGGACCTTCTGGTTCCTGATATCGCCCTGGGCGCTGGCGGTGAGCGTGCCCACCTGGGTGTCACCACTTTGAATGCCGCTGCCCTTGAGGTCGATTTTCCCGCGCTGGGCACTGTCCAGGGTCGCGTCCAGGCTCAGGCTTTGCAGGCGATTATCGGCGAACGCCAGTTGCTGGCCCTTGAGGTCGAGTTGGCCTTGGGGCGCCTTGAGGCTGCCGGCCACGTCGAGTCGGCCATTGACCTGCCCACGCAATTGCGGCCACAGCTGGGCCAGGCGCGCCAGCTTGATATCGATCTGCCCGGCCAGGCGTTGCTGCAGGCTGCCGCTGCCGTTGATGCGGTTGTCGCCCAGGCGGACATCCAGGTTGGCCAGGGTCCATTGCTCGCCCGCGCCCTCGGCCTTGGCCGCCAGCACGGCGGTTTGCCCACGCAGGCGGCCCTTGAGGTCGAGGTCGGCGTTGAGCTTGAGCTGCTCGTTTTTGAATTCACCTTTGCTGCGCAAGGGGCCAGCCAGCGTGCCCGGCAATTCCGCCACCCAGTACGCCGGGTTCAGCGCCGACAGGTCCAACGCGGTATCCCACGCAATACCATCGGCAAATTGCAGGTTCAAATGCCCTTCGGCCTTGCCTTGGCCGGCAGTCAGCTTCAGCTCAGGCAGGAAGACTTGCGTGAGGTCGCCACTGAACGGCGTGACCAGATTGAATTTGCCCGCCGGGCCGTCCAGGTCGGCCTTGAGGTTGCCGAGGTAGTTGCCGTCTTTGTAGGAAACCTCACCGTTGAAGGTGCGCAACACCACCTGTGGCTCGTCGATCAGCGGGTAGAGGCGATGCCAGGGAAAGTCCAGCCAGTCGATCTTGGCCTCGGCGCTGAAGCCTTGTTGCCAGTCCAACTGCGCCGTGAGCTTGAGGCTTTGTTTGTCGCCGGCATTCAGGTCCAGGCCGGCAATCTGCGCGCCCTTGGCGTCGACCTTGCCTTGCAGCAGCAGGTCCACCGGGCCTTTTTCCGCCGGCAGTATGGCCTTGCCCAGCAGTTGGTAGCCGCTGCTCAGGTCGCCCTTGGCGGTGAGGTCCAGTTGATTGAGCTGCAGGGTGTCGGGCAGATCGGCGCTGGGTTTGAAGCCATCGGCGGTGATATGCACCTGGGCCGGGAGGTTGTCCACCAGGGGTTGCAGCTCGCCCTTGAGTTTGGCCGGCAGGTAGCCGCTGCTGTCGGCGTCGAGCCTGAGGGTCTTGAGCAGGTCGCCCTCGACCTTGAGCGCCACCGTCCACGGCGCGCCGCCGGGGGCGTAGGGCAGGCTCAGGTTGCCGCTGGCGGTCAGCGGCCAGTCGCCGCTGGGTTGCAACAGGCCGTTCAGGTCCAGCACCAGGCCGTCCCGTTGCAGGTGCACCGCGTCAATCTGCATGCCGGCGGCGGTCCAGTGCGCGGCCAGTTGCAGGCCCTTGAGTTGTTCGCTGCCGTTAAGCAGCAGGCTGCCGACACGAACGTCGCCCAACTGAATGGAAACGGGCAGCTTCAGGTCGGGCAATTGAATCGGCTCGCTGCTTTCTTCGGTGCTCGGCGCAACGTCCAGGCGGACTTGCTCCACGTCCAGGCGATTGATGCACAGGGTCATGCGCAACAGGCACGCCGGCGACCAGTCAAACGTCGGCGCATCGAGTTCGACGCGACTGCCGTCCTGCGCCCACAGCAGATGATCGGCGCGCCACTGGCCGCCCAGACGGCCGTGGAAATTCTCCACGCTCAAACCCGGTACACGCCCCAGCGCCCAGCGACTGCCCGCCTGGGTGCCGAGGACTGCCCACAGGGCCAGCAACAGCACGGCAAGGATGGCCAACACGGCCAGCCCCGCTATTTTCACACCACGCATCACAGCTCAGGCCCCATGGAAAAGTGCAATCGAACGCCGCCCGGGTCTTCCAGGGCGTGGGCCAGGTCCAGGCGGATCGGCCCGACCGGCGAGACCCAGCGGATGCCGACACCCACACCGGTCTTCAAGCTGGGCAACTCCAGGGAGTTGAACGAGTTGCCCTGGTCGATAAAGGTCGCAATCCGCCATTTTTCGGCGATGGAATATTGATACTCGGCACTCAGGGCCACCATGTAGCGGCCGCCGATACGGTCGCCCCGGTCATTCTCCGGCGACAGGGTCTGGTACTCGTAGCCGCGCACGCTCTGGTCGCCACCGGCGAAGAACCGCAGCGATGGCGGCACCGACTTATAGCCGTTGGTGGCACTGCCGCCGACCTGGGCCCGCGCCAGGAAGCGGTGGTTGTCCCACAGGGTGGTCAGGCCCTTGACCATGGCCGTGCCGTATAACAGGTTGGTGTCGGAGCCCAACCCTTCCTTGGCCACCTTGCTGTCGAATTGCAGGCGGTAGCCGTTGTGGGGGTCGATGCGGTTATCGCTGCGCAGGTAGGAATAACTCACACCCGGCATCACCAGGTTACTGAGGCCCGAGTCATTGCCCAGGCGGTATTCTTCGCGCTGGTATTTGAGCGAGATCACCCGGGTCCAGCCACTGGGCAACTTGCTGTGCCATTCGGGCCCTAGGGTGAGCAATTTACTCAAGGTGTCGGTGTTGGCGATTTCTTCATTCTGGTAACCGCCGGCGAAACGCAGTTTATCGGTGAGCGGCGGGTCCAGCGGGATGTCGTACCACAACCCGACGTTCTGCCGTGGCGCCGACAACTCGGCTTCCCAGCCATAGCTGTGGCCCTGGGGATTGACCCAGTGGCGTGTCCAGTTGGCCTTGCCGCGCGGGCCGACGTCGGTGGAGAAGCCCAGGCCCAGGCCCATGGTGCGTGGCTTGCGGGTCTCCAGGTTGACGGCCACCGGGATCACGTCATTGGCCGAAGCCGCGGGTGCGGCGTCGACGCGCACGCCTTCGAAAAAGCCGCTGGCTTGCAGGTTTTGGTTGAGTTCGGCGATCAGTTCGGAATCGTAGGGGGCGCCACTTTTAAACGGCACCATGCGTTGCAGCAGCTCTTCGTCAAACGGCGTATCGCCGGCAAAGCTGATCTTGCCCAAGGTGTAGCGCGGGCCGCTGTCATAGATGAGTTCGATATCGGCGACACCGGCCTGGGGGTCTACCGAGAGTTTCTGGTGAGTGAAGCGCCCGCTGAAAAAGCCGTAGCGCGAGGCCTGGTTCTGGATCAGACGCTTGGCGTCTTCGTAGTGGCCGTGGTTGAGCACGGCGCCGGATTTGAGGTCGTCGCTGGCGGGCACGCGAAAGGCCTTGAGGTCCGCGGCCGGGCCGTCGACCCGAATGGTCACGTTGCGCAGATGCACCGGTTCGCCGGGGTCGATGGTGAGGATCAGGCGCGGGTTCTTGCCGCCCTTCACATCGCTTTCGATCCGGGGCTGATAGAAACCTAAAGCCTGGGCGGCTTTGCGCGCCTGCTCTTCGGCCCCACGGCTGAACCGCAGCAAGGCGTCTTCGTCACGCTCGCCCACCCCGCCGATATAGCCTTCGATGTTGGCTTTCAACGCGTCGTTTTTTGGCTTGATCCGCACGTCCAATTCGCTTTGCGCGAATGCGCCGCAGCTTGTGAACAGCAGAACCAAGCCGCTGGTAAATCTTCCTGGAAACTTCATAGGCGCGGATGCTACACGAGCTGGGGAGAAACTTAGAACTCAGAGGATTCTGAAAAATTCTGCGCTAAGCCGTTGCAGCATGTAACACCTGCGGATTGGGGTGGAAAAATACGTGCTCCAGAATCGGTCCTACCGCCACTTCGCCGATCTCCTCATAGCCCTGGCGTTTGTAGAACTCCAGATAGCGCGAATTCCCCGTGTCCAACACCACACCGGACGAGTGCGGGTCTTCCGCGCACCAATTGTGTACCGCCTCCAGCAGCTGTTCACCGTAGTGCTTGCCCTGGAATTGCGGATGAATGCCCAGCAGCGGCAACACATGCACCGATTCGTTGGGCAGGCAGGCCATCACCGCATAGTGGTAGTCCAGGTAGCGCCGGGTGCCGCGCACGCCGGTGCTCAGCCACATGCGCAATTGCCAGGCCCAGCTTTCGGTAATCCCCAGGCGCCGCTGGGGGGGCGCGATCAGCGCGATGCCGATCAGGCGGTCGTTGACGAACAGGCCGATGGCGGGAAGTTTCTGGAAGAAATGCTGCTTGACCAGTTCGCGCACGGTGGCACGTACCCGCTGTTCATAACCTGCGCGTTCCGCCTCGAAGATGTAGGCAAACGTCGGCTCATGCCGATAGGCCTGGTACAGCAGCGAGCGTGCTTCGCGGGAGTAGCCGCTGTTGAGCAGGCGAACTTCGCCAATGGCAGTGTCAGTCATACAGTCAATCTCCCTGGGCGCCACTCAATAGATGGCGTTCTTATGGGTACGAACCTACGCAGCACCAGTCGTTCCCAGACATTAGCAGTGCATCTGTCCTACCGCCACGCTGGCCCCCGTCCGACTTGTCCGCTAGCATCGCCCTTTTGCCAGACTGGACCGCCGACCATGAAAATCGTCTCCTTCAATATCAACGGGCTGCGCGCCCGCCCTCATCAGCTGGCGGCACTGATTGAAAAACACCAACCCGACGTGATCGGCCTGCAGGAAACCAAGGTCCACGACGACCAGTTCCCCCTGGCCGAAGTGCAGGCCCTGGGCTATCACGTGTACTACCACGGGCAAAAAGGCCACTACGGTGTAGCGCTGCTCTCGCGCAAAGAAGCCTTGAGCGTGCACAAGGGCTTTGCCAGCGATGAAGAAGACGCCCAGCGCCGTTTTATCTGGGGCACCTTCGCCGATGAAAACGGCCAGCCGGTGACCATCATGAACGGCTATTTCCCACAAGGTGAAAGCCGCGACCACCCGACCAAGTTCCCCGCCAAGCAGCGCTTCTACGCAGATTTGCAGCACCTGCTGGAAAGCCAGTTCAGCAACGACCAGGCCCTGGTGGTGATGGGCGATGTGAACATTTCCCCGGAGGACTGCGACATTGGCATCGGCGCCGACAACGCCAAGCGCTGGCTGAAAACCGGCAAGTGCAGCTTCCTGCCCGAAGAGCGCGAGTGGATGGCGCGCCTGAAGAACTGGGGCCTTGTGGACAGTTTCCGCCACCTCAACCCCGAGGTGGCCGACCGTTTCAGCTGGTTCGACTACCGCAGCCGTGGGTTCGAGGATGAGCCCAAGCGTGGGCTGCGCATTGACGTGATCATGGCCTCCAATGGCTTGTTGCCACGAGTCAAGGATGCCGGGGTGGATTACGACCTGCGGGGCTTGGAGAAACCGTCTGACCATGCGCCGATCTGGCTCGAACTCAGCTGATCCCCCTGACTGTACTCGGGCCAAATGTGGGAGGGGGCTTGCCCCCGATCGCGGTGTATCAGTAACAGATAAGCTGACTGTCAGTCACATTATTGAAATCCAAGTGACTTAATCTCGCGGCACTCCCTTTGGCTTGAGAAGGTGCCGGCATGATGCTGCGCGTTCTGTTCCTGTTGTGTAGCGCGTTGTCCCTCTGCGTCGTGGCTGCCCCCCTCCCCGTTCCCGACCAAGGCCCGGCTTTGCGCATCCAGGGTTCCAACACCATTGGCGCGGCGCTGGGGCCCGCGCTGGTCAAGGGGTTGATGGAGCATCAGGGCCTGCAGGCGGTGCACAGCGAACCGGCCGAGGGCGCCAATGAACAGCGCGTGATCGGCAAGACGCGCCAGGGCAGGACGGTGACCGTCGAGGTGGCGGCCCATGGTTCCAGCACGGGGTTTGCCGCGCTGAAAAACGCCAGCGCCGACCTGGCCGCCTCGTCCCGGCCAATAAAAGACAGCGAACTGGTGGACCTCGAAGCGCTCGGCGACCTGAAAAGCCCCGAGGCCGAACAGGTGATCGCCATCGACGGCCTGGCCATTATCCTCAACCCGCGCAACCCGCTGAATACGTTGAACACCGAGCAACTGGCGCAGATTTTCAACGGCGAAATCAACACCTGGGAAGCATTGGGCGGTATCGGCGGAACCATTCATCTGTACGCGCGGGATGACCAATCCGGCACCTATGACACCTTCAAGGACCTGGTGCTGCGCCTGCGCGGCAAGCCCCTGGCCGCGTCCGCCAAGCGCTTCGAGTCCAGCGAAGCGTTGTCCGATGCGGTGAGCCGGGATCCCCAGGGCATCGGTTTTATCGGCTTGCCTTACGTGCGCCAGGCCAAGGCGGTGGCGATTGTCGATGGCGACTCGCAACCGATGTTGCCGTTGAACAGCCTGATTGCCACCGAGGATTACCCGCTGTCACGCCGGCTGTTCTTCTACCTGCCGCCCTCCTCCAGCAACCCGTGGGCCAAGGCCTTGGTGGACTTTGCCCAGAGCAGCAAAGGCCAGGCGATTGTGGCGGCCAATGGGTTTATTGCGCAGCAGGTGCAGGCGATGACGGTGGAGCCGCGCCCTTCGATGCCCGACGACTACCAGGCGATTGCCCGTGACGCCCAGCGTTTGAGCGTGAATTTTCGCTTCGAGGAAGGCAGCGCCAGCCTGGACAACAAGGCGCGCCAGGACGTGCAGCGCGTCGTGGCCTATATAAAGCGCCACAACCAACTCGACAAGCAGGTAACGCTGGTGGGATTCGGCGATGCCAAGAATGACCCGCAACGGGCCGCGCTGCTCTCGAAGCTGCGGGCGATGGCGGTACGCCGGGAGCTGGTCAAGAACGGCGTGGTATTGCGCGATATTCGCGGCTTCGGCGCACAGATGCCGGTGGCGGCGAATACGGCGGATGAGGGGCGGATCAAGAATCGGCGCGTGGAAGTTTGGGTTTACTGAGGGCTGCTGGATCTTCAGGGCCTGATCCGGCCTCATCGGGGCAAGCCCCCTCCCACATTTTGATTTGGGAATACATTCAAAGTGTGGGAGGGGGCTTGCCCCCGATTGCAGGCGACGCGCTGTTACTGCCCGCCGCGCATCAACTCCTTAGGCACATACTTGCCGATCTCGAACTTGCCGATGGCCGCGCGGTGCACTTCGTCCGGGCCGTCGGCCAGCCGCAGGGTGCGTTGCATGGCGTACATGTAGGCCAGCGGGAAGTCGTTGGAGACGCCGGCGCCGCCGTGGATCTGGATCGCGCGGTCGATCACCTTCAACGCCACGTTCGGCGCCACCACCTTGATCTGGGCGATTTCACTTTTCGCCACTTTATTGCCCACGGTGTCCATCATGTACGCCGCTTTCAAGGTCAGCAGGCGCGCCATGTCGATTTCCATGCGTGAGTCGGCGATCTTGTCGATATTGCCGCCCAGGCGCGCCAAAGGCTTGCCGAACGCGGTGCGGCTGACGGAGCGTTTGCACATCAGTTCCAGCGCGCGCTCGGCCATGCCGATGGAGCGCATGCAGTGGTGGATACGGCCTGGGCCAAGGCGGCCTTGGGCAATCTCGAAGCCTCGGCCTTCACCCAGCAGTACGTTTTCGTAAGGCACGCGGACATTGTCGAACAGCACTTCGGCGTGGCCGTGGGGCGCGTCGTCGTAGCCGAACACCGGCAGCGGGCGTACGATTTTTACCCCAGGGGCGTCCACCGGCACCAGGATCATCGAGTGCTGCTGGTGGCGCGGTGCATCCGGGTTGCTCAGGCCCATGAAGATCAGGATCTTGCAGCGCGGGTCGCAGGCGCCGGAGGTCCACCATTTCTTGCCGTTGATCACCCACTCGTCGCCCTGGCGCTCAGCGCGGGCGGCCATGTTGGTGGCGTCCGAAGAGGCGACACCGGGCTCGGTCATGGCGAAGGCCGAACGGATCTCGCCGCGCAGCAGCGGTTCGAGCCAGCGTTGTTTCTGCTCTTCGTTGGCGTAGCGCACCAGCACTTCCATGTTGCCGGTGTCGGGGGCGGAGCAGTTGAACGGTTCCGGACCCAGCAGCGAGCGGCCCATGATCTCGGCCAGGGGGGCGTATTCAAGGTTGGTCAGGCCGGCGCCCAGTTCGGACTCGGGCAGGAACAGGTTCCACAGGCCTTCGGCTTTCGCCCGGGCCTTCAGCTCTTCCATGATGGCGGTGGGCTGCCAGCGGTCGCCTTCGCTGACCTGGCGTTCGAACACCGGCTCGGCCGGGTAAACGTAAGCGTCCATGAACGCTGTAACACGTTCACGCAGTTCCTGAACCTTGGGCGAATAGGCGAAATCCATGAGCAGCTCCCTTCTTTGAGAGGTTGTTTAGGTCATGCAATCGATGCTAGAACAGCGTTGATAATTTACCTAGCCTATTCTCGGCGTGTATTAACATTCATCACCGATATATGATCGACGTATGGCCAACTAACAATAAGAGCGCAACGAAATGAATCTGAGCAAGGTCGACCTCAACCTCTTTATCGTCTTCGACGCGATCTACACCGAAGCCAACCTGACCCGCGCCGGGCAGATTGTCGGCATCACCCAGCCGGCGGTGTCCAACGCCCTGGCGCGCCTGCGCGAGACGTTCAACGACCCGCTGTTCGTGCGCACCGCCCAAGGCATGGTGCCCACGCCGATGGCGCAGAACATCATCGGCCCGGTGCGCAATGCGCTGTCGTTGCTGCGGGTGTCGGTGCAGGAAAGCCGCATCTTCAACCCGCAGCAGGCGGCCAAGACCTACCGCATCAGCATGACCGACCTCACCGAAGCGGTGATTCTGCCGCTGCTGTTCCAACGCCTGCGCCGCCTGGCGCCCACCGTGGTGATCGAGAGTTTCCTGTCCAAACGCCGCGAGACCACCAAGGAACTGGCGGCCGGGCGCCTGGATTTTGCCGTGGACGCGCCGCTCAACACCGACCCGCAGGTACGCCACGTCAAGCTGATGGAAGACCGCTACGTGTGCGCCATGCGCAAGGGCCATCCCATGGCGGGCAAGGACAAGTTCACCCTGGATGACTACCTGTCGCTGACCCATATCCATATCTCCAGCCGCCGCAACGGCTTGGGCCATGTCGACCTGGCCCTGGGCAAGATGGGCATCCAGCGCAAGATCGCCCTGCGCTCCCAGCATTACCTGATGGCCTCGCAAGTGTTGCAGCAGACCGACATGGTCATGACCGTGCCCGAACGTTTCGCCCGCCGCCATGAACTGCATTGGTTCAACCTGCCGGTCAATGACGTGCCACCGGTGGAAACCCACCTGTACTGGCACGAAAGCACCGACCAGGACCCGGCCAACCGCTGGATGCGCGAGCAGATGATCGAGTTGTGCCAGCAAGTCACCGCCCATGAGAAGAAGCTGGATAAGCAACAGGCCTGAGGCTGAAGAGCGCCCCCTGTGGCAGGGGGCTTGCCCCGATGGGCTGCGCAGCGCCCCTTGACGTTTACGTCAACCTGACATTAGCTTAGCGCCAAGACCTTCTTGAGCGCCCCCATGAGCACGACCTACAGCATCTCCGACCTCGCCCGTGAGCTCGACATCACCACCCGCGCCATTCGCTTCTATGAGGAACAAGGCCTGCTGGCCCCGGAACGCCGGGGCCAGGAGCGCATTTATTCGGCGCGGGACAAGGTCAGCCTCAAACTGATCCTGCGGGGCAAACGCATCGGTTTTTCCCTGGCCGAGTGCCGTGAGCTGATCGAACTCTACGACCCCACCGGCGGCAACCAGATCCAACTCAACAGCATGCTGGCCAAGATCGCCGAGCGCCGTGAGCAGTTGGAACAGCAACTGCTGGATATCGAACAAATGAAGCTGGAGCTGGACACCGCCGAAGAGCGTTGCACCCAGGCCCTGGCGCAAACCATGGGCCAGGTTGGCCATTGATCAGAAGGTAGCTGCCATGTCCCTCCCCTCCCATGTGCGCCTGGTGGAAGTCGGCCCGCGCGACGGCTTGCAGAACGAAGCCCAGCCCATCAGCGTGGCCGACAAGGTCCGATTGGTGGATGCCCTCAGCGCGGCGGGCCTGAGCTATATCGAAGTCGGCAGTTTTGTCTCGCCCAAGTGGGTGCCGCAAATGGCCGGTTCCGCCGACGTGTTCGCGCAGATCCAGCGCAAGCCCGGCGTAACCTACGGTGCGCTGGCGCCAAACCTGCGTGGTTTCGAGGACGCGCTGGCGGCGGGCGTAAAGGAAGTGGCGGTGTTTGCCGCAGCCTCCGAGGCGTTTTCCCAGCGCAATATCAACTGTTCCATCAGCGAAAGCCTGGAGCGTTTTGCGCCGATCATGGCGGCGGCCAGGCAGCACGGCATCAGCGTGCGCGGCTATGTGTCCTGTGTGCTGGGTTGCCCTTACGAAGGTGAGATTGCGCCGGAACAGGTGGCGGCGGTCGCGCGGGAGCTGTATGCCATGGGCTGCTACGAGGTCTCCCTGGGCGACACCATCGGCACCGGCACGGCGGGCACCACGCGGCGGCTGTTCGAGGTGGTCGGCGCGCAGGTGCCACGGGACAAACTGGCGGGCCACTTCCATGACACCTATGGCCAGGCCATCGCCAATATCTATGCCGGCCTGCTGGAAGGCATCACGGTATTCGACAGCTCTATTGCAGGCCTCGGCGGCTGCCCCTATGCCAAGGGCGCCAGCGGTAACGTCGCCACCGAAGATGTGCTGTACCTGCTCAATGGCCTCGGGATCGACACCGGCATCGACCTGGATGCATTGATTCGCGCGGGCCTGCACATCAGCCATGTCCTCGGCCGCCCCACGGGCTCGCGCGTAGCCAAGGCGCGGACAGCCGGTTGAGTAGCGTAGCCGTGACAATGTGTTACCGCACGGCTACACATCGAGTAACACGGGAACATATTTTGTCGTATTTTCTGTAGGCCAAGTCCTACTAAAAAATTAACTTATTGATTTTAAATGGATTTTAAAAGTTGGCACGCCTTCTGCTATCTCTATGGCATAACAAGAATAAAAAGCGCCAAACCTAATAAAAATAAGACGAAACGACTCTGACATAACAAAAACAACACGGCAGAGACGCAGCTAACAGATTTTTTTGGAGAAGATGTGCTTCGCAGGGTACGGCATGCCGAAACCCGCAACCGGTTAGAGAAAAATAAAACTACCTCAGGTAGCTACCCACTGGTTGGATCGTTAACGAAGAAGCAGGTCAGCGCTCAAAAAAATACGTTTGCTCTTGACCCCGGATGGGGGTCGCCAAAAACAGCGGTAAGGGTAACGGTCGCCAAAAACAACAATAGACCGCCCCTCAATAATAAAAAAAGAGCACGCAACGACAAATTAAAGGGGACCTTCGGGTCCCCTTTGTGCTTTCTGGCCTTTAACCCTGCCCTGCCCCCAGCTCTTCGATCGAGATCTCGCGCATGCGGAATTTCTGGATCTTGCCCGTCACCGTCATCGGAAACTCCTCCACGAACTTGAAGTACCGGGGCGTCTTGAAATGCGCGATGCGGCCCTTGCACCAGGCCTGCAGTTCCAGTTCGCTGGCCACATGGCCCGGATGCAACTTGACCCAGGCCACGATCTCCTCGCCGTAGCGCTCGTCCGGAATGCCGATGACCTGCACATCGGCCACCGCCGGGTGGGTGAAGAAAAACTCTTCCACCTCGCGCGGGTACACGTTTTCGCCACCGCGAATGATCATGTCCTTGTTGCGCCCGGCGATGCACACATAGCCGTGGGCATCCATGGTGGCCAGGTCGCCGGTGTGCATCCAGCCCGCAGCGTCGATGGCCTCGCGGGTGCCGTCGGGGTTGTTCCAGTAGCCGAGCATCACGCTGTAGCCACGGGTGCAGAGTTCGCCGACCTGGCCACGGGGCAGCGTGTTACCGGCTTCATCGATGATCTTGCTTTCCAGTTGCGGCTGGGTGCGGCCGACGGTGGTCACGCGGCGCTCCAGATCGTCATCCGCGCCGGTTTGCAGGGATACGGGGCTGGTCTCGGTCATGCCGTAGGCAATCTGCACCTCGCCCATGTGCAATTCGCCGATGACCCGGCGCATCACCTCGATGGGGCACGTGGCGCCGGCCATGATGCCGGTGCGCAGGGTGGACAGCTCGAACTCGCCCCGGCGCGGGTGATCGAGCAGGGCAATAAACATGGTGGGCACGCCGTACAGGCCGGTGGCACGTTCTTCGGCGACGGCGGTGAGGGTCAGCAGCGGATCGAAGCCGTCATTCGGGTAGATCATGGTGGTGCCATGGGTGATGCAGCCCAGGTTGCCCATCACCATGCCGAAGCAGTGGTACAGCGGCACCGGGATCACCAGGCGGTCCTGCGCGGTGAGGCCCAGGCTTTCGCCGACCATATAGCCGTTATTGAGGATGTTGTGATGACTGAGGGTGGCGCCCTTGGGGAAACCGGTGGTACCGGAGGTGTACTGGATATTGACGGCTTGATCGAAGTGCAGGCTGGCCTGGCGGCTGTGCAGCTGCTCGGGCGGCAGGCCCGCACCGAGGGCCGCCAGTTCCGACCAGGGCAGGAAGCCCGGGGGCGGGCTGGGGTCGAGGCTGATCATGCCGCGCAGCTCAGGCTGCAATGCCTGCAACATCGCGTGGTAGTCGGAGGTCTTGAACGCGCCGGCGCACACCAGCCACTCGCAGCCGGACTGTTTGAGCACGTAGTCCAGTTCACTGCTGCGATACGCCGGGTTGATATTGACCAGGATCACGCCAATCTTGGCGCTGGCGATCTGGCTGATGCACCACTCGGCGCAATTGGGCGCCCAGATACCCAGGCGGTCGCCGGTCTGCATACCCAAGGCCAGGAACGCGCGAGCGTGCACCTCGACGGTCTCGGCCAGTTGCCGCCAGGTGTAGCGACGCTGCTGATGGCGTACCACAAGGGCCTCGCCATCGGGGTGTTGCGCCACGGTGTGATCGAAGGCCTGGCCAATGGTCATGGCCAGCAAGGCCTTGTCCTGGGAGCCACGGCTGTAGCTCGGATGCAGTTGATCCATAACGACCCCTGTTGTCTTTTTTGTAGGTTGACGTAAACGTAAACTACGATTGACAGCACCGTAACGCAAGCTTACGTTAACGTAAAGGTGAGCGCCCTTCCCTGGCGCGCCATCCACACAACAACAAAGCTCACATTAAGGTGCCTGTCCATGAGTTACCCGTCCCTGAACTTCGCCCTCGGTGAAACCATCGACATGCTGCGCGACCAGGTGCAGTCCTTCGTGGCCAAGGAAATCGCGCCCCGTGCGGCACAGATCGACATCGACAACCTGTTCCCCGCCGACCTGTGGCGCAAGTTCGGGGACATGGGCCTGCTGGGCATCACCGTACCGGAAGAATACGGCGGCGCCGGCCTGGGCTACCTGGCCCACGTGGTGAGCATGGAAGAAATCAGCCGTGGCTCGGCCTCGGTGGCGTTGTCCTACGGCGCCCACTCCAACCTGTGCGTGAACCAGATCAACCGCAACGGTACTCACGAACAGAAACTCAAGTACCTGCCCAAACTGATCAGCGGCGAACACGTCGGCGCCCTGGCCATGAGCGAACCCAACGCCGGTTCCGACGTGGTCTCGATGAAACTGCGCGCCGACAAACACGGCGACCACTATGTGCTCAACGGCAGCAAGACCTGGATCACCAACGGCCCCGACGCCAGCACCTATGTGATCTACGCCAAGACCGACCTGGAAAGGGGCCCCCACGGCATCACCGCGTTTATCGTCGAGCGCGACTGGAAAGGCTTCAGCCGCAGCAACAAGTTCGACAAGCTCGGCATGCGTGGCTCCAACACCTGCGAACTGTTCTTCGATGACGTGCAAGTGCCGGAGGAAAACATCCTCGGCGTGCTCAACGGCGGCGTGAAAGTGCTGATGAGCGGCCTCGATTACGAGCGCGTGGTGTTGTCCGGCGGCCCCACCGGGATCATGCAGGCGTGCATGGACCTGATCGTGCCCTACATCCACGATCGCAAGCAGTTCGGTCAAAGCATCGGCGAGTTCCAGCTGATCCAGGGCAAGGTCGCCGACATGTACACCCAGCTCAACGCCAGCCGCGCCTACCTCTACGCGGTGGCCCAGGCCTGCGAACGCGGCGAAACCACGCGCAAGGACGCGGCCGGAGTGATCCTGTACAGCGCCGAACGCGCCACGCAAATGGCCCTCGACGCGATCCAGATCCTCGGCGGCAATGGCTATATCAATGAATTCCCCGCCGGGCGCCTGCTGCGGGACGCCAAGCTGTATGAAATCGGCGCCGGCACCAGTGAGATTCGGCGGATGCTGATCGGTCGCGAACTCTTCAACGAAACCCGCTGAAGGAGCGTCCCATGGCCACCTTGCACACCCAGCTCAACCCACGCTCAGCGGAGTTCGCCAGCAACAGCGCGGCGATGCGCCAACAGGTCGACGCCCTGCACACTCTGCTCGCCCACGTGCAGCAAGGCGGCGGCGCCAAGGCCCAGGAGCGTCACACCTCACGCGGCAAACTGCTGCCGCGCGAGCGCATCAATCGCCTGCTGGACCCGGGCTCGCCGTTCCTTGAACTCAGCCAACTGGCCGCCCATCAGGTGTATGGCGAAGACGTGCCGGCCGCCGGGGTGATTGCCGGCATCGGCAGCGTGGAAGGCGTCGAATGCATGATCGTCGCCAACGACGCCACGGTCAAAGGCGGCTCCTACTACCCACTCACGGTGAAAAAACACCTGCGCGCCCAGACCATCGCCGAACAGAACCGCCTGCCGTGCATTTACCTGGTGGACTCCGGCGGCGCCAACCTGCCGCGCCAGGATGAAGTGTTTCCCGACCGCGAACACTTCGGGCGGATCTTCTTCAACCAGGCCAACATGAGTGCCCAGGGCATCCCGCAGATCGCCGTGGTGATGGGCTCGTGCACCGCCGGTGGCGCCTACGTGCCGGCCATGGCCGACGAAGCGATCATGGTGCGTAACCAAGCGACGATCTTCCTGGCCGGCCCGCCATTGGTGAAGGCGGCTACCGGTGAAGTGGTCAGCGCCGAAGACCTCGGCGGTGCCGACGTGCACTGCAGGATATCCGGCGTGGCCGACCACTATGCCGACAGTGATGAACACGCCCTGGCCCTGGCCCGCCGCAGCGTGGCCAACCTCAATTGGCGCAAGCAAGGCCAATTGCTGCAACGCACGCCCGTGGCGCCGTTGTACAGCAGCGAAGAGCTCTACGGCGTGATCCCGGCCGATGCCAAGCAGCCGTTCGATGTGCGCGAAGTGATCGCACGGCTGGTGGATGGCTCGGTGTTCGATGAGTTCAAGGCGCTGTTCGGCACCACCCTGGTGTGCGGCTTCGCGCATGTGCACGGCTACCCGATCGCGATCCTGGCGAACAACGGGATTCTGTTCGCCGAGGCCGCGCAAAAAGGCGCGCACTTTATCGAGCTGGCCTGCCAACGCGGGATTCCTCTGCTGTTCCTGCAGAACATCACCGGGTTTATGGTCGGCCAGAAATACGAAGCCGGTGGCATCGCCAAGCACGGCGCCAAGCTGGTGACTGCAGTGGCGTGCGCCAAGGTGCCGAAATTCACGGTGATCATCGGCGGCAGCTTCGGCGCCGGCAACTACGGCATGTGCGGCCGCGCCTATGACCCGCGCTTTTTGTGGATGTGGCCCAACGCACGCATCGGCGTGATGGGTGCCGAACAGGCTGCGGGCGTGCTGGTGCAGGTCAAGCGTGAACAGGCTGAACGGGCAGGCGTCGGCTTCAGCGCTGAAGAGGAAGCGGCGATCAAGCAGCCGATCCTCGACCAGTACGAAACCCAGGGTCACCCCTATTACTCCAGCGCACGCCTGTGGGACGACGGCGTCATCGACCCGATGCAGACCCGCGATGTGCTGGCCCTGGCCTTGTCCGCCGCGCTGAATGCCCCCATCGAGCCGAGCCGCTTCGGCGTGTTCCGCATGTAAATGGAGCCGTACCCATGAGCGATTTCAATACCCTCGAACTGATCACCGACAGCCGTGGCTTTGCCACGCTGTGGCTCAGCCGAGAAGCCAAGAACAACGCGTTCAACGCCGAGATGATCCGCGAACTGATCATCGCCCTCGACCATGTGCAAGGTGATGCATCCCTGCGTTTCCTGGTCCTGCGGGGGCGCGGCAGGCACTTCAGCGCCGGTGCCGACCTGGCGTGGATGCAGCAGTCGGCCGAACTGGATTACCACACCAACCTGGACGACGCCCGCGAACTGGCGGAGCTGATGTACAACCTGGCCAAGCTGAAAATCCCCACCCTGGCGGTGGTGCAAGGCGCGGCCTACGGTGGCGCGCTGGGCCTGATCAGTTGCTGCGACATGGCCATCGGCGCCGATGACGCGCAGTTCTGCCTGTCGGAAGTCCGCATCGGCCTGGCCCCGGCCGTGATCAGCCCGTTCGTGGTGCAGGCCATCGGCGAACGTGCGGCGCGTCGCTATGCCCTGACCGCCGAGCGGTTTGGCGGCCAGCGTGCCCGGGAAATCGGCCTGCTGGCGGAAAGCTACCCGATTGGCGAACTGGACCAACAGGTGGAACAGTGGATCACCCACCTGCTGCATAACAGCCCGGCGGCGATGCGCGCCAGCAAGGACCTGCTGCGCGAAGTCGGTAACGGCGCGCTCACCCCAGCCCTGCGCCGCTATTGCGAAAATGCCATTGCGCGCATCCGTGTCAGCGCCGAAGGCCAGGAGGGTTTACGCGCGTTCCTGCAAAAACGCCCGCCCAGCTGGCAGCCCCAGGAGCCGCGTTCATGAGCACGCTGACCACCCTGCTGGTGGCCAACCGCGGCGAGATTGCCTGCCGGGTGATGCGCACCGCCAAGGCCATGGGCCTGACCACCGTGGCGGTGCACAGCGCCGTCGACCGTGATGCGCGACACAGCCGCGAGGCGGATATTCGCGTCGACCTGGGGGGCAGCAAAGCCACCGAGAGCTACCTGCAAATCGACAAATTGATCGCCGCCGCCCAGGCCAGCGGTGCCCAGGCCATTCACCCAGGCTACGGTTTCCTGTCGGAAAACGCCGGGTTTGCCCGTGCGATCGAGGCGGCGGGGCTGATCTTCCTCGGGCCGCCCGCCTCGGCCATCGACGCCATGGGCAGTAAGTCCGCCGCCAAGGCCCTGATGGAAACCGCCGGCGTGCCCCTGGTGCCGGGGTATCACGGCACGGAACAGGACCTGGAAACCTTCCGCGACGCCTGTGAGCGCATCGGCTATCCGGTGCTGCTCAAGGCCACGGCCGGGGGCGGCGGCAAGGGCATGAAGGTGGTGGAGGATGTCAGCCAGCTCGCCGACGCCCTGGCCTCGGCCCAGCGTGAGGCGCTGTCGTCCTTCGGCAATGGGCAGATGCTGGTGGAGAAATACCTGCTCAAGCCACGGCACGTAGAGATCCAGGTATTTGCCGATCAGCACGGGCATTGCCTGTACCTCAATGAGCGGGACTGCTCGATCCAACGCCGCCACCAAAAGGTCGTCGAGGAAGCCCCGGCACCGGGGCTGAGCGTTGCACAGCGCAAGGCCATGGGCGAAGCGGCGGTGCGTGCGGCCCAGGCCATCGGTTATGTCGGCGCGGGCACGGTGGAGTTCTTGCTGGATGCGCGCGGCGAGTTTTTCTTCATGGAGATGAACACGCGGCTGCAGGTGGAACACCCGGTCACCGAAGCGATTACCGGCCTGGACCTGGTGGCCTGGCAGATTCGCGTCGCCCAGGGCGAGGCGCTGCCGATCACCCAGGAGCAGGTGCCGCTGATCGGCCATGCGATTGAAGTGCGCTTGTACGCCGAAGACCCGGCCAATGACTTCCTGCCCGCCACCGGGCACCTGGCGCTGTATCGCGAGTCCGCGCCGGGCCCGGGGCGCCGCGTGGACAGTGGTGTCGCGCAAGGAGACGACGTGTCGCCGTTCTACGACCCGATGCTCGGCAAGCTGATTGCCTGGGGTGAAGACCGTGAACAGGCACGCCTGCGCTTGCTGAGCATGCTCGACGAGTTTGCCGTGGGTGGGCTGAAGACCAACCTGGGCTTCCTGCGGCGCATTATTGGTCATCCGGCATTTGCGGCGGCCGAGTTGGATACCGGATTTATTCCGCGCTACCAGGACGAACTTCTGCCGGTGGCCGGGACGTTGAGCGATGAATTCTGGCAGGCCGCAGGTTCTGCCTTCATGCAGAGCTTGCCCCCAGGTGACGGGCCATGGGCGGACACCCGTGGATTCCGTGCAGGACTGCCCGCCGAGGTCTCGCTGCACTTGAGCTGCAATGGCCAGGACCGCCTGGTGACACTGGCCGCCATCGCCGCGACATTGCAGGGCGAACAGTTAGTGATCGAACACCGGGGCGTCCGTCGTTCACATCTGGCAGTGCGCAACGAGCACAGGGTTTTCCTGCGTTGGGACGGCGAGATGCAGGGCGTGAGCCTGTTCGATCCGATTGCTGCTGTCGAGGCCAGCCAGTCGCACCAGGGCGGCCTCACGGCACCGATGAACGGCAGCATCGTGCGGGTGCTGGTGGACGTCGGCCAAACGGTCGAGGCCGGCACCCAGTTGGTGGTGCTCGAAGCGATGAAGATGGAGCACAGTATCCGCGCGCCCCAGGCCGGGGTAGTCAAGGCGCTGTTCTGCCAGGAGGGCGAAATGGTTGCCGAGGGGTGTGCGTTGGTGGAGCTCGAAACGGCGGACTAGAACTTCACCGTGGCCTGCACGACGACGCCGAGGATGCGGCAATCAACGGTGAACAGCAGTTTCGGGTAGGTGGGGTTGAGCGGCACCAGGTAGAGCTGGCCGCTCTCTTCCAGCAACTGCCGGAAGGTCGCCTGGGTACTGCCGGCCCGTTGGGCGACTACCAATTTGCCGGGTTCGGCGGCGATGGCCGGATCCACTAGGATCATCATCCCTGCTGCGATGCTCGGGCCGCTGAGTGCGGTCATGGCGTCGCTCGTCACCGGCAGCCAGTAGGCGTCGCCCCGGGCGTGGTAATCCGTCGGTTCGAAGCGCGCGGCACCATAGGCCGGGCGCTCTTCGCGGATTTCGCCCAGGCCTTTCCACTCGCTGACCGGGTAGCGAAAATACGCCGTGTACTGTCTTGCCGGGTCTACGACCTCGTCGGCCTTCTCACGCAGCTCCTGCACCACTTCCAGGTCGCCCAGCCCCAACTCTGCCAGCACCCGGTTCATATCCGCCAGGCTCGGCACGCGGCGCTTGTTGAGCCAGTGGCCAACGCCCCCCTGGGACATGCCCAAGCGTTCAGCCAACTCACCCTGGGTGACCTTGCGGTCTTTCATGTTGGCCTTGACCAACGCTATCCATTTATCCATGGCCGCCGACAATACGTCAGCCAGTTTCCAGGGCAATAAACAGTTTGTAGTAATCCATAAAACGACATAAATACGATACGTACTATCATCGGGCATAAGGTTTTCGACACCCACCCAGAGTACCGCCCCTTATGACGACGAGCCCGTATCCCCTGCCTGAAACACCCGAAAACGATGACGTGCAAGGCCTGCGCAGCAGCGGTGCTGCCCAGCGTGCCTTGGACTTCTACTTGAAAGAAAATATGTCAGCACCCGTCCCGGATGACAGCTTTTTCGCCATCAAGCCCGGCATCAGCCAGGAGGAAGCCCTGGTGCACGCCTCGGACCTGTTGCGCAGTGCCGCCGCCACGGCCTACGAATCAGCGAGCAGCCATCAGGGCAACCAGCGCGACCTGGCGTTTTCAGTGGTGTATTTGATTGATATGGCAAAGGCGATGGTCGAGCGGTCGTTGCGGGCACCGGAGGTTCGGGCGAACGGATAACAGCCGCGAAGGAAAAATATTTCTATCCCACGGATAAAAACATTTGACTTGCAAATGATAATGATTATTATTGGACCCAGCTGATCGCGAGATCAGTCGATAGACCAAGGGACCTTAGGTCGGACTCTTGGAATATCTCCTCATCAGGCTAATCACGGTTTTTGACCCGGCTCTTTGGCCGGGTCTTTTTTTTGCCAGTTTCCCTGGCATGGCTTCAGGCTAATGAAGACTGTGTGTTGCTTGATGGCGCGCATGGTAGCAAAAGACCATCGCCAAAAGAAAGCCAGTCCAGTGCTCCAGCGCACATCTCTGCGAAATAGCGCTTGAGAATCAATCTCATAGATTCTAAGCTGCGGCGGCGTCACGGACGACGCCCCCCTCCCCCGCAACAATTTTGCATCCAGGCTTTACCAGACTCCTGTGTAATATAGCCGCCACAACACTCATATTCAGGCAACCAGACTATGACCGTGGCCTTGACCTCCATCAAGATCAGCACCGACTTCGACAGTGGCAATATCCAGGTGCTCGACGCCAGCGACGCCTACCAGTTGCTGCTGGCCATCCAGCCCGATACCCGCAGCCACCATTACCAATGGTTCCACTTCAAAGCCGAAGGCATGCACGTGGGTCACACCCATAATTTTCGCCTGAGCAACGCCGGTGGTTCTTCGTATAAGCACGCCTGGAGCGGCTACAACGCTGTCGCGTCTTATGATCACGTCAACTGGTTCCGAGTCCCTACCCGCTTCGACGGCGAGATCCTGCACATCAGCCTCGAAACCCGTGAGAAACATGCCTGGTTGGCCTACTTCGAGCCCTACAGCCGCGAACGCCACGACTGGCTGATCGACCAGGCCCTGAAGTACGCCGGCACCCAACTGCTGGCCACCGGCAAAAGTGTCGAGGGCCGCGATATCCAACTGTTGCGACGTGGCAAAGGCGGCGAAGGCCGGCGCAATGTCTGGATCATTGCCCAGCAGCACCCCGGCGAGCACATGGCCGAATGGTTCATGGAGGGCATCATCGAACGCCTGCAACAGGATGGCGATGCCGAGATGAAAAAGCTCCTGGCCGTTGCCGACCTGTACCTGGTGCCGAACATGAACCCCGACGGCGCCTTCCACGGTCACCTGCGCACCAACGCCATGGGCCAGGACCTCAATCGCGCCTGGCAAAGCGCCAGCCAGGAGATCAGCCCGGAAGTCCTGTTCGTGCAACAGCAAATGCAGCAATACGGTGTCGACCTGTTCCTCGACATCCACGGCGACGAAGAAATCCCCTACGTGTTTACCGCTGCCTGCGAAGGCAACCCCGGCTACACCCCGCGTATCGAAGCGCTGGAAAAACGCTTCCGCAGCCATTTGAGTTCGCTGACCCGTGACTTCCAAACCACCCACGGCTACACCCGCGACTTGCCGGGCGAAGCCAATATGACCCTGGCCTGCAATGCCGTCGGCGAGCAGTACGACTGCCTGTCCCTGACCCTGGAAATGCCGTTCAAGGACAACGACGACGCCCCCAATCCGAAAACAGGTTGGTCAGGCGAACGCTCCAAACAGCTGGCCAAGGACGTCTTGAGCAGCGTGGCCGATATCGTCACGGTCCTGCGCTAACGCCCCTGGCCCCCGGCATCAGTCCTTGGTGCCGGTCATGCTCTGCAGCACACCATCGCGCCGAATCAACCCATGGAACAGCGCCGCCGCCAGGTGCAGCAGTACCGTCAGGAACAGCAGGTAGGCCAGATACCCATGGGCCTTGCGCAATAGCGCAAACAGCGGTGCATCCGCCGCCACCAGCGCCGGCAACTGCACCGAACTGCTGAGCATCACCGGGTCGCCCGCCGCCGAAATCATCGCCCAGCCCAGCAGCGGCAACACCAGCATCAACCCATACAAGACCAGATGGGACACCTTGGCTGCCAGCACCTGCCACAGCGGCAAGTCAGACGGCAACGGCGGCTGGCGGGTGGAGAAGCGCACCGCCAGGCGCACGATCACCAGCACCAGGATCGCGATCCCCAGCGGCTTGTGCAGGTGGATCAACCACTCATGCCGCTCCGACACTGACGCCGCCAGGCCTGCGCCGATAAACAACATGGCGATGACCATCAGCGCCATCAACCAGTGCAGCAGGCGCGCCAGGGGGGCAAAAAACCGCGGTTGGGCATTCATGGCTTCGACTCCGCTGGGGCACTGTGCAAGGGGCTGACTTCACCGGCACGGCGCAGGTACGAACTGGCATACGCCGCCGAACGTGCAGCCAGCAGCGGATCATTGGAGGCTTCGATGCCGCTGGGCAAAATCAACGGATCGAAATTAATGTCGCGACAATCGCCGTCGGCCTGGGGCTGGCTGCTTTGCAGCACCAGGGTGCCGGCATTCAACACCTTGTGCTCACCGGTCCAGGGTTTGCTCGCGTCCTCCAGCGGGTCGCCGGGGTTGGCCAGGGTCATGTTCAATTGCCAACGCAACGGCCCTGAGGCCAGGCGTTGCACCAGGTCTTTCTCCAGAAAGTCGGCGCCCGCTGGTGCGGTCTCCCCCGCTGCATCCTGAATCTGGGGCACTACGCCCCAGCGCACGGCCTGGCGCTTGCCCTCGGCACTCACCAGGTAAAACGCGTTGATACCGTTATAGGTTTCGGTCGCATAACTGGCCGATGGCCTGGCCGTCTTGACCCACGCCAGGAATGGCGCCGCCTCAGGGTGAGCGGCAAAAAACGCCGGCATATTCGCCGGGTTCGGCTTGCCGGTGGCCGGGTCCGGCGCGCCGGCCTTGAGCATCTGGTAGAACGCCTCGGGCGTGCCCACCGGGAACACCGGCATGCTGTTCATGCCGGTGCGCCATTGCTGGCCATTAGCCAGACTGAACTGCACGGCAAAGCTGCGGATCGGCACACTGCTATCCGGCGCATAGGGGTTGCCGCTGGGCAGGGCGAAGCGGCCGATCAATGGGGTCCTGGCCGCGCTGAATACCTGGGCGCGGGAATAGGCACGCGCCTCGGCACTGCTTTCGAAATACCCGGCCACGCACACGCCCTTGGCATGGTTACGCCGGAATCCCGGGTGCACGCCGTTGTTGGTTTCCAGGGCATTGACCAGGGTTTTCGGACGCAGGCGTTGTGGGTCGAGGCTGCCGTTGACGTAGGCAAATGCCCCGGCCATAACCGCAACCACGGCGCCAATTCCCGCGAGTCGTGCGATCAGGCTCGCCGTGCTTAACGGGGGACGTGGCGGTGATGAGTGATCTACCATGAACAGACTCCAGGGCCTGAAGGCCTTTGGGGGTAACCATAAGGTCGGAGCATTAAGACGAACGCCGATCCGCTCTATTCCCAGGCCCTGGATTTATTTTCCACGGCCGGGAATAACCGTTCACGCCGGACGTCTCTCTAGTCCCAGCGTAGTGACCAGCCAGACACCCATGCATGAACTCGACGAACCGTTACGTGAACTCATCCCCAGGCTGCGGCGTTTCGCTGTGTCCCTGACCCGTAACGCCAGCAGTGCCGACGACCTGGTGCAGGCGACCCTGGAGCGGGCGATCACCCGTTGGGCCGACAAGCGCATCGAGGGCGACCTGCGCGCCTGGCTGTTCTCGATCCTCTACCGGCAGTTCCTCGATGCCCACCGCCGCACCCGGCGCTATGCACGCATGCTGGAATTCTTTACCGGCCGCGATGACGCGCAGCCGTCGGTGGAGCGCACCGTCATCGCCCAGGCGACCCTGCAAGCCTTCGACCAACTCAACACCGAACAACGCGCACTGCTGTTGTGGGTGTCGGTGGAGGGCTTGAGCTACAAGGAAGTCGCGCAAATACTCGAGGTGCCGATCGGCACCGTGATGTCGCGCCTGTCCCGGGCGCGCCAAGCGTTGCGTCAACTCAGCGATGGCGACATCGCCAGCCCTTCCCTGCGGATACTCAAATGATCAGCCTGCCCCCCAGCGAACGCGACCTGCATGCCTACGTCGATCACCAACTCCTGGACAGTGATCGCCGTGTGCTCGAAACCTACCTGGCCGCCCACCCCGAGGTCGCGGCCCAAGTGCAGGCGTGGCAGCAGGACGCGCAATTGCTGCGCGCGTCCTTGAGCGGCGCCCTGCAACAACCGGCCAACCCGGCGCTGGACCCGGCACTGATTCGCCAGCGCCTCAAGCACCAGACGCGCCGCCGCTTTGCCACCGCCGCAGTGCTGCTGATGGCCGTCAGCCTCGGTGGCCTCGGCGGCTGGCAGGCCCGTGAAGCCACGCAACCGCCGCTGCTGCCGATGGCCGATGCGATGCAAGCGTTCCGCCTGTTTGCCCAGGAGGGCATCATGCCCGCCGACTACAACGGCCAGGACCGCGGCACGATGCAGGCGTGGCTCGACCGCTACTTCAATCAAGCCCATCGCCTGCCGGACTTGAGCCAGGCGGGCTTCACGCCCGTCAGCGGGCGACTGCTCACTACCGATCAAGGCGCCGCCGCCATGGTGCTGTACCAGGACGCACAAGGTCGACGCCTCAGCTTCTACATCCGCCCACCTGGCCCGGACAACGGTTTCCTGCCCCGTGGCGAGCGCACGGCGGATGGGTTGCAAGCGCAATACTGGTCCGGCGGCGGCTACAACTATGCGGTGGTCAGCCCGGCCGGCCAGGCGACGCCACCCCTGCAGCCGTTCTAGATTGGTCAAATCGCCATCGGCGCCCTAAAGTAAGCGACCACCGCACTACAGAGTGACTCGCATTGGCCGTGCTCCCCCTTATCCGTCGTTTGCTCGGTAAAAAAACCGACACACTGGACGACACGCCCATCCAGACGTTCTTTCAGGACAAAGCCCGGCAACAGGGTTACACCCTCAGTGCTGGCCAAGCCCAGGCCATCACCGCGATGGCGCGCCAGACCCGGCACCTGCTCGCCAGCCAGCCGACCCGCAGCCTGTACCTGCACGGCCCGGTGGGGCGCGGCAAAAGCTGGCTGCTGGACGGTTTCTTCCAGGCGCTGCCCATCGCCGAGAAACAACGCGTGCATTTCCATGAGTTTTTCGCCCGACTGCACCGCGGTATGTTCACGCACCAGGCGACGGACGATGCCTTGGCCATGACCCTGGACGAGTTGCTCGACGGCTGCCGCGTGCTGTGTTTCGACGAGTTCCACGTGCACGACATCGGCGATGCCATGCTGATTACCCGGCTGTTCAAGGCCCTGTTCCAGCGTGGCGTGTGGGTGCTGGTCACCTCCAACTATCCACCCGAAGGGCTGTTGCCCAACCCGCTGTACCACGAGCGGTTCAAGCCGGTGATCGACTTGATTGCCGCGCGTATGGACGTGCTGGAAGTCAGTTCGCCCGAGGACTTTCGCAGCCTGCCCCAGGCCCATGCCGCGCAGCGCTTCACCACCGGTTGTTACCTGTGGCCGGGCACACAGGCCCAGCGTACGGCGCTCGGCCTGCCGGTCAGCGGTGGCCCGCCGCAGACGCTGACGGTGGGCCACCGCACATTGATCTGCCGCCGGCATCAGGCCCGCACCATCGTATTCGCCTTCAACGACCTGTGCGAACAGCTGACGGCGGTGATGGACTACCTGTTGCTGTGCGAGGTGTTCGATCACTGGGTCATCGACGGCCTGCCCCGCCTGGCAGACTGCCCGATCGCCGTGCAGCAGCGGTTTATCAACCTGGTGGACGTGCTTTACGACAAGGACAAGCACCTGATCCTGATCGGCGAACAACCGCTGGCACAGGCCATGAGCGGCCAGGCCATCGACCTGGCGCGCACCGCCAGCCGCCTGAACCAATTGCGACAGGCCGACCCGCAACGGGCGTGCGACCCGGTATCATGAGCGCCTTTTACGCCCCCTTGCCGAGTGACCGCGCCGTTCATGAATACCCTCGCCCAACTCAAGGCCGGCCACTTGGCCGGCATTACGCGCCTGGACCTGTCCTGCGGGCTCACCGAATTTCCTGAGGAAATCTTCGGGCTGGCCGACTCCCTGGAAATCCTCAACCTCAGCGGCAATGCCCTGAGCCGCCTACCCGACGACCTGCACCGCCTGCCGCACCTGCGCGTGCTGTTCTGCTCGGACAACGCCTTTACCGAACTGCCGGAATGCCTGGGCCGGTGCGCCAAATTGAGCATGATCGGCTTCAAGGCCAACCAGATCAGCCACGTGCCCGCCGCCGCGCTGCCGCCGTTGCTGCGCTGGCTGATCCTCACCGACAACCGCATCAGCCGGTTACCCAGCGAGTTGGGCGAGCGGCCGCTGCTGCAGAAACTGATGCTCGCCGGGAACCAACTGACGCAGTTGCCGCAGAGCCTGGCCAACTGTAGCAACCTGGAGCTGATCCGCATTGCCTCCAACCGCCTCACGCGCCTGCCCGAGTGGCTGTTGACGCTGCCGAGCCTGACGTGGCTGGCCTATGCGGGCAACCCGGTGGAAATGGCCGTGGATGTGGCGGTGGACGACGCGACAGCGGCTATTCCCTGGACGGAACTGGAACTGGCCGAGGTGCTGGGCGAAGGTGCCTCGGGGGTGATTCGCAAGGCCCTGTGGACACCCATGGCCAAGCCCGTCGCCGTCAAGCTGTACAAAGGCACGATCACCAGCGACGGCTCGCCGCTGCACGAAATGCAGGCCTGCATCGCCGCCGGGTTGCACCCTAACCTGATCAAGGTGCAAGGCCGCGTGGTGGGTGCCCCCGAGGACCAGGCCGCGTTGGTCATGGACCTCATCGACCCGAGCTACCGCAACCTCGCCGCCCTGCCGAGCCTGGCCTCCTGCACCCGCGATGTCTACGCCCCCGCCACCCGCTTCAGCCTCGACACAGCCTTGCGCATGGCCCGGGGCATCGCCTCCGTGGCGGCGCATCTGCACCGGCACGGCATCACCCATGGCGACCTGTACGGGCACAATATCCTGTGGAATGAAGCGGGCGATTGTTTGCTCGGGGACTTTGGCGCGGCGTCGTTCCATGCCAAGGCAGACACCTTGGAAACACGAGCCTTGCAACGCATTGAAGTGCGCGCGTTCGGGGTGCTGCTGGGGGAATTGCTGGAGCGGGTTGAGGCGGGGTTGTCTGACGAGGTGCTGTTGGATTTGCAGAAAAGCTGTTGCCAGCCCGACGTGTTGGCACGGCCGAGCTTCGAAGAAATCAACGCCATGCTGCAATCCATCCAACACCACTAAACAAATGTGGGAGGGGCGGTGCGACGACTCGACTTGCCCCCTCCCACATTTGGATCGCGTTTCTTCAGTTGATAAATCAGCCCGCCAGGCCGACGAACATATCCTGCACATCATCATGGTTGTCCAAACCTTCGAGGAAGGCTTCGACTTCAGCCATCTGCTCATCGGTCAAACCACTCACCGGGTTCTTCGAGATGTAGCCCAGCTTGGCCGACAGCACGGTGAACCCCTGTTCCGGCAGGGCTTTTTGCACGGCGTCCAGGTCAGTGGTCTCGGTTATGAACAGGGTGGTGCCTTCTTCTTCGCCGTCTTCAAAGTCCTGCGCACCGGCTTCGATCGCGGCCATTTCCGCATCGGCATCCGGGGTGTCCGGCGAGGCTTCGATCAGGCCGACATGGTTGAAATCCCAGGCCACGGAGCCGGAAGCACCCAGCTGCCCCTTGCGGAACGCCACGCGGATTTCCGCCACGGTGCGGTTGATGTTGTCGGTCACACACTCGACGATCAACGGCACCTGGTGCGGGGCGAACCCTTCGTAGGTCACGCGGTGGTATTGCACGGTTTCACCGAGCAGACCGGCGCCCTTCTTGATCGCGCGTTCCAGGGTTTCCTTGGGCATCGAGGCCTTTTTGGCCTGTTCCACCACCAGACGCAGGTGGGCGTTGGTCGCGGTGTCGGCACCGTTGCGGGCGGCGATGGTGATTTCTTTCACCAGCTTGCCGAAGATCTTGCCCTTGGCATTGGATGCCGCTTCTTTATGTTTGACTTTCCACTGTGCGCCCATGACTCACTCTCTTCTATACATCGCGCCGAAACGTCTACTGGCCGGCGCTTTGGGGGCAGAGTTTATAGCGCAAGAACGCATCGTTCCACCAAAAACCCTCAGGGCGCCAACTCGAAAACCGCCTGAATCAGGCGCAACGAGCGGCGCCGCTCCATGCAACCGAGCAGGTGCCGGTTGACCAGCCCCTCGCCCTCAATCGGCACCGCCTGCACCCGTGGGTCGGGGCTGACTTCCATGGACGAGACCACGCCCACCCCCAACTCAGCGGCGACGGCTTCGGTCACCGCCTCGCGGCTGTCCAGTTCCAGCAACACCTTGGGCTGCACATTCGCGGCCATGCAGGCGTCATCGAAGGTACGCCGGGTGATCGAGCTGGGCTCGCGCAGCACCATGATCACCTCGTTGAGTTGCTCGAGGCGGATACCCTCGGGTTGCTGCGCCCACGGGTGGCTGGCCGGCACCAATGCGCACAGCCGCGACTCGCTCAACGGTTGCAGGTGCAGGCCATTGCGCGGTTCCACTTCGGTGAGCACCGCCACATCCGCATGCTCGGACAACAGCGCGGCCAGGGTTTCCTGGGCATTGCCCAGGCGCAGGTTGACGGTAATCCCGGGGTAGCGCGCGCGCAGGCTGGCAATCATCGGCATCACCAAGTGCGGGCCGTCCGCCGCGACTTCCAGGCGCCCGCTCAGCAGTTGGCGGTTGGCCTCCAGCATCGTCTGGGCTTCGTCCACCAGGCCAAAGATCGCCCGTGTGATCGCCGCCAGCCGCGCGCCCTCTTCGGTCAACTCCACCCGCCGCGCGGTGCGGCGCAGCAACGGAATCTGGTAGTGCTCCTCCAAGGCCTTGATATGCCCGGTCACCGCCGGCTGGCTGATGAACAGCCGCGCGGCAGCACGGGTAAAACTGCCCTCACGGGCCACGGCGTCGAACGCGCGCAGTTGGAACAGGTTCATGGTTATCGGCCTCACTGATAGCTCGCATAACAACAAACAATTTGATTGATGACAAGCCAAACTGCAATTTAGGCGCCGTAGCTTCAACCCCGATGCCTTGCGAGGACTTGAGATGACCACTGCCGCACCGATCCTGCTGACCCCGGGCCCCCTGACCACATCGAACCGCACCCGCCGGGCCATGATGGTGGACTGGGGTTCATGGGATGACCGCTTCAACCAACTCACCGCCAGCGTCTGCGAACAATTGCTGGCGATCCTCCACGGCGAAGGCAGCCACCATTGCGTGCCGTTGCAAGGCAGCGGCACCTTTGCGGTCGAGGCGGCCATCGGCACCCTGGTACCGCGTGACGGCAAGGTGCTGGTGCTGATCAACGGCGCCTACGGCAAGCGCCTGGCCAGGATCTGCGAAGTGCTCGGCCGTGATTTCAGCACCTTTGAAACCGCCGAGGACGAGCCTGCTACCGCCGCCGATGTGGACCGCCTGCTGGCGGCAGACAGCGCCATCACCCACGTTGCGTTGATCCATTGCGAAACCAGCACCGGCATCCTCAACCCGCTGCCGCAGATCGCCGAGGTCGTCAAACACCACGGCAAGCGCCTGATCATCGACGCCATGAGCTCCTTCGGCGCCCTGCCGATCGATGCCCGCGAGGTGCCGTTCGACGCACTGATCGCCGCCTCCGGCAAGTGCCTGGAAGGCGTGCCGGGCATGGGCTTCGTCTTCGCGAACAAACAGGCGCTGGCCGCCGCCCAGGGCAACTGCCATTCCCTGGCGATGGACCTGTTCGACCAGCACAGCTACATGGCCAAGACCGGTCAATGGCGCTTTACCCCGCCGACCCATGTGGTCGCCGCCCTGCACGAAGCGCTGCTGCAATACCAGGAAGAAGGCGGCCTGCCCGCGCGCCACCGACGCTATGCCGACAACTGCCAGGCCTTGCTCGACGGCATGGCCGCACTGGGCCTGCGCAGCTTCCTGCCAACGGCGATCCAGGCCCCGATCATCGTGACCTTTCATGCCCCGACAGACCCGCGCTACCAGTTCAAGGACTTCTACGAACGGGTCAAGGCCAAGGGTTTCATTCTGTACCCCGGCAAATTGACCCAGGTGGAGACGTTCCGCGTGGGCTGCATCGGCCATGTCGATGCGCAAGGGATGCGCGCAGCGGTCAAGGCGATCGCCGAGGTGCTGGAAGAAATGGAAGTGTCGGACATCTGATTACCCCTTACCCACAGGATCTGAACCATGAATTATCAAAACCCCAACACCCTCCAGGCCGTCATCCTCGACTGGGCCGGCACCGTGGTCGACTTCGGCTCCTTCGCCCCCACGCAGATTTTCGTCGAGGCCTTCGCCGAATTCGATGTGCAGGTATCCATCGAAGAAGCCCGTGGCCCGATGGGCATGGGCAAGTGGGACCATATCCGCACCCTGTGCGACCAGCCGCAAGTCGCCGAGCGCTACCGCCAGGCATTCGGCCGCACGCCTACCGATGACGACGTGACCGCCATCTACCAGCGCTTCATGCCGTTGCAGATCGAGAAGATCGCCGAGCACTCGACACTGATCCCCGGTGCCCTCGACACCATCGGCCAGCTGCGCGGGCAAGGTATCAAGATAGGCTCCTGCTCGGGCTATCCCAAGCAAGTCATGGACAAAGTGGTCGCCCTGGCCGCCACCAACGGCTACGTCGCCGACCACGTGGTCGCCACCGACGAAGTGCCCAACGGCCGCCCATGGCCAGCCCAGGCACTCGCCAACGTGATCGCCCTGGGCATCGACGATGTGGCGGCGTGCGTCAAGGTCGACGACACCGTGCCAGGCATCCTCGAAGGCCGCCGCGCCGGGATGTGGACCGTGGCCCTGACCTGCTCCGGCAATGCCCTGGGCCTGACCTACGCGCAGTTTCGCGCCCTCGACGCCTCGACGTTGGCCAGCGAACGCACGCGTATCGAAGCGATGTTCGAAGGCTCGCGCCCCCATTACCTGATCGACACCATTACCGACCTGCCGGCCGTCATCGCCGACATCAACCAGCGCCTGGCCCGCGGTGAAATGCCGCAAAGCGACTGATAGAGGTCAAGACAACGGCATCGCGTCGGGCAAACCGCGCAAAACAGGCTTACAGTAAAAGGACTTCGTCGCCAAAGAACGAAGGTTCGCCCTGATGAGTGAGGAACCCAGCGATGCCGTGGAAAAATTCCGATACGCGCTACAGCACCATGTCGATTGCGCTGCACTGGTTGATGGTGGTGCTGCTGGCGGTGGTCTACGCCTGCATTGAGTTACGCGGCCAGTTCCCCAAAGGCAGCGGTGCACGGACGTTGATCGTCGAGATGCACTTCATGTTCGGCCTCACCGTGTTTGTGCTGGTGTGGCTGCGCCTGTTCGCGCGCAGCCTGGGGGTTGCACCCAAGATCGTCCCCGCCCCGCCACAATGGCAAAGCCTGCTGGCCACGCTGATGCACTTCGCGCTGTACGCCTTGATGATCGGCATGCCGATTGCCGGTTGGCTGATCGTCAGTGCCGAGGGGCATTCGGTGATGTTCTATGGGATCGAGTTGCCGCCGCTGATTGCTGAAAACAAGGCGCTGGCCAAGCAGATCGAGGGCTGGCATGTGCTGTTCGGCAAGATCGGTTACTGGCTGATCGGCCTGCATGCGTTGGCGGGGATCTTTCATCATTATGTGATGCGTGATAACACGGCGATGCGGATGATGCCGGGTAAGCGCGCTAGGCTGTAAACCCTCGGCGGCCCTGCAAGCCACCGGTATGCACGAAGATCAGGCGAGTGCCGGGCACGAAACGCCCGGCCTCGATCTGCTGCTTCAACGCCAGCAACGCCTTGCCGGTATAGAGCGGCTCCAGCGGTACACCGCAGGCCTGTTCAGTGCTCTCGATAAACTCGAGCAATAGCGGATCAACCTTCCCAAAGCCACCCCGGCTGGCGTCCAGCAATTCATAACCGCCCTGCACGAGGGCACTCACGTTCTGCGCCACGCCATGATCATCCGGTACCGCCATTGCGCCATACACCGGATGCGCGCCCGCCTCCGCCAGCGCCAACCCCGCCAACGTCGTACCGGTGCCCGCCGCCAGCCACCAGGCGTCGTAATCGGCCCAGCCCACGGTGCTCAATTGCCGGCGTGCCTGCTCGACCAAGACCCCGCAACCCAATGCCCCGGCCATCCCGCCTCCGCCTTCGGGCACGGGGTAAAGATCGGGATAGCGCTCGCGCCACGGCAGCCAGAAACCCGGCTCATGGCGCGCGCGATAACCGCCGTAGCCCAGCCAATGCAGGTGCATGCCGCAGGCTTTCAGGTCGAGGACGGTGGGGGTGTCCTGGGGATGGCCACGCAGCAGGCCGACAGTGGCGAAACCAAAACGCTTGCCCGCCGCTGCCAGCGCGTGAAGATGGTTGGAGTACGCCCCGCCAAGGCTGATGACGCCGCTGGCACCGGCCTGTCGTGCCTGGGCCAGATGTTTGGTGAGCTTGAACCACTTGTTGCCGCTGATCAGCGGGTCGATGCGGTCCAGGCGCAGCACGGCCAGTTCGACGCCGTTCAACCAATCGAGCCGCATGGCTTCAAGGGGCGTGTGGGGAAGCCAGTCAAAGGGACCCATCGGGCGGCATCTGCATGGAAAAAGGGGCGGTAGTCTAACACCACCCCTTGCGTCGTCTTACAGCTCGGCGGCGAGGCGCGAGCCTTGGTTGATCGCGCGCTTGGCATCCAGCTCGGCCGCCACATCGGCGCCGCCGATCAGGTGCACGTTCTGCCCTGCGGCGACCAGGCCGTCCTGCAGTTCGCGCAGCGGGTCTTGCCCGGCGCAGATGACAATGTTGTCCACGGCCAGCAGCTGCGGCTCACCCTCGGAGCCGATGCGGATATGCAGGCCGTCATCGTCGATCTTCAGGTACTCGACGCTGTTAAGCATCTGCACGCGCTTGTTCTTCAAGCCGGTACGGTGGATCCAGCCGGTGGTCTTGCCCAGGCCGTCGCCGACCTTGGAAGCCTTGCGTTGCAACAGGAACACGTCACGGGCCGGGGCATGGGGCTGAGGCTTGATCCCGGCCACGCCGCCACGGGCTTGCAACTGGGTGTCGATGCCCCATTCCTTCCAGAACGCTTCGCGGTCGAGGCTGGTGGACACGCCCTGGTGCACAAGGAATTCCGACACGTCAAAACCAATGCCGCCGGCGCCGATCACCGCGACGCGCTTGCCCACCGGCTTGCGCTCGAGGATCACGTCCAGGTAGCTCAGCACCTTGGGGTTTTCAATCCCCGCAATCGCCGGCGTGCGTGGCGCAATGCCCGTGGCCAGGATGATCTCGTCGTAACCGCCCGCCACCAGCTGCGCGGTGTCGACCCGGGTGTTGAGACACAGCTCGACGTGGGTGGTCTGCAACTTGCGATTGAAGTAGCGCAGGGTCTCGAAAAACTCTTCCTTGCCCGGTACGCGCTTGGCGATATTGAATTGGCCGCCGATCTCACTGGCCGAATCGAACAAGGTCACCTGGTGGCCACGCTCAGCCGCCACGGTCGCGGCGGCCAGGCCTGCGGGGCCGGCGCCGACCACGGCGATTTTCTTGATCTGCTTGACCGGCAGGTAGTTGAGTTCGGTCTCGTAGCACGCGCGTGGGTTGACCAGGCAGGTGGTCAACTTGCCGCCAAAGGTGTGGTCCAGGCAGGCCTGGTTGCAGCCGATGCAGGTGTTGATTTCATCGGCGCGGCCGGTGGCGGCCTTGTTGACGAACTCGGGGTCGGCGAGGAACGGCCGCGCCATCGAGACCATGTCGGCATCGCCTTCGGCGAGGATCTGCTCGGCAATCTCCGGTGTGTTGATGCGGTTGGTGGTGATCAGCGGGATCTGCACCGCACCGCGCAATTTGGCCGTGACTTTGCTGAACGCGCCACGGGGTACTTTGGTGGCGATGGTCGGGATACGCGCTTCGTGCCAGCCGATACCAGTGTTGATGATGGTCGCGCCGGCCTGCTCGATGGCCTTGGCCAGCTGCACGATTTCTTCCCAGGTGCTGCCGCCTTCCACCAGGTCGAGCATCGACAGGCGGAAGATAATGATGAAGTTCGGGCCAACGGCTTCGCGCACCCGGCGCACGATCTCCACCGCCAGGCGCATACGGTTTTCGTAGCTGCCGCCCCAACGGTCGGTGCGGTGGTTGGTGTGGGCGGCGAGGAACTGGTTGATGAAGTAACCTTCGGAACCCATGATTTCCACGCCGTCGTACTCGGCGACCTGGGCCAGCAGCGAGCAGGTGACGAAATCCTGGATCTGCTTCTCGATGCCTTCCTCGTCCAGCTCCTTGGGCTTGAACGGGTTGATCGGCGCCTGGATCGCACTCGGCGCCACCTGTTTTGGGCTGTAGGCGTAACGGCCGGCGTGGAGGATCTGCATGCAGATCTTGCCGCCCGCCTCATGCACGGCCTGCGTGACGATCCTGTGCTTCTGCGCTTCCTCTTCGGTGGTGAGCTTGGCCGCGCCGGAATACACCCCGCCTTCATCATTCGGGCCAATGCCGCCAGTGACCATCAGGCCCACGCCGCCACGGGCGCGCTCGGCAAAGTAGGCCGCCATGCGTTCGAAACCACCGGGCTTTTCTTCCAGGCCCGTGTGCATCGAGCCCATCAGGGTGCGGTTGCGCAAGGTGGTAAAACCCAGGTCCAACGGGGCCAGCAGGTGCGGGTAGGCAGCAGCGGTCATGGTACAGCTCCACAACGGATCATCACGGGACGTGAGGGGCTCGAATGGCACCTCATCGGTTTATGTCCCACAGACTAAGAGGCGGTGGACGACGGCTCAATGACTGAAACTGACAAGTTATTGATCCAAATGCACAGCGCCCCTTGGCAAGCCGTTGCCGGGGCCCTACCCTAGTCGCGAACCCTGCACCCGGTCTGTTGTCTGTTGCCCCATGCGTAAACTTCTCGCTTTTACCGTCTCCATGGCCCTGGTTGCCGCCGTCGCCGCGTATCTGGTCTGGACCCAGGAGCGCCCTGTGGCGCATTACCTGTCGGACCTGCGCATCACCCTCGCCGTCAACGAAGGCCTGCCCGCCGATCGCGGCAACTTGCTGGGCATCCAGCCGGAGCTGTTTCCCGCCGATTACCAGAGCCTGGAACGCCTGCACCTGAAGCTCGCGGCCTATCTGCAAAAGGCCCGGGACCAGGGGTTGATCAACGAAAAAACCATCGTAGTGCTGCCTGAACATATCGGTACCTGGCTGATGTTGACCGGTGAAAAAAATGAGGTGTACCAGGCGCTGCACGTGAAGGATGCGATGAACTGGCTATCGGTCAGCAACCCGCTGCTGTTTGCCCGTGCCTGGATCAGCGCAACCGGCGATAACCGCACCGATGACGCCTACCTGCGTATGAAAGCCTCCGGCATGGCGCGGGACTACCAGGTGCTGTTCGGCGGCCTGGCCAAGGAGTTTGGCGTCACGCTGGTGGCCGGCTCCATCGCCCTGCCCAACCCCAGCGTCAGCCAGGGCCAACTGCAGGTCGGCCATGGCGCCTTGTACAACGCCAGCGTGGTGTTCGCGGCGGACGGCTTGCCCCTCGGCGATCCCCAGCGCCAGCTTTATCCGATCTACGATGAACGCGGTTTTATCGAACCCGGTGACGAAAACATCGTCAGCGTGGTCGACACCCCGGCCGGGCGCCTCGGCGTGTTGGTCGGCAGTGACAGCTGGTACCCGGACAACTATCGCAAGCTCAACGAGCAAGGTGCGCAACTGATTGCGGTACCGGCCTTTGTGCTCGGTCGCGATACCTGGGATCGACCATGGCGCGGCTTCAAGAGCGTGTCCACGCCACCGGAAATCAGCCTCAAGCCTGAAGAACTCAGCGAAGGTGAGGCCTGGCGGCGCCTGACGCTGATCAGCCAGCAACCCGTCAGCCAGGCAACCGCGGGCATGAGCGTATTCCTGCGTGGGCAGTTCTGGGATCTGGGCACGGCCGGGCACAGTTTTCTCAGCAGCAACGGGCAGATCAGCGCCGACGGCGACGCCCGTGGCGCGCGCCTGCTGAATATCTGGCTGTAACCCCGTGAAGCCGGTGCGCCTGGGGGATCTGTCGGTGGGCTTCGTGCACACCCTGGCCGACGCGATCCACAGCCACGGCCTCGACCCGCAACCGCTGCTGCTGCAATACGGCCTCGACCCCGCGCGCCTCGCCGAAGCGGGTGCACGCTTGTCGATCCCGCGTTATATGCGCCTGGGCCATGGGGCCATCCAACTCACCGGCGACCCCGGCCTGGGCCTGCGCATGGGCCAGCTCAGCCGCCTGAGCCAGGCCGGGTTGGCCGGGGTCACCGCCGCCCAGGCGCCCAATGTGCGCGAGGCAGCGCGCACCCTGACCCGCTTCGAGGCGCTGTACGGCTCCAACTATCGCGGGCAATCGAGTTTCCACGAGGACGCCGAAGGCGCCTGGCTGCGGTTCTATTCCATCAGCCCCTATAACGCCTACAACCGCTTCGTGGTGGACTCGATCATCGCCGGCTGGCTGCAGCAACTCTCGAGCCTGGCCCAGCAAACGGTACAGGCGCAACGGATTGAAATCGAATTTGCAGCGCCGGACTACAGCGAACAGTACGCGCTGCTGGGCGATGGCCCGATCCAGTTCGGCGCCGACGCCAATCAACTGCGCCTGAGCCAGCAAACCCTGGCCCTGCGCAACCCGCAGCATTGTCCGAGTACCTGGCACCTGTTGCTGCAACTGTGTGAACGGGAACTGGAGCAGTTGACCCGCACCCGCAGCCTGCGCGAGCGCATTACCCGCTTGCTCGGGCCGATGCTCAATGGCGGCCGGGAACCCGACCTGGAAGAAGTGGCGGCGCGCTTGAAGCTGCCGACCTGGACACTGCGCCGCAAACTGGCCGAAGAAGGCACACAGTTTCGCGCGATTCTCAACGATACCCGCCGCGACCTGGCCATGACCTACATTCGCGATACGGAACTGGCGTTCGGCGAAATCGCCTACTTGCTCGGTTTTGCCTCAGCCCAGGCGTTTCAACGGGCGTTCAGGCGATGGAACAACCAGACCCCAGGGGAATTTCGCCGCAGTCAGCGGCATTCCGCCTGAAGTCGGTCTTACAGCTCGGTGGCGTCATCGGCCGGATCCAGAGGATCCAGTTCAAAGGCCTGGTACTCCAGCAGTTCTTCCTGGTATTCGTCCATGGTGGGCTCCTTGTTTTGAATTAAAAGCGGCTGCAGATAAATGACCTGCACAGCCAGCCTAAAGTGCCGTGATGACGAAAAAATGTCGACGTCATGACGTTCCTGCACTCCAGGATTAAACGTAGCAGCGTTGTACGAATTTAGCACTGGGGTTTTGAGGCGCGATTGCAATCAGGGAGGCACGGAAATGGACGGGAATGCATTCCAATGTGGGCTTGCCCCCTCCCACATGGGGTCTGCATCAAGTTTCAGACTTGCGTCGACCACGGGTTTGAACACCCGCCTCCACCGCCATCCCGGCGGTACGCTCCAACGCCTCGGCAAACGCCTGACGCTGCTGCGGTTCGATCTGCGACAGGAACAACTCGTCCACCGTACCTTCGTAGATCTTCCACATTTTTTTACGCAACGCCCGGCCGGCATCGGTGATAGATGCAAAGGCCGCGCGGCCATCGCCGTCGGAGCGTGAACGCAGCACCAGGCCGTCCTTTTCCAGGCGGTCTACCAGGCGCGTGAGGTTATAGCGCTCGATGGCCAGCACATCGGCCAATTCGTGCATGCGGCGGGTGCCTTCGGGGCCGCTTTCAAGGCCCCACAGTGCGTCGTACCAGGCGTAAGGCGGCAAGTCGGCGGCCGCCAGGCGGCGCTCGATTTCACGGATGACGGTTCTGTGGGCCCTGACAAAACGGAACCATACATCGGGCTCTTTCGACGACATGCAACACCATCCGGCGGATTTCAAGAAGGTTGCAATAGTAGCTCATCCCGCGCTAGATTCGACCATGTAGTTGCAATTGCAACAACTTTGGCGACACTCCCACAAGGAGCCCGCCACTTGAAATCCGCCGACCCTGGAGCCTCATATGACCCCGAATAACGAAGTCAGACGCGACGTCGATCCACAGGAAACCCGCGAGTGGCTGGAGTCCATCGAATCGGTGCTGTCCACCGAAGGCCGCCCGCGCGCCCATTACCTGATCGATCAGTTGCTGGATTTCGACGTGGCGCGGCATGGTGACTTCTACGGGCGGGTGACCACGCCTTACGTAAACACCATCCCGGTGGAACGCCAGTTGCCCTACCCCGGCAACCTGGTCATCGAACGCCGTATCAACGCGTTTATCCGCTGGAACGCCATGGCCATGGTATTGCGTGCAGGTAAACACTCCGGTGTGGGTGGGCATATCGCCACTTATGCGTCAGCCGCTGTGCTGTACGACGTAGGTTTCGACCACTTCTTCCGTGGCCGCACCGACAACTTCGACGGCGACCTGGTGTACATCCAGGGCCACTCCTCCCCAGGCATCTACGGCCGTGCCTACCTCGAAGGCCGCATCAGCGAAGCACACCTGGATAACTTCCGCCGCGAAGCCGGTGGCGAGGGCATTTCGTCCTACCCCCACCCACGGCTGATGCCGGACTTCTGGCAATTCCCCACCGTGTCCATGGGCCTCGGGCCGATCACGGCGGCCTACCAGGCGCGCTTTATGCGCTACCTGGAGTTTCGTGACCTCAAGCAACACCAGGGCCGCAAGGTCTGGGCATTCCTCGGTGATGGCGAAATGGACCAACCGGAATCCCTGGCCGCCATTTCCCTGGCCGGACGCGAGAAACTCGACAACCTGATCTTCGTGGTCAACTGCAACCTGCAACGTCTGGACGGCCCGGTACGCGGCAATGCCAAGGTGATCCAGGAGTTCGAAAGCCTGTACCGCGCCGCCGGCTGGAATGTGATCAAAGTGATCTGGGGCGGTGGCTGGGATGCACTGCTGGAAAAAGACACCAGTGGCCTGCTGCGCCAGCGCATGATGGAGTGCGTGGACGGCGACTACCAGAACTACAAATCCCAGAACGGCGCCTACGTGCGCGAACATTTCTTCGGCAAATACCCGGAGTTGCTGGCACTGGTTGCGGACCTGTCCGACGACGATATCTGGAAACTCTCACGGGGCGGCCATGACCCGGACAAGGTCTACAACGCCTATGCCGCCGCCGTGCGCCACAGCGGCCAACCGACGGTGATCCTGGCAAAGACCGTCAAGGGCTTTGGCATGGGCGAAGCCGGCGAAGGCCAGAACATCAATCACCAACTGAAAAAGATGGGGGCCGATGCCGTCAAAGCCTTCCGCGACCGCTTCGGCCTGGAAGTGCCCGATGAGCAACTCGCTGAAATTCCGTACCTCAAGCCCACCGCCGACAGCGAAGAAGCCCGTTACTTCGCCGCGCGTCGCCAGGCCCTGGGCGGCTATGTACCCGCGCGCCACACGGCGGTCGAACCGTTGCAGATCCCCGAACTGAGCGCCTTCGCCACTCAGCTCAAGGACACCGGCGAGCGCGCGATATCAACCACCATGGCCTTCGTGCGCATCCTCGGTACGCTGCTGAAAGACCCGCACCTGGGCAAGCTGATCGTGCCCATCGTGCCGGACGAATCACGCACCTTCGGCATGGAAAGCCTGTTCCGACAGATCGGCATCCACTCCGCCGTCGGCCAGCTCTATACCCCACAGGACTCCGGGCAACTGAGCTATTACAAGGAGAGCAAGGACGGACAGATCATGCAGGAAGGCCTGAATGAGTCCGGCGCCATTTCCTCGTGGATCGCAGCAAGTACGTCCTACAGCAACCACGGCCTGATGACCGTGCCGTTCTATATCTTCTATTCGATGTTCGGCTTCCAGCGCGTCGGCGACCTGGCCTGGGCGGCGGGCGATGCACGGGCGCGTGGTTTCCTGCTGGGTGCCACGGCCGGGCGCACCACGCTGATGGGCGAAGGCCTGCAGCATGACGATGGCCATAGCCATATCCTGTCGTCGGTGATTCCGTGCTGCGTGTCCTATGACCCGACCTTTGCCTACGAACTGGCGGTGATTATTCGCGAGGGCATGCGGCGTATGTATGTCGAACAGGAGGATATTTACTACTACATCACCCTGCTCAACGAAAACTACCCGCACCCGGCGATGCCCGAAGGTGTGGAGGATGGCATTGTTAAAGGCATGTACCGCCTGAGCGGCAGCCAGCACGCCAAGGTGCAACTGATGGGCAGCGGGTCGATCCTGCGCGAAGTGATCGCAGCCGCCGACCTGCTCGCCAACGACTTTGCCGTGCAATGCGACGTTTGGAGCGTGACGAGCCTGACCGAGTTGCGCCGTGACGGACACGCGGTGGAGCGCTGGAACCTGTTGCACCCCGAGCGTGAGCCGCGCGCGAGCTACGTCGAGCGATGCCTGGCCGGGCAAACGGGACCGGTGGTGGTGGCGACGGATTACGTGAAACTGTTCGCCGATCAGATCCGTCCGTTCGTGCCGGGCCGACGCTTTGTCGCACTGGGCACTGATGGCTTCGGGCAATCAGACACCCGGGAAGCCTTGCGCGCGTTCTTTGAGGTGGATCGCCACTTCATCGCCCTGGCTGCCCTGAAGGCACTGGCGGATGACGGCGTGATCGGTCGCGACAAGGTCAGTGAAGCGATCAAGCGCTACGGGATCAACGTCGACAAGGCTGACCCCGTAGCGGTTTGATTTACTGCGCAGGCGTCGGCAGCGGCGGAATCGCTTCTGTCGGCGGCGGCAGGTCCGGCGTGGTGGCAGCGGGTGCGGGTTCGGCCTGCGGCGCAATCGGTGCAGCCTCAGGCGCGGGCACAACCGGCTCCGAGGCAGCCGGTGCGGCAGGCTCTTCCTTCGGCGCCTCGACTTTCTCTGCAGCCGGTGCGGCCTTCGGCTCCGGCACACCCAGATCGGCCTTGGGCTGCTCGGGGATATGCTCGGCCTTCTTCACTTCCTGTGGCAGGAACACATCCACCAACGCAAAGTAACGGTCGTAGAACTTCGGCGCGGACACCGTCTCACTGGCCACCTTCACCATCGAGTCATCGGTAGAGCCGATCGGCATCGACACCGACCCCAGCACGCCCACACCCAGGCTTGCGGAGTTGTTGACCTTCTTCAGCGCATAGCGATCCTGCAGGGCATTGGCGAACATCGTCGAGTGGTTCTTGCCTTTGCCATCATCGGCGCACACCACGTTGAAGCTGATCTGCAGGTGCGTTTCGCCGGTCTGCTGGAAGCTCTTGTTACCCACGACCAGTTTCGGATCGCTGCTGGTGATGATGTAGCCCTGGCTCAGCAAGGCGCGCCGCGCGGCCTCGCACGCCGCTACATCGGTAACCGGATAATCCCGGGAAAATGTACCGGAGTCGTCGAAGTTCTCATGTTCATAAATAGCGGTCTTGGGTGACGAGCAGCCCGCGGCGCCCGCCAGCACCAGCGCCAGCCCGAGGCTACGCAAGTGGAATGATGTCGACATTGATAATCCTGAGGAAAACGGTCTGGGCGGTATTGTGCAACAGAACGAGGCCTTGGCGCGCGCATTCCTGTCGGTAAAACGTCACAGGGTTACGCACCGGGGCCTGCCGGGAAAAGCCCGGCGCACATATGGTCAATAAATACGCGGAGCTTGGCCGATGTATGGCGACCGGGCCACAACATCCAGAAACTGCCCCGATGCTCCAGGTAGTCATCCAGCACCCGTTGCAAGCGCCCCTCGTCCACGGCCTGGTTGACCATGTAGTCCGGCAGGCAGGCAATGCCCAAGCCCTCGAGCACCACATGCTTGAGAGACTCGATGGTGGTACTGACCAACGGCGTACGCAACAGCGGTTCCGCAGCCCCCGGGGCAAGGCGCAACGGCCAGGGCTCAAGCTTGCCCGTGGCGCAGAACTTGTGGCGCAGGCAGGCGTGGCCATTGAGGTCCTGCGGTTGCTGCGGCGTGCCGTGTTGGGCGAAGTAACCCGGTGTGGCGACGAGTACCAACTGGTAGTGGCCCAGGTGGCGGGCCATCAAACGCGAATCTTCCGGCTTGCCGGTGCGAATCACTGCATCGAAACCTTCCTCGATCACGTCCACCATGCGGTCGGAAAAATCCACGTCCAGCTCGATCTCCGGGTAGGCGCGCATAAAGTCACTGAGCACCGGCATCAACAAGCCGCGCACCTGCGGCACACTGATGCGCAACTTGCCCCGTGGCGTTGCAGCGGCGTCCGTCAGTTCCTGCTCGGCCGCTTCCACCTCAGCGAGAATCCGCCGCGAGCGCTCAAGGAACAGCGCACCTTCACTGGTCAAGGTGATACTGCGCGTGCTGCGGTGAAACAGCCGCACGCCCAGGCGCTCTTCCATCCGCGCAATGCTTTTGCCCACGGCCGACGACGACACCCCCAGCACGCGGCCGGCGGCGGTGAAGCTGAGCGTCTGCGCCACCTGCACAAATACCGACAGGCTGCCCAAGCTGTCCATGATCTGCCTCCAGCAATTACGGACACCGGCGTCCGATAAGTTCGGAACCTTAGCCTGTTTTTCCGCCAGTCACAGCCCCCTACTCTGCCTGCTTGCCCTTTTACCTGGATAAAACGTCATGAGCAGCAGCCCTTCACTCACCGCATCAGCCCAGCGGGATTCCTTACCCCTGGGCGGTTTACTGGCCCTGGCCAGCGCCGGCTTTATCACCATCCTCACCGAAGCCATGCCCGCCGGGCTTCTGCCGCAGATGGGCGAAGGCCTGGGCGTGTCACCCGCCCTGGTCGGCCAATTGGTTACCCTCTACGCCCTTGGCTCCCTGCTGGCAGCCATCCCGCTGACGCTGCTGACCCGCGGCTGGCGCAGGCGGCCCTTGCTGCTGCTGGCCATTGGCGGGTTTGCCTTGGTCAACAGCGTAACCGCGCTGTCCAGCCATTACGGGCTGACCCTGGTGGCACGCTTTTTTGCCGGGGTCTTCGCCGGGTTGCTGTGGGCGCTGCTGGCGGGGTATGCGAGCCGAATGGTGGCGCCACACCTGCAAGGTCGCGCCATTGCCGTGGCGATGCTGGGTGCACCGCTGGCACTGTCGCTGGGTGTACCCGCGGGTACCTTCCTCGGCACCGCCGTTGGCTGGCGCTTGAGCTTTGCGATCATGACCGGGCTGACCCTGGTACTGCTCGCCTGGGCACGCTGGCAACTGCCGGACTTTGCCGGCGAACGGGCGGATAAACGCCTGGGGCTGCGCGAGGTGCTGAACCTGCCGGGCGTTCGTCCGGTGCTATGGGTGACGTTTACCTACGTGCTGGCCCATAACATTCTGTACACCTACATCGCCCCGTTGCTGGTGCCCGCCGGGGTTGAGGCAGACGTTGACCGAGTGCTGCTGGTGTTCGGCCTCTCGGCGGTGCTGAGCATCTGGCTGGCAGGTGTATTGATTGACCGGTGGCTGCGCGCTTTGCTGCTGACCAGCTGTGCGCTGTTTGGCCTGATCGCCCTGGCGCTGGCGTTGTGGATCAATGTGCCGGCAGTCATCTATATCGCCGTGGCGTTATGGGGCCTGGCGTTCGGCGGTTTGCCGGCATTGCTGCAAACCGCACTGGCCCAATCGGCGGGCAAGTCGGCGGATGCCGCACAATCCATGCTGGTGACCGTGTGGAACCTGGGGATAGCCGGTGGCGGCCTGGCGGGTGGTGTATTGCTTCAAGGTTGGGGCGCCACGGCCTTTCCTTGGGCGGTTGTGCTTCTGATGCTGCTGGCCTGGGCCGGTGCATCACAGACGGCGCCCCAGCAGTTGGCCCGGCCACCCCGCCAAGTCGAACGTTGAAATGCGCTGGTAACCACAGGACTCATAAAAACGCACCAGATCCCCTGTCCCGCCGCCGTAGCAGTCCACACGCAAGCCCGTGACTCCTGCTGCGCGGGCCTGGTCATCGGCAAAGGCCATCATGCGCCGGCCAAGGCCGCGAACACTCGGGTCACGCGCGGCAATCAACAGGCGCACATACACCTCGGGCTCAGTCGCCGACGGTACATATGGCATGGGATCGCCCAACACCAGCGCTCCTCGGAGATGCCCCTCGGGGTCCTCGACAACCCAGGCCCCGGGCAACGCGCAGGCTTCAGCCACTTGCGCGACCCGCCGGGGCGACGCCGACCAGGGATCGGTGCCCCACTGATGGGTATTGCCCCTGCCAACGAACCAGGCGATCACCTCGTCGAACACCTGCAGCACGGCAGGAACATCCGCCACGCTGGCGCGGCGGATCAGCAAGCCATCCATTCCTTGAATCAACACGCTTGGAACTCCTGGGTCGACGATACCGAGTACCCAGTCTAGCGCACATAAAAAAGCCCCCGGTCTTTTCAGGCCGGGGGCTTCTTGTTCAAAGCGACATCAGTACTTCTTGATATCAGCCTTGGTTTCCAACTGCTTGCGGTACGCCGCGAAGTCCTGCTGGCCGACACGGGAAGCGAGGAAGCGGCGGTATTGCGCCTTTTCTTCGTCCGTTGGGGCAGCCGCTTCGTTGACGCCGTTCAAGCGCACGATCACCAGGCTGCCATCAGCCAGGGTCACGGTGGTGAAGGTCGGCTTGTCCTTGGCCGCAGGCTTGGGCATGCGGAACAGGGCTTGCAGCACGGCCGGGTCAATCGCTTCCTGGCTACGGGTAGCCGCTTCAGTGACTTTCCAGGCCTGGCCGTCGACCGGCTGGTTCAGCGGGGTCTTGCCATCACGCAGGCTGGCGATCAGCTCGTCAGCGTGAGTCTTGGCAGCCGCGCTGGCGCGCTCCTTGGCCATCTGTGTGCGAATCGCCGCAGCAACGCTTTCCAGCGGCAGTTGTGCCGGTTTGCGGTGCTCTTTGGCACGCAGCACGATGATGGTTTCCGGGTCCAGCTCGATGGCGCTGCTGTTGGCACCCTCATCCAGCACTTCCGGGCTGAACGCAGCGGTGACCACGGCACGGTTGGCCGCAACACCGTCACCACCTTCACGGCCAAACGGCGCGGAGGTGTGTACGGTCAGCTTCAGGTCCGATGCTGGTTGGGCCAGGTCGGAGGCTTCGAATGCCGCATCTTCCAATTGCTTGGTTGCTTCGACAAAACGCTGCTCGACCTGTTGGGTCTTGAGCTCGCGGGTCAGCTTGTCTTTCAGGCTGGCAAACGTCGGCACTTGCGGTGCTTCAACGCCCAACAGCTTGATCAAGTGCCAACCGAAGGTGCTGCGCACCGGCGCCGAAACCTGGTCTTTGTTCAACGCGTACAAGGCTGCTTCGAAGTCAGGGTCGTAGACGCCAGGGCCGGCAAAGCCCAGATCGCCGCCATTGTTGGCCGAACCTGGATCCTGGGAGAACTCCTTGGCCAAGGTTTCGAACTTCTCACCCTTGGCCAGGCGCGCCTGGATTTCTTCGATCTTGGCCTTGGCTTGCGCGTCGGTGACCTTGTCGTTGACTTCAATCAGGATGTGCGCCGCACGACGCTGTTCAGCGAGGTTGGCGGTTTCTTTCTGATAGGCAGCCTGCAGTTCATCGTCCTTGACGCTGACCTGATCGAAGAAGGAAGACTTCTTCAGTTCCAGGTAGTCGATGACCACCTGGTCCGGGGTCATGAACTCCTTGGCGTGCTGGTCATAGTAAGCCTTGACCTCGTCGTCGGTGAGTTTCACCGCCGCAGGGTTGGCCTTGATATTGACGGTAGCGAAATCACGGGTCTGTTTTTCCAGACGGGCGAATGCCAGCACTTCGGCGTCGGTCACGAAACCGCTGCCGGCGATGCCTGCGCGAACCTGGCCAATCAGCATTTCCTGGGTCAGCATCTGACGGAACTGCAGACGGCTGTAGCCCAGCTGACGGATCACCTGGTCAAAGCGTTCGGCGTTGAACTTGCCGTCCACCTGGAATTCCGGGGTCTGCAGGATCACCTGGTCCAGTGCAGCTTCGGAGAAGCCAAACTTGGAGTCGGCGGCGCCTTGCAGCAGCAGCTTGCGATCGATCAGGCCCTTGAGGGCCGCTTCGCGCAGCAGTTTTTCGTCCAGCAGTGAAGCATCGAAATCCTTGCCCAGCTGTTGCATCAGCTGGCGACGTTGCATGTCGACGGCCTGGCTCAGTTCAGTCTGGGTGATTTCTTCACCGTTGACCTTGGCCACGTCCTGCTTGGTGTTGGTCGAAGCCTGGAAAATGGCCTCGATACCGGTGAACGCCATCAATGCGACGATGATCCCGATAATGGTCTTGGCAATCCAGCCTTGTGAATTGTCCCTGATATTTTGCAGCATGCGTCCCCCAGAAACGGTTGAACTTCAAAAATTGGCAACCGTGGAGCGTGGGTAGAGTCCGGATAGAAGAAAGGCGCATCCGAGGATGCGCCTTCTCGTAACTGGCGGAGCGGACGGGGGGTTGAATCTACACCCCCGGCTTGGCGACCCGATGGATACTTGGGTCAGCTTTCGCTCCGCTGCCAGGCCAGACCTGCGTCCGACCCGGGTAGCAAAGGCTTGATCGAAGCTTAGTTAACCGCTTCTTTCAGGGCTTTACCGGCTTTGAAACCTGGTTTCTTGGCAGCAGCGATTTGCAGTGCTTTGCCAGTCTGTGGGTTACGGCCAGTGCGAGCTGGGCGGTCAGTCACAGAGAAAGTACCGAAGCCTACCAGTACCACGGAGTCGCCGGCCTTCAGAGCGCCAGTGACGGATTCGATTACTGCATCCAGCGCACGGCCGGCAGCAGCTTTCGGGATATCAGCGGATGCAGCGATAGCATCAATCAGTTCCGACTTGTTCACTCTAAGTCCCCTTATATATCTATTGAGTATGATTCTAAGTTTTTTGGTAAACAGCAAAAACCAGTGCTGAATGGCCTACAGACACTTAAGAGCCGCTTTATAACAAGGGCTCTAAAAAGCTGTCAAGGAAGCCCCCAGGCTTATTCACATTAATGCGTGCTAATTCTTTCCTTGGAATCAGACTCTCGTTTTTCGTCCTTTGCAACTATCTCCGGAACCACATCCGGCAAGGGCTCCGGCGCGTATTGCAGCGCAATTTGCAGGACCTCGTCAATCCATTTAACCGGTTTAATCTGAAGATCCTGCTTGATATTGTCAGGAATTTCCTTCAAGTCGCGAACATTCTCTTCAGGAATGATCACAGTCTTGATGCCCCCGCGGTGTGCAGCCAGCAATTTCTCTTTCAGGCCACCAATGGCCAATACCTGGCCACGCAGGGTGATTTCCCCGGTCATCGCGACATCGGCGCGCACCGGTATGCCGGTCAATGCCGAAACCAGGGCCGTGCACATGCCTACGCCAGCGCTCGGGCCATCCTTCGGTGTAGCCCCTTCCGGCATGTGGATGTGGGTGTCGTGCTTCTCGTGGAAGTCCAGGGGGATCCCCAGGCTCCTGGCGCGGCTGCGCACCACGGTCTGCGCGGCGGTAATGGATTCGACCATCACGTCACCGAGGGAGCCGGTCTTGATCAACTGGCCCTTGCCGGGGATCACCGCAGCTTCGATGGTCAGCAATTCGCCGCCCACCTGGGTCCACGCCAGGCCAGTCACCTGCCCTACCTGATCCTGCTGTTCTGCCAGGCCGTAACGGAATTTACGCACACCCAGGAAGTGCTCAAGAGCGTCGGCCGTGACCTTCACCGAGAAGCGTTTTTCCAGCGCGTGCTCCTTGACCGCCTTGCGGCAAATCTTCGCGATCTGGCGCTCAAGCCCCCGTACACCGGCCTCGCGAGTGTAGTAGCGCACGATGTCGCGGATCGACTCGACGTCGAATTCGATCTCGCCCTTCTTCAGGCCATTGGCTGAAATCTGCTTGGGCGCGAGGTATTTGACGGCGATATTGATCTTCTCGTCTTCGGTGTAACCCGGCAGACGAATCACCTCCATCCGGTCCAGCAATGCCGGCGGAATATTCATGGAGTTGGAGGTGCACAGGAACATTACGTCGGACAGGTCGTAGTCGACCTCCAGGTAATGGTCGTTGAAATTGTGGTTCTGCTCAGGGTCGAGCACTTCCAGCAAGGCCGATGCCGGATCGCCGCGCATGTCGCTGCCCATTTTGTCGATTTCATCGAGCAGGAACAGCGGGTTGCGCACACCCACCTTTGTCATTTTTTGAATCAATCTTCCTGGCATCGAACCGATGTAAGTCCGGCGATGACCACGAATTTCCGCCTCATCGCGCACGCCACCGAGGGCCATGCGTACGAATTTACGGTTGGTGGCATTGGCGATGGACTCGGCCAGGGAGGTTTTACCTACCCCAGGCGGGCCAACCAGGCACAGCACCGGGCCACGAATCTTCTTCACGCGCTTCTGCACGGCGAGGTATTCGAGGATGCGTTCTTTGACCTCTTCAAGGCCATAGTGGTCGGCATCAAGGATATCTTCGGCACGGGCCAGGTCCAGGCGTACCTTGGTCTGAGCCTTCCACGGCACCTGCACCAGCCAGTCGATGTACGAGCGCACCACGGTGGCTTCGGCCGACATCGGCGACATCTGCTTGAGCTTGTTCAACTCGGCGGTGGCTTTGGTCAGGGCGTCTTTAGGCAGGCCGGCAGCATCGATGCGCTTTTTCAGCTCTTCGATTTCGTTGTGGCCTTCCTCGCTGTCGCCGAGCTCCTTCTGAATGGCCTTCATCTGCTCATTCAGGTAGTACTCGCGCTGGCTGCGCTCCATTTGTTTTTTGACACGACCCCGGATGCGCTTCTCGACCTGGAGCAGGTCGATCTCGGCATCCAGCAACGCCAGCACGTGTTCGACACGGGCCGACAGGTCAATGATTTCGAGGATGTCCTGCTTCTGCTCGATCTTCAGCGCCATGTGCGCGGCCATGGTGTCGACCAGGCGGCTTGGCTCATCGATGCTATTGAGGGAAGACAGGACTTCAGCCGGGACTTTCTTGCCCAACTGCACGTACTGCTCGAACTGCGAGAGCAGGCTGCGCACAAACACTTCGGACTCGCGCTCAGGGGCCTCGACTTCGTCGATCAGCACCACTTCGGCGCGCAGGTGGCCGTCCACCTCCATGAAACGCTCTACCGCACCGCGCTGCTCGCCTTCCACCAGCACCTTGACGGTGCCATCGGGCAGCTTGAGCAGTTGCAGGACAGTGGCAATGGTGCCGACGCGATACAGGGCATCTTCGCCTGGATCATCATCGGCAGGGTTTTTCTGGGCCAACAGCAGGATTTGCTTGTCGCCCGTCATCGCGGCCTCGAGGGCTTCGATAGACTTCTCGCGCCCCACGAACAGCGGGATAACCATGTGCGGATAGACGACGACATCACGCAACGGCAGGAGAGGCAATTCGATGGTTGTCTTCATGATTTCGCCTCTATGACAGTTGAAAAATAAGCTTGAAACCAAGATGGGGGCTGCGTGTAAAAAAAACAAGCTCAATGCTGGCAGTTACACGCAGTAAAAATCCTTATGAAAAACAAAGGAGCCCCTAGAGGCCCCTTCGTTTGTACCAAAACTGCGAAACGCTTACGCGTCTGGCGCAGCCTTGGCAGTCGGCTCACTGTTTTCGTAGATATACAGTGGCTTGGACTTGCCTTCTATAACGCTTTCGTCGATCACCACTTTACTCACCTCGGACTGCGAGGGGATTTCGTACATGGTGTCGAGCAATACACCTTCGAGGATCGAACGCAGGCCACGTGCACCGGTCTTGCGCTCCAGTGCCCGCTTGGCCACCGATTTGAGCGCGTCAGTACGGAACTCGAGGTCCACACCTTCCATCTCGAACAGCTTGGCATATTGCTTGGTCAGGGCGTTTTTCGGTTCGGTGAGGATCTGAATCAGAGCCGCCTCATCCAACTCGTCCAACGTGGCCAGGACCGGCAGACGGCCAACGAATTCCGGGATCAGACCGAACTTGACCAGATCGTCAGGCTCGACTTCACGCAGGGACTCGCCCACCTTCTTGCCTTCTTCCTTGCTGCGCACTTCTGCACTGAAACCGATGCCGCCACGGGTAGACCGTTGCTGAATAACCTTCTCCAGGCCGGAGAATGCGCCGCCACAGATAAACAGGATGTTGCGCGTATCAACCTGAAGGAATTCCTGCTGCGGGTGCTTGCGGCCGCCTTGTGGCGGTACGGAAGCAACCGTGCCTTCGATCAGTTTCAACAGGGCCTGCTGCACGCCTTCACCGGAAACGTCCCGAGTGATCGACGGGTTGTCGGACTTGCGCGAGATCTTGTCGATTTCATCGATATAGACAATACCCATCTGGGCCTTCTCTACGTCGTAGTCGCACTTCTGCAGCAGCTTCTGAATGATGTTCTCGACATCTTCGCCCACGTAGCCAGCCTCGGTGAGGGTGGTGGCGTCGGCGATGGTGAACGGAACGTTCAGCAGGCGAGCGAGGGTTTCTGCAAGCAGGGTCTTACCCGAGCCTGTAGGACCGATCAGCAGGATGTTGCTCTTGCCGAGTTCGACTTCGTCGCCTTTCTTGTCACGCTGGTTCAAGCGCTTGTAGTGGTTGTATACCGCTACGGCCAGAACCTTCTTTGCACGCTCTTGACCAATCACATACTGATCAAGGATGCCGCTGATTTCTTTAGGCGAAGGCAATTTATGCGCGCTGCTTTCGGCCTGGGCTTCCTGCACCTCCTCACGGATGATGTCATTGCACAGGTCGACGCACTCGTCGCAGATAAAGACCGAGGGGCCGGCAATCAATTTGCGCACTTCATGCTGGCTTTTGCCACAGAAGGAGCAATAGAGCAGCTTGCCGTTGTCCTCGCCGTTGCGGGTGTCAGTCATTCGTTCGATCCAAATCCGATAGGCTTGCAACACAAGATGAAGGCTTATGCGGGCTTTTTCAAGCCCGCAAGTGATCGGGAAACCCAACCAGCCCTATTTTGAGCGGCTTATATTAAGCGGGGCGCTTTTCGATCACTGCGTCGATCAACCCATATTCACGTGCGGCTTCGGCGCTCATGAAGTTGTCACGGTTGGTGTCGCGCTCGATTTCTTCCAGGGTGTGCCCGCTGTGCTTGGCCATCAGCGTGTTGAGACGTTCGCGGATGAAGAGGATTTCCTTGGCGTGGATTTCAATGTCCGACGCCTGGCCCTGGAAACCGCCCAGTGGCTGGTGAATCATCACGCGCGAGTTCGGCAGGCAGTAACGCTTGCCCTCGGCACCTGCGGTCAGCAGGAACGCGCCCATGCTGCAGGCCTGGCCAATGCAGGTCGTCGATACGTTCGGCTTGATGAACTGCATGGTGTCGTAGATCGACATGCCCGCTGTCACCGAACCGCCCGGCGAGTTGATGTAGAGATGGATGTCCTTGTCCGGGTTTTCCGCTTCAAGGAACAGCAGTTGCGCACAGATCAGGTTGGCCATGTAGTCCTCTACCGGGCCCACCAGAAAGATCACTCGCTCCTTGAGCAGGCGCGAGTAGATGTCGTAGGCGCGTTCGCCACGAGCGGACTGCTCGACAACCATCGGGACCAGGCCGCCTGCGGCCTGGATATCAGAGTTCTGCTGAATATAGGAATTACGGAACATGCTCTGCAGTTACTCCCAAATAGTCATGTCTTGAAAACGCATAAGCCAGCGCGAGGCTGGCTTATGGTTGTATTTCAAACGAGTTGGACAATCAGTCGGCTTGTGCTGCTTCCGCCGGCTTGACTGCTTCTTCGTAAGAGACCGCTTTATCGGTCACCTTAGCCTTCTGCAGAACAGTATCCACAACTTGTTCTTCCAGCACAACCGAACGTACTTCGTTCAGCTGCTGGTCGTTCTTGTAGTACCAGGCCACGACCTGCTCAGGCTCCTGGTAGGCCGAAGCCATTTCCTGGATCATTTCGCGGACGCGATCTTCGTCAGGCTTGAGGTCGAACTGCTTGACCACTTCAGCCACGATCAGACCCAGCACCACACGGCGCTTGGCTTGCTCTTCGAACAGCTCGGCCGGCAGTTGGTCTGGCTTGATGTTGCCGCCGAACTGCTGGACAGCCTGTACGCGCAGGCGATCCACTTCGTTGGACAGCAGGGCCTTAGGCACTTCGATCGGGTTGGAGGCCAGCAGACCATCCATGACCTGGTTCTTGACCTTGGACTTGATAGCCTGGCGCAGCTCGCGCTCCATGTTCTTGCGAACTTCGGTGCGGAAGCCTTCGATACCTGTTTCCTTGATGCCGAACTGATTGAAGAACTCTTCGTTCAGCTCTGGCAGCTTAGGCTCGGAAACGCTGTTGACGGTCACGGTGAACTCGGCGGCTTTGCCAGCCAGGTCCAGGTTCTGGTAGTCAGCAGGGAATTCCAGGTTCAGGACACGCTCTTCGCCGGCCTTGGCGCCAACCAGGCCGTCTTCGAAGCCAGGAATCATGCGGTTGGAACCCAGCACCAGCTGAGTGCCCTTGGCGGAGCCGCCAGCGAATGCTTCGCCGTCAACCTTGCCAACGAAATCGATGTTCAGCTGGTCTTCGTTCTGGGCAGCACGGTCGACCACTTCGAAACGGGTGTTCTGCTTGCGCAGGATTTCCAGCATGTTGTCCAGGTCCGAATCAGCCACTTCGGCGCTTAGGCGCTCGATAGCGATACCGTCGAAACCGGCCACTTCGAACTCAGGGAACACTTCGAATACGGCAACGTATTCCAGGTCCTTGCCCGCTTCCAGGGACTTGGGCTCGATCGAAGGCGAACCAGCCGGGTTCAGCTTTTGCTCAACCACTGCTTCGTAGAAAGAAGCCTGGATCACGTCACCGACGGCTTCATTGCGTGCATCAGCACCAAAACGGCGCTTGATTTCGCTCATTGGCACTTTGCCTGGACGGAAACCAGCGATCTTGGCCTTTTGGGCAGTCTGCTGCAGACGCTTGTTGACCGCAGTCTCGATGCGCTCAGCCGGCACGGTGATGCTCATGCGGCGCTCGAGAGCAGTAGTATTTTCAACAGAAACTTGCATGGATATTCCTCGTTGCACAGACGTTAGCCGGCCATTTCCGACCCCAATCAAGGGCATGCATTCTAGTGGGTCAAACTCAAGAAGTCACCCTACTGGAAATACGCCCGTAAACAGCCGGCAATTTATCGGTACGAAGGCACTGTCGCGCCCCGCCCCGGTGACAAATAAAGCCAATCACGCCAGGGCTCTGCGCCGCCCCTCTATATATAGAAGGGATCGTCGCCCATCTCCCTGACGGCCTACCTCGCAATGAAGGCAGATAACAATGCAGTATCATCGAGACACATAAATACGATGAAACGCATCGCCATCGCGACCCACAACCCGCAGCCACGAAAAACCGAACCGCCAAAACCAAAAAAGGCGCCAGACTGTTAAATCTGGCGCCTTTCGAATATGGGGTGGACGAAGGGGATCGAACCCTCGACAACGGGAGTCACAATCCCGTGCTCTACCAACTGAGCTACGCCCACCATATTGCGTTAACAAAGAAACCAAACTACTTCTTTGTCTAACCCCACCCTGCATGTAAACCGAGTAAGGCCTTATTTGGTGCGGATGAAGAGACTCGAACTCTTACGCCTCGCGGCGCTGGAACCTAAATCCAGTGTGTCTACCAATTCCACCACATCCGCGCTTGAAGCTCTTAAAGCAAAGGCGCCAGACGGTTAATCTGGCGCCTTTCAAAATATGGGGTGGACGAAGGGGATCGAACCCTCGACAACGGGAGTCACAATCCCGTGCTCTACCAACTGAGCTACGCCCACCATATAGCGCTACTTGTGCCAAAGCTGCCTAATGGCGCACCCGGCAGGACTCGAACCTGCGACCATCCGCTTAGAAGGCGGATGCTCTATCCAGCTGAGCTACGGGCGCCTTATTAATCTGTACTCTTGGAGGATTACAAACTAAGTGCTTCCAGCCTTGCAGAACAACGATTCTGCTCGACCTTCTTAACCAGTGCTAGGCTGTGCCCGACAAGTGCGACGAATAGTATAGAGGGCCTGGAAACCCGTCAAATCTTTTTTGAAAAAAATTCATTTTATTTAAGGGGTTAGGCCAATTTGCGGACCAAGCGCCTTTGCCCTCACGCCGTGGCGTGCGAGAATGCGCGCACTTTTCCTCCCCCTCTCGATGGTTAATCACGCGTAATGACTGCACAACTTATCGACGGCAAATCAATCGCCGCCAGCCTGCGCCAGCAGATCGCCAAACGAGTCACCGAGCGCAGCCAGCAAGGCTTGCGCACGCCTGGCCTCGCGGTGATCCTGGTCGGCAGCGATCCTGCCTCTCAGGTTTATGTCTCGCACAAGCGTAAAGACTGTGAAGAGGTCGGCTTTCTTTCCAAGGCCTACGACCTGCCTGCCGACACCACCCAGCAGGCCCTGACCGACCTGATCGACAGCCTCAACGACGACCCGGCGATGGACGGCATCCTCCTGCAATTGCCATTGCCCGCGCACCTGGACGCGTCCAAGCTGCTCGAGCGCATCCGCCCTGACAAAGACGTCGACGGTTTCCATCCTTATAACGTTGGCCGCCTGGCGCAGCGTATCCCACTGCTGCGCCCGTGCACGCCCAAAGGCATCATGACCCTGCTGGAAAGCACCGGTGTCGACCTGTACGGCCTTGATGCCGTCGTCGTCGGCGCGTCCAACATCGTGGGCCGCCCAATGGCCATGGAGTTGCTGCTGGCCGGCTGCACCGTCACCGTGACCCACCGCTTCACCAAGGACCTGGCCGGCCACGTTGGCCGTGCCGACCTGGTCGTCGTGGCCGCCGGCAAGCCGGGCCTGGTCAAGGGCGAATGGATCAAGGAAGGCGCCATCGTCATCGACGTGGGCATCAACCGCCAGGAAGACGGCAAGCTGGTCGGCGACGTGGTGTATGAAACCGCCCTGCCCCGCGCTGGCTGGATCACCCCGGTGCCGGGTGGCGTTGGCCCGATGACCCGTGCCTGCCTGCTGGAAAACACCCTGTACGCCGCAGAAACCCTGCACGGTTAATAACCAGCCGTACTGAAAAAGCCCTGCCTTATCGCAGGGCTTTTTATTGCCCGGAAGAAAAGCTGTTTTTTCTTAGTTTTTAAGCACTTTCGTCCGGTTTTAGAAGAACATTCGACAGTCTCTCGTCCATACTCCTAAAATGTAACGCCATTTATCACAAAACCCGTTTCCCAACGGTATTTCTTACTTTTTAGCGAGTTCATCCGCGTGAAAATTCGTCTTTCCATTGTCAGCCTGTTTTTTGCGTTCACCGGCACCTTTGCACACGCTGCCGACTCCGCCCTGGCGCCGCGGGATCCCTCCAAACTGCAGATCGCTTCCGGCAGCGCCATGCTGGTGGACCTGCAGACCAACAAGGTCATCTACGCCAGCAATCCCGACGTGGTAGTGCCTATCGCCTCGGTGAGCAAGCTGATGACGGGCCTGATCGTGCTTGAAGCCAAGCAGAACATGGACGAGTACATCGACATCAACATCACCGACACGCCGGAGATGAAAGGCGTGTTCTCCCGCGTGAAGATCGGCAGCCAGATGCCGCGCAAGGAGATGTTGCTGATTGCCCTGATGTCCTCGGAAAACCGTGCCGCCGCTAGCCTGGCGCACCACTATCCGGGCGGCTACGCGGCCTTTATTGCCGCGATGAACGCCAAGGCCAAGGCCCTGGGCATGACCAGCACCCATTATGTCGAGCCCACCGGCCTGTCGATCCACAACGTGTCCACCGCCCGCGACTTGAGCAAGCTGCTGGCCTATGCGCAAAAATTTCCGATGCTGAGCCAGTTGAGCACCACCAAGGAAAAGACCGTAGCGTTCCGCAAGCCCAACTACACCCTGGGTTTCTCCAACACCGACCACCTGATCAACCGCGCCAACTGGGATATCAAGCTGACCAAGACCGGTTTCACCAACCAGGCCGGTCATTGCCTGGTGCTGGTCACCCGCATGGGTAATCGTCCCGTGTCGCTGGTGATCCTGGATGCTTTCGGCAAATTCACCCACTTTGCCGATGCCAGCCGTATCCGTAGCTGGGTCGAGACCGGCAAGGGCGGCTCGGTGCCGGACGTCGCGCTGCGCTACAAGGCTGACAAGAACCTGAAGAACCGCGCGAATGCCGCCGAAGTCCGCCGTTAAGGAACACCGAGAACGCATTTAGGAGGGGCTCGCCCCTCCCATTTTATTTGTGTTCCGCCAACACCTTGAGCGCCTGCGCGGCCGCCCGCTCCTGCCCGGCCTGGGCCGTTGCGTTCGCCGAATCCCGCCAGCGCTGCGCATCCACATTGGCCGGTAATTGGCTCGGGCGCTGGGTGACGATTGCCCAGTGCCCGGCACTGCTCCACTTCGACTCAAAGTCGCTGAAGCTCATCAGCAGGCGTCGGTCCATGCCTGAACGCAACAGCACCGTGCTTTTCTGCTGGTTGAAACCCACCACCACCACGTAGTGCGCGTCAGACAACAGGCCGCCGCCAATCCGCGCCATCACCGGATAACCCGCCGCCACCTGCGCCAGTACCGCGGTCAGCTTGGCATCCAGCGGGTACACCATCAGCCCGTACTCACGGGCCAGCACCTGCATGTTGCGCTCCAGGTCCGCTTCACCGCCCGGCAAATGCAACGGTTTATCCAACAAGCCCGGTGTCATCACAATGCCTTGTTGCGACAGCATGCTGGCTAATGCTGTAGGACCACTCTGATAAGCCTCGCTGCGAAAGGTCGGCACACCATTGAGTTCGACACGTTCCGGCAGGCCCGGAAGTTTCGACGGCTGCCCGGAACAGGCCGCGAGCCCCAGGGCACAGGCCAGCAACAAGGATGTTTTAAGGTTCGACCGTAACCGCAATTTTTTACTCTCTTGATCAACTGCCGGTGAGGGCCCTGATCATAGGACGCTCTGCCACGCGGGTATAGCCCACAGGCTCAGTAAAGCGTCGCGGTTAGAGCAAACGAGTTGGACGAACACGACCATTGGTCAATAGCAGGCAACCGCCGGGTAGCTAGACTGTCCATTGAGAAGACTGTGTGTGCCCCCTGCGGGGCGAAAGGAGGCCAAAATGAGCCTTGCAACAACGATTTTCCTGTTGATCTGCGGTTGGCTGGCGGTAGCCGGCGCCATGTTGTGGGGGGTGTTGCGCATTACCCGCCGGCACCATCACCCCCACGTCAAACCTGAGGCACCCGCCAAGCCCCATAGAGCGGCGGTGCACCACGCCTAGCCAGGCATGCAATTGAAATCCTGAGTCGCCGCGACTTCTTTACCGTGCCCGTCCATCAGGGATGCGCGCACGGTGGTGCCCAGGCTCGACTCCACCAGGGTGTAATGCTCACCCGCCTTGAAATCCTTGTACTCGACCCGACCCTGGCAGTCCTGCTGGTTGTCGTCGCCTGCCTCTTCCTCGAACAACGTCACGTCCAGGCGGTGATCCCCGGGGGTCACCTCGAAAAAGCGCCCGTCGTCGACACGCTTGCCGTCCACACGCTCGGCCATCAGGTCGTTCGGCGCTTCTTCTTTCAAGCCGATCCAGGCTTCGCTGGGGTCCGCCTTGGGAATCGGGCCGGCACAGGCCGACAACAACAAAACAGCCCCCAGGGCGGGGATCAACAATAAAGGTTTGAGTGACATGGCAGGGCTCCAAAGAACATCAGTTAAAAGACAAGTCGTCCGATGGGGTGCAAGCTTGGGCAGCCACGCCTTGTAGAACAAATGAATCCATATGAAACGATCTTCAGCCCTTACCTAAATGTTCCTTCACCTGGCTGAAAGGCGCGTGTTAGGTGGGTCAGGCAAGACTGCCGGGGTTTGCAATCCTGCTCCCTCGGAGGTTCACGCATGCTCGGGCTGGTAAAGACCGCACTGCAAAAGCCGTACACGTTTATCGTGTTGGCCATATTCATCTGCATCATCGGGCCGATGGCGGCCCTGCGAACCCCCACCGACGTGTTTCCCGATATCGGCATCCCTGTGGTCGCCGTGGTCTGGCAGTACAACGGCCTGTCGCCGGACGCCATGGCCGGCCGGGTGATCTACACCTATGAACGCTCCCTGAGCACCACCGTCAACGACATCGAACATATCGAATCGCAATCCCTGCCCGGCATGGGCATCGTGAAGATTTTCTTCCAGCCCGGCGTCGACATCCGCACCGCCAACGCCCAAGTGACCGCCGTATCACAAACGGTGCTCAAGCAGATGCCACCGGGCATCACGCCACCGCTGATCCTCAACTACAGCGCCTCCACGGTGCCAATCCTGCAAATGGCGTTCTCCAGCCCCACGCTGTCGGAAGCCAAAATTCGCGACCTGGTGCAGAACAATATCCGCCTGCCCCTCAGCGCCCTGCCCGGCCTGGCCATGCCCACGCCGATGGGTGGCAAGCAGCGGCAGATCACCCTCGACCTCGACCCCCAGGCGCTGGCGGCCAAAGGCTTGTCGGCCCAGGATGTGGGCAATGCCCTGGCGCTGCAGAACCAGATCATCCCGGTGGGCACCGCCAAACTCGGCCCCAATGAATACACGATCCTGCTCAACAACAGCCCCAAGACCATCGATGAGCTCAACGACCTGCCGATCAAGACCGTCGACGGCGCGCTGATCACCATCGGCCAGGTTGCCCACGTGCGCGACGGTTCGCCGCCGCAGACCAACATCGTGCGCGTCGACGGCCATCGCGCGGTGCTGATGCCGGCGTTGAAAAACGGCAGCATTTCCACCTTGTCGATCATCGACGGTATCCGCCAGATGCTGCCGCGCATCAACGAAACCCTGCCGCCGTCATTGAAGACCTCGTTGCTGGGCGACGCCTCGGTGTTCGTCAAGCAATCGGTGGGCAGCGTGGCCCAGGAAGGCATCATCGCCGCGCTGCTGACCAGTGCGATGATCCTGCTGTTCCTCGGCAGCTGGCGCTCCACGATCATTATCGCGGCGTCGATTCCCCTGGCGGTACTGTCGGCCATTGCGCTGCTGACGGTCAGCGGGCAGACCCTCAACGTCATGACCCTCGGCGGGCTGGCGTTGGCCGTAGGGATCCTGGTGGACGACGCCACGGTGACCATCGAAAACATCAACTGGCACCTGGAACAAGGCAAGGCGGTGAAGACCGCGATCCTCGACGGTGCCGCGCAAATTGTCGGCCCGGCGTTCGTCTCGCTGCTGTGCATCTGCATCGTGTTCGTGCCGATGTTCCTGCTGCAAGGCATCGCCGGTTATCTGTTCCGGCCGATGGCGCTGGCGGTGATCTTTGCCATGGCCAGCTCATTCATTCTTTCGCGGACCCTGGTGCCGACGCTGGCGATGTTCCTGCTCAAGCCACATATGCCGGAGCCAGGTGCCGGACATCACCCTGAAGACGAATTCATCAACCACCATGAGGGCGAGCAGCACAAGAAACCGCGCAATGCCGCGCTGCAAGCCGTGCTGAATTTCCAGCAAGGTTTCGAGCGTCACTTCTCGAATATCCGCGACACCTACCATGGCTTGCTGACGTTGGCCCTGGGCAATCGCAAGGGTTTTATCGTCGGTTTCCTGGCCTGCGTGCTCGCCTCATTCCTGCTGTTGCCCAGCCTGGGCCAGGACTTTTTCCCGGCGACGGATGCCGGTGCGCTGGCCCTGCATGTGCGCCTGCCCCTGGGCACGCGTATCGAAGAAAGTGCTGCCGCCTTCGACCGCATCGAAGCGCGGATCCGTGAAGTGATCCCCGCCGAAGAACTGGACACCATCGTCGATAACATTGGCATTCCGCTCAGCGGCATCGACATGGCCTACAGCAGCAGCGGCACCATCGGCCCGCAGGATGGCGACATCCAGGTCAGCCTGAAAAAGGGCCATGCGCCCACCGCCGACTACGTGAAGAAACTGCGTGAAGCGCTGCCGCAGAGTTTCCCAGGCAGCCACTTCGCGTTCCTGCCGGCGGACATCAGCAGCCAGATCCTCAACTTCGGCGCGCCGGCGCCGCTGGACGTGAAAATCTCCGGGCGCAGCGATGCAGAAAACCGCGCCTATGCCGTCGAGTTGGAACGTCGCCTGCAACATGTGCCCGGCATCGCCGACCTGCGCATCCAGCAGTCCACCGGCTACCCGTCGCTGCAGGTGAATGTCGACCGCATGCGCGCCAACGGCCTGGGCATTACCGAGCGGGACGTGACCAACAGCATGGTGGCGTCGCTGGCCGGCAGTTCGCAGACCGCGCCGACCTTCTGGCTCAACCCGGCCAACGGAGTGTCCTATTCCATTGTCGCCGCCACCCCGCAATACCGCCTCGACAGCCTGCCGTCGCTGGAAGCGCTGCCGGTCACCGGCGCCGATGGGCAGTCGCAGATCCTCGGCGGCGTAGCAACTATCTCCCGCGTGCAAAGCTCGGCGGTGGTGACCCACTACAACATCGAACCGACCCTGGACCTGTACGCCAACGTGCAGGGCCGCGACCTCGGCGGCGTAGCCCGCGACGTGCAAAAGGTGCTGGATGACACCGCGCATCTGCGCCCCAAAGGCGCGACGATCAGCCTGCACGGGCAGATCGATGCGCTGCATGAGGCCTTCAGCGGCTTGAGCCTTGGCCTGCTGGGTGCGGTGGTGCTGATCTACCTGCTGATCGTGGTCAACTTCCAGTCGTGGGCCGACCCGTTCGTCATCATCACCGCGTTGCCGGCGGCGCTCGCAGGCATCGTGTGGATGCTGTTCCTCAGCGGCACCTCCTTGTCGGTGCCGGCGCTCACCGGCGCCATCCTGTGCATGGGCGTCGCCACGGCCAACTCGATCCTGGTGGTGAGCTTCTGCCGTGAGCGCCTGGCCGAACATGGTGATGCGTTGAAAGCCGCCATGGAGGCCGGTTACACGCGCTTCCGCCCGGTGTGCATGACCGCCCTGGCGATGATCATCGGCATGTTGCCCCTGGCAATTTCCGAGGAGCAGAACGCCCCGCTCGGGCGCGCCGTCATCGGCGGTTTGATCTTCGCGACCCTCGCCACATTGTTGTTTGTTCCCGTGGTCTTCAGCCTGGTCCACGGTCGTCACCCTACTCGCGCAGTTGCAGGAGAAACCCCACATGTCGTCTGATCACAAACCCTCGCGCAAGCGTCTGATGCTCATGGGTGTCGGCGGCCTGACCCTGGCCGCCCTGTTGGTCGCCAACGGCCTGCATGCCCGCACGCTGCACGAACAATCGGTCACGGCCTGGACCGAGACCGCCGCCATCCCGCACGTGATGGTGTTCCAGCCCCGGCAGAATGTGGCCGGCGATACCTTGCGCCTGCCGGCGCACCTGGAAGCCTGGAGCAAGGCGCCGATCCACGCCCGGGTCAGCGGTTACCTGAAGGATTGGAAAGTCGATATCGGCAGCCGGGTCAAGGCCGGGCAAGTCCTCGCGGAAATCGACAGCCCCGACCTGGATCAACAGCTGGCGCAGACCCATGCACGCCTGGTGCAGGAACAGGCCAACGCACGCCTGGCCGAAACCACCGCCACGCGCTGGCAAAACCTGCTGGCCAGCCATTCGGTATCGCGCCAGGAGGCCGATGAAAAAACCTCCAATGCCGCTGCCGCCAAGGCCAACGCCGAGGCCGCCGCTGCCGACTATGCCCGGCTGTCGGCACTGGAAAGCTACAAGACCCTTCGCGCCCCGTTCGCCGGCACCATCACCGCGCGCAACACCGATATCGGCCAGCTGATCAAGGCCGACACCGACAGCGATCCGGAACTGTTCAACATTGCCGACACCCATCAATTGCGCCTCTACGTACCGGTGCCGCAGAACTACGCAGCGGTCATCCATCCGAGCCTTGAAGCCGATCTGACCGTGCCCGAGCACCCCGGCAAGCATTTCAAGGCGCGCCTGATCGGTGACTCCACCGCCATCGACCGCCGCTCCGGCACCCTGCTCGCCCAGTTCGTCGCCGACAACCCCGACGGCGAGCTGCTGCCCGGTGATTATGCCGAGGCCACCCTGCCGATTCCGGCCGATACCCATGGCGTGAGCATCCCGGCCAGCGCCCTGATCTTCCGCGCCCAGGGCACCCAGGTGGCGGTGTTGGACGGGCAGAACCGTGTGCACCTGCAGCCCATCCATATCGGCCTCGACCTGGGCGAACGCCTGGTGATCGACCAGGGCTTGAAACCCGCCGACCGCATCGTCGACAACCCGCCCGATGCCCTGCGCGAAGGTGATCCCGTGCAGCTCGCCGATGCCTCCGGAGGTGCGCATGCGCATAAGGCTTAAACCGCTCGCCGCATTGACGCTGCTGCTCTTGCAGGGTTGCTCGATGGCGCCGACCTACAAGGTGCCGGCGATCGACCTGCCGACCCACTACCGCGAACAGACCAGCGATGGCCCCTGGCACAGCGCGCAGCCGTCCGACCAACTGGCACCCGAATGGTGGAAGCTCTACAACGATTCGCGCCTGAATGACCTGCAACAGCAGCTGCTCAAGGCCAACCCGGACCTGGCGGCGGCGCTGGCGCACTTTGATGCTTCCCAAGCGTATGCCAGCCAACTGCACGCAGGCCTGTTCCCGCAGATCACCGCCAGCGCGCAACCGCTGCGCCAGCGGCAATCGGATTCGCGACCGTTGCGGGGGGATACGCAACCGTCGGTGTACAACAGCAACATCGCAGGGTTTTCCTTGAGCTATGACCTGGACCTGTGGGGCAAAATCCGCAACCAGGTCGCGGCCGGCGATGCCCAGGCGCAAGCGTCCGGGGATGACCTGGCGGTGGCACGCCTGAGTTTGCAGCGTCAGTTGGCGACCTTGTACGTGCAGCTCAATGGGCTGGATGCACAGAGCCGGATTCTCACTCGCTCGCTGGATGATTTCAGCCAGGCATTGCAATTGACCCGCAGCCGCTACGAGGGCCAGATAGCCTCGGAGCTGGACCTGACCCGTGCGCAAAATCAACTGGCGCAGGCCAGGGCGCAATTGGATGAAGTGCGTGGGCAACGCAACCTCACCGAGCACGCCATCGGCGAGTTGGTGGGTGTGGCAGCCAGCGACTTTACCTTGCCGCCCGGCCAGCAACTGATCGCCCTGCCGGGAATTCCGTCGCAGTTGCCAAGCCACCTGTTGCAACGTCGCCCGGATATTGCAGCGGCAGAGCGCCGGGTGTTTGCGGCCAACGCAAATGTCGGCGTGGCCAAGGCGGCGTGGTACCCGGACTTCAGCTTGACCGGGTTGATTGGCGGGCAGACACAGGGCGTCGGCAATCTGCTGTCGGCGGGCAATCGGTATTGGGCGCTGGGACCGTTGGTGAACCTGCCGATCTTCGACGGTGGCCGCTTGAGCGCCAATGAACGCCAGGCCAAGGCCGAGTTTGAAGAGGCGTCGGCGCAGTACCGTAGCCAGGTGCTGAAGGCCGTGCGCGAGGTGGAAGATAACCTGGCGCAACTACGGGATTTGCAGCAGGAGGCGCAGGATGAACAGGCGGCAGCGGATGCGGCGCAGCATACGCAATCATTGGCGATGAACAGCTATCAGGCGGGGGCGGTCAGTTACCTGGATGTGGTGACCGCGCAGACGGCGGCGTTGCAGGCGCAGCGGACATTGCAGGCGGTGCAGACGCGGCAGTTGCAGGCCAGTGTAGGACTCATGACCGCACTCGGCGGCGGCTGGCAACCTGGCGCCTGACATCACCCCAGGCACAGTGATAGCGGTGGAACAGCCAGTTTATCCGTAGCTGAGCCACCGCCATCGGGGCAAGCCCCTCCCACACGGGTCCTGCGTCAGACACATAATGTATAAGCGCCGCTGAGCCAATGTGGGAGGGGGCTTGCCCCCCGATTGCGGTGATTCAGCCAATCTTCACTGACTGATCCACCGCATATTTCAGCCCTCAGGCCGACTATTAAGAAAAACACTCACCACTGTGTAATCACTACCATTGGCATGCCGATACAAGGTACTGCTGTGATAGTCGGATACATCCCCCGACACCGAAACCGTAATCGAACGGCTCTCGACATCAACTTTTACCGCCCCGTCACGCGTAACCAGAAACGGATTGGCATCTCTCAATACAGCCAATATTTCACTATCGGTTCCCAAGGTGCGGTAAACGTAATATCGGTAACTGAACGGCACAGTGGCCCCTCCGCGATCATCCTTGACGCCATAGATCGAAGCGTCATCACTGATCGGCACGCGGAGTACAACCTCCGTCAATTGCGGACGGCCCGGCGAAAGCAGCCAATCACCAGCGATATACACCAAGCAAAGCGCCAGCAAGATCGTTGTGACCGTTGAATAAAGCGACTTTCTAGTAGTTCCTGAACCTGGCATACCTGATTCCTTTCTTGATCCAATATTGGTCGACTGGATCGTCACCGAAAGGCGCATCCCCCCACCAACGACCAAACTCGGGTTTATCCGTACCCGCCCTGGTTTGAGCAAGTCCCGCTGCACGTAAAAGCACTTCTTCGCTGAAACCCGCGGCAATCCCCACGGCGCCATAGTGAAAGTTTCCAAACGCTTCATATTCTTTGGAAATTTGCTTGTAGTCCCACGGGCCGCGATTGCGGACCTGAGTATAAAACCAAGAGTACATAAACGCTGAACCGGCTTTCAGTACATTCTTTTTATGAAAAGCGGTGGCCATATTTTCGTCAACCGATACACCAGGCGGTGGGTATAGGGTTCGCCATTGCATGCTTCCTCTGCATTAGGTTTTTGCGCGGCAGAACCTAACACCGGATAGCCAAGATGATGAGCGAGGAGAAGAGCAAAAGAGGATTCGTACGAAGGAATAAGACATGCCTTACACCACAGCCTCAAAGCAAGATACTTCCAAGTGCAATGAGGTTGCGGCAGCGTCAGTTCTGGCCTCATCGGGGGCAAGCCCCCTCCCACACTGATCCTGCGTCAGACACATAATGTATAAGCACTGCGGACCCCATGTGGGAGGGGGCTTGCCCCCGATAGCGTCCTTCCAGACACATCCTGCCAAAAGCCTGCCCATCAACCTCCTGCTCGCCAATCTAGCCTCTCTAAGCACATCTAGAGAGGGCCAGGGAATGGCAGATTTACCCGCTTCACACCGCCTGCGCATCGGTCGATTCAGCGAACCCGACCGCATCTACCTCGTCACCACCAACACCCACGAACGCATACCGATATTCAGCAATTTCCATCTCGGTCGCCTGGTGGTCTGGCAATTTCGGTTAGCCCAGTACCAAGGGCTGGCCAATTCCCTGGCATGGGTCATCATGCCGGACCATTTCCATTGGCTGCTTGAACTGCAAAAAGGCTCGCTGGCGGACTTGATGCGCCAGGTGAAGTCAAAAAGCACCAGGACCGTCAATGGCGTGAGTGGTCGCAAGGGCCGGCTCTGGCAAGAAAGCTTTCATGACCGCGCACTGCGCAAGGAAGATGACTTGGTGAAAATGGCCCGGTATGTGGTGGCTAATCCATTGCGAGCGGGTCTGGTCGAGCGGATTGGCGACTACCCACTGTGGGATGCCATCTGGGTTTAACGTCAAGCACAGTTCAAATGTGGGAGGGGCTTGCTCCCGATTGCGGTAGGTCAGTCAGCTTATCTGTAACTGATACACCGCTATCGGGAGCAAGCCCCCTCCCACATTTTTTACCCGCATTTCAGGCGGCGAGTTTGCCGCTGGCGATGGCTGCCGATGCAGCCACCATGGCCCGCAACAACACCGCACACCCCGCCGCCAGGTCATCCGGGGCGGCGTTCTCGATTTCGTTGTGGCTGATGCCCCCTTCACACGGCACAAAGATCATCCCCGCCGGCCCCAACTCGGCGACGAAAATCGCGTCGTGCCCTGCCCCGCTGACGATGTCCATGTTCGACAAGCCCAGCCCATTGGCCGCATCGCGCACGGCGTCCACACAGCCTTTGTCGAAGTACAGCGGCGGGAAGTCAGCCGTGGGTTCCATTTCAAAACTCAGCCCATGCCTGGCACAGGTCTCGTCGATTACCTTGCGCACCTGGGCAATCATCGAATCCAACCGTGACGGTTCCAAGTGCCGGAAGTCCAGGGTCATGCGCACTTCGCCAGGAATGACGTTGCGTGAACCGGGATACGCCTGCAGGCAACCGACGGTCCCGCACGCATGGGGCTGGTGCCCCAAGGCCGCCGCATTGACCGCCGCCACCACCGCCGCCGCGCCTACCAGGGCGTCCTTGCGCAGGTGCATCGGCGTCGGCCCCGCATGGGCCTCGACACCGCGCAGTTTCAGGTCGAACCACTTCTGCCCGAGGGCGCCGAGCACCACGCCGATGGTCTTTTTCTCATCCTCCAGAATCGGCCCTTGTTCGATATGCGCCTCGAAATACGCACCGACCTTGTGCCCACTCTCAGGACGGGTTCCCGCGTAGCCGATCGCATTCAGCGCATCACCCACGCTGACCCCGTCCGCATCGACCTTGGCCAGGGTATCCGCCAGGGTGAATTTCCTGGCAAACACACCCGAGCCCATCATGCACGGCGGGAAGCGCGAGCCTTCCTCGTTGGTCCACACCACCACTTCCAAGGGCGCCTCGGTTTCGATCTTGAGGTCATTGAGCGTACGCAGCACCTCCACTCCCGCCAGCACGCCAAAGCAGCCATCGAACTTGCCACCTGTGGGCTGGGTATCGATATGGCTGCCGGTCATCACCGGCGGCAGGTCGGGATTACGCCCAGGGCGGCGCGCGAAGATATTGCCGATGCCGTCGACGGTCACGGTGCAACCGGCGTCTTCGCACCACTGCACAAACAGGTCGCGGGCCTTGCGGTCGAGGTCGGTGAGGGCCAGGCGGCACACGCCGCCCTTGGGGGTGGCGCCGAGTTTGGCCAGGTCCATCAGCGACTGCCACAAGCGGTCGCGGTTGATGTGCTGGTGGGTCGATTGCAGAACGTCAAGGGCAGCGTTCATGGGGATCTCCTCAGGCGTGTATTTCTTATGAATTGACAACCACCGGGCTGGCTCCACGCCCGGCATTCAGGCCGTAATACAACAACCCGCCCAACGCCGAACCGGTAAACCAGCCGTAGCTGTAGAACCAGCTGAACGCATCACTGCCCAGGGACAGCAAGGTCAGCACCACCGGCACACCGAAGGCGATAAAACCGCTCCAGTTCCACGCCGGGTACACGTCGTCGCGGTAGAGGCCGGCCAGGTCCAGTTGTTGTTTGCGGGTGATGAAGTAGTCCACCACCATGATCCCGGCAATCGGCCCCAACAGGCTCGAATAGCCCAGCAACCAGTTGGAATACACGGTTTCCAGGCTCACATCCGAGACGATCAGGCCGAGTTTTTTCAGCAGTTCGTGGCCCATCAACGCCAAGCCCACCAACCCGGTGAGGATCACCGCCGTGGTGCGGTTGATCAGCTTGGGCGCGATGTTCTGGAAGTCGTTGGTGGGCGAGACGATGTTTGCAGCGGTGTTGGTGGACAACGTGGCGACGATGATCAGCGCCATGGCCACGGCCACCCACACCGGGCTCTGGATATGGCCGATCAGGGTCACCGGGTCGGATACGCTGACGCCCACCAGTTTCACCGAGGCGGCGGTCATGATCACGCCGAGGGCGGCGAACAGGAACATGGTCAGCGGCAGGCCGAAAATCTGCCCGAGGATCTGGTCCTTCTGGCTTTTGGCGTAGCGGCTGAAGTCGGGAATATTCAGCGACAAGGTGGCCCAGAACCCCACCATCGCGGTAAGGCCGGCCATGAAGTAACCGGTCAGGCTCGCGCCTTCGGGCCGCTTGGGCGGGATTGCCATCAACTCGCTGATCGACACGTTGGGCATCGCCCATACCAGCAGGCCGATGCCCACCGCCACCAGCAACGGCGCCGAGAGGGTTTCCAGACGCTTGATCGACTCGGCACCGCGCAGCACCACCCACAGATTCAGGCACCAGAAAATCATGAAGCCGATCACTTCACCGGTGCCGCCGAGGGACTTCCATCCCTCGAAAATCGAGCCCAGGAACAGATGGATCGCCAGCCCGCCGAACATGGTCTGGATCCCGAACCAGCCGCAGGCCACCAATGCCCGAATCAAACACGGCACGTTGGAACCGAGGATGCCGAAGGACGAACGCAGCAACACCGGAAACGGAATGCCGTACTTGGTGCCGGGGAAAGCGTTGAGGGTCAGCGGGATCAGCACCACGATATTGGCCAGCAAGATCGCCATCAGCGCCTCACCCACCGACAGCCCGAAATACGCGGTGAGCACACCGCCCAGGGTGTAGGTGGGCACGCAGATCGACATGCCGACCCACAGCGCGGTGATGTGCCACTTGTTCCAGGTGCGTTCGTGCACCTTGGTCGGTGCCATGTCGTGGTTGTAGCGAGGGCTGTCGAGGACGTCGGGGCCGGCGTCGAGTTCGTACAGGCCGTTGCGCTCAATGACTTGCGATCTGTTCTGTTGCATGGCCGCTCCACGGTTTTTTCGAATTATTGTTGCTCACCCCGCGCTGAACGCAGGGTGGCCGGAGTACCTCGTAAACAACATGACATCACGGGCCCGGCCAGCCACCACTGCACTCAATAACCGTGCCGACAACTGCCCTTGAACCCGCACCGCTTATATAACTGGCTGATGTTAATCAGCTTTCCGATTGTGCCTACGGTACTTGCCGCGTGACTCAGGCTAAATAACGCGCAAGTTATCCGAACTGTCAGGACTCAATCTGGTGCACCACAATTATTTTTATTTACCGACCCCGTCAAGAGGCATCTCTCAAGCGTCTGATTTGCAATAAGAAATGTTGCTCATATTGAGAACCTGTCAAGTGCGTCAAAATGGTGAGAGGCCGCTGCATTTTGGTGATTTTGTATTTTTTACCTTATAAATCAACAATTTAAATTCAATATAAGCTTATAAAAAATCTTCTTGCCCAATCGAAAAACTCGGACTAGTTTCTATTCCTGTCACCGATGACAGGAATTAACCGACCATCGGCGCGTAGCCATACAACACTTAGAACTGGCACAAGCCGGTCAAGCCTGTGAGGAACTCGACATGTCGCTGTTGATCCGTGGCGCCACCGTTATTACCCATGATGAAAGTTACCGCGCCGATGTTTTATGCGCAGGCGGTCTGATTCGCGCCATTGGCACGGACCTGGATATCCCCGCCGGCACTGAACAACTCGACGGCAGCGGCCAATATTTGATGCCCGGCGGCATCGACCCCCATACCCATATGCAACTGCCCTTCATGGGCACGGTGGCCAGTGAAGATTTTTTCAGCGGCACGGCGGCGGGTCTGGCCGGAGGCACCACGTCGATTATCGACTTCGTGATTCCCAACCCGCAGCAATCGTTGATGGAAGCGTTCCATCAGTGGCGGGGCTGGGCGGAAAAATCCGCGGCCGACTACGGCTTCCACGTGGCGATCACCTGGTGGAGCGAGCAGGTGCGCGAGGAAATGGCCGAGCTGGTCAGCCACCACGGCATCAACAGCTTCAAGCATTTCATGGCCTACAAGAACGCGATCATGGCGGCCGACGACACCCTGGTGGCCAGCTTCGAACGCTGCCTGGAACTCGGCGCCGTACCCACCGTGCATGCGGAAAACGGCGAGCTGGTGTACCACCTGCAACGCAAGCTGATGGCCCAGGGCATCACCGGGCCGGAAGCGCACCCGCTGTCGCGCCCGTCCCAGGTGGAAGGCGAAGCGGCCAGCCGCGCTATCCGTATCGCCGAGACCATCGGCACGCCGCTGTACCTGGTGCACGTCTCCACCCGGGAAGCGCTGGATGAAATCACCTACGCCCGGGGCAAGGGCCAGGCGGTCTACGGCGAAGTGCTCGCCGGCCACCTGCTGCTGGACGACAGCGTCTACCAGCACCCCGACTGGCAAACCGCCGCCGGCTATGTGATGAGCCCGCCGTTCCGCCCGCGCGGGCATCAGGAAGCGCTGTGGCATGGCCTGCAATCCGGCAACCTGCACACCACCGCCACCGACCACTGCTGCTTCTGCGCCGAGCAAAAAGCCGTCGGGCGTGACGACTTCAGCAAGATCCCCAACGGCACCGCCGGTATCGAAGACCGCATGGCGCTGCTGTGGCACGAAGGGGTCAACAGCGGACGCCTGTCGATGCAGGAATTCGTCGCGCTGACCTCCACCAACACCGCGAAGATCTTCAACCTCTACCCGCGCAAAGGCGCGATCCGCGTGGGTGCGGATGCCGACCTGGTGCTGTGGGATCCCGAAGGCACGCGGACCATTTCCGCCAAGACTCACCATCAGAAGGTGGACTTCAACATCTTCGAAGGCAAGACCGTGCGCGGCGTGCCGAGCCACACCATCAGCCAGGGCAAGCTGGTCTGGGCCGATGGCGACCTGCGCGCCGAACGTGGCGCCGGGCGCTATGTGGAACGGCCGGCGTATCCGTCGGTGTTCGAGCAGTTGAGCAAGCGGGCGGAGCATTCCAGGCCGGTTGCTGTGAAGCGCTGAGACCGCTATCGGGGGCAAGCCCCCTCCCACACTTGACCGCATTCATTCAGATACAACTCGGTCGAATGTGGGAGGGGGCTTGCCCCCGATGAGGCCAGTACAGGCAACAAAAATGCCCACTTAGAGGCAATCCAAAAAAACCGTGAGGCCCACACCGTGATCCAGACCCTGACCCACCTCCCCCATCCCCATGAAGACGGCGCCACCCTCGCCAGCCATTTCACCGACCTGGCGCCGCCGCTCAACGCGCGCCAGGCCCAACTGGAAGCCTCGCGCTGCCTCTATTGCTACGACGCCCCTTGCGTGAACGCATGCCCCAGCGAAATCGACATCCCGTCGTTCATCCGCAATATCCACACCGACAACGTCCAGGGCGCAGCGCAGAAAATCCTCTCGGCCAACATCCTTGGCGGCAGCTGCGCGCGGGTCTGCCCGACGGAGATCCTCTGCCAGCAAGCCTGCGTGCGTAACAACGCCGAAGAATGCGCGCCGGTGCTGATCGGTCTGTTGCAACGCTACGCCATCGATAACGCCCACTTCAGCGAACACCCGTTCCAGCGTGCCGCCCCCACCGGCAAACGCATCGCCGTGGTCGGCGCAGGTCCCGCAGGGCTGGCCTGCGCCCATCGCGCCGCTGTGCACGGGCACGACGTGGTGATCTTCGAAGCGCAGGAAAAGGCCGGTGGCCTGAATGAATACGGAATCGCCAAGTACAAGCTGGTCGACGACTTCGCCCAGAAGGAACTGGATTTCCTCCTGCAGATCGGCGGCATCGAAATGCGCCACGGCCAGCGCCTGGGCGACAACCTCACCCTGAGCGAACTGCACCAGCAATTCGATTCGGTGTTCCTTGGCCTGGGCCTGGCGGCCAGCAAGCAACTCGGCTTACCCCATGAGGACGCACCCGGCCTGCTCGCCGCCACCGACTATATCCGCGAACTGCGCCAGGCCGATGACCTGAGCCAACTGCCCCTGGCCGACCGCTGCATCGTGCTCGGCGCCGGCAATACCGCCATCGACATGGCTGTGCAAATGGCCCGGCTCGGTGCCCGTGATGTGAACCTCGTCTACCGCCGTGGCCTGGCCGACATGGGCGCCACCCACCATGAGCAGGACATCGCCAAGGCCAATCAGGTGCGCCTGCTGACCTGGGCCCAACCCGAAGCAGTCCTGCTCGACGACCAGGGCCACGTACGCGGCATGCGCTTCTCCCGCACCCGCCTGGAAAACGGCCGCCTGCAATCCACCGGAGAAACCTTCGAACTGGCCGCCGATGCCATCTTCAAGGCCATCGGCCAGGGCTTCGACAACGACGCCTTGCACGATCCCCTGGCGCAACAACTGCATCGCGTCGGCGAGCGTATTTTCGTCGACGAACAGCTGCGCACCAGCATCCCCGGGGTCTACGCCGGCGGTGACTGCGTCAGCCTCGGCCAGGACCTCACCGTGCAGGCGGTGCAACACGGCAAGCTGGCCGCCGAAGCCATGCACGCCCAACTCATGCTGAATGTGGAGGCTGCGTAATGGCCGATCTCTCGATTGTGTTTGCCGGTATCAAGGCCCCCAACCCGTTCTGGCTGGCCTCCGCGCCGCCCACCGACAAAGCCTACAACGTGGTCCGCGCATTTGAAGCGGGCTGGGGCGGCGTGGTGTGGAAGACCCTGGGTGAAGACCCGGCGGCGGTCAATGTGTCATCGCGCTACTCGGCGCACTACGGCGCCAACCGTGAAGTGCTGGGCATCAACAATATCGAACTGATCACCGACCGCTCCCTGGAGATCAACCTGCGGGAAATCACCCAGGTCAAAAAAGACTGGCCCGACCGCGCGCTGATCGTGTCGCTGATGGTGCCCTGCGTAGAGGAGTCCTGGAAAAACATCCTGCCCCTGGTGGAAGCCACCGGCTGCGACGGTATCGAGCTGAACTTCGGCTGCCCCCACGGCATGCCCGAACGCGGCATGGGCGCGGCGGTGGGCCAGGTGCCGGAATACGTGGAACAGGTGACGCGCTGGTGCAAGACCTATTGCTCGCTGCCGGTGATCGTCAAGCTCACGCCGAATATCACCGACATCCGCGTGGCGGCGCGGGCGGCGTATCGCGGCGGTGCGGACGCGGTGTCGCTGATCAACACCATCAACTCCATCACCAGCGTGGACCTGGAACGCATGGTCGCCCTGCCGATGGTCGGCACCCAGAGCACCCACGGCGGTTACTGCGGCTCGGCGGTCAAGCCGATTGCCCTGAACATGGTTGCCGAAATCGCCCGTGACCCGCAAACCCAAGGCCTACCGATCTGCGGGATCGGCGGCATCGGCAACTGGCGCGACGCCGCGGAATTCGTCGCCCTCGGTTGCGGCGCGGTGCAGGTGTGCACGGCGGCGATGCTGCATGGTTTTCGCATCGTGGAAGAGATGAAGGATGGGCTGTCGCGGTGGATGGACAGCCAGGGCTACACCAGCCTGCAAGAATTTTCCGGGCGTGCGGTGGGCAACACCACGGACTGGAAGTACCTGGACATCAACTACCAGGTGATCGCCAGGATCGACCAGGCGGCGTGCATTGGCTGTGGGCGTTGCCATATTGCCTGTGAGGACACCTCGCACCAGGCCATCGCCAGTCTGAAACAGGCGGACGGCACGCATAAATACGAAGTGATCGATGACGAGTGCGTGGGCTGCAACCTGTGCCAGATCACCTGCCCGGTGGCGGATTGCATCGAGATGGTACCGATCGACACGGGCAAGCCGTTTTTGAATTGGACGCAGGATCCGAGGAATCCCTATCGAGAGGCGGTGTAGTCCTTCAGGCCACTATCGGGGGCCCCCTCCCACACCACACATCAAATGTGGGAGGGGCTTGCCCCCGATGAGGCCCTAAGCCCCACCACAGTACTCAAGGCTCCAACCCAATCCCACGCAAAATCACACTGGTCACCGTCTGGATCGCCTTCTCGAACTGCATATCCGACAACGGCTGGTGATCATTCAAAATCTTCACCTGGTGATCAAAATCGGCATAGTGCTGGGTCGACGCCCAGATCATGTACAGCAGGCTCGACGGCTCCACCGGCAGGATGCGTTTGTCTTCCACCCACTGGCGAATTTTCGCTTCCTTCATCTTGGCCCAGTCGTACAGGCTCTCATCCAGGGCCTCACCGAGTGTGGGCGCACCGTGGATGATCTCGTTGGCCCAGACCTTGGAACCATAAGGCCGCGTGCGCGAGCGTTGCATCTTGGCGCGGATGTAACTGCTGAGCACCACCCGAGGGTCATCGAAGGTCTCGAAGCTGAGGGCGTCCTGCTTCCACACTTCCAGCAGGTCGAACAGCACCGCGCTGTACAGCTCGCTCTTGGTGGTGAAGTAGTAATGCAGGTTGGAGCGCGGCAGTTGCACTTCTTCGGCGATATCGGCCATGGCGGTGCTGCCGTAGCCCTTTTCGGCGAAGATTTTCTCCGCCGCCAGCAGGATTTTCTCGACGTTGACCCGGCGAATTCCGCTCTTGTGATTGCCCATAAGGGCTCCCTGACAAAGACATGCCCCAAAGACTACCACCGCTCTAGATCGGGGCGACAGGCGCAGTCGAAACTTCGTACACTGCCCGCTCCTAACCATTGATGGGTATTGCACAATGTTGATCAAGAAAACCCTGACCACTGTCGCCCTGCTCGCCTCCCTGCTGGGTGCCTCCGCAGCATTTGCCCATGCTCATCTCAAAAGCGCCACGCCTGCGGCGGACAGCAGCGTCACCGCGCCCCAAGACCTGCGCCTGACCTTCAGCGAAGGCGTCGAAGCCACCTTCACCAAGGTGTCCCTGAGCAAGGACGGCATCGAAATCGCCATCAAAGGCCTGGAAACCCCGGACGCCGACAAGAAAACCCTGGTGGTGACACCGGCCGCCCCACTTGCGGCGGGCACCTACAAGGTGGTGTGGAATGCGGTGTCGGTGGACACCCACAAGAGCAGCGGTGAATACAGCTTCAAGGTCGGCCAATAACCCATGGCAACGCTGCTGGTGCTGTGCCGGTTCGTGCATTTCATCGTCGTGCTGTTGATGTTCGGGGCCTGTGTATTCAGGCCCTGGCTTCTCGGCGCTGCAGCGCAGCCCATGCTCGACCGGCAATTGCTGCGCATCACCCGTGGGCTGGCATGGACGGCCCTCGCGTCGGGGCTGATCTGGCTGGGGTTGATTACCGCCAGCATGGCCGGTTCATGGCCGGCGGCACTGGAACTGTCGACCGTGCAGTTGGTGCTGGGCAAGACCTTTTTTGGCCAGGTGTGGACCTGGCACCTGATCGTCAATGGCTTGCTGGTCATCGCCCTGATAACCCCGTGGAAAACCCCGCGCCTGCCATTGCTCACACTGCTGCTGATGACCCTCGCCCCGGTCGGCCATGGCGCCATGCTCGACGGGCTGAGCGGGCAGTTGTTGATCCTCAACCAGGTGGTGCACCTGATATGCGTCGGCGCATGGCTGGGTGGGTTACTGCTGCTGGTATTGATCCTCAGGCAGCCACACCGTGTTCAACTGGCGCCTGTCCTGCGTCGTTTCAGCGGCGTGGGTTATGGCCTGGTCAGCGGCTTGCTGGTGACCGGCCTGATCAATGTGCGCGTACTTACCGGGCAGCTGTGGCCCACGCCGTTGTTCAGTGGTTTTGCCCTGATTCTGTTGATCAAGGTGATGCTGGTACTGGGCATGTTGGCGCTGGCACTGTTGAACCGGTTGCGCCTGGATAACGGCGAACAGCGGCTGGGCAGCTTGAAGGCCAGCGTAATGCTGGAATGGCTGCTCGGTGTTTGTGCAGTCGCGGCCGTTTCACTCCTTGGCACTTTGCCGCCGATGGTCCTGGCGGGCTGAATGTGGAAGGGGCAAGTCGAATCGTCGCATCGCCCCTCCCACATTGACCCTGTGCGCTCTGGATCAACCCACACCTAGTCATCGTATAACTTCTGCTTGACACCCCACGAAAACCCCGCAAATATCCGCCCTAATGTTGTACGACGACGTATAACAAATAATAAAAACAACAAATGAAAGGGAGCGTCACTGTGAGTCCATTCGCCCGCAATTCGTCCGTGCGTCTCAGTGTTATCGGCCTGTTTACCCTGCCCCTCCTCGCCCATGCCGACGCTTTCGTCGATGATGCCAAGGCCACGCTCAACCTGCGCAACGCCTACTTCAACCGCAACTTCACCAACCCGAGCAACCCCCAGGGCAAGGCCGAAGAGTGGACGCAGAGTTTTATTCTCGACGCCAAGTCCGGCTTCACCCAGGGCACCGTGGGGTTCGGCATGGATGTGCTGGGGCTGTATTCCCAGAAGCTCGATGGCGGCAAAGGCACCGGCGGTACCCAACTGTTGCCGATCCACGACGACGGCCGTCCCGCCGACAACTTCGGGCGCCTGGGCGTGGCGCTGAAAACCAGGCTGTCGAAGACCGAATTGAAGGTCGGCGAGTGGATGCCGGTGCTGCCGATCCTGCGCTCCGACGATGGCCGCTCGCTGCCCCAGACCTTTCGCGGCGGCCAGGTGACGTCCAGCGAAATCGCCGGCCTGACCCTCTACGGCGGCCAGTTTCGCGGCAACAGCCCGCGCAACGACGCGAGCATGGAAAACATGTTCATGAACGGCAAAGCCGCGTTCACCTCCGATCGTTTCAACTTCGGCGGCGGCGAATACACCTTCAACGACAAGCGCACCCAGGTCGGCGTGTGGTACGCCGAGCTGGCCGATATCTACCAGCAGCAGTACTTCAACCTGACCCACAGCCAGCCCGTGGGCGACTGGACCCTGGGGGCCAACCTCGGTTTCTTCAGCGGCAAGGAAGACGGCAGCGCCCTGGCCGGCGACCTCGACAACAAGACCGTGTTCGCCCTGCTCTCGGCCAAATACGGCGGCAACACCTTCTATGTGGGCCTGCAAAAACTCACCGGCGACAGCGTGTGGATGCGCGTCAACGGCACCAGTGGCGGCACCCTGGCCAACGACAGCTACAACGCCAGCTACGACAACGCCAAGGAAAAATCCTGGCAGGTGCGGCATGACTTCAACTTCGTGGTACTCGGCGTGCCGGGGCTGACCCTGATGAACCGCTATATCAGCGGCAGTAACGTACATACCGGGGCGATCACCGATGGCAAGGAATGGGGGCGCGAATCGGAACTGGCCTACACCGTGCAGAGCGGTGCGTTGAAGAACCTCAACGTTAAGTGGCGGAATTCCACCATGCGTCGGGATTTCAGCACCAACGAGTTCGACGAAAACCGGATCTTTATCAGCTATCCAATCTCCCTGCTGTAGAACCTAGTCTCCCAGCCCCAGAAAATCCCCTGTGGGAGGGGGCTTGCTCCCGATGGCGGTGGGTCAGTAACAGATGCATTCACTGGCACGCCCTCATCGAGGGCAAGCCCCCTCCCACATTTGAATCTCACTCGTCTGGAAGAACGTTGACAACCTGGGGGATCCCTAACAATACTTCGGCATAGTCATACGACAACCTACAACAAAAATTTGGAATCCCCATGACCACGACCACCCCCGCTCCCTTCAACCGCCTGCTGCTCACCGGTGCCGCCGGCGGCCTCGGCAAAGTCCTGCGCGAACGCCTGCGTCCCTACACCCAGGTGCTGCGCCTGTCGGACATCGCCAGCATGGCCCCGCCGGTGGATGCCTCGGAAGAAGTCCAGCCCTGCGACCTCGCCGACAAACAAGCGGTGCACCACCTGGTGGAAGGCGTCGACGCCATCCTGCACTTCGGCGGTGTATCGGTGGAGCGTCCGTTTGAAGAAATCCTCGGCGCCAATATCAGCGGCACCTTCCATATCTACGAAGCCGCGCGCCGCCACGGGGTAAAGCGCGTGATCTTTGCCAGCTCCAACCATGTGATCGGTTTCTACAAGCAGACCGAAACCATCGACGCCCATTCCCCACGCCGCCCCGACAGTTACTACGGGCTGTCCAAGTCCTACGGCGAAGACATGGCGAGTTTCTACTTCGACCGCTACGGCATCGAGACCGTGAGCATCCGTATCGGCTCCTCGTTCCCGGAACCGCAGAACCGCCGGATGATGCACACCTGGCTGAGCTTCGACGACCTGACCCAACTGCTCGAACGCGCGCTGTATACGCCGAACGTCGGCCACACCGTGGTCTACGGCATGTCGGATAACCTCGACACCTGGTGGGACAACCGCTACGCCGCGCACCTGGGCTACGCCCCGAAAGACAGCTCCGAAGTCTTCCGTGCCCAAGTCGAAGCCCAGCCAACGGTGGCCGCCGATGACCCCGCCAAGGTCTATCAGGGTGGCGCGTTCTGCGCCGCCGGGCCGTTCGGTGACTGAGTTCACACCAACCCAAGGGAATGAGTGGCCATGACTGCTGAATTGATCGTCGACGCCCGCAATGCCGTGGGCGAATGCCCGGTGTGGGTGCCCGAGGAAAACGCCCTGTACTGGGTGGATATCCCCAACGGCGGCCTGCAAAAATGGAGCGCCGCCAGCGGCCACGTTGCCGCCTGGAAAGCCCCGCAGATGCTCGCCTGCATTGCCCGCACCACGGCGGGCAACTGGGTCGCCGGGATGGAAACCGGCTTCTTCCAACTCACACCGCACAACGACGCCAGCCTCGATACCACGCCGTTGGCCAGTGTCGAGCATCCACGCCCGGACATGCGCCTGAACGACGGCCGTTGCGACCGCCAGGGCCGTTTCTGGGCCGGCAGCATGGTGCTGAACATGGGCGCGAATGCGGCCGAAGGTATCCTCTATCGCTATGCATCGGGTTCAGCCCCCCACGCCCAGCTGGACGGTTTTATCACCCTCAACGGCCTGGCCTTCAGCCCCGATGGCCGCACGATGTATGCCTCGGATTCGCACCCGCTGGTGCAGCAGATCTGGGCCTTCGACTACGACATCGACACCGGCACGCCGTCCAACCGTCGCGTGTTCGTCGACATGCACAACTTCCTCGGCCGCCCCGATGGCGCTGCGGTGGACGCCGATGGCTGCTACTGGATCTGCGCCAACGACGCCGGCCTGATCCACCGCTTCACCCCCGACGGGCGCCTGGACCGCTCCCTCACCGTACCGGTGAAAAAACCCACCATGTGCGCCTTCGGCGGCAGCCGCCTGGACACCCTGTTTGTCACCTCGATCCGTGACGACCAGAGTGCCCAGTCAGTGTCCGGTGGCGTGTTCGCCCTCAACCCCGGTGTCACCGGATTGCCGGAGCCCCGCTTCATCCTCTAGCTGCATCGCTGTGCCTTGAATACAACAATAACAACACAGGAGTGACCTCCCATGGACTTCAAACGCACCTTGCTCGCCGCCGCAGTCTTTACCCTCAGCAGCGCCGCCCACGCGCTGGAAATCAAATTCGCCGACATCCACCCCGCCGGCTACCCCACCGTCGTCGCCGAAGAAAACATGGGCAAGGCCCTGACCAAGGAAAGCAACGGCGAACTGACCTTCAAGTACTTCCCCGGCGGCGTATTGGGCTCCGAGAAGGAAGTGGTCGAACAGGCCCAGGTCGGCGCCGTGCAGATGACCCGCGTCAGCCTCGGCATCGTCGGGCCGGTAGTACCGGACGTGAACGTGTTCAACCTACCGTTCGTGTTCCGCGACCAGGCGCATATGCGCAAGGTCATCGATGGCGAGATCGGCGATGAGATCCTCGCCAAGATCACCGACTCCGAGTTCGGCCTGGTGGCCCTGGCCTGGATGGACGGCGGCACACGCAACCTCTACACCAAGAAGCCGGTGCGCAGGATCGAAGACCTCAAGGGCATGAAGATCCGCGTGCAAGGCAACCCGCTGTTCATCGATGCCTTCAACGCGATGGGCGCCAACGGCATTGCCATGGACACCGGCGAGATCTTCAGCGCCTTGCAGACGGGGGTGATCGACGGCGCGGAGAACAACCCGCCGACCTTGCTGGAACACAATCACTTCCAGAATGCCAAGTACTACACCCTCACCGAGCACCTGATCCTGCCCGAGCCCATCGTGATGTCGAAAATCACCTGGAACAAGCTCACCCCGGCGCAACAGGTCATGGTCAAAAACGCCGCCAAGGCCGCCCAGGCCGATGAGCGCGCGCTGTGGGACGCCAAGTCCGCCAGCAGTGAGGAAAAACTCAAAAAGGCCGGCGTCGAGTTCATCACCGTCGACAAAAAGCCCTTCTATGACGCCACCGCAGCGGTTCGCGCCAAGTACGGCGCGCCTTACGCCGACATCATCGCGCGCATCGACGCCGTTCAATAACCTCTCCTGCCTCTCGCAAAAGGCCCGGCGCGGTCTGCACCGCCGCGCCCGGTTACGGTGAACGCCATGAAGAATCTACTGCTGCGCATCAACGACCGCATCTACATGACCTGCATCTGGGTCGCCGGCCTTTCGGTTCTCGGCGTCGCGCTGATCATTCCCTGGGGCATCTTCGCCCGCTACGTCCTCGGCACCGGCTCCAGTTGGCCGGAGCCCACCGCCATCCTGCTGATGCTGGTGTTCACCTTTATCGGTGCCGCCGCCAGCTACCGCGCCGGCGCGCATATGTCGGTGGCCATGGTCACGGACCGCCTGCCGCCCGCCCAGCGCCGCATCGTCGGCATCCTGTCGCAACTGTTGATGGGCACCATCTGCCTGTTCATGGCGATCTGGGGCACCAAGCTGTGCCTGTCCACCTGGAACCAGTTCATGAGCGCCATCCCGACCCTGCGCGTGGGCATCACCTATATGCCGATCCCGATTGGCGGGCTGCTGACCCTGATCTTCGTGGTGGAAAAACTCCTGCTCGGTGACCAGAGCAACCGGCGCGTGGTGCGCTTCGACCTGGTGGAAGAAAGCGAAGGGGCTGCCTGATATGGACGCATTGATTCTGCTGGGCAGCTTTATCGCCTTGATCCTGATCGGCATGCCGGTGGCCTACGCCCTGGGCTTGTCGGCGCTGATTGGCGCATGGTGGATCGACATCCCGTTCCAGGCGCTGATGATTCAGGTCGCAGGCGGGGTGAACAAGTTTTCGCTGATGGCGATACCGTTCTTCGTGCTGGCGGGGGCGATCATGGCCGAGGGCGGCATGTCGCGCCGGCTGGTGGCGTTTGCCGGGGTGCTGGTGGGGTTTGTGCGCGGTGGCCTGTCGCTGGTGAACATCATGGCCTCGACGTTCTTTGGCGCCATCTCCGGCTCGTCGGTGGCCGACACCGCCTCGGTGGGCTCGGTGCTGATCCCGGAAATGGAGCGCCGTGGCTACCCACGGGAATTTGCCACCGCCGTCACCGTCAGCGGTTCGGTGCAGGCGCTGCTGACCCCGCCCAGCCATAACTCGGTGCTCTACTCCCTGGCGGCGGGCGGCACGGTGTCCATCGCCTCGCTGTTCATGGCCGGCGTGGTGCCCGGCTTGCTGATGAGCGCGTGCCTGATGGTGCTGTGCCTGATCTTCGCGAAAAAACGCAACTACCCCAAGGGCGAAGTGATCCCGCTCAAGCAGGCGCTGAAAATCTGCGCCGACGCGCTCTGGGGCCTGATGGCCATGGTGATCATCCTCGGCGGCATCCTCTCGGGCATCTTCACCGCCACCGAGTCCGCCGCGATTGCCGTGTTGTGGGCATTCTTCGTGACCATGTTCATCTACCGCGACTACAAGTGGAGCGAGCTGCCCAAGCTGATGCACCGCACGGTGCGCACCATTTCCATCGTGATGATCCTGATCGCCTTCGCGGCCAGCTTCGGCTACATCATGACCCTGATGCAGATCCCGGCGAAGATCACCACGCTGTTCCTGACCCTGTCGGACAACCGCTACGTGATCCTGATGTGCATCAACGCCATGCTGCTATTGCTCGGCACAGTGATGGACATGGCGCCGCTGATCCTGATCCTCACGCCCATCCTGCTGCCGGTAATCCTCGGTATCGGCGTCGACCCGGTGCACTTCGGCATGATCATGCTGGTCAACCTCGGCATTGGCTTGATTACGCCGCCGGTGGGCGCGGTGCTGTTCGTGGGCGCGGCGGTGGGCAAGGTGAGTATCGAGAAGACCGTGAAGGCGCTACTGCCGTTTTATGCCGTGCTGTTCCTGGTGCTGATGGCGGTGACGTACATTCCGGCGCTGTCGTTGTGGCTGCCGAGCGTGGTGCTGTGATGATCGAACTCGAAGATAACCTGACCCACCTCACCGTGAATCCGGCCGTGGGCGGCAGCCTCGTCAACTGGACGGTGCGCGCCACCGGCCAGCCGTTGTTGCGCCATAACGATGAGCAGGCGATCCATACCGGTTTGCCGGGCAAGCTGGGGTGCTATCCATTGGTGCCCTGGTCCAACCGCATTGCCCACGGCGGTTTCGACAACCCCGACGGCTGGCTCCCGCTCACGCCCAACAGCCTCACCGATCCGCTGCCGATCCATGGCTCGGCCTGGCAACAGGCGTGGCAGGTGGTCAGCCACACGGCGGATGAAGTGGTGCTGGAGGTACTGTGCGAGACGCCGTTTGCCTATCGCGCCGAGCAGCGGATTCGCTTGAGCGATGGGATGCTGAGTATCGAGCTACGGGTGACGCACCTGGCCGAAACAGCCGCATGGCATGGCGTGGGCTTGCATCCTTACTTTCCGCGCCGGCCGGGTACCCGGTTGCAGGCCAGGGCCGCACAGGTGTGGATGAGTGACGCATCCAAGCTGCCGACGGGGTTGGCGCCGGTGCCGGGCGAGTGGGATTTCCAGGCATTGAAACCTCTGCCCGAAGGCCTGGTGGACAATGGCTTCTGCCAGTGGGATGGCTATTGCCGGATCGAACAGCCGGACCTGGGCTATACACTGGAATGCCAGGCCAGCGGCGCCGATTACTTCCTGCTGTACTGCCCGCCGGGGCTGGGGTTCTTTTGCATCGAGCCGGTGAGCCATCCGGTGAATGCTCATCACCTGGCGGGACGGCCGGGCCTGAAACTGCTGGAACACAATCAATCGGTCCAGCTCAATTTCAACCTGAAATACATTCAACATGTGGGAGGGGGCTTGCCCCCGATGGCGGCCTGACAGCCGACCAGGATGTTGGCGTGGAATGAGTACATATCCGTTGCCGCGGTAACGGCCACTTAGGGTTTCGCTCTTACAGCGACTCACTTTTGAACAGCGCAAAAGTAAGCAAAACGCTTCGCCCCACCACTCGGCACCTCGCCCAGGCTCGGTGTGCCCGTAATCCGAGAGTGATGTCAGGGTGGAGAGTTTTTCAGCCGCCCAGCCGTGTCGATACTCACCACAACCGACAACCCCGGCCGCAACCGTTCGCTCTCAGCCTGATCCGGGTCCACCGTAATCCTGACCGGCACGCGCTGGGCAATCTTCACAAAGTTGCCCGTCGCGTTGTCCGCCTGCAACAGGCTGAACTCCGAGCCCGTGGCTGGGGAGATATGCTGCACCGTGCCGTGAAACCTGCGGTGGTTGAGCGCATCCACGGTGAAGGTCACCGGCTGGCCGACCTGCACATTGTCCATCTGGGTTTCCTTCATGTTGGCGATCACCCACAGCTGCTTCGGCACCAGCGCCATCAACTGCGCGCCGGAGTTGACGTAGGCCCCCAGGCGCACGCCAATCTGCCCCAGCTGCCCGTCACGGGGCGCCGTAATGCGGGTGTTGGACAGGTCGATCCGCGCCAGCTCCACCGCTGCCTCGGCACTGGCCACCGCCGCTTCCAGGGAGCCGCGATTGACGATCACTGTCTGCAAATCCTGCCGCGCAATTTCCAGGCTGGCCTGGGCCTGGGCCACCGCCGCGATGGTCTGGGCATTGGCGGCGCGGGTCACGTCCAGCTCGCGCTTGGACACCGAACCGTCGCTGATCAGCGCTTCGTTGCGGCGCAGGTCGGCGGTGCTTTTGCGCGCCTGGGCCTGGCTGTCCACCAGTGCGGCCTGGCGCAGCTTGATCGTCGCTTCGGCACTGTTGCGTTGCTGCACCACATTGGCCAGCGCGGCCTTCTGCACCGCCAGTTGCGCCAGGGCCTGGTCGAGGCGCTGCTTGTAGATGCGGTCATCCAGGCGCACCAGCAGGTCGCCGGCCTTGACGTACTGGAAGTCCTGCACCGGCACCTCGAACACATAGCCGCTGAGCTGCGGGCCGATGATGGTCACCTGGCCGCGCACCAGGGCGTTCTCGGTGGTTTCCACCGCGCTGCTGAACGGCGGCAATTGCCAGGCATACAGCACGATCAGCACGCCGACGATGGCAATCGCGGCAAAGCCCAGGGACGAGAGAATGCGCACGCGCAATGAGCGCGGCTCGGTGACCGTGGCGCCGGGCGGCGTGGTGCCTTCCGGGGTGGCGGCGATGGCGTTGGTGGTCGTGGTGGTCGGTTCGGTCATGAAGTAGCGCCGCTGGGTTGAACGGGAGTGGCTGTTTTAGTGGTGCTCATCAGCCACAGACTGCGGATAAAGATCCAGATCATGGTCAGGATCGCGACAATCGCGATCAGCATGAACACATCGTTGTAGGCCATGACATTGGCCTCGCGGGTCGCCGCCGTGGCCAGGCTGCGGATGCCCATGAGGTTCCGCAGTTCCGGGTCGGCGACGATACCGCCATAGGCCGAGCCGCCGCTCTGCACCCGCGCGGCCACACGCGGGTCGAGCAGCGTCAGATGCTCGACGATCATGCTGGAATGATACTTCTCGCGCACGATCTGGAAGGTCCCGAGCAAAGCCGCGCCGATCAGGCCGCCGAGGTTCTGGCAGATCCCGAACATCACCGAAAAGCTCACCAGGTTACGCGGGTTGGCCAGCACGTTTTTGGTCCCCAGCACCATGGTCGGCCCTAGGAAGAAGGTGCCACCGAAGCCTAGCAGGAACTGGCTGATGTACAGGTTCTGCGGACGCGTGAGGTTGCTGGAGAAACTGTCCATCACCGAGCCGGTGGCCATCAGCGCCAGGGAAATCACCAGCGGCATCAGCAGGTGCGCCGGGTTGATCGTCAGCGCACTGACCGCCAGCCCGCTGATCGCGCCGGCCAGCATCACTACGTACAGCGTATGCATCTGCTGGTAGCTCATGTTCAGCATCTGCATGAACCCCACCGCACCGGTGGACTGCTCGGACAGCACCATGCGAATCAGGATCACCGCCAACGCCAGGCGGATCATGGTGCCGCTGCCCAGCCAGCGGGTCATCAGCATCGGGTTGGCGCGGTTATGCTCGATGGCCAGGCCGGCCATGATCAGCACCAGGGAACAGGCCGAGGCCACGCCGATCCACGGCGCTTCCAGCCACCAGTCGATACGCCCCAGGGACAGCACCGCACAGAGCAAAGCGACACCGCTGGCGAGAATGGCGAAGGTGACAAAGTCGAGTTTTTCAAAGGTCTTGAAGCGGTCGCCGGGGGGCAGTTTGAGCAGGAATACACAACCCAGGCAGATCAGTGCCAGGCCCAGTTCGAACAGGTACAACCCGCGCCATTCGGCGATCTGCAGCAGGTCTTCGGAGAACAGTCGCGCCAGCGGCAACGCCAACTGCGCCGTGCCCAGCCCCAGCACCAGGGATTTCAACCGCCACTTGGCCGGGAACGCCTGGATCATGTAGTACAAGCCCAACGAACTCAGCGCCGCACCCACCATGCCATGGGCCGCCCGTACGGCGATGGCCGAGTTGAGGTCGTTGACGAACAAGTGGCCGAAGGTCACCAGCGCATACAGCACCAGGAACACCTCGGTAAACGCGCGTAGGCCGAATTGCTGGCGGAACTTCACCAGCAGCAGGTTCATGCACACGTTGGTCATCACATAGGCGGCGGGCAGCCAGGCCATTTCCGCGGTGGTCGCACCGAGGGCGCCTTGCAGGTATTGCAGGTTGGCGATGACCAACGCGTTGCCCAGGCCACCGGTGATTGCCACCAGCACGCCGACCATCGCAAACAGCCAGCGCTTGTGCGTCGGATGCAACGGCGTCGACGGCGAGCCCGGCAGGCTCGGGCGCTCGTGGGGTTCCCAGGGGCGGGGGGTGTATTTGTCCATTCGATGACCTAGATGAGCCGACGGGGGACGTCGGTAAAACCACTACTCAGAGTAGTAAACCTGAGCGGGGTTCATCTTGCCATCTTGGGTGCATCGTTCAGCGCCTATTCAGTCACTCCTACAGCGCTTTCTTTAGTTAGTCGAGGGCAATGCTGCGATGATCTCGGCGCGGCAGGTTTCCAGTATTTCATCCGCGAGCGGCGAGTCATCCGGACACGCCCGCGACAGCATGACCGCACCGATTGCATGGGCCAGCAGGTCGATCATCTTCGCGCGTGCCTCTTGCCTGGTGACATCCACCGCCTGCGCGTACTTGTCCCCAAGGGCTGCAAGCGTATTTTCAACGCCACTGGCAAAGGTCGCCTTCAGATCACCGGGCTGGCGGGCGGCGTCACCGCACAGGGCTGCCAGGGTACACCCCGCTGCCCTGCCGTCGCGGTGATCCCTGGACACGTACAGGTCGACAAATCCCGGCACGTCGAGATCGCAGGTACTCGACAGGGATTTGGCCAGGCTGTTTTCGGCCGCTTCGGCCATCAGATCGGCCTTGGAACCAAAGTGTTTGTAGAAGCCTCCCTGGGTAAAACCCGCGGTAGCCATAAGCTCTGCCACACCCACACCGTCATAGCCACGCTCACGAAACAGCTCTGACGCCGTCTCCACAATATGAGCTCGGTTGGCGAGTGATTGCGTCTTGGTGATCTTCATTTCGCGCCCCTGCGACTCCTGAACAATGGCCTGATCATACTCTGATGTCGTTCATAATCAAAACCATTGACAGCTTTGATTATGATCGACATCATAAAACCACCCGCACCTATCCCTGCGGCTGTGTGGCGCCGATCGCCGTACCTGATCATCCTGAACACTCAAGAGCATCCATTTATGAGCACTCCCGAAACCGTACTGATCACTGGCGCCTCCACAGGCATTGGCGCGACCTACGCCGAGCGTTTTGCCCAACGTGGACACAACCTGGTGCTGGTTGCCCGCGATAAAGGCCGACTGGACGCACTGGCCTCGCAGCTGCGTGAGAAACACGCGGTGTCCATTGACGTGATCCAGGCCGACCTGACTCAAACCGGTGACCTGGCCCGCGTCGAAGCACGCCTGCGTGACGACGCCAGTATCGGCATCCTGGTGAACAACGCGGGCGCCGCCCTCTCCGGCAGCTTCATCGAGCAATCCATCGACAGCGTTACCAACCTGGTCGCGCTCAACACCACCGCCCTGGTACGACTCGCCAGCGCCATCGCGCCACGCCTGGTACATGCCGGTAACGGCGCGATTATCAACATTGGCTCGGTGGTGGGGCTGGCACCGGAATTCGGCATGAGCGTCTACGGTGCAACCAAGGCGTTCGTGCTGTTTCTATCCCAAGGGCTGAGCCTCGAACTCTCGCCCAAAGGCGTCTACGTGCAAGCCGTTCTTCCAGCCGCCACCCGCACGGAAATCTGGGATCGCGCAGGCATCGACATCAATACCCTGAGCGAAATCATGAGCGTGGACGAGTTGGTCGATGCTGCGCTGGTCGGTTTTGATCGTCGCGAGCCGGTGACCATTCCGCCCTTGCAAGACGCCGCCCGCTGGGATGCCCTGCAAGCCGCCCGCCAGGGTTTGCTGTCAGAGATTCGCCAGTCGGTCGTCGCCGAGCGCTATCAAGCCAAGGCGTGATTGTCACGTATAGCCATGGGAACTGAACGATGAAAGCCTTCCTGATCGACCGTTACGGCAAGCATCAAGGACGCCTTGCCGAGGTACCGGACCCGGAACCGGGCATCCACGACGTACTGGTCAAGGTACATGCCAGCAGCGTCAACCAGCTGGATTCGAAGATCAGCAAGGGTGAATTCAAACTGATCCTGCCCTACACATTCCCGCTGATCATGGGCAACGACCTGGCCGGCGTCGTCGTTCGCGTAGGGTCAGGCGTGCGCACCTTCAAGCCCGGTGACGAGGTCTACGCGCGCCCGCCCGACGCGCGCATCGGTGGCTTTGCCGAGCTGATCGCGATTGAGGAAAGTGCCCTCGCACTGAAGCCCAACAACACCAGCATGGAACAAGCCGCCGCCCTGCCCCTGGTGGCACTGACCGCCTGGCAGGTGCTGGTTGAAACAGCCCGCGTGAAGAAGGGGCAAAAAGTCTTTATCCAGGCGGGCTCCGGTGGTGTCGGCAGCATTGCCATCCAGCTGGCAAAACACCTGGGGGCTTTCGTTGCCACCACGACCAGCACCCCCAACGTGGAGTGGGTCAAGGCGTTGGGAGCGGACGTGGTGATCGACTATACGCAGCAGAACGTCGAAAACGTGTTGCGTGACTACGACGTCGTCTTGAACAGCCTCGGCCCTGCCGAACTGGAAAAATCCCTGCGCATTCTCAAGCCGGGTGGGCAGCTCATCTCCATCTCGGGACCACCGACCGCCGAGTTCGCACGCGAGCAAAAGCTGTCCTGGGGACTGGGCTGGATCATGCGCCTGTTAAGCAGCGGCATACGCAGAAAAGCCCGCAGGCAGGGCGTCGACTATGGGTTCGTGTTCATGCGTGCGAGCGGTGCGCAGTTGCAGAAAATCACCGCGCTCGTCGAGTCCGGCGCCATCACACCGGTGATCGACCGAACCTTCCCTCTCGAGGCAACGGCTGAGGCCTTGAGCTACGTCGAACGGGGCAGAGCCAAGGGCAAGGTGGTGATCAAGGTCCTATGACTAAGCCCACCCAACGCTCAAGCTGATGGCGATGCAGACTTGTCCCGCGTGAGGGTGCGAAGCGCCCCCAATGAAGGACGAATGGGGTGTACCCGATATTGCGCAGTGGCTGGTTTTGGGGCTGCCGAGCAGCCCAGCGCGGGACAAGCCCGCTCACCACATCCACAATGGATCTCATGGGCATCCACAAGCGCATTTCAAATCAGATCCAACCGAGCCAGCTCCAGTAAGTCGCCGCAAACACCAACATCAACCCATACCCGATCAACGTCACCAGAATCCCCACCTTGGCAAACTGCCGCGCCGTAAACGTCCCGGTCCCCAGGCACACCATGTTCTGCGGCGCATTGATCGGCAGGATAAACCCGTAGCTCATCACAAACCCCAACAGCATGGTCATGCCCAAGCGGTTGAACTCCCCCGGCAAGGTCTGCAGCACCGCAATCAATATCGGCAACAACGCCGAGGTCAGTGCCGTGGCGCTGGCAAAGCCCAGGTGGATCACAATCAGAAACGCCCCAAGGATCGCAAACACCCCCAACGGCCCGACCTGATCCAGGCCGGTGTGCGTCACCACCTGGGACCCCAGCCATTGCCCGGCCTGGGTGGTCAGCAATGCGGTACCGAGGCTGATGCCCACGCCAAACACGATCACCGTGCCCCACGGAATGCGCGATTGCACATCTTTCCAAGTCATCACCCCGATGCCCGGCAGCAGCAGGAACACCAGCCCGGCGTAGGTGGTCGAGGTGGTGTCGAACGGGTGCAGGCGCCCTTCCGTGGCCCATGCCAACAGCAGCAGCACCGACACCGTCAGCAAACGTTTCTGCGGGCCGGTCATCGGGCCGATGTCCACCAGGGACTGGGCCACGGCCTCCTTGCCACCGGGGATGCTGTCGGTTTCCGGCGGCAGCAGCTTGATCACCAGGAACAGCAACACCGCCGACATGATCAGCGCCCACGGCGCGCCGGCGATCAGCCAGTCGATCCACGACACACGCTGGCCGAGCATCTTGTCCATAAAGCCCACGGTCAGCAGGTTTTGCGCGGCGGCCGTCTGGATGCCGACGTTCCAGATGCTGGTGCCCTGGGCCACCACGATCATCAGGCCGGCGGCGATGTTGGAGCGCTTGTCCACGCCAAACGCGGCGACCACGCCCATCATGATCGGCACCACACAGGCACTGCGCGCCGTGGCGCTGGGCACCACGAGGCTGAGCAGGATGGTCACCGCAATCGCCCCGAGCAGAATGCCGCGGGTGCTGGTGCCGACGCGGGTCAGAGTCACCAGGGCGATGCGCCGGTCCAGGCCGGTGTGGGTCATGGCCGCCGCAATGAACAACGCGCCCGCCACCAGCGCCAGTGCCGGGTTGGAAAAACCGGTGAGCGCCATGCTGATGGCCGGGCTGGAGCCGATCAGGTGCGTGGGGTCTTGCAGCGACGGCGCCGTGCCGAGCAAAAACGCCATGAGCGAGGTGATCATGATCGCGCTGGCCTCATAGGACACCGCCTCGGTGATCCACACCACCACGGCAAACGCGAGGATCGCCAGCATGCGCTGCCCGGCCACCGGCAGGTCGGCGGGCAGCGGCAACAGCAGCACGCCGACCATCACCAGTACGCCGATCACCAGGCCCAGGGGCAACTTGAAAGAGGCTGCGGTTGTTGCGGGGGCGTTCATGGCGGGCTCCGTCGGGCTCTGAATCAGGGAAGCAGCATGGGGCAAAGCGCCGCAACAGGTGTTGACGGGTATCAACCCGAGGTCAATAACTGGCTCAACACCGCCCGCAACTTGCCGGGCTTGAGCGGTTTGTTCAGCAACGGCGCGTCCAGCCGGCGCAGCGCGCGGCGGCACTGGTCGGTGCGGTCGGCGGTGATGATCACGGCGGGGATGTTCTGCGCGAAATGCTCGCGCAAGTGCTTGACCACCGCACAGCCCACCACCCCATGGTCGAGGTGGTAGTCGGCGAGGATCAGCTCCGGCGCCCTGCCCTGCAATGCCAGCAACGCCCCGGCCTGGTCGGTGGCGGTAATTACCTCGCAGCCCCACTGCGCCAGCAGCGCACGCATGCTGTCGAGGATGCTCACCTCGTTGTCGATCACCAGCAGGCGCCTTCCCGGCAGCGGGTTGCCCGTGGTCGGTAGCACCGGCAGCTGGCTGATCGCCAGGGGCATCTCTTCGCTGATAGGCACCTCGATACTGAACATCGAGCCGCGCCCCGGCCACGAACGGACTGCCACCGGGTAGCCGAGGATCTCGGCGATGCGCTCGACAATCGCCAGGCCCAGCCCTACGCCTTTGCGGTCCGAGGCACGGCCGACGTCGAGCTGGTTGAATTCAAGGAAGATCGCGTCGAGGCGGTCGGCCGCGATGCCGCGCCCGGTGTCCCACACTTCCAGGCGCAGGCGATCGCCACGTCGGCGCGCGCCGAGCAGGATGCAGCCCTCGTCGGTGTAGCGACAGGCGTTGCTGAGGAAGTTGCGCAGGATCCGCGTCACCAGGCGCAGGTCGGTGCGAATCGCGTAATGTCCGGTACGCGCGCGCAGGTTCAGCCCGGCCGCCAGCGCCACCGACTGGAACTCCGAGACCAGCGGCGCAAACAGCTCATCCAGGCGATACAGCGCCACATCGGGCTTGACCGCCGCCTGGTCGAGCCGCGAAATATCCAGCAGGTCGGTGAGCAAATCCTCGGCGCCTTCCAGGGCCTGGTGCGTACGTTCCACCAGCACCTGTTCGACGCTGGGCAGGTTGCGCTCGCGCAAGGTGGAGATCAGCAGTCGCGCGGCGTTGAGTGGCTGCAACAGGTCATGGCTGGCGGCGGCGAGGTATTTGTCCTTGCTGCGGTTGGCGGCCTCGGCGGCATCGCGGGCATCGCGCAGCTCCTGCTCGACCTGCTCGCGCTGGGCGATCTGCTGTTGCAGGTTGCGGTTGGCTTCCAGCAGTTCATCGGTGCGCGCCGCCACGCGCTGCTCCAATTCATCGTTGAGACGGATATAGCGGTTGCGCTCGGCCTCCAGTTCGTCGAGACGCGCGGTGAGTTCCGGGTAGTGGCTCTTGCGCGCCGAGTGATTGCCCAGGCCCAACAGACCGGCGAGGGCCTGTTGCTGGTCGTCAGAGCGCTTCGCCATACACCACCTCGACATCACGCTGGCTGGACTCGCGCGGGTTGGTGAGGATGCACGGGTCGTGCATCGCATGCTGGGACAGGAACGGAATGTCCGCCACGCGCACGCCATGCAGGCCGAGGGTTTCATGGAAGCCGATGGCGTGCTTCAGCGCAATCAGATGCTCCACCAGCCGCCCGCGAATCTGCCGATGGTTGAGCCCCCGGCAGTCAATGCCAAAGGTCTCGGCAATCACCTTGAAGCGCTCCGGCGCCGAGTTGTAGTTGAACGCCACCACGTGTTCCACCAGGACCGCGTTGCACAAGCCATGGGGCAGGTCGAGAAACCCGCCGAGGCTGTGGGACATGGCATGCACCGCGCCGAGGATCGCATTGGAGAACGCCAACCCTGCCTGCATGCTGCCGAGCATGATCTTCTCGCGCAGGGCAATATCGCCGGGGTTGGCGATCATCTGCACCAGGTTGCCGTTGATCAGGCGCATGGCCTCCAGCGCATGGGGGTCGGTCAGCGGGCCATGACCGGTGGACACGAACGCCTCGATCGCATGCACCAGCGCGTCGATGCCGGTACAGGCGGACAGGAACGGGTCCATGCTCGCCGTGGTTTCCGGGTCGATCAGCGACACATCCGGCACCACCGCCTTGCTGACGATGGAGAACTTCATGCGTTCCTGCTGGTTGGAAATGATCACGAACTGCGAGACATCCGCCGAGGTGCCGGCGGTGGTGGGGATCAGGATCAGCGGCGGGCTCGGCACGCGGATGGTGTCCACGCCTTCGAACTCGAGGATGCAGCGCCCATGGGCGACCACAATGCCGATGGCCTTGCCGCAGTCCATGGGGCTGCCGCCGCCGATGGCCACGATCACGTCGCAATGGTTTTCCCGGTACACCTCGGCACCGAGCATCACTTCCTCGACGCGCGGGTTGGGCGACACGGCGCTGTACAGGCAGTAGTCGATGCCGATGGCCTGCAGGCTGGCTTCCACATCGGCGACCCATCCGGCGGCGATCACACCGGGGTCGCTGACCACCAGGACCTTGCGCGCACCAAAGGTCTTGGCGTAGTTACCGACGTTGTGCCGGCAGCCGGCACCGAAGATGATTTCAGGCGAGACGAATTTACGCAGGAGGCTCAGATTGGGGCTCATTGGAAAGCCTGTTGTTATTATTTTGGGGAGATGCGCTCCACACTAACCCATTCCCAGGCGTTTGCAATCAGACCAAAGGGTCATTCCCCATAGGGCACCGGCCAGCGCGAGGCTGGCCGGAGATGGATCAGCGGCTGGCGAAGTACATGGTCACTTCGAAGCCGATACGCAGGTCGGTGAAGGCGGGTTTGGTCCACATGGGGAGAGTCCTCTTGTTGTGCCGGAAGATTCCGGTAAAGGCATTAATGCATGGGGGGATGGGGGTGCGAATGCTACTTTCGAAGTAAATGCCGCACTGCATTAGTCGCGAATGTACAGGGAGCAAAATGTGGGAGGGGGCTTGCTCCCTCCCACAGGGGACCGCATTGCAGTCAGAGGGTTAGAAGAAACCCAACGGATTGATGTCGTAGCTCACCAACAGGTTCTTGGTCTGCTGGTAGTGATCGAGCATCATCTTGTGGTTCTCACGCCCCACGCCCGACTTCTTGTAACCGCCAAACGCCGCATGCGCCGGGTACAGGTGATAACAGTTGGTCCACACGCGACCGGCCTTGATCGCCCGGCCCATGCGGTAGGCGCGGTTGATGTCGCGGGTCCACAGCCCGGCGCCGAGGCCGAATTCGCTGTCGTTGGCAATCGCCAGGGCTTCGGCTTCGTCCTTGAAGGTGGTGATACCCACCACCGGGCCGAAGATTTCCTCCTGGAACACGCGCATCTTGTTGTGGCCCTTGAGCAGGGTCGGCTGGATGTAGTAACCGCTGGACAGGTCGCCCTCCAGGCGCTCGGCCGCGCCGCCGGTGAGCAGCTCGGCGCCCTCTTCCTGGGCGATCTTGAGGTAGGAGAGGATCTTGTCGTATTGCTGCTCGGACGCCTGGGCGCCGACCATGGTTTCGGTGTCCAGCGGGTTGCCGCGCTTGATCTTGACGATCTTCTTCATCACCACTTTCATGAAGTCGTCGTAGATCGACTCCTGCACCAGCGCCCGCGACGGGCAGGTGCACACTTCGCCCTGGTTGAAGAACGCCAGCACCAGGCCTTCGGCGGCTTTTTCGATGAACTGCGGCTCAGCCTGCATGATGTCTTCGAAGAAGATGTTCGGCGACTTGCCGCCCAGTTCCACGGTGGAGGGAATGAGGTTCTCGGCGGCCGCATGCATGATGTGCGCACCGATTGGGGTCGAGCCGGTGAACGCGATCTTGGCAATGCGCTTGCTGGTGGCCAGCGCCTCCCCGGCTTCGCGGCCAAAACCCTGGACGATATTCAGCACGCCCGGTGGCAGCAGGTCATTGATCAACTCGGCAAACACCATGATCGACAGCGGCGTCTGTTCGGCCGGCTTGAGCACGATGCAGTTGCCGGCGGCCAGGGCCGGGGCGAGTTTCCAGGCGGCCATCAGCAGCGGGAAGTTCCACGGAATGATCTGCCCGACCACGCCCAAGGGCTCATGGAAGTGATAGGCCGCGGTGTGTTCGTTGATCTCGGCGGCGCCGCCTTCCTGGGCGCGGATGCAGCCGGCGAAGTAACGGAAGTGGTCAGCGGCCAGGGGCACGTCGGCGTTGAGGGTTTCGCGCACGGCCTTGCCGTTGTCCCAGCTTTCGGTCACGGCCAGCACTTCGAGGTGCTGCTCGATACGGTCGGCGATTTTCAGCAGCACCAGGGAGCGATCCTGGGGCGAAGTCTTGCCCCAGGCGTCGGCGGCGGCATGGGCAGCGTCAAGGGCCTTGTCGATATCGGCAGCGTTGGAGCGCGGGAATTCGGCGATCGCTTCACCGGTCACCGGCGAGGTGTTGGTGAAGTACTCACCACTGAGCGGGGCGACGAACTCGCCGCCGATGTAATTGCCGTAGCGCTGCTTGAAGCTGACGATGGCGCCAGGGGTGCCAGGTTGTGCGTAGATCATGTTAAAGCCTCTGTCTGGGTCCGGGCCTGTCGGTCAACAGGCGATGACCCGATAGTAAAGAGCCCCCGCTGGCGGGCGAATGCGCCGTTGGCAGGGGGGCACTTGTCATTTGGTCGTAGTTTCAGTGCCTGGCGACCAGCTCTTTGGGCAGCTTGAAGGTCCAGAGCATGCCGCCCTGGTTGAAGTCCTTGATGCGCTTGGCCACTTCACCGCCCCACAACGGCACGGCGCCGCCCCAGCCGGAGAGCACCGAGACGTACTGTTCGCCGTCCATTTCCCAGGTCACAGGCGAGCCGAGCACGCCGGAGCCGGTCTGGAATTCCCAGACCTTCTCGCCGGTCTTGGCGTTGAACGCCTGCAGGAAGCCTTCCGGCGTGCCGGTGAACACCAGGTTGCCCTTGGTGGTCAGCACCCCGCCCCACAGCGGCGCAAAGTTCTTGTGGCGCCAGACTTCCTTGCCGGTCTTCGGGTCGATGGCGCGCAGTACGCCGATGTAGTCTTCGTTCAGCGGCTTGATGGTGAAGCCGGCGCCAAGGAACGCCGCGCCCTTCTTGTAGGCGATGCCTTCGTTCCAGATGTCCATGCCCCACTCGTTGGACGGCACATAGAACAGCCCGGTGTCGCGGTTATAGGCCATCGGCATCCAGTTCTTCGCACCGAGGAACGCCGGCGCGACAAACACCGAGGTGCCCTTGGTTTCGCTGCCCGGCGCGCCTGGGCGGCTGGCTTCGTTGTAGATCGGTCGACCGTCCTTATCCAGGCCGCTGGCCCAGGTGATCTTGTCGACAAACGGGAAGCCGCGGATGAACTTGCCGTTGGTGCGGTCGAGCACGTAGAAGAAGCCGTTGCGGTCGGCGGTGGCCGCCGCTTTGATTTCCTTGCCGCCTTCGGTGTAGTTGAAGGAGATCAGCTCGTTGACGCCGTCATAGTCCCAGCCGTCGTGGGGCGTGCTCTGGAAGTGCCACTTGATGGTGCCGTCGTCCGGGTTCAGCGCCAGGCGCGAGGACGAGTAGAGGTTGTCGCCGGGGCGCAGGTGCGAGTTCCACGGCGCCGGGTTGCCGGTGCCGAACAGCAGCAGGTTGGTTTCCGGGTCGTAGTAGCCGCCCAGCCACGGTGCGGCGCCGCCGGTTTTCCACAGGTCGCCCGGCCAGGTCTTGCCCGCCTCGCCGCCGGAGATGCCGTTTTCCACGGCTTTGCCGTCCTTGTAGACATAACCCATATGGCCTTCGACCGTCGGGCGGCTCCACAGCAGCTCGCCGTTTTTCGGGTCATAGGCCTGGATCTTGCCGACCACGCCGAATTCGCCACCGGCCACGCCGGTGATCAGCTTGCCGTTGACCACCAGGGGCGCGGCGCTGATCGAGTAGCCTTCCTTGTGGTCGGCGACCTGCTTGCTCCACACCACTTTGCCGGTGTCTTTGTTCAGCGCCACCAGCTTGGCGTCGAGGGTGCCGAAGAACACCAGGTCGCCGTACAGCGCCACGCCACGGTTGATCACGTCACAGCACGGGCGGATGTCATCGGGCAGACGCGCATCGTACTGCCAGAGCTTCTTGCCGGTGCGCGCATCCACCGCGAACACCCGCGAGTAGGAACCGGTGAGGTACATCACCCCGTCCTTGATCATCGGCTGCGCCTGTTGCCCACGCTGCTTCTCGCCGCCAAAGGAAAACGCCCAGACCGGGCGCAGGTCCTTGACGTTGTCGACGTTCAGGCTATCGAGGGGGCTGTAGCGCTGGCCCTGCACGCCGAGGCCGTTAGTGACGATCTGCCCGGGGTTTTTCGGGTCCTGGAGGATGTCCTCATCGCTGACCGAGGCCATGGCCTGGCCGGATAACAGGATGGCACCGAGCAACACACTCAAGGCGAAGGGTTGGCGACGTGCGGGTTGGGTCATGACGGCTACCTCTGCGGTTTTTTGTTATACCCGGGAAATTTTCCCGGTCTGGTGCAGATTCTTGGGCGCAGGGGCCGTTGTCACAATTGACCGCAGTATCGAGTTTGCTAGTTCCTTAGTAGCGGGTCAGCGCGGCGAATCCACGCGTTGCATCTGTTCGCGCTCGTACCGCGGGTACAGGTGGCTGACGCTGCGGATCAATTCATAGCGGCTCAGGCTGATCGCGGCGAAGCGTGCGGGGATGGGGCTGCGGATCATCTCGGCCATGTCGCTGCCCTGGGCGGCCCCGTCACGCAGCAGTTGATCGAGCCAGGTCAGGTAGTCGCGCATCTGCGTAAAGGGTTGCGCGTCGCTGGCCACCGGGCCATGGCCGGGCACGATCAGGGTCCAGGGCAAGGCTTGCAGGGTGCCGAGGTCCGCCAGCCACACCGCCAGCCCCGGGCTGTTGGGGGTGGTGAGGGCGCGCTGGTAAAACACCAGGTCGCCGGCGAACAGCACGCCGGTGCCCTGGTCGAAGATCGCCAGGTCGGCGCCGGTGTGGCCGCTGAGCGCGAGCAGGCGCAGGTCATGGCGGCCCACGCTCAGCACACCGGGCTCCAGCACCTGGGTGGGCAACACCACCTCGGTGCCGCGCATCCAGTCGCCGACCATGCGGTAGAGGTTTTCCGCCATGCCGTCGCCCTGCTCGTGCAGCAGCCGCGTGGTCTCGGCCAGGGCGCCGATGGGCACGTCCTTGAAGGCCTGGTTGCCCAGCGCATGGTCGGGGTGATGATGGGTAATCAGTACCTGGATCACCGGCTTGGGGGTGACACGGGCGATGGCCTCGCGCATGGCTTCGCCGTAGCGCCGCGACGGTCCGGTATCGATCACCACCACACCGGCCTCGGTGACGATGAAGGCGGTGTTGACGATATTGCCGCCGTTGGCCTTGGCAAAATTGTCGGTGCTGCCTTCGAGCAGCCAGGTGTCGTCGGCGATCAGCCGGGGCGCAAGGGCGTAGTCGAGGTCCGCCAGGGCGGGCAGGCTCAGGCCCAGGCATAACAATAGAATCCAGCGCATGCCGCGCTCCTTCTGGTCAGGGGATGGCCGCGTCGAACTCATTGCCGCTGTTGTCGCGCAGCACCAGGCGGGTGGGCCCCGGCGCGGCGATATCAAAGGTCAGGTTGGGGTTTTCGCTGACCGCCGGGAACAGCTCAAGGTCAGCCAGCACCTGGCCGTCCTGGCCGCGCAGTTGCGCATGGTTGATAAAAAACTCGGGGATGCCGCTGACCATGCCGTTGTCCATCGGGTGCGCCACCTGCACACGCACGCGGCTGAACTCGCCACGCGGGTAACGGCCGCCGAGCACTTCGCCGATGTGCTCTTCCCAGCCCGGCTGGGTGCGTACCACGCTGGGCGCGGTGCAGCCGCCACCGGCCGCGTCGATCAGGGTCGAGCCCACATGCCACAGGCCGTCATCGGTGAGCACCGCCGCCCGCAACGGGGTGGCCTGCTCGATACGAATCCGCAGCGACAGCCATGGCAGCACCCCGGCCTTGGGCTGGAAGTCGACGATTTTCGGCAATGGGTTGAGCTCGGCCCAGGCGAGGATCTTCACCACATGGCCGTTGAAGGCGCGCGCATCGATTTCCAGGGGCACCTGGCGCGCATCTTCGGCGAACGGCGGCGCGAGCAGCTTGACTCGGTCGTCGAACACGAACGGCGCCTGCGCCAGGAACTGCTTGTGATAGAAGTCCCACATCACCGACGGCACCGGGTCGACCTCCACGGCGTGCGCCGCCAGCGGCAGCCAGCAGGCCAGGATGCAGCTCAGTCGCCAGTTCATCGCCTGCTCCTATTGATACATCTCGGGGACTTCGTACTGCAGGCCGTAACGGGCATAGATGGCTTGCACCGCGCCGTCGCGGATCAGGCCTTCCAGCGCCTCTTCCACCGCGTAGGCCAACTGGCGATTGCTCTCGTGCACCGCCATGCCGATCTCCCAGCGTTGCTTGCCCATGTTCGGGTAGGCGTTTTCGGCGAGGGCCAGTTGCGGGTCATGGGCCTCGTGCACCTGCCAATCGACTTCGCCTCGCATCGCCATCACCGCATCGACCTCACCGGCTTTCATCGCCGCAAAGGCCTGGGGGACGTCGGGGTAGTGATGGGTCCTGGCGGCGAGCATGCCGTTGAACACCGAGGTGAGGTAGAACGACGGCACACTGTCGACCTCGACGCCAATCGGGTGCTGCTCGAACACCGCCACGCTGGCAACCGTGTCCAGGCGCCGACGGTCATAAGCCACCTGCCATTGTTCGTTCTGGTACGGCCCGAACATCACCACATGGCCGTTTTCCAGTTCGCCCTGGTCGTTGCGCTTTTGTGCGTAATCGCGGTCGTAGGGCGCGCGCATCATCAGGTCGGCCAGTTGCTGGTTGTGCAACGGGCTGCCGCGCCAGATGTAGTCGCGCAGGTCGTCGTCGAGCTTCTCGCCGGCCGGCGCCCAGATCAACGTGAGCCGTACCCCCAGCGCCGTGGCCAGGGCCTGGGCCAGTTCCACGTCGACCCCGCGCGCGGTGGCGCCGTCCTTGAAGCTGTAGGGGGCAAAATCCTTGTACACCGCCACGTTGATTTCGCCGGCGGCGATCATCTGGTCATAGCTGCGCACCTGCGCCTGTGCCGGCTGGCAACACAGCAGGGCCAGGCCAAGCACATAAGCGAACAGGCGCATGGCTTACTCCTCGACGTGCACGCTGTCCAGGTAGGTGCGCACGGCCCACAAGGCTTCCTGGCTCAGGTAGTCGGCCATTTTCGGCATGTACACGCGGCCGTCACGCACCGCGCCATGGCGCACGCGCTCGACGAACCACTCATCACCGGCTTCGCCCACATCCAGCATGCGCAGGTCGGGGGCGATGCCGCCGGACTTGGCTTCCAGGCCGTGGCAGGCGGCGCAGTTCTGGTTGTAGGCGGACGAGCCGATTTCCACGGCGCGGTCGTGTTCAGGCGAGGTGCGGTACGGATTGACCGCCGCCCAGCCGTCTTCGTTGACCGGCACGCCGGCGTCCTTGATCGAGGTCAGGCCCTTGGTTTCCACCGCTTGCGGGACCACGTTGCCATGGGCCCAGGCGGAGCCCCCGGCGATCACACCGACCAACAGCCCGGCGACGAGCAAGGCATTGTGTTTTGTTGTCATTATTTTTGCCCTCAGGATTGCACGCAAAACCTCATTGCAGAGGCTATGGCAACCATCTTAGAAACCCCGGGGCATGGGCCGTATGCTGCTTTGGTGGCCGCCCTCTCCTCCCTTGGTAGTAGGGCTTGTGGGGCACGCCTAAAACAGCGGCGCCTCGGGAAGTCTTCCCGGCCACAGCGGGAGTTTTTCCGTATCCGCCCGGCGCCCCGGCGTTCCACCCTGTGCAGGCCAAAACCTCCACTGGGAACTGCAACCATGACAATAAGATCGCTACCCGCCCGCTCACCTTTAAGCCTTGCCGTGCAAGCCTTTTTGCTGGTGGGCAGCCTGGCCCTCAGTGCGGCAACGTTTGCCGCCGCCGAACCCGCCAAGCCGACGCACAATGTCACCTGGGAAGACATCGCCAACGACCACCTGACCACCCAGGACGTGCTGCAATACGGCATGGGCACCAACGCCCAGCGCTGGAGCCCGCTGGCCCAGGTCAACGACAAGAACGTGTTCAAGCTCACCCCGGCCTGGTCCTACTCGTTCGGCGATGAGAAGCAACGCGGCCAGGAGTCCCAGGCCATCGTCAGCGACGGCGTGGTCTACGTCACCGGCTCCTATTCCCGGGTGTTCGCCCTCGACGCCAAGACCGGCAAGCGCCTGTGGACCTACAACCACCGCCTGCCCGACAACATTCGCCCGTGCTGCGACGTGGTCAACCGCGGTGCGGCGATCTTCGGCGACAAGATCTACTTCGGCACTCTCGACGCACGCCTGATCGCCCTCGACAAGCACACCGGCAAAGTGGTGTGGAACAAGAAGTTCGGCGATCACGCCGCGGGCTACACCATGACCGGCGCCCCGGTGCTGATCAAAGACAAGGTCAGTGGCAAGGTGCTGCTGATCCACGGCAGCTCCGGCGATGAGTTCGGCGTGGTCGGCCAGTTGTTTGCCCGCGACCCCGACACCGGTGAAGAAGTGTGGATGCGCCCGTTCGTGGAAGGCCATATGGGCCGCCTCAACGGCAAGGACAGCACCACCACCGGCGACGTCAAGGCGCCTTCGTGGCCGGATGACCCGACCACCGCAACCGGCAAGGTCGAGGCCTGGAGCCACGGCGGCGGCGCCCCTTGGCAGAGCGCGAGCTTCGATGCCGAGACCAACACGATCATCGTCGGCGCCGGTAACCCCGGCCCGTGGAACACCTGGGCGCGCACCGCCAAGGACGGCAACCCCCACGACTTCGACAGCCTCTACACCTCCGGCCAGGTCGGCGTCGACCCGAGCACAGGCGAAGTGAAGTGGTTCTACCAGCACACCCCGAACGATGCCTGGGACTTCTCCGGCAACAACGAGCTGGTGCTGTTCGACTACAAGGACAAGGACGGCAAGGTGGTCAAGGCCACCGGCCACGCCGACCGCAACGGCTTTTTCTATGTGGTGGACCGCAACAACGGCAAGCTGCAGAACGCCTTCCCGTTCGTGGACAACATCACCTGGGCCAGCCATATCGACCTGAAGACCGGGCGTCCGGTGGAGAACGAAGGCCAGCGTCCGGCCAAGCCCTTGCCCGGTGAAACCAAAGGCAAACCGGTGGAAGTCTCGCCGCCGTTCCTGGGGGGCAAGAACTGGAACCCCATGGCCTACAGCCAGGACACCGGCCTGTTCTACATCCCGGGCAACCAGTGGAAAGAGGAATACTGGACCGAAGAGGTCAACTACAAGAAGGGCTCGGCGTACCTGGGCATGGGCTTTCGCATCAAGCGCATGTATGACGACCACGTCGGCACCCTGCGCGCAATGAACCCGACTACCGGCAAGGTGGTGTGGGAGCACAAGGAAGCCTTGCCGCTGTGGGCCGGCGTGCTGGCGACCAAGGGCAACCTGGTGTTTACCGGTACCGGCGACGGTTTCTTCAAGGCCTTCGACGCGAAAACCGGCAAGGAGCTGTGGAAGTTCCAGACCGGCAGCGGCATCGTCTCGCCGCCGATCACCTGGGAGCAGGATGGCGAGCAGTATGTCGGCGTCACCGTCGGCTACGGCGGCGCGGTACCGTTGTGGGGCGGCGACATGGCCGAGCTGACCAAGCCGGTGGCACAAGGCGGGTCGTTCTGGGTGTTCAAGATCCCGAGCTGGGATCAGAAGACCGCGCAAAAATAACCCCCGCGAGAATGCCGGGCCGCTTTTTGCAGCAGGCGGCTTCTTCCCTTGTGGTGAGCGGGCTTGCCCCGCGCAGGGCTGCGAAGCGGCCCCGGCATTCCTCCAGCACCTCCGTGCGCTCAGGGTTTACGACTGCTGCGCAGCCGAGCGCGGGGCAAGCCCGCTCACCACAACAAGCCCGCTCACCACAGCAAGCCCACTCACCACAGCAAGGCCCTCACCACAACAAGCCCGCTCACCACAGGATCCCCAGAGGTCGTACGATGAACTACCTGCCCTTGTTACTCCTGCTCTGCCTGCCCGTGGCCCACGCCGACGACGGCGACGATGCGCCGCTGATCATCAACGGCTGCACCATCGCCGCACACAGCCAATGCCCCGGCGCCAACCTCAAGGGCGCCAACCTGCGCAACCAGGACTTGAGCAAGATGAACCTGGCCGGCGCCGACCTGCGCGAGGCGGATCTGCGCCATGCCAACCTCGACCTGGCCAACCTGGAAAAAGCCCGACTGCAAGGCGCCAACCTGACCCGCGCCAGCCTGCAACAGGCCAACCTGCGCCTGGCCGACTTCAGAGGCGCCACGCTGATGGCGATCCAGGGTTGGGGCCTGTTCGCCCAAGGTGCGCAGTTCGAAAACGCCAACCTCAGCGCGGCCTACCTGCAATTTGCGCGGTTGTCCGGGGCAAAAATGCACAAGGCCAACCTGCGTGCGGCCGACCTGGAAATGACCTGGTTGAGCAAGGCCGACCTGCAAGGGGCCGACCTCAGCGATGCCAACCTGCAGGAAGCCAAGTTCGGCGAGAGCAACCTGGAACAGGCCACCCTCACCGGCAGCCGCCAGCACTACGCGAACTTCCAGGATGCCAATATGGAAGGCTGCATCGACTGCCCCACCACCTGGGATCGCTAGCCCCCCGCGCATACGCTGTTATCCAACCACCCGCACCACGCCCATGTCGATCCCCAGGTGCACCAGTTCGGCATGGGAACTCACCTGCAATTTGCTCTTGAGCAAGGTCAGGTGATTGGACACGGTCTTGCTGCTGATATTCAGCTGGTCGGCAATCGCTCGGGTCGGCGTGCCCCTGGCCAGCATCAGGAAGATTTCCAGCTCGCGCGGGGTCATGCCCTGCAAACGTTGATCACCGGGCGTATAGGCCAGTTCAGTGGCCAGGGCCTGTTCGATGTAGGCGTGACCGTCGAGGATGCGCCGCACCGCTTCGATCAACACCTCGGGTGCCGAGGTTTTGGTCAGGTAGCCCGAGGCGCCCGCCTCCAGGGCCTGGCGCACCAGGGGCAACTCGTCGTGCATGCTGAAAAACAGCACGCGCAGGTGCGGCAGGCGCTGGCGCAGGCGCCGGGTGGTTTCCAGGCCGCTGATGCCCGGCAGGCCGAAGTCCATGATCACCAGGTGCGGCAGCGCTTCCTGGACCCGGCTCAACGCCTCTTCGCCACTGGCCGCCTCGCGCACTTCAACGGCCGGCAGCAGCGCACGCAACAGGCTGGCATAGCCTTGGCGTACCACCGCGTGGTCATCCACCAACAGAATATTCATGAGGCCTCCAACGGCATGTTCAACGCCAACGCCCAGCCGGCGCCGGGCTGGCTGATGATCTTCAATTCGCCGCCCAGGCAACGGGCGCGTTCGGCCATTGAATACAGGCCCACGCCGGGCCGCTGGGGCGTGTCTGCACCGCGACCGTTATCACGCACCCACAGGCGCAGGCGCGAACCGCGATGTTGCAGGCGCACGTGCACCTGGCTGGCGTCGGCATGCCGCAGGATGTTGGTCAGGGCTTCCTGGAGCAGGCGGTACAGATGAGTCTTGCTGGCGCCGGGCAACAGCGGCAGGTCGGTGCTGACCTGCAGGTGGCAGGGAATGCCATGGCTGGCCTGCCACTGGGTGACCAGCAGCGCAAACGCCTCGGCCATCGGCATGTGTTGCAGGGCCACCGGATAAAGGTCGTGGACCAGTGCCCGGAAGCCTTGCTGCAAGTGCTCGCAGTGATCCTCGAGTTGCGCCACCGTGGGCGCCAGCAGGTGCGGCTGGTCGGTGGCCAGGCGCAACAGGCAGGCCTGGGCGCGAATGCCGGCCAGGTATTGGCCGAGGTCATCGTGCAGGGTCTGGGCCAGGTGGGTGCGCTCCTGCTCCTGCACCGCCAGCAGGGTCTGGGTAAGCCGGGTGTTATCGGTGCGCGCCTGCTCCAGGGCGTCGGTCATGCGGTTGAAGTGCAGCGCCAGTTGGCGTGCTTCCGGCGCGCCTTGGCTGCGCAGGCGCACATTGAGCTGGCCGGCGCACACCTGTTGCAGTGCGCGCAGCAATTCATCCAGCACGCCCATGCCCCGGCGCACCGCCCAGCGGATGGTCAACAGGCTCAGGGCCAGAGCCAGTGCGCACAGGCCCAGCAGTTGTTGCAGGGAGTCCCAGACCTCGTCGATTTCATCCCGTGGGTCGACAGCGATGGACACACGCCGGCCGTCCGGCAAGTCCAGCACCTGGGCACTGCGCCGCGCCTCGGCAAACAGCAGGCGCCCAAGCCAGGCGTCCAGCCCGTCCGCGTCCGGCGCTTGCACGGTGTCGCCGCTCGCCAGCCAGTGCACACGCACATGGCGCAAACTCGCGGTGAGGTGGGGTTGCAGGCTGGCCGGATCGCGCGCGGCGGTTTCGCTCAGGTAGTGCACCACCGCTTCGGCCGATTGCAGCTCGCGCTCCACATCGGCCAGGGCCTGGTGCAGCAACAGCGCGGTGCAGGCGCAGGTCACCAGGATGAAGAAGCCGCACACCCATAGGTTGATGCGCCACAAGGCCGACAAGACGCGCATGCTGGTGTCACTCCTGTGGATAGAGCCCGTGGTGCTCCATGCTAAAACCCCACGGCGCGCCCGGGGCTACTACCTTGGTACTGCCCCAGCGCTACTTTCTGCATATTTGCAGCGACGTTCAGGGTTCCTATGCTGGCGCTACCTGTCATGGAGTGCCCTATGCGCCAGCTCGCCCCCTACGCCGTGATCTGCCTGCTGGCGATCGCCTGGGCCGCCACCGGCCAGGCCGCCGAAGCGCCCTTGCAGGTGCAGATCGGCTACCTGGGTTATCGGCCCGATCCGGGCCCGCTGCTGTCGAATGTGATTCCCGAGCCTGCCGATGCCGGGCAGCGTGGTGCTGAACTGGCGATCATCGATAGCAACAGCACCGGCGCCTTTCTCAACCAGCGCTACAGCCTGACCAGCGCTACGGTGGACACTCCGGACGCGCTGCTCGCCGCCGCCCAGGCCCAGCATGCCCAGGGCCTGCGCCTGTTCGTGATCAACGCACCCGCCGCCAGCCTGCGCCAACTCAGCGCGGCGTTGCCCGACAGCCTGCTGTTCAACGCCGGCAGCCCGGATGACCGCCTGCGCAGCAGCGACTGCCTGGGCAACGTGCTGCATACCCTGCCCAGCCGCGCGATGCTCGCCGATGCGCTGGCGCAGTTCCTGGTCGTGCGCAAATGGCAGAAGGCACTGCTGATCGTCGGCCCCACCGAGGATGACCAGGCCTACGCCGCCGCCCTGCGTCGTGCCGCCAAGCGCTTCGGCGTGCAGCTGGTGGCGGAAAAGGCCTGGCGCTTCGATAACGACCAACGCCGCAGCGCCCAGGCGGATATGCCGCTGTTCACCCAGACCGCCGAATACGACGTGGTGCTGGTGGCCGACGAGCGCGGCGACTTCGGCGAGTACGTGCCCTACCAGACCTGGTACCCGCGCCCCGTCGCCGGCACCCAGGGCCTGACGCCCACCGGCTGGCACAAAACCGTCGAGACCTACGGCGCCGCCCAATTGCAGAAACGCTTCGAGGCCCTGGCCGGGCGCTGGATGAACGACCGCGACTTCGCCGCCTGGATGGCCGTGCGCAGCGTCGCCAGTGCAGTGAGCAAGTTGCGCCAGGTCGAGCCCATGGCGATCCGCCAAGTGGACATCAGCGAGCAACTGCCCCTGGACGGGTTCAAGGGCCGCAAGCTCAGTTACCGCCCCTGGAACGGCCAACTGCGCCAACCGATTCCCCTCGTGCAGCCCCGCGCGCTGGTCAGCACCTCACCCCAGGACGGTTTCCTGCACCCCACCAACGAAATGGACAGCCTGGGCTATGACAAACCCGAGGTGACCTGCCGCTTCCCTTGATCGCCTACCCACAATAATAAGGAATCCGCCATGCGCCGCACCCTGCTCCCATGCGCCCTGCTGCTTGCCGCCGGGCACGCCGTGGCCAGTACCGCCTGGGTCTCCAACGAGAAAGACAACAGCCTGAGCCTGATCGACATGCAGACCCTGCAAGTCACCGACACCCTCAAGGTCGGCCAGCGTCCACGGGGCCTGCTGCTGTCCCATGACAACAAGCTGCTGTACATCTGCGCCAGCGACTCGGACCGCGTGCAGGTGATGGACGTGGCCACGCGCAGGATCATCAAGGAACTGCCCTCCGGCAAAGACCCCGAGCAGTTTGCCCTGCACCCCAATAACCGCTGGCTGTACGTGTCCAACGAAGACGATGCGCTGGTCACCGTGATCGACACCGAGACCTCCAAGGTGCTCGGCCAGATCAACGTCGGCGTCGAACCCGAAGGCATGGCCGTGAGCCCGGATGGCAAGTGGGCGGTGAACACCAGCGAAACCACCAACATGCTGCACTGGATCGACACCAGCACCCAGACCCTGGCCGACAGCACCCTGGTGGACCAGCGCCCGCGCTTCGTCGAGTTCAACCACGATGGCTCGCAGCTGTGGGCCTCGGCGGAAATCGGCGGCACCGTGACCATCCTCGACGTGGCCAGCCGCGCGATCCTCAAGACCCTGACCTTCAAGATCAAGGGCGTGCACCCGGACAAAGTCCAGCCGGTCGGCATCAAGCTCAGCGCCGACGGCAAGTACGGTTTTGTCGCCCTCGGCCCGGCCAACCATGTGGCGGTGATCGACGCCAAGACCTTCGAGGTCCTCGACTACCTGTTGGTGGGCCGCCGCGTGTGGCAGATGGCATTTACCCCGGACGAGAAACAGTTGCTGGCCACCAATGGCGTGAGCGGTGATGTGTCGGTGATCGATGTGGACAACCTCAAGGTGATCAAGTCGGTGAAGGTCGGGCGTTATCCGTGGGGCGTGGTGGTCACGCCATGAACGCCCTGGAGGTGCGCGACCTGAGCTTCGCCTACGGCGCACGGCAGGCCTTGTGCGAGGTGAGTTTCAGCCTGGCGCCAGGGCGTTTTGCGGCGCTGCTGGGGCCCAATGGCGCCGGCAAATCCACCTTGATCGCCCTGCTCACGCGGCTGTATGACCTGCAAAGCGGCGACATTCGCGTGGGCGGTCATTCCCTGCGTGAGGCGCCGCGTGCGGCCCTTGCGCAATTGGGTGTGGTGTTCCAGCAGAGCACCCTGGACCTGGACTTGAGCGTGGAACAGAACCTGCGCTACCACGCCGCGTTGCATGGTTTGTCGCGACGCCAGACCGACCTGCGCGTCGCCGCCGAACTGGCCCGCCAGGCCCTCACCGAACGGCGCCGGGAAAAAGTCCGCGAACTGAACGGCGGGCACCGCCGCCGCGTGGAAATCGCCCGCGCATTGCTGCATGAGCCACGCCTGCTGCTGTTGGATGAAGCCAGCGTCGGCCTCGACCCGGCCAGCCGCCTGGCGCTGAACCAGCACGTGCGCAGCCTGTGCCGCGAACACGGCATCAGCGTGCTGTGGACCACTCACCTGCTCGACGAAGTACAGGCCGACGATGCCTTGATGATCCTGCACCAGGGCCGCCTGGTGGCCAGTGGGCAAGTCGATGCCTTGATCGCGCAACAAGGCGGCGACCTGGGCAGCGTGTTCGCGCGCTTGACCCGCCCCACCACGACGGGAGCGGCGGCATGAACGCTTACTGGCAATGCCTGCGCGGCATCGTGCTGCGCGAGTGGCTGCGCTTTGTGTTGCAGCGCACGCGGTTTCTCAGTGCGCTGGTGCGCCCCTTGCTGTGGCTGCTGGTATTCGCCGCCGGGTTCCGCGCGGCGTTGGGTATCTCGGTGATCGAACCCTACGACACCTATATCCCCTACGAGGTGTACATCGTCCCGGGGCTGGCCTGCATGATCCTGCTGTTCAACGGCATGCAGGGCTCGCTGTCGATGGTCTACGACCGCGAGATGGGCAGCATGCGCGTGCTGCTGACCAGCCCGCTGCCGCGCACGTTTTTGCTGTGCAGCAAGCTGTTGGCCACCGCGCTGATTTCGCTGTTGCAGGTGTATGGGTTCCTGGCGATCGCCTGGGTGTACGGCGTGCAACCGCCGGCCATGGGGCTGGTCGTCGCCCTGCCGGCGTTGCTGCTGGTGGCCTTGATGTTGAGTGCCCTGGGCTTGCTGCTGTCGAACGCGATCCGCCAACTGGAGAACTTTGCCGGGGTGATGAACTTCGTGATCTTCCCGCTGTTTTTCCTGTCATCGGCGCTGTACCCGCTGTGGAAGATGCGCGACTCCAGCGAATGGCTGTACTGGCTGTGCGCGGTCAACCCGTTTACCCACGCCGTGGAGTTGGTGCGCTTTGCCCTGTACCAACGCTTCGCCGGCCTGGCCCTGGCGGTGTGCCTGGGCTTGACCGTGCTGTTCGCGGTGTTGGCGGTGCTGACCTTCAATCCCCAGCATGCGGCGTTGCGCAAAAAGGGCTGAAGGCGGCAAAACTACTACTTTGGTACTGGTTTTCCTGTCTATCGTCGCATTCCCAAGGGCTCGGGACTCACGTGTAATGCGCGCATAACGATAAGGATTGCCCTGCCATGCTGCCTGCCCGACTGCCTCTATTGGCGCTGCTGTGCCTGTTCGTCGCCCACGTCCAGGCCGACACCCCGCTGTTTTCCGCCGAGGGCTACCGCATCAGCCTGTACCGCAGCCCCACGCCCGACCACCTGCCAGGCGCCACGATTGTCGACACCGCGGCCCTGCAAACCCTGCTCAATCAAAGCCCGGCACCGGTGCTGATCGACGTGTACCGCCGCCAATGGCTGCAAGGCCGCTTCATCGAAGACCAGCCCCACGCCAACCTGCCCGGCAGCCACTGGCTGGCCAATACCGGCGACGGCGACCTGACGCCGGAGTGGCAAAGCTATTTCGTACGCCACTTGTATGCCTACAGCGGCGGCGACCTCAAGCGACCGTTGGTCTTCTATTGCCGCTCCGATTGCTGGCTGAGTTGGAACGCGGTAAAACGTGCCGCCAACCTCGGCTATACCTCTGTGTACTGGTATCGCGACGGCCTGGATGCCTGGGAAGCGGCGAAGCTGCCGGTGACGGTCGCCCAACCCGAGCCATTTCAAACCTCACAATAAGAAAGGTGAACGGCCATGTACAAAATCCTGATTGCCGACGATCACCCACTGTTTCGCGAAGCGATCCATAACGTCATCAGCGACGGCTTCCCCGGCAGCGAAGTGATGGAAACCGCCGACCTCGACAGCGCCCTGGCATTGACCCAGGAACACGACGACCTCGACCTGATCCTGCTCGACCTGAACATGCCCGGCATGCATGGCCTCAATGGCCTGATCAACCTGCGCAACGAGGCGCCGACCATTCCGGTGGTGATCGTCTCGGCCGAGCAGGACAAGCAGGTCGTGCTGCAAGCCATCACCTACGGCGCCGTGGGTTTTATCACCAAATCCTCGCCGCGCCTGCAAATGACCGAGGCGATCCAGCAGATTCTCAACGGCAACGTATACCTGCCGCCGGACATCATCCGCACCCAGAAACCCGGCACCCACCGACGCCTCAACGAAAATCCCGGCTTCGCCCCCGAACTGCTGCAAGCCCTGACGCGCAAGCAGTTGCTGGTGCTGGAGCGCATGACCAAGGGCGAGTCGAACAAGCAGATCGCCTACACCCTGGAGATTGCCGAGACCACGGTGAAGGCCCATGTGTCGGCGATCCTGCGCAAGTTGAATGTACATAACCGGGTGCAGGCGATCCTCAGTGCCGGGGATATCGATTTCGGCTCGTACCTGCGCCGCTGACCCGTCTGACACAACACAAATAAAATGTGGGAGGGGGCTTGCCCCCGATGGCGGTGCATCAGTCAGTTATGATGTCGACTGACCCACCGCGATCGGGAGCAAGCCCCCTCCCACATTTTGATCTCCACTTGTGGGTATTTCGCCGTTCATTTTCCGAGCAGGTGGCTCATGGCGGTCTTGAGTTTCATCGGCCGCACCGGCTTGTGCATCAGCGTGTGCCCCAACTCGCGAATTTGCAGCTTGAGTTCATTGCTGTAGTTGGCGGTGATCATCAGCGCCGGTATCGCGCGGCCGCGGCGTCCATTGATGCGGGCGACGGCGTCGACGCCGTTCTGGTCGTCGTCGAGGTGGTAGTCGGCGATCAGCAAGTCGGCTTCGGCATGGTAGTTGTCCACCTGGCGTGCCAGGTCCTGCTCGGACAACGCGGTGATCACCTGGCAGCCCCAGCCTTCGAGCAAGGTGCGCATGCCCGCGCAGATCGCCGCGTCGTTATCCAGCACCCACACCCGCGCGCCTTGCAGGCGTTCGAGCATCGGTTCGCTCATGGCCAGGATCGGCAGAGACTTGGGCGCCGTGGCGCTCAACGGCACCTCCACCGAGAACATCGAGCCCTTGCCCGGCCAGGATTTGACGCTGATGCGATGCCCCAGGATCCCGGCGATCTTTTCCACGATCGCCAGCCCCAGGCCCAGCCCACGGTCCTGGTCGGGCCGCTGCACATCGCCGCGCTTGAATTCCTGGAAAATCTCCTCCAACCGCTCCTCGGCGATGCCCATGCCGCTGTCCCACACCTGGATCGACAAACGCTGATGCTGGCGGCGACAGCCCAGCACCACCCGCCCCTTGTAGGTGTAGCGAAGCGCATTGCTCAGCAGGTTGCGCAGAATCCGCGCCAGCAACTGAATATCGCTGCGCACCAGCGCCGAACAACCGACAAAATGCAATTCCAGGCCCTCGCTGCGGGCCAATTCGGTGTACTCGGCGGCCAGGTTATCCAGCAATTCACTCAGGGCAAACGGCGCGATGTCGGCCTTGATCACCCCGGCATCCAGCTTGGAAATATCCACCAGGGTGCCCAGCAGGTTTTCCACGTCTTCCAGGGAATTGCTCACGTTGCGCACCAGGGTTTCGCTGGGCCGCTCCAACAGTGCGCTGGTGAACAGGCGCGCCGCGTTCAAAGGTTGCAGCAGGTCATGGCTGACGGCGGCGAGGAATTTGGTTTTCGACAGGTTGGCCTGCTCGGCCTCGAGCTTGGCTTCGCGCAGGCGCGCCTCCATGCGCCGGCGCTCGTCGATCTCCTGCAACAACTGGTCGTTAAGCGCGGTGAGTTCCGAGGTGCGCTGGGCCACGCGCTGCTCCAGGTGCTGATAGGCCTGGTGCAGGGCTTCGGCGGTGCGGCGGCGTTCGGTGATGTCGCGGATCAGCACGAAGATCCCCACCACTTCGCCGCTGGCCAGCATATTCGGCACATAGGAGCGCAGCATGTAGCGCTCCTGGTTATTGATATTGGTCTCGGCGAACTCGAAGGTCACGCTCTCCCCGGCCAGGGCGCGGGCGACGTAGGCGTCCAGGCGCTGGCAATGCTGTTCGCTGTGGACTTCGCGCAGGCTCTGGCCGAGCATCATGCCGCGCGGCCAGCAATACCATTCTTCATAGACTTTGTTGGTGAACTCATAGACCAGGTCGGCATTCAGGTAGCCGATCAGGGCCGGGACGTTATCGGTGATCAGGCGAATCCAGCGTTCGCTTTCCTGGGCCTTTTGCGCCGCCGCCTGTTCGCCGCGCAGGGTTTCGGCGCGCAGCCGGGCATTGATCAGCAAGTGGTTGCTGGCCTTGAGTTCGGCCATCGCCTGGTTCAGCGCGTCGGTGCGTTCGCGCACCTGCTCGGCCAGCACCACCGAATGCTGGAAGGTGGTGTAAGGGTTATTGCCCTGGGCCATGCCGGACTCGATGCGCTCGATCAGCGCCGCGTTGATCCGTGCCAGCTTGTGGTTGTCCTGTTGCAGCTGGGCAACCTGGGCGAGCAGTTCAGCGCCGGCCTCGGGCAATGGCGACCCCGGTGAAGGTCTGGTTGATATGCATGCCATTGAACTGTTCTCCGTAGGTGTTGAAACCCATCACCCGCTGGTCACGCAGGAAGCCGCCGATCTGTTCCAGATTGTCTGAGTCTTCCAACTCCAGGCGGCGCAGGAAGCAGTCGCAGCCGATGGTCAACAGCAGGTCGCCAAGACGCGCTTGCAGGCCGTCGAACAGGGTTTGCAGGTTTGGCAGGATCGGCCCGGGTTTCATCACGGTGAGGACGATGCCGTTTTCCACCGCGCAGTAGAAACTCAGGCTCAGGTCGTCGTGCACTTGTTGGATCGCGCGCACGTAGTACTGGTCATGGATGCGCACCGCCAGCGGGTGCGCCGCGAAGACGCGGTGGTCGAGGCCGGCCACGGCCACGCCGATATGCCGCGCGTACTCTTCGGCGGCGGGTTCGGCGTTGAGCTCGAAAACCCGGCGTGACGGGCTGTCGGCGCCGGTCACCACCAGCTTTTCACTGCGCGGCAGGATGTGGTGGGTGGTGAACACCTCGAAGTCCAGCCAGGTATTGACCAGCACCACCACCGCCGCGCCGCTGTGGAAGGCGCCGTTGAAGTACACATGGGTGTGGGTGAGGAAGTTGTCGTCGCCGGCCGAACCGCCGAAATGCGGAATGTCGCCGAGCGCCGCGCTGAGGGCGGCGAGCACCACTTCTTCGCGGCTGGACAGGCCATCGAGCAGGGTCAGGGCGAAGGTGTTGCCCTTGATCGGTGCCAGGGTATTGCTGCGGCAACCGCCGACCAGACGTTCGACCATCTGCTGGGCGTCGATCAGGCTGAAGTGTTCCACCTGGTCGATCAGTTCCGTGGCGATGGAAAAGTGCGCATGGTTGAAGCCCATCGCCGTAATGCAATTGCGCCCATAGCCCTGGGGCGTGATCTCGCCGGCGCTGGTGCAGCCCACCACGCGCACGTTGCCGAAACACTCCTGCAGGGCGCGGCCCAGGGCCTGCAGGTCGTAGGACGCCGAGCAGAAAAACAGCACGAAGCCCAGGTACGGATGCAACAGTTGCCGCGCCAACTCCTCGGCGGCCTGCCCGGCATCGGTGGCCTGGGACATGGCACTGACTACGCCTTCACTGTTGTGCATCGTTGCCTCCCCCTCTGAAGCATGAGTGTACGAAGGGCGGGGGACGGGACCTATGCTACTTGGGTACTGGGTGGGGGGATGCGATGGGATGAATCGCTCAAAAACAAGGGAGATTCAACTGTTGGACGGCATTTCAAATTCACAGCAAAGCGTTCACAAGCATTCCAGCTGCAACCACCACACACAGGCTGGCAAACCCCACCTGCAAGGTGCGGGCGGGGATCACCGAACACAGGCGCCGGCCGATCAGCATGCCGACGATGCTCGCCGCGATAAACACCCAGCCCACGGGTTCGATGCGCACACCGGCATGGAACGCGCCAGCCACGCCGATCAGCGAAATCAGGCTGATCACCATCAGCGACGTGGCGACGATGCCACGCATCTGCACGTCGGTGAGTTGCTTGAACGCCGGCACGATCAAAAAGCCGCCGCCCACCCCGAGCAACCCCGAGACTGCCCCCGTTACCGCGCCCAGTGCGGCCAGGGTGGCGCTGCATTTGGCGGTCCAGGCCAGGCGCCCGGTCTGCTGGTTGAGCATGCAGTTCTTCTGGCCCCAGGACGCCGCGCCATGGTCACTCGGCCCGGCCTCGAGCTTTTCGCGCTGCAACATGCGCCAGGCCACCAGCACCATCAAGGCACTGAACAGGCCCATCAGCGCCGGCTCCGGCAACTGGTGGGCGAGAAACACCCCGACCGGCGAAAACAGCGCGCCGAGCAAGGCGATCAACAGCGCGGCGCGGTAACGCACCAGGCCGTGACGTAACCCGTCAATCGCCCCGACGGCCGCTGCCGCCCCCACCGCAAGCAACGACACCGGCGCGGCCTGGGTCATGGTCAAGCCCAGCCCCAGCACCAGCGCCGGCACCCCGAGGATGCCGCCGCCCGCGCCGGTCAGGCCCATGACCAGGCCCATCAACACGCCTAAAACGCTCGCCAGCAGCATTCAGTCCACCTTGCTCAGACGGGTCAGCCACTCGCGGCCCTTGAGCATGCCGTTCCAGTAGAACCACGGCAGCCAGGTGGCCTTTAGGAACCACATCGAACGGCGTGCCCGGGTCGGGTCGAGGGGAAAGGTCGGCAGCAGCTTGCCGCCGTAGCCGAACTCGGCCAGTACCACCTTGCCCTTCTCCACCGTCAGTGGGCACGAGCCATAGCCGTCGTACTTGAGCGGCAGCGGTGCCTGTTTGCGCAGGGCCAGCAGGTTTTCGGCGACCACCACGATTTGCTTGCGCACGGCGGCGGCGGTCTTGGCATTGCTGGTGCCGCACACATCGCCCAGGCCGAAGATGTGCGGGTAGCGCAGGTGTTGCAGGCTGTGGGGGTTCACCTCGCACCAGCCGGCGGCGTCGGCCAACGGGCTGTGGCGGATGAAATCCGGCGCGACTTGCGGCGGTACCACGTGCAGCAGGTCGAAGGATTTTTCCTCGACGGTGACGTTGCCCTCGGCATCCTTCACCTCGAACCAGGCCTTGCGCGCCGGGCCGTCGACCTTGACCAGGTTGGCGTTGAACGCCAGGCGCGCGTGGTATTTCTCCACGTACTTCATCAGCGGTGGCACAAAAGTCGCCACGCCGAACAGTGCCGCGCCGGCCAGGTTGAATTCGACGTCGATGTGCTTGAGGTCACCGTGCCTGAGCCAGTGATCGCAGGACAGGTACATGGCCTTTTGCGGTGCACCCGCACATTTGATCGGCATGGCCGGCTGGGTAAAGATCGCCTTGCCGCGCTTCAACTGCTGCACCAGCTGCCAGGTATACGCCGCGTGCTCATAGCTGTAGTTGGACGTGACGCCGTTGCGGCCCAACGTGTCTTCCAGGCCCTCGACTTTCTCCCAGGCCAGGCGCAGGCCTGGGCAGACGATCAGGTGGTTCCAGGTCACCCGCTGGCCGCTGTCGAGCACCAGGGCGCGCTCGTCCGGCAACAGTTCGGTGACGGCGGCCTGCACCCAGGTGACGCCATTGGGCAGCACGTCGGCCAGGGGGCGTCGGGTCTTTTCCAGGTCGTAGGCACCGCCGCCGACCAGGGTCCAGGCCGGCTGGTAGCAGTGCTGGTCGCAGGGTTCGATAAGGGTGATGTTGAGGTCGGGGTCGCGCTTGAGCAGGCTGGCCAGCAGGCCGATGCCTGCCGAACCGCCGCCGATGACGACGATATCGCCACTGATGGTTGGCCCCCAGTGTTGGTCGGTCATGGTCTATTGCCTTTTATCGTCAATGCACACAAGGGTCGCTGCCGTATGGCGTCACGCCCAGCTTTTTATCACCGCGCCGCAGTAAAGGCCGGACAGTGTCTTCATCACTTGGATCACTTCGTGGCTGGCCAGCCCGTAGAAGATGTACTTGCCTTCGCGACGGGTGGCGACCAGCCCTTCGTCACGCAGGATGCCCAACTGCTGTGACAGCGTGGGCTGGCGTACGCCGGTCATGGTTTCCAGCTCGCCGACGTTGCGTTCGCCCTGGGTCAGCTGGCACAGGATCAACAGGCGATCCTCATTGGCCAGGGCCTTGAGCAAGGCACAGGCCTTGGATGCCGACGCGCGCAACTGGGCGACTTCGCCTTCACTCAGAGTAGATTCCATTTGCCTCGGGTCCTTTGCGTCACTTAAGCTCAAAACATTATGTGTAAATGTAAAGTGATTGTAATCACTTTTTTCAACATCAGGGGCAGCCGTCATGTCAGCGTTGATTCATTCCTTTCTGGACGAGGCGTCGTCGACCTACACCTATGTCGTCTATGAAGCAGACGGCGGCCCCTGCGCCATCGTCGATTCGGTGCTCAACTACGACCCGGCCTCCGGGCGCACCGACACCGCCCAGGCCGACAAGGTCATCGCCTTTGTGCGTGAGCACGACTTGCAGGTGCAATGGCTGCTGGAAACCCACGCCCACGCCGACCACCTGTCGGCCGCGCCGTACCTGCGCCGCACCCTGGGCGGCAAGATTGCCATCGGCCAGGCGATCAGCAAGGTGCAGGACGTGTTCAAGCACCTGTTCAACCTGGAGCCGGAATTTCGCGTCGATGGCTCGCAGTTCGACCACCTGTTCGCGCCGGATGAAATCTTCCACATCGGCACCATCAAGGCCCAGGCCCTGCACGTGCCCGGGCATACCCCGGCGGACATGGCCTACCTGATCGACGACCGCTTGATCCTGGTGGGCGACACCCTGTTCATGCCCGATGTCGGCACCGCCCGCTGCGACTTCCCCGGCGGCGATGCGCGCCAGCTGTATGCATCGATGCGCAAGCTCTTGGCCTTTGCCCCCGACACCCAGCTGTACGTGTGCCATGACTACCCGCCCGAAGGCCGCGAGGCCAAATGCCTGACCACCGTGGCGGAGCAGCGCGCGGGCAATATCCATGTGCATGACGGAGTGGATGAAGCGGCGTTCGTGGCGATGCGCACCCGACGCGATGCCGGGCTGGGGATGCCCACGCTGTTGTTGCCGGCGATCCAGGTGAATGTGCGAGCGGGGAATATGCCGCCGGCGGAGGAGAACGGGGTGGTGTACTTGAAGATTCCGTTGAACCAGCTCTAAAACCGTCCTGCCTGGCGTCCATGCCGTTCCATGCTCCGGGGGTGCTGCGCAGGTGTGATCAGGCTACGGCAAATTTCGACACGATCTGCTTGAGGTCCACCGCCAGCCTCGACAGTTCCTGGCTGGCGATCGAGGTCTGGCCGGCCGCCGAAGAACTCTGGATGGAAAGATCACGGATGCTGATCAGGTTCTGGTCCACCGAACGGGCCACGTGGGCCTGTTCCTCGGAGGCCGTGGCGATCAACAGGTTGCGGTCATTGATATCGGTAATGGCTTCGGTGATCTGAGTAATTGCCAGGCCCGCTTCATGGGCAATCTTCAAGGAGTCCACCGCTTCGTTGCGGTTGAGGGCCATGGAAGACACTGCTTCGCTGGAGCACGTCTGGATTTTCGCGATCATCTGCTCGATTTCCTGGGTCGAGGTCTGCGTTCTGTGGGCCAGGGCCCGCACCTCGTCGGCCACCACCGCAAAGCCCCGGCCCTGCTCCCCTGCCCTGGCGGCTTCAATGGCGGCGTTCAAGGCCAGCAGGTTGGTTTGCTCGGCAATCGAGCGGATCACTTCAACCACCCGGGCAATATCCTGGGCCTGCCTGGCCAGCCCTTCGACTTCGACGCCGGTCTGCTGCACCGTGGCGCTGAGTTTCTCGATGGAGGCGATGGTTTGCGTCACACGCTCCTGGCCCACTTTGGCCGAGCGTTGGGAGTCCTGGGTGGACTGGGACGCCGACACCGCATTGCGCGCCACTTCTTCAACTGCTGCCGTCATTTGGTTAACCGCCGTGGCGGCCTGATCGGTTTCCATGCTTTGGCGTTCAATACCGGCACTGGACTCGCGGGTGATGGCGCTCATCTCCTCCGCCGCCGCCGCCAATTGCCCGGACGCCTCGGAGATGTGCTGCAAGGTACTTTTCAGGTTCATTTGCATGGACGCGGTGGACCGTTGCAACGCGGTCAACTCGTCATTGCCATTGATGGCAATCGCCACGCGCAGATCGCCGTCGGCAATCTTGCCGGTCGATACCAGTAATTCACGCACCGGAGTAATGATGCTGCGGGTAAACAGGCTTGCTACCACGACGGTGATCAGCAAGGAGGCGGCCATCAATATCCAGGTGAACAGACGCGCCGCGTCATATTCGCTGGAAGCCACCTGCACCGCCGCCTTGGAGCCCCGTTCATTCAACGCGATCAACTCGCTGATGGAACGCTGCACATCCAGGGCAATCGGCCCGTTGACTTCGCGCAGGTAGGTCGACATCTGTTCAGCGGACAAGGTGGAGGCTTGTGCGAGGAACTCATCCATCTTCTGGCTGTAGTTCTTGATGCTGGCTAATGCTTCGTTGTACTTGGCTTGCTCTTCGGGGCCTGAGACTAACGGCCCATAGCGTTCGGCAATATCGAGGGCTTCGGTACGGGTCGCCTTGAGTTTTTCCAGGGAGGCCGGATCCTGGCGGCTGATATCCATGGCATAACGACGCAGATCGAGACGAAGTTTATAAAACGCCGAATCTATTTCACCCGCCAACCGAATACTGGGGAGCCAGTTAGTTTCGATTTCAACCGTCGACGAATAGACCTTATCGACTTTTATCAGGGTCATTGCCCCTTGTATCAGCAGCAAAAGGCACACCAGGCCAAAGCACAGTGTGGTACGGAAGTTCAACTTCAAGGCTCTCATGGACATCGCGGCTTACCCCTTTCCTGGGCCGCGAACTTCACGGCCTGATGGGGCCAATGTGTTGAAATACGTGTGAAAAATACGTGACCGCTGATGCAATTTTTCATTAACTGAAAATAAAAAGCCCGCCCTGATTATTACTTGGCTAACTATCAGGATCAGCGGTGCAGCCCCTATTGAAATCAAACCATTAACCCACCCGGCGGCAATGGCAGCGCCGTCTTGTAGCGCACTTGCTTGAGGGCAAAGCTCGAGCGGATGTTGGCGACACCCGGCACCTTGGTCAGGAAGTCCATCATGAAACGCTCCAGCGACTGGATCGTCGGCACCAACACCCGGATCAAATAGTCCGGGTCGCCGGCCATCAAGTAGCACTCCATCACCTCGGGCCGGTCGGAAATCGCGCCTTCGAACTGCTGCAACGCCAGCTCGTTCTGCTTTTCCAGGCTCACATGGATAAACACGTTGACGTGCAGCCCCAGCAGATCGGCGTCGAGCAGCGTGACCTGCTCGCGAATCAGGCCCAGTTCCTCCATCGCCTTGACCCGGTTGAAACACGGTGTGGGCGACAGGTTGACCGAGCGGGCCAGGTCGGCGTTGGTAATCCGCGCATTCTCCTGCAGCGCGTTGAGAATGCCGATATCGGTACGGTCCAGTTTGCGCATGAGACAAAATCACCTGTTTATTATGTTTATGCAGGTTTTTTATCCGCAAATGATCGCGGGCGCAATGAAACACAGATAAATATTCTTCTACGCCACGCCTATGATTGTTGTAGGACAAGATTTCTCTTACCCGGAGACTGACTGTCAGCTAGCGCGCCCACTACAAGAAATTCACAAGATCGAGCGTAGAAAGCCATGAATCAGCCGTATGCCCCACTGCGCCTGCACGTTCCCGAACCCTCGGGCCGCCCAGGCTGCAAGACCGACTTTACCTACCTGCGCCTGACCGACGCCGGCCTGGTGCGCAAACCCGCCATCGACGTAGAACCCGCCGACACCGCCGACCTGGCCAAGGGCCTGATCCGCGTGCTCGACGACCAGGGCCAGGCCCTGGGCCCGTGGGCCGAAGGGGTTCCCGTGGAGATCCTGCGCAAAGGCATGCGCGCCATGCTCAAGACGCGGATCTTCGACAACCGCATGGTGGTCGCCCAGCGTCAGAAAAAAATGTCGTTCTACATGCAGAGCCTTGGCGAAGAAGCCATCGGCAGCGCCCAGGCCCTGGCCTTGAACATCGACGACATGTGCTTCCCCACCTACCGCCAGCAAAGCATCCTGATGGCCCGCGACGTGCCGCTGGTGGACCTGATCTGCCAGTTGCTGTCCAACGAGCGCGACCCGCTCAAGGGCCGCCAGTTGCCGATCATGTACTCGGTCAAGGATGCAGGCTTCTTCACCATTTCCGGCAACCTCGCCACCCAATTCGTACAGGGTGTGGGCTGGGGCATGGCCTCGGCGATCAAGGGCGATACCAAGATCGCCTCGGCCTGGATCGGTGACGGCGCCACCGCCGAATCCGACTTCCACACCGCCCTCACCTTTGCCCACGTGTACCGCGCCCCGGTGATTCTCAACGTGGTCAACAACCAGTGGGCCATCTCCACCTTCCAGGCCATCGCCGGTGGTGAAGCCACCACCTTCGCCGGACGCGGCGTCGGTTGCGGCATCGCCTCCCTGCGCGTGGACGGCAACGACTTTATCGCGGTATACGCCGCCTCCGCCTGGGCCGCCGAGCGCGCGCGCCGTAACCTCGGCCCGAGCCTGATCGAATGGGTCACCTACCGCGCCGGCCCGCACTCCACCTCGGACGATCCGTCCAAATACCGCCCCGCCGACGACTGGAGCCACTTCCCGCTGGGCGACCCGATTGCCCGCCTCAAGCAGCACCTGATCAGGATTGGCCAGTGGTCCGAAGAGGAGCACGCGGCGGTCAGTGCCGAACTGGAAGCCGAGGTGATCGCCGCGCAGAAACAGGCCGAACAGTACGGCACCCTGGCCGGTGGCCAGATCCCAAGCGCCGCGACCATGTTCGAAGACGTCTATAAAGAGATGCCGGAGCACTTGAAGCGCCAGCGTCAAGAGTTGGGGATCTGACATGAACGATCACAACAACAGCATCGAATTGGAAACCGCCATGACCACCACCACCATGACCATGATCCAGGCCCTGCGCTCGGCCATGGATGTGATGCTTGAACGTGATGACAACGTGGTGGTGTTCGGCCAGGACGTCGGCTATTTCGGCGGCGTGTTCCGCTGCACCGAAGGCTTGCAGACCAAGTACGGCAGCTCGCGGGTGTTCGACGCACCGATATCGGAAAGCGGCATCGTCGGCGTGGCGGTTGGCATGGGTGCCTATGGCCTGCGCCCGGTGGCCGAGATCCAGTTCGCCGACTACGTCTACCCCGCCACCGACCAGATCATCTCCGAAGCGGCGCGCCTGCGTTATCGCTCGGCCGGCCAGTTCACCGCGCCCTTGACCATGCGCATGCCCTGCGGCGGCGGCATCTACGGCGGCCAGACCCACAGCCAGAGCATCGAAGCGGTGTTCACCCAGGTCTGTGGCCTGCGTACGGTCATGCCGTCCAACCCCTATGATGCCAAGGGCCTGCTGATTGCCTCCATCGAAAACGATGACCCGGTGATCTTCCTCGAGCCCAAGCGCCTGTACAACGGCCCGTTCGACGGCCACCACGACCGCCCCGTAACGCCGTGGTCGAAACACCCGCAAGCCCAGGTGCCGGACGGTTACTACACGGTGCCGCTGGACGTGGCCGCCATCGTGCGTCCGGGCTCGGCCGTCACTGTGCTGACCTACGGCACCACGGTGTATGTGTCGCAGGTCGCCGCCGAAGAAACCGGCATCGACGCCGAAGTCATCGACCTGCGCAGCCTGTGGCCGCTGGACCTGGACACCATCGTCAAGTCCGTGAAGAAGACCGGCCGTTGCGTGGTGGTGCACGAAGCCACCCGTACCTGCGGCTTTGGTGCCGAGTTGGTGGCGCTGGTGCAGGAGCATTGCTTCCACCACCTGGAAGCGCCGATCGAACGCGTCACCGGTTGGGACACCCCCTACCCGCACGCGCAGGAGTGGGCGTATTTCCCAGGCCCGTCCCGAGTGGGCGCGGCGTTGAAACGGGTCATGGAGGTCTGAATGGGCACGCACGTTATCAAGATGCCGGACATTGGCGAAGGCATCGCGGAAGTTGAATTGTCGCAGTGGCATGTGAAGGTCGGCGACATGGTCGTCGAAGACCAGGTGCTGGCGGATGTGATGACCGACAAGGCGATGGTGGACATTCCCTCGCCGGTCCATGGCAAGGTGATTGCCCTCGGCGGCGAGCCAGGTGAAGTCATGGCGGTGGGCAGTATCCTGATCAGCATTGAAGTCGAAGGCGCGGGCAATGCCAAGGAGGTGCCGGTAGCCGCGGAGCCGGTGAAAGCGGCTGCCGTTGTCGAGGCCAAGCCGGCACCGGTGGTCGAAAGCAAGCCCGCACCGGTGGCAGCCGCACAGGCCCCCGTGGCCCGCGATGCCGACGAGCGCCCCCTGGCCTCTCCCGCCGTGCGCAAGCACGCGCTGGATGCCGGTATCCAACTGCGCCTGGTCCAGGGCTCCGGCCCGGCCGGACGGATCCTGCACGAAGACCTCGAGGCCTACCTGCAACAAGGGGCCTCAAAGCCTTCGACGGCCGCCAACCCTTACGCCGAACGCAACGACGAAGAACAGATCCCGGTGATCGGCATGCGCCGCAAGATCGCCCAGCGCATGCAGGACGCCACCCGGCGTGCCGCGCATTTCAGCTATGTGGAAGAGATCGACGTCACCGCCCTCGACGAGCTGCGCGTGCACCTCAACGAGAAGCACGGCGCCACGCGCGGCAAGCTGACGTTGCTGCCGTTTATCGTGCGCGCCATGGTCGTGGCGCTGCGGGACTTCCCGCAGATCAACGCGCGCTACGACGACGAAGCCCAGGTCATCACCCGCCTCGGCGCAGTGCATGTGGGCGTCGCCACCCAGAGCGACGTGGGCCTGATGGTGCCGGTGGTGCGTCACGCCGAAGCCCGCAGCCTGTGGGGCAACGCCGAGGAAATCGCGCGCTTGGCCACTGCTGCACGCAATGGCAAGGCCAGCCGCGATGAGCTGTCCGGTTCGAGCATTACCCTGACCAGCCTGGGTGCCCTGGGCGGCATCGTCAGCACCCCGGTGCTGAACCTGCCGGAGGTGGCCATCGTCGGCGTCAACCGTATCGTTGAGCGGCCGATGGTGATCAAGGGCCAGATCGTGATCCGCAAGATGATGAACCTCTCCAGCTCCTTCGATCACCGCGTGGTCGATGGCATGGACGCGGCGCAATTCATCCAGGCCATTCGCGGCCTGCTCGAACAACCCGCCAGCCTGTTCCTGGAGTAAGGGCATGACCCAGACATTGCATACCACGCTGCTGATTATCGGCGGCGGCCCTGGCGGTTATGTGGCCGCCATTCGTGCCGGCCAGCTGGGCATCCCGACCATCCTGGTGGAAGGCCAGGCGTTGGGCGGCACCTGCCTGAATATCGGCTGCATTCCGTCCAAGGCCTTGATTCACGTGGCCGAGCAATTCCAGCAAACCGTGCATCACAGCCAGGGTTCCCGGTTGGGAATCGAGGTGGATGTGCCGACCCTGGACATCCGCAAAAGCGTGGAATGGAAAGACGGCATTGTCGACCGCCTGACCACCGGTGTCGCCGCACTGCTTAAAAAGCACAAAGTGCAGGTGATCCATGGCTGGGCCAAGGTGGTGGACGGCAAGACCGTTGACGTCGGTGACCAGCGCATCCAGTGCGAACACCTGCTGCTGGCCACCGGTTCGACAAGCGTCAACCTGCCGATGCTGCCGATTGGCGGGCCGATCATCTCGTCCACCGAAGCCCTGGCCCCGACCCGCGTGCCCAAGCGCCTGATTGTGGTGGGCGGCGGCTACATCGGCCTGGAGCTGGGGATTGCGTATCGCAAGCTCGGCGCCGACGTGAGTGTGGTCGAAGCGCAGGACCGTATCCTGCCGGCCTACGACGCCGAGCTGACGCAACCGGTGCACGAATCCCTCAAGCAATTGGGTGTGAAGCTGTACCTCAAGCACAGCGTCACGGGTTTTGCCGATGGCAGCCTGCAAGTACGCGACCCGAATGGCGACATCCTGTCGCTGACAACCGATCAGGTGCTGGTTGCCGTTGGTCGCAAACCCAACACCCAGGGTTGGAACCTTGAGGCGCTGAACCTGGAGATGAACGGCGCGGCGATCAGGATCGACAGCCGCTGCCAGACCAGCATGCGCAACGTGTATGCCATCGGCGACCTGAGCGGCGAGCCGATGCTGGCGCACCGCGCCATGGCCCAGGGCGAAATGGTTGCCGAACTGATCAGCGGCCGACACCGCGAATTCAACCCGGCGGCGATCCCGGCGGTGTGCTTTACCGACCCGGAACTGGTGGTGGTCGGCAAGACGCCCGACGACGCCAAGGCCGCCGGCCTGGACTGCATCGTGTCGAGCTTCCCGTTCGCCGCCAACGGCCGCGCGATGACCCTGGAGTCGAAAACCGGCTTCGTACGGGTGGTGGCACGCCGCGACAATCACCTGATTGTCGGCTGGCAGGCGGTCGGCGCCGGCGTGTCCGAGCTGTCCACCGCCTTCGGCCTGAGCCTGGAAATGGGCGCACGCCTGGAAGACGTGGCCGGCAGCATCCACGCCCATCCGACGCTTGGCGAGGCGGTGCAGGAAGCTGCGCTGCGGGCCCTGGGCCACGCCTTGCACCTATAGCGTTTGTGGCGAGGGCGCTACAGGGGATGCGAACGGGCCCGGGAATGAAGTATTGTTGCGCCCATTCAGAAAAAAACCGACTTGACCAAAGATAGAGGGTGTCATGGGTAACGAAAGCATCAATTGGGACAAGCTGGGTTTTGACTACATCAAGACCGACAAGCGGTTTCTCCAGGTCTGGAAAAACGGCGAATGGCAAACCGGCACCCTGACCGACGACAACGTGCTGCACATCAGCGAGGGCTCTACCGCCCTGCACTACGGCCAGCAGTGCTTCGAAGGCCTCAAGGCCTACCGCTGCAAGGACGGCTCGATCAACCTGTTCCGCCCGGACCAGAACGCCGCGCGCATGCAGCGCAGCTGCGCCCGCCTGCTGATGCCCCACGTCCCGACCGACGCGTTCATCGACGCGTGCAAGCAAGTGGTCAAGGCCAACGAGCGGTTCATTCCGCCGTACGGCAGCGGCGGCGCGCTGTACCTGCGCCCGTTCGTGATCGGCACCGGTGACAACATCGGCGTGCGCACCGCGCCGGAGTTCATCTTCTCGGTGTTCTGCATCCCGGTCGGCGCCTACTTCAAGGGCGGCCTGGTGCCGCACAACTTCCAGATCTCCACCTTCGACCGCGCCGCCCCACAGGGCACCGGTGCCGCCAAGGTCGGTGGCAACTACGCCGCCAGCCTGATGCCGGGCTCGGAAGCGAAGAAATCCGGTTTCGCCGATGCGATCTACCTGGACCCGATGACCCACTCGAAAATCGAAGAAGTCGGCTCGGCCAACTTCTTCGGGATCACCCACGACAACAAGTTCATCACACCGAAATCACCTTCGGTGCTGCCAGGCATCACCCGCCTGTCGCTGATCGAACTGGCCCAGACCCGCCTGGGCCTGGAAGTGGTCGAAGGCGAGGTATTCATCGACAAGCTGGATCAGTTCAAGGAAGCCGGTGCCTGCGGGACTGCGGCAGTGATCTCGCCGATCGGCGGTATCCAGTACAACGGCCAGTTGCATGTGTTCCACAGCGAGACCGAAGTCGGCCCGATCACCCAGAAGCTCTACAAAGAGCTGACCGGCGTGCAGACCGGCGACGTCGAAGCGCCAGCGGGTTGGATCGTTAAGGTCTAACAGCCTCAACGCATATCCCATGTGGGAGGGGGCTTGCCCCCGATGGCAGTGGGTCAGTCAATGAATCTGTTGACTGATACACCGACATCGGGGGCAAGCCCCCTCCCACATTTGCTCTCCGGTGTCCTCAGGATTGAGCCGGGATATTCTCGGCAATCTTCTTGCCCATGCTGATCCTCGGCTCCACCCCATACCCCAGCGCCTCATAGAACCCCACCACCGCCTCATTGCCACCGGTGATCTGCAGGTTGATCTTCATGCAGCCCAGGGCCGTCAGGGCCTGTTCCGCATGCCGCACCAGCGAGGAACCGAGGCCATGACGCCGATAGCCAGGGTGCACGGCCACCGAGTACAACCAGCCGCGATGACCGTCGTAGCCGGCAAGCACCGTCCCGATGACAGTCTTTTTGTCCGTCGCCACAAAAAACAGCCCGTCATTGACCGCCAGTTTCTTATCGATCGCCAGGGTCGGCAGGTTATGCGCCGTGTCATACCCAAACGCCTCCTGCCATAACGCCACCACTTGCCCGCGGTGCTGGCGGTCGCGATACGGACCGATGGGATGGCGCGACAACAGCGCCTTTTCCATCACCAACGTGCGCTCATTGCCGTGGTAGACGTCGCGTACCGTGTGAAAACCCAGCCTGGTGTAGAACGGCTCGGCGGTCAGCGAAGACGGCACACTCAGCGTCGTCACCCCCGCTTCCCGCGCGCGCAGTTCGATTTCAATCATCAGCAACCGGCCAATGCCCTGCCCTTGCAGCGTAGGGTTGACGAACACCGAACGCACCACATTGGCATCCAGGGCCGCCGTGGCGACGATCACCCCGTCCTGGACCGCCACCAGCACCACACGGCGCTTGAGCAGGTCGAGCACCGCGTCCGGGGTGAAGTTGCTGGCCACCCGGGCAATCACATCCGCTGGATAGTCCCGCGCATTGCTGCTGTGCAAGGCCGCCAGGATGACCTGGCTGATCCCTTCGGCATCCTCGGATTGGGCAAGACGTACGACGGTAGACATGATTCCTCCTGGCTGACGGCGTTATTGTCGCCACTGTACCAATACGGGAGGGGGCTTGCTCCCGATGGCGGTGTGCCAATTGATGGATTGAGTGACTGATATACCGCAATCGGGGGCAAGCCCCCCTCCCACATTTTGACCGCGCTCCAGCTCCAACAGCCGATTCGGCTGCCTCACCCCCCTTTTCAGCTTTCCCGGCTGAGCCGCCCCTGGGTTTCAGCCGGGATTCCCCTGCCACAGCGAACAAAATAGCCCCACTGCTCAACCCCATGGATTCGTGCACCCATGCAAACCACCAACACCGTCCTGATGATTCGTCCGGCGCGCTTTGCCTTCAACCCGGATACCGCGATCAACAACCGTTTCCAACGCCCGCCCCTCGACCCGCTCAGTGCACAGCAGAAAGCGCTGGAAGAGTTCGACGGCTATGTCGACACCCTGCGCCGGCACGGCGTGGAAGTGCTGGTGGTGCAAGACACTCCGGCGCCCCACACACCCGACTCGATCTTCCCCAACAACTGGTGGAGCAGCCACGCCGACGGCAGCCTGGTGCTGTACCCGATGGAAGGCCAGAACCGACGACTGGAGCGCAACAAAGGCGTGCTGCAAGTGCTGGAGCAGCGCTTTGCGATCAAGGACACCATCGACCTCAGCCACCTCGAACAACAGAACATTTTCCTCGAAGGCACCGGCAGCATGGTCCTCGACCGCCAGCACCGCATCAGCTACGCCTGCCACTCCGGGCGCACCCACCACGACGCGTTGCGCCAGTTTGCCGAACGCCTCGACTACCAGCTCTGCGTCTTCCACGCCGTCGACCGCCACCAAGCACCGATCTACCACAGCAACGTGATGATGAGCGTCGGCCGCGACCTCTCGGTGGTGTGCCTGCAAGCGTTGCCCGACGCCGACGAACGCCAGGCCCTGGAACGCTCGCTGCGCGACACCGGCAAAGACATCCTCGGCCTCGACTTCGACCAGCTCGAAGCCTTCGCCGGCAACATGCTCGAAGTCCACGACCGCGACGGCCAGCCGCTGCTGGTGATGTCTGCCAGTGCCTGGGGCGCGCTGCAACCGGCCCAGCGCCGGCATGTGGAGCGCCACACCCGGCCGGTGGTGGTGAATATCGACAATATCGAACGCATCGGCGGCGGCAGTGCCCGCTGCATGCTGGCAGAAGTGCATCTGCCCGCCCGTCCCTCATTTCAATAAGGAGTCTTGCCATGACCCGCTATATCGACGTCAACGACCTCAGCTATCTGGTTTCGCAAAAAGGCCTGCACACCTGCATCACCGAGATGGCCGAGTACATCCGCGCCGACTACCTGCGCTGGCAGGACTTTGAAAAATGCGCACGCCTGGCCAACCACTCGCCGGATGGCGTGATCGAGTTGATGCCGGTGTCCGACGCCTCGCTGTACGCCTTCAAGTACGTCAACGGCCACCCGAAGAACACCCTGGCCGGCATGCTCACCGTAATGGCCTTTGGTGCCCTCGGTGACGTCGACACCGGCAAACCGGTGCTGCTGGCGGAAATGACCCTGACCACTGCCATTCGTACCGCCGCCACGTCGGCCCTGGTGGCCCGCTACCTGGCCCGCACCAACAGCCGCAGCATGGCGTTGATCGGCAACGGCTCCCAGAGCGAATTCCAGGCCCTGGCCTTCCACGCCATGCTCGGCATCAACGAGATCCGCCTGTTCGACATCGACGCCAGGGCCACCGCCAAGCTGGCAGCCAACCTCAAGGCGTTCCCGGCAATCAAGGTGATCCTGGCCGGCAGCGTGGCCGAAGCGGTCAAGGGCGCGGACATCGTCACCACCGTCACCGCCGACAAGGCCTACGCGACCATCCTCACCGACGACATGATCGAGCCCGGCATGCACCTCAACGCCGTGGGCGGCGACTGCCCAGGCAAGACCGAGCTGGACCGCCGCATCGTCGAGCGCGCCCGTGTGATCGTCGAGTACGAACCGCAAAGCCGCATCGAAGGTGAAATCCAGCACATGCCGGAAGACTCGCCGGTGACCGAGTTGTGGCAGGTCATCAACGGCCAGGTCGCCGGCCGCGAGCATGAGCGCCAGGTCACCCTGTTCGACTCGGTGGGCTTTGCCATCGAAGACTACTCGGCCCTGCGCTATGTACTGGACGTGGCCAAGGCCCTGGATGTCGGCAGCGAACTGGAACTGGTGCCGGACCTGGCCGACCCCAAGGACTTGTTCGCGCGCCTGGCCCAACAGCCTCGAGCACAGCATAAAAAGCGCGCCTGAGACCGCTCTGGCCTGCCCCTTTGCGCCATGGGCAGGTCGGATTTCCAGGGCTGAAAAGCCGATTCAGCGGGTGCAACAGCCGATTCCGCTGCATTGCGTGTTTTAACAGCGCAATTTGCGCTTTGAGCACCGGGTAAACGACACAAAAAACGCACCACCATGAAGCATTCTGAGCCCGACCAAAGAGTCACCGAATGCATGCACGCTGCACCCTTTCTACTGCCCTGACATCAATTACAAAATATAGGGACTGACACATGACTCCACTGCGATCACTCTTCGCTGCGTTGCTGTTGCCACTGTGCGCCAGCGCCGCCCACGCCCAGGATTGGAAAGAAATCCGCTTCGGCGTATTCCCCGAGTATCCCCCGTTTGAATCCGTAGACGCCGACGGTAGCCTGCAAGGCTTCGATATCGAATTGGGCAACGCCATCTGCGCCAAGCTCGAGGTCAAATGCACCTGGGTGCACAACGAATTCGACGGCATGATCCCGGCCCTGCGCGCGCGCAAGTTCGACGCGATCATGTCGTCCATGGCCGTGACCCCGGCGCGCGAGAAAGTCATCGACTTCACCGACCGCCTGTTCCTCAGCCCCACGTCGGTGATCACGCGCAAAAACGCCGACTTCGGCGACACCCCGGAATCGTTGAAAGGCAAACAGGTCGGCGTGCTGCAAGGTTCGTTGCAGGAAGCCTATGCCCGCGCGCACCTGGCCAGGCTGGGCGCGCAGATCAAGGCGTACCAGTCCCAGGAACAGAACTACGCCGACCTGCAGAACGGCCGTCTCGACGCCACCCTGACCGACAAGCTCGAAGCCCAGCTCAACTTCCTGTCCAAGCCTGAAGGCGCCGACTTCAAGACCGGCCCGGCCTTCAAGGACCCGACCCTGCCCCTGCCCCTGGACATCGCCATGGGCCTGCGCAAGAACGACCAGGACTTGCGTGCGCTGATCAACAAAGGCATCGCCGCCGTCCAGGCCGATGGCACCTACGCACAGATCCAGAAGAAATACTTCGGCGATCAAGACATCTACAACGAATAAGCCAACACAATCCCTTGTGGGAAGGGGCTTGCTCCCGATAGCTGCGGGTCAGTCAATACAGGTGTCGACTGGCACGCCCTCATCGGGAGCAAGCCCCCTCCCACAGGGGTATGTCTGCGCCCTTTAGAGATCTCCCCATGAACGAACTCCTCAACCTGCAAGGCTACGGCCCGATGCTCGCCCAGGGTGCCTGGATGACGGTCAAGCTGGCGCTCCTGGCGCTGGCCCTGAGCCTCGCCCTGGGCCTGATCGCCGCCGGCGCAAAACTGTCCAGCGCCCAATGGCTGCGGGTGCCGGCCACGCTGTACACCACGCTGATCCGCAGCGTGCCGGACCTGGTGCTGATCCTGCTGATTTTCTACAGCCTGCAACTGTGGCTCAACGACCTGAGCGAAGTGTTCGGCTGGGACTACTTTGAAATCGACCCGTTTACCGCCGGGGTCATCACCCTGGGGTTTATCTACGGCGCGTATTTCACCGAGAACTTTCGCGGTGCGATCCTCAGTGTGCCGGTCGGCCAACTCGAAGCCGCCACCGCCTACGGCCTGAGCCGCTGGCAGCGTTTTCACCTGGTGCTGTTCCCGCAGCTGATGCGCTTTGCCCTGCCGGGCCTGGGCAATAACTGGCTGGTGCTGCTCAAGTCCACGGCGCTGGTGTCGATCATTGGCCTGTCGGACCTGGTCAAGGCCGCGCAGAACGCCGGCAAGACCACCAACGAGCCGTTGTACTTCCTGATCCTCGCAGGCCTGGTGTACCTGGTGATCACCACCCTCTCCAACCGCATCTTCAAGCGCCTCGAACGGCGCTATAACCTCGGCATCAAGGGGATGGCGCGATGATCGAACTGTTCCAGCAATACGGCGTGGCCTACCTGTTCAGCGATGGCACCGGGTTGTCCGGCGTTGCCATGACCTTGTGGCTGTTCATTATCTCGGTGGTGCTGGGGTTTTTCCTCTCGATCCCGCTGGCGCTGGCGCGCGTGTCGGCGCACTTCTGGCTGCGCTGGCCGGTGGAGGTCTACACCTATCTGTTTCGCGGCACGCCGCTGTATATCCAATTGCTGATTTGCTACACCGGGCTGTACAGCCTGGAGGTGGTGCAGGACAACGCCCTGCTCAACCAGTTTTTCCGCAATGCCCTCAACTGCACCCTGCTGGCCTTTGTGCTCAACACCTGCGCCTACACCGTGGAAATCTTCGCCGGGGCGATCCGCAACATTCCCCACGGCGAACTCGAAGCGGCCCGCGCCTATGGCCTGCACGGCTGGCGCCTCAACCTGTTTGTGGTGGTGCCTGCCGCACTGCGCCGGGCACTGCCGGCCTACAGCAATGAAATGATCCTGATGCTGCACGCCACGTCGCTGGCGTTTACCGCCACCGTCGCCGACATCCTCAAGGTGGCGCGCGATGCCAATGCCGAGACGTTCCTGACGTTCCAGGCCTTCGGCATCGCCGCCCTGCTCTACATGCTGCTGTCCTTTGCACTGGTGGGCCTGTTCCGACTGGCCGAACGTCGCTGGATGCGTTTTCTTGTTCCTACCCGAGGCTAACCCATGAATCAGTCCGCGCAGGCCCTGGCCACTTATCCTGTCGATGTACCCGTTACCCAGGCGGCAACTGCTGCCGTCAAGCTGCAGGTCGAGGGCATCCATAAACGCTACGGCGAACACGAAGTGCTCAAGGGTGTGTCCCTCAACGCACGCCACGGCGACGTGATCAGCCTGATCGGCGCCAGCGGCTCGGGCAAAAGCACCCTGTTGCGCTGCATCAACTTTCTCGAACAGCCGGACGCCGGTGTCATCACCCTGGACGGCATCAGCATCGAAATGCGCCAGGGCCGCGCCGGCGCCCGCGCGCCACACCAGGAACAATTGCAGAACCTGCGCACGCGCCTGGCCATGGTGTTCCAGCACTTCAACCTGTGGAGCCACATGACCGTGCTGGAAAACATCACCATGGCCCCACGCCGGGTGTTGGGGGTAAGTGCCGCCGAAGCCGAAAAACGCGCGCGCATGTACCTCGACAAGGTCGGCCTGCCGGGCCGCGTGGCCGATCAGTACCCGGCGTTCCTGTCCGGTGGCCAGCAACAGCGCGTGGCCATCGCGCGGGCCCTGGCGATGGAGCCGGAAATAATTCTGTTCGATGAACCCACCTCCGCCCTCGACCCCGAACTTGTAGGAGAAGTCCTCAAAGTCATACAGACGTTAGCTGAGGAAGGTCGTACCATGCTGATGGTCACCCACGAAATGGGCTTTGCCCGCCAGGTGTCCAGCCAAGTGCTGTTCCTGCATCAAGGCCGAGTCGAGGAACAAGGCGGCGCCGAGATCCTCGACCACCCCAACAGCGAGCGCTTGCAGCAATTTCTTTCCAACCGTTTGAAGTGAAACCCATGGATACCAAGGCCAACGGACCCCATACCTCCCCTGCGCTGGATCGCATCGATGAGGCGATCATCGAAGTGCTGCGCCACCAGGGGCGTATCACCTATGAAAAGCTCTCGTCACTGGTGCACCTCACCCCCAGGCCCTGCCTGGAGCGGGTGCGCAAGCTGGAGCGACGCGGGGTGATTCGCGGGTACGGCGCGATCATCGATGTGCAGATGGTCTCGCCCGGGCTGTCGCTGCTGGTGCTGGTGGCCTTGTCCAACCAGAGCGGGCGCTCGGCGCAAAAGGCCTTCGAAGCCTGTATGAAGGCCTGCCCCCAGGTGTTCGAATGCCAGTTGATCAGCGGGCCGTTCGACTACAGCCTGCGCATGCGCTGCCGGGATATGGAGCACTACCGGGTGGTATCGGAGATCTGGCTGAACAATGATGAGCTGCACATCGATAAGTTGGTGGCGCATCCGGAGTTGGCGGTGGTGAAAAATACCGCCATCGAACTGGCCTAGATCCTCAAACACTGGAAATCCAATGTGGGAGGGGTTTGCCCCTCCCAGATTTTTAACCGCGCCCGCTTGAAATACGCTTGCCGAGCTTGGTGCCAATCATCTTCGCCTGCCCATCCTTCTGCTTCCCCGTACGCGCCTCGCTGATCAACCCCGGGATCAACCTGCCCTCCGGCAGATTCTTCCAGAACCGACTCGGCAAGTGCCCCTCCATCACCTTGGGGTTCAATCGCGCCGGGTTGAAAATGTGGCTGTAGTACGTCAGCCACATCGCACTGTGGGGATCCTCGACGTTCTGCGCCAGCTGCTGCCAGGCCTCGGGGCATTGGCGTTGATGAATCAGCTGTTCGCCATCGTAATAAACCCCGTCCAACGGCGTGGCTATCATCCAGCGCTGGCGCCCCATGCGCCCGACAAAATGCTGGCTGGCCGATTTGAGGATGTCATGGGCCGGTTCATGCCAGGCCACGTACTCCGGCAACTCGGGCCCTGCTTCTGCCGGCAGGGCGATAAAGCGCACAAACGCATGCAGGTGATGGGCCTCACGACTCACCTGCTTGATGCGTCGCTGCAATTCAGTGCCGAGTTTATCCCCTGCCAGCATCGCGGTGCGGTCGCCATGGCTGACGCGCCAGAGCACTTCGTACAACAGGCTCCAACGCTGGTCGCCTTGGTAACAGGCGGCTGACTCCAACAGCTCCAGCAGCGCCTTGGGAACACGCGCCTGGAACGGCCCCAAGCCCGCGGGGATCGGCTCATCGGTGGCAAACAGGTCCGCCGCCTGCACCTCGCCCCAGCTGACCTGGCTGGGGTCGACCTGATGGCTGAGCAGCCAGCGCGCCTGTTCGCGCCAGGTGCTGAAAAGGTTGTCGCATTCCAGGCTGATCATCCCCACAGCCCCATCTGCTGCGGCTGCGGGCGGTCGCGCAGTTGCTCGCGCAGCAGCACGCTGGTGCTGTCCGCCTGCTGCGGATGGTAGTCACTGGTGATGAAGAATGGCTTGGCCTTGGCCAGCACACAGCGCATGCGGGCCAGGTCTTCAAAGCGGATCTTGCGTTCGCGGCGCAGGTCCACCAGGCGCTGGGTGGTGCGCAGGCCGATCCCTGGGATGCGGGCGATCAAGGTCGGCTCGGCGCGATTCAGGTCCAGGGGGAATACCTCGCGGTGCTCCAGGGCCCAGGCCAGCTTGGGGTCGATGTCCAGGGCCAGGTGGCCGGGGCCTTCGAACAATTCGTTGGCACTGAAGCCGTAGCTGCGCAGCAGGAAATCCGCCTGGTACAAGCGATGCTCGCGCATCAACGGCGGCGCGGCCAGGGGCACGCTTTTCGGGCTGTTGGGGATGGGGCTGAAGGCCGAGTAATACACGCGGCGCAGCTTGAAGTTGCCATACAGCGCCTCGGCACTGTGGAGGATGGTGCTGTCGTCGGTCTCGTCGGCGCCGACGATCATCTGGGTACTCTGCCCGGCCGGGGCGAAACGCGGTGCACGGGGTTCGTTCAGGACCGTCTGCTCGCCGGTGTAGATGGTCTGCATGGCCTGCTTGATCGAGACGATCTGCTTTTCCGGCGCCAGGGTTTGCAGGCTGGCATCGGTGGGCAGTTCGATATTCACGCTGAGGCGATCGGCGTAGCGCCCGGCCTCGGCAATCAGCGCCGGGTCGGCCTCGGGGATGGTCTTGAGGTGGATGTAACCGCGAAAGTCATGCTCTTCGCGCAGCAGTTTGGCCACCCGCACCAATTGCTCCATGGTGTAGTCGGCCGAACGAATGATGCCGGAGCTGAGGAACAGCCCGCTGACGCAGTTGCGCTTGTAGAAATCCAGGGTCAGGGTGACCACCTCCTCCGGGCTGAAGCGTGCACGGGGCACGTCGCTGGAGCGGCGGTTGACGCAGTATTGGCAGTCGTAGAGGCAGAAGTTGGTGAGCAACACCTTGAGCAAGGATACGCAGCGACCGTCCGGCGTGTAGCTGTGGCAGATGCCCATGCCATCGGTGGAGCCCAGCCCCGCCTTGCCTTCCGAACTGCGCTTGGGCGCGCCGCTGCTGGCGCAGGAGGCGTCGTACTTGGCGGCGTCGGCGAGGATGCTGAGTTTTTCGATCAACTGCATGGAGGCTTACCGATACTGGTTTTTTGTACAGTATCAGCCAGCCCCCCGTGTCACAAGTGCAGCCTGTCAGCTGGCAGTGGCGAGGAGCAGATCCTGCACCGAACGCCCCTTGCCACGGCTACGGTCATTTTCAAACAGCGACGCCGCAATCTCATCCGCGCGAATCGGCAGTACCGACAGCAACGTATCGCTCAAGCCATGGCTGGCCTGGCTGAAGCCCTGGATGTAGACGCCGGCCTTGCAGCGCTCGTCGGTGACGATGCGGTAGTCGCGCGCCACTTCAAAATCACCCAGGTACTCCTCCAGCGGCGCCAGCAATGCGCGGTGGGTCTCGCGCTCGTAGCCGGTGGCGAGGATCACCGCGTCGTAATGGTTGACGCTGGTTTCGCCGCTGGCGTTGTTGCGCAGGGCCAGTTCGATGCCCAGGGGGCCGGGGGTGGCCTTCTCGACCACGGTCATGGTGCGGAAGGCCTGGCGGGCGATGCCGGAGACTTTCTGGCGGTAGAAAATCCCGTAGATGCGCTCGATCAGGTCGAGGTCGACCACCGAATAGTTGGTGTTCTGGTACTCGGCGACCAGGCGCTCGCGCTCGGCACCGACTTGCTGGAACACCAGGTCGGTGAAGGCCGGCGAGAACACTTCGTTGACGAACGGGCTGTCATCGGCAGGCTTGAGTGCCGAACCGCGCAGGATCATGTCGACCTGTACCGATGGGAAGCTGTCGTTCAGGTCGATAAAGGCTTCGGCCGCGCTCTGGCCACCACCGATGATGGCGATGCGCATCGCCTTGCCGTCCACGCAAGGCTGGGTGGCCATGCGCTCCAGGTACTGGGAATGGTGGAACACCCGGCTGTCGCCCTTGAGGGCCTTGAAGGTTTCGGGAATGCGCGGCGTGCCGCCGGCGCTGACCACCACCGAACGGGTGGTGCGCACATGCTGCTCGCCCAGGGCGTCGCGGGAGATCACGCGCAATGCCTCGACCTGTTGCTGGTGCAGGATCGGCTCGATGGCCAGTACTTCCTCGCCGTAGCGGGCCTGGGCCTGGAACTGCCCCGCGACCCAGCGCAGGTAGTCGTTGAACTCCATGCGGCACGGGTAGAAGGTGCCCAGGTTGATGAAGTCCACCAGGCGGCCGTGGGCTTTCAGGTAATTGACGAAGGAGTACGGGCTGGTGGGGTTGCGCAGGGTCACCAGGTCCTTGAGGAACGAAATCTGCAATTCGCTCTGGGTCACCAGGGTATTGCCGTGCCAGCGGTAATCGGCCTGTTTGTCGAGAAACAGTACGTCCAGTTTGCCCTGGGCCTTTTCGCGCTCCTGCAGGGCGATGGCCAGCGCCAGGTTCGAAGGGCCGAAACCGATACCGATCAGGTCGTGAACCGCGGGCGAAGCAATTGCCTGTGTCATTCCAGTGTCCTCTGGATAAGCCCCTTGGCGGTGGGGCGGGAATACCTTCGAGACCTGCACAACAGGTCATGTGTTGATAGGAAACGAGGACAGTGAAAAAAAATTTAACCGAACAGTGATCAGTGCGCGTCCCACTCGCGCATCCGCACCCGGCAGTGCTTCATGGCGTTGACGATGTGTTTTTCCACCAGAGCGCGGGAAATACCCAGGCGCTCGGCGATTTGCAGGTGGCTCAGGCCCTCGAGTTTGCGCAGCAGAAAGCTGTCGCGACAGGCCGCCGGCAGCTCGGCCAGGGCGCGTTCGAGCAAGGCCAGGCGTTGGCCGTAGTCGTGGGTGGCATGGGGCGAACAGGCGGCAAAGCGCTCCTCGCTGTCGAGCACCTCCAGGGGTTCGACCTGGCGCAGGGCATTGCGCCGGTGGCCGTCGATCACCAGGTTCAGCGCGGTGCGATACAAAAAGGCACGCGGCTGTTCGATGGGCGTCTCGCTGGAACGTTCCAGCACCCGGACATAAGCGTCATGCACCACATCCTCGGCCACCTGACGGTTGCCCAGCTTGGCGTTGAGGAAACACACCAGCTCGCGATAGTAGTTTTCCAACATGACTCCCGGCCGCCGGGTGGCGGCATCAGATCCTTGAGTGCGAAAAAAGACGGCGTATTCAGTAATGGCAGTTTGGGTAGGTGCAATTTATAGTAATTCTCATCTACTTTTAAACAAGACTTGCACCTACAGGCCGTTTTTTTTCTCCACAAGACCTGTAACCACTTATGTAACAGCCTAAATCCTCGGGCAATTCTCTCGTTTAACTGTCAGCTCTGCGCAACTGCGCTCCGAACTTTCCCGGCTGGAACCTAAGCATGAAACGCCCTCGACCTGCCCGACGCGCCTTGCTCGCTATCGCGTGCCTGATTCCCATCATCGCCGTGGCCGCCTGGCAGGTGTTGCCGCCGGGGCGTGACAACCTGACCACCGTCACCGTCACCCGCGGCACTATTGAAAACAGCGTCACGGCCCTGGGCACCCTGCAACCGCGCCGGTATGTCGACGTGGGCGCCCAGGCGTCCGGGCAGATTCGCAAGATCCACGTTGAAGCCGGCGACCAGGTGCAGGAAGGCCAATTGCTGGTGGAGATCGACCCCTCGACGCAAAAAGCCAAGCTCGACGCCAGCCGCTACGCCATCGAAAACCTCAAGGCCCAGTTGCAGGAGCAAAAGGCCCAGCACGCCCTCGCCCGCCAGAAGTACCAGCGCCAGCAGCGCCTGGCCGCCGGCAACGCCACCCGCGAGGAAGACGTGCAAACCGCCAAGGCCGAACTGAGCGCCACCCAGGCCCGGATGGACATGTTCCAGGCGCAGATTCTCCAGGCCCAGGCCAGCCTGCGCAGCGATGAAGCGGAACTGGGCTATACGCGCATCTACGCACCGATGACCGGCACCGTGGTCGCGGTGGACGCGCGGGTCGGCCAGACCCTCAATGCCCAGCAGCAGACGCCGCTGATCCTGCGGATCGCCAAGTTGTCGCCGATGACCGTGTGGGCGGAAGTCTCGGAAGCCGACATCGGCCACGTCAAACCGGGCATGACCGCCTACTTCACCACCCTCAGCGGCGGCAACCGGCGCTGGACCAGTACCGTGCGGCAGATCCTGCCGATCCCGCCCAAGCCGCTGAATGAAACCCAGGGCAGCGGCAGCCCCAACAGTTCCAGCAAGAGCGGCAGCGGGCGCGTGGTGCTGTACACCGTGCTGCTGGATGTGGACAACAGCGACAACGCGTTGATGGCCGAAATGACCGCCCAGGTATTTTTCGTCGCCAGCCAGGTCAAGGATGTCCTCACCGCACCGGTGGCCGCACTGCTGGGCACCTCCAGTGCCGACAAGCAGATCGCCCGCGTGGTCGCCACCAACGGCCGCATCGAAGAACGTGAAGTCCGCCTGGGCATCAGCGATCGCCTGCGGGTCGAAGTGCTCGACGGCCTGCACGAAGGCGATCACCTGCTGATCGGCCCGGCCGACGGCAACGGGGGTTGAGGTGACCACGCCCCTGATCGAACTCAAGAACATCCGCAAATCCTACGGCGGTGGCGACAGCCCGCAGGTCGACGTGTTGCGCGGCATCGACCTGTCGATCCATGCCGGGGAATTCGTCGCCATCGTCGGGGCTTCCGGTTCCGGCAAGTCCACGTTGATGAATATCCTCGGTTGCCTCGACCGCCCAAGCCTGGGCGAGTACCTGTTCGCGGGGGAAAACGTCGCCCACCTGGACAGCGACGAATTGGCCTGGCTGCGCCGCGAGGCGTTCGGCTTTGTGTTCCAGGGCTACCATTTGATCCCCTCGGCCTCGGCCCAGGAGAACGTCGAGATGCCGGCGATCTACGCCGGCATCAGCGCCGCCGAACGCCATGCCCGCGCCCACGCCCTGCTTGCGCGCCTGGGCCTGGCCGAGCGCACCGGTAACCGTCCGCACCAGCTGTCCGGCGGCCAGCAACAGCGTGTCTCGATCGCTCGGGCGCTGATGAACGGCGGCCACATCATCCTTGCCGATGAACCCACCGGCGCCCTCGACAGCCACAGCGGCGCCGAGGTGATGAGCCTGCTGGACGAGCTGGCCAGCCAGGGCCATGTGGTGATCCTGATCACCCACGACCGCGAAGTGGCGGCGCGGGCCAACCGCATCATCGAGATTCGCGATGGCCTGATCATCAGTGACTCGGCCGATGACGGCGCCGCTCCCCCACCCGCCACCCGCGGCGCGCTGCAAGCCGTGGACCTGCGCCAGCGCCTGGCCGACGGCGCCGAACACAATGGCGCGTGGAAAGCCGAATTGCTGGACGCGGTCCAGGCCGCCTGGCGGGTGATGTGGATCAACCGTTTTCGCACCGCGCTGACCCTGCTGGGGATCATCATCGGCGTGGCCTCGGTGGTGGTGATGCTGGCCGTGGGCGAAGGCAGCAAACGCCAGGTCATGGCGCAGATGGGCGCGTTCGGCTCCAACATCCTCTACCTCAGCGGCTCATCGCCCAACCCGCGCACGCCGCTGGGTATCGTTACCCTCAACGACGTCGCGGCGCTGGCGGCGCTGCCCCAGATCAAGCGCATCATGCCGGTCAACGGCACCGAAGCCGGCGTGCGCTATGGCAACGTCGACTACATGGCCTATGTGGGCGGCAATGACACCAATTTCCCGGACATTTTCAATTGGCCGGTGGTCGAGGGCAGTTACTTCACCGCGGCCGACGAACGTGCGGCTGCCACCGTGGCCGTGATCGGCCATCGCGTGCGGGAAAAGCTGTTCAAGGGAGAGGTCGACCCTATCGGCCAATACATCCTGATCGAAAACGTACCGTTCCAGGTGATCGGCGTGCTGGCGGAGAAAGGCGCCAGCTCCGGCAACAAAGACAGTGATGACCGTATCGCCATCCCCTACTCCGCCGCCAGCGTGCGCCTGTTCGGCAGCTACAACCCCGAATACGTGGTGATTGCCGCCGCCGATGCGCGCAAGGTCCACGAGGCCGAAGTGGCCATCGATCAGTTGATGCAAAAGCTGCACAACGGCAAGCGCGACTACGAGTTGACCAACAACGCGGCGATGATCCAGGCCGAGGCGCGCACCCAGAACACCCTGTCGTTGATGCTCGGTTCGATTGCCGCGATTTCCCTGCTGGTGGGCGGCATTGGCGTGATGAACATCATGCTGATGACCGTGCGCGAACGCACCCGCGAGATCGGCATTCGCATGGCCACCGGCGCGCGCCAGCGTGACATCCTGCGCCAGTTCCTGACCGAGGCGGTGATGCTGTCGGTGGTCGGCGGCCTGTGCGGCATTGCCCTGGCCCTGCTGGTGGGTGGCGTGCTGGTGCTGGCCAAGGTGGCGGTGCAGTTTTCCCTGGTGGCGGTGCTTGGCGCATTCGGTTGCGCACTGGTCACCGGCGTCGTATTCGGCTTCATGCCGGCCCGTAAAGCTGCCCGGCTCGATCCGGTTAAGGCGTTGACCAGTGAATAAACGATCCATTCCCCCGTACCTGCCCGCACTTGGCCTGTGCCTGCTGCTCACGGCCTGCGCCGGTGACCCGCCCGCCGTGGACAGCGCTATTGCGCCGCCGGCTGCCTGGCAGTTTGCCGAACGCGACGCCGCCCGGGCCACCAACCAGCGCTGGTGGACGCAGTTCGGCAGCCCCCAGCTGGACCGCCTGGTCGACCAGGCCCGGCGTGACAGCTTCGACGTGGCCGCCGCCATGGCCCGCGTGCGCCAGGCCCAGGCCACGGCGGTGATTGCCGGGGCGCCACTGTTGCCCGAGGTGAAGTTCAACCTTGCCGCCAGCCACCAGAAGTTGTTGCACGGCGCGGGCGGGCCGGACCTTGACGCCTCACAAAGCGATGACGCCGTCGATAATTTCGGCGCCAACTTCACCGCCAGCTACGAAGTGGATTTCTGGGGTGGCCGCGCCGCTGCCCGTGACAGTGCCCTGCACAGCCTGCGCGCCAGCGAGTTCGACCAGGCGACCGTGGAGCTGACCTTGCTCAGCAACGTCGCCGACCGCTACGCGCAAACCCTCGCGGCGCGCGAGCGCCAGCAGATCGCCGAGTTGAACCTGGCCAATGCGCGTAACGTCCTCGAGCTGGTGCAGACCCGTTACGACGCAGGCTCCGCCACGGCCCTGGAACTGGCCCAGCAGAAAAGCCTGGTGGCCAGCCAGCAACGCCAGCTGCCGTTGATTCAACAACTGGCCGAAGAATCCCAGATCACCCTTGCCGCCCTCCTCGGCCAACCGGTCCAGGCCCTGGAGCTGGGCACCGAACCCTTCCAGGACCTGACCTGGCCAGCCATCGGCGCCGGCCTGCCCAGCCAGTTGCTCAGCCGCCGGCCGGACATTGCCAAGGCCGAGGCCGAACTGGCGGCGGCCCAGGCGGACGTCACCGTGGCCCGCGCCGCCATGCTGCCGGCCCTGACCCTCGGCGCCACACTCGGCTCCGATGCCTACAAGGCCGTGGACGTCCTGCGCAGCCCCTACTACACGCTGACGGCCGGCCTGGTCGGGCCGATCTTCAACAACGGCCGTTTAAGCGCCGAGCGCGACAAGGCCCGCGCGCGCCAGGATGAGCTGTTGCAAACCTACCGCGGCGCGATCATCAACGGTTTTGCCGATGTGGAAAAAGCCCTCAGCAGCATCACGCGCCTGGACCAGCAGCGCCACTGGCAAACGGAAGAACTGCAACAGGCCCAAACCGCCTTCCGGATCGCCGAAAGCCGCTACCAGGCGGGTGCCGAGGACTTGCTGACGGTACTGGAAACCCAGCGCACCCTGTATGCCGCCCAGGACTTGAACGTGCAATTGCGACTGTCACGCCTGCAGGCCAGCATTGCGCTGTACAAGGCATTGGGCGGCGGTTGGAAAACCAGCATCTGATAAACGAAACTCCAGTTTCGTACATAAGTCGTCTACCGCCCCTACATTCTTCGACTCAGGTTCCTTGGTAAAAAATGCCGCTATCACACGGCTGCCAGGGAACACTGATGAATGTTGCAAAATACCTCGCGTGCGGCTGTCTCTGGTTGATGGCAAACCTTGGCCAGGCAGAGCCACTGATCAAACCCACCGCCATTGATTGGCTGCTCGATTGCCCCCTCCCCACCACCGAACGGCTTGACCCCGAGGTGCTGTCGCGCACCCAATGCGGCATCGTCACCGTCCCGCGCAACCATGCCGCCCCCTGGCAAGGCCACCAGCGCCTCTACCTGACCCGTGTCGGCGCCCGCGATCCCCTGAACCGCAAGGGCGTGGTCTTCACCCAGGCCGGCAACACCGCGCAAAAAAACTACGGAAGCACCTTCGCCATTCACCTCGCCAGCCGCTGGGACACGTATTCCACACAAGCCTATCGCACGCTGCTCAACCGCTACGACATGATCGAACTCAGCCCCCGCGACCTCACTCAGGAGCATGGCGTCGAACAGGCCGTACGGGATATGGAGTACGTCCGCGCCCAGTTGGGCGACGCCCAACTGCATTACCTGGGGGACACCATCGCCACGCGCCTGGGCAGCCGCTATGCCGCAGTGTTTCCCGAGCGCGTCGCACGCATGGTGCTGGTCAACGCCGAACACACCATGGCGGGTAGGCTTGGGGTCGAACAACTGCGCCTCAAGGAGCCCGCCAAACCGGACGCCGGCGGCTGTATCAACCGATGGGTGGGTGACTTCCTCGCCTATGGCAAACAGCCGCCACCGTCGACTCGCTGCCTTGACGTGGCAGGCAGGCAGTAGCGCGTCGTTTACGACCTGTTGCCGCCGAAAACGACACCCTGCGTTGACGCTCCGTCGCAATCGTTATTAAGTGCTATTTATCCGCATTAATACGATAAATCGAACCCATGCTGACTCGCCCGCTACGCCGCAAACGCCAGAAGCTGTCCGACGTGATTGTCGAGTCGGTCAAGCGCTCCATCGTCACCGATGCCTTGAAGCCCGGCGACCGCCTGCCCACCGAGCGTGAGCTGATGGAGAGCTTCCAGTGCTCCAAGGGCTCGGCCCGTGAAGCGCTCAAGGCCCTGGAGGTCGAGGGGCTGGTGAGTACGCGCACCGGCCCCAGCGGCGGTGCCTACCTGAACCAGGCCGGCACGGAGCCCGCCAGCCGCGCGCTGCGTAACTACCTGCACTTCCAGCACCTGGACGGCGAGCAGGTGTACCAGTTGCGCAAGGTCATCGAAGTGGAACTGGCGGTGTCGGTGCTCGGGCGCCTGAGTGAGGACGACTACCGGGCATTGCAGGACAACGTGGATTTCTGCAGCGCCCCCGAAGACAGCGAAGCCGGCCAGCGCGAGCAACGCCTGGCGGAACTGGAGTTCCACAACCTGCTGGCCAAGGCCTGCCCCAACCCGTTGCTGAGCTTTATGGCGCAATTTCTCAACGACCTGCTGCGCGACCTGGTGGTACTGAAAAAAGCCTACAAGCCCAAGCGCAAGCAGTTCGACGCGGCCAACCTCGACTATCACAAGCAACTGCTGAACGCCTTTCGCGCCGGGGATGAAGGCGCGGTACGCAGCCTGATGCATGAACATATGTGCGACGCCGAACACCATATGACCGCGCTGGAAGGCCAGGTCAGCCCGCACTTTCTACTGGAGTTCGACCACAACCACTGAAAACACCCCGCCCACAGTTGACTGCATTCACTGCGTTACCCCAATAACAGGCCTGCCCACAGGCCCTGCTCCACCGTATCGCCCTTGCTACTCCTGCCAATAACTAAACCAGGGAGTCACCCCATGCAGCGTCGTACGTTATTGAAAGCCAGTCTTACCGCGGCCGCCGCCCTCAGTCTTCCGCTGAGCGTACGGTCCGCATTCGCCGCCGAGCCCTTTACCTTTTACGGCCTCAAGTCCATGTCCGGCGCCTTTGCCAGCTATGGCAAGTTTGCCGACATGGGTTCGCGCCTGGCGGTGGCACAACACACCGAGCTGCTGGGCCGCCCCTTGAACTACAAGGTCATCGACACCGAGGGCAACGCCGGCAAGGCCGTGCGCAAGGTGCAGGAGGCGATCCAGCAGGACGGCGCGCGGTTCTTCCAGGGCTGTACGCTGTCGTCGTCGGCACTCGCGGTGGCCAAGGAAGTGGACAAGGTTGGCGGTGTATTCATGACCCCGGTGGGTGCCGATGAAGTCACCGGCAAAGACTGCAACCACGCCACGTTTCGCTGGTCGGTGCCCACCTACGGCGCGATCCGCGAAACCATGGTGCCGCTGATCAAGCTGCTGCCGGATGCCAAGCGCTGGTACACCATCACGCCGCAATATGTGTTCGGCGAAGCGCTGCTCGAAGGCGCCAGAAACGTGCTCAAGGAACATGGCCTGGAGCATGTCGGCAACAGCTACCACTCGCTGCAGGAGCAGGAATTCTCCGGCTACCTGACCAATGCCATTTCCACCAAGCCGGATGTGCTGGTGTTGCTCAACTTTGGCAGCCAGTCGTCCAACACCCTGCGCCAGGCGGTGAACTTCGGCATCAAGGAACGCATGAAAGTGCTGCTGGTGTGGTCCGCCGGCCTCGACCAGTTCCAGGAACTGGGCAGCGATATCCTAGAAGGCGTGTACCTCGGCGCGCAGTACTGGCATCAGGTCGACACCCCGCTCAACCGCGAGCTGGTCAAGCTGACCCAGGCCAAGTACGGCATCAACCCCACCTACCCGCTGGCCGCCGACTACATCAGCACCAAAGTCATGCTCGACACCATCATCGCCACCGGCAGCTTCGACGGGCCGACCGTGGCCAAGGCCATGCAGGGCCTGAGTTTCGAAGGCCCCACCGGCAAGGAGTCGATCCGCGCCGGCGACCACCAGGTGATCAAGGACTACTACCTGCTGGTCGGCAAGGCCGCCGGCGAGATGGCCGACAAGGATGACCTGGCCAAGGTGCTCAGCGCCGGCCAGTCCTTCCCGCCGGTGGAAGCCACGGGCTGCACGCTCGCCTGATCCGCTAAAACACCACCGTTGTACACGGCAGGGCCGCCCCGGCGGCCACCTGTTCGAGGGTTTCTGCATGCTTAATCTTTACCTGTTCCAGATACTCAACGGCCTTGGGTTGGGAATGATCTACTTCCTGATCGCGGTCGGGCTGACGATCATTTTCGGCCTGCTCAACTTCGTCAACTTCGCCCACGGCGCGTTCTTCCTGCTGGGCGCCTACATCTGCTACACCGCCGTGAGCCTCACCGGCAACTTCTGGCTGGCGCTGCTGATTGCGCCGCTGGTGGTGGCCGCGTTGGCCTGGGTGATCGAGCGGCTGTTGATCCAGCGGATCTATCACTTGCCGCACATGTTCCAGATCCTGGTCACCCTGGGCATCGCACTGATCATCCAGGAAGCCAGCGTGATGATCTGGGGCCCGGTGGGCAAAAGCGTCGCCGTGCCGGAACTGCTGCGCGGCGTGCTGGTGGTGGGTGATTTCGTCTACCCCTACTACCGCCTGTTCCTCATCGTGTTTTCCGGGCTGGTGGGCCTGGGCCTGTGGCTGCTGCTGGAGCGCACGCGCTTCGGCGCCCTGGTGCGCGCCGGCAGTGAAAGCACCGAGACCGTGTCGCTGCTCGGCACGAATATCTTCCGCCTGTTCTCCATGACCTTCGCCCTCGGCGTGGGCCTGGCCGGCATGGCCGGGGTGCTGTTCGCGCCGTTGCGCGGTGCGCAGCCGTTCGTTGGCCCGGAGATTCTCGGCATCGCCTTCGTGGTGGTGGTGATCGGCGGCATGGGCTCGTTCAGCGGTGCGTTGGTCGGCGGTTTGCTGGTGGGCGTGGTGCAAAGCCTGATGACCACACTCTGGCCCCAAGGCGCGAGCCTGATGATCTACGGCGCCATGGCCGTGGTGATTCTGGTGCGGCCTTACGGCCTGTTTGGGAGAGCCTGACATGAGCGAGAAAAATCCCCTGCCGTTTGCCAAAACCCAATCGCGCGCCATGTTGCTGTGGGTCGTGGCGGTGCTGATCGGCCTGCCCGTGCTATTGCCCTCGGCGACCCTGGCCAGCGAGATCCTGATCTTTGCCATGGCCGCCCTGGCCTGCAACCTGTTGCTGGGCTACACCGGGCTGCTGTCATTCGGCCAAGGCATCTTCTTTGGTGCCGGTGCCTACTGTGCGGCACTGCTGATGATCCACCTGCAACTGGGGTTGTTCGCCGCGCTGCTGGGTGCCGCCATCGCCGGTGGCTTCCTGGCCCTGCTGGTGGGTGCCCTGGCAATCCGGCGCACCGGCATCTACTTCGTGATGCTTACGTTGGCCTTCAGCCAGATGGCGTACTTTGTCGCCTACACCCTCAGCGACTGGACCGGTGGCGACAACGGCCTGCTCAGCGTGCCACGCCCGGAAATCCGCATCGGCGATACCGTGCTGCTGTCCCTGGCCGACGCCCGTGCGTTCTATGGCTTTGTCGCGGTGCTGTTCCTGTTGATCTTTATCGGCGCACGCCGGGTGATCGCCTCGCCGTTCGGCAGCACGCTGATGGCGATCCGCGAAAACGAAACCCGCGCCTCGGCCATCGGCTACGACACGCGGCATTTCAAGATCCTGGTGTTCGTGCTGTCCGGCGCAGTCACCGGGATTGCCGGGGCGCTGTACGCCATGCTGCTGCACTTTGTGCCGCTGTCGAATATCGACCTGGCGATGTCCGAGAACATCCTGATCATGACCATTATCGGCGGCACCGGCTCGCTGTTCGGTTCGTTGCTGGGCGCCGGGTCCATCGTGCTGCTGGGGGATTTTCTCTCCGACCTGTGGCCCCGTTGGCTGATGCTGCTGGGGGTGATCCTGATCCTGGTGGTGATCTTCATGCGCGGCGGTTTGTGGGGCGGCCTGGCCGCGTTGTTCGAGCGCGTGCGCGGCCGTCGCAAGGCCGCCGTCGTCGCCAAGGAGGAAGGGCTATGAGCATCCTGTTGGAAACCCAGGACCTGGAACTGGCCTATGGCGCGTTCCGTGCGGTGAACGGCGTGAATCTCAAGGTCGAAGCCGGCACCATCCACACCATCATAGGCCCCAACGGCGCGGGCAAGACCAGCCTGTTCCACTGCCTGACCGGTGAACGCCAGGCCACGGCCGGAGCGATTCATTTCGACGGCAGGAACCTGATGCGCAAGCCGGCCCACGGCCGCGTCGGCCTGGGCATGGCGCGCTCGTTCCAGCTCACCAGCCTGTTCCAGAACCTCAGCGTGCGCGAAAACCTGCGCCTCGCCGCCCAGGGCCGCGACGGTGCACGTGCATTGAACTTCTGGCGCCGCGTGGACAGCAAGCGCGAACACCTGGAGATGGCCGACCAGGTGCTCGAACGCCTGCAACTCAGCGCCCGCGCCGAGACCCTGGCCGGCGAGTTGTCCCACGGCCAGCAACGGGTGCTGGAGGTGGGCATGTCGATCTGCTCCAAGCCCAAACTGTTGATGCTCGACGAGCCCACCTCGGGCATGGGCATCGATGACATCCCGATCATGACCCAGTTGATCAGCGACCTCGGCCGCGACCACACGGTGCTGTTGATCGAACACAACATGAGCATCGTCATGTCCATCAGCCAACGCATCACGGTGATGAGCCACGGGCAGATCCTGGTGGAAGGCACGCCGGAGTTCGTGCGTGCCGATGAACGCGTGCGCAGTGCTTATCTTGGGGAGGCTGCCTGATGCTGATCGTCGAGAATATCCATTCCTACTATGACAAGAGCCACGTGCTCGAAGGCGTGTCGCTGAGGGTCAACCCCGGCGAACTGGTGACCCTGCTCGGGCGCAATGGCGCGGGCAAGACCACCACCCTGCGCAGCATCCTCGGCATCATCTGCCCGCGCCAGGGCCAGATCCACTTCAACGGCCAGGCGCTGGTGGGGCAGAAAATCTTTGAAATCGCGCGCCAGGGCCTGGCGCTGGTGCCGGAAAATCGCGGGATCTTCCGCCTGCTGACCGTCGAGGAAAACCTGCGCATCGCCGTGCGCAAGACCAGCCGCTGGCAGCTGGAAGACGTGTACGGCATGTTCCCGCGCCTCAAGGAGCGGCGCAGGAACGCCGGCCATGCACTCTCCGGCGGCGAGCAACAGATGCTCGCCATCGCCCGCGCCCTGCTCAACGACCCCAAGTTGCTGATCCTCGACGAACCCACCGAAGGCCTCGCCCCGGTGATCGTCGACGAACTGGTGAAGATCCTGCGCAAGGTCAAGGACGACGGCCTGCCGGTGCTGCTGGTGGAACAGAACCTGATGGTCTGCGACAAGCTCGCCGACCGCCATTACGTCCTCGAACAGGGCCGCGTGGTCTACGAAGGCAGTGCCGCCGCCTTCCGCGCCGACCCGACCATCAAGAACCGCTACCTGGCGCTGAGCGCCTGACGGGAGAATACAGATGAACAGTTTTGCGCAACCGCTCCAGGGCAACGCCCCGCTGATCAACCGCGACCGCCTGTGGCAATCGCTGATGGACCTGGCGCAACTGGGCGCCACGGTCAAGGGCGGCGTGTGCCGCCTGGCCCTCACCGACCTGGACCGTCAGGCCCGTGACCTGTTTGTACAGTGGTGCGAAGCCGCCGGGTGCAGCGTCAGTGTCGACGCCATCGGTAATATCTTCGCCCGCCGCCCTGGGCGTAATCCCGCCCTGCCCCCGGTGATGACCGGCAGCCATATCGACACCCAACCCACCGGCGGCAAGTTCGACGGCTGCTACGGGGTGATGGCCGGGCTGGAAGTGATCCGCACCCTCAACGACTTGAAGATCGAGACCCAGGCGCCGATCGAAGTGGTGGTATGGACCAATGAAGAAGGCTCGCGCTTCCCGCCGTGCATGATGGGCTCCGGGGTATTTGCCGGTAAGTTCGACCTGCAGGACACCCTCGACAAGCAGGACGAACAGGGCCTGTCGGTGGGCGCCGAGTTGCAGCGCATCGGCTATGCCGGTGCCCGCGCGGTATCGGGCCACCCGGTCGGCGCGTATTTCGAAGCGCATATCGAGCAAGGCCCGGTGCTGGAAGACCAGGCCACCACTATTGGTGTGGTCATGGGCTGCCTGGGCCAGAAGTGGTTCGACCTGACCCTCACCGGCATCGAGGCCCACGCCGGCCCGACGCCGATGCACCTGCGCAAGGACGCCCTGGTCGGCGCCGCCGAGGTGGTCAGTGCGGTCAACCGTATCGCCCACCAGCAACAACCTCACGCCTGCGGCACGGTCGGCTGCCTGAGCCTGCACCCGGGGTCACGCAATGTGATTCCCGGCCAGGTGCACATGACCCTCGACCTGCGCCACCTGCATGCCGACAAGCTGCAGGCCATGGTCGATGAAGTGCGCGGCGTGATCGAAGCCACAGCAGCCCGGCACGGGTTGACCTTCGAACTGACGCCCACCGCCGACTTCCCGCCCCTGGACTTCCACCCGGCCTGCGTCAACGCCGTGCGCGATGCGGCGGGTGCCTTGGGCCTGAGCCATATGGACATCGTCAGCGGCGCCGGGCATGACGCGATTTTCGTCGCCGAGCTGGGCCCGGCCGGGATGATCTTTGTGCCGTGCGAAGGCGGCATCAGCCATAACGAAATCGAAAACGCCGCGCCGGATGACCTGGCGGCCGGATGCGCCGTGTTGCTGCGCGCCATGGTCAACGCGGCACAGGGGGAGCAGCCATGAGTGACATAGGTGAACTGACGGCGGTACAACTGCTGGCGCATTTTCGCGACAAGACCCTGTCGCCGGTGGACGTCACCGAGGACGCATTGCTGCGCATCGAACGCCACAACCCGGTGGTCAACGCCTACTGCCATGTGGACCCCGAGGGCGCGCTGCGCGCCGCGCGGGCGTCGGAGCAACGCTGGTTGAAGGGTGAACCCTGCGGTGCCCTGGATGGCGTGCCCGCCTCGATCAAGGACCTCACGCTGACGCTCGGCATGCCCACCCGCAAGGGCTCGCGCACCTCGTCGGCCGAGGGGCCGTGGGACGTCGACGCGCCCTTCCCGGCCTTTATGCGCAAGGCCGGCGCGGTGCTGCTGGGCAAGACCACCACCCCGGAATTCGGCTGGAAAGGCGTCACCGATAACCCGCTGTACGGCATCACGCGCAACCCGTGGGACACCCGCACCACGGCGGGCGGCTCGTCTGGCGGCGCGGGCGCGGCAGCTGCATTGAACCTGGGCGTGCTGCACCAGGGCAGCGATGCCGGCGGCTCGATCCGCATCCCCTGCGCGTTTACCGGCACCTTCGGCATCAAGCCGACGTTCGGCTATGTACCGCAATGGCCGGCCAGTTCAATGACCATCCTGTCGCACCTGGGGCCGATGACCCGTACCGTGGAAGACAGCGTGCTGATGCTGCAGGCCGTGGCACAGCAGGATACGCGGGATGGCCTGATCGGCGCGCCGAGGACCACGCCATGGCTCACGCCGCACACGGATTTGAACGGCCTGCGCGTGGCCTACAGCCCCACGTTTGGCTACGTGGATGTCGACCCGCAGGTGGCCAGGGTAGTCGCCCGGGCGGTCGAAGGCCTGGTGCAGCTGGGTGCCCATGTCGAGCAGATCGACCCCGGTTTCAGCGACCCGCTGGAAGTGTTCAGCACCTTGTGGGCAGCGGGCGCGGCACGCCTGACCGGGGCCATGAGCGACGCACAGAAACAACTGCTGGACCCTGGGCTGCTGCGCATTGCCCGGCGTGGCGAGCAGTTGAGCCTGGATGACTTCAACGCAGCCCTCGAAGCCCGCGCCGCGCTGGTGGCCCGTATGGCGGCGTTCCACGAGCATTACGACGTGCTGGTCTCGCCGATGATGCCGATCACCGCGTTCGAGGCCGGGCACAACGTACCGCCCGGTTCCGGGATGCAGGAATGGACCGAGTGGACACCGTTCACCTACCCCTTCAACCTTACCCAGCAGCCGGCGGCGTCGGTGCCGTGCGGCTTGGCGGCGAATGGTTTGCCGGTGGGGTTGCATGTGGTGGGCGCGCGGTTTGCCGATGAGCAGGTGTTGCGAGTGTGCCGGGCGTATGCCAAGGCGTTTCCGACCCGGCACTTACAGACACCGATCACCCCAACACCGTAGATCCAAATGTGGGAGGGGCGGTGCGACGATTCGACTTGCCCCTCCCACATTTTCTGACCGCATTCCAATCCCCTGCCTCTACAATGTCTCCCATTCATCCCCGGGGGCTTCATGGACATCGAACTGGCACGCACTTTCCTGGAAATCACCCGCTGCGGCAGCCTGGCCGCCGCCGCCGAGAAACTGCACGTCACCCAGACCGCCATCACCGCCCGCGTTAAAAACCTGGAAAGCCAACTGGGCAGTACGCTGTTCGTGCGCAACCGCGCCGGTGCACGCCTGACCGCCGACGGCGAGGCGTTTGTGGTGTACGCCAACCAGTTGCTGCAAACCTGGGAAGCCGCGCGGCGCGACCTGCCGTTGCCCGATGGCTATCGCAATGTGCTGCATATCGGCGGTGAAGTCAGCCTGTGCAACCCGCTGATGCTCGGTTGGGCCCGGGCCCTGCGCGAACAGATCCCCGGGCATGCCCTGCGCACCGAAGTGCGTGAAGGTGAATACCTGCTGCGGCAGCTGGAGCTCGGCGTACTCGATGCGGCGCTGGTGTTCCAGCCGCAGTACTGGCCGGGGTTGCAGGTGGAGCAGGTGCTGGAAGAAAAACTGATCCTGGTGCAATTGACGAGCAAACCGGCCCCGTACGTCTACATCGATTGGGGCCCGGGTTTCCGCCAGCAGCACGACGCTGCCCTGCCCGACAGGGCTCGCGCGGCGGTGAGTTTCAACCTCGGGCCGCTGGCGTTGCAGTACATCCTCGAGAATGGCGGCGCGGGGTATTTCCGCACGCGGGTGGTACAGAGCTACCTGGACAGCGGCGTGATGCAGCGCGTGCCCAAGGCCCCTGAATTCAGCTTCCCGACGTTCCTGGTGTACTCGCGGGCACGGGATTCGGCGGTGTTGCAACAGGCCCTGGGGCTGCTGCGTGAAGTGGTCAAGGCCGAGAGTGACTGGTCGCAGCGCTGGGACCCGTTGATCTGAATCCCTTCCCCGGCGCAGCACGCAAAACTCGCAGATTCCCGTGTACCAACTAAGCTCAGTCTCCAACAAAAAAACCTGAGCAGCCCGCCATGGTCCACCCCACCGAGACGTTTCGCAGCCGCTACCGCGCCGAGGTCAGCCCCCATTACAACCCCTGGCTGCACGCCGGCTTTGTGCTCGGCTATGGCGTGTGCTGCATCGGCCTGGCCGGGGCCTCCACCCACCGAGTGACGCCGTTCGAGTGGCTGACCGTGCCGCTGACCCTGGTGTTCTTCAACCTCTGTATCTACCTGGTGCATCGCCACCTCGGCCATCACAAACACGCCTTGGCCCGCCTGTTCTATGCGCGCCACACCGGTGATCACCACAGCTTCTTTACCCCCGGCCACATGACCTACGACAGCCCGCGAGACTGGCGGGTCATTCTCTTTCCGGCGTGGCTGATCGTGCTGCACAGCCTGGTCATCACCCTCCCCGCCTGGTGGTTGCTCCAGCACCTGAACGCCAATGTCGCCGGGCTGTTCGCCGGGAGCATGATCCTCGGTTACCTGCTCTACGAAGTGTTCCACGCCTGCGAGCACTTGCCCGCCGACCACCCGCTGGCGCGCCTGCCGTGGATTCGCCAGATGCACCGACTGCACGCCCTGCATCACCGCCGCGAGCTGATGCAGGGGCGCAATTTCAATATCGTCCTCCCGCTGATGGATTACCTGTTCGGCACCCTGTACTGGGAACCGAACCCCAACGACAACCAGGAATCGTCATGAGTACCCGTCGAAAGAAAATGCGTCATCTGCTGTTTGTGCTGCTGCTGGCGGTGATCGCTTTCCTGCTGTTGATGCCGACCAAAGTGCAACCGGTGAACTGGGCTCCGCCCAAGGCGCCATCGATGAAGGAAGGCGCCTATGCCGACAACCAGCGCCTCAAGGCTGTGCAGAAAATCGGCGCCCAGGGCATCGCCGGCCCCGAGGCCTTGCTGCTCGATGCCCAGGGGCTTCTGATCAGCGGGCTGCATGACGGCCGCATCATCCGCACGTCGCCCGACAGCCCCACTCTGGAAGTGCTGGCCAACACCGGTGGTCGGCCGCTGGGCATGGCGCTGCACCCGGACGGGCGCTTGATCATTTCCGACGGGATCAGGGGCTTGCTCGCGCTGGATCCCCAGCGCCAACTGACCGTCCTGAGCGCCAGCGCCAATGGCGTCCCCTTTGGCTTTACCAATGACGTGACCATCGATGCCGGCGGGCGCTATGCGTACTTCAGCGATGCTTCGAGCCGCTGGGGTTATGGCCAGGATGGCGAGGCGGTGATCGAGCATGGCGGCGATGGTCGCCTGCTGCGCTATGACTTTCGCAACGGCACCACCGAGGTGTTGCTGGACCAACTGCAATTCGCCAACGGCGTGGCCCTCGGCCCCGATGAAAATTACCTGCTGGTCAATGAAACCGGGGCGTATCGCATCAGCCGCTACTGGCTCAAGGGCGAACGTGCGGGCAACCACGACTTGTTTATCGACAACCTGCCCGGCCTGCCGGACAACCTCAGTTTCAACGGCCAGGACCGTTTCTGGGTGGCGCTGTACTCACCACGCAACCCGCTGCTGGACAGCTTTGCCGGCTACCCCTTGCTGCGCAAGGTGATGGTGCGTGCGCTGATGGTGGTGCCCAAGCCCATTGAGCGCAAAGCCTTCGTGCTGGGGCTGGATACCGATGGCAAGGTCATCGCCAATTTGCAGGATGGCAGCGCCGGCAATTACTCGCCCATCACCACGGCCCGGGAATATGGCGACTGGCTGTACCTGGGCTCATTGAAGAATACGAGCATGGCGCGCTTGCCGTTGAAGCTGGCGTTGGCGCAATAACGCAAACAGGGCATACAGGCGCCTGGCCTGTATGCCCTGGGTACTACGGGTCACTCATGTTCAGCTCTTGGTGCTGCTCAGCAAGGTCTGTTTGCACAGGTGGCCGAAGCTGACGAACTCGGTGTTGTCACCACCGACGCCGATACCCGGGTATTCCAGTACTTCCATGCGCCACACGCCGTAGTTGAAGTCGGTACGCCAGGTGTTGTTGTAGCCCTGGGCGTAATCGACAAAGGTGGTCTGGAAATCACCGAAGCAGGTGCCCACGTTGATCGTGCCCGCCGCTTGGCCCGCACTGTCGGTCGCCGCCGAATACGCCTTGTAGACGATATCGCCGTTGGCCGGGTCGATCCGCTGGTCGAGATAGACGATCGGGTGCAGGCCCACCAACGGTGCACCGGTGCTGTCCGACAGGCCCATGGTCCAGGTCAGGTCGCGATAGGCTTGGGTGGTCATGTAGCCGTAGCCCACGCCGGAAGCCGAATACGGAATGCGCAACACGTTCGCCTCGCCCTTCACATCCGGGCTGTTGACCCGCGGGTTGGAACCGAACGACAAGTTGTACTTGCCGGTCGCGCTCCACGGCTCGTTCGGGTGCTGGTTCGGCCGCACACGTACCTTGACCACGCCACCGACACCCGGGCTCGGGATCGAGGTCGACACGACGTTGGCCCCCACGGTGACCCACTGGGCGCCATCGAAACGCTCGAGGATCCACTTGTTGCGCGTGCTGCCACTGGTCGCATCGGCCGTCAGCGCAATACCCACACTCTGGCCACGGACGGCGGTGAAATCGAAGTAATCGACATCATCCAGGCTGTCGGCGTTGCCGTTGATGTAGTTGAGGGTGTCCGGCAGTTGGAAGGCCGTGTCCGGGGTGTCATTGGGTTCGAACGCATCAAGGTTGGTATCGACCGCCACGCCGAACTGAAAGCTCGAGCCCTGGACCGCAGCGTTGGCTTCCATGAACCAGTAGTAATCGCCGGCCGGCACCACGCCGCCAAGGCTTTCATCGCCCGTGCCGGGGTTATTGGAGGTGCCCAGGGGCAGCGGATTGCCCTGGCCGTCGTCCTGGAACAGCGACAACGACATGTCGGTGCCTGCGGTCTGGTTGACCAGCAGAACATTGATCCGCGCCTTCTGCGGCAGGTTGAAGTGGTAGCACAGCAGGTCGCCGGTTTGCACGCCATCGATCGTGTAGAGCGAGTTGATGTCCAGCGTCTGCTCACAGCCCTGGACCAGCGCAGCCTGTACGGCAGGCGCCGACTGCGCCGTGGTTTTCTGCAGCTTGGTCACCCTGGCCGGCGCAGTGTTGTCTTCCACCACCGAGTCAGCCTTCGCCTTGGGGGCAAACAGGGTTTTCTTCTGCTGGGCACCCGCCAGCAATTGCTGCTTGAGGGCAGCCGTCGCCTTGTTGGCCTTGACCTTCGCAGCGCTTTTCAAGCCTTGCTTGACCGCAGGAGGCGCCGCTTGCGCAGCCAGGTGAGGGTATTGTTCAGCGAGGGCAAAGGCCGAGACAAAGCAGGTGGCCGCCATGGCCGCACCGAGCATAAAGGCTTTTTTCGATTTCATTTTTTATCCATCCATAGTTAAAAACTGAAGGTCAGGTGACATCCGGTCACCTGGGATGGAATCTAGCCAACAACTGTATGTATGTCCAGTATTTTTGTAGGAAATTTCTTCATCTAATACCCGGTCATCTCCAGGTACCCCACCCCACCCTCAAACCGCACCGGCCCTTCCCAATACGGAATACTCAGGTTCATCCAGGCCTTGGGGTTGACGGCCTGGGTGGTGATATCCAGCTGCTTGCCGGGAATTTTCAGCGACCAGCGTGTGGGAATCTGGCGACCGTCGATCGCCGTGGTGTCCAGCGGTGCCAGTTGGATGTCGGCGTTGTGCAGGGTCTGGGTGTGGCCTTCGCGGTCGATCCAGGTGCCGGTCAGGTAGGACGCGCCGTCGGTTTGCCGCACCCGAAACAGCATCAACTGCTCGCCACGGTCCAGGTGCAGGGAGAACCAGTCCCAGCCGGTCTGGCTGGCGGTCAGCGGTTGGCTGCTCCATTCGCGGTCGAGCCACGCGGGGCCGCTGACCTGGTACGTCTTACCGTCGATGCTGACATTGCCCTCGGCGGTAAAAAACGGCTGGCTGTAGTAGTACGACGCCTGGCCCTGATCGGATTTGCGGCTGTAGCCGTTGTCGCCTTGCAACACCAATGGCCGGCTGGAGGTGAGGCGCAGGTCGTAGGCAAACTGCGCACCGCTGGCCTTGAGTTGCATGTCCGCCAAGGCGCTCGCGGCACCGGGCTGGCTGGCGAAATTCCAGTCGTCGATCCAGGCGTTGAACGGCACTGCCTGCGCCCCGGCCTGGCCGACGCCGCCGCGGGCGAAGCGTTCGGCAGCGTAGTGGCGGGTGGCGGAGGTGACGGCGGCGTGGCCGAGCCATACGGTCGAGTCGTGCCAGCCCGCCTGCGTCGGCCCGGCCTTGAGGGCGTTGCGAAACAACGTCCATTGCACGCCGAACACATTGCCTTGGGCGTCCTTGAGGTTGGCGGTGACGTACCACCACTCGATCCGAAAGCCATCGTGGGAGCCGTGGTCTTCGGGAAAGCTGAAGACCTTGCCGGGCAGCACCTGGGCAAAGTCGGCGGCGTCACTGCCCAGGCCGGCGAAGCTTTCCTGGGGCGCGGGGACTTTGTCGCAGGCCGCCAGCAGTAATAACGCACACATCAACGCCCTAATCTTCATGGGCAAACGTCCTCAACAAATCCGCCGGACGGCTGCGGTACAGCTGCCATAGGGGCCAAGCCGACGCCAACAACGTGGCAAACATCGCCAGCCCCAGCAATTGTGCGAGCTGCCACGGGAACACTTGCAACGGCAGCCGCCAGCCAAAGGCCTGCACGTTGATCACCGCATCCAGGCACCACGCCAGCAACAGCCCCAGGGGCAATGCCAGCAGCAGCGTGAGCACCGCCAGCAGCCAGGTTTGCCCCAGGTTCAGCAGCATCAATTGCCTGCGCGTCACCCCCAATGCCCACAGCGGGGCGAGTTGACCGAGGCGGCTCTGGCTCTGGGTCAGCAGGCTGATGAACAGCGCTACGCCGGCCACGCCCAAGGTCAGGCTGTTGAGCGCGGCGGTGGCGGCGAAGGTGCGCTCGAACACCTGGCTCGACCAGCCCTTGAGTTGCTGTTGATCGACGATACGGCTGTCTTCCAGGGCAAAGGCGCGCTGCACTTCAGCCACCAGCGGCGCCACGTTTTCTGGCAACACCCGCAGGTTGAAACGCGCCGGTGCCAGTGTCGGCCAGTGGGCCAGCAGGTGCCGGGAATTGACCAGCACGTGGCCCTTGGGGTTGCCGTAATCGGCATACACCCCCACTACGGTGGGCGACCACACCCCCTGGGGCGTGGGAATGCTCACCGTATCACCCAGCGTCACCCCGAGCCGCCGCGCCAGCTGTTCGCTGAGCATCAGGGTCTCGCCTTGCTGCAACTGATCCCACGGCGCCCTCGCCGCTTCCAGCAACGGCCAGTGCTGGCGATAGGTCGGGTCGTCGACCACGCCAAACAGATCCGCCGGCCAACCCTGCAATTGCACAGCGACCTGCCAGGTGGGCAACACGGTTTGTACCAGCGGTTGCTGCGCCAGCCAGGCGCTGAGTTGCTCTGCCTGGGCCGGGGTTTGCGGGTTGAGGTACAGCTCGGCGGTGAGGCGTTGCTCCAGCCAGTTATTGAACGTGTGACGAAAGCCCGAGGTCATGGAGCCCGCGCCGATATTCGCGGCCAGGGCCAACAGCAGCGCCATCAATGCCAGGCTCAGGGCCGGCAATTGTTGGCGGCAGTCAGCCAGGAACCACTGGCCGAGGACCGAACGGCTGCGCCCCAGCAGCGCCTCCAACAGCCCATTGAGCAGCACCGGCAGGCCCAGGGCGGCACCGAGCAGCAAGGCCGCCATCAACACAAAACCGGCGGCCAGGCTGTCGCCCAGCCATAACGCCAACAACGCGATCAGCAAGGCCGTAGCCGCGACCCAGCCCTGGCGCCGCAACCAGCGCCCATGGGCCTCGTGCCAGGCCTGGGCGTTGGCCAGCGCCAGCAACGGCAAACGCGCCGCGCGCCATAGGCTGCTGGCGCCGGCAAGCAAGGCGCCGAGCAGGCTCAAGCCCAACCCTGCCGCCCACCACCAGGGACTCAAGCTCAATTGGCCCGGCACCTCGGCGCCATACAAGCCACGCAGGCTGGCGGCCACATCCGGCAGCAACAGGCTGGCCAGCAGGTAACCACTGGCGACGCCGAGCACGCCCCCCAACAGCGACAACGCCCCCAGCTCCACCCCCAGGCAGAGGATCAACATCCGCGCACTCACCCCACAGGCGCGCAAGGTGCGCAACAACCCGCGCCGTTGCTCCAGGGCCAGGCCGATGGCCGCATGCACGATAAACAGCCCCACCACAAACGACAGGAAACCCAATGCATCAAGGTTCAGGTGAAAGCTCTCGGTCAGCCGCGCGAGGTTATTCTCCTCGCCCGGCTTGAGCTGCAGCCCGGCGGGCGGTGTGGGATGGCGAGCGGCGAAGGCCTTGTCCACCAGCAGGCGCGAGAGCTGGCCGGGCATCTCCAGCAGCGCCTGGGCAAACCCGATATCGGTGAGCAACAGGCCGGGCGCCATATCCGCCTGGACTTGCAATGGCGGCAGGCGCTGCCCATTCAGCGTGAGCGGTTGCTGGCCCTCGCGCAGCCCCAGGGCCTGCAAGGTGTGCGGCGCAATCCAGGTACGCCCCGGCGGTTCAAAGAAAGCCAGCATCTGCGCCTGGCTCAGGCGCTGCCCCGCCACCGCGCCGCTGCCGGGCAACGACAGTGGTTCGATGCCCATCAACTGCAGGCGCACGTCCTCATGCCCCTTGAGTTGCAGCCGCCCCTGCACCACCGGCGACACCGGCCACCCGGCACGACGCAGTTGGGCAAACAGCGTTTGCGGGAAACTGGCGGCGTCCGGCGCACTGAGGCTGGCCTGGGGTTCGCCGCCGATCAATTGGCTGGCGCGCGCGTAACTGTCGCGGGCCTGGCTGTTGAGGGCCTGCACCCCGGTCAGCAGCGCGGTGGCCAGCCACAGGCCGGTGAGCACGCTGAAGAACTGCACCGGATGGCGTCGCCAATGGCTGAGCAAGGCACGCAAGGTCCAGTAAAACACCCTCACGTCGGCATGACCTGTCCATGATGCAGCACCACTTGCCGGTCCAGTCGGGCGGCGATGCGTGGGCTGTGAGTGACCATCAACAAGCTGGTGGGACTGTCGCGCAGCAGGTCCAGCAGCAGTTGCAGGACCTCGTCGCTGGTGGCTTCGTCGAGGTTGCCGGTGGGCTCGTCGGCCAACAGCAAACCCGGGCGCGAGGCCAACGCCCGCCCGACCGCCACCCGTTGCTGCTGGCCGCCCGAGAGTTGTTCCGGGTAACGCTTGAGCAAGTCCCCCAGGCCCAGGCGCTCGACCAATTGCGCCTGCCACTGCGGATCAAAACGCCCCGCCAGGCGGGCCTGGAACGCCAGGTTGTCGTCGACGCGCAAGCTGCCGATCAGGTTGAACTGCTGGAACACCAGGCCAATCTCAGTGCGCCGCCAGTGGGCCAGTTGCGCCTCGCTCATCCGGTCGAGGCGCTGCTCACCTACCTGGATGCTGCCGCCGTCCACCCGATCAAGCCCGGCAACCAAGTGCAGCAGGGTGCTCTTGCCGCTGCCGGACTCACCCATCAACGCCAGGCTGCTGCGCCCCCCCAGGTGCAGGTCGACCCCCGCCAGTACCGCCAACGGGCCCTGGGGGGTGGCGTAGCTTTTGAAGACACCTTGCACCTGCAACATGGGAACACTCATCGGATGGCTGGCAATCGAGAATAACGGCTGAGGATCAAGGCCACGCAAATTTTTCACATGGTTTTCACCGGCCGCCCACCCACCGCACTTTAAATTGCCGGCCAAGCGTCACTCGTCGACAACTTATTAGTTGCCACGCCTGGCAACTTTTAACCGCAGCATGTTCAGCGAAAAGACAGCCACCCTGTGACAGCCTCGCGCTTCACTTCGGGCACTTGCCGACAAGTTGCGCCTAATTAATACAACACAGCCGATAGTGACCATGGTGAATGTAGTGGTTGACCTTACCCTGATTAAACCACGCTCGCGCCGAGCCTTTTTCAAGCGCCTCAAACCGCTTTGGCTCGGGCTTACGGTGGTCGCCGTGCTGCTCACTTGCGCGCTGTTCTGGCCGACCTCCCCACGGGACCTCGGCGTGGGCAACCGCCTGCTGACGTCCCAGGTGCTGCCGCTGTGGCGCGACGGCGACCTGATCGTACTGGTGCGTCATGAAGAGCGCTGCGACCGTTCGAGCAACCCGTGCCTGGGCCCGGTGGAAGGCGTGACGATTAATGGCAGCCAACACGCCGAAAACCTGGGGAAAGCCTTTAAATCCCTGGGTATGGACGGCACCGACGTACTCTCAAGCCCCGCCATTCGAACGGCCCAGACCTCGCGTTTCATGTTCGGCAAAACCGACATGACCTCCAGCGAACAAGCCGTCTGCGGCAAGGCCATGGGTGAAGAACTGCTCGGCCACAAACAGGCTGGACGCAACCTCGTATTCGTCACCCACAGCGGTTGCATCGCCGACTTTGAAACCGCCCTGGGCTTCCCCCACGCCAAGTTTTCCGAGTACGGCAGCGCGCTGTTCGTGCAGGTGCTGGCCAACGGCAAGTTCAAGGCCCTGGGCATCATGAAAAACCAGGACTGGCCTGCCGCGCTTAAATAAATCCACGTCATTCCCTTCCCGCCACTACGGCTTATGTTCAGCAAAAAGACAGCCCTGTTCTGGCATGTTTAGTTGCGTCCTTAATTAAGGTCGTTATGACTATTTCCTGTTATTTAGTGAACGCCGTGACGACTTTCACCATTACTTCATTAATTGAAAAAAACACCATCAGACGTCAAGGAGCGACGTTTTCATGACTCGCCTGAACCCCCTGCCGGTACTCTTGCTGGCCTTCGTCGCGTTTTATCTGTTGCCACTGGGCCTGCACGGTTTGTGGATACCGGATGAAACCCGCTACGCCCAGATCAGCCAGGAAATGCTCCTGAGCGGCAACTGGGTGGCGCCGCACTTCATGGGCATCCGCTATTTCGAAAAACCGGCCGCCGGTTACTGGCTGATCGCCCTGGGCCAGGCCGTGTTTGGCCAGAACCTGTTCGGCGTGCGCATCGCCTCGGCCCTGACCACCGGCTTGAGCGTGCTGCTCGCTTACCTGATCGCCCGTCGCCTGTGGAACGACCCGCGCAAAAGCTTCGCCTGCGCCCTGCTCTACCTGAGCTTTGGCCTGGTGGCCGGGCAGGCGGGGTATTCCAACCTCGATCCGCAATTCACCCTGTGGGTCAACCTGAGCCTGGTGGCGCTGTGGTTTGCCCTCGACAGCAGCACCCTGCGCAGCCGCCTGGGCGCCTGGGCCGTGCTGGGATTTGCGTGTGCCATGGGGTTCATGACCAAGGGTTTCCTGGCGTGGGCGCTGCCGGTGCTGATCGCCGTGCCCTATATGCTCTGGCAACGGCGCCTGGGCGAGTTGCTGCGGTATGGCCCGCTGGCCATCGGCGTGGCCGTGCTGGTGTGCTTGCCCTGGGTGTTGGCGATCCACAACCAGGAACCGGATTTCTGGCGCTTCTTTTTCTGGAATGAACACATCCGCCGCTTCAGCGCCGACAACGCGCAGCACGTGCGACCCTGGTGGTTCTTCCTGCCGATCATGGCGGTGGCTTGCCTGCCGTGGGCCGGGCTGCTGCCCGACACCCTGTACCAGGCCTGGAAAGAAAAGCGCCAACCGGCGATCGCCTTCCTGGCCCTGTGGCTGCTGCTGCCCCTGGGCTTGTTCAGCCTGAGCAACGGCAAGCTGCCGACCTACATCATGCCGTGCCTGCTGCCCCTCGCATTGCTGATGGGGCATACCCTGAGCGAGCTGGTCAGCCAGGGCAAAACCCGCACCCTGCGCCTCAATGGCCTGCTCAACTTCGTGATCGGCATGGCCGCCATGGTCGGGCTGATCTACCTGCAAATCGCCCGGCCGCTGTACAGCAACAGCCATGCCGAGATGTTCAGCCTGTCCCTGGCGTTTATCGTGCTGCTGGGCTGGATCCTTGCCAACCTGCTGCAAAGCGTGCGGCCGCTGACGCTGTGGGCGATGCCGGCCTTGGGCATCGGCCTGCTGGTAGTGCTGCTGCCGTCAAGCATGCCGGCCTACATCGCCGATAACGAAATGCCCGACCAATTTGTGCTGGAGCATCTGGATGAGTTGCAGCACACCCACGCGCTGCTGAGCAATGAACTGGAAAGCGCCAGCGCCTTGGCCTGGCGCCTGCAACGACCCGACGTGGCGCTGTATGACACCGAAGGCGAGTTGCGCTACGGCTTGCAGTACGCCGGTGCGGTCACACGCAAAGTGGAGTTGGAACAGGTTCAGGGCTGGCTCAAGGACGCGCGCCAGCACGGCTCGGTCGGCGTGCTGCTGCGGGTCAACAGCACCAGTGAAATGCGCGAGGCCGGGCAATTGCCGCCCGGAGGCAAACGCTACTACAAGGGCTACCTGGAACTTATCCTCTACCCGCAGGCGCCATGATGCCGGGTTATTTCAAGACCGAACGCGGCGCCCTGCTGCTGTTGCTCGGCGTCTCGGCCCTGCTGCTGCTCACCGGCCTGGGCGCACGTGACCTGTGGGGCCCGGAAACCCGCTGGGCGAATATCGCCTTGCAGATGCTGCAGAGCGGTGACTATTTCGATCCCTATCTCAAGGGCGTGCCCTATTACGACAAACCCCTGCCCTCCTACTGGCTGATCACTGGCGCGGCCCACCTGGTGGGGGGCCTCGGGCCCTGGTCGTTGCGCCTGCCATCGGTGATCGGCGCGTGGTTGAGTGTGTGGCTGGTGTACTTGATCGGCGAACGTTTGTTCCGCAAGGGCACGGGGCTGATCGCCGGCTGGATGCTCGCCACCACGTTCTACTTCCTGTTCTGGGCCCGCGTGGCCACGGCGGATGTGCTCACCGTGTGCGGCGTGCTGGCGGCCGTCGCCTGGTATTGGCGCGGCCCCGACGACACGCGGCTGTGGCGCTACACGGTGTTTTTCCTGTTGCTGGCCCTGACGTCGCTCTTGAAAGGCCTGATCGGCTTTGTGCTGCCCGGCCTGGTGCTGCTGCCGCACCTGCTCGGCGAACAGCGCTACAAGCGCCACCTCAACCTGCGCCTGGTGCTGGCCGTGCTGATCGCCGCAGCGGTGTATGCCGTGCCGTTCGTGCTGTCGCACGTCTACGGCGCACCGACCTATGGCGCGAGCGGCCTGGCCTTGGTATTCCGGGAAAACGTGGTGCGTTTCTTCGACCCGTTCGACCATAGGGGGCCGATCTACACCTACCTGATCTACCTGCCCGCCTACACCCTGCCCTGGACGCCGTGCTGGCTGCTGGGCCTGTGGCTGGCCGTGCGGCACTGGCGTCACACCCCGCCGAACGTGCGCTGGCTGGTGTGGGGCCTGGGCCTGCTGTTTGTGTTCTTTACCGCCAGCGGCAGCCGACGCAGCTACTACGTACTGCCGCTGGTGCCGTTTGCCCAGTTGCTGGCGGCGTGGTGGCTGAGTGAACGCGTGTTGAAAAAGCCCGCCAGCTGGCCGCGCTGGCAGAAGGGTCTGGGGATCGCTGCCGCACTCATGCTGTTGGTCCTCGGCGTGGCCTATCCCTGGTCCAACAGCAATGGCGGCGTGACCCGCTTCGCCGAGGATGTGCAAGCCGAGGCCGTGAAAAGCGCGCCCTGGAACCAATGGCAGATGGTGCTGGTGGAAGTCGACAACAAGGTCCCGATGTACCTGCAAAATGGCGGCAAGCCGTTCTACTACATCGCCGAGACCCAGGACTTTCCCCGCCAGGGTGACACCGCCGCCTTCATGGCCTGGCTGGAAAAAACCAGCGGCCAGACCTTCGACCCGCACCGTACGATCATCGTCGCGCAGTTTTCCAAGGATGATCCGACGCCGCTGGCGTATCTGGGTGCGGATCATCAGGTGATCACGACCCAGCCGGACAATGGCGAGCGGTTGTTTCAGAAGCGTGACGAGGGCAGTGTGGCGTTTATCCCTGCGTCACGCTGATAGCTGTGTATCGAGTGTGCTTGTACCGCGCTGGGCGTGGCGTGGGGACAGTGAGCCGCTGGATCATGGCAAACAGGTTTTGGCGTGAACATGCTTGTCGTGGCCTTATTTCGGTGAAATCACCGCCTCCGCCTCGATTTCGATCAACCACTCCGGCAACGAAAGCCCACTGACAATAATCCAGGACGACGGCGGCGGGTTATGGGGGAAGCGCTCACGCAGCGCCTGGGCGATAAGCTCCTGCCGATCACGTGCGGACTCGACGATATACAGCCGCAGCATTACCACATGGGACAAGTCACCCTCGACCTCCGCCAGGATTTTTTCGATATTGTCCAACGCCGTATCGGTTTGCTCGGCAATGCCTGGACCGACCGTACGCTCCTGGGCATCCACACCTACCTGGCCGGAAAGCAGAATACGCCGGCCATCAGGCACTTCGATGGCTTGGCTGAAGCCGTATTGCAGGGAGTTGAATACGCTCTTGGGATTGATGACCTTGGGTTGCATGACGAGTCCTTGTTGTCGGTAGAAGTGCAAGGCTAACGTTAAAAGTCTTACGTCTCCAGGAGAGGACTTTGGGTGATGAAGATGAGCAGGTCCATCGGACCGCTCTTACGCAGCTTTCGGGTTGCGTCTGATCAACCTCGCCGCCGCCCTTCGCGGGTCGCTGCACATTCAGAGAAGGGGTGTGGAAGCCCGAACTCCCATCATGTGGAAGTGATTAGGGCCGCTGCGCAGCCCAACGCGGGACAAGCCCGCTCACCACAGAGGGAGTTCCCCTGCTTGCTCTTCAACAGGCCGTGATAAATACGCTGACGCTACCAACCGCCCATCGCCAGGCTGAACGGCGAAAACTCCGCGAACTGCCAACGCAAGGCCAACGCCGCCGGGCGGCGGACCACGTGGTCCACGGTCACCGTCCAGAGCCGCTGCGCGCCCTCGAAGCGGGCGACTTCAGGGCCGTCGAGGATCAGCGAGGTATGCCCGGCGATCTGCAGCACATCCCCCGTTTCAAAGTCGATAAACAGCAGCCCCGCCACCGGGTTGGCCGCCAGGTTGCCCAGGGTGTTGAAGAACAGGTTGCCGGCAAAGTCCGGGATGGTCAGCACGTCGCCCTCCACGCGCACGAAGCCGGTATTACCGCCGCGATGGGAGACGTCCACCGAGCGTTCGCCGTCGACCTCCACGTAGCTGGCGACGAAGAAGGTGTCGGCGTTGCGGATCATGCTTTCGGCAGCGGCGTCCAGGCCGTCAAGACGCTCGACCCGGGTGCCGGGTTTACGCGCAATCCCATCGACCGGCCGCAGCTGGATGTATTTGGGGCAATTGCCGTAGGTCTGCACCACGTCGACCGACAGGCCCTCGTGATCGAGCGCGCCGATACGCCCATTCATGCGGTTGCGCCGCCGGGTGTTGAGGTCGATACCCAGCAGACCCACGGCAGCGCCCTTGTGCAAGGCGGCGCGGGCCGGGTCGCTGGCAGAGCGCAGGCTGTCAATCTGCAACGTATAAGGGTCGGGAGAGTGGACGAACCCCGGCGCGCCTTCAATCAGGGTCGCCCAGGGAATCCCCTGTTCATCCACCACGCCAAGCACCAGGTAGGGCAACAGCGGATAAAAATCCCGATGCTGCTCCGGCAGGTGATCGCGTATCACCTTGGGCCCGACCACCGCCATGCGCTCGGCCACGCCGACCGCTGCTTGTAACTGCCGTTCGCCGGCATGCCAGGGGGATTGTTCAATAGGGTTCATGGTGATCACCTCCAGTGGGTTGCCCCCATGCTGCGCCTCGCCAGCCAAACGCAGAATACCCAGCCCAGGCAATCCACTGTTACGCCAACTGAAATGCCGGATGCTCACGCAGCGCCGCCACGCAATGATCGACAAAACTGCGCACACGCATCGGCCCATGGCGCCCTTCGCCGTACACCACATGCACCGGCAGGGGCGCTGGCTCATAGCCCTGCAGGACGCGGCGTAACTGGCCGCTGAGCAGATGCTCATGCAGCGGATAGCTCAAGCAACGCACCAGCCCCGCGCCCTGCACCGCCGCATTGATCGTGCCTTGCACCGTGGCGCAACTCAGCCGCGCGCGGGCCTTGAGCTGGCCCCCCTGGAACGCCCAATGCACCGGGTCGGCAGTGGCGATCAGGCGATGCCGCTTGAGGTCGTCCGGGTGTCGGGGTTCGCCGTGCGCCGCGAGGTAAGCGGGACTGGCGCAGAGGATCTGCCGCACGTGCCCGACCGGCCGCGCGATCAGTGAGGAGCTGGGCAACTCGCCGACCAGGATCGCCACGTCCAACCCCTCTTCGTGCAGGTTGGGGTAATAGTCGTGGTAGTGGGCGGTAAGCTGCACCGCCGGATAACGATCCATGTAGCTGGCCAACAGCGGCGCCATCACATAGCGGCTGAACAGCAACGGCATGAACACCCGCAGATTGCCCTGGGCCTGTACATGCAAGCCGTTGGCCGAGGCTTCGGCGGCGTCCACGGCGGCCAGCAGCCGCACGCAGTCGGCCATGTAGGCAGTGCCCGTGTCGGTAAGGCTGACACCCCGCGTGCTGCGTTGCAGCAACGGTACGCGCAGGCGTGCTTCCAAGCGGGCAATCGCACGCATCAACGTCGGCGCCGAGACCTGGGCTGCCCGTGCGGCCGAGGCCAGGCTCGGTTGCTCGGCGAGCGCGGCAAACAGCTGCATATCGCGATAACGCTCCATCAACCGCGCCGCTTCATCGCCGGATTCAAGGCCGTGTCCTGGCCCAGGCGATGGCTGAGGAAATCCACAAAGGTGTGGATCTTGGCCGGCACGCGCGCGCTTTTCTGGAACACCACCTGGATCGGCAACGGGGCCGGCTCGAAGTCCTCGAGGACAATTTCCAGCTCGCCGGCCGCCACCGCCGCCGCGACCTGATAGGACAGCACCCGCGTCACCCCCCAGCCCAGGCGCGCCAGGTTGATCGCTGCGTTGTTCGCCGAGACCACTAGGCGCGGTTCGATGGGCACCGTCAGCGGCTGGCCGGCGTCGACAAACGCCCACTCACTCACCAATCGGCTGGAGGACAGGCCGACGATCTGCGCCGCAGGCAATTGCCCGGGGTGCCGGGGGCGGCCGTGCTGGTCGAGATAGCCGGGCGAGGCGCAGACCACCCGGCGTACCTCGCCCACCTTGATCGCCTGTTGCCCCGGCTCATGCAGATGGCCGATGCGCACAGCCACATCGATGCCCTCGTCGGTCAGGTTGACCACCCGATCCACCAGCAAGGCATTGATATTCACCAGCGGAAAACGGTCGAGGTACTCGCCCAGCACCGGCGCCACATACAACTCGCCAAACAGTACCGGTGCGGTCACCGTGAGGTGGCCGCAGGGGATCGAATAACTGCCCGCCGCCGCTTCTTCGGCTTCGTCCAGCTCGGCGAGGATGCGCCGGCAATCTTCGAGGTAACGCTGGCCAGCCTCGGTCAGGTGCAGGCTGCGGGTGGTGCGCGCCAGCAGTTGGGTACCGATGCGCGCTTCCATGGCGGCGATGGCCCGGGTCACGCTGGGGGGCGAGGTGCTCAGGCGGCGCGCTGCGGCGGCAAAGCCCTCCTCCTCGGCCACCGCCAGGAACACCTGCATTTCGTGAAATCGGTCCATCGATGCGCCTCAGCAACGTTAATGTGATTGCAACCCTACCGCCGTACGCGGCATGCCCACAAATCCTGGCAAGGCCTCGATGCTGGCAAGCCAGGCGCGCACCTTAGGGTAGTCGGCCAGCGACACATTGCCTTCCGGCGCATGGGCCACGTAGGTGTAGAACGCAATATCGGCGATGCTCGCCTGCTCCCCCGCCAGGAAGCGGGTTTCGCTCAGTTGCTGCTCCACCAGTGCCAACAAGCCATGGGCACGGCTGATCGCCGCCGCCGCATCCACATCGGCACCGAACACCACGGCCAGCCGTGCGGTGGCGGGCCCGGCGTGCAGCTCGCCGGCGGCCGCCGACAGCCAGCGCTGTACGCGCGCCTGCCCCACCGGGTCGCTTGGCAACCATTGGCCCTTGCCGTATTTCGTGGCGAGGTAGACCAGGATCGCGTTGGAGTCCGCCAGTACGGTGCCGTTGTCGTCAATCGCCGGGACCTGGCCGAAACGGTTGATGGTCGCAGTGAAGTCAGCGCTTTTATGCGCGCCTTGCTTGAGGTCCACCAGGATGAACTCGCTGGGCAACCCCAGCAGGGACAGCATCAGCTCGGCCCGATGGGAATGGCCGGACAGAGGGAAACCATAGAGTTTGATCGCAGGCTGGGACATGTAAGGCTCCAAAGGGTGGGGTTTTGACACCGGCATGTTCCACCGCTGCGCCGACCACTGGAATCACCAGCTTTTACAATCCAGCATTTCAGCGGGTGAAACAATCACTCGCCAAACAGTTCGACGATCAACGCAAACAGCGTGGTCTTCACCGCACTGTCCAACGTGGTCCAGGCCAACCCCGTGCGCGCCTGGAACGCCCCCAACGCCAGTGGCCGCGACACGCAATTGGCCGGCAACGCCCGCGCGGCCTGCTGCGGCAGTACGCCGACGCCCAACCCGGCGCAGACCAGCGCGAGCATGGTGGTGAACTCGCCCAGTTCGGACGCGATCTGCAAAGGGATGCCCACGGCCTGGATAAATTCGTCGTAGAACCCGGGCGCATAGCGCCGCGCAAGGATGTACACCGGCACGTCGAGCAGGTCGCCGGGCTGGATCGACGCCTGTGCGGCCAGCGGATGATCCATCGGCAGGGCCACGCAGAACGGCTCGCGCAGCACCACGCGGGTGTGCACCCCAGGGTAGGCGGCGGGCAGGCGCATCAGGCCGAAATCCAGGCGGTCACTCTTCAGCGCGGCGGCTTGATCGGGGCCGGGCATGTCCTTGAGTTCCAGCTCGATCCGCGGGTAGCGCTGATGCACCGTGCGGATCAACTCGGGCAACAGGTGCGGCAATACCGACGACACAAAGCCCAGGCGCACCCGGCCGATTTCCCCCCGGTTGGACGCCCGCGCCGCTTCCGCCGCCCGCGCGGCCTGGTGCAGGGTCGCCTGGGCTTCGGGCAGGAACACCCGACCGGCATCGGTCAAGGTCACCGAGTGGCGATTGCGGTCCAGCAGGCGTACGCCCAGGCCAGTTTCGAGCAGCTTGATCTGCATGCTCAGGGCCGGTTGCACAATCGACAACTGCGCCGCCGCCCGGCCGAAATGCAGCTCCTGGGCCAGTGCCACAAAGGCGCGCAAGTGCTTGAGCTCCATCGAGCCTCCCCGGTTATCACCGATATTGATCAGCCGATCATAAATGAACATTGGACCTGCACCCTATACCGGAGTGAAGTTAAGCCCATCAGCCATTGTTTTGATTATCACAAGCGCGCCCGGAGAAACATGCCCATGCAAAGCGTTCTAGACACCTTTCGCCTCGATGGCCGGCTGGCGCTGGTCACCGGTTCCAGTGCCGGTATCGGCCTGGCCATCGCCCGAGGCCTGGCCCAGGCCGGTGCGCGAGTGGTGCTCAACGGGCGTAACCGCAGCACCCTGCGCGACGCCGCCGCGCTGCTGACCCTCGAGGGCCTGGAGGTGCACACCGAGGCCTTCGACGTCACTGACAGCGCGGCGATCCAGGCCAGCGTGGCCGCTATCGAGGAACGCCTCGGGCCCTTGGACATCCTGGTCAACAACGCCGGCATGCAGCGCCGTGGGCCGCTGGAAGACTACAGCGAGCAGCACTGGCGCGAACTGATCAGCACCAACCTCGACAGCGCCTTCCTGGTGGGCCAGGCCGTGGCGCGGGCAATGATCCCGCGCAAGCGTGGGCGCATCATCAATATCTGTTCGGTGCAAAGTGAATTGGGCCGCCCGGGCATCGCGCCGTATGCGGCGAGCAAAGGTGCGTTGAAGATGCTCACCAAGGGCATGGCCATCGACTGGGGCCCCCACGGGCTGACAGTCAACGGTATCGGCCCCGGCTACTTCAAGACCGAGTTGAACGCCAACCTGGTGGCCAACCCCGAATTCAGCGACTGGCTGGTGCAACGTACGCCGAGCCGACGCTGGGGCGACGTCGCTGAGTTGGCCGGTGCGGCAGTGTTCCTGGCCAGCGATGCCGCGAGTTTCGTCAACGGTCATATCCTCTATGTCGACGGTGGCATCACCGCGTCGCTGTAACCCTGGAGAACCTTATGCACGCCATTGTCTGCCACGCCTCAAAAGACCTGCGGGTCAGCCCCCAGGACGAACCCCACAGCCTGGGCCCCGAGCAACTGCGCGTGCGCATCGCCCGCGGCGGCATCTGCGGCTCGGACTTGCACTATTACCAGCACGGCGGCTTCGGCACTGTGCGCCTGCGCGAGCCGATGGTGCTCGGCCACGAAGTCTCGGCAGTGATCGACGCCGTGGGCTCCGACGCCGGCCGGTTCAAGGTCGGCCAACGCATTGCCGTATCGCCCTCGCGCCCGTGCGGTGCTTGCCGTTATTGCCATCAAGGCCTGCCCAACCACTGCCTGGACATGCGCTTCTACGGCAGCGCGATGCCCTTCCCGCATGTCCAGGGCGCGTTTCGCCAGAGCCTGGTGATCGAGACGCACCAGGCACATCTTTTGGCCGATCATGTCAGCCTCGCCGAAGGTGCACTGGCCGAACCGCTGTCGGTGGGGTTGCATGCGATCCAACGGGCCGGCGCGATATTCGGCAAGCGCGTGCTGGTGACCGGTTGCGGCCCCATCGGCAACCTGCTGATCGCCGGCCTGCGCGCCGCCGGTGCGGCTGAAATCGTCGCGGTGGACCTGTCCGCCAGCGCCCTGGCCTGCGCGGAAAAAATGGGCGCCACGCGCACCCACAACATTGCCGACGGCATCGACGCGCTCAAGCGCTACACCGCCGAGAAGGGTTACTTCGAGGTGATGTTCGAAGTCTCCGGCAGCGCCCAGGCCCTGCGTAACGGCCTGGACTGCATCGCCCCGCGCGGCGTGCTGGTCACGGTCGGCTTGGGCGGTGAGGTGTCGCTGCCGCTGAACCTGCTGGTCAGCCGCGAGATCGACCTGCGCGGCACCTTCCGCTTCCACAGCGAGTTTGCCCAGGCGGTGGACTTGCTCAATCGCCAGGTCATCGACGTACGCCCGGTGATCTCCCACACGCTGCCGTTTGAGCAGGCGGTGCAGGCGTTTGAACTGGCGGCGGACAAGACCCAGGCGATGAAGGTGGTGCTGGATTTTGGCGTGGTGGATCAGCCTTGAACCTGTGACGAGCCCTTCTGGTCAGCAAGATTCTTGTGGCGAGGGCGCTTGCTCCCGTTGGGACGCGAAGCGGCCCCAGCTCTTATCAAACTTAAAATAACTCACTGATTTTAAAGGGTTAAAGTTTCACACTGAAGTCTTGAGCCCTGCATAAATAATTTCAGGCGAGCGCATTCTTGTGGTGAGCGGGCTTGTCGAATCGTCGCACCGCCCGCGTTGGGCTGCGCAGCAGCCCCAAAACCAGGCGCAGAGGAGTGTCTGATACACCACATTTGTCTTCATCAGGGGCGCTTCGCACCCTAACGCGGGCGGTGCGACGATTCGACAAGCCCGCTCGCCACAGAGGTCCCAGTTTGCTGCGCGACAGCGCGGCGCCGAAGACGGGGTGGGGCCTCCATCACCACAGAAAACCCCTTCGCCAAATGAACGCTTAGCGCTCTTGCAAGCGCTCACGCAAAAAACGGTGGCTCCTGGAAAACAACCGCCGATAGGTCAGCAACACCGCCCCCACCGTGCCCAACGCCGACGACGCGGCAATCAGGAACATGATCACGATCTGATAGCGCACCGCGTCCAGCGGGCTTTCCCCCGCCAGCACCTGGCCGGTCATCATGCCGGGCAGGCTGACAATGCCGACCACGGTCATCTGGTTCAGGGTCGGGATCATCCCCGCGCGTACCGCCTGGCGGATCGCTTCCTGGGCGGCCTCCCAGCGTGAGCCGCCGAGGGCCAGGATCATCTCGATGGTGTTGCGCCCCGAGGTCAGTTCCTGGGTCATGCGTTCGATCCCCAGGGACACGCCGGTCAGGGTATTGCCGAGGATCATGCCGAGGATCGTAATCGCGTACTGCGGCTCGTACCACGGGTGGATGCGGATCACCGCAAACAAGCCCACTGCCGTCACCAGCCACGAACTGCCCCACACCGACAGGATGCTGTCGACCCTTTGCCCACGGTACGTCCTGCGCCCGCGCCCCGCCGCCGACAACCCGGCGATCAGGGTCATTGCGCCCATCAACGGCAGCACCACATACCAGTAGGCGAACGCGAACACCCAGCCCAGCAGGTAACCGATGGCCAACAGTTGCACCACGGTACGCACCGCCGCCCACAGCAACTGGCGGCCCAGGCCCAGGCGCAGCAGCAGGGAGAGCGCACCGTTGACCAGGATCAGCGAAGCGGCGATGCCCATGTCCAGGGCGGTGAGGTTTTGATAATTCATGGCTGGGTCGCCTCGCTCAACACGCCGGCACTCATGTGCAAGTGGATGTCGCTCATGCGCCGCGCCTGATCGAGGTCATGGGACACCCAGACATAGGCGCGGGCGTTGTCGCCGGCAAACCAGGCGCTGATCAGCACTTCCACGTCGCGGGATGAGGTGGGGTCGAGGGCAGCGGTGGGTTCGTCCAGCAGCAGCACCTCGGGGTTGAGTTGCAGGGTGCGGATCAGCGAGACCACCTGGGCCTCGCCGCCCGAGAGGTCCAATGCGTTCCTGGTCAAAAAATCGGCTGCCTTGCCGGCATGCCCCAGCAACGCGGTCACCGCTTGCGGGTCGAAGCGGCGCTGGCGCAGGGTCTTGAGGCTGAAGGGAAAGCGCAGGTTGTCCTCCACCGTGCCTTCGAGCAGCGCGGGGCGTTGGGAGAGGTAGCTGATATGGCTGCGGTAATGGGGAATCTCGGCATTGGCAATCGGCTGGCCGTTCCACAGGACCTGCCCGCTGGTGGGCGCATCCAGCAGCGCCAATGCCCGCAGCAATACGCTTTTGCCGGAACCGGAAGCGCCGGTGATCGACACGCGGTCGGCGCGGTTCAAGGTGAAATCCGTGGGCTGCAGCAACGGTACCTGCCGGCGTTCGTCCATGCGCGTGAGGGCGCGGGTTTCGATCAGTGCACTCATGGACGCGGTATTCCTCTTAAACCTGTTGGGCGCAATGGTGCGGCAGGCGCGGGAAGTTTTCATGAAAAAATTCAAACTATCGCCACCCACGTCGTTCAGAACTTCAGGTTCAACGTTAAGTAGGAGACGACATGCAATACCGACAACTGGGCCATTCGGGCCTGCTGGTATCCGAAATCATCCTCGGCACCGTGCCCTTTGGCGGTAGCGCCGAGTTTGAAAAATGCGGATCGGTAGACGTGCCCCAGGCCAGGCGCATGTTCGATATCGCGTTCGACGCCGGGGTGAATATGGTCGACACCGCCGACCTCTACTCCCACGGACTGGCCGAAGAAGTGGTCGGCAAAGCCTTGGGCGACAAGCGCAACGATATCCTGCTGGCCACCAAGGGCCGTAGCCCCGTGGACAACAACCCGAACAACTCAGGCTCGTCGCGCTATCACCTGATTCGCGCGTGCGAAGCGAGCTTGAAGCGCCTGGGCACCGACCATATCGACCTCTACCAATTGCACAATTGGGACGGCATGACCCCCATCGAGGAAACCCTCGAAGCCCTGCGGCTGTTGGTTGGCTCAGGCAAGATCCGCTACTTTGGCACCAGCAACTTCACCGCCTGGCAGATGATGAAAACCCTCGGCAAGGCCGAATTGCACGGCATGCTCAAGCCCATCACCCAGCAGATCTACTACACCCCGGAATCCCGCGAGGCCGAGTACGAGTTACTGCCCCTGGCCCTGGACCAGCACGTGGGGACGCTGGTGTGGGGGCCGATGGGCGAAGGCCTGCTGACCGGTTCCACCCGGCGCGGGCAGCAGCCACCGGCCAATACCCGTCAGGGCAGCGGCTGGCCCGAACCCTACGTGCATGACCAGGAACGTGCGCTGGACATCATCGAGACCCTCGCCGCCGTGGGCGATGAACAGGGCGTGTCAGTGGCGCGCACCTGCCTGGCCTGGCTCAAGGACCGTCCGGGAATTACCTCGCTGATCGTCGGCGCCCGCACGGAAGCGCATCTGCGTGACAACCTGGCGGCCACGGAATTGAAACTCACCGATGAACAGTTCTCGCGTATTGAAGCGGTGACACGGCGCCAACCGTTGTACCCGTACTGGCATCGTTTTACTGCCGGGATTGATCGCTTCGACCCGGCAGAACAGCCGTTCCTGGCCGAGCACCAGAAGACCATGGATGCACGCAAGGACAAATAATCCAGAACAGCGTACCTGTGGCGAGGGAGGTGCCACTACCTCTTCGACGTAGCGCTGTCGCGCAGCAAACTGGGACCTCTGTGGCGAGCGGGCTTGTCGAATCGTCGCACCGCCCGCGTTGGGGTGCGAAGCGCCCCTGATGGAGACAAATGTGGTGTATCAGACACTCCTCTGCGCCTGGTTTTGGGGCTGCTGCGCAGCCCAACGCGGGCGGTGCGACGATTCGACAAGCCCGCTCACCACAAGAATGCGCTCGCCTGAAATTATTTATGCAGGACTCAAGACTTCAGTGTGAAAATTTACCCTTTTAAAATCAGTGAGTTATTTTAAGTTTGATAAGAGCTTGTTCCCTCACCACAGGTTACTTTTGGCCCTTTCTACGTCTTCACTGACTGGCATGAGGGCAAATCCCCCTCCCACATTTAATCCCGTCCCCCCCAAAAAGGAGTACGGCTTCGATCCCAAGCCCGATTTGCAATCAAACGCCGCAATGCCTATATTTTCCGCCTGGCGCTCTCTACGCCACCTTCCGCGGAAAGGGCTGCGCCCAGGACAATGAAGCTCTACCTCATTTCTACGACTCCCAACCTTAAAGCGGAAAAGGTTTGTGCAAGGAGATCGTATGTCGCAACGCCCTGTATCCTCCAACACCGATGGCCGTCTCAACCTTGAGCAGCAGCGCAAGCGCGCCAAGGAACTGTTGCGCCAGCTGAAAGCCCAGGACCCCGGCGCCACCCTGTCCCAAGCCCAATGGCAGATCGCCAGGCAACTGGGCTTCAGCAGTTGGCCCAAACTCAAGGCCCATGTCGACGCCATTGACTTCGCCGCCCGCCATCCCGACTTTGCCGCCAGCGACGAAGCACGCACCACCCACTGGCGCTGCGGCAATGACATTGCCCACAGCCTCCAGGTGGCCGGGTTCAAGGGCCGCTTCCAGATGCTCACCGACCCGCTGTGCATGGGCCCGGTGCGCGACGTCCCCGCCGCAGAATTCCGCGCCCTGCGCAGCGCGTTCATCAGCCAGGCCTTTGCCCTGCCCTTAGCGGACGTCACGCGCCGCGTCGACGATGAATACGATCAGCTGGAAACCTTGGCCAATGCCGAGCACAGCGTGCTGTGGTGTGAGGCGGACGCCTATGACCAGTTGTTCCTGATCCGTGCCCTGGCCGGCCTGGAGCAGGCACCGCCCAAGCTGGAGCTGATTGAGGTGGATCGTATTCCCGGTGTCGAGCGTTTTATCGGTATCGGCCAACTGGCGCCGGATGTATTGGCGTGGCTCTGGCCACAGCGGCGCCTCATCGGTGACGATGCCGTGCACCTGGCCAAACAGGCCTGGTCGGCCTATTGCGACAGCTCACCGACCCGGCTGGCGGCGCTTGCCCATGGCCAACACCCCGCCCTGCCGTTGCTGGCGCCGGCGCTGTTGCGTCAATTACAGGAGTTGCCGGGCACCCAGGACGGCCTGTCGCTGACCGAACGCCTGGCCCTGACCTACCTCGCCGAAGCCGGGCCGCTGCCGTTTGGCCGTGTGTTCGCCGAGTTGATGGCCAGGCGCGACCCGTTGCCGTTCCTGGGGGACATGATGTTTCATGCGCTGTTGCGGCCGTTGATCGATGGCAAGCAGCCGTTGCTGACGGAAACCGAGACGCATCTGGACTGGCCCCGCCGCACGTTGTCGCTGACCCCCTTGGGCCATAGCGTGCTCAACGGACAGGCGTACTGGCTCGACCATGCCAGCCACGAACGCTGGGTGGGCGGTACATGCATCAGGCCCGGCCAACCGCACTGGATGATTGATGAGGCCCTGCGCCCCCAGTACAGAACACCGTAAAAAAACAGCCCGCCGTGCATCACCCACGGCGGGCTTTTTCACAACCGCCGGCGCTTACGGCAACGGCTCGAACTTCAATGCGCTCAAGCTCTGCACCTTGTCCTCGCGGACCATCTTGTATTCGGTGTTCGGGCCGATCCAGCGGTCCCAGATCGCATCGATCTCCCCGGCCTTCTCCATCGCCATCAACGACTCATTGACCTTGGCCAGAAACGCCGGCTCATCGCGGCGCATGCCGGCACCGATCGGTTCGAGGGCCATCGGCTCCTTGGCCAGGGCCAGTTCGACACCACTGGCCTTGGCCTGGTTGACCAGTTTCAGCGCGGTCATGGTGTTGGTCACCAGGCCCACCACCTTGTTCTGTTGCAACGCCATGTAGGCCGAGCCGGTGTCCTGGAAGGTCACCGGCGTGGCCCCGGCAAGGCGGATCGACTGCTCGGAGGTGGAGCCCTTGGTCGAGCTGATGCGCTTGTCCTTGAAGAAGCTTTTCGGCTGGTCGGCATTCGCCGCGCGCACCACCAGGGTTTCCTTGGCGATGTAGTACGGGTCGCTGAACTGGATCTGTTCGGCGCGGGTCTTGGTGTAGGCCAGGTTGGCGAAGATCACGTCGACGCGACCCATTTTCACTTCGGGAATCCGCGCTTCAACCGACAGCGGCTTGAGTTCCAGGGCCACGCCCATGGTCTTGGCCAGGGCTTTGCACAGGTCCACGTCCATGCCCACCAGCTCGCGGGTTTTCGGGTCCGGCGCGGAGAATGGCGGCACGTCGGCGTAAACGCCGCAGCTCAGGGACTGCTTGGCCAGGATGTCGCTCAACTGGTCGGCCTGTGCGACGGCAATCGCCAGCGGCCCCAATGCCAGTGCGGTAAACAGATGCTTCATACCCATGGGAAATCTCCAGAGAGTTGGACCAGCAAAAATGGCAGAGGGAGCAAAGCCGCCGCAGCTCAATGGGCCCGCAGGTCGGCGATAAAACGTTGCGCTCGCGGGTGCGAAGGCTGGGTGAAGAACGCATCGGGGCTGCTCTTTTCCAGAATCTGCCCCGCGTCCATAAACCAGATGGTGTCGGCCACTTCGCGGGCGAAGTTCATCTCGTGGGTCACGCACATCATGGTCATGCCGTCCTTGGCCAGGCCCTTCATCACGCTCAGCACTTCACCGACCATTTCCGGGTCGAGGGCGCTGGTGGGCTCGTCGAACAGCATCACCGGCGGTTCCATCGCCAATGCCCGGGCAATCGCCACGCGCTGCTGTTGGCCGCCGGACAACTGCGCCGGGTAAGCACCGGCCTTATGGGCCAGGCCGACGCGGTCGAGCAATTCCATGGCCTTTTGTTTGGCAGCGGTGCCCTTGAGGTTGCGCAGCTTGTTCGGCGCCAGGGTGATGTTTTCCAGCACCGACAGGTGCGGGAACAGGTTGAAGCTCTGGAACACAAACCCCACGCGGCTGCGCAGGCGGTTGATCTGCGCGTCGGTGCCGTGCACGTCCTGGCCATCGAACAGGATCTGGCCGGCCTGGATGTCTTCCAGGCGGTTGACCGTGCGGATCAGCGTCGACTTGCCAGAACCCGAGGGGCCGCACAGCACCACTACTTCACCAGGTTGCACCTCGGCGGTGATGTCGGTAAGCGCCTGGTACTCGCCGTACCATTTATTGATTTTCGAAAACATGATCATTGGATGCATGAGCGCAGCCCTCTTCAATTATCGGTGGTCAGCAACGGACCGCCCGCCACGGTTTGCCCGCCATCGCCCAGGCGCTTGCGGGCAATGCGTTGCTCCACCCAACCGGCCAGGCGGGTCAGGCCGAAACACAGCAGGTAGTAGATGATCGCCAGGATGAAAAACACCTGGAACGGCTTGGTCAGCAGCTGGTTGTTGACCTGGTTGGCGGCGAAGGTCACTTCCTGCACGTTGATCACGTAGCCCAGGGAGGTTTCCTTGATGATCGAGATGAACTGGCTGATCAGGCTCGGCAGCGCGTTGTACAGCGCCTGGGGCAGGATCACCCAGACCGTGGTGCGCACATAGCCCAGGCCCAGGGCGCGGGACGCCTCGTACTGCCCGGCCGGCAGCGCCTGGATGCCGCCGCGAATGATTTCGCACAGGTAGGCGCTCTGGTAGATCACCAGGGTGCAGAGCATGGTCATGAAGCCGGTGATGTTATGGCCGATCAGCAACGGCACCAGGAAGTAGGTCCAGAAGATCACCATCAGCAACGGGATGCCACGCAGCACATAGACCCACACTGTCGCGACCCAGTACAAGCCCTTCCACGGCGACACCCGCGCCAAGGCCAGCAGCAGGCCGAACGGGAACGCCAGCAGCAACGCCAGCGCCGCCAGGATCAGGGTACTGACCAGGCCACCCAGCGGGCCGTGGGGGTATTGGCCGATCAGGAACAGCGTCCAGTTCTGCTGCACGATTGAAAACATATCGAACATCGCGGTCTACCTCGCCAGGGCTTTGCTGAAGTGACGGGCGAGCAATGCCCCGGCGCCCATCAGCAGCAGTGAAAACACCAGGTAGAAAACCGTGGCCACCAGGTACGACTCAAAGGTGCGGAACGTGTAGTTCTCCACTTCGCGGCTGGCGTAGGTCAGTTCCATCACGCCGATCGCCATCGCCAGGCTGGTGTTCTTGAACAGCAGCACGGTGTGGTTGATCAGCGACGGCAGGCAGTTGCGCACGCCCTGGGGCAGGATCACGTAGCGCATCGAACGCACGTAGCCCAGGCCCAGGGCCCTGGACGCTTCGGTCTGCCCGGCGGGAATGGCGCGCAGGCCGCTGCGCATGTCTTCACAGAAATACGCAGCCTGGCACAGGCCCAGGGCGATCACCGAGAACAGGTATTCAGTGTTGTGGTTGGCCAGCCACAGTTGCGTGGACTCGCCAAGCAGCGTCGGCACGCCGAAGTACCACAGCATCAGTTGCACCAGGGTCGGCACATTGCGGTGGTACGACACATACCCCGCCACCAGGCGGTCGGCCAGCGTGTTACCGGTCAGGCGCACCGTGACCAGTGTCAGCGCCAGCAGCATCGCCAGCAGCCAGGCGAACAGCGCCAGCTGCAAGGTCATTTCGATGCCCTTGACGATCAGCTCGGCATACTCGCCTTGCAGAATCGCGGCCAAATCGAAGTCTTGCTTCATGGTCAATCCCTATCGGCATTGGGCTAGGGCAGAAATCAAAATCACCCGGCGTGGCCGTGGCGGGATGCAGCGCTGACGGATCGATCCGTTCTTTTGCCGGGGCTCGGATTCAGCCCTGGTAGTCCTGGGGCCGGGCGGTGGAAAGCCCGCCCGGCACCTGCAAGGTCGGGGTGATTTCCATGTGCCCGATGTTGACCGCAATCGGCGCGGCAATCGCGAAGGCGATGGCATTGGCGATGTCCTCGGCCAGGGGCAATTCAAAGCCCTCGACGAAGCGCTTGTAGGTGGCTTCGGAATCGCCGTGCACGTGGGCAAAAATATCCGTGGCGACCCGACCCGGGCAGATCTCGGTGACCCGCACGCGCTTGCCGAACGCATCGATGCGCAACTGGCGCGAAAGCATGCTCACGGCGGCCTTGGTCGCGTGGTAGGTGGAGTTGCCGCCAAAGTTGTAGGCCGCCGCAATCGAACTGATGTTGATGATGTGCCCGCAGTCGCGCTCGACCATGCCCGGCAGCGCCAGGCGCGCCAGGTGCAGCACGGCGCGCAGGTTGACATCGATCAGCAGGTCGATGCCGTCGGCGTCGGCCTTGAGCAGGGAGCCAGGCTTGTCGACGCCAGCGTTGTTGACCAGGATGTCGAAGGTGTTTTCGGCGAACAGTCTGGTCAGCCCGGCAAGGTCGGTGACATCGACGGCATGGGCGATGCAGCCGGTCCTGGCCGCCAGTTCCTGCAACTTGTCGGCGCTGCGGGCCAGGGCATGCACCTGCACGCCTTCCTGGCACAGGCGCTCGACAACGGCGGCGCCGATGCCGGAGGAAGCTCCGGTGACCAGCGCGGTTTTGTAGTCGGAAAATGGCATGGGGTGGTCCTTGTGCTACGGGTTATGGTTCGACTCTATCCAGCCTTCGGGCGCTGGACCAAGACGCAATGGTTGTGTGGCGATAAGGCCTGCTTATGACGCGGCCAGCAGCTGGGAAATCGGCGTGATGCGACCGCCCAGTTGCTCGATTTCGGCGCGAATGGTGCGCGCCAGTTCGACCGCGCCGGGGGTGTCGCCATGCAGCAGGATCGAATGGGTCGGCACCCGCAGCACCTTGCCGCTGAGGGCGGTCACGGTGCCCTCCTCCAGTAACTGCCGCACCCGGCGCAGCACCGCTGCCGGCTCCTTGATCACCGAACCGTCGACCTTGCGCGGCACCAGCAGGCAATCGTCGTCATAGGCGCGGTCGGCGAGAAACGTGGTGGCGACGCGCAGGCCGCACTTCTCGGCCGCGCCCTCGATGGCGCGGCTGCTGGAGGAGCTGATGATCAGCGTCGGGTCAAACGCCGCCACCGCCCGCACCAACGGCTCCGCCAGCGCCGCATCGGCGGCGGCCATATTGCCCAGGGCGCCGTGGAAGCTCATATGGGTCATGGGATGGCCGTTGACCGCCGCGATCCCGGCGAGCGCGCCGAGCTGGTAGATCACATGGGCGGCGAGTTCCTTGATCTCGATGTTCATCTGCCGACGGCCAAAGCCCATCAGGTCCGGGAAGCCCACATGCGCCCCCAGGTCGATGCCGCCGGCCTTGGCCAGGCGCACCGTGTTGTCCATGATCAACGGGTCGCCGGCATGGAAACCGCAGGCGACATTGGCCGATGAAATCAGGTGCATCAGCGCCTCATCCTCGCCCATGCGCCACGGGCCGAAGCCTTCGCCGAGGTCGGCGTTCAAATCAATCTTCATGCGGGGTACTCCACACCAAGGAAGGCTTCGCCGTAGCCGACGGTGGTGCCGCACGGCACGCGCACATCGACGACCCGTGCGGCGCGGGGCGCGCGCAAGGGCAACAGCAACTCACCCACTTGCAGCAGCGCGACCAGTTGCCCGGCGCTGAGCTGATCGCCCACCGCCACGAACGGTTGATCCAGTTGGGGGTGGGTCAGCAGCAAGCGGCCCAGGCCGGTGGTGCGCAGCACCTGGTCTTCAACCACGGCCACGGCAGGCGCCGCAACAGCGCCGGCCGAGGCGCCGCGCTTGAGCGTCAGGTGCACACCGGGGCGGCTCATTTCGGCACCGGCCAGGTGGTGCTCCTTGAGCCACAGCGCCAATTGGCGAATTTCCTCAAGGGTCATGCTTTCACTCCTTCACGGTGCAGTTCCAGCAGGCGGCTGACTTCCCGCAGATACGCGCGATTGGTTTCCAGGGCCTCGACGGCCTCCAGGTAGCTGCACTCGATAAAGCGCACCTTGCCGCCGATGGGCGCCTGGCCCAGGCGCCACAGGTCGGCCTCGATCACACTGCCGAACTTGGGGTAGCCGCCGCTGGGCTGGGCGTCACGCATCTGGATGATGGGCTGGCCGCCGTGGGGCACCTGGATCACCCCCGGCACGATGCCGTGGGAGCGAATTTCCATCGGTGCAATGGGCAGCAGCGGCTGGCCTTCCATTCGGTAGCCGTAGCGATTGCTCTGGGTGGTGATCTTCCATTCACCGGCCCAGAACGCCGCGCGGGAGGCCTCCTGGAAGCGCTCGTATTCGGCGGCGGGCAACACGCGCATGGCAGGCACCCCATCAACCTGCAACGGCAGCGCCAGGCCTGGCGCCAGCACCCCAACATCCAGCGGCAACGGGCTGATACCGGGGTGCAGTGCCCCCAGCCGATCACCCTGTTGCAGGGCGCGGCCGTCGAGGCCACCGAACTCGCCGCGCAATTGAGTGCTGCGCGAACCCAGCACCGACGGCACATCCACCCCGCCCGCCAAACACAGATAGGCACGGCTGCCAGACGTCGGATAGCCCAGGCTCAAGACCTGGCCTTCGCGGCCCTGGCACACCCAGTTCGGTGGCAAGGGCTGGCCGTCCAGGGTGGCGTCGCAAGCGGCGCCGGTCACCGCAAAGGCACAGTCCTGCAGCAGCCGTACCTCGAACGGGAACAGCGGTATTTCAATCGCGGCGGCGTCTTCGGGATTGCCCAGCAACAGGTTGCCCAAGGCCAGGGCCAGGTGGTCCATGGCGCCCGATGTGCCCACGCCATAACCCAGGCTGCCGAAGCGGCCGAAGTCCTGCACGGTGGCCAGGGCGGTGGCCGATAAAATCTCGATCATCGAATGATCCTCTCGATGCGCAAGCGCAGGAAATCACCCGGCCGCAAGATCGCGGGCGGGGTTTGGGCGGGGTCGAAAAACGCCATTTCAGTGCGGCCGATGGTGTTCCAGCCGCTGGGGCCGGCCGAGGCGGACACCCCGGTCTGCACCCCGCCAATGGACACCGAGCCCGCCCCGATAGTCAGCACCGGCACCTGGCGCCGTGGCGTGGCCAGGCGCGGGTCCATGCCGCCGAGGTAGCAATAACCGGGGTGGCTGCCCAGGGCGTACACCGGGTACAGCGGTTCGCAGTGCAGGTTGGCGATGGTCTCGATATCCAACCCGGTGTGGGCGATCACGTCCGCCATATGCGGGCCGAACTCGCCGCCGTACACCACCGGCAATTCGACAATGCGCCCCTCCAGAGGCAGCGGCTGGCTCTGTTCCCAGGCTTCCAGCAGGCGCTGGCACAGGCCGTTCAGTTCACGGGGCGGCGTGAGGAAGGTGAGCATCAGGTTGTTCATGCCGGGCACGGCTTCGTGGATCTCGGGCCATTCGCCGGCTTGCAGGGCCAGGCGCCAGATGCGCTGCTGCGGGGCCAGGTCCAGTTCGCCCGGCGCCTCGAAGAGCAAGGCGCTGGAGCCCAGCAGGCTGATGACAGGGGCGATGTTCATGTCGGACTCCTTTGCTGCAACCAGCGCTCCAGGTGATGAATATCGACGCCGCCGGCGCAGAACGCCGGGTCATCCAGAATCTCGCGGTGCAACGGAATGTTGGTGGTGATGCCCTCCACGACCATCTCGCTCAGGGCCAGGCGCATACGCGCCATGGCGTCTTCGCGCGTAGCGCCGTGGGTGATGACCTTGGCCACCATCGAGTCGTAGTACGGCGGCACGCGGTAGCCGGTGGTGACATGGGAATCGACACGCACACCAAAGCCGCCGGGCACTTCCCAACGCTGGATCAGGCCGGGGGTCGGCATGAAGGTCAGCGGGTCCTCGGCGTTGATGCGGCACTCCAGGGAGTGGCCGTTCAGTTGAACGTCCTCCTGGCGCACGCTGAGCACTTCACCGCGGGCCATGCGCAGTTGCTGCTGGACGATGTCGATGCCGGTGGTCATCTCGGTGACCGGATGCTCCACTTGCAGGCGCGTGTTCATCTCGATGAAGAAGAACTCGCCGTCCTCATACAGAAACTCGAAAGTGCCCACGCCGCGATAGCCGATGCGGCGGCAGGCCTCGGCGCAGCGTTCGCCGACCGTGGCGATCAGCGCGGGATCGATGCCCGGCGCCGGCGCTTCTTCCAGGACTTTCTGGTGGCGGCGTTGCAGGGAACAGTCGCGGCAGCCGAGCCAGATCGCATGGCCATGGGCATCACACAGCACCTGGATTTCCACGTGCCGGGGGTGGCCGAGGAATTTCTCGATATACAGTTCAGGGTTGCCGAACGCCAACCGCGCTTCTTCGCGAGTGAGACCGATGGCCGCCAACAACTCGGCCTCTGCCTGCACCACGCGCATGCCGCGACCGCCGCCGCCACCGGCGGCCTTGACGATCACCGGGTAACCGATGTCAGCGGCGATGGCGAGGATGCTCGCATCGTCGCTCGGCATGCTCGAATCCGGCCCCGGCACGCACGGCACACCGGCTTCACGCATGGCGCGCTTGGCTGCCACCTTGTCGCCCATGGTGCGAATGCATGCGGCGCTCGGCCCGATAAAGGTCAACCCGGCCGCTTCGATGCGCTCGGCAAACCCGGCGTTTTCCGACAGGAACCCGTAACCGGGGTGGATCGCCTGGGCACCACTGACCCTGGCGGCAAACAGCAGCGCCGTCTGGTTCAAGTAGCTCAGGCCCGGTGCGGCCGGGCCGATGCACAGCGACTCATCGGCGTTTTGCACATACTGCGCATGGCGGTCCGCTTCGGAGTGTACCGCCACAGTCTTGATGCCCAGGCCATGGCAGGCACGCGCAATGCGCAGGGCGATTTCGCCACGGTTGGCGATCAGCACTTTGTCGAACATTGAATTCACCTGAATAACGAATACGCGTGGGGGTCAACCGAGCCGGAAGAGGGCCTGGCCCGCTTCGACTTCGACGCCGGCCTGGGCAAGAATCTCAACCAACTTGCCGGCAACCTTGGCCTTGACCGGATGGAACATCTTCATCGCCTCGATCACCGCCACGGTCTGGCCGGCTTCGATCGCTTGGCCCACGCTGACGAACGGCGCCTCACCCACGGCGGGCGTCAGGTGCAGGACGCCATAGAGGCTGGCCTTGATCTCCACGGCGGCGCTGGCCACGGCGGCGGGTGTTGGCGCTGAAGTCACGGTCGGTGCGGCGCCGGTGATCACCTGACCTGCCTGCTTGAACAGCCGCAGCGTGTTGTCGCCTTCGGTCAGGCTCAGTTCCAGCAGATCGGATTCGGCCAGCAAATCCATCAACCCCTTGATACGTGCTGAATCCATGTATGGCCCCTGCCTGTCGAGCGTGTCTTGAGTGGATGGGCCCAATCTACCGAGCCCCTCGAAAAGCGGCCAAGACGCTTTGGCTTTGGGGTGATAAGCCGACCTTATGACCGCTCAAATCAGGCTGCCACGCATCTTCGCCACCAGCTCCAGCAGGATCGCCTTGACCGCCTGGGCCGGCACCGACAACGGCAAATGCCCCGACAGGCACAGCGCCAGCGGCGCCTCCACCTCGGGTTCGACGATGCGGCACATGTGCACCGAAGTGGCCGCCACCATCACCCGCGCCGACGACTCCGGCAGGATGGTCGAGCCGAAATGGTCAGCCACGGCGGCGGTCAGCGTGGTCGAGGATTCAATTTCGGCCACCACCCGCGCACTCAGGCCGATGCGCAGGAAGGCTTCGTCCACCAGCCGGCGCATCACGTTGTAGGGCCGCGGAAGCAGCATGTCCATGTCGGCCAGTTCGGTCAGGGGCACTTCTTCACGCGTGGCAATCGCCGGGTCGGCACTCACCAGGTACAGCGGCTCGCGCAACAGCGAGACAAAACTCAGGCCATGCACCTCGCGCCCGCCATACAGCACGGCCATGTCCATACGGCCGTTCATGATCAGCTCGCTCAAGGTGGTACCGAAATTTTCATTGAGGTACAGCAGGATGCCAGGGTGGCGCTCACGCACGGTGCGCAGCAACGGCAACGACAGCGCCGACGCCGCAGTACCCGGCGCCAGCCCCACCGACACCTGCCCGGACAACGCCTGGCCGGTGGCATTGATATCGCTCTGGGCCTGCTCGCACTGGCGCAAAATGATCTGCGCATGCCCATACAGCACCTTGCCCGCCTCGGTCGGCGTGACGCCGCGCTTGGTGCGAATCAACAGCTGCTGTTGCAGCTCGGCTTCCAGGGTTGCCAGCTGTTGGCTCAACGCCGGTTGCGCCACATGCAGTACATCGGCGGCCTGGGTCATGCTGCCGATGTCGACCAGTTTCACGAAATACTTCAATCGGCGCAGGTTCAAAATGGCGATGCTCATGTAATGGACAAGTGATGCCTTAAATGTGGGAGGGGGCTTGCTCCCGATGAGGCAGTGTCAGTTGATGCATCTGTGACTGACATACTGCTATCGGGAGCAAGCCCCCTCCCACATTTGGTTTTGCGTACACCTGGCAGGTTTGCAAAAGACAGGCCATCCGTATAACCAGCCATAAGGCTTTGCTATGGCTGTCCCTGATCTCCGATCCAAGGCACCCGCCCGGAGCAGCCAGGACTGGACGCACCGCAACAGTGCAACCCCAGCCATAAGCACTGCCTATCAAACCAGAACGAACTCATCTTATGGCGCCCTTCCCCGCGCCTCGTACTGTGGCCCCTGTCAACGCCATCAACGAGGAACGCCCGTGACTGCCTCCCGCATCGCCGCCCGTGTGCAACGCATCAAACCATCGCCCAGCAGCGCCGCGTCCGACCGCGCCAACGAGCTGCGTCGCCAGGGCCAGTCCATCATCAACCTGGTGGTGGGCGAGCCGGATTTCGATACGCCACCCAACATTCGCCAGGCCGCCAGTGCCGCCATCGAGCGCGGTGAAACCCGCTACACCCAGAACGCCGGTACCCCGGAGCTGCGCCAGGCCATCGTCGACAAGCTGGCACGGGAAAACGCCCTGATCTACACCGCCCAGCAGGTGCTGGTGACCAGCGGCGCCAAAAGTGCGATCTTCAACGCCTTCGCCGCCACTCTCGGCGCCGGCGATGAGGTGCTGATCCCGGCGCCGTACTGGGTGTCGTACCCGGACATGGTGCTGGCCTGCGAAGGCGAGCCTGTGACCCTCGCCTGCCCGGAACACAACGGCTTCAAGCTGACCCCAGGCCAGCTGCGCGCGGCGATCACCCCGCGTACCCGCTGGCTGCTGCTCAACTCCCCCAGCAACCCCACCGGCGCCAGCTACAGCCACAGCGAATTGCGCGCCCTGGCCGATGTGCTGCTGGACTATCCCCATGTGCTGCTGATGACCGATGACATCTACGAGCACATCCGTTTCGACGGCCTGGACAACCCGCATATCCTCGCCATCGAGCCGGCCTTGAGCGAGCGCAGCCTGGTGGTCAACGGCGTGTCCAAGACCTACGCCATGACCGGCTGGCGCATCGGTTACGCCGCCGGCCCCGCCGACCTGATCGGCGCCATGGCCACCCTGCAATCGCAGTCCACCAGCAACGCCTGCTCGATCAGCCAGGCAGCGGCGGTGGAAGCGCTCAACGGCTACCAGAGCTTCGTCAAGCAAAGCGTGTTGGTCTACCAGCAACGCCGCGACCGCTGCCTGGAGCTGCTCAATGCCATTCCCGGCCTCAGTTGCCGCAAGCCCGATGGTGCGTTCTACCTGTATGTGAATTGCGCTGGCCTGCTGGGTAAAACCACGCCCGAGGGCAAGGTGCTGCACACCGACAGCGACGTCGTGATGTACCTGCTGGAAAGCCAGGGCGTGGCGGTGGTGGCCGGCACGGCGTATGGCCTGGCGCCGTTTTTCCGTATGTCGATCGCCACCGCGATCGCTACTCTCGACCAGGGCTGTGCACGCATCGCCACCGCCGTCACCGCGTTGCGCTGAGGGCAGACCATGACCGTGGCAGCCCACCCGCCCTTGAGTTTCCAGCAAGCCTTGCTGGCCATGCTCGGCATCTCCCTGGTGCTGATGCTCTCGGCACTCGACCAGACGGTGATCGGCAACGCCTTGCCGAGCATCGTCGCCGAACTCGATGGATTTGAACTCTACGCGTGGGTGGCCACCGGTTACCTGTTGGCGTCCATCGTCACCATTCCGATTTTCGGGCGGCTGGGGGATTACTACGGGCGCAAGCCGTTCGTGCTCGCCGCCACGTTGATTTTCACCCTGGCCTCCCTGGCCTGCGCCGTGGCCGATGACATGCGGGTGCTGGTGATCGGCCGCGCCTTGCAAGGCGTGGGCGGCGGCATGCTGATCGGCACCGCGTTCGCCTGCATTCCCGAACTGTTTCCCGATACCCGTCAACGCCTGCGCTGGCAAATGCTCTTGAGTGCGCTGTTCAGCGTGGTCAATGCCATCGGCCCGGGCCTGGGGGGTTACCTGACCGGCGCCTTTGGCTGGCGCTCGGTGTTCTACCTCAACCTGCCCCTGGGGTGCCTGGCGCTGTTGATCGCCTGGCGCTTTCTGCCCTGGTACCGCCCGCAGCAGCGCAGCGGCATTCGCCTGGACTGGCCCGGCGCGCTATTGATCGCTCTGGCCCTGGGCAGCCTGCAGCTATTTGTGGAGTGGCTGGGGCATTCGAGCCTGGCGTTGAGCGCCGCCCTGGGCCTGGGCTGCATGGCCGCGATCAGCGCGCTGTGGCATTGGGAGCGGCGTTGCCCCCATGCGCTGTTGCCGGCGGCGCTGTTCAGTTTGCCGAGCCTGCGATGGTTGTTCGTACTGTCGGTGGCGGCCGGCGCGATCATGTTTTCGCTGTTGTTCTACCTGCCGCTGTTGCTGCAAGGCGCCTACGGCTACTCGCCCCAGGACGCCGGCCTGTTGATCACGCCGCTGGCGTTGAGCATCACCTTGGGGGCCATCGTCAACAGCCGCATCGTGACCCGTTTGCGCAACCCCAACCATTTGCCTCTGGCAGGCTTTGTCGCACTGCTGCTGGCGTGCCTGGGCCTGGCGGTGGTCGGGCGCGGGGCCGCGTTCAACCTGCTGCTCGGTTTGATCCTGCTGGCCGGCCTGGGGCTGGGATTTATCCTGCTCAACCTCACGGTCTTCACCCAGACCCTGGCCGAACGGCAGTTCCTGGGGATTGCCACGGCGCTGACCCAGTCCCTGCGCCTGGTCGGCGGGCTGCTCGGCACTGCGGGCATGGGGGTGCTGGTCAACCTGCTGTACAGCGCCAATGTGCAGCGGGTGTTTCTCGCCGCGAATCACGCCGAGGGCATTGCCGCGTACGCCGATCCGCAAACGCTGTTGCATGCCAACCTCGACGCCTCGCCGTGGCTGAACCTGGCCCGGGATGCCCTGGCGCAGTCCGTGGGCGTAGGCCTGTTGCTGTGCGCCGGGATCGGCGTGCTGGCGCTATTCATCCTGTACCGCTTGCCGCCGGTGCGACTGCATGTCGTGCCGGCCACCGTTGCTCCTGAAACACCTGCTCCTGAAAACAAATAGAAAACCTTCACTGCCGCTTTTGACTGCCCTCAAAAAAACCAAACACACATGGGGATGACACCGATGGAGCTTTTCAATCGCGCACCAACAGTACTCGCCGGTCTTTGTGGCCTGCTGATCGCCCAACAGGGCTACGCCGCCGGCCTGGTGGAAGACAGCAAGCTCAACGTGCTGGCCCGCAACTTCTTCAGTAACGCCGACAACCGCAGCGGCGCGGCCGACCCCAACTACACCCAGGAATGGGGCCAGGGCTTTATCGCCAACTTCGAGTCGGGTTTCACCCAGGGCACGGTGGGCTTCGGCATCGACGCCATCGGCATGTTCGGTGTGCGCCTGGACTCCGGCAAGGGCCGTCACTACAACCCGCAAAGCACTGCGTTCAACGGCAACGTGTTCCCCACCGATCACGATGGCCGCGCGGTGGACCAGTTCGGCAGCCTGGGCCTGACCGCCAAGGCGCGCTTTGCCCGGACCGAGCTGAAATACGGGACCCTGGTGCCGATGCTGCCGGTGGTGATGTCCACCGACCGCATGCTGCAACAAACCTTCAACGGCGGACAGGTGCAGTCCAAGGACCTGGACCATTTCACCTTCACCCTCGGCCAGCTTGAACACGTGAAAGGCCGTGGTTCGAGCAACCAGATGGGCATGTCGATCCCGGGCGCCAACAACGCGGTCAGCGGTGAGTTCGTCAACAAGTTCTACTACGGTGGCGTCGACTACAAACCCACCAAAGACCTGACGTTGCAGTACTACTACGGCAACCTGCAGGACTTCTACAAGCAGAACTTCCTGGGCCTCAAGTACGACTGGCAGATCGGCCCGGGCACCCTGCGCACCGACCTGCGCCACTTCGACAACCGCTCCGACGGCGCCAACGGCAACGACCCGGCGTTCTACACCTTCGGCTACTACGGCGACGGCGTGACCAAGGGCAAGGTCGACAGCCGCCTGAGCAGCGCCCTGTTCACTTACCTGGTCGACGGCCATACGATTGCCGCCGGCCTGCAACAGGTCAGCGGCGACAGCGATGCGGTGTGGCTGAACCAGGGTGACGGTTCCACGGCCTACTTCATGACCGAGTCGATGATCGGCAAATTCCAGCGCGCCGGGGAAACCACCTGGCAGGTGCGTTACGGCTATGACTTCGCCACGGTCGGCGTGCCAGGCCTGAGCTTTATGGGCATGTACGAAAGTGGCTCGAACATCCGCACGCCAACGGGTGACAAGAGCGAGTGGGAACGCAACCTGACCGTGAGCTATGTGTTCCAGCAAGGCCCGCTGAAGAACCTGAGCATCGCCTTGCGCCATGCCTCATTGCGCACCGAAGTGACCACCCAGCGTGACAGCGATGAGCATCGGGTGATCATCAGTTACCCGTTGAGCATTTTGTAACGCCAGCCCCCTAGCGCTTGGGCGACAACCCGATCGCACACGCGACCACCGCCGGGTCGCCGGGGCAAAACGCACGCGTGCCTATTGAACCCTTACTGACCCGGGGCGCCATGCGCTCCGTGTCTACTGCGCGCAGCGTCGGGCGCTCCAGTGACTGTGGCGTGTGCAAGGGATCGACCATCTCCATGCAACGGCGCAGCGAGTTGAAGTCCGGCGATTGCGACAGCGACAAATGCAAGGTCTGGCTTACCGACACCGACACCCTTGAACTCTGCGCACATTGGCCGTCATACGCCAGTGTGTGGCGGATCAGCGGGTTGTCATGGCAGTACTTCAACAGGTTCACCTCCCGTGTATGCACCAGCGCCATGTTGATGATCAACAGGTCGAATGCCACGCCGGGGGAACGCGTCAACGCCAGCAGTTCGTCGAACGAACCAATCGGGGCGATACGGTGATAGCCCATCTGGTTGAGCATTTTCTCGATCTTGATCCGTTGCAGAAGGTCTGCATCGGCAATCAGAAGGCGTAACGCTTTATTGGACATAGGTAAACCTGACAGTTGGGCATCAGCGTCGATCATTCAACGCCGCTACGTTAACCGTCGGGCGGCAAACCTGACTTTAAGGCGATTCTGAAACGCTAAGCCGGTACACCGGCACACTTTTAAGAATCGCCTGAAAGCCCCCGCGCGCACCTCTCCCTACCATGGGCTGCGTCCCCACACGCTCCCATGGATTTCAATTGTGCTCATGTTTCTACTCAGAATGGCGATGCTGGCCTGTGCGCTGCTGGCTCTCGCACCGCCACCCGCCCGTGCTGCGTTGAAGATCGAAGGCACGCGCCTGATCTACTTCGGCCAGGACAAGGCCGCCAGTATCAGCGTGGTCAATCAGGCACCGCGTGACGTCGTGGTGCAAACCTGGGTCACCGGCGAGGACGATTCAGCCGCAGGCCCCGTGCCGTTTGCCACCCCCGAACCGCTGGTGCGACTGGGCGCCGGAGAACATCACCGGCTGCGCATCCTGTATGCCGGGGAAGGCTTGCCCGCCGATCGCGAGTCGTTGTTCTGGCTCAACGTCATGGAAATTCCGCTCAAGGCGCAAGACGCCAACAGCGTGCAGTTCGCAATACGCCAACGGCTCAAGCTGTTCTATCGGCCGCCCGCGCTCAAGGGTGGCTCGGCCGAGGCGGTGCGGCAATTATCATGGCGCAGCGACGACGGGCCGACTATCACCGTCAGTAACCCCAGCGCGTTTCACCTGTCGCTGGTCAATGTGCAGACCGACAGCCTGGCGCTCAGCGATTACCTGCTGCTCAAACCCCATGAGAGCAAAACCCTCACCGCACCGAGACGTCTGGCCAAAGGCACCCCCCTTCACTTCACCGAAATCACCGATATCGGCTTGCAGGCCCGCCATAGTGCGGCGCTCAAGTGATAGATCGCGGAGTATCTGCCCCCATGTCACTCACCAAACACTGCTTACCGATGCTGCTGTGGGCCTGTGCGGTCCTGCCGGCTACCAGCCACGCCCTGGCCTGCCGTGAGGACGGCACCAACTCGATCATCACCCAGGAGGCACTGGGTACTGCGCTGGCGGTGGCCGCCGATGCGCCCAACGGCACCATCATCTGGGAGTCGGGCCCGCGCTCGACCGATGTGATCTGCAAGGACGACTACGGCCATGGCCGCGAAGAAGTGTATTTCTACGTCAATCCGGCCGGCGTGAGTATCGGCACGGGTATTCGCGTGGGCATTCGCTACAACAACCAGCCGATTACCCAAAGCACCGGCAAGGTCGGTACCGGCTTCTATTCCGATCGAGGCTGCAACTTGGCCAATTGCGTCGGCTGGGACAAGGCGCGCTTTACCCTCAACTTCAGCGTGTTCATCGAGAAATACGACCCCACGCCACCCAGCGGGCAAGCCAGTACGTTGACCTCCTACCGGGTATTCCAGCTCGACGGCGTGCGCGGGCTCAACTCGCGGCCCAACAGCAATTTCAACTACGTGGTCACCGGCATGAACGATATCCGCTTCGTGCCCTGTACCCCCGAGTTGACCATCACCCCCAGCGTGGTCAACTTCCCAACACCGTCGCGCAAGGCTGCCATCGGTGAAGTGGCCAGCAGCGCCAACTTCAGCCTGAACCTGCGCAAGGGCTGCGACACGCCCTACACCATCAGCGCACGCTTCGCCAGCACGGCGGGGGGCGGCAGTGTGATCAATGGCTTGCTGGTGCCGGATAACAACAGCTCGGTGGGCATCGCGCTGTCCCGCGCCGAGAGCCAACAGCAATTGCCGTTCAATAACTGGTTCACGCTGCAAGAGTTGATGGGGCTGGGCCAGAGCCACGATGAATTCCGCGCCGACCTGAAATGGCGCACCTTGCCGATCCCGGGTGCCTTCGACGCCGCCGTGGTGGTGGATATGTACTACAAGTAGGCCCGTTTTAAGGATCGTCTTATACCCCCGGTGCACCGTGCTGTTTAAAGTGCGCCGATGCGATTGAAAAGTTATCTGCTCCAGATCAACCCCGTCCTCTCCCGACCCGAAGCAGCCAGAAGGCTGCTTCGTATTTTTGCGACCGTACTGCTGATCGGCATCCTGAGCGGGGTCTATACCTTTCTACTGTCGACGTTCAACAACGACATCTCCCAGCGCCGCGGCTACATGAGCAGCGCCATCGCCGAAGCCCACACTTTTTTCACCAACCGCGAGGCCCTGCTCGAAAGCCTCAGCCTGTCCGCAGTGCGCAAGCAGGCAAGGATCTATCCACCCTCGGAGGAGGAACAACACCTGCAACTGGGTGACACGCCAGGCAACCAGTGGAGCATCTGGCTGACCACGCGCATGCGCGATTACCTCAAGGCCAAGCAGGTCAACCTGCTCTACGTGAACACCGGCCCGACCCCACAGGTGACGCGGCTGTACGACTCCACTGCGCAGGTGCTGCCGATTTCCAAATGCATGCTCAACCGCCTCAAGGCCCTGCAAAACAGCGACCCGGGCACACTCAAGGAGTTGTGGCTCAGCGACAAGACCGAGCAGCACTCGCACCTCTACATCTTCATTCGCCTGGATGAGCGCGACCCTCGCTCCGGCTGGCTGGGCCTGGAAATGGAAAGCCGCGAAGTGTCCCAGACCCTCAGCGACCAGAGCGCCGGCGAATTCATGATGCTCAACTCCCAGGGCATGCTGGTCTTCACCAACAGTCACGACTCACAGCTGAGCCAGCAACGCCTCAAGCCCAGGGAAGACAATTTTTTCGGGTTTGTCGGCAGTGGTTTCCTGCCCGACCACCTGGTGATCCGCAAGCATCTGAAGTCCTCGGACTGGCAACTGATGTACTCCATCGACCTGCGCGCGGTGGTCACCGGCCTGTGGAAACAGTTGCTCGGCTCGCTGCTGTTCTGCCTGTTCAGCCTGACGTTGATCTGGCTGGTGATGCGCCGCGTCGACCAGCGCTTCATCATCCCTTCGATCCATCGCATCCAGGCCTTGATCGAAAGCGAGGCGTTCGGCCGCGACGTGATCCAGACCGCGCCCGTTGCCCTCTGCGTGCTGCGCCGCACCGACGGCCAGGTGGTGCTGGAAAACACCCTGGCCCAACAGTGGCTGGGCCACGGCCCGGAGCGTGAGGCGTTGCGCGCCGGCTGGATCGAGCAGGCCTTTGCCTGCGAGCCGAGCGAACACAGTGACTACTTCGAAACCATCGACGGCCGCCACCTGTACCTGAGCAGCGCCCCCACCCGCTATCGCGGCGAGGACGTGCTGTTTTGCGCGTTCAGCGATATCAGTGCACGCAAGCAAGTCGAGGCGGCGCTGGAAGAAGCACGCCAATCGGCGGATGCCGCCAACGCCGCCAAAACCCTGTTCCTGGCAACCATGAGCCATGAAATCCGCACACCGTTGTATGGCGTGCTCGGCACCCTGGAATTGCTGGCGCGCACGCAACTGGACGCCCAGCAGAAGGACTACCTGCATGCCATCGAAGGCTCCTCCTCGACGCTGCTGCAGTTGATCTGCGACGTGCTGGATGTGTCGAAGATCGAGGCCGGCCAACTGGCCCTGGAGTTGAGCGAATTCTCGCCCCTGGACCTGGTCCACGAAATCATCCAGGGCTACGCCGCAGCCGCCCAGGGCAAGGGCCTGCAACTGTACGCCTGCTTTGATCCCACGCTGCCGGAACGCTTGATCGGCGACGTGACGCGCATCCGTCAGATACTCAACAACCTGCTCAACAACGCGGTGAAGTTCACCGACTACGGGCGCGTGGTGCTGCGGGTCAAAGTACTGGGCCGCGACGGCGAGCGTTCCAGCCTGTTGTGGCAAGTCTCGGACACCGGCAAAGGCATCGCTCAGGAAGACCAGGCGATGATTTTCGAACCGTTCTACCAGAGTGAAGGCAACACCAATGTGGTCGCCGGCACCGGCTTGGGCCTGCCGATCTGCCAACGCCTGACGGAGTTGATGAACGGCAATATCCGCATGGTCAGCGAACTCGGCCTGGGCAGCAGTTTCAGTCTGATCCTGCCGCTGGAAGAGGCCCCCACCCCGCCCATGCCCCCCCTATTGGCCGAGACTATCTACGTGGCCTCGCCGATTCCGGAGTTGGCCAACTCGGTCAGTGGCTGGCTGCGTCGCTGGGGCGCCAGGGCCCAGACCGGCCTGCCGACCCTGGCGGACAATCATCTACTGCTGCAAGTGCACCCCGGCAGCATCGACCCGTTGCTGGTGCCCGAGTGGCCGGGCCCGGTGATTCACGTCAGCAGCAATGCCTGCACGGCCCTGGAGGCCGACGCCGGTGCCTGGCACGTCAACCTCAACCACCTGGGCGCTATTCATCAGGCCGTCAGCCAGGCGCAAGGGCTGTGGGTGGCCCGCGCCGATGAGCACACGCGCCAGCGTGACCTGAATAAACTCAACCTGCACCTGCTGGTGGCCGAGGACAACATCATCAACCAGCTGATACTGCGTGACCAACTCGAAGAACTCGGCTGTACCGTGGAGCTGGCGGCCGATGGCCGGGAAGCGTTGCAGCTGTACACCGCCGGCAACTTCGACGTGGTGTTGACGGACGTGAACATGCCCCATATCAACGGCTATGAATTGGCGCGCGAACTGCGCCGCCAGGGCTGCCCGTTGCCGATTATCGGGGCCACCGCCAACGCCATGCGCGGCGAGGCCGACCTGTGCCTGGCCGCCGGCATGAACCACTGCCTGGTCAAACCCTTTGCGTTGCGGGCTCTATTCAACTCCCTGGCGCCTTATGCACGGATCACCCATGAAGCCCCTTAGTATTTTGATTGTTGAGGATCATCCCCTGCAGCACATCTACCTGCAGCACCTGCTCAGTGAGTTGGGGGAGTTCATGCTCGAAACCGCCGCGGATGGCAAAGAAGCGCTGGAGCAGCTGCGCCAGCGGGATTTCGACCTGGTACTGACCGACCTGCTGATGCCCGGCATGGACGGCGTGCAGTTTATCCAGTGCCTGGCCAGCCTGCGCTGCAAGCCGGCGCTGGCGATCATGAGCGCTGCGTCGCGACGCATGTTGATGGCGGCCAGCCTGGTGGCAAAAAACCTCGATGTGGAGGTGATCGGGCTGATCTCGAAACCGGTTGCCGCCGATGCATTGCGCAGCCTGGTGGAACAACTCAGGAACAGGGTGTGCAAGCCCTCCCCCGCAATGCCCGAGCACGTGGACATCGACCGTCACAGCCTGATCCAGGCCATGAGCGCCGGCCAGTTCCAGGCCTGGTTCCAACCGAAAAAATCCCTGGCCAACGGCCGTATCGTCGCCGCCGAAGCGTTGGTGCGCTGGATGCACCCCGAGCAAGGCGTGATGCTGCCGGGTGCCTTCCTGCCGGCGATCAAGGCCTTCGAACTGGAGGAACGACTACTGTGGCTGGTGCTCAAGCAGGCGATCCACGCCCAGGAACACTGGCGCCAGCGTGGCTATGAAATCCCGGTGTCGATCAACCTGCCCACCCACCTGCTCAACAGCCATGACCTGGCGGACCGTTTGCTGGAGTTCGTGCTGCACCACGATGGCATCCCGGGGATGATCTGCTTCGAGTTGATGGAGTGCTCGGTGCCGCAGGACATCAGTAACTTCTATGCCGGTGCCTGCCGCCTGCGCATCAAGGGGTTCGGGCTGTCCCAGGATGATTTCGGCAAGGGCTACAGCTCGTACCTGAACCTGGTGTCCACGCCGTTTACCGAACTCAAGATCGACCAGGCGCTGGTCCAGGGCAGCCATGACAACGAAGGCATTGCCCAGGCGTTGGCGAGCATCATCGCGCTGGGCCGCAAACTCGGCCTGACCGTGGTCGCCGAAGGGGTGGAGACGCCCCAGCAACTGGCGCTCCTGCGCAAGATCGACTGCAACCAGGTGCAAGGTTTTCTGATCTCCCACGCGGTGTCGCCGGATCAATTTCAACAACTACTGAACAATGATGGCCCTGCGACATCTCACTAGCAGCCGGCCCCGGATTATTTACCCCGTATTAAGGAGTAAGCTCCATCCAGTGCCGATTTATCCTGCGCCCGCGGAAACCCTTGATGAAGCACAACAACGCGATCCTCGAAGCTTTCACCCGCAGCTCATTGCGCCTGAACAAAGGCCTGATGGTGCTGATTGGCATCGCGTTGCTGCTGGTCCTGACCAACTACTGGTCACTGCAACGCGGGATCGAAACCCGCTACGGCGCCACGCGCTTTCACTTCGCGCGGCTGATGGAAAACCTGCAGGAGCAGGAGTCCTATCTCAAGAGCCTGACCCACCCGGGCATCCAGGCCGAACTGTTGCGTGCCACCCATGTGCAGGTCAGCCTGAAAAGCCGCATGGTCGACAACCACCGCACGCTGTACGAAGGCCAGAAGTATTCGTTTTCGGTGCCCTTCAGCGCCAAGTTCGATGAGCAACAGGTCAATGTCGCTGCCCGGCCGCAGATTTTCGCGCTGGGCGCCCACCTGACCAGCTACTACAGCGCCTTCTGGTCCTCGTCGCCCTACGAGGCACCACAAACCTTCCTGTTCAATCGTCAGGCGAACTACACCATTACCGTGCCGTCCGTGGGCTACCAACGTCGCGAAAGCACAGAGGACACGGGCAACCTGGTGGCGCTGGTCAACGCAGTGCAACAACGCCTGGAGCAGACGCCCCAGCCCCTGGAACAAAACCGTGTGTATTGGCAAGCCGGTCCCGCCGCCGAACATTTGCTGGCGTATATCGGCCTGCCACTTGGCGGTCAGGAACAGGCGGTAGTCGGCACCTTGCTCGACCTGTCGCGGGTCGACGATGTACAGCGCGCCCTGGATCACTCGGCATTCGATCGCCTCACGTTGATGGGGCCCGACGGCCAGCGGCTGGCCGGGCCCGACGTCGACGCATCGCTCAGCGATGGCGTGCACTTCAACGCCGATGGCTTCGAATTCAAGATGACCCAGGCCGGTGACCGGCCCTGGAGCGCGGTCTACGGCCTGAACTACGCGCACTTCTTCCACTCTGCGCTGTGGCCGCTGAGCAGCCTGGCGTTGTTTCTCGGCGGCCTGATCACCCTCGGCTGGGGCGGCAGCCGCTGGTATCGGCGCCAGGTAATCAACCCGGCGCGCCTGGCCCACGAGCGCATTGCCGAAAGCGTGGCGTTCAGCCGCGTGATCATCGACACCGCACCCACCGGCCTATGCGTGGTGCGCCGCAGCGACGGCAAGGTGCTTATCGAAAACCAGCGCGCCCAGCAATGGCCGGGCACCGCATGCCTGGTAGCGGCCATGGCCGGTACACCTGAGGGCGCTGAGAGCGGCGAGACGCACCTGGAGATCGAAGGCCGGCACCTGCAGATCGGCTTCGTGTCGACCCGCTACCAGGCCGAAGACGTGCGCCTGTATGCGTTCAACGACATCACCCGTCATATCGATGACGCCCAGGCCCTGGAAGACGCCCGCCGCGCCGCCGATGCGGCCAACGAGGCCAAGACCCTGTTCCTGGCAACCATGAGCCATGAAATCCGCACACCGCTGTATGGCGTGCTCGGTACCCTTGAACTGCTCGGGCTGACAGATCTGGACCCGCACCAGAAAACCTACCTGCAGACCATCCAGCGCTCATCCGGCACGCTGTTCCAACTGATCAGCGATGTGCTCGATGTGTCGAAAATCGAATCCGGGCAAATGGCGATAGAAGCCGTGGATTTCTGCCCGCTGGACATGCTCGAAGACACCCTGCACACCTACGCCGCCTTCGCCCAGCGCAAGGGTTTGCAGCTCTACAGCTGCATAGACCCGCAACTGCCGGACTGCGTCATGGGCGATCCGATGCGGATTCGCCAGATTCTCAATAACCTGGTGAGCAACGCCATCAAGTTCACCGACATCGGCCGCGTGGTGATCCGCGCCCGGGTCACGGCACAGGACGCCAACCACGTTGACCTGGAATGGCAAGTCACCGACTCCGGCGTGGGCATCCCCGAGGCGCAGCAGGCCAAGCTGTTCGATCTGTTTTACCAGGCGCCGGACACCGCCAGCGAAGGCGGCGCCGGGCTGGGATTACCGATCTGCCGGTGGCTGGCGCAGATGATGGACGGCGAGATCAGAGTGGTCAGCGAGCCGGGCCTGGGCAGCAGCTTCACATTGAAAATGCGCCTGCCGCTGTGTGGCGGTGCCTTGACCAACCTGCCGCTGATCGAGCCCAGCCCGACGCCGGTGTATGTGCAGGCACCGGTGCGCGAGCTGGCACAGTCAATGAGTGACTGGCTCAACCGCCTGGGCATTGCGGCGGCGCTGGCGGCGCCCACCCAGGAACAGGACAATCGCCACGCGGTGCTGGTGGACCTGTTCGCCGGCGACCCCGCGCGGCCCTGGGTCGGCCAGCGCGTGCTGTGCCTGCCAGGTGCGCACAGCCCGCCGCTGCACACGGCCCAGGGTTGGAGGGTGGATATGTACGATGTACGTGCCATCGCCGCCACGGTCTCGCTGGCACAACACGGCAAGCATGAGCAACCGCCTGCGACGCGCCTGCAAAGTGCCGGGCAGTTGGGGTTGCATATCCTGGTGGCCGAGGACAACCCGGTCAACCAGGCGATTATCAAGGAACAGCTGGAAGCACTCGGTTGCTCGGTGTCCTTGGCCGCCAATGGCGAGCAGGCCCTGCACTTGTGGCAACCGCACGCCTTTGACCTGGTGCTGACCGACGTGAATATGCCGTTGATGAATGGCTATGACCTGGCCAGGGCCCTGCGCGAGCACGACCCGCAGTTGCCGATCATCGGCGTGACCGCCAATGCGATGCGCGAGGAAGGCGTGCGCTGCCTGGCGGTGGGCATGAACGCCTGGATCGTCAAGCCCTTGAGCCTGCAAACCTTGCGTGGCCAGTTGATCAAGCTGTGCAAGGTCAAGCCGCCGGTTGCGCCAGCCACCGCGTCATTCAATGACAGCGTGCAGTTATCGGAGAAGATGCGCCCGCTGTTCATCAGCAGCGTGGAGCAGGACTTGCAAGGTATCGACGCCGCCCTGGCCCAGCGCGACGCCCACGGTCTTGGCCAACGCCTGCATTCGCTGGCCGGCGCCCTGGGTGCCGTCCAGGCGCTCGACCTGGCCCACGCCTGCATCGAACTGGAAAGCGCACTTAACCGTGGCAGCCTCGACACTGACCTTACGCTCAAGGTGAAAGCGGTCATGCAGCGACTGTCGGCCGTCCTGGAGACTCTCCAGCCCGGGCACTCTTCACTCACTTGAACCGGCACTACGGACGGCCCCTTATGAAAAAATTCAACGTGGTAATCGCCGACGATCACCCGATCGTGTTGCTGGGCGTTCGCGAGCTGGTGGAACGCGACACGCGCTTTCGAGTGGTCGGCGAGGCCGTGTGTTCGGCCGGGCTGATCGATTTGCTGCAGCGCCAGGGCGCCGACATCGTGATCACCGACTACAACATGCCGGGCGACTCGCCCTACGGCGATGGCCTGAAGTTGGTGGAATACCTGAAACGGCATTTCCCACAAGTGCAGGTCCTGATCCTCACGATGATTTCCAACCACCTGATTCTCACCCGCCTGCAAGAGCTGGGTGTGGTCGGCATCATCCAGAAAAGCCAGTTGCACACCGAGATTCAACTGGCACTCCAGGCCATTGCCCAGCAGAGCGCCTATCGCAGCCTGGAACCGCCCAAGACATCAGTGATCGAAACCCTCACCGACTTCGACGAGCGCTTTACCAGCTTGTCGCCCAAAGAGTTCGAGATCCTGCGCTTGTTTATCTCCGGCATGAGTGTCAGTGATATTGCACGCAGCCAGAATCGAAGTTCAAAAACCATCAGCGCACAAAAGATATCGGCCATGCGCAAACTTGAAGTCAACAGCGACCAAGACCTGCTCGCTTATTGCCTGGCGCGTAACATTTTCAACTAAAGAACCACTCGCAAGCCATTCGCCGACAATGGCTTCGCCCTTTATTTTCAGACTCCCCGCCTGTTCTTGACGCGTAACCAGTGCGCCTGAGTTTCGACTTATAAGAATCGTCTTATTCTGGTCAACGACCTCGCCTTTTACTCTTTCCTGGCAGTTCAGTAGTTACATTCTCCAACTAACACTAACGGACATCATCATGAAGAAGTTTTCCCTGGCTGTTATCGCCTCGGCCATTATCGCCGCATCCGGCAGTGCGTTCGCCGACGATACGGTAGCGCCTACTCCTACCCTGGGCGGCAGCGGCAAAATCACCTTCACCGGCGTGATCAACAACGACGCCTGCTCGGTGGACGGCGCCAACTCCGACCGCACCATCTCGGTCGACATGGGCAACGTCTCGATCAAGGACATGGGCACCGCGGAAAACCCAACCGCAGGTCGCGTTACCGCCAAAGACTTCAACCTGAACGTCAACTGCAACCAGGGCACCAAGGTGGCGATGATCTTTGACGCCAACAACGGCGGTTCGGGCCTGGTGACCGGCAAGAACGTACTGGCCCTGAACCCGGGTTCGGCCACCGCGCAAAACGTCGGTATCGCCCTCCTGGACAGCAAAGGCACGCTGATCGATCTGAGCTCGCCAGCCACCGCACGTATCGAAAGCACCATGCACGGTCAAGGCACTGAAGGCGGCGACGCTACCCTGAGCTTCGCGGCGGCCTACGTCACCACCGGTGCCGCCGGTGCGTCCACCGCCGGTCGCGGTGATGCAACCCTGCCGTTCATCCTGCAATACGAATAACCCCGGCGCCCCGTGCACCGAACGCGCGAGGCCATGCGGCCTCGCCATTCCCTTTTTGATGACACCGGATACCCCTCATGCCGCCTCGTTCTATCGCCATGAGCCTGGTGCTGCTGGGCATGCTTATGGCTACCCAGGCCGCCGCCAGCATTTCACTGAATGCCACCCGTATCGTGTTCGATGGCGCCCACAGGGAAGCCAATATCACCGTGCGCAACGGTAACCAGGACGTGTTGGTGCAATCCTGGGTCGACATGAACGATGCCAGCGGCAGCCGCGCACCGTTTGCCGTCACCCCACCATTGGCGCGGGTGTTCGCCAAGGAACAGCAACTGCTGCGCATCCTGTATGAGGGCGCCGGCATGCCCACGGACCGCGAGTCGGTGGTGTGGCTCAACGTGCAGGAGATCCCCAAGGCCAGCGAGGCCGAGAACACCCTGCAACTGGCGATCCGCCAACGCATCAAGATTTTCTACCGCCCTGCCGGCCTCGCAGGCAGTGCGTTGCAGGCCCCAGCGCAGCTCGAGTGGCGCCTGGTCAGACATGGCGCACAGACCCTGCTGCGGGTGAAAAACCCGACGCTCTACCACGTGTCCATGGCCGACATCAAAGTGCAGGCGCAACTGGCCAGCGACTCCACCATGATCGCGCCCGGCGAGGAGAAACAGTTCCCGCTCGGCGCCACGCCTGCCAGCGGGCCGGTGCAGTTGTCGTTTTCCAGCATCAATGACTACGGTGCACAGAACGCGTACACCGCGCCCCTGGCCGTCGGTGCTGCCGCCCCCGCGCACGCCACGGAATCACGCCGCAAACCCTAAGCCCCTTTTCTAATCCACAGGCTCACCTCGCGTGCGTGTTTGCGTGCCCGCCTGTTCGCCAACCCGGGATGTCACAGGTCTTCGCATGTCTTTTTTTTCCAGCAACAGGCCCGCGCACGGCGCACTGACGTTGAAGACACTGTCGCTCGCGATGGCCGCCAGCCTGCCGGCCTGGGCAATGGCCGATGAGCCTGCGGAGCGCTTCAACACCACGTTCCTGCAAGGTGCACAGTCCACCGTAGACCTGCAGCAGTTGCTCTCCGCGAACAGCGTGTTGCCGGGCAATTACCGCGTCGACCTGTACAGCAACGAGGTGCTGGTGGGCCGGCGCGATATCGACTTCAAGCGCAACCCCCACAACGGTCGCGTCGAAGCCTGCCTGAACCTCGACCTGCTCAAGCAATTGGGCATCGACCTGGCCCGCTTGCAGGCCGAGGGCAAACTCGACCCGCAGCACCCGCAGGACTGCTACGCCCTGGCCGAGATAATCGAAGAGGCCAACGTGCGCTATGACAGCAGCCGCCTGCGCCTGCTGGCGAGCATTCCGCAAGTGGCCATGCAACGTGGCTTGCGCGGCTATGTCGACCCGCAGCTGTGGGACGAAGGCGTCACCGCCGCCTTCATCAACTACCAGCTCAACAGCAGTCGTACTGCGGGCGACTACGACACCCGCATCGCCAATAACCTCGGCCTGCGCAACGGCATCAACCTCGGCGCCTGGCGTCTGCGCAACGAATCGAACCTGAGTGGCGGTACCGGGCGCTCGAACACCTACACCAGCAACCGCACCTACCTGCAGCATGATGTGACGGCGATCAAGGGTCAGTTCAGCGCCGGTGAAATTTTCTCCGACACCGACCTGTTTGACAGCGTGCGCTATCGCGGCCTGAAACTGGCCTCCGATGAAGGCATGCGCGCCGACAGCGAACGCGGCTATGCGCCCGTGATCCGGGGTGTGGCGCAAACCAACGCGACCGTGGAAATTCGCCAGAACGACTACATCCTCTACACCGCCAACGTCGCGCCAGGGCCGTTCGAGATCAACGACATCTACCCCAGCGGCTCCAACGGCGACCTGCAAATCACCGTGACCGAAGCCGACGGCAGCCGCCGCGTGACGATGCAGGCGTTCTCCAGCCTGCCGATCATGGTGCGTGAAGGCCAAGTCAAATACAGCGTTTCGGCGGGTACCTTCAAGAGCAACGCCGACGGCCTGGCGACCCCGCATTTTCTCAGTGGCACGCTGGCGTACGGCTTGACCAGCAACCTCAGCGGCATCGTCGGTTTGCAGGCCAGCGAGGACTACAACGCCGTGTCGGTCGGCGCCGGCAAGAACACCTCGCTGGGCGCGTTCTCCCTGGACGCCACCCACTCGTCCAGCAAGGCACGCGGGCAAACCACCCAGGGCAGCAGCGTGCGTGCGCTATATGCCAAGACCTTCGCCGGCACCGACACCAACTTCACCCTGGCCGCCTACCGTTACTCCACCGAGGGCTACCGCACCCTCACCGACCACGTGGAGGACCTCAGCGAAGACGTGCGCGTTCGCACCGGGCATTCAAAAACCCGCACCGACCTGACCATCAACCAGAGCCTGGGACGCAACAGTGCGTTCGGCAGCCTGTACGTGAATGCCAGCGACCAGCGCTACTGGAATCGCGGCGGCTCGCAGAGTTTTTCCGCCGGCTACACCAGCCACTGGGGCGACCTGAGCTACAACCTGGGCGTGACACGCACCAAGCAGATCGTCACCTGGGGCGAACCCAGCAGCGACACGCAGTTGAACCTGTCCGTCTCATTCCCGCTGGGCAGCCAGGCGCGCGCGCCACGCGCCTTTGTCACCACCAGCCGGCAACACGGCGACACCACCACCCAGGCGGGGATCAACGGCTATGTCGCCGACACCAGCGACACGTTCTATTCGGTGCAGGCGGGCCACAGCGATACCAGCGGCGATTCCGGCTCGGTGAATATCAACAGCCGTACCGCCGTGGCCGACGTCAGCCTCGGCTACAGCCAGGGCCAGGGCTACACCTCGCAGAACGTCAACCTCGCAGGTTCGGTGGTGGCCCATGCCGGCGGTATCAACCTGGGGCAAACGGTCAGCGAGACCTTCGCGCTGGCTCAAGTGCCGGGCATCTCCGGGGCGAAGATCAGCAGTTACAGCGGTGTGGAAACCGGATCCAACGGCTATGCGGTGATCCCGACGGCGCAACCTTATCGGGTGAACTGGATCAGCCTCGACACCCGCGACCTGGGGGGCAACGTGGAGATCACCAACGCCACCCAGCAACTGGTACCGCGCCGGGGGGCCGTGGTCGTCGCGCATTACAGTGGCACCACCGGACGGCGAGTGTTGTTCGAGTTGTTTGATGCGCAACGAAAGCCGCTGTCGTTTGGTGCCTCATTGGAAGATGCCAACGGCAAGCAACTGGCAATTGCCGACCCGAACGGCAATGCCCTGGCGCTGGTTGAGCAGGACCGGGGCACCCTGACCATCAAGTGGGGCGAACAGCGTTGCCGTGCGAGCTATGTGCTGGCGCCACAGAACAAGGCATTGAACTACGAGCGACAGCCGTTGGTGTGCCAACCCGATTGATGACGCCTACAGGTGTTCGAGGGTATAGCGCAACGACGCGGGTAACATCGGGCCATGGCCAAGGCCGGGAAAGGTCTGGTAGCGGGTAGTCAGCCCCTCGACACTTTGCAGCCTGACCAGCAAGCGCTTGGCCGCGGCATCATCCTGCGGCGTGGCCGACCTCGTCGGGCCGGCGGGTTCTGCGTCGCCACGCATCAGCAACAGCCTCGGCCGCCGGCCCTGCAGCCGTTGTTGCAAGCCCAGCCCTTCGGCCTCGATCACCCCACTGTTCCACCACAGCGAGGGGCTGGCGGCGGCATACTCATCAAAGGCCTGCGGGCGTGTCAGCAGGGTGTGCAGCACCAGCAGCCCACCATAGGAATGCCCCCACAGCACTTGGCGCGCAGGCTGCACGGCGAGGCGCTGGTTGATCAAGGGCCGGATCTGCCGGGTGAGCAGGTCGAGGAACTGATCGGCCCCACCGCTGGGCACATTCGTCAGTGGGTCGCGTTGCATGCCTTCGCCCACCTGCGGTGTGTAATCGAAGGTGCGGGCATTGCGTTCGATACGCAGTGGCGTGGCGTACCCCACCGCCACCAGCACCGGTGGCGTCGGGTGGTGGGACAGGCGATTCAACAGCTCGGTATCCAATGCCGCCATCGCCGCGTTGCCATCCAGCAGGTACGCCACAGGGTTGGCGGCACTGACCTTGGGCGGTTGCCCCAGCCAGATGCGGTAGTGCCGCGCACCATCGGCGGAGTCCAGTTCCAGGGTGCTGAAACGATAGGCGCTGGCTTCGCGCAATACCGGCGCGTCCATCAACTGGTCCGGTGCCGGCCTGGCATGGGCACCCTGGGCGACAAGCAAGGCAAGGAAGATCGCGCGCCCCATCAGAACGACGCCGTCAGGCTGGTGTACAGGGTGCGGCCGGACTGGTTATAGGTCGCCGCCCCCGCGCCTTCGATGTTGTTCACCCCCTGGGCGTTGCCCTCGCGCCACAGGCGTTTGTCGAAAACGTTATCGACGCCAGCGGTAACGCTCAGATGCTGGCTGATGGCGTAGGTGCCGCTCACACCGGCAATGGCATAGGGCGACAGTTGATTGTTGCCGGTGCCGGTGACACGGTTGCCGTGGTAATCGTACTTTTTCGGGGTCTGCTTGCCGTACCAGGCCACGCTGGCCTGCAGGGACAGGGCCTCGGTGGCTTGCCAATCGAGCATGGAGTTGAGGGTGTACTTGGGCGTGACCGAGAGCACATCGCCGGTCTGTTTGTTTTTCGATTGCAGCATGTAGGTGAAGTTGTTGGTCCAGGTCAGCGACTCGGCCAACGGCAACGTGAGGTTGCCTTCGAGCCCTTCAACCAGTGCCTTGGGGACGTTTTCCCATTGGAAGATATTGGCGTTGGCCGTGGTGCCAGAACCGCCCGAAGCGGTGCCCACCGGCGTCAGGCCGGACTCGATCTTGTTCTTGTAGTCGTTGCGAAAATACGTCAGGCCGGCGACCACCCCGGCAGTATTGCGGTACTCGATCCCCAGCTCCTTGTTGACGCTGGTTTCGGCCTCGAGATCGGCATTGCCTTGCAGGTAGCAGCTCTTGGTCGAGCCATAGCAACCCTGGCCATTGCTGTACAGCAGGTAGTTGGGGTTGAGCTGGTAGAGGTTCGGCGCCTTGTACGAACGGGCAATGCCGGCCTTCAAGGTCAGCGTGTCGGTGAGCACCTGGGACAGGTTCAGCGAGGGGCTCCAGTTGTCGCCGACAATGTCGTGGTGGTCCAGGCGCAGGCCCGGCGTCAGGCGCGTACCGGGGCGCAGCTCGATATTGTCTTCGGCGAACACCGAGAAGATGCGTGACGACGAGGTACTGCTGCGGTTGGTGCTGGTCAGCCCTGCGACACTGCCGCCGGCAGTGGTGGTCTGGGTGTTGGCGCTCGGGTCGTCGAGCCGCGACTCGACCCACTCGGTGCCCAGGGTCAGCACCTGTTCGAAACCGGCGTGCAGCGGCAGGTTGACCTCGCCGTGGGCGGTCAGGTCGCGCAGCACAGTGGTGTAGAAATCGGTGTTGGCGAAGATGCCTTCGGTGCCGCCCGCCAGGCCTTCGTTGATGCGGCTGTTGCGGGTCTTTTCGTATTGCAGGTAGGCCAGGCTGCTGCCGAAATCCCACTCGCCACGGTGGGTGGCCGAATAGGTTTCACGGTAGAGGATGTTGGTCTCATGGCCCAGCATGCTCTTCACATTCGCATTGCTGTTGGTGTTCTGGGTATCGCCGGTATAGATATTGCCCTGGCGGCTGAACCCTGCTTCCAGATCGAGCGTCTGCTCGGGGGTGAACTGCCAGCTCAGCAGCCCGTTGACGTCCTTGTTGCGTACACCTTCGCGCCCCGCCGGCAAGGTGCCGACCTGGTTACCGGTGCGCACGGACTCATGGCCGCTGTTGATATCGGCATCGTCGGCATTGGTCTTGGCGATGTTGCCATACACGCGGTAGCTGAGGGTGTCGGTCAGCGGGCCGTTGAGGCCGAAGTTCATGCGCTCGGTCTCACCCTCGGCCGTGTGCTGGGCGAAGTTGTGGTAGATCGTCGCCGAGCCGTGGGTTTCGCTGCCCGGTTGCCGGGTGATGATATTCACCACGCCGCCTGCCGCGCCGTTGCCGTAACGCGCCGCCGCCGGACCACGGATGACTTCGATGCGCTCGATCTGGTCAGCCGGCACCCAGTTGCTGTCACCACGGCTGTCGCGCTCGCCACGCCAGCCGTAACGCACCGAGTTACGGCTGCTGACCGGCTTGCCGTCCACCAGGATCAGGGTGTTTTCCGGGCCCATGCCGCGGATGTCGATCTGGCGGTTGTTGCCGCGCTGGCCGCTGCTGGAGTTACCGGTGAGGTTGACGCCAGGCATGGTGCGGATGATCTCCGAGAGGTCATTGGCCGGGGGGCGTTTCTTGATGTCTTCGGCGGTGATGATCGACACGCCGGGCATCTGCTTGATCTCTTCCTGTGCGGTGCCCAGTACCGTCTGGGTCGGCAGCTCCATCTGCGCGGGGGCTTCGGTTTCAACCGCGAAACTGCTGGCGGGCAACAGGCTGCAAATACTCACGGCAAGCAGGGACAAGCGGAACATGCGCGGATCTCCAAACGTCAGCCCGACCGATAGCGGTGGGCCATCAAAGATCGCCGATGATAATCAGATGCAATTGCGAGTAAAGAACATTAACTTTCTAAACATTCGCCGCGGGCAGGCGCAGGTTCATGCGCAGACCTTGAGTGCCCTGGCTGGCCCACAGCCGGCCGTGCTGCAGTTCGATGGCGCGCCGGGCGATGCTCAGGCCCAGGCCGAAACCGCTGCCCACCGTGCCATCCAGGCGCAGGTAGGCTTCGAAGATGCGCTCAAGATCGCCTTCGGCCACGCCCGGCCCCTGGTCTTCGATCACCAGCCACCAGCTGTCGCCGTCACGCTCGCCGCTCAAGCGCACCACGGCGTGTTGCGGTGAGTGGCGGATGGCATTGCGCAGGATATTTTCCAGGGCCTGGGCAAAGCTGTTGAGGTGCACGTGCACCTGGCAGGCGCTGTCCAGCTCGCAGACCAGCGCATCCAGGGGCCAGCCGGTTTCGAAATGCGCGTCCTGCACCAGCGCTTCCCACACCGAGGCCACCACCACCGTTTCAGCTTCCAGGCGCGGTTTTTCGGTGTCGAGCCAGGCCAGGTTGAGGGAGTCGTCCACCAGCCGGCGCATCTCCTCCACTTCCCGTCCCAGGCGCTGCTCCAGCTGGGCCGGCGACAGGCCGCTTTCACTGGCGATCTTCAAGCGTGCCAACGGTGTGCGGATTTCATGGGACAGGGTGCGCAGCAATTGCCGTTGCTGGTGCAGGCTCTGGCGCAGGCGCCCCGCCATGTGTTCATAGGCGCGTGCCAGCTCGCCCAATTCGTCCGGGCGCTGGGTCACGCGGCTGCTGGCCAGGGGCTCGAGGTCGCCGGCACTCAAGGCGTTGGCGCGCTCACGCAGTTCGTTCAACGGCTGTACCAAATGGCGATACAGCAGCAACCCCAGGCCCAGCGCCAACAGCACCGGTACCACGCCGTGGCTCAACACATGGGTCCAGGGCGTCAGGCCCGGTGGCAACAGGCGCTCCGGCAATTGCATCACCAGTCGACCGCGCTCGGGGTGCTGGGGGAAGGCGATGCTGACGTAGGGCAATTCATCGTCCAGGCGCTTGCTCATCGGCCAACTGAGCTTGCGCATGAAAGTCAGGTGGCCGACCTGTTCGGCCGTCAGCGGCGTGGTGCCCAGACTGTGCAAGTAGTCATCCAGCACCGCGACCCAGGTGTGCTCGCGCTGCTGCAACGCCAGTCGCCAGCGCTCCAGCGCCTGGGCATCGCCGCGGGCCGCCAGCTGTTCCGCCTCGGCGGCATACGCAGCCAGCGCGATGCGATCCGGCTGTTCCAGAAAGTAGGTGTTGCGCTCCACCTGCAAGCCCCAGCTCCAGACCAGCCACACCAGCAGCAGGCAGAAGCACACTTGCAGCGCCGCCATTTTCCACAGCAGCGGATGACGGCGCGGCATCAGGCGCTGTCGCACAGCAGCACGTAGCCCTGATGGCGCACCGCGTCGATGCGAATACCCTGCACATCGATGGCCGCCAGCTTGCGGCGCAGGTTGCACACATGCACATCGAGGCCACGGTCCAGGCGGGTGTAGGGGCGATGCAGCACCTGTTGGTAGAGGAAAGCCTTGCTCAGCGTCTCGCCCCGGTGTGCGTGCAGCGTGCACAACAGACGGAATTCCGAAGCCGTCAGCCCGGCGGCGCGGCCGTTACAGGTGAAATCGCGTGCGTCGCTGTCCAGTCCCGATGTGGAATGCCGGGCGAGCGGTTTCGCGACCCCGCAATCAATCGCCACGCGACGCAGCAAGGCGTCGATGCGCACATCGAGTTCCGCCAGGCTGAACGGCTTGGGCAAGTAGTCATCGGCGCCCTGGCTGAAGCCGGTGATGCGATCCTGCTCGGCGCCCAGCGCCGACATCAGGATCACCGGGGTGCCGCGCGCATGCCGCAGGCGTGCAAGGATATTCAGGCCGCTTTCATTGGGCAGCATGATGTCCAGCAGGATCAGCTCCACCGGCGAATGCAGCGCCAGGTCCAAACCCTGGTCGCCGCAATGGGTGCTGTTCAAGGCAAAGCCGCGACGGCTCAAATGGTTGCTCAGGTGCGTGCACAGCTCCACGTCATCCTCGATGATCAGGATGCGCGGGGCCGGCGATAAGGTTGGTGCTAGATGATAAGTATTCACAATTACGTCAGTTTCGCATCCGGCGAAACATTTCGCAATGTGGTGAATCCACGCGGGATTAGGCTAAGGTGCGGCCCACGCGCCCTTTCCCTGCGAGACCTCTGCATGCGACCCCTGATCTTCGCCAGCCTGTGCCTGCTGGCAGGCTGCCAACAAACGCCGCCGGCCAACGACCAGCTCGACGCCGTACTCTGGACCCAGACCTCCATCGAACACGAGTTGATCTATCGCCAGGTGTTCGCCAACGCCACCCGCCAGCTCGACGTGGCCCTGGCCGATCCCAGCTGGGACGCGTTGCCCTTCCCGCCCCGCAACCTGAGCGGCCTGCCACCGGCAGTGGTGGTGGATATTGACGAAACCCTGCTGGACAACGTGCCGCTCAATGCCCGCGACGTCATCCATAACCAGGTGTATGGCTACGACCGCTGGAACACCTGGGTCGACCAGGCCAAGGCCCAGGCCCTCCCCGGTGCCGTGGCGTTCCTGCAAGCGGCAAAGCAAAAAGGCATCCAGGTTTACTACCTGACCAACCGCGAACACAGCCAGGTCGGGGCCACTGTGACCAACCTGCGCCTGCGCGGTTTTCCGGTGGAGAGCAATCAACAGGTGCTCGCCGCCAGCACCCCCACCGGGCACTGCGAAAGCGCCGGCTACGGCAAGAACTGCCGCCGCCAATGGGTCGCCAGCCAGGCTCGCGTGCTGTTGATGGCCGGTGATTCCCTGGGGGATTTCGTCCAGGCCGAACGCAACACCCTCGAGGCCCAGCGCAAGGCGGTCGAACCCTATGTGAACTGGCTCGGGCAGCGCTGGTTTTTGCTGCCCAACCCGACTTACGGCAACTGGTACAGCGCGCCCTATGGGGACGATGAAAAGCTGCCGTTCGCGCAGAAACGCCAGCTCAAGCAGCAGGCGTTGCAGTTGCAGGAGTAACGCCGACCTAGTGCAAGCGCCCGCCCAACGGGTACTCGACCGCCAGGCGGATCTGGTTGGCATCCAGCTCCGCCTGGGCCGCATTGCCCCGGTGCACGGCATGGCGCAGGGTAAAGGCGAGGTTTTTCGCGGCCCCGGACTGCACCACGTAGCGTGCCTGCAGGTCACGTTCCCAATGCCTGCCCCCATCACCGTAGCCGAGCCATTGGTAGCCGCCGCGAGGATCCATGTGGCGGCCGTCGATGCCACTGCCGCGTACATACAACGCCGCCAGGCTCAGGCCGGGCATGCCATGGGCCGCCAGGTCCAGGTCATAACGGACCTGCCACGAGGCCTCCCGTGGGGCGTTGAAGTCGGACAGCGCCACGGCGTTGCTCAGGTAAATCGCCCCGCGCGTCACGTAGTCGAACGGCGTGTCGCCACTGACTTTCTGATAGCCCACGCCCACACTGTGGGCACCGAACCGATAGGTCGAGAGCAGGCTCCATGTGGTGTTATCGATGCGCCCGGACAACGCCTTGCCGGTGTCCTGGGTGCGATACAGGTTCAGGTCAACGGTCAGTGCCTGGCCGGGAAACAGCGGCCGGGTGTAGACCGCCCCCAGGTAATGCTGGCGCCAGGTGTCTTCATAGACAGCGCTGAACACGCTGGCGCTCAGCCCCTTGATTGCCGTATTGCGCACGCCCACCAGGTCAAAGCGATCGCCTTGCCTGCCATTGGAATAGTTGACGACAAACCCTCGGTCATGGCTGCTGGCGTTGCGGTCGGTGCTCTCATTGAAGTGCCCCGCGAACAGGGTGGTGGCCGGCAACTCGCGGCTGGTCAGCCACCATCCCGTCGCGGTTTCGGGCAGCAAGCGGCTGTCGGACGAGGCAAACACCGGGGTTTTCACCCGCTGCTCGCCGTAGCGCAATTCGGTTGAGGAAACGCGCAGTTTGGCAACTGCGCCACCGCGGCTGAACTGCTCCTTGGGGTGGCCGTCATTGTCCACCGCCAATAGCCGTGCCTTCCCGGCGCGCCCACCGCCACTGTCCAATTGCCAGGCGGAATAAACGTGGGCATCCAGGCCAAAACCCAGGGTGCCGGTGGTGAAACCCGAGGCGTAGTCAGCCATCAGGCCATAGGCCCATTCCTCCGCCAGGTCGCTGCGCTGGGATCGAGGTTTGTAGGCGTTGCGTGCGCCGTTGCTGAGGGCGCCATGCTGGTAGTCGCGGCGGTCGTAGACACTGCGGTTGAGCAGGTTCCACTGGCTGTCCTCGATAAAGCCGTTGGCGGTGTCTTGTTCGGCGGCGAAGGCGAGCAGGCTCTGCCCTCCCAATGCCAATAGCAGGGTGCGGGTCGATAGCATCTTCACGATTTGACTCCAGAACGTGTCAGGCAAAGGTGTTCCGCAGGGCGCAGAACACCGTTGGTTCCGTCAGAGGTATTTGAGCATCGCGATGTCGCGACGACGCTGCTTGAGGTCGGCGAACCAGCGTGTCGGGAAGAACAGCAACACCCCGAGTATCACGCTCCACAACCACACCATGGGCAGGTCGTCAAACCCGTAGTAGGTGCCCTGGTTGGCGCCCCAGATCGCCAGCGCGACCAGGTACATGGCCTTGAGCACGTAGAGGTGCAGCAAGTAGAAAAACATCGGCGCCCCACCGTAGATCGCCAGGGTCGCAGTGGCCCAGCGGGCCTGCCACTTCTCGAACAGCGCCAACAGCAGCAGCGACAGGCCCAGGGTGGGCATCAGGAACATCAGCGACGGCGGGTATTTCTTCGCGCTCATGAAGCTCATGAAAGTGCGCAGCGCATCACCGGTCTGCACCCAGGGTTTCTCGCCATACACATTGAGGTAGCGGATAAACACGAACGCGACCAGCAGGCCTGCACCCAGCTTGACCAGGCGCGAGATACGCTCCGCCGACGGCATTGCCTTGCCAAACCACGGGCCGATGCCCCAGCCCAGCAGGATCACACCGATCCACGGCAATATCGGGTACGTCGTGCGGGCGCGGGTGAATTCGGTAATGTCGATAAACACCCGCTGATGCAGGATCGACCAGGGCACGAAGAACGGCGACTCCGGCCCGACGGTCACGCCGTCGAGCAGGTTATGCCCTGCGACAATCGCCACCCCCAGCACGATCAGCCAGGCGCGCTTGAAGTGCAGCAAACCGGCGAGCACGACCATGCACAGGCCGATACACCAGATCACTTGCAGCCACAACGTCTTGGGTGGGAATTCGGCATTCCAGGCAAAGCACACGAAGGTGATTTCCAGGAACACCAGGAACAGCCCGCGCTTGAGCAAAAACACCGAGGTTTCGCGGGGGCTGTGTTTCTGGCTGTAGAGCCAGGCCGACAAGCCCGTCAGGAAGATAAACGCCGGGGCGCAGATCTCGCTGAGCATACGGGTGAAATACAGGTCCGGGGTGACACTCAAGGCGTCGATCGGGTCGGTGACCTGCCGGTGCAGCAAGAAGGTTTCGCGCACATGGTCGATGAGCATCAACAGCATCACAAAACCACGCAGCGCATCGATAGCCAGCATGCGTGTGGCCGTCGTGACGTTCGTGCGGGTAAGCGTCGGCGCAACAGTGCCCGCCTGACCGGCCAATCCTGAAGAAAGGGTCATATCAATCACTCATGAAGGAGGCAATGAATCAGGCTGACTTTTTCAGCCTGGCGACTTCCGATGCCGGCAGTTGCGACGGCGCGCGAGGTAACGGCGCCTGGCCTTGCCGGCGGTGGAACGACAACGTCGAACTGAAGCGTTTGACGTCAAACCGCTCGGGCTTGCCCGCCGGATCAAGACGCTCCCCAGGGCTGTTGTCCTGGTACTCGACGGCCACCACGTAAGTGCCCTGCCAGGGCAGCGTGAAGCTGACGTTGCCGGCGGCATCGCTGCGCTGCTTGAAGACTTCACCGGAGGCGGTTTCCAGCATCACTTCCTGGCCCGTCAGCGGCTTGCCCGCGTAGAACACCCGGAACTGCGCACCGCCCACATCGGCAACGCCGGTGGGGACGATATCCAGGGTCAGCTCCGGGCTACGGGCCCGCAGGTCTCCGACCCAACGCGTGGCCGGGGTCCAGGCGGCTTTCAAGGTCTTGGCGCCTTCCTGCACATCGAACATCGGATAGTGCAGGTCTTGGGCCAGCAGCGAATCCTCTTGCCCGGGCTGCTCCGCCAGCAGGAACGCCTGGCGCTGCAGGCTCAGTTGCAGCGGTGCCGACCGGTCGGCCATCGACCACGCCCGCAGTTGCCTGAACCGGTCCATTCCCCCCGGCGTGACCTCCAGCACGTTCTTGTCATATTCCCCGTAGTACAAGGCCAAGGGCTGACCGGGAAGTTGTTCGTACCAAATCTGATGCGCCTCGCTGGCGGTTGCCAACATGAACGCCCCATAACCCAACAGTGCTTTTGCGTTGCTCATTCGCATTTTTTTCGCTCCGATTGGTGGTGTTCAACCCAAGGCTGTCGCGGCTGGAAAACACCGCACAACCCTGCGCTCCCTCACTCTGCGAGCATTACAGCGCAGGCCCTTTTGCGTTTTTCGCCGAATTGCACCCACGGATCGGCGCAGACCACTGTTTAAGGGCCCGAAAAAGTGTTTTATGCGGGTTGCGTCGAGATGAGGCGTTTAGCCGAGACTAAGGGGGGGCGTGTCCAATTGAGGTGCAAAAGCAGTGAGCTTTGATCGTTCCCACGCCCTGCGCAAAGCTGTGTACCTGATGTACCGAGGTGCCTGCATCGCAGGCAAGCTCCCACATTTGAACCGGTTCCCCCCATAAAGCGGGGTCAGCTGAAAGACCGCCATCAGGGGCATAGCTATCTACAACGTTGTAGCCACCAACAGTAACCACGATGCGAAGCGAGCCGCCCTTGATCTTGCTTTAGATCTTGATCTCAGGCGCCCCGTTAAACCACGCTGGCCGGAATTCGACAGTGATTTGGGGGGTAAACCGGCAGGGATGCCGGTTTAGCCGCCCCGCGCCATGGATGGCGCGTGGCGGCGGCCCCCCAAATCACTGTCGGATTACGGGCACACCGAGCCTGGGCGAGGTGCCGAGTGGTGGGGCGAAGGCCTTTTGCTTACTTTTGGGCCTCTCCAAAAGTGAGTCGCTGTAAGAGCGAAACCATAAGTGGCCGTTACAGCAGCAACGGATATGTACTCATTCCACGCCAACATCCTGGTCGGCTGTCAGGCCGCCATCAGGTTCAAGCCCCCTCCCACAGGAAAGCGCGCGGATTTCAGTGCCGCAGCAACTTGCGCAACGGCACGCCATCCTTGAGCACCGGCGACTTGATCACGATGTAGCTGAAGTACTTGGAGATGCCAATGTTCTTGTCCAACAGGCTCTCGACCACTTCCTGGTAGTGCTGGATGCTGCGGGTCATGAAACGCACCAGATAGTCGTAGCCACCGCTGATCAGGTGGCACTCGAGTACCTCGTCCACCAGGCGGATATTCGATTCGAACTTGGCGAAGTCTTCACGTTTATGGTCGCTGAGGGTGATCTCGGTAAACACCGTCACCGAATCGGTGATCTTGGCCAGGTTCAAGTGCGCCTTGTAGCTGGAAATATACCCGGCCGATTCAAGCCGCTTGACCCGTTGCAGGCAGGGGCTGGCGGACAGGCCCACGGCATCGGCGAGGCTGACATTGGTCATCCGCCCGTCTTTTTGCAGTTCAACCAGAATACTGATGTCGATCCGGTCCAGCTTGACTTGCCCTTCCATCACGTACCTCTTGACTGCCGTTTGTAAGACAATCTTCTAGCAAAATCAGCGCCGTAAAGACAGCTGATGCTGCGCCACCAGATCCGCCATGCTGTTGATGCAGTACTCCGCCGCACAAGGCGAAGGCTGCCGCGCCCGGTGGCGGCCGATCAAACAGCGGTCCAGCGCCCCGTGTGTGCCGACCGACGGTCGCGTCACATGCAGCACCGGTTGCAGCTGCGCGCCTCGGTCCGTGAGCCATTGCGGGTCTTCGGCGAGGGAAATGAAATCTTCCGGTGCAATCCCCAATCGCTCGCACAACACCCCGCGGTCCTCGGCATCACGGTCGCCACGCACCAGCAAGCGGTAGAACTTGCGCAGGTACAGCATCGCCCCCGGCGCATCCTCGAACAACGACCAATTGCCCGCCGAACGAGCAAAGCTCATGCCCTCCTCCCAACTGGCGTGCAGCCCCCAACTTTCGGCCAGTTGGCGATGGGCAAAACACAACACGCCACTGAAGCCCAGCTCGGCGAAACGCGGGTAGAGCCTGGCAACCTGCGTGTTGAATTCGGCCAGCACCTGATCCTTGGCCGGCTGCCCGCCACGGCTGTCGAGCAGCGGCTGCAACGCCGCCCACACCCCTGAATCGCGATCCACCAGCACTTCATCGCAATCGATCAGCAACGCTCGATAATCTGTCAGTCCCATGTGGGGTCAAGCCTCCAATGCCGCAGTTGGCCCGTAGCGGGCACAGCCTCAGTTCAAGACCCGTGCCAAGGCGCCGTCGAGGATTTCCAGCGCTTCGTCGACCTGGGCTTCGCTGGTCACCAACGGCGCGAGGAAGCGCAGCACATTGCGATGTACCCCGCACTTGATCACCAGCAAACCACCGGCCCGGGCTGCATCGATCAAGCGTTGATTGAGATCGGCATCCGGGGTGCGGGCCGGGTCATCCTTGATCAACTCCATCGCCAGCATAAAGCCGGTGCCGCGCACATCGCCGATGCGCGAGCAGCGCGCCTGCAAACCGAGCAACCCCTGGCGCAGGCGCTCGCCCAGTACTTGGCTGCGCGCCAGCAACTGCTCCTGCTCGAACGCATCGATCACCGCCAGCGCCGCCGCACAGGCCAGCGCATTACCACCGTAGGTGCCGCCCAGCCCGCCGGGCAGCGGTGCATCCATGATGTGCGCCTTGCCGACCACGCCGGACAACGGCAAGCCGCCGGCCAGGCTCTTGGCCACGGTGACCAGGTCGGGCTGGATACCCGCGTGCTGGAAACCGAACCAGGTGCCGGTGCGACCGAAGCCGGTCTGGATCTCGTCGAGGATCAACACGATGCCATGCTTGTCGGCCAACGCCCGCAACGCCTGGAGAAACTCAGGGGGCGCAGTGAGGAAACCGCCATCGCCCTGCACCGGTTCGATGATGATCGCGGCCACCCGTTCCGGCGCTACCTGGGTCGCCAGCAACTCATCCAGGGCCTTGAGCGCGATGTCGCTGGTCACGCCGCGATAAGCATTCGGGTACGGGGTGTGGAACACCTCCGGCGCAAACGGCCCGAAGTTCTGCTTGTAGGGCTGGCTCATGCCGGTGAGCGTGGTGCCCAGCAATGTGCGCCCGTGGAAACCGCCACGGAAGGCGATGACCGCCGAGCGATTGGTATGGGCGCGGGCGATCTTCACCGCATTTTCCACCGCCTCGGCGCCGGAGGTGAAAAACGCCGCTTTATAGGCTTCCTGGCCGCCGATCATTTCACACAGGCGCTGGGCCAGGTCGAGGTAAGGCTGGTAGGCCACCACCTGGAAGCAGGCATGGGAAACCTTCTGCAACTGGGCCTGCACGGCGGCGACCACCTTGGGGTGGTTATGGCCGATGTTGAGCACACCGATACCGCCGACGAAGTCCAGGTAACGCTTGCCATCCACGTCCCACAATTCGGCGCCCTGGGCGCGGTCGATCACCAGCGGGTGCGCGGTCACCAGGCCACGGGGCACGAACTGCTCGCGCTGACGGAGCAAATGAGGGGTTTCGTCGACTTTGCTATTCATGGCATTTCCCATCGTGAGTCCGGCAACCGGAAGGTGGTTGCGATGCAGTCCAGAGTACGGCCTGCGGGCAACCAACTACGCCGAACTTGCCCCGTGAGAAATTCGGATCAACTGTTTTCGCCCCGCGTTTCAACAGATCCTGCGCCGGGCTTTGGGCGATGATGATGCTTCCGTTTATCCAGCAGGAAATGCCCATGGCCTTGCTCTACAAAGCTGACCCGGTGCGCGGCCGACACTGGCAGGCACTGTTCGCCCAACACGCGCCGGAAATCGAGTGGCGCACCTGGCCCGACCTCGGCAACCCCGACGAGGTCGACTACCTGGCCGCCTGGCAGGCACCGGAAGATCTGGCCCGCGTGCTGCCCAACCTGAAGGTGTTGTTCGCCTTGTCGGCCGGTGTCGATCAGTTGGACCTTGATCGCCTGCCTGCGGGCCTGCCGGTGGTGCGCCTGCTGGACCCGGGCATCACCCGCGGCATGTGCGAATACGCCAGTTGGGCCGTGCTGAGCCTGCACCGCGACATGCTGCGCTACCGCCAGCAGCAGGTGGCGCGCTGTTGGCAGGCGCACCTGTTGCAGCCGGCTGCGAACCGGCGCGTGGGGGTGATGGGGTTGGGTGCCCAGGCCCAGCAGATCCTGGCGACCTTGGCCCCCCTGGGCTTTGCCCTGTCCGGCTGGGCGCGCAGTGCGCACCAGGTGTCGGGGGTGGAGTGTTATGCGGGGGAAGCGCAACTGCCGGCGTTTCTCAGCCAGTGCGATATTTTGCTGTGCGTGTTGCCGTTGACGGAGCAGACCCAGGGGATCCTGGACCGGCGCTTGTTTGCGCAACTGCCACGGGGGGCGGGGTTGGTGAATATGGGCCGTGGGGGGCACCTGGTGGAAGAGGATTTGCTCGAGGCGTTGGAGAGTGGGCAGTTGAGTGGGGCGGTGCTGGATGTGCTGCGGGAAGAGCCGGCGGCGCCGGAGCATCCGTTCTGGGGGCATCCGCAGGTGTTGTTGACGCCACATATTGCGGCCATGACCCAACCGGAGAGTGCGTTTGCGGTGTTGCTGGAGAATATTCGGCGGTTTGAGCGGGGGGAGGAGATGGTGGGTGAGGTGGATCGGTTGCGGGGGTATTGAGTACCTATTCGGTTCCAAGGCAGTCGGTTCCAAGGCCGTGGGTTCCAAGCCGCAAGAGCAGGCCAAGGTTTACCTGATGTATGCAGATCAAACGGTGGAAGGGGGCTTGCCCCCTCCCACATTTTTTACCCAGTACATCAGGCACAACGCCGATCGGCTATAAGGCCGCCGCGCTTTGATCAATTCGTCTCAGTCAACCGCGTCGCAATTGCCAATCCCACATCCTGAGTCGATCCCCGGCCCCCCAGATCCGGCGTGACCACCCCTTCTGCAATCACCGCCTCAATCGCCCGCAATATCCCATCATGGGCCGCCCGATACCGCCCATCCCCATTGCCCAAGAAGTCCAACATCAACGCCCCCGACCAGATCATCGCAATCGGATTGGCTATGTTCTGCCCGTAAATATCCGGCGCCGACCCATGCACCGGCTCGAACAATGACGGAAACCGCCGCTCCGGATCCAGGTTCGCCGACGGCGCGATCCCGATGGTCCCCGCACACGCCGGCCCCAGGTCCGACAGGATGTCGCCAAACAGATTCGAGGCCACCACCACATCAAACCGGTCCGGCTGCAACACAAACCGCGCACACAAAATATCGATGTGCTGCTTGTCCCACGTCACCTCGGGATAGTTCGCCGCCATCAACGCCGTGCGCTCATCCCAGTAAGGCATGCTGATGGAAATCCCATTGGACTTGGTCGCCGCCGTCAGCTTCTTGCGCGGACGGGTCTGGGCCAGGTCGAAGGCAAACTTGAGGATGCGGTCAACCCCGCGTCGAGTGAACACCGACTCCTGCAGCACGAATTCATGCTCGGTGCCTTCGAACATCTTGCCGCCCACCGAGGAGTATTCGCCCTCGGTGTTTTCGCGGATCACCACAAAGTCGATGTCCCCCGGCGCGCGCCCGGCCAAGGGGCATGGCACGCCGGGGAACAGGCGCACCGGGCGGATGTTCACGTACTGGTCGAAGTCGCGGCGGAACTTGAGCAGCGAGCCCCACAGCGAGATGTGGTCCGGGACTTTGTCGGGCCAGCCCACGGCGCCGAAGTAGATCGCGTCAAAGCCCTTGAGCTGCTCGAACCAGTCCTCGGGCATCATCTGCCCGTGTTCCAGGTAGTAATCGCAGTGGGCCCAGTCGAGCACTTCGATGCTCAGGTCCAGGTCCCAGATCCTGGCGGCCTGTTCCAGTACCCGCAGCCCTTCGGGCAGGACTTCCTTGCCGATGCCATCGCCGGCAATCGCGGCGATTCTGAATGCCTTGCTCATGGTGCATGCCTCGCAAAAATTCAGTTCAAGCCGCCGATATGGAAGGCTTTGACTTCAAGGTATTCGTCCAGGCCGTACTTGCTGCCCTCGCGCCCCAGGCCCGATTGCTTGATGCCGCCGAACGGCGCGACCTCCATCGAGATGATCCCGGTGTTGAGGCCGACCATGCCGAACTCCAGGGCCTCACCAAAACGCCACGAACGCTGCAGGTCCTGGGTGAAATAGTAGGCGCCCAGGCCATACGGGGTGGCGTTGGCCAGGGCGAGGGCCTGGGCTTCGTCGGTAAAGCGCATCAGCGGTGCCACCGGGCCGAAGGTTTCTTCATTGGCCAGCAACATCCCGGCGTGGGTATCGCCGAGTACCGTGGGCTGCACGAACTGGCTGTCGCCGCTGGGGACGGCGCCGCACAGCAGCCGGGCGCCCTGGCTCAGGGCGTCGTCGATATGCCGCGCGACTTTACTCACCGCTGCGGGGTTGATCAGCGGGCCGATAGTCACGCCGTCGTCCAGGCCGTTGCCGACCTTGAGCTTGCCCACCTCTTCCACCAGCCGCGCCGCGAAACGCGCGTAGATACCGTCCTGCACCAGGATGCGGTTGGCGCACACGCAGGTTTGCCCGGCGTTGCGGAACTTGCTGAGCATCACCCCGGCCACCGCCTGTTCGAGGTCGGCGTCGTCGAACACGATAAACGGTGCATTGCCGCCCAGTTCCAGGCTCAAGCGCTTGATGTGCTCGGCGCTCTGGCGCATCAACAGGCGGCCGACGGCGGTGGAGCCGGTAAAGGAAATCTTGCGCACCGCCGGGTTGCCGGTCAGCTCTTCGCCAATGCCGGCGGGCAAGCCGGTGATCACATTGAACACCCCGACCGGAATACCGACGCGCTCGGCCAGCACCGCCAGGGCCAGGGCCGACAGCGGCGTGAGGTCCGAGGGTTTGACGATGATCGGGCAACCGGCGGCCAGGGCCGGCGCGCATTTGCGCGTGATCATCGCGTTGGGGAAATTCCATGGGGTGATGGCGGCGCATACGCCCACCGGTTGCTTGAGGGTCAGCAAACGCCGATCACCACTGGGCGCGGGCATGGTTTCGCCGTAGACCCGGCGCGCTTCCTCGGCGAACCATTTGACGAAACCGGCACCGTAGCGCACTTCGCCACGGGCTTCGTTCAGGGGTTTGCCCTGCTCGCAGGTCATGATCAGCGCCAGGTCATCGAGGTTGTCGATCATCGCCTGGTACCAGCGCTCCAGCAGCGCCGCGCGTTCGGCAGCCGGGCGTGCGCGCCAGGCGGGCCAGGCACGCTCGGCGGCTTCGATGGCGCGGCGGGTGTCCACCGCGTCCATGGCCGGCACCTGGGCAATCACGTGGCCGGTGGCCGGGTCGCGGATGGCCAGGGTGGCGCCGCTGTCGGCAGCGATCCACTGGCCATCTACGTAGGCGAGTTCAGCCAGCAGGCTGGGGTCTTGCAAGCGATTCTTGAGCATGGTCGAGTCCTGATCCGAGACACGCTCCAGTCTAGGGAGGCGCCGCAAACGAGGATGCCGAAAGCGCGGTTAAAGCAGCGTGCCGTGCTGAAATTGCGCCCAGGACGGCAGGCTCTGCTAGGCCGTCAGCGAACCGAGCAAGCCTTGCAAAAAGCGCTCGCCGGCGTCCATCTGGCTGATCTCGATAAACTCGTCGGGCTTGTGCGCCTGCTCGATGCAACCCGGCCCGCACACCACCACCGGTACGTCCAGGCGCTGCTTGAACAGGCCGCCTTCGGTGCCGAACGAAACCTTGGAGGTGCCGGTGCCCGGCGCGGCGAATTGCTTGAGAAAGCGCACCGCCTCGACACTGGGATGGGTGTCGAGGCCAGGATAGACGTTGATCGTTTCGATCTCGATGGCCGCCACGCTGGACAGCTTCTGCGCCTCACGCACGATCACCTCGGCGCGCTCGCGCATCTGCTCCAGGAACGCGTCCAGGTCGTCCGCCGGCAGGTTGCGCACTTCGAAGTCCAGGGTGCACAGGTTGGGCACGATATTCAGCGCCTTGCCGCCGATAATCTGGCCGACATGCACGGTGCTGTAGGGCACGTCATAGTCGTTGTCCTGGGCGCCGTGGCGTTGCAACTGCTGCTGGCTGTCACGCAGGGCGGCGATAAAGTCGCAGGCCACGTGGATGGCGTTGACCGAGCGCGGCGCCAGGGATGAATGCGCCTCCTGGCCTCGGCAGTACGTGCGGTAGGAGCCCTTGCCCTTGTGGCCGAGGACAAACTGCATGTTGGTCGGCTCGCCGATCACACACAGAAACGGCCGCATCGGCGCCAGGTGCAGCACGTCGAGCAAGCGCCGTACGCCGACGCAGCCGATTTCTTCGTCATGGGACAGGGCCAGTTGCAATGGGCGGTTCAACGTGTGGTCGGCGGCATCCAGCATGGAGTCGATGGCCAGGGCGATAAAGCCCTTCATGTCGCAACTGCCGCGCCCATAAATGCGCCCGTCCTGAACGGTGGCGGCGAAGGCGGGAAATGTCCAGGCCTGCCCCGCCGCCGGCACCACGTCGGTGTGCCCGGACAGCAGCACGCCGGGCTGTTCCTTGGGCCCGGTGCTGGCGAACAGGTTGGCTTTCTTGCCGCTGGGGTCCTTGACGATCAGCGAGTCGATGCCCTTGCTCAGCAGCAGGTCGCGCACATACTCGATCAAGGCCATGTTCGACGCCGATGACACGGTGTCGAAGGCCATCAGCTGTTTCAGAATCGCCAATACGCGGGGTTTCATGAGGCCTGGCTCCGTTGCTCGGCAGGTGGGGCGAACCGGGTGATGGAGAATGGCTCGATCGGGGTGCTGGTGCTGCCGGTGGCGAGCAGCTCGGCCATCACATCGCCGACGCCCGGGCCCAGCTGGAAACCGTGGCCGCAGAACCCGAAGGCATAGAACAGCCCGTCGACAGTACCGCTGGGGCCCATCACCGGCAGCGAGTCCGGCAGGTAGCCTTCGATGCCGCTCCACACGCGGATGATGTTCAGGTTGCCGACGCCCGGCAGCAGGCGGCGCATCTGGCTGACCTGGTTGAGGATGCTGCGCGGTTCCACGTAGGCGCGGCGGTTGAGCATGTCCGGCTTGCTGCGGTAGCCGCCGCCGATGACGATATTGCCCCGGGGAATCTGGCGGAAGTAGATCACCTCTTCGGGCACCTTGGTGTACACGCCGATCACCGTGGGCAAGGCATAAGGCACCGGCTCGGTCACGGCCATTTGCGGGCCGTGGGTGTCCAGCGGCACCGGTTCGCCGAACTGCGCCGAGAGCTTCTGGCCCCAGGCGCCGGCGGTGATCAACAGTTGCGCGGCGTGGAACTGGCGGCCGTCGGTGGTGGTGACCTGGAAGTCGGCGCCGACTTTCTGCACCTCGGCCACTTCGGTGCGCTCTTCGATCTGCGCACCCAGGCGCCGGGCGGCGCGGGCAAACGCCGGCGCGGCCAGGCGCGGGTTGGCATGGCCATCGTGGGGCGCGTAGGAGCCACCCTTGACGTCCGGGCCGAGGAAGCCGAAGCGTTGATGCAGTTCGGCGCCACGATAAATCTTCAGGTCCAGTTGTTGCGCTTCCGGTGCGGCGGCGTAGGCCTCCAGCTCGGCAATTTCATCCTCGCGGTAACACACGCGCATATGCCCGCTGGGGATGAATTCCAGGTCGTCGTCGATCAGTTCCGGCAGGCGTTTCCACAGCGCCCAGGAGCGATTAGCCAAGGCCAACTGGCCGAGGAAACGCCCTTGCCGGCGTACATTGCCGAAGTTGACGCCACTGGCGTACTGACCGATCTGGTCGCGCTCCAGCAGGATCACCGACTGCCCGCGACGGCGCAGAAAAAACGCGGTCGCCGAGCCCATCAGCCCCCCGCCGACAATCACCACATCGGCTTTTTGCACGCTCATGACGACACCTCCTCGGTGATCAGCATCGACAACGGTTTGACCGGCGCCTGGCCGCGCTGGCGTCCGACCGCCTGCACCGGCACGCCGGCAGCGGCGGCGATCACTTCGGCCCCGGCCTGGGAGCAATAACGCCCCTGGCAACGGCCCATGCCTACACGACTGAACGCCTTGGCGCGATTGACTTCGCAGGCGCCCTTCTCCTTCACCGTGCGCCGTAACTCGCCGGCGCTGATCATCTCGCAGCGGCACACGATGGCGCTGTCCGGCAACGCCTTGGCCTGTTCGCTCGGCCACGGGAACGCCTGGGCCAGGCCCAGGCGGAATTGATCCATCACCGCCAGGGCCTGCTGTTGCTCATCCCGCAGGCCGGTGTCCACCGGTTGTTGCAGGTCTTCCAGCAGCGCCAGCGCCACCAGGCGCCCGGCATGCTCGGCGGCATCGGCGCCGCGAATTTTCGCACCGTCGCCGGCCGCGTACACGCCCTTGACCGAGGTGCGTCCAGCGTCATCCGTGGCCAGCCACCATTGGCTCGATGCCTCATCGAACGCCATGCGACAGCCGGCCAGGTCACCCAGCTGGGTTTCCGGGCGCAGGTGGTAACCCAGCGCAACGGCATCGGCCTGCACCGTGACGGTCTGCCCGTTGCCGGTGGCGAAGCGCACACCGCTCACGCCATTGGCCACGTCGCCCATCACTTGCAGCGGCTTGACCCCGACGTGCACCGCCACCTTGGCGCGGTACAGTTGCGCCAATAGGGTGATCCCGGTGAACAGCACGCCAGGCCGCGCCAGCAGTTTGGGCAAGGCTTTCAGGCGCAGGCTCAAGGCTGAGGTGTCGAGCACCGCCGCCACCTCGGCGCCGGCCTTCACGTACTGGCTGGCGACCAGGTACAGCAACGGCCCGCTGCCCATGAACACCACGCGATGGCCGATGGACACGGCCTGGTTTTTCAACGCGATCTGCGCCCCGCCCAGGCTGTAGGTGCCCGCCAGTTGCCAGCCCTCGATGGGCATCAGGCGGTCGGTGGCGCCGGTGCAGAGGATCAGTGCGTCGTAATCCACCGTGGTGTGGCGGCCCTGGCTCACGCAGCACAGTTGCCCCGGCGTGAGGTTCCACACCAGGGTGTCGGGGCGGTAGTCGATGGCGTCGCGCAGGCGGTCGAAACTCTGGTGCAGGGCCTGGGCCTTGGCGGCCTCGCTGCCGTACAGGGTCGCGTAGTCGCGGGTGAAGCCTTCTGGCTGACGCCGATAGATCTGGCCACCGTCGCGGCGGTTTTCATCGATCAGGATCGGTTTGATCCCGGCCGCCAGCAGGGTTTCGGCGCAGCGCACCCCGGCCGGTCCGGCGCCCACAATAACTACCCGTGCAGTGGCCATGTCGCCTCCGGTTGTGTGGTAACGATATCCAGCCCGTCACGGACTTCATTGGAGCAGGCGCGCAGGCGTTCACCGCTGCGGGTCCACACCCAGCAATCCTGGCACGCGCCCATCAGGCAGAAACCGGCGCGGCGGCCGCTGTCGAATTCCGACTGGCGCAGCGCGTTGCCCTGGGTCAGCAGCGCGACCATCAGGGTGTCGCCCTGCAGGGCTTGGACGGCAGCGCCATCCACGGTCAGGCTGACCGTCGGCCGGCCCTGTTCGGCCAGCCTCACAAAACGCGCGCTCATGCATAGGCTCCCACAGTGAGGGTGTTGACGCCCTGCTGGGTATCCAGCAAATGGGCGCTGTCGTGGTGGCAAAGGATTTCACCACCGTCGTCAAGGCGGCGGCGCGGCGGCGCGGTGCGGTTGCACAGACCGTCGACACGCACCGGGCAGCGATTGAGGAAGGTGCACAGCTGCGGCCCATTGGCCCGCTCGCCGAGCGCCGGCAGCGTGTCGCCTGCAGTACCGCAGGTTTCCAGCCAGCCCTGGCGCAACTCGGGCACCGAGTGAATCAACAGGTCGGTGTAAGGATGGAACGGCGGCTCGGCAAACGCCTGGCGACTGCCGGCCTGGACCTTGCGGCCGCTGTACATCACCACAATGTCATCGCACAGCGCGCGCACGGTGGAAATATCGTGGCTGATAAACAGGTACGACACCCCCAGTTGCTGGCGCAGGTCGCGCAACAGTTCGAGAATCGCCGCACCCACCACGGTGTCGAGAGCCGAGGTCACTTCATCGCAGAGGATCAGGTCGGGCTTGGCCGCCAGCGCGCGGGCCAGGTTGACCCGCTGCTTTTGCCCGCCGGACAGCTCATTCGGGCGCCGTTCGGCGAGGTCCCGGGGCAGGCGCACCAGGTCGAGCAGTTCGCCGATGCGGGTTTGCAGCGCCGCGCCCTTGAGGCCGAAATACATTTTCAACGGCCGACCGATGATGGCCGCCACACTGTGCATGGGGTTGAGCGCGGTGTCGGCGTTCTGGAACACCATCTGGATCCGCCGGAACTGTTCCGGGGTGCGCTCGGCGAGGCTGCCGCCCAAGGGTTGCCCGTCGAAGGCCAGGCCGCCGAGGGCCGGGGTCAGCAACCCCGCCACCACCCGGGCCAGGGTGGACTTGCCCGAGCCCGACTCGCCGATCACGCCGATGGCCTGGCCACGGCGCACGGTGAGGTCGATGTCTTCCAATACCCGAATCGACGGCATGCCGTGCAGGTTCTTGTTGCCGTAGCCGGCGGTGAGGCCGGTGATGGTCAGCAGCGGTACCTCCCCGACGACGCCGCAGGGCGGGCGAATAGTGGTGTCGGGCCGTGCGGCGGCCAGCAGGCTGCGGGTGTAGGCGTGGGTCGGGGCGTTAAGCAACTGTGCGGTGGCGCTCTGTTCGAGGATCTGCCCGCCGTTGAGCACCACGATCTGGTCGGCCATTTGCGCCACCACCGCGAGGTCGTGGGACACGTACACCGCCGTGGCACCGCGCTCGCGCACCACGCGTTTGAAGGCGCGCAGCACGTCGATCTGGGTGGTCACGTCCAGGGCGGTGGTCGGCTCGTCGAGCACCACCAGCAGCGGGTCGCTGATCAGCGCCATCGCCGCCATCACCCGTTGCAGTTGCCCACCCGAGACCTGGTGCGGGTAGCGTTGGCCGATGCGTTCCGGGCCGGGCAGCGCCAGGTCGCGGAACAGGCCGATAGCCTTGGCGTGCAGCTCGGCCCGAGTACCCAGGCCATGGATCAGTGCGCCTTCGATGACCTGGTCGATGAGTCTTTTCGCCGGATTGAATGCGGCGGCGGCGCTTTGCGCGATATAGGACACACGGTTGCCGCGCAGGCCCTGCAGTTGGTGTTCGCCCAGGGCGAGCATGTCGTGCTCGCCGACCTGCACCACGCCGCCGGACAAGCGACACCCTCGCCGTGCATACCCCAGCAAGGCCAGGGCGATGGTGGTCTTGCCCGAGCCGGACTCGCCGATCAACGCCAGCACCTCACCTTGTTTCAGGGCAAAGCTCACACCCTTGACGATTTCCACCTCGCCGCGCTCGCCACAGGCGACCACGCGCAGGTCTTCGACGCGAATCAATTCAGTCATTTCAATGGCCTCCCGTGCGTCGACTGCGTCGCGAGGACAGATAGTCGATCAGCAGATTCACGCCGATGGTCAGCGTGCCGATGGCCAGCGCCGGAAGGATGATGGCCAGCGCACCCTGGTTAAGGCCGCCGATGTTTTCCCGCACCAGCGAGCCGAGGTCGGCATCCGGCGGTTGCACGCCCAGGCCAAGAAAACTCATGCCGCTGAGCAACAGCACGATGTAGCCGAAACGCAGGCCCAGGTCGGTCAGGACCGGGTTGAGCATGTTCGGCAGGATCTCCACGCACGCCACGTACAGCCGGCGCTCGCCACGGGTACGCGCGACCTGCACGTACTCCAGGGCTTCGATGTTGACCGCCATGCTGCGGGCGACGCGGAAGGAGCCGGGGATATAGCTGATCACGGCCGTACAGATCAGCAGCGTCACCGATGAGCCAAACGCCGAGACCATGATCAACGCGAGCATTTTGCTCGGGATCGAAATAAAGGCGTCCATGATGCGGCTGATGATCTCGTCCAGCCACTTGGGCGAGACCACCGACAACAGCGCACAGCCGGTGCCGAAGGTGCTGGCCAGCAACGCCGCCACCAGCGCCAGCCCGACGGTAAAGCGCGCGCCCACCAGCACCCGGCTGAGCATGTCGCGGCCCAGGTAATCGGTGCCGAATGGATGCGCGAGACTGAAGCCTTCGAAGATGTTATCGGACACCACCTCCCCCACCGGATGGGGCGCCAGCCACGGGCCGAGCAGCGCCACCAGCAGCCAGGCGACACACACCACGCCGCCCAGCAGCCCCAGCCACGACGGGCCGCTGGACACCTTGGCGAGTGCCAGGGCGGAGGAGACAGGCTTGGATTTCGCAATGAGGTTGTTCATTGGTTTCTCAGCCTCGGATTGGACAGGATCGCGCACAGGTCGGCGAGCAGCACCAGGCCCAGGTAGGCCGCGCAGAACAACATGGTGCACGCCTGCACCAGCGCCATGTCGCGGTTGGTCACGGCATCGACCATCAAGCTGGCAATGCCGGGGTAGTTGAAGATGGTTTCGACGATCACCACCCCGCCCAACAGGTACGACAGGCTCAGGGCGATGGCGTTGGCAATCGGCCCGATCGCATTGGGCAAGGCATGGCGCAGCACGATGCGGATCGGGCTGACGCCCTTGAGGCGCGCCATTTCCACGTAGGGGCTGTCGAGCTGGTCGATCACGGCGGCGCGGGTCATGCGCGCCATTTGCGCGACGATCACGCAGCACAGCGTCATCACCGGCAAGGCATAGGTGCGCATGAATTGCAGCGGTGAACTGATGTCGCTGGCATAGGAGAGTGCCGACAACCAACCGAGGTTGACCGCAAAGATCAGCACCGCCAGGGTCGCCACCAGGAATTCCGGCACCGCGACCATCGCCAGGGTGATAAAGCTCAGGCAACTGTCGATGCGCCCGCCCCGGCCCATCGCCGAGCCGATGCCGAGCACCAGTGCCACCGGCACCGAGACCAGCGCCGTGGCGCCCGCCAGCATCAGGGTGTTAGGCACCCGGCCCGCCATCAGCTCACCGACCGGCATGGCGTTGGAGACCGATACGCCCATGTCGCCGCTGAGCAGGCTCATCAACCAGTGCAGGTACCGCAACACACCGGGCTGGTCCAACCCCAGTTTCAGGCGCAGGGCCGCCACCTGTTCAGGGGTCGCGAACTGGCCCAGGGATTGTTGCGCCGCGTCCCCCGGCAGTACCGCCGTGATCGCGAACACGACCATGGACACGATCAACAAGGTCAAGGCCCCGGCGCCGAAGCGCCGGCCGATCAACCACAGTGTATTGCTATTCATCCCACCACCCTCCTCAAGCGTCCAACCACACCTGCTCGGCAAACATGTAGCCCATGAAACCGCCCAGTGGGTTGCTGTCGTAGCCTTTGATGCGCTGGTCGACGCCGTCGATATTGCTGATGAACACCGGCACGCCGATGCCGCAGTGGTCGTGCACCAGGACCTGCATGTCGCCATACATCTTGGCGCGCTTGGCGTCGTCGGTTTCGCCACGGGCCAGCATCAGCAACTGGTCGAACTGATCGTTCTGCCAGCCGGACTCGTTCCACGGCGCCTTGGACTGGAAGAACTGCGAGAACATCACGTCGGCATTCGGCCGGGGGTTGATGTTGCCGAAGCTCAGCGGATGCTTCATCCAGTGGTTGGACCAGTAGCCGTCGCTCGGCAGGCGGTTCACGTCGAGCTTGAGCCCGGCCTGTTTGGCCGATTGCTGCAACAGCACGGCGATATCCACCGAGCCGGTGGCGGCAGGCGAGGCCATCACGGGCATGGTGATGCTTTCCATGCCGGCTTTCTTCAGCAGGAACCTGGCTTTTTCCGGGTCGTAGACCGTCTGCGGCAAGTCGGTGTTGAAGTAGCGCGAACCCGGCGCAATCGGGTGGTCGTTGCCCACCACCGCAAAGCCACGGAATACGGCGGACTTGACCTGTTCACGGTCGAGCAGCAGCTTCATGGCCTGGGTGAATTCCGGGCTTTTGCCGGGCAGTTGGTCCTGGCGAATGATCAGGTCAGTGTAGTTGCCCGACGGCGCGTCGACCACGCGATGCTTGGCGCTGGCCTTGATGCGCGTGGTGGAGCGCGGGTTGACCTCGTTGATCATGTGCACATCGCCCGACAGCAGTGCATTGACCCGCGATGGCTCGTCGGCAATCGCGATGAACTCGATCTCGTCGAGGTACGGCAGGCCCGGTTTCCAGTAGTTCTTGTTGCGCACCGCAATCGAACGCACGCCGGGCTTGAACTCGCCCACGGTGAACGGTCCGGTGCCGATGCCTTTACTGAAGTCGCTGGTGCCCTCGGGGACGATCAACAGGTGGGACACCGCGAGGATCGACGGCAATTCGGCGTTGGCCGCGCTGAGGCGGATCTGCACTTCGTTCGGCCCGCTGGCCTTGATCTCGGCGAACTGCTCCATCAGCGGCATGACCTTGGAACCGGTCAGCGGGTCTTTGTGGCGGTTGAGGGAGAACACCACGTCGGCGGCGGTCAGGGCCTTGCCGTTGTGGAAGGTCACGTCCTTGCGCAGGGTAATGGTCCAGACGGTGGCGTCGGTGTTGTCGATGCGCTCGGCCAGTTCCAGTTGCGGCACCAGGTGCTTATCGAAGCGGGTCAGGCCGTTGTAGAACATGTAGTGGCGCACATAGTCGGTGGACAGCGCGCCCTTGGCCGGGTCGAGGGTATCGGCGGTGGAGCTGGACATGCCGGCCACGCGGATCTTGCCGCCTGGCTTGCCTTTGCCGGCCACGGCGGCCTCGTCGGCGAACAGCTTGCCGGCGGCGCCGAACAGGCTGCCGGCACCGGCGGCGGCGACACCGGCCACACCGAGCATTTGCAGGGCGTTGCGGCGCGACATGCCACGGTTGAGACGTTCGAACACCCGCAGGCTGTCCTGGCCGGAGATGAGTTCGGGGGTGTTTTTGTTGTCAGTCATAGCAAGGCTACCTGTCGATAATCGGAAGAATCGAGTGCTCACGGATGTCCGGAGCGTCCTGGAAACACAAACGACGGTGACGCAACAACGGCAACTCAGTGCAAATAGTCCTGGAAGCGGTAGTAAGCCCCCACGAACGGCAGGAACCACGGCTTGCCGAAATGCCCGGGAATCGCCGGCCATTCCAGTTCGCGCCAGGGGTTGGCCGCGGTATTGCCGGCCATGACCTCGGCCATTACCTGGCCCATGTGCACCGACATCTGCACGCCATGGCCGCTGTAGCCCATGGAGTGGAACACGCCGCCATGCTGGCCGGCGCGGGGCAGGCGGTCGGACGTCATGTCCACCAGGCCACCCCAGCAGTAGTCGATCTTCACGTGCGCCAACTGCGGGAACATCTTCAGCATCGCCGCTTGCAGGACCTTGCCGCTCTTGGCGTCGGAGACGCTGTCGGACATGGCAAACCGCGCACGCCCGCCAAACAGCAGGCGGTTGTCCGGGGTCAGGCGAAAGTAGTTGCCGATCATGCGGCTGGTCACATAGGCGCGATGTTGCGGCAGCAACTGGTCGATCAGCGCCTGGGGCAAGACTTCGGTGGCGATGACAAAACTGCCCACCGGCACAATGCGCCGGCGGTACCAGCCGAGGTCGCCATGCTGGCAGGCACCGGTGGCCAGCAGGACTTGCCCGGCGTGCAGTGAACCCTTGGCGGTGTTGACCTGGTAGCCGCCGGCCTGGGCCTGCCAATCCTTGACCTGGGTGTGCTCGTAGATCATCGCACCACGCCGCGCCGCCGCTTCGGCCAGGCCGACGCCGAAGCGGCCGACGTGCATCTGCACGCCGTTGCGCTGCAGCAGGCCGCCATGAAACTGCGCCGAATTGACCTCAGCAAGGGTCTGTTCGGCACTGAGCAGCTCGACCTCGGCATCCACCTCCTGGCGGATCAGCTCGCAGGTACGCGCCAGGCCTTCGTAGTGCATCGGCTTGGCCGCCAGCTTGAGCTTGCCGTTGCGCACCAGGTCGCAGGGGATCCCTTCCTGCTCGACCAGCGACACCACCGTCTGCACGGCACTTTCATAGGCCTGGTAATAGGCGCGTGCCTTGGCGGCACCGAGGCTGGCGTGCAGCCCGGCGTAATCCTGGGCGACTCCGGTATTGCACTGCCCACCGTTGCGCCCCGAGGCCTCGCCGATCACCCGCCCGGCGTCGAGCACCACCACACTGGCGCCCTTGAGCGCCAGCGCCCGCGCCGCCGCCAAGCCGGTGAACCCACCGCCGACCACAGCCACATCGACCTGGCTGGGCAAATCACCCTGCCGGGCACCGGTAAACGCCGGTGCGGTGTCGAGCCAATAGGATTCACTGCCCATGTCTTGCCCTCAGAGGTGTGCGATTACAGACCGACCAGCGCCGGCAGCCCACCGATATCGGTGATCTGCTGGTAACCGTAGAACGCGTTCCCCGGCACTTCGTGGCCACGGGCAACGAAGGCTTTGTTTTTGATCTTCATGTCATGGGCCGGCATCAGGTCGTAACGGAAGCTGGACGACACATGCAAGATGTCTTCCGGGCCGCAGCCGAGGTTGTCGAGCATGAACTCAAACGCGGCCAGGCGCGGCTTGTAGGCCTGGGCCTGCTCGGCGGTGAACACCTTGTGGAACGGCGCGCCGAGCTTGTCGACGTTGGACATGATCTGGCTGTCGCTGGCATTGGAGAAGATCACCAGGGGGATCTTGTCGGCAATTTTCGACAGCCCGGCCGGCACGTCCGCATGGGGGCCCCAGGTCGGCACGGCGTCGTAATACAGCTGGCCTTCCTCGCGATAGTCGATACCCCAGCGCTTGCAGGTACGAGCCAGGGCGGTCTTGAGGATTTCATCGTACGGGCGCCAGTCGCCCATGACCTGGTCGAGGCGGTAGGCCGAGAAATCCTTGACGAACTGGTCCATCTGCTCGGGCGTGATGCGATCGGCGAACAGCTCGCGGGTCATGGTGCCCATATGGAAGTTGGTCAGCGTACCGTAGCAGTCGAACGTAATGAATTTGGGACGAAGAAAGCTCATTGAGTGCGGTCCTGGAGTTCGTTGAGTGTGACAAGCGTTCGCTGCCCTGGCGGCGCGTCGGCCTCGTTGCAGCACAGGTTCATTACACCACTGTGAAATCAGCATATGCCGTCTAAAAAGACCTGCGCTCAATACAAACCACCGTTTTGGTGGCCGGGCTCAGCAGACTTTGCGGTGCGCGCCAGGCTTGGGCAGGGCCAGTGTTTGTGCGCTTTTAGGGGGCTTTTCGGGGTGCAGAGGCTTAAGCACGGGGGTGGGGGCGGCAGAAAGTGTGGCGGGTTGAACGGTGGGAGGGCGCTCGGTTCCAGGGCATGATCAGTTACCTCCTGATCATGCGTATTAGCCTGTAAACCATGTCCCCGGTTAGAAATGTAAACGATGTCCCCGGTTTGTACCGGGGCAAGCCCCCTCCCACATTTTTAACCCAGTACACCAGACCCAACTCCGGTCGGCTCTAAGGCCGCCGCGCTTTGGCTTTTGATCTCAAATCGCCCCGTCAAACACGCTGGCCGAACGCAGGCTTTGGAGCGTGGGTAACCCGGCAGGACGCCGGGTTAGCCGCGCTGGGCCATGGATGGCCCATCGCGGCGGCCCACGCTCCAAAGCCGGAGTGAGGGCACACCGAGCCTAGGCGAGGTGCCGAGTGTTGGGGCGAAGACCTTTTGGTTACTTTTGGGTCTTTCCAAAAGTGACCCGCTGTAAGAGCGGAACCATAGGCAGCCGTTACCGCAGGAACGGATATGTACTCACCCCAAAAAAAAGCGGTCGGCCCGAAGGCCGCCACGGAAGCAAGTGCCCTCGCCACAGACCGCTGAAAAAAATGTGTAGATACTTATGCCCCGATGGCAGTGGGTCAGCTACAGATGTATCCACTGACACGGCCTCATCGGGAGCAAGCCCCCTCCCACATTTGTACCGTGTACACCCTTCCTACTCCAGTTGGCTCCAACGCCAACCCCATGGCATTTGCTGCTGCCCCCCAACCCCAATTAAGTAGTAACTGTGGTCTCGCCCCGCACACCGCGAGGAATCTACCGAATATTCCCGGCCCCCTTGCCAGCCTCCAACCCAGGTGGGATACAAGCAACCTGACACCGCCAAAACAACGCTCCACGGAGGCTCGCCATGTCCGCCCTGCCACACCCCACTTATCTCTACCGCCCAATGACCGCAGCCGATCTGCCGGCCGCCCACGATTTGTCGGTGCAACTCAAATGGCCTCACCGCCTGGAAGACTGGGCAATGTTGCAACGGGTCAGCGACGGCTTCGTGGCAATGGATGGCGAGCGGCTGATCGGCAGCGCGTTCACCTGCCCCCAGGGCGACTACGCCACCATCGGCCTGGTGATCGTCAGCAATGACTACCAGGGCCAGGGCATCGGCCGGCGCTTGATGGAGAAGGCCATTGCCGCTTGCGATACGCGCACGCCGGTCCTCAACGCCACCCTCGCCGGCGCGCCGTTGTATGCCAGCCAGGGGTTCGTCGAGTTCGGCCGGGTGCAGCAGCATCAGGGCCAGGCGGTGGTGCCCGCGCTGCCGACGCTGGCCGACGGCGAAACCTGCCGGGCGCTTAACGCCGATGATCACGCCAGCCTGCTCGCGCTGGCCAAGGCCGCCAGCGGTATGGACCGCCGTGAAGTGCTGCGTGACCTGCAGGTGGAGCACGCCGTGGGTATCGAACGCGACGGCCGGCTACGCGGCTTCGCCCTGCTGCGGCCGTTTGGGCGTGGGCGTTGCATCGGCCCGGTGGTGGCGGAAAATATCGAGCAGGCCAAGTACCTGATCGCCACCTTGCTGGCCCAGGTGCCGGACACCTTTGTGCGCATCGACATTCCCGTCGCCTGCGGCCTCAGCGACTGGCTCGAACAGGCCGGCCTGAAGAACATCGACACCGTCGCGCAAATGGCCCTGGGTACGCCACCCCAGGCCAGCCAAGGCGTCCACCCCTTTGCCCTGATCACCCAGGCGATCGGCTGACTTTTCTCCCGGAGCACTCCCCATGTCATCTCCCCGTATCCTGCTGTTGGCACGCGCCGACGGCAGCCGCGTTGCCACGTCTTTCAACAAGGCCGCCTTGAGCGCGCTGGACCCGTTCGGCGACAGCCGCCAACTCGCCTGGATGGGCGACGATGGCGTGTCAGCCGGCGTGGTGTCCTTCAGCGGCGAAGCGGTGATCGAAGAGTTCCCCCACAGCGAAACGCTGGTGGTACATGCAGGCCATGTCGTGCTCAGTGACGCGGAACAGACCTTGGAATTGGACGTCGGCGCCAGCGCCGTCATCGGCTTCGGCACACGCCTCACGGTGCAGGCCAGTGCAGGCAGCGAATGGGCGTTCTGCGCGGTCGAGCAGGCCGATGCCCCGGTGTGCCCCGGCCTGACCCTGCTCGCGCCGCACACCCTGCTCAACTCCTCCGCCGCGCCGGAACCCCAGATACTGATCGGCCCTACCCCGCAGTGCCGCGCCCTCAACCTGTTCGACGATGCCGTGACCGAGCTGCGCGTCGGCATCTGGGACTCGACGCCCTACGCCCGCCACGGCCGCCCGCACAAACTGCACGAACTGATGCACCTGCTCGAAGGCCGCGTCACCCTGCAGGGCAACGAAGGTGGCGAAGTCACGGTGCATACCGGCGACACCGTGTTCGTGGCCAAGGGCGCGCCCTGCGCCTGGACCAGTACGGTGTACGTGCGCAAGGTCTACGCGGTGAAGTGACTCAGGCCTTCAACGCCTCTTCCAGAAACGTCACCAACGCCTGTACGCGCGGGCTGCGCAGTTTGCGCGACGGCACCAGCAGCAGCACCGGTGCGCTGTCAAAGCTCCAGTCCGCCAACACACGTACCAGGCTGCCGCTGGCCAGGGCATCACTCACGTCCCACTGCGAACGCAGCACCAGCCCCAAGCCTTGCTCGGCCCAACGCCGGGCAACGCTGCCATCGTTGCTCAACAACGCAGGTTCCACGCGCAGGGTCTTGCGGCACTGGCCTTTGCGCAGGTGCCACAGGGTCACGTCCTCATCATTTTCCCGAATGCAGATGCAGCGATGGGACGCTAGCTCGTCCGGCGCAGACGGCACGCCGTGGGCGTGCAGGTAGGCCGGGCTGGCGCACAACCAGCGCTCGTTTGGTGTCAGTGGCCGCGCGGTCCACAGGCTGTCATTCAGATGGCCGATATGAACCACCGCATCGCTGTCATGGCGATCGGGCCAGGGCGTCTCGCGCAAATCCAAATGCAAACACAGCTGCGGGTGCAGTTTGGCAAACCGCGCCAACAGCGGTGCGATGCGCTGGCGGCCATAGCCAAACGGCGCCGCCACCCTCAAGGTGCCCATCAGGGTTTCATCCTTGTGCCGGAACGACTCCGGCAGCGCCTCAAGCTGTTCCAGCAACAGCGCGCTCTCCCGCGAAAAACGCTCGCCATCCGCCGTCAGGCTGAGGCGCCGCGCATCGCGATTGGCCAGGCTCAGCCCGAGCAGCGTCTCCAACTTGCGCAGGCGCATGGACAACGCCGGCGGCGACACATTCAGGGTGCGGGCGGCGGCGCTCAGCGACTCCGAGCGGGCCAGGGTCACGGCAAGGCGCAGGTCTTCGATGGAAATCATTCAATTTTACTTAATGATTGATGAGTACCGATTGAACCACAGGTTAACAACAGCTGAGTAGAGTGCAGCCTGTCCCCCGCCACACGAGGTCCGCCATGTCCACGCCGATTGCTTCCCTCGACACGCCCGCCGCGCTCGTCGACATCCCGCAGATGCAGCGCAATATCCAGCGCATGCAAGAGCGCATGAACAGCCTGGGCGTGCGTTTGCGCCCGCATATCAAGACCAGCAAGTGCCTGCCGGTGATCCACGCCCAGATCGCCGCCGGGGCCAGCGGTGTCACAGTGTCCACCCTCAAGGAAGCCGAGCATTGTTTCGCCGCCGGCATCCGCGATGTGTTCTACGCCGTGGCCATCGCCCCGGGCAAACTGCCCCAGGCCCTGGCCCTGTGGCGCAAAGGCTGCAACCTCAGCCTGCTCACCGACAGCGTCCCGGGCGCCGAGGCCATCGTCGCTTTCGCACAGCAGCATGACGCACGCTTCGACGTGTGGATCGAAATCGATTGCGACGGCCATCGCTCCGGCCTGGCCGCGCAGGACCCGGTACTTATCGACGTCGCCCGCATCCTCAGCGAGGGCGGCCTGCACCTGCGTGGTGTGATGACCCACGCCGGCTCGAGCTACGAGCTGGACAGCCTTGAACCCCTGCAAGCGCTGGCCGAACAGGAACGCGCACTTTGCGTACACGCCGCAGACACCCTCCGCGCAGCCGGGCTGGCGTGCCCCGAGGTCAGCATCGGCTCCACTCCCACGGCCCTCTCGGCGCTGAACCTGGACGGCGTCACCGAAGTGCGCGCGGGGGTGTATGTGTTCTTCGACCTGGTCATGCGCAACATCGGCGTGTGCCAGGCCGATGAGTTGGCGCTGAGCGTACTGACCACCGTGATCGGCCATCAGCCGGACAAAGGCTGGATCATCACCGACGCCGGTTGGATGGCCATGAGCCGTGACCGTGGCACCCAGCGCCAGCACCAGGACTTCGGTTACGGCCAAGTGTGCAGCGAAGCGGGCGACTGGATCGACGGCGCGCGGGTCACCGCTGCCAACCAGGAACACGGCATCGTCAGCCTGGGCGCTGCCCACAGTGACGCGCTTGTCACGCGCTTTCCCATCGGCAGTCGGCTGCGCATCCTGCCCAACCATGCCTGTGCCACCGGCGCGCAGTTCCCGGATTATCACGCGGTGGAGGCCGATGGCAGCGTGCACACCTGGAGTCGCCTGCATGGCTGGTAATCGCATCCACTCGATTCATAGCCCCCACGCGGCACCGCCGGGCGGGCACTATTCCCAAGCGGTGGCGCATGGCGGCGTGCTGTATGTGTCGGGGCAACTGCCGGTACGCGCCAATGGCGAGCACAGCGCCGGGCAACCGTTCGCAGTGCAAGCCTCGCTTGCCCTGGATAACCTGGTGGCGATCCTCGGTGAAGCGGGCCTGAGCCCCGGTGACCTGCTCAAAGTGACGGTCTACGTCGTCGGCATAGAACACTGGCCCGCCTTTGATCAAATTTATGCGCGCTGCCTGGGTGAACATAAACCGGCCCGCGCCGTGGTGCCCGTGCCGGTGCTGCACCATGGCTACCTGATCGAAATCGAAGCGGTGGCCCGTGCCACACAGGAGCAGCCTGCATGAACCCGCAAAAAAGCGCTGTGCTGATCATCGGCGGCGGCATCATGGGCGCCTCGTCGGCGTTTTTCCTGCGCCGCCGCGGCTGCTCGGTCACGCTGCTGGAACGCGACCAGATCGGTCAGTACGCCAGCGGTGTGAACTTCGGCAATGTGCGCCGCCAGGGCCGCTACCTGGGGCAACTGGAACTGGCCAACCGTTCATGGGCACTGTGGAAGCGCCTGCCGGAGCTGATCGACGACGACCTGGAATTCATCCCCAGCGGCCACATGCGCGTGTGCTATCGCGAAGATGAAATCGCTGAACTGGAGGCCTACGCCGCTGCGCCGGAAGCCGCGCAACTGGACCTGAAAATCTATCGCGGCGCCGAGTTGCACCAGCGTTTCGGTTTCCTCGGCCCCGAGGTGAAAGGCGGCTCCTACGCGCCCCACGACGGCCACGCCAACCCACGCCTGGCCGCGCCGGCGTTTGCCCGCGCCGCACAGCGACTCGGTGCACGCATCGAGGAAAGCACCGAAGTGGCCGACGTGGAAAAGGTCAACGGCCTGTTCCACGTCACCACCACCGACGGTCAGTTGTTTGTTGCCGAGCAATTGTTGATTACCGCCGGCGCCTGGGCCGCGCGCTTGTCCGAGCGCTTCGGCGAGCCGGTGCCGCTGGAGCCCAACGGCCCGCAGATGTCGGTGACGGAACCGGTGCCCTATGCGCTGAAAACCGTGATCGGTGTGTTCACCAAGATCAAGGAAGAGGTGATCTACTTCCGCCAGATCCCGCGCGGCAACATCATCATCGGTGGCGGCGCCCGCTGCACGCCGGACATGCTCAACCGCCGCGCGTTTTTCAAGCCCGAGAGCCTGCTCAACCAGATGCGCCAGATGAAACGGCTGTTACCGGGCGCCGAGAAACTGAACATCATCCGCGTGTGGAGCGGCATCGAAAGCTATACACCCGACTCCCTGCCGGTGATGGGCCCCAGCGGCAGCGTGGACGGGCTGTTTTATGCCTTCGGCTTCTGCGGCCACGGCTTCCAGCTCGGCCCGGGCGTGGGGGATGTGATGGCCGAACTGATCAGCACCGGCAGTACCAGCACCTTGATCAGCCCGTTCGATATCCGGCGCTTTACCCAACCTTCGACGGTGCCGGCAAACGCCCCCACCACAGGAAAACTCATATGAGCCTCACCCGCCTGCCGGATTCAGCAGATTATCCCTTGCAGCGTTGAATAACGGCATCTTTGCGCGGGAGCCTTTTGCTAGCTTATCCGGACACCGGGCCGTGCTGTTTGCAACGCCTATTACCGCTCCAGGGAGCCAGTTGGATGACAACTCAATCTTCAAACAGCTACAGCGTTGATGCGCAAACGGCTCACCAGTTTTACATCAACGGGCGTTGGACGTCCCCCGCGATCCCGGCGACGCTGCCGGTGGTCAACCCGGCCACTGAAGCCGTGGTTGCCGAGGTGGCACGCGGGTCTGCCGAGGATGTCGATCGGGCCGTTGCGGCGGCACGCGGGGCGTTCGCCGGTTGGTCAGCAACCCCGGCGGCTGCGAGAGCCCAGGTGCTGGGGAAAATCCACGCCCTGATCCTTGAACGCAAAGAGCAGCTGGCACAGGCGCTGTCCCTGGAAATGGGCGCGGCCATCGGTTTTGCGCGGGCGATGCAAGTGCCGCTGGCGGCCGAACACGTGCGAGTCGCCCGTGACCTGCTGTCCAGCTATCGCTTCCAGACCGTGGAAGGTGGTACCGCAATCGAGCGCGAGCCTATCGGCGTGTGCGGCCTGATCACGCCGTGGAACTGGCCGCTGTATCAAATCACCGCAAAAGTCGCCCCGGCCATCGCCGCCGGCTGCACCGTGGTGTTGAAACCCAGCGAACTGTCGCCATTGAGCGCCCTGCTGTTTGCGCAACTGGTGCATGACGCCGGCCTGCCGCCTGGGGTATTCAACCTGGTGAACGGCAGCGGTGCCGACGTCGGCGCGGCCATGGCCGCCCATGGGGATATCGACATGATTTCCATCACCGGCTCCAACCGCGCAGGCGCGTTGGTTGCCCAGGCGGCCGCGCCGACGGTCAAGCGGGTCACCCAGGAACTGGGGGGCAAGTCGCCGAATGTGCTGCTGCCCGACGCCGACTTCGCCAAGGCTGTGCCGCTGGGGGTGATGTCGGCGTTTCGCAACGTCGGCCAGTCGTGCAGCGCGCCGACCCGCATGATCGTGCCAAGAAGCCGCCTGGCCGAAGTCGAAGCCCTGGCGGCGGCCACCGCAAATGCACTGATCGTCGGCGACCCGCAATCGGAACAGACGCAGTTGGGTCCGATTGCCAACGAAGCTCAGTTCCATCGCGTCCAAAGCATGATCCAGGCCGGCCTCGATGAGGGGGCCAGACTGGTGTGCGGTGGGCCTGGACGGGTGGCGGGTTTTGACAAGGGTTTCTATACGCGGCCGACGGTGTTTTCCGAAGTGGACAACGCCATGCGCATTGCCCAGGAGGAAATATTCGGGCCGGTGCTGTGCATCATTGCCTATGAGACGGTGGATGAAGCCGTCGCCATCGCCAACGATACGGTCTATGGGCTGGGCGCCCACGTTCAGGGGCAGGACCTTGATCTTGCGCGAGCGGTGGCTTCGCGTATACGCGCCGGCCAGGTGCACCTGAACCATCCGGCGTGGAATCCGATGGCGCCGTTTGGGGGCTACAAACGCTCGGGGAATGGGCGGGAGTATGGAGTGCAGGGGTTTGAGGAGTATCTGGAAACCAAGGCGATTGTCGGGTTTGGCGAATGAGTGATGGGCCTTTATCAAGCTTAAAATAACTTATTGATTTTAAAGGGTTAAATTTTCACTCTAAAATCTTGAGTCTTGCATAAACAATTTCAGGCGACCGCATTCTTGTGGTGAGCGGGCTTGTCCCACGCTGGGCTGCGAAGCAGCCCCAAAACCAGCCTCTCCAGAGTGTCTGATACACCGCGTTCCTCTTGACTGGGGCTGCTCCGCAGCCCAGCGCGGGGCAAGCCCGCTCACCACAACAGACCCGCTCACCACAGGGAGATGTGTCAGGGTTTGAAAGGTTGTGTAGATACCTATGCCCTCTCAGCGCATCACACCTTGACGTTCTGCCGGATATTCCAGCCAAACTTCACCGGCCCACCATCCTTGGCGCCATCAGCCCTTTTCCTCAATCGGGAGCGGGCCTACAAGACGTCAACGTCGCGTCAGGAAGTGCCCGACTGCAAATGGCGATGCTTCCGACACTCATCCCAGTCGCGGCGTCTTTACTCTCTCAACTCCCAAAAAAGGAGTTCAGGAATGACCGTCGCCCTGTTCAAGGATGGCTTCCCATCAACCCACCGCACTACACGCCAACGCATTGAAAGCAGCCTCGACCTGCGGCGGTTGTTTTTCGCCATAGACGCCGACCCGACGTTGATCGGCGCGGGGGTGGTGTATATCGATGGGGATTTCAACGTGGTGGTACTGCGTGAGTTCCAGGCGATTTGCAGTGTGCGGCCGATCAAGGTGGTGCTGCGGGAAGCGCCGAGGTATGTGGGGCCGGTGGAGTTCAAGCGGATGTTGGAGCATGAGCCTCGGGAGTCGGAATGGGTAGCGGAGTCCAAGACCCGCGCCTGACACCCAAGCTCCTCAAGCTCAAGCAAGCCGCACGTAACGCACCAAAACGCATTCCAGCAACAAAGATAAAACCCATCATCGCGACCCATCGCAATGATGCCATTGCAGCAGCACTGGGCCTCGTCAGCAGCGGTATGTCCGGAAACACCAAGACGCTGGCCATCGGTATCTACGAAGAGTTCAGCGAATGAAAAACCGCCAGGAGCCCCTTTACCTTATAGATCCTCGCCCTCTTTGGGCACGTCACAGACTGGCGTTGTTTGGCGGCCTTATAGCCTTGTGCCTTTCGATTGCCACCACCGGCACCCTGATGAATCTCACCTACTTCGCCCACGCATCCGATGAACTGACCAGTAATGCGTTCTTCATCGCAGGCGGGATTGCGTGTGCGGTATTCGGCGTCGCGCAGAGCTTGGTCCTTCACGGTTACCCACGATGGGTGTGGCTTCAGGTTGGGGTGTTCATCATCTACTTACTGCTCGTATTACCGACAATCCTTTACAGCCCCGATCACCTCCTATTTACCCTTGCCTTACTAAGCCCGCTGATCGGACTTCTCTGCCTGAACAGCAAACGCCAACGACAAATGCGCCGAGAGATGTTGGAAATCAGGCATAAACGCAACAGCGTTATCGCGACCCTGAAACAACAGGGCCGCTGGAAATGGTGGTGACTCTCAAGCCGCCTCGCTCCTTGCCGCCGTATGCCGATTCACCGGCACCGGCAAGCCCAGATGCCCACGCAACGTGCTGTGGCTGTACTCACTGCGAAACAATCCACGCTCACGCAACAACGGCAGCACCTCGTTCGTAAACCGCGCAAAGTCATCCGGCGCACCCACGTGGATATTGAACCCATCCACCGCACCTTCCACAAACCAGCGTTCGATCTCGTCGGCCACGGTCTTGGGCGAGCCGACAAAGCTGGAAAACGGCTTGGCAAAACGCAACGCCGCCTCGCGCAGGGTCAGGCGCTGGTCGCGGGCGACTTGCTTGATGTTTTCGGCATGCCCGCGATAGCCGTTGCTGCCCAGGTCGCCCAGGTCCGGGAAGGGCTCGTCCAGCGGGTACTGGCTGAAGTCGTGGTAGTTGAACGGTCGCCCCAACTGCACCAGGGCCTTGTTCAAATCCAGCTCGCCATTGCGTTCGCGGTCGATGGCCTGGGCCTGTTCGTCGGTGTCGGCAATGATCGGCGAAATGCCCGGCAGGATGGTCACGTGATCGGGGTTGCGTCCGGCGGCGGCGGTGCGTTGTTTGATGTCGCGGTAGTAGGCCTGGGCGTCCTCGAAATTGCCCACGCCGGCAAAAATGCCCTCGGCATAGTTGGCCGCCAGGCTGCGTCCGGATTCGGAAATACCCGCCTGGAAAATCACCGGCTGGCCCTGGGCTGAGCGCGCGATATTCAACGGCCCGGTCACCGAGAAGAACTCGCCATGGTGATCCAGGCGATGCTGGCGTTGCGGGTCGAGGAACACGCCGCTGGCCTTGTCGCGCACGAAGGCGTCGTCTTCGTAGGAATCCCATAGCCCTTGCACCACCTCCAGGTGCTCGGCGGCGCGGCGATAGCGCTCGGTGTGGTCGATATGCTGCTCACGGCCGAAGTTGCCGGCCGCGCCTTCGAGGCCGGTGGTGACCACGTTCCAGCCGGCGCGGCCGCCGCTGATCAGGTCCAGGGAGGCAAACTGGCGGGCGACGTTGAAGGGTTCGGTATAGGACGTGGTCAGGGTGGCCACCAGGCCGATCTTCGAAGTGGCACCGGCCACGGCCGAGAGCAGGGTCAGCGGCTCCAGGCGGTTGAGAAAATGCGGCGCCGAATCCGGGGTGATGTAGGGGCTGTCGACGATGAACACCAGATCGAACTTCGCTGCTTCCGCCTGTTGCGCCTGGGTGCGGTACCAATTGATGTCCACACTGGCGTCGCCGGGGATTTGCGGGTGCAGCCATTCGTTCTGCGCGGTGCCGACGCCGGTGAGGATGGCACCGAACCTGAGTTGCCGGGGTAAGTGGGACATCACGATACTCCTCCGTGGATGGCAGCGACGCTGACCTGTGGAGAAGGACCATAATGCCCGCCGGCAGGCTTGTGAAATGCTTTGTGGATCTATGCTAATCATTAAAAATAATGATCAAAACAATGCAGGACATTCCCTAAGCGCATAATCAACCCCACGCTCTCCCATCAGCAGACTGACCCGATCGAGCAGCACCGCCCACTAAGCCGTTTGTTAAATCGAGGCGTTGCGCCTAATATCGCAAGCAACACCTTGCATAAAAAACCACCAAGGCTTGCTCATCACCCAGCCCGCATATTCGAAGGAGTGGCATGCAGATGAAAGAATCCAAAGAAGTGTACGAACGCATCAGTGAACAGTTCGAGGATTTCACCGCCAGGGCCTCTCAGCGCAAGGTCGAGGTCGACACCTTCCGCAGCATGGTCGGTAATATCGAGGGCCTGCATATCCTGGACCTGGCCTGTGGGCATGGTTTCTTCAGTCGCCAGTTGAAGGACTGGGGTGCGGCCAAGGTGCATGGCGTGGATATTTCCGAAAACATGATCTACCAGGCGCGGCAAGCCAACGACGGTATCGCCTACGAAGTGCGGGATGTGGCAAAGATGGGCCGTATCGGCGCCTACGACATGGTGACGGCGGCCTGGCTCTTCAACTATGCCAGCAGTGTCGACGAACTGAGCAAGATGTTTCAGTCGGCGGCCGACAACCTGAAGCCCGGCGGTCAATTGGTGGCCTACACCGCCAACCCGTCGTTCGAACTGCGAAAAGGCAATTTCACTCGCTATGGGATTGAGGTGTTCGATGAAACCCCGGTCGCCGGCGGGTTCCGCTGCAACGCGCAGTTCATGTCATCGCCCCCCGCACCCTTTACCTACTATCGCTGGGAGCAAGGCGTGTACGAAGAAGCCGCACGGGTAGCCGGTTTCAACCAGCTCACCTGGGTCGCCCCGCTGATCAGTGAACACAGCCGCACCTCCATGGGTGCGGGGTACTGGCAGCTGTTCGAGCGCAACAGCCTGCAGATCGGTTTGACCTGCCGCAAATAATCACGCCGGGGCGGCGACCGGGCGCAATCGCACCCGGATGTCCGCCCCCACCAGACACTGCTCGATGATCGACAAGGGTTGTGCCTGGCCCAGATCGGTCAAGCCATCCAGCGCCAGCAACGGCCGTGCATCACTGCCCAGGAACAGCGGGGCGATGTAGACCAGCCATTCATCCACCAGGCCTGCCGCCGCAAAGGCGCCACACAATACCGGGCCGGCCTCGACCTGGACTTCGTTGCACCCCTCCTCAGCCAGGACCGTCATGACCTCTCGCAGGTCAAGCCCTTCGCCGTCCACCCCGACCTGCCGGAAACGCACACCCGCAGGTGGCGGGTGCAACGGCTGGACGCCGGGCCCATGAAACACCAGGGTCGGTGCCGCGCCATCCAGCACATGGGCATTGGCATCGCCCTTGAGGTGCTGGTCGAGCACCACCCGCAGCGGCGCGGAAAACGCCGTGTGCGGGTCGGGCAGGCGCACCGTCAGGCGCGGGTTGTCCGCCAGCAGCGTGCCGCTGCCGGTGAGCACCGCGCAGGCCCGGGCGCGCCACACTTGTACATCGTCCCGGGCCTCGGGCGAAGTGATCCATTTGGATTGCCCGTTACCCAGGGCCGTGCGCCCGTCCAGGCTCATGGCCAGCTTGACCCTCAGCCACGGCCGCTTACGCTCGGTACGCGAGAAAAACCCCTGGTTCAACTCGCGCGCCTCCGGACACGGCAAGTGTTCGACCAGCACCCCCGCCGCCTCAAGCCGCTCAACGCCATGATGCTCATGCTGGGAGCGGTCGACACTGGCGATCACCACCCGCGCCACCCCGGCCCTGATCAACGCGTCGGCACAGGGCGGCGTGCGCCCATGACCGCCGCACGGCTCCAGGGTGACATAGGCGGTGGCGCCCCGCGCATCGACGCCCGCCTCGCGAAGGGCATTGACTTCGGCGTGTGCCTGCCCCGCCCACTCGTGCCAGCCCTGGCCAAGCAGCAGGTCGCCCTTGGCGATCACGCAACCGACCCGCGGGTTCGGCGCCGTGGTAAAGGCGCCGCGGTCAGCCAGTTTCAGGGCGAGCCGCATGAAGTGCATATCGCGCGCCAGCGCCAGGCTCATGTGCGAACCAGCGCCAACAGGTACACCGCCTCACCATGCTGGCGCTCGATCACCACCAGGTCCTGCCAGGTGAAACCAAACGCTTCCAGGGTGTCGCGCACGCCCTGTTCGGTGAAGAAATAACCTTGACGCTGGTTATCCATCTCGCGCCAGCCCGGCTCCGGATTGCTCGCGTCGACGCCGAAGACGTTGAGCCCGATCAGCGCGCCAGGGCGCGCGTACTGGCGGATATTGGCCAGGTAACGGTCCCATTCATCCGGATGCTGGTGATGGAAGCAGCCATTGTCGAGTACACCGTCAAACGCCTCCCCCGCCGGTGGCTGCCAATCCTGCAGGGCGCTGCACACCAGGCTGAGACGCTCGCCCCAGCGTTTGCGCAGCAGCGGCCAGCTGGAATTCTCGACGATGTCCAGGCCGGTCACCCGGTGCCCTGCCAGGATGAACTCCGAGGCATCCCGTGCACGGCCGACGCCCACGTCGAGGATGTGCTGGTCCGGCGTCGGCCCCAGTGCCTCGAGGAAAACCCGGGCGGCCTTGGCCATGCCGATGTCCCAGGACCACTCATCTTCACCATGGCTGTAGCGGTGGACAAATGAGGTGTCGAGCGCCCGGCGGTACGTCGATACGTCCATGAATTGCGCTTGCTTGCTCATATCAGGCGGTCCTTGGGTCAAGAGGCGCGACGGGTGGCAATCCCGTAGATCTGGCCATCGTAGGAACTGGCCAGGAAGTCATCACTGGCCACGCTGTGGGTGATGCAGGAGATGCCACTGGCGGTGGGACGCTGCACTTGCTGCCAAGAGCGGCTGGGCAAGTCGAACAGCGCGATGGTGCCGCTGTAGTTCGCGGTGGCAATCACCTCCCCGTCGGCCGAGGCACAAATGCACTTGATGGAATTGCGGTGCGGCGTGTCATAGACCTCATCACCGGACTCCAGCCACAGGCGCAGTTTCAGGTCGCGACCAATGCTGGCGAAACCGCCGTCGACCCGGCAGCAGCCGTTGGAGATACGCGTGTGGGCATTTTCGATATGCCGCGCGCAACTGAAGTCGCTGATATTGTGCAGGGCGGCGGCGGCCGAGGCGCACACGCTGAACAAGTGATGCTCGTTGGCGGCCACGCCTTTGATCGCGTTGTCGTGCATCGGGATCGACGCCACCAGTTCCAGGCTGTTATCGCCGGCGATGACAAACACCAGGCCTTCGCCGGTGTAGGTTCCGATCAATGCATGAAGCTGGCCATTGCGCTGGAACGTGGTGCCGCAATTGAGCGGCGAGCGATGCTGATACAACAGGCGCCCGCTGAGGGCATCGAACACCTGGCCCATCTGCCCACCGGTCAGCAGCAGCGAACCGAACGGCAGCAGGAAGTTGCACAGGCTGCCGACGCCGCTCACGGGCTGGTTATCGCGAAACAGCAGGCCCGCGTCACCGATGCTGTATTGCCCGCCCTCGGTGGTCACCACGGCGTTGATGCTCACCGCAGGCTGAATGCCGTCCACGGTCCACTGATCGTGTTCATAATCCCAGGTGGCGTAGCGCGAGCCGAAGGTGGCGAACACCAAGGCGTCACTGCCGACGAACGCACAGCTGCGCGGCCAGACGATGCTCGGCAAATTGGTGCTGCGCAGGCGCTCCAGCTGGGTGCCATCGAAGCGCCAGAGGATCGCCAGGCGGTCATAACTCAAGGTCACCAGCAGCTGTTTTTCGTCGTTCCAGACAATGCGCTTGATCCCGGCGTCGTGGGCAGGAATGGAGCGGATCTCGCCCCCATGGATGATCGAGATGCGCCCTTCATCGTCACCGGCAAACACCACGCCGGCACGGGTAATGGCGACGGTATCGGTCTCGACGCCGCCGATGTCGACTTCATCGCATTGCTCGAAGGTGCTGGTGTCCCACTGGCGCACCGTGCCGTCGTCGCTGCTGGAAATCAGGCGCTTGCCATCCGGCGACCAGACCACGGAAATCACATCGGCCTGATGCCCCCGGCAGGTGCCCTTGAGGTTGCCGTCGAGGTCGAAAAGGCGCAGTTGATGATCGCGCGAGCAGGTCGCGATCGACGCACCGTCCGGCGAGAACACCGCCATTTCCACGTCGTCGTCATGCCCCGACAGCACGGCCTTGAGGCGCATGCTCGGCACTTCCCAGACGCGGGCGGTGTAGTCGCTGCTGGCGCTCACCAGGTACTTGCCATCGGCACTGAACGCGCACTGGTTGGCCAGGTGGTCATGGCTGACACGGTGGATCGAATGCCCGGTCTGGGCGTTCCACAGAATGACTTGGTTGTCGTAGCCGGCGGTGGCGATGAACTCACCAGCATGGGCGGCGACGCCGCTGATAGGGCCTATGTGTCTCATCGAAAAGTCCTTTTCCTGGAGAATGAAATCAAAGCTTGATGGTGTGGCTCGACTTGCTGACTTTTGATCGCAGGTAGTTGTGGTTGTGCTTGGTCAGGAACACCCCGGTCGGCACTGAGCTGACCACGTCGATCCCGCCATCGCGCAACTGCTTGACCTTGTCCGGGTTGTTGGTCAGGAGCCGGCAGCGATGCACATCCAGGGCCCTCAGCATGGCGACCGCCGGGGCGAAACTGCGCGAGTCTTCCGGGTGGTTGAGCTTCACGTTGGCCTCGTAGGTGTCCATGCCGGCGTCTTGCAGCAGGTAGGTTTCGAACTTCGAATACAGGCCGATACCGCGACCTTCCTGGCGCAGGTAGATCAGGTAGCCGCCTTCGGCATCGAGCGCCTTCAGGGCTTCCTGCAGCTGCGGGCCGCAATCGCAGCGCTGGGAACCGAATACATCACCAGTGATGCATTCGGAATGCACGCGCACCAGGGGCACATCGGCATCGGGCTCACCGGCTCTGACGGCAAAGTGTTCATTGTTCTTGTCAAAGCCCTTGAACCCGTAGAAGTGGGCGTTGACCTCACCGCCAAGAATGGAGATGGGAACTTGCGTATGAAGCGTTACTGGAGTGTCCATGGCATAGCCTCTATGGAAGTGTCGCGTTCTGGCCAGAGTGGTTTTCTACCAAACGGAATCCCATGACATAGATGGGTCTTGGATAACGTCCATGTCGGCGCTGATTGCGCGCAAGATCCCTGAAGCGGGTGAAACTGCCGCCACGGGCTACCCGGTGCCTACCAACATCCAGCACCAGGTCATCGTTGATCTCAGGCCCGCCCGGATAGGCCCGATAATCGTCGGCAACGTACTCTTCCACGTTGCCGGCCATGTCCAGCGCGCCAAACATCGAGGCGCCCTCGAGGAACACCCCGACGGGTGTCGACGTGAGCAACCCCAACTCGATGGTGTTGGCGTACTCGACATTGAAGGTTTCGCCCCAGGGAAACTGAGAGCGCTGCGGCCCTGCCGCGGCGTATTCCCACTGTGCTTCGCTGGGCAGCGCGAACGCCCGCCCGGTGCGTCGGCTCAGCCATTGGGCGTAGGCGTCGGCATCCACGTCGCTGACGCTGTAGACCGGGTGGTTGGCCTGGTGCTGGGGAAAGCGGCCAAAGGCCCAGCCGGTCGGCAGGAACGGATAACCGGTATCCAACAGGAAGGCGCGATATTCGCTGTTGGTGACCGGGTAGCGACCGATGCGAAAGCTCGCCAGGTCGACCCGATGGTTGGGGGTTTCTTTCTCGATCCAACTGCGGTCCAGGCCCAGCCCGGCGTAGGCGGTCATGACCGCATCGACGCGCTGCGGCTCCAGGCCGATCTCGACCTGGGCGGCAGGAACGTCGCACATGGCGGGGCTGAACACGTCGATGCGCGGGTCGCCCTTGTAGCCCAGCACTTCACCGGCGGCGATACGCCGCACCAGGGGTTCGGCAACCGACTCGACCACCCGTAGCAGTTGTTCGATGGGCGCACTCATCAGCTGTCCGGTGGCGTCGGCGATTTGCCGGGTCAGTTCATATTCGACGTAAGCCTGCGGGTAGCCCATCAATACCCGATCAGACACGTTCTTTGGCAAAGGGCTCGGCAGCGTCGGCCAATGCCAACCGTATTGATTCGTCATAGGTACACCTTTATTCCGAGCGAACACATCCACGACCGAGCGCGAAACCGCTCGGCGTGTGGATCAGTCAGGTATCAGAGTCGGTCGAGCAGCAACCTTCGATTGGTCTCGATCATCTCGATTTCGGTGGAGTACACCTCAACCACCAGGCCATCGGGATCTTCGAAGTACACGGCCGTGCGGACGTTGTCCGGACCGTGGTGATAACCCGGCGCGGGGCCATTGCCCTTGACCAGGGTGATGTTGTCGTCGGCAGCCACCTTGTCGGCGATGCGCTTGACATCCTCCGGCAGCGCACGAATGCCGATGTGGTAGCCCGGCGGGTAGACAAAGTCGGGATTGTGCTCGATGAAGAAGTCGAACCCGTTCAACTCCATCACCACTTTGCGCGGCCCCAGGTTGTAGCAATAGTGGGCGCCGAAGATGTCGCGATAAAACGCCTGGGAGGCTTCCAGGTTACGGGTGAGGATGTTGATGTGGGTCAGTTGCGGACGCTGGGATTCCAGCGCGGCCGCCTCGATGGATACGCCTTCCAGGGACCGCCACATTTTGATCGCGGCGGCGAATTTGGAGAAACCGGCCAGCCAGTTTTTCACCGTGTCCGTGGATACGCCCGCGTCAGTGATCGCCAGGCCATGGGGGTAAATGAAACAGGCCGTGCGTTGCAGCAATGCCGCGTTCAGCGGATCGCCGGCAGGTTGCCCGGCGCTGCCTTCGGCAAGGCGCACGATGCTGACCGCCTTGTTGTGGTAGCCATCGGCCAATGCCGCGAGCCGGGCAGTGAGGGTATCGAGGCTGTCTGCCGCCGACACCAGCAGGATAAACCCGTCGGCCTGGGGTAACTGCGCGCCCTCAACGGCCGCGCACAGTTCAAAACCGGCGGCTTTCGCGCAGGTGTTCAACGGCTCGAGAAAGCCGTTCAGTTGTGCGGCCGTGTCGGAGCTGTACAAGGTAATAAAGCGCAGCATCAGGCAACCCTCCCCTCAGTGCGGCGACCGATCAACAGGCTGTAGCGCCCGATAGGCTCCTGGACCACCTCAAAGCCCTGGGCAACCATCTGTTCGGCGATCCAGCGGGTGGGATGCAGTTCGCCGTGCACCGTGTTGACCATCATGTGCAGGGAGAAATCCGCCGACAGCGCCGGGTGAATTTCATCGTCTTCCAGGGTCATGCTCAGCACCAGCAACGAACCGCCGTCGTTGACCAATTGGGCCGCCGAGCGGATCAGCGTGCTGGTTTCTTCGCGGGTGAAATAGTGCAGGCAATCATTGACCATGATCACGTCGGCGCTTTCACCTTCGTAGCGGGCCAGGTCCAGCAGGTTACGCTCCTTGAACGTCAGGCGCCCCGCCAACTGGTACTTCTCGACGGTGCTTTCGGCGGACTGGCGCGTGGCGGCCAGGTCCCAGATTTCGCCCTGGACCTGAGGGTGCCGCCGAGCGATTTCGGCGATATAGGTGCCGTGTCCACCGGCCAGGTCGATGACCTTGCTGGCGGTATCGAACACCGGCAATTCCTTGAGCACATCGACCATGGGTTGACTGAAGCGCACCATCGCATCGTTGAAGGCATCACGTGCGGCAATGTCGTGCTTGAAGCGGTTCTCCTGCTGGAAATCCATGGACTCGGCGCTGCTCAGGATCTCCCCGAGGCGTGGCCAGTTCTGCCACTGCAAGCGCTGGTGGGCAATGATCGGGCCGATGAACTCAGCGCTGCGGCTGACCAGGAAACGCTCGGCCAGGGGCTGGTTGGTATAGGTGTCGGCGGACTTTTTCAACAGGCCCAGGGCGACCAGGCCATTGAGAAAGATCTTCGCCTTGTTGGGCACCCAGCCCAATTGCTGGCTGATCGCGTTGGCGGTAGCCGGGCGGGCGGTGTGATCGAAGAGGTGCTGCGCTACGGCGAAGTGAAGGATGGCGGATTGTCGATACTGGTCGGAGAGTTTTACCAGGTCGACCACGCTGGACAGAGCGGTTACTTCATCGGCGTGCTCATAGATGGTCGTCGGCTTTTGCGCATTCATACAGATTCTCTTCCTTGAATGTTTTTGTCTTCACTGGCGTCGGCGAGCGATGAGTGCTTGGGACGCAGCGTGTTTTTTAACGGTCCGGAGTCGTGTGCAAATGAATGTTTACGAGCAGCTTCCAAAAAGCTAGCTACGATCCTAGTCGTAAGCCCTACAAAAGCAAGGCAAACCTTTTATAATTATTTGCTATTTATAATTACCTATTGATTCCATTTATTTATTATTTTCCTGAGCAGCAAAAATGACTATGCTCATGCCCACTACCCCTTACGCAATGGATGGCGCCAAAGGTCGACGAACTCCAGTGATGCCCTCACTCCCCATGGTTACACGCGATTTATGACCTCCAGACCTGCCGACGATACCCAGTCATCCACCGCTGAACGCATCCTGTTTTTGCTCAAGACCCGTGGCCCGTTGAAAACCACCGAACTGGCGTCCCTGCTGGAACTCACGTTTGAGGCAACCCGGCAACAAATCCAGAAGTTGCAGGCATCGGAACTGATCGTCGGCGTTTCGGCACCCACCTCCGGGGCCGGCCGCCCTTCGTTGAAGTGGGCCCTGACGGACACCGCGCAGAATAAATTCCCCGATTCCCACAGTGTGCTGACCCTGCACCTGATCGAATCCATCGAGGGCGTTTTCGGCAGTGACGGCATCGAGAAAATCATCACCAGCATGGAAGCGACCAACCGCCAGGAATACGTCCAGGCGTGTTCGCAAGCCTCATCCCTGGAAGAAAAAGTCGCCATCCTGGTGCGCATCCGCGAACTCGCCGGCTATATGGCGCATATGGAACCCGCAGGTGAAGGTTGGCTGCTGATCGAAAACCATTGCCCGATCTGCGCTGCCGCGCGCAAATGCCAGGGTTTCTGCCGCTCGGAGCTGCAGATATTTCGTGCAGCCATGGGTGACGACGCCCTTGTCGAACGCTGCGAACACCTGATCTCCGGGGACCGGCGTTGCGTCTATAACATTCAACCGCGCACCTGACTGCCCCACACCAACCGCCCTAAAGGAATAAGGCCATGACCCCGACTATCGACTTGCTCGCCAACCACCGCAGCGAGCGCAGCTTCCAACCCACGCCCGTCAGCGACGAACACCTGGATGCCATCTTGCGGGCCGGCCACCTGGCGCCGACGTCCTTCAATGCCCAGCATATTTCCGTGGTGGTCGTGCGCGACGCAGGCACCCGCCAACGCATTGCGGCAATAGCCGGCGGCCAGCCCTGGATCGCGTCGGCACCGGTGTTTATCACCCTGGTGGTGGACTTTCACAAAACCGCCGTCGGTGCCGCACTCAATAGCCAGCAACAGCAGATCCAGCGGCATTTGGAAGGGCTGATCGCCGCCAGCACCGACGGCGGCATCATCCTCAGCACCCTGATGATCGCCGCACGTTCGTTGGGGTTGGGCGTGGTGCCGGTGGGCGGCATTCGTGCCAACGCCGAGGCGATGATCGAGCTGCTCGGGCTGCCCGAGCAGACCTTCGCCCTGTGCGGCCTGGCCCTGGGTCATGTGCACGAGCCGGCGGCACAGAAACCGCGCATGGGCATCGAAGCCTTCCGTCACGACGAGCGCTACAACCCGGCCGCGCTGGCACCGGCGATCAGTGCCTATGACCAGCACCTGATGCGCCATTGGCAGATCATCGGCCGTGCGGACGGCCAGTCCTGGTCAAGCACCGTGGGCCGCACGTATGCACGTAACTACCGGCCCGATCTCAAGGCTCAGTTGCTGGCCAATGGTTTGTCCGCTGATTGAGCCTGCTGCGCACCGCCACTGCCCCAGCCCAGCGCCTTGTATAACGCGATGGCGTTGAGGTAGGACGCCGTCTCGGCATCGGCCACGTCCTTCTTGATCAGGAAAAACGCGCGCTGGTTTTCCAGCACCGCCATGTAGGTGCCCGAACCGCTGCGGTAGCGTTTGCTGGCGATGTCGATCGCCTGCTCGGCATGGGTGGCGGACGCCAGCAAGGCGCCCAGGCGGGTCTGGTCCTGCGCCAGGCGCATCAGCGCATTTTCCACATCTTCCTGGGCCTTGAGCAGCGACTGTTGATAGCGCGCCAGGGCACCTTCGGCCTGGGCCTGGGAACCGCGCAGGCGTGCGCGCACGTTGCCCAGGCGAAACGCCGGCCAGTCCACCGACGGCGCCAGCTCATACGCGCGGGACGCGCTGCCCAGGTCGCCGCCGCGCAGGGCGAAGAAGCCAATGAAACCGCCCAGGTTCAGGCGTGGGTACAAGTCCGCCGTGGCGGCGCCGACGTCTTCGGTGCTGGCGGCCAGCAAGCGTTCGGCGCTGACCACATCCGGACGATTGCGGATCAACTGGTCGACATCGCCCAAGGGCAGTTGCCGGGCCAGGGGCGCGAGGAAATGCGCCTTGGCCAGGGCCTGCTGTTGACGCGGTGGTTGGCCGGTCAATACGTCCAGGCGATAACCGGTTTCCTGGATCCGCGTCAGCAACGGTGGAATCGCCGCCTCCCTGAGCAGCAGGTTGGTATGGGCGTTTTGCTGATCCTCGAATTGGCCGCTGCCGGCGCGCACCTGGGCGCTGGTCAGCGTGAGTGTTTCGCGCCAGGCACTGACCTGGGCCTGGGCCACCTCCAGGCTGCGGCTCAAGCCTTGCTGCTCGTAGTAATAACGCGCCACGTCGGCAGCGATGCTCAACTGCATCAGCGCCAGGTCCGCCTGGGCTGCCTGGGAACGCGCCATGGCCGAGGCGGTCAGGCGTTGCAAACGCCCGAACACATCGATCTCCCACTGCACATCAAAGCCGGCGCGATAGGTCTGCGACAGCATCCGCTCGGGAGGCCCACCGTCGAACGGCAACTGCTGCTCCAGGCTGCGGCCATAGGCGGTACGGGCGGTGACGCCGGGATACTGGTCGAGCCGGCGGTCATCGAACACCGCACGGGAGGCCAACAGGTTGGCCTGGGCCTGGCGAATGTCATGGTTATGCGCCAGCGCCGTGTCGATCAGGCGATCGAGCTCGGCGTCGTCAAAAAACGCCCACCAATGGGCCTGCACCGGCGCCTGCCGGGCAAACAAATCCTTTTGCGCGGTGACCAGGCTGATCGGCGGGGTTACGGGCTTTTCGTAATGCGGCCCGACCATGCAGCCGTTGAGCAGCGTCAGCGCCAGCACGGTGGTGACAGTTTTGCCGGGCTTCATGGTTCACTCCTCAGGGTTTGCGCCAGGGACTGGGCCCGTGGGGTCGCGGCCGCCAGGGAATGCTTGCGGGCCAGCAGGGTGTAGACCGTCGGCAGCACGAACAGGGTGAAGCAGGTACCGATCAGCATGCCCGATACAATCACCACCCCCAGGCCATAGCGGCTGTTGGCCCCGGCACCCGAAGCGAACAGCAGCGGCACCAGGCCGACCACCATGGCCGCCGTCGTCATCAGGATCGGCCGCAAGCGAATCTGCGCGGCCTTGCGTATCGCCTCGGAACGGTCGAGGTGTTCCTGGGCCTGCAGGGCGTTGGCGAACTCGACCATCAGGATGCCGTGCTTGCTGATCAGCCCGATCAGGGTCACCAGGCCGATCTGGGTGTAGATATTGATCGTGGCGTAGCCCAGCGTCAGGGGAATCAGCGCGCCGCTGATGGACAGCGGCACGGTGATCAGGATGATCAGCGGGTCCATCAGGCTTTCGTACTGCGCCGCGAGTACCAGGTAGATCACGATCACCGCCGCCAGGAACGCCAGCAGCAGCGCATTGCCTTCCTGGGTGTACTGCCGCGCATCGGATTGCCAGTCGTAGCTGAACCCTACGGGCAACTCGGCGGTGACGCCCTCCAGGAACGCCACGGCGTCGCCCAGGGTGACCCCGGCCGCCGGCACGCCCTGGAAGGTCGCGGCGTTCTGCTGGTTGAACTGGGTCAGCTTGTTGGGTTCGACGTGCTCGGACACCTGGATCACCGTCGACAGCGGAATCAGCGTGCCGTCTTCCGTGCGCACATACTGGCGGGTCAGGGCTTCGGGCGTCAGTCGCTCACTGCCCGGGCTCTGGGCAATCACATCATAGGAGCGGCCCTCCAGGCCAAAGCGGTTGAGATAATTTTCCCCCACCAGCACCGCCAGCGATTCGCCGATGTCCTGCATGCGGATCCCCAGGCTGTTGGCCTTGGCCCGGTCCACCCGCACCTGTACCACCGGGTTGTTGTAGTCCAGGTCACTGTCGACCACGGCGAACAACCCACTGTCGCGGGCCTTCTGCTTGATCTGCTCCATGGTTTCGTACAGCACGCGGTAATCCTGGGAGCTGCGCAGCACCAGTTGCACCGGCAGGCCACCGGTGGAGCCCGGCAAGGCAGGCAACTGGAAGGCAAAGATGCTGGTGCCTTCCACATCGTTGGTGGCCGCCTGCAGGTCGACCTGGATCTGCGCGGCGGTGCGCTCGCGCTCGCCCCACAACGTCAGGTTGAGGCCGCCAATGCTCGAGGCGATGCCGTCGCTGCCATTGATGATCCAGGTGCTGACGGTTTCCGGCAGGCGCCCATAGACCTCATTCAGCTTGGTGGAAAAGCGCTCGACGTATTCCAGGTTGGCATGTTGCGGCGCCTTGATGGCGGTGAGCAGCCCGGCCTGGTCCTCGGTGGGCGCCAGCTCCCGCTGCGGCAACTGGTACAGCCACGGCAGGCTGATCATCACCAGCAAGGCAAACAGCCCGCTGAGCCAGCGATGCCGCAGCGACAGGTCCAGTACCTTGGCATAACGCAGGGCCAGGCCGTCGAAGAAACGGTTGGCCAGGTGTGCCATGCGCCCTTCCGATTGCTGGGACTGCAGCAGGAACGAGCTCATGACCGGCGACAACGTCAGCGCCACCACGCCGGACACGATCACCGCGCCGGCCAGGGTCAGGGCGAACTCCCGAAACAACGCCCCCGTGAGGCCGCCCATCATGCCGATGGGCGCATACACCGCCGCAAGGGTAATGGTCATGGCGATCACCGGCCCCGCCACTTCCCGCGCACCGACCAGGGCGGCCGCCACCGGGGTCTTGCCCTCCTCGATATGCCGGTGCACGTTCTCCACCACCACAATCGCATCGTCCACCACCAGCCCCACGGCCAGCACCATCGCCAGCAGCGTCAACAGGTTGAGGCTGAAACCGAACGCCAGCATCAGCGCCGCGGCCCCCAGCATCGACAAGGGGATGGTCACCACCGGAATCAGTACCGTGCGCAACGACCCCAGGCACAGGTAGATGACGATCACCACGATCAGCAAGGCCTCGAGCAGGGTCTTCATCACCTCGTCGATGGAGGTCTGGATAAAGCGCGCGGTTTCAAACGCCAGCTCGGCCTTGACGTCCGGCGGCAGGGTCTTGCGCACGTCCGGCAGGAGTTTCTTGATACCGTCGACGATCACCAGCGGGTTGCCGCCGGGCGTCGGGAACAACCCCAGGTGCACGGCCGAAACGCCGTCCATGGTGGCACTGGTTTCGCTGGACGCCGCGCCCAGCTCCACGGTGCCGACATCCTTCAGGCGCACCAGGCCGTTGCCATCGTTGCGCAGCACCAAATCGCGAAATTCATTGACGTTGGTCAGGTCGGTATTGACCCGCAGGTTGGCGACCACGAACAGGCCTTTGACCTTGCCCGGCGCCGCCTGGTAGTTGTTGCGGCGCACCGCGTCGGCCACATCGGCGGCGGTCAGGCCGCGAGCGGCCAGCCGTGCGGGGTCGATCCACAGGCGCATCGCCAGGGTTTGCCCGCCGAACACCTGGACCTTGGCCACGCCCTCGATGGTGCTCATCACCGGCTCCACCACCCGTGCCAGGTAATCGGTCAAGGCCGGGGTCGACAGGGTCGGGCTGGAGAACCCGATATAGGCCACCGCCGTCGACTCGCCGGACGAGCGCTCGATCACCGGGTCATAGGCCTGCTCCGGCAGCCGGAAACGCACCTGGTTGACCTTGGCCATGACTTCCGTGAGCGCCTGGGTCGAGTCACGGTTGAGCTCCATGCGCACCGTGACCACGCTGCGCCCCTGCACCGACGAACTCGACAGGTAATCCACACCTTCCACCGACGACACCGCCTGGGCAATCGGTTGCGTGACGAAGCCCTGCATCAGGTCGGATGACGCGCCGGGGTATTCGGTGGTCACGGTGATGGTGGAGCTTTCCAGCATCGGGTACTGGCGGATCGGCAGCTGCAACAAGGACATGATCCCCAGCAGCAGGATCAGAATACTGACGACAAGCGCGAGCACCGGCCGCCGAACGAAAATATCGGTGAAAGTCATGAGCGTTCTCTGGGCGAAGAATCAGATGCCCGTCACAGGCGGTTTGGACGCAGGCAGGGCCAGGGTGTCATCGGTCGCCTGCACCGCCATGCCGTCACTGAGCTTGAGTTGCCCGGAGGTCACCACCTGGTCACCCTCGTGCAAGCCTTCCTGGATCTGGACCCAACCGTCCTGGCGCTGGCCGATTTTCACCGCCACCCGCTTGACCACCAGCGTGGCGCCCTGGTCCGGGCGGGCAAGGAAAACGGTATCGCCATAGGCGGTGTAGGCCACCGCCGTTTCCGGCACGGTGAGCACATCGGCCACCTCGGTATCGGCCACTTTGACGCTGGCGTACATGCCCGGCTTGAGGGGGGCGTCCGGGCTCTCCAGCGTGGCCTGCACCTGCACCGTGCGTGAGCGGCCGATCATCGGGTCGACGGCACTGATCCGCGCCTTGAACACCCGGTCAGGGTAGGCGTCGATCAGCACGCCCACGGTTTGCCCAACGACCAGGCGGCGACTGAGCTGCTCATCCAGGGAAAAATTGACATAGAGCACCTGGGTGTTGACCAGGCTGACGATGCGATCGCCGACATTGAGGTACTGCCCTTCGTTGACCTGACGAATCCCCAGCACCCCGGCGAAGGGTGCGCGGATAGTCTTCTGGGCAATCAGTGCCTGGACTTTTTTCAACTCGCCCAAGGCCATGTCATGGGCGGCCCGGGCGTTGTCGAGCTGTTCCTGGGTCGCGGCGTTTTCCCTGACCAGCCCGGTCACGCGCTTGCGGATGATCTCGGCATTGCGCACCTGGGCCTGCAGCCGCAACTGCTCGGCCTGTTCCGGGGCATCGTTGAGTTTGACCAGCACCTCGCCAGCCTTGACCTGGCGGCCCGACTCGAAGTTGATCAAGGTGACCCGCCCGCCGACCTCGGCGGAAACCTGCACCTGGGAGGCCGCTTCCAGCTCACCGACGCCGGCGAAATACACATTGGCCGGGCGCAATTGCACCGCCCCCAGGGCCACCTTGGTCAACGCGCTGGCGGGGGCATCGGCGGATTGGGCCTGGGACGGCGCGCGCGACATCATCACCACCGCGATGACCGCCACCGGAATCAACACCAGGCTGGTTATCTTCTTCTTGTTCATGGACGTCCTTATCACGATGAGTGCGTTACGCGCGGCTCACAGCCAGCTGTGGTTAAACAGGAAGAAGGCCAGTACCGCCCAGATCGACAGCACCAGGTGAGTCAGTTGCAACCCCTCCTGGCGAATCCAGTAGCCGAACCACAAGCCCCCCAGCAGCATCGCGAAGACAAACGCCGAAAACGCACTCAGGGCGAGGTTGAGCCAGGGCCGTGCCGACAGCAGGCCGTCGCCGAGGATCAAGTGATAACTGCCGGTCCAGGCCGCGAGTGCAGCGACCAGTTGCAGGGCCAGCACCACCAGCAGCGCCAGTTGGTGCAGACGGGGTGAACGCACGGCCCGCACCAGCAAGGGAATATCGATGGCGGGGCTCTGGCGCAACGGCTCCATGGCCATGGTCGCGCCTACCGCGCCTACCGAGCTGCGAAACGCTTGCCAGTTGTTAAGCACCGCAATGCTCAGCCACAGGCTCAAGCCAACGGCCTGTACGCCCAGGAACACTGACATCGAGTGACCCAGTAACCCTGCCTCCACAGTCATTCAAACCTCCGTATTTGTCGAAAGGGAAATCCAGCCTCAGGCATATACACAAGACATTGCTTGGATAATACGTCGCAGGCGTTTAAATACAAGATTTATCTTTGTGCGGGAGGGGCTTCAGGAAGGTTGGAAACGCTGTCTGGCAGGCGCCCGCCGGGGCGTTCGGCGCAGTCACGCCGAAGCCCGGAAGCGGTTGTGAGGGGGGGTTACTTGCGAGGGATTATCACGCCGTCCTGGCGGCGATGGCTTCGATTTCCACCAGTGCACCGGGCAATGGCAACGCCACGACCTGCAAAGCGGTGCGTGCGGGCTTGTTCGGCTGCTCGGGGGTGCCGAAGAACTGCGTATACCCACGCTGCAACCCGGCGAAATCCAGCTTGCCGCCCGTTTCCTCGGCGCCGACCAGGAATACCCGTAACTGCACGATATCGCCCAGGTCCAGGTCTTGCTGGCGCAGGATCTGGCGCAGCTTGTTGAAGACCGAAACCGTCTGCACTTCGGTGTTGCCAAACCCCCCGGGAACCGTTGGATCAACCAGGTCCGGCAAGGTCCCGCTGACAAAGATCAGGCTGGCGGACGCCGGTACGGTGACGGTCTGCGAGATCGGGAAATCGCCGACGCTGGTGCGTTGAATGCTGTCGCTCATGGTGTGTCTCCTTAAGAGGCGGCGAGTGCCGCGACCTGTCGTTGTTGGGTCACGCGTTCAGCCAGTTGCGCGACCACATGCCGCGCCGAGTTGGCCGCCGATTCCTGCCAGATGCCCACGCCGCTTTGCACCAGGCCGTCGCCGGCGAAGTACACGCGGCCGTGGCCTTCTTCGAGCAAGGCGCTGGCATCGGCCGGGAAGTGTTCACGTTGCAGCCACGGGCCTTCGCTGAAGGGGATCTGTTCCCAGGACACCGCCAGCGGATGACGCAGGTGCCTGGAGTAGCCCGGATGCAGCAGTTCCACCGCTTCCTTGGAGGTGGCGTACTGCTGGTCGAACGGTCGCGCGCCAAACGCATCGGCGCCCTCCCCGGTCACGTAGCCGGCCACCAGCAGGCCCTCGCGGGTGTTGAGGTCGTTGCTCGGATACCAGAGCAGGCGCGCCGGGTGTTCGATCCACGACAGGCCGCCGTAGGTACGGTAGTCGGTTTCCCAGAAGCGTGGGGACTGCCACGCCACTTTGGTGGCCTGGTCGCTGCGGGTGCTGAGCAAGGCGGCCTTGATCGGGTCGCTGAAGTCGGTGTCGAGCTTGGCCAGCAATGGCAGCGGCAAGGTCGAGACCAGATAGTCGGCGCGTACCACCTGCTCGCGACCGCTGCGTTGGTCGTGGTAGGTCACGGCCACGCCGTTTTCCAACTGACGGATCTGGCGCACCTGGGCGCCCAGTTGCACGTGATCGCTGACGCGCCGGTAGAAGGCGTCGGTGATGCGGTCCATGCCGCCCACCGGCTGGAACATGGTCGCCGAGAATTCCGGGAATTCGGTGTGCAGCAAGGCGCCCCACAGCTCGGGGTGCAGCAGTTGGTCCAGTGCCAACGGGCTGCGGCTGGCGGGCAAGGCGCCGGGATGTGCCGGGGATTCCAGGTGCCCCGAACGGATCGTGCCCTCAAAGGCCAGCTCCTGGGACAGGTCGCCATACACGTGCAAAAACGCCAGCAAGCGCGTGCGCTCCTCGGCGCTCAGCACATCGTCGAGGGCATCGCGCTGCACCGCCTTGGCCAGCAACCCGGACAGGTGCCCGCGCGCATCGTTGATCGCCTGGCCGACGCTGAAGGCCGGCTGGTTCACATCCGGCCGCACCTGGGCGCCATGGCTGCTGTTGACCAGCACTTCCAGCGGCACCCCCAGCTCACTGCAATAATCGAGGATCGTGCGGTGCTGGCTGGGAATCCTTGCCGGCCCGGCGTTGAAGTAATGCCCCGGCTCGAACGCGGCGGTTTGCGTGCGGCCATCCTGGTAGTCCACGCGGTCGCCATGGCGGATTGTCCAGGTGCGACCGCCGACCCGCTCACGGGCTTCCAGCACCTGCACGCTGAACCCGGCGCGGGTCAGTTCCAGGGCGGTGACCAGCCCGGCAATCCCGGCGCCCAGCACCAGCACGCGGGTGCCCTGCCCCAGGCCTTCCTTGAGTTTCAACGGTTGCGGTCGGCGGTGCGATGACGGCCCGAGGCCGAGTACCGCGAGTGCATCCTTGACGGCTTTTTCGCCGCCTACCGCAGCGATGCTCGACAACGCTTCACGTCGTGTCAGTCCCATGTCGATTGCTCCTTAATCCGGTAGGCCCGGTGGGTTGATCAGCGACTTGTCGACGCGTTCCACATCCAGGCCCCAGCGTTGCAGCACCTGCTCGTACTGGCCGCCGGCAATCGCGCCTTCCAGGGCGGTGTGGATCGGCTTGACCAGGCCGTTGTCCTTGCGGGTGGTCACGGCAATGTCCGCCTGCAATGGCCAGCCACCGTTCACCGTGCCGACGCGCTTGATGCCGCCGGTGATCGCCGCCGAATAGGCATACACCGAGTTGGGCCCGAACAGCGCATCGCTGCGCCCCGACTGCACCGCCAGTTGCGCGGCGGCCTGGTCGTCGAAGTACTGCAACAGCGCGGGTTTGAGGCCGGCCTTTTCGTTGGCCTCGTTCCAGGCCAGCAGGACTTTTTCCTGGTTGGTGCCGGAGCCGACGATGATCTTCAGCCCGGCAATATCGGCTGCCTGCTTGATCTCGCTGATCTTGCTGGTGGTCTTGACGTAGAAGCCGAGCACATCCTGGCGATAGGTGGCGAAGTCAAAGCGCTTCTTGCGCGCCTCGGTCACCGTGACGTTGCTGATCACCGCGTCGTACTTGCCCGAGCTGACGCCCAGGGGCCAGTCTTCCCAGCTGGTCTGCACCACATTGAGTTGCAGGCCGAGGCTGTCGGCCACCAGTTGCGCGGTGTCGGCTTCGCTGCCGATGGTGGTCTTGTCGTCGCTGGCCAGCAGCGCCAGGGGCGGCCCTGCCACGCCGGACACGGCCACGGTGAACTTGCCCGGCTGGGCGAACTTGAAGCCCGGCGGGATCTGCGCAATCGCCGCTTCGTTACGCGGCACATGGATGCGTGGGCGGTCGGGGCTGAGGTCGACCTGTTGCACGGCGAATGCGCTTTGCGCAGCACTGACGGCCAGCGCCAGCAGGGCCACGCGGGTGATGTTGATGAACATGGGCAGTCACTCCTTGAACTAAAGCACCTTGCCGAGAAAGGCCACGGTACGGGGATGTCGGGGTTGGCGGAAAATCTGTTCGGGCGGGCCTTCTTCGATCAACTCGCCGTCGCAGAGAAACACCACGTGGTCGGCCACTTCGCGGGCAAAGCCGATTTCGTGGGTGACGATCACCAGGGTCACGCCCAGCCGGGTCAGGCCCTTGATCACGTCGAGTACTTCGCCCACCAGTTCCGGGTCGAGGGCTGAGGTGGGTTCATCGAACAGCAGCACCTTGGGGTCCAGCGCCAGTGCGCGGGCAATGGCGACGCGCTGTTGCTGGCCGCCGGAAAGCTGGCGTGGGTAGGCATCGACCTTGTCCGCCAGGCCAACCTTGGCCAACAGTGCGGTGGCCTTGGCCTGGGCGTCGGCCTTGCTCCAGCGCTTGTGCGCCAGCGGCGCCTCGGCGACGTTTTCCCAGGCGGTGAGGTGCGGGAACAGGTTGAAGTTCTGGAACACAAAACCGACGTCGATACGGCGCTTGAGAATCTCGCGTTCCTTGAGCTCGTAAAGCAGGTCGCCCTTGCGTCGATAGCCGACGTATTCACCGTCGATGGTGATGTGCCCGCTGTCGATCTTTTCCAGGTGGTTGATGGTGCGCAGCAAGGTGGATTTACCCGAGCCGGACGGCCCGAGAATCACCGTGACCTTGCCCGGATCGATGGTCAGGTCGATGTCTTTCAACACCTGTTGATTGCCAAAGCGCTTGCCCACGCCCTGGATCTGGATACGGCCGGCGCGGGCTTCACTCATGGGTGTTCTCCTTCAGCCAGCGGCGCACGCGTTGCCATGGCGTGGGCGGCAGCACCCTGGCCGTACCCCGTGCGAAATGCCGCTCGACGTAGTACTGGGCGCTGGTGAGCACGGTGGTGATGATCAGGTACCAGACGGTGGCGACGATCAGCAACGGGATCACCGCCTGGGTGCGGTTGTAGATGACCTGCACGGTGTAGAACAGCTCCGGCAGCGCCAGCACGTAGACGATGGAGGTGCCCTTGACCAGGCCGATGATTTCATTGAACCCCGACGGCAGGATCGAGCGCAGCGCCTGGGGCAGGATGATCCGGAAGATGCGCCGCGAGGCCGGCAGGCCCAGGGCCGCCGCCGCTTCATGCTGGCCGGCATCCACACCGATCAGGCCGCCGCGAATGATCTCCGCCGCGTACGCCGCCTGCATCAGGCTCAGGCCCAGTACGGCCACGGTGAATTGGCTGAGCACGTCCACCGTCGACCACTCGGCGAACACCACGCTGGTGAACGGTACGCCGAGGACAATGTGGTCGTACAGGTAGGCGAAGTTGTAGAGGATGATCAGCACCAGCAGCGCCGGCATCGAGCGGAAAAACCAGATGTAGCCCCAGGCCAGGGCCGCCAGCAGCGGCGAGCCCGACAGCCGCGCCAACGCCAGCGCAGTGCCGAGGATGGCGCTGAACACCGTGCTCAGCAGCGTCAGCAACAGGGTCTGGCCGAGGCCACGCAGCACCGACGGCGAGAAGAACCACTGGCCGAACACGCCCCACTCCCAGCGCGGGTTGGTGGCCAGGGAATGGGCGATGGCGAGCAGCACCAGCGCGGCAAAGATCGACCCGGCCCAGCGCCAGGGGTGCCGCGCGGGCACCACCTGCAGGGCTTTGATCGGTGTGGACACACGGGCCTGGCGCAGCGCGCCGGGCGAGTCAATCAGGTCATAGGATTTGGCAACGATGGGCATGATGTATTCCTCGGCCTAGAAGGCATAGGTCAAGCGGGTGTAGTAGTACCCGCCGGTAAAACCGTAGGGCGAATAGGTGCCGTAGCTGCTGACCATGGTGCTGCTCGGTACACCTTGTTTTTTCGGGTAGACGTCGAACAGGTTCTTGGCGCCGATGGCCACGTTGAGGTCTTTGGTGAGGTTGTAGCCAAGATCGAGGTCGGTGATCCACTTGGCGCTGTAGACCCGGTCGAGGCTGCGGTCGGCGGAGACGTTGACCTCTTTGTAAGAGCCGTAGCGGGTCAGGGCCAGGTTGAGGTTGAAGCGTTCGATGCTCCAGTCGCCACCGAGGATCAGCTTGGTGCTGGGCTGCACGCCGGTGATCAGGTTGCGGGCCTGGCGGTCCATCAGGTCATAGGCCGTGCCCAGGATCGTGGTGGATTCCTTGTAATTGAGGATTCTGGTCTGGTTCCAGTTGAACGCGGCGGTCCATTTCAGCGCGCCATAGGGGCCGAGGTCCTGGCTGTAGTTGCCGACCAGGTCCAGGCCTTTGGTGCGGGTGTCGGCGCCGTTGATGAAGTACTGGCCGCCGGAGGTGGAGGTGATGCCATTGCCTTGCAGCACCTGGGTGATTTCCGGGCCGAGCAAGGTGCCCGTGAGGGTGATGCGGTCGCGCAGGTTGATCACGTAGGCGTCGGCGGTGAAGCTCAGGCGATCGCTGGGGGTCAGGGTGAAACCCAGGCTGAAGTTGGTGGAACGCTCGGGTTTCAGTTCCTGCGCCCCCAAGGCCTGGGCAGCGGCCGAACCTACCGGCAGCACGCCGTAGTTGATCGATTGGTACACGCCGTCGACCACGCCATAGGTGGTGGACCGCGCACTGAACAGGCTGTTGGCCAGGGACGGTGCACGGAAGCCATTGCTCACGGTGGCGCGCACGGCGAACTGCGGGGTGAAGTCGTAGCGGGTGGTCAGCTTGCCGCTGCGGGTAGCGCCCACGCCCTGGTTGTAATGCTCGTAGCGAAACGCGGTACCCACGTACCAGTCCGGCACCGGGTTGAAGCCCACGTCGACGTAACTGGCGAGGCTGTTGCGCGAGGCGCTGCTTTCTTCATCCGGCGAGATGCCGTTGGTGACCTGGGCCCCGGACGACGCACAGTTACCCGGTGCCACGCAGTAGCCGCCGTTGGCGTAGGACTCATAGTCACCGGCCTGCACCTCGTAGGTGTCGCGGCGATGTTCGAAACCGTAGCTCAGGTCCAGCGGCTTTTGCAGGCCGATGTCGAAGCCGCGCTTGAAATCGAGGTTGGTGGTCAGCTCGGTGGAAATCCAGGTACCGGAGGTGAAGCTGTTCGGCGTGGCCTCGCCCAGGGATGGGTTCTGGTTATGGGTGGTGCCCTGCTCCGCCTCGTTGCGTCCGTAGGTGGTGGACAGGTCCCAGTCCCACTCGCCGACGGTGCCTTTACCGCCGAATGCGGCCTGGAAGTCGTCCTCGTCGATATACCAGGTCGGCGTGTAGCCGCCGGGGTAACCGTTAGGCCCGGTGGTGATGGTGTTGGTGATGGTCGGCAGGCGGAAGTTCTGGCCCTGCTCGGCCTTGCGCCGCGAATAGGTGGTGAAGGAATACAGGCTGAAGCTGTCGTCGATCGGCAATTCGGCGTTGTAGCCCAGGGTCAGCAGGTTGGTCTTCGGTGTGCCGTAGCCGCCATAGGTGGAGCGGCCGGCCTGCTCAAAGGCCTGGGCGTAGGTGTAGCCGTTGGCGCTGGCCTTGTTGTCGTCGTTCTGACTGCGCGCGTCCAGGGCCAACTGCACGATGCCGCCGTTGCCGATCTCGAAGCCCTTGTTGAGGCTTTGCTGCACGGTCTGTTTCTTGCCGTCGTAACCCTGGCCGACATTGGTCACCGAGGTGCCACTGGTGTCGGCCTTGAGGATCACGTTGATGACCCCGGCGATGGCATCGGAGCCGTACTGGGCGGCGGCCCCGTCGCGCAGGACTTCGACGTGGTCGATGGCGCTGATCGGGATCAAATCCAGGTCTGCCGGCGCGGCGCCGGTGTTGATGCCGTTGATGTTCAGGGTGGCCGCGGTGTGGCGGCGCTTGCCATTGACCAGCACCAGCACTTCGGCGGCACTCATGCCGCGCAGGTTCGGCGCACGGGCGATGCCGCTGGCGTCCCAACCGGTTTTTTCCGGCAGGGTCAGCGATGGGATCACCGCGCTCAACGCCTCCATCAAACCGGGCTTGCCGGTGCTCTGCAATTGCTTGGCGCTGACCACATCGATCGGCACCGGGCTGCTGGTGACCGTGCGTTGTTCGGCGCCACGGTTACCGGTGACCACCACGGTGGAAAGGGTGCTGTCGTCCTGGGCCCGGGCGGTAGTGGCCAGGATTGCCAGCGCCAGGATGGCGGTCGGTTGTAAGACTTGCTTCATAGCCACTCCAGACATTCCAAATCGCAAAGTCGGGCAGTCACGCGGGCGGGCGCGGTGCTCGGTTTTTTTCAGGGGGGTTGCGGCGATTGGGGACTAGGTGTGGCGCTGGGTTTGAATTGGCAACATACGTTGAACTCCCTTCCAACGATTCTGCTGCGGGGATGATCACCCGGTTATGGCGCGCAGAATCTTGATTACGCTGGGTACCATCCGAGGTCAGGGGTAGGCTGTTGCGATCAAACATAACGGAATGGGTTTTGAAAATACAATGCTGTTTTGATATAAGCTAATATTCTCTAATTTTATTATTTTTTAGTTTTTTTATTCATATAAATAATGTCTTTTCGAGATTGGCCTTTAGCTCAGGCCGAGGTCTACCTGAGGTATGCAAATCCAAATGTGGGAGGGGCGGTGCGACGGTTCGACTTGCCCCCTGATGGCAGTGGGTCAGCTACAGATGCATCAACTGACACTCCCGCATCGGGGCATGGATATCTACACAACTTTTCAGCCTCTGATAAATCTCCCTGTGGCGAGCGGGCTTGTCCCGCGTTGGGCCGCGTAGCGGCCCCAAAACAGCCGCTATGGAGTTTCTGATACACCGCATTCAGCTTTACTGGGGCTGCTACGCAGCCCAACGCGGGACAAGCCCGCTCGCCACAGGGGAACTCGCCAGTCTCTGAAAATTGTGTAGATACCTATGCCCCGATGAGTATGGGTATCTACACAACGTTGTATTAACCAACGGTAACCACGATGCGAAGCGAGCCGCCCTTGATCTTGCTTTAGATCTTGATCTCAGGCGCCCCGTTAAACCACGCTGGCCGGAATTCGATAGTGATTTGGGGGGTAACCGGCAGGGATGCCGGTTTAGCCGCCCCGCGCCATGGATGGCGCGTGGCGGCGGCCCCCCACATCACTGTCGGATTACGGGCACACCGAGCCTAGGCGAGGTGCCGAGTGGTGGGGCGAAGCGTTTTGCTTACTTTTGCGCTGTTCAAAAGTGAGCCGCCGTAAGGGCGGAACCCATAGCGGCCGTTACCGCAGCAACGGATATGTACCCGGTCCAATCCAAAAAAAAGGTCGGCCCAGAGGCCGCCATCGGGGGCAAGTCGAATCGTCGCACCGCCCCTCCCACATTTCAGTTAGCCGGCTTCAACAACTGCATCTGCTGGCGATAGTCATCCGTCACCTGCCGCGCCTGGCTGCTGCTGGTAATCACCCTCGGGGTAATCAGCACAATCAATTCCGTGCGGTCCTTGGACTTGCTGGTATTGCCAAACAACCAGCGCAACCCCGGAATTTTCCCAAGGTAAGGCACCGCACTGACACTCTCCGCGTTGTCCTGCTTGATCAACCCGCCCAGTAGCACTGTCTGCCCGCTCTGCACCGCGACCTGGGTGGATACCGAACGCGTGGAGATACGCGGGTTGGCCTGGGTGTCGTTGCTGGACGCCTGCTGGTCCTGGGCATCGCTGACCTGCTGCTGGATGTCCATGTACACCAGTCCACCCGGATTGATCCGCGGCACGACGTCGAGGATCACCCCGGTCTGCACGTATTCAACACTGCTCAAGGTGGTGTCGGAGGTGCCGGTGTTGACCGTGGTCTGGCTGATCGGGATGTTGTCGCCCACCTGGATCTGCGCCGGTTGGTTGTTCATCACCACCAGCGACGGCGCCGACAGCACCTGGGTGCGGCCGTTGGTTTCGAGGGCGTGCAGGGCCACTTGCAGGTTGGAGCTGACGAAGGAGTAGAACAACGAATCCGTCGCGCCCAACCCTGCCCCGCCGCCGCCCAACGCGCCCTGGCTGCCGGCGGTGTTGGCCACGGTGGTGCTGGTGGAATTACCGGCCAGGCGGCCGAGGTACCACTGCACGCCCAGGTCCAGTTCACCGGTGAGCTTGACCTCGAGGATGCGCGTTTCGATCTGCACTTGCAGCGGTGGGTTGTCGAGGCGTTTGATCGCCGATTCGATCTCTTTCCACTGCACCGGGCGGGTGCGGACCAGCAGTTGGTTACTGCTTTTTTGCGCGGTGATGCGGGTGCCGGCGTCGAGGCTTTTGGCCGGGGCGTCTTCGCTCGCGCCCTGCTCGGCGGTGTCCTGCTCGGCCTCGGGCTCCTGCTCCTCATCCTCGGCGGCGGGTGGGTTGCCATTGAGGTTGTTGCTCAGGCCACCGGGCGTGCTGCCGGAGGTGCTGTTGGTGCCCGGCGAGGACAAGGTCGCGGTGCGCAAACCGGGGGCGACCTTGGCCGGGGTATCGTCCTTGATCGCGCCCGTGCCGTAGATCTGGCGCAGGTACTTGGCCAGGTCGGTGGCCTTCATGTTGCGCACGTCGTAGACGTACATCTGCGGCTCGTTGCCGCCGCCTTCGTCGATGGTGTGGATCCAGTCGCCGACTTCACTGAGGTACTGCGGCTGCGACGAGATCGCCACCACCGAGTTGGTCCGCTCGATGGGCAAGAAGCGCACCATGCCGGCCAGGGGCATGCCGCTGTCGGGGCCGAACATTTTTTGCAGCTCGGGCATCAGCTCGGCCACCGACGCCCGTTGCAGGCCGAACACGCCCACCGACATGCCCTTGAGCCAGTCCACGTCGAAGGTGTCGATGGTGTCCTGGTAATTGGCCAGTTCCTCGGGGGTGCCGGCCAGGCTCAACACATTGCGCGCCGGGTCCACCAGCAGGAACGCATTCTCGCGGGCGAACGGCTTGAGCAGTTTCTGCATCTCGGTGGCCGAGATATAACGCAACGGAAACAGGCGTGCCGACAAACCGCTGGAGGGCTGCGACACGCGCATCTCCGGCACCAGCTTGCCCGCCACCGCCTGGTTGGCCGGCAGGATCACATAGCGGTTGCCCTGTTTGATCATGGCGTTGTCGGTCCACGACAACAGGGTCTCCAGGATCGACAAGGCCTGCTGCTTGTTCACCGGCTTGGACGTGGAAAAGCTGACATTGCCCTTCACGCCCTGGGCGATGCTGTAGTTCTCGTGCAGCAGGTCGCCCATCACGCTGTTGATCACCGCTTCGATCGGCTGGTCGGCGAAGTTGAACACGATGTCGCCGCTGCCCTCCTCCTTGGCGGCCGAGACTGCTGCCGGTTGGCGCACGAACTGCTGGTTGCCGCGTATCAACTGGCGCTGGGGCGGTGTCTTCGCCTGGGGTTGGCCGCTGTCGACCGGCGCCTGTTCGCTGGCCGGGTCCACGGGTGGGCGTTGCGAACCGGTGCCCTGCATCGCCTCATGCAGCAGGGCCTCGTCCGGGTCGAGATGCTCGGGGAAGGTGCCGCAGCCACCGAGGGAAACGGCGGTGGCCAGGCACAACACGGTGGTGCGCAAGGCGCCAGGGAAGGTATCGATCAAGGGGTGGACTCGTGAGGAAGGGTAATCGGGGGTGTGGTGGACGGCGGCGGCAAGCGCAGGGCCCGCAGGCTCAGGGTTTGCGTACGGCCGTCGAGGACAAAACGGGCATCGCGGGGCGTCAGCTGTTCCAGGCGCCAGCCATTGGGCAGGGTCTGGCCCTGCTGGACTTTGAGCGGCGGGCCATCGGCGCGCTTGAGCAGCGCCACGCGCAGGTCGCCGTCGAGGACGATCCCGGTCAGCACCAGGCTCGACAGGCTGGAAACACCGGCCTGGCCCACGGCACGGTCGGGGCTGCGGTCGGGGCTGAACAGCGGCGCCTGCCAGGTGCCGGCCAGGCTTTCAAGGGTCGCGCTCGGCGCCACCAGCACCTTGGTGGCGGTGTTGGCGCGCGCATCGGGCTCTGGCGCCGGCAACCATTGCGGCGCATCGCCGATGCTGCTGAGGATGCCGACCATCAGCAGGCCCAACAGCCCGGCCACGCCGAGCAACAGCCATTCCAGGGGACGCAATGCATGGATCATCGTTGCACCTGCCGGGCGGCGGCCGGTTGCAGGTAACCGCGCACCAACAGGTGCACCACCAGTTGCCCGGCGCCGCCACTGGCCGGTGCGTTCGGTGGGCGGCGAATGCTCATCTCATCGACAAACAGAAACGGCCGCTGGTACTCCAACTCATGCAGGATCGCAGTCAAGGGCTCGATGGCGCAGTTAAGGGTCAGGCTGACCTTGACCTGACGATAGGGCTCGGCGTCGTCCTGCTCCGGGGTGATGGGCATGCGCTGGGTCAGGCTGCAACCGCCACCGAGGCCGGCGCGGCTGTTGATCAGGTCGGCGATGCGCTGCATCAGGTCCGCCGCCACCGCGCTCGGGTCGTCGCCGGGCAACAGGCTGGTGCTGCTGGCCGGGTCCTGCCGCGCCTGTTCCAACTGCTGGCGCAGGCTGTCGCCCTGGCGCAACACACCGGCGTAGCGTTGCTGCTGTTCACGCAGCTGCTCGGCCTGCTCGCCCATGGCGCGCAAGGGGCCGGCGAACCAGCTGTCGATCAACAGCCAGTAACCGGCGCCGAGCACCAGGGCCAGGGCGATCAGGGCCGCGCCACGGCGCTCACGGGGTGTCAGTGTTCGGCGCATCGGCGGCCTCCTGGTGCAGGTGGGCGCGCAAGGAAAATTGATCCTTGCCGGTTTGCGCATCGGGTTGGATCACCCCTTCGAACTGGGCGTTTTCCAGGCTGCGGCAGCCCTTGATCCGAGTGATCAAGGCACTGGCCTTGGCGCTCTGCCCGGAGAAGGACACGTCGGCGCCGTCGTTGACTTCCAACTGGTCGAGCCAGGTGTCCGAGGGTAGGCACGCGGTCAGCTCGCTGAGCAGCGCCGCCAACGGCGGTTGGGCGGCCTTGCGGCGAATCAGGTACTGGGCGGCGCCACGGGTATTGAGCAATTGCTGGCGCAGGGCCTGGATCTCGGCGACCTGGGCTTTCTGCTCGCGCACGCTGTGTTGCATGGCATCGAGCACGCGCTGGCGGTCGTTGAGCCACAGCAGCATCGCCGCGATCAGCAACGCGCCGCACAACCACGGCAGGCTGCGTTGCAGGCCCTTGCCCTGGGGACGCTGACGGGGACGCAACGGCGCCGGCAGCAAGTCGATGCCCATGGGTTTGCCTGCGCTCTCTGCGACATCCACGGCATGGGGCTGCAAGCCGAGGACCGCGCAGTCATTGAGGATCTGATCGAGGCGCTCACGCAGGATCGCTACCAGCGTGACGTGCAGGTGCGTGGGGGTGCGGCGTTCCTGGCGCGCGACAAAGTACAACTGGGCGGCGTCGAACGGCGTGAAGCGGTCCAGTTCATAGCCCACCACCGTCGACAGGTTGCGCGCTGCCGCCGGGGGCAGTTGCAGGGTTTGCACCAACACCGTTTCAGGCGGCAGCACCAGCACCTGACGCGCTTCGCCGGGCAGCTTTTCCACCGCCGCGGTCAGCGGCCAGGCGTAGACATGCTCGGGGATCTCGGCAAACGACAACCATGCCGGCAGGCAGCCACGCAGCTCCTTGAGCCACAGGCGCCAGCCCAATTGCAGCAGGCTGCCGCGCCAGCGCTGGGTGATGGGCTGCGCCAGCGCCTGAAGCCGTGCGCTTAACTGTTCGTTCATTCTTGCCAACGTAAGACTCGATAAGGTTGTGCGCTGCCTTGCGCGGGGCTCAATAACACGGTGGCCTGCACCTGGGCGTGGTAACCGCCGGGGCGTTGGGCGCGGCTGCTGACCACCAGCACGTCGCCGGGATCGGCACCCACCGCATTCTGATGTGGCAGGTTCAGTGCGCGGCGCATCAAGGCACTGGCGAATGCCGGATCGGGCCGGTCCAGGCCGCTCCACAGGCTGATCTCGGGCACCAGTTCGCTGTACAACGCCTGGGTCATGCCCGGCAGTTGGCGCACCTCTTCCACTACCCGAAACGGCGCCAGGCCCTGGTTACGCCGCACCTCCAGGGCCCTGGCGAGGTGGTTGGCCTGGGCCTGGGTCGCACCGCAGGCCAGGGCCAGGCGGGCGAAATCGCCCACCTCGGCGCTGTTCAAATACAACTTGCCGCGCTCGCTGTGCAGGCTGACGCGCAGCTGCGCATCGTCGAACAGCAGCGGGATTTCACGCCCGTCGGCAATCCACTGCTTGCGCTGCAACGGGTCGGCGACGGCCTGCATCGCCAGCGCCACCCCGGCCTCGGCCGCCAGCACCGCCTGGGTGTGCTGGCGGTGCCAGGCGGCCTGGCGGGTTTCCAGTTGCACCCAGCCGGCCAAACCGCCGAGCAACAGGCTGAGCAAGGCCAGCACCCACAGCACCAGCAGCAGGGCTACACCGCGTTGATGGCGGATCATTCGGGTGCCCCGCCGGACAGGTTCAGGCGCAAGGCAACCACCTGGGTCACCCACGGCACCGGCCCGTTCACCCGTGCGTCAATCCGCACTGCGTAAGGCAGGCGTTTGGTCCACGGCCACTCACTGATCCAGCCGGTGGCCTGGCCCTTGGGCGACACCCCGCGATAGCTGAATTGCAGGTCCTCGATATCCTTCAACAACACCTGCGGCTCACTGCGCGAGGCCGGGACGCTGACTTGCGCGGGGGACTCAAACCGCGCGAACGCCACCTGCAAATCGCGCTGCGATTCAGGGCCCACCAGTTGCAAGGTGAAGCGCTGAATCCCGCCGCCGAGCACACCCGGCAAGGTCGCGACAAACTGCATGCGCTGGGGCCCACCGGCAAAAAAACCATCGGTCTGGCTGTCGTCCTCGGTCACGTCCAGCGGTAACGCCTCGCTGATGGCGGTACGCAGAAACTGCTGCGCGGCGCGCATTTCATCCAGGCTGACCGTGTAGCGCTGGGCCTTGAGCACGGCGCGATTGGCCCCCAGCAACGCACCGCCGACCAGGGTCAGCAACACCCCGAGCAGGCTCAGTACGATCATGATCTCAAGCAAGGTAAAGCCCTGCTGACGCGCCTTCACAAGCCGGCACCGACGCCGGCAGCGCGCAGTTTCAAGGTGCTGAAACGGGCCTGGCGCGGGCCTTCGCTGACGGTGAGGTCCAGGCGAAACAGATGGGCCTGGCCGATCCGGCTGGGCTGCTGGGCGATACGCAGTTGCCAGGCGATGCCGTCCAACTCGCCCTGGCGTGTACCGCTGGCCAAAGGGCCCATGCCTTCCTGATCCATCACACTCAAGGCGGCATGGGTCAAGCGGTCGCTGTGGGCCACCTGCAACAACGAGCGCGCGCTCTGGCCGAAGGCAACCAGCAGCACCGTGCTACAGATCGCCATCAGCGTCAGCGCGGCGAGCATTTCCAGCAGGGTGAAACCCGCCTGGCGCTTCATGGCAGGGCCTTGGATTCGACGCTGCCGGTCAGCCAGCCGATGTCGATGCGCCAACGCCGACTGCCGTTGGCCAGCAACACGTGGCCGCCGGTGGAGCTGCCATCGGGGTAGAAATCCACCGCCGCGCCGGCTTGCTCGGCGGTGTGCAGGGTCACTTGCAGCCCGGCCGGCCAATACTTTTTCGGACGGCCCGGCGCCTGCACGCTGAGGTTGCGCAAATCGAACACCGTGCTTTCGGTAGTGCCACTGACAATCGCCCGCGCCCGCGTGCTGCGCAACGCCTCGACCACCTGCCCGACGGCCTGGCGCTCTTTGGCCGCGCGCAGGCCTTGTTGCAGGCCAAACCCTACCAAGCCGGCCGCGATGCTGATCAAGACGATCACCACCAGCATTTCCAGCAAGGTAAAGCCGCGTTGGGCGTTGGCCATGGTCGTGGGTTATTCCCAGTTGCCTAGGTCGGCGCTGTAGCCTTCGCCGCCGGGCTGGCCGTCCTGACCGTAGAAAATCAGGTCGAACGCACCGTGCTCACCGGGGAAGCGATAGCCGAAGGCATGGCCGAACGGGTCCTTGAGGTCCGACGGCTTGGCATACGGCCCGGCCCAACCGGCGCTGTTGCCCGGCTTGTCGACCAGTTGCTGCAGGCTCTTGGGCGGCGAGCCGACGTCCAGGCCGTAGCTTTCGATCTTCATGCTCAGGCTGGCCAGCTGGGCCTTGCCCGCGCCGTACTTGCCCTTGTCCACGTTGCCGCCGACCTGGCGTACCACGATGGTCGCGACAATGCCCAGCAGCACGATCACCGCGAGCATTTCCAGCAAGGTAAAACCGCCCTGGCGGCGGGCGGGCTTGAATCGGGTATGGCGCATCAGCGTGTTTCCTTAAGGGTTCATATATTGCTGGTCAGGCTCATCAGCGGCAGCATGATCGCCAGCATGATCACCGCCACCAGCACCGCCATGACCACGGTCAGGGACGGCACCAGCGCGGCGAGCAGGCGGTCGATGCCGCGTTTGGCCTCGACGTCGAACACCTCGGCGACCTTGAGCAGCATGCTGTCGAGTTCGCCGGCCTGTTCGCCGACTTCAATCATTTGCAACGCCAGATCCGGCAGCAACGGCTCGCTGCCGAAGGCGCTGGCCAGGGTGCCGCCGCCCTTGACCGACTCGGCGGCCTGGGCGACCTGGGCTTGCAGGGCGCGGTTGGTGCAGACCTGGCGGGCAATCACCAGCGCTTGCAGCAGCGCCACACCGTTGCTCAGCAGCGTGCCGAGGGTGCGGGCCAAACGGGCGGCTTCGACCCGTTGCAGCAACGGGCCGATGATGCGGATGCCCAGCACGCGGCGGTCATAACGTTCGCGGCGCTGGGGATCGCGCAGGCGTGCGGCCAGGGCCCATGCGCCGACAATCAACCCGGCCAGCACTACCAGGCCGTAGGCCCCGAGGAATTGGCCGAGGCCCAGGATCACCTCGGTGATCAGCGGAATCGGCACGCCCAGGTCCTTGAAGATCGGCACGAACTGCGGCACCACGTAGGCCAGCAGCAGGGCCAGCGAACCGAGCACGCCGACCACCAGAAAGGCCGGGTAGATCAGCGCGTTGATCACTTCGCCCCGGAGTAACTGGCTGCGCTCCAGGTAGTCGCTGAGCTGGCGCAGGGTGTCTTCGAGGGCGCCGCCCGCCTCGCCGGCGCGGACCATGCTCAAGTACAGCGGCGAGAACTGGCCGCCCTCCGCCTCCAGCGCCTTGGATAACGGCTGGCCGGCCTTGACCTGTTCGCGGATACGCTCGATCAACGCACGGGTCTGGGGCTGGCCGGGCTGCTTGAGCAGGATGCCCAGGGAGCGTTCCAGCGGCTGGCCGGCGCCCAATAGCGTGGCCAATTGTTGAGTGAAACTGACCAGCGCCGCGCCATTCAACTGACCCCGGCCAAAGGCCTTGCGCAGGCCCTGGGCGCCCGCCACCTCGATCTGCAACAGCAGCAAACCGCGCTTGTGCAGGGCGGCGACTGCAGCGTCCTGGTCCTTGGCTTCGAGGGTGCCGTTTTGCGCCTGGCCCTGGCTGTCGAGGGCGCGGTATTTGAACAGGCTCATGCGCCCTCTCCCCGGGTGACGCGCAGCACTTCTTCAAGTGAGGTGACACCGGCCACGGCCTGGCGCAGGCCTTCTTCATGCAAGGTCCGCAGGCCGCCACGGCGGGCGGCCTGTTCGAGGGTGGCGGCGTCGGCCTGGCGCATCAACAGGCTGCGCAGTTCGTCGTTCATCACCAGCAGTTCAGTGATCGCACTGCGGCCGTGGTAGCCACCGCCCGGCGCATCGGCGCGGGGGCGATAAAGCATGATCGGACGCTGCTCGGTAAACCGGTCGAGGCCGTGTTCGGCGATCAACTCCGCCGGTGCTTCGAAGGCTTCGCGGGTGGCCGGGTCCAGGCGCCGCACCAGGCGCTGGGCGAGGATGCCGTTGACGGTCGAGGCAATCAGGTAGCTTTCGACACCCATGTCCAGCAAGCGCGTGATACTCGCCGCCGCGCTGTTGGTGTGCAGGGTCGAGAGCACCAGGTGGCCGGTGAGGGACGACTGGATGGCGATGCGGCAGGTTTCCAGGTCGCGGATTTCACCGATCATGATCACGTCCGGGTCCTGGCGCACGATGGAGCGCAGCGCGCCGGCGAAGTCGAGGCCGATGGCCGGTTTCACCTGGATCTGGTTGATGCCCTCAAGCTGGTATTCCACCGGGTCTTCGACGGTGATGATCTTACGCTCGGCGGTATTGAGCCGCGACAGCGCGGTGTACAGGGTGGTGGTCTTGCCCGAGCCGGTGGGCCCGGTGACGAGCAGGATGCCGTGGGGCCGTTCGAGCACTTCGAGGAAGGTTTCCAGGCGCTGGCCATCGAAGCCCAGGCTCTGGAAATCGAACTGCACGGTCTGGCGGTCGAGCAAACGCATGACCACCGATTCGCCAAAACTGGTGGGCACCGTGGACACCCGCAAGTCCAGCTCCTTGCCCTGGATGCGCAGCATGATGCGCCCGTCCTGGGGCAGGCGCCGCTCGGCGATGTCCAGGCGCGCCATGATCTTAACCCGCGAAATCACCGCTGCCGAAGAGCTGGACGGCGGCGCCTCGGCTTCATGCAGCACGCCATCGATGCGGTAGCGCACCTTGAGCTGGTTTTCGAAGGGTTCGATATGAATGTCCGAGGCGCGATGTTCCACCGCGCGCTGCAGGATCAGGTTGACCAGGCGAATCACCGGCGCTTCGGAGGCCATGTCCTTGAGGTGTTCGATGTCTTCCAGGGCACCGCCCTGCTCGTCGAGGTTTTCGATCAGGGTGCCCATGGCCGAACGGCCCTGGCCGTAGTAACGCTCGATCAGGGTTTCGACTTCGTTACGCGGCCCCACCGCCAGCCACACCGGCACGCCACAGGCATAGGCCATGGCCTGGAACGGATACACCAGCGACGGGTTGGCCGCCAGCACCCGCAGGCCGCCCTGGCTCCAGCCCACGGGCACCACCTGGTAGTGGCGCATGAAACGCTCGGTCAACACCGGTAGCGGGTCCAGCAGCGGCGGCGCCGCATCGGCCAGCAGCAGCGGTGCGCCGAGCAGGTCGGCCCAGGCACGGGCCAGTTCCACTTCGGAAACCAGCCCCAGGCGCGTGAGCAGGCCCAGTAATTCGGTGTCACCGCCCTCCTGGGACAAGCGTCGGGCGCGCTCCAGGTCAACGGTTTTCAAGCCGGCATGTTGCATCAGCCACGCGCAGACCTGTTCGGTGTGCGGGATGTGCAGTTGGCAGGCATTGAGAGGTGTTGAGGAGCTGTGCATGGGTAAAAATCTGAGGGGCTATATGAGCCCCCTGTAGGAGCGAGCTTGCTCGCGAAAAAGGTACATCCGACGCCGCGATGCGCTTGGAATACTTTCGCGAGCAAGCTCGCTCCTACAGGGCGTCAGGCTTACTTGGTTGGCGCTGTTTTAGAGGTAGCAGATTGGCTCAGCGGCCGCCCACCCTTGGTGGTTTCAGCCTTCTGTTTTTTGACGGCCTTGGCATCGTGGGCCTGGGTCAGCACCGTGGAATCGGCGGCGCCGGATTTCGCATCGGCGTCCGTAGACTCCGCCGCCATCGCCGCGCCACTTAGCGCAACGCCCAATACAACACCGGCACCCAACAGGGAAATCTTCATCAACTTTCTCCAGATCAAAAACAGCAGATAGCCCAAGTGGCGCCTTGAACTCGATCAAGACCCTACACCAAAGCGTTGTGTATGACAGCTTGTGTAAACATGGCACTTTAGAACTACCGAGCAATGCCACTAGTTAGCCACGACTCGATAAATTTTCTTAAACCAATCGACTGGTAGGTTTAGCCTTAGTTCCGAAAGGTAAGAAAATATTTCTTATTTCACGCAAAAATTAGCTTTCGTTTGACTTATAACCGCAAGAATTGCCTTAATTATGCGGTTTTTGCGGTTCAAAATGCCATCTCGTGATATCGCTTAGACACTATCCACAACAATAACTAATACAATTATTACACTTATAAAACTGCGAAATTCGCCAAATAGTTGCAATTAGCCATCGGTTAAAAATTGCGATCACGGGCAACTATTGCCCGAAAAAAAGTGACGAGGTGCAGTGCAACACGCACTTCTCGGCGCGCCCTGTTTACTGAACTGTTGTCGGAGAGACCCATGAATAAACGCAAAATGATCGGTGCACAGTCGGCTTTCGCCCTGCTGGCACTGGCCGTGTCCCAGGTGCATGCAGCCACCAGCCCGGCCCTGGATGAAGGTCGGGTCAGCCGCGCGGAAAAAGCCGCGGACAAGACCCTGGCGAAGATGACCCTGGAAGAAAAACTCGCCTACATCGGCGGCACCGGTGGCTGGGACGTCAAGCCACTGACCCAGTACGGTATCCCGCAGATCCACGGCGCCGATGGCGGTGTGGGCGTGCGCTACACCAGCGAAGGCAACGCCCAGGGCGTGGTCTACCCGTCGGGGCCGAACCTGGCCGCCAGCTGGAACCCACGGCGCGCCATCGACCTGGGCCGTGCCCTGGGCTATGACACCACCAGCGGTGGTTATCAGTTCGTCACCGGCCCTGGGGTGAATCTGTACCGCATGCCGTACAGCGGCCGGGCGTTCGAGTACCTGTCCGGTGAAGACCCGTTCCTCGGCGCCAGCCTGGCGCCGGCCGTGATCAACGGCATTCAGTCCCGTGGCGTGTGGGCCAACGCCAAGCATTTCGCCGCCAATGACCAGGAAAGCAACCGCTTCCACCTCAATGAAATCATCAGCGAACGCGTGCTGCGCGAGATGACCCTGCCGCCGTTCGAGTCCGCCTCGAAGAACAGCAAAGTCGCGATGATGATGTGCGCCTTCCAGAAGGTGAACGGCGAGTTCGCGTGCCAGAACAAGCACCTGATGCGTGACATCCTCAAGACCGAATGGGGCTACCCGGGCTTCGTGCAGAGCGACTACAACGCGGTGGTCGACGGTTTGCCGGCGGCACAGGCGGGTACCGACCTGGACATGATGGGCTACCAGATGAACAGCACCATCCTCAAGCCGTACCTGGACAGCGGCGAGCTGAGCAGCGCGACCATCGATGACAAGGTGCGCCGCATCCTCAAGCAGATCTACCTGTACAAGTTCGACAGCAAGGCGCCGCTGACCAGCCACAACATGAACAGCGCCACCAGCAACCGCGTGGCCCTGAACGCCGCCCGCGAAGGCATCGTGCTGCTGAAAAACCAGAACAGCCTGCTGCCGCTGGACGCCAGGAAGGTCAAGCGCATCGCCGTGGTCGGCACCCTGGCCAAGTACGCGCCGCCTACCGGTTTCGGCAGCGCCAACGTCATGGCCGCCAACTACATCAGTGAGCTGAGCGGCTTGCAGCAACTGGCGCCAGGCGCCAAGGTCGAGTTCATCGACGGGCTGTCCCTGGACCCGGCCACCTCGACCTGGACCCATGCCGACGGCAATGGCAACAGCGTCAAAGGCCTGAAGACCGAGTTCTTCAGCAACACCAACTGGTCCGGCGACCCGGCCGCCAGCCGCACCGACACCCATGTCGACCTGGACTGGTCCACCGACAGCCTGCCGGTGAACGGCGATACCGCCGCCACCTCGATCCGCTACAGCGGCCAGATCACCCCGACGGTCAGCGGCGAGCAGGTGTTCAAGGTGCGTGCCGACGGCGCCGTGCGCCTCTACGTCAACGGCAAGAAAGTCCTCGACAACGGCGACGGCAAACCGCTGCCGAACAACAGCATTCCGCCGACCATCCCGGTGTTTGCCAAGGTCAACCTGGAAGCCGGCAAACCGGTCGACATCAAGCTGGAATACTCACGCCGCAACGGCTACCTGTCGACCATGGGCGGCCTCGTCGGGGTGCAGATGAGCTGGGCGTCGCTGGTAGCGCCGCAGGACCTGGCCAAGTACGACGCGGTACTGGTCGCGGCCGGTAACAGCAATGAGTACGAAGGCGAAGGCTTCGACCACAGCTTCGACCTGCCCGAATACCAGAACCTGCTGATCCAGAGCATCGCCAAGGTCAACCCGAATACCGTGGTCACCCTGCACGGCGGTACCGGCCTGAAGATGAGCGACTGGATCGATCAGGTACCGGCTGCGCTGCATGCGTTCTACCCTGGGCAGAACGGCGGCCAGGCCTTGGCGGAGATCCTGCTGGGCAAGGTCAACCCGTCGGCCAAGCTGCCGATCAGCATCGAGCGCAACATTGAAGACAACCCGATCTACGCGACCTTCCCCAAGTTCGACAACCAGGAAACCCTGGCCGAGATGAGCTACAAGGACGACCTGTTCCTGGGCTATCGCGGCTACGAGAAAAAGGGCATCAAGCCGCTCTACCCGTTCGGCTACGGCTTGTCGTACACCACCTTCGGCTACAGCAATATCAGCGTGACCCCTGGGGTGGCGGTGGCCGGGGCGCCGATCAAGGTGTCGTTCGACCTGGCCAACACCGGCAAGGTCGCGGGTGCCGAAGTGGCCGAGTTGTACGTGGGCCAGAACAACCCGAAAGTCGAACGCGCGATCAAGGAACTCAAGGGCTACAAGAAGGTGTTCCTCAAGCCGGGCGAGAGCAAGCGCGTGACCATCGAGCTCAACGATCGCTCGCTGGCCTACTACGACGTGGCGAGCAAGCAATGGGTGGTGGATGCCGACAGCTTCAACCTGTCGGTGGGCGCGTCGTCCCAGGATATTCGCCTGAACGCCAAGCTGGTCAACCCGTTCCGCCAGGAACTGTCGACCACCACCAGCAACCCGCTGCCGCGCTCGGCGCTCAACTCGACGCTGCGTGAATCGACGGTGAAGACCGGCGGTGTGCTGCATCAAAACGAAGGCGACAGCGGCACCAGCGACGGTGATGGCTATGACATGAGCGATGACAGCAGCCAGGGCAGTGCCACCGGCAACTGATCCCTGTGGAAGGGGGCTTGCCCCCGATGAGCATGGGTATCTACACAACTGTGTAGCAGCCAACGCTAACCACGATGCGAAGCGAGCCGCCCTTGATCTTGATCTTGATCTTGCTTTTGATCTTGATCTCAGGCGCCCCGTTAACCACGCTGGCCGGAATTCGATAGTGATTTGGGGGGTAAACCGGCAGGGATGCCGGTTTAGCCGCCCCGCGCCATGGATGGCGCGTGGCGGCGGCCCCCCACATCACTGTCGGATTACGGGCACACCGAGCCTAGGCGAGGTACCGAGTGGTGGGGCGAAGCGTTTTTGGTTACTTTTGGCGCTCTTCCAAAAGTGACCCGCTGTAAGAGCGGAACCCTAAGTAGCCGTTACCGCAGCAACGGATATGTACTCATTCCAACCCCAGCACATGGTCGGCCCAGAGGCCGCCATCGGGGGCAAGCCCCCTCCCACATGTTGACTGTGTTCGACTCAGGTTCTGATGGCTGCCTCGACCCGCGCGATGTAGCTGTCAAACCGCGCCACCAGGTCCACCTGCTCGGGAAACCGCAGCCACTGGATCTGCAGGCCATCCATCATGGCCAGGATTTCTTCCACCAGCCCGGCGATGTCCACATCGCTGCGCACCTCCCCCGCCGCGACCAGGTCGGCAAACTGCCCCTGCATGCGCTGGTGAATCGCCGCATAGCGCGCCTGGAACCAGGCCCAGGCCGGTTGGGTGTCCAGCAGGCTTTCGGCATTCAAGATGGTAAACGCGCGCACCACGCCCGGTGCCGTGGCATTCGAACGATTGATCGCACGCAGGCTGCCGAGCAGGCCATTGAGGGTTTTCTCCGCACGTACCTCATCGGCAATCCGTTGATTGACCTCATCGCGACGCTGCAACACCCCCATCAACAGCGAGATCTTGCTGGGAAAATGATGCAGCAGCCCGGCCACCGAAATACCCACGATCGCCGCCACCTGGGCCATCGAGGCGCCGCTGTAGCCTTCCAGGGAAAACACCTGCAGGGCCGCGTCCAGCAGCTCTTCGCGGCGTTTTTCACCTTTGGGGGCGCGGCGGGTCTTGGGGGCGGGTTCGGTCATGGGCAGGTCCTAGTGGGCGATAAAAAAGCTCAGGCGCTTTCCCGTTCGATCAAGCGGCAATCCAACAGGTTCAAACGCTGTACGGCATCCGGCAACACGCCGAGGCTTTCCAGCACGCGGGTTGCCGCCAGTACGCCGATCTCCAGGGCCGGCGGTTTGATTGTACTCAGGCTGGGCAACAGCATTTCGGCAAACGGGTAATCACCGAACCCGAGCACCGCGCACTTTAACCCGGAACGCTGCCCGGCCAGCAAACCACCGGCGGCGAGGTTGTCATTGGCGAAGAAGATCGCGTCAGGCGGGGTGGCGTGGTTCATCAGGGCTTGCATCGCCTGCTTGCCGGCCTCGAAAGGCGCGCTGTCGGCGTCCGGGACGAAGACCCGGGGCTGTACACCCAGTTCGATCAGGGTCGCGGCAAACCCATCGCCCCGCTCCAGCGCGCTGAAGTCGCCCGTGGCGCTGTTCTGCACGAAGGCCATGCGCCGATAGCCCTTGCCATGCAGGTAGCGCGCGGCCGTGACGCCGACGTCGTAGTGGGAAAAACCGATCTGCACCGGCGCGCGTTCGGGCACGTAGTCCCAGGTTTCCACCACCGGGATCTCGGTGTCGGCGATCATCTTTTCGGTGCCTGCACTGTGGAAGCGGCTGGTCAGTACCAGCGCCGCCGGCGACCAGCCGAGGAACGCGCGCACCGCGCTTTCTTCCTGCTCGGCGCTGAAGTAACTGGACGCCAGCAACAGCTGATACCCATGGCGACTGAGGGTGTCGCTGAAGCCCTGGATCGTGTTGGCGAAGATCGGCCCCGAGATGTTCGGGATCACCATCGCCACGATCCGCCCCCGCGCCGACGCCAGCCCGCCGGCCACCAGGTTGGGCACATAACCCAGCTCGGCCACCACCTCGGCGATGCGCTCGCGACGCTCGGGCGAGACCTGCTCCGGCTGGTTGAAATAGCGCGACACGGTGATCGCCGACACCCCGGCCTGGCGGGCCACGGTGTTCAAGGTGACGCGCCCGGCGCCACGGCGTTTACGCGGTTTGTCTTCGCTCACGGGACCATCCTGCTAACAACAAAAAAGAATATAGGAATAATTTTTAAGTCTTTGACGCTCTAAACCCGAGCTACCAATAATACCAATGTTAGCGCTAACAAAGCGCGCTGTCTGCTACTCGCTCAAGCGAATGCCCACGACAGTCTTACAGGCGCTGACGGTCGTGAGAGCCGCAGCGGTCCAGGGCATTTTTTCGAGCAAACACACCATGCACAGGCACACGCACTTATTCCTTCTCGCCGGTCTGACCGCCCTCCCCGTGCCCGGCGCCTTTGCCGCCGACGAGCAGGAACCCACGCTCAAAGCGGTGACGGTCACCGCCACCCGGCGTGAAGAATCCCTGCAAAAAGTCCCGGTGGCGGTCTCGGTGCTGGACGGCGAACAACTGGAGCGCGACAACCGCAACGGCGTGGCCAGCATCGCCCAGCAAGTGCCGTCGCTGAACTTCCGCACCGGCGCCTCGAACAAGGACACCTCGCTGTTCGTGCGCGGCGTGGGCACCATTTCCACCTCCCCTGGGGTGGAGCCGACGGTGGCCACGGTGATCGACGGCGTGGTCTATGCGCGCCCCGGCCAGGCCACCCTCGACCTGCTGGACCTGGAACGCATCGAAGTGCTGCGCGGCCCGCAAGGCACCTTGTTCGGCAAGAACGCCTCGGCCGGCGTGCTCAACATCACCAGCAAGGCGCCCACCGCCGAGACCCACGGCTATATCGACCAGGCGTACTACAGCGGCAACGAAAGCCGCACCCGTTTCGGCATCGGCGGCAGCCTGGTGCCGGAGGTGCTCAAGGGCTCGATCAGCACGCTGTTCGGCAGCTACGACGGTAACGTCGATAACCAGCACAACGGCCAGGAGGTCAACGGCTACAACCACAAGGGCATCCGCGGCAAGCTGGAATTCACCCCCAACGATGACGTGAAACTGACCCTGATCGCCGACTACATGCAGTCCCACGACGATGCGCCGAATGGCGTGGTCAGCAAGTCCCTGAGCCCGGCCTTCAGCAATGCCTTGAGCCCGGTGCGCGCCTCCGGCGACAACCGCGACATCAACACCGATACGCGCAGCCATGTCGAGGACACCAACAAAGGCTTGTCCGCTCAGTTGGACTGGAACCTCGGCGACTACACCCTGACCTCGATCACCGCCTGGCGCGGCTGGGACAACACCCAGTACCAGGACGGCGACCGCCTCGGCACAGTGACCGCCGCCTTCCCCGGCACCGCCGACAAGGGCGAGCTGGCTTTCGACCAATACTCCCAGGAACTGCGCCTGGCCTCGCCCAAGGGTGAGTTCCTGGAATACGTCGGCGGCCTGTTCTACATGCACGGCAAGGACGAGGAAACCTATCAGCGCACGCTCACGACCACCACGCGCACCGACCGTGGCATCGCCGACTACAGCACCACCAGCGACAGCTACGCGGTGTTCGGCGAGACCACGCTGAACTTCACCTCGCGCTTTCGTGGCATCGCCGGCCTACGCTACACCCACGATGAGCTGAAATACGATCACCGCCGCGTCTCCACCTCGGCCACCACGGTCAGCGGGATTCAACCGGCCACCTCCAGCTCCGGCTCGGTGGACGAAGACGGCTGGTCAGGCCGCCTCGGGGTGCAGTACGACCTCAGCGACAGTGTCACCAGCTACCTCACCTACTCGCGCGGCTACAAGGGCCCGGCCTACAACGTGTTCTTCAATATGCAGCCGCGCGACACCGACGCGCTCAAGCCGGAAACCTCCAACACCTGGGAAGCCGGGATCAAGGCCACCGCCTGGAACAACCGCCTGACCACCAACCTGGCGATATTCCGCAGCGACTACGACAACTACCAGGCGAACTTTTTCGACACCGTCGCCGGCCAGGTCGTGACCCGCCTGATCAACGCCGGCAGCGTCAGCACCGAAGGCGTCGAGCTGGATTACGCCCTGCAGGCCACCCAGCAACTCAAGCTCTCCGGCGCCCTGGCCTACACCCGTGCGCGCATTGATGAGTTCGCCTGCCCGGCCGGTGCAGCGGCGACGTGCAACGTGAATGGCAAGCCACTGCCCTTCAGCCCGGACTGGAAAAGCTACGTGCGCGCCGACTACACGATCCCGCTGGATAACGGCCTGGACATCGAACTGGGCACCGACTACAGCTGGCAGAGCGAAGTACAGTACGACATCAGTCAGAACGTCGACACCAAGCAAGGCGCCTATGGCATCTGGAACGCCAGCGTGGCCCTGGCCGACTACACCAACGGTTGGCGCGTGGCGTTGCTGGCCAAGAACCTCGCCGACAAGTCCTACTCACCGCTGCTGGCCAGTGGCGGCAACTACATCTACCGCGCCGTACCCCGTGACGATGAGCGTTACTTCGGCGTGCAACTGCGCAAGGATTTCTAGCATGAGCCGTCAACTGAAACTCGGCGCCTTTCTCATGGCCACCGGGCACCATGTCGCCGCCTGGCGCCACCCGGACGTGCCGGCGGATGCCGGGCTGGATTTCGCCCAATACAAACACCTGGCACGGGTGGCCGAAGCGGCGAAGTTCGATGCGCTGTTCGTGGCCGACAGCATCGCCGCTGCCACTGGTGAGATCGCCAGCCATATGGCGCGCTCGGATCATTTCGAGCCGCTCACCCTGCTCTCGGCACTGAGTGCGGTGACCGATAACATCGGCCTGATCGCCACGGCGACCACCAGCTACAACGAGCCCTACCATGTGGCGCGCAAGTTCGCTTCGCTGGATCACCTGTCCGGCGGGCGTGCGGGCTGGAACCTGGTGACCTCGGACAACGCCGCCGAAGCGCAGAATTTTGGCCGCGACGAACACCTCGGCCATGGCGAACGCTATAGCCGCGCCAGGGAGTTTCACCAGGTGGTGACCGGGCTGTGGGACAGCTGGGAAGACGATGCGTTTGTGCGCGACAAGGCCAGCGGCAACTATTACGACCCGACGAAACTGCATGTGCTGGACCACGTGGGCGAACACTTCCGGGTCAAGGGCCCGCTGAATGTGGCGCGCTCGCCCCAGGGCCAACCGGTGATCGTGCAGGCCGGCTCGTCCGAAGCCGGCCGTGAGCTGGCCGCGCAGACCGCCGAGGTGGTGTTTACCGCACAGACCTCGCTGGCCAATGCCCAGGCGTTTTATGCCGACCTCAAGGGCCGCTTGAGCCAGTACGGGCGCGGGCCGGATTCGCTGAAAATCATGCCCGGCGTGTTGGTGGTGGTCGGGGCGACCGAGGCCGAGGCCCAGGCCAAATTCGAGGCGTTCCAGGATCTGGTCGAACCTGAGGTGGGCGTCGCGTTGCTGGGGCGCATGCTGGGCAATTTCGACCTGTCCGGCTACCCGCTGGACGGGCCGTTGCCGGCGCTGCCGTTGACCGACAGCGGGCAACGCAGTCGCCAGCAACTGCTGAGTGACTTGGCCGATCGTGAGCAACTGACCCTCGCGCAATTGGGTCGGCGAATTGCCGGGGGCCGCGGACATTACAGCCTGATCGGCACGCCTGCGCAGATTGCCGACGAGCTGCAGAACTGGTTCGAAAACGGCGCGGCCGATGGCTTCAATATCCTGGTGCCGCACTTGCCGGGTGGGCTGGAAGACGTCGCGCAATGGGTGGTGCCCGAGCTGCAGCGGCGCGGTCTGTTTCGCACTGAATACAGCGGTTCCACCTTGCGCGAAAACCTCGGCCTGGCGCGCCCGGCCCATCGTTTTACAGAGGCTAGAGCATGAAAATCCCCGCACTGATTCTGGCCCTGCTGGCGGTGACGCAAACCGCCCTGGCCGCCGACCCCGCCACCCTGCGTATCGGCTACCAAAAAGGCTCCATCGCCCTGGTCCTCGCCAAGCAACACGAACTGCTGGAAAAGCGTTTCCCGAAGACGGAGGTGAAGTGGATCGAATTCCCCGCCGGCCCGCAGATGCTTGAAGCGCTCAACGTCGGCGCATTGGATGTAGGCGCCACCGGCGACATCCCGCCGCTGTTCGCCCTAGCCGCCGGGGCCGACCTGGTCTATATCGGCGCCGAACCGCCCAAGCCGAGCGCCGAGACGATCCTGGTGCGCAACGACAGCCCGCTGCATTCGGTGGCGGACCTCAAGGGCAAGAAAGTGGCGTTCCAGAAGGGTTCCAGCTCCCACAACCTGATCCTGCGCGCGCTGAACAACGCAGGCCTGAGCTACAAGGACATCCAACCGGTCTACCTGCCGCCGGCCGATGCGCGAGCGGCGTTCGAACAAGGCAGCGTCGATGCCTGGGCGATCTGGGAACCCTACTCGTCACTCGCCTTGAGCCAGAGCCCCAGCCATGTGCTGGCCAATGGCGAAGGCTTGGGTTTGTCGGGTCCGGTGTACACCGCCCGGCGCGCGTATGCGCGGGACAACGGTGCCTTTATCCATGACCTGCTCGACGAACTCACCGCCGCCGAAGACCTTACCCGCAGCCAGCGCGAAGACAGCCTGAACGTACTGACCGACTTCATGGGCCTGCCCGCCGAGGTGGTTGCGCGCTACATGGACAACCGCCCGCCTTCGCCGATTTTGCCGATTGATGACAAGATTATTGAGGCGCAGCAGGCGACGGCGGATCTGTTTTTCCAGAATCGGTTGTTGCCCAAGGCCATTGAGGTGAAGAAGGCCATGTGGAATTCCCAAGCCAACTGAGATCCAAATATGGGACGGGACTTGCCCCCGATAGCGGTGTGTCAGTCAAGGATGCTCCAACTGAACCGCCGCAATCGGGGGCAAGCCCCCTCCCACATTTTTAATCCGCGTCTAAAAGTCGACGGTGGCAGACAGCAGATAGGTGCGCGGGGTCGACAGGGTCAGCCCCGGCTCGCTGTCATCCGATGCGCCGGCCGAACTCCAGTAGCGCTTGTCGGCGACGTTTTCCACATTCGCCCGCAGGGTGATGTGCTTCTCATCGACCTTGAACGCATAGCGGGCGCCGACGTCGATGCGGTTCCAGGCGTCGATTTCCTTGACGTTGGACTGGTCCAGGTATTGAGAACTGGAGTGGATGCCACGGCTGGTCAGGGTCAGGCCTTCGAGGGTCGGGACATCCCACTCGGCACCGAGGTTGACGTTGTACTTGGGCGTGGCCGGCGCGCGGTTGCCGTCCCAGGCGCCATTGGTGGTGTCCTTCAATTTGCTGTCGATGTACATCACGCCGCCGAGCAGGCGCACGCCCTTGAGGGGTTCGCCGAACACGCTCAGCTCCGCACCGGTGTTCTGGCGCTTGCCATTGGGACCGAACAGCCGCGACGTGGCGTTGGTCTCGTAGGCCGGTTGCTTGATGCGGAACACCGCGGCGGTGACGGCGAAGGCGCCGGCGTCGTACTTGGCGCCGACTTCCACCTGGCGGCTGATAAAGGGCGGGAAGATCTGGTCTTCGTTGCGCGACGTAGATGGTGCGATCTTGCCCTGGCTCAACCCTTCCATGTAGTTGGCGTACAGCGACAGCTTGTCGGTGGCCTTGAACAGCAGGCCGCCCGAAGGCGAGATCTTTTCTTCATCGTAGTTGGTCTTGCCTTTGATGCCGTCGCTCCAGTCATCCACGATCACGCGCTGCCAGCGCGCACCGAGGGTGAGCAACAGGCGGTCATCGAAGAAACCCAGGGTGTCGGACAAGGCCACGCCACTGAACGTGTTCTCGGTATAGACCTTCGCATCCTGGCGCGTGGCCACCGACGGCGTCGGGGTTTGCACGGGGTTGTAGAGATTGCTCGATGCGTTGGCATAACGCGCACCGCCGTTGGTGAAGTCCATATAGAAGTAGCTGGCGGCCAGGTTGACCTCATGGCTCACCGGCCCGGTGTGGAACCAGTTACGCACGCCGGCCGTGGCGGTACGGACGTTTTCATCGCGGGTGAAGTCCCGGGGCTGCACGGTGAAATCACCGGCCGCATTGGTCACCGAAACAGCATGGCGCAGGAACTCGTGGTTGCTTTTGCGCGCGCCGACACCGCCGTAGAGCATCACCGAATCGCTGAGGTCATATTCGGCATTCAGCGTACCGAAGGTGTCCTTGGTGCGGGCCTTGCTCCAGGACTGCGCATAGTTGCGGCGCACATCGTTGGCGCTGGGCACCGGCGCGGCAGCCGCGACTTGCACACGCTCCTGCGGCGCATCGGTGTCGCGCTCGGTGCGGCCGATATCGGTGGAAAGGCGCAGGCGCTCGCCACGAAAATCCAGGCCCAGCACGGCCATCTCACGGTCGACGCTCTGGTGGTCCCATTCGGTATCGCCGGACTGCTTCACGCCGTTGAAGCGCAGGCCGAACTTGTTGTCCTCGCCAAAGCGCCGGCCCACATCCACGGCGCCACCGGCCTGGCTGTCGGAGGCCCAGGTGCCGGTGAACGAGGTGATGTCCTTGTCGGTGGCGCGCTTGGGCACCACGTTGATCCCGCCGCCCACGCTGCCGCGCGGCGAGATGCCGTTGATCAACTGGGTGGGGCCTTTGAAGATGTCGACGCGGTCGGCCATCTCCATGTCGATGGTGTAGGTCGGCAGCACGCCGTACAGTCCGTTGTACGACACATCACTGTTGAACAGGCTGAAGCCGCGAATGGTGAACTGCTCATACCGCCCGCCGGCCGGGTTGGTGGCGCGTACCGACGGGTCGCTGGCGATCAGGTCGCCAAGGGTGCGCGCCTGCTGGTTTTTCACCGCGTCCTGGGTGTAGGTGGTCATGCTGAACGGGGTTTCCATGAAGTCCCGGGTGCCCAGCAGGCCTTGCGAGCCACGCCGCGCCACCTGGCCACCGGCGTAGGTGTCGCCGTCGTACAGGCCGGTGGTACCGAGAATCGACGTGGGCGCCAGCTCCAGGCTGCCGCCCTCCGGCACCGGCACCAGCATGTAGGCCTGCTCCCCCATGGGCTGCAATTGCAGGCCGGAGCCTTGCAGCAAGCGGGCAAAGCCCTCTTCCACGCCATATTCGCCGGATAAGCCGCTGCTGCTGCGCCCGCTGACCAGCGCCGGGTCCACCGACAGGTTGACCCCCGACAGCCCGGCAAAACGGGTCAACGCCGCACTCAGGCTGCCGGCCGGCACCTGGTAGCTGCGGCGCGCGGCGCTGTCTTCGGCATAGCTGACGGGGACGAACAAGGGGCTGGCGCTGAGGCTCAGCATCAGGCTCAGTTTGAGCAACGGGCGCAAGCGCAAGGGGTGGACTGCGGGCATTGGAAGAAGCTCTCGATTTTGTTCACTTGCCTGGAATGACAGGCGAGGTGAAAAAAGGGGACAGGCTTCGACCAACTTTTTTCAAAATGGCAGGGCAATGGCGGCGCCATGCCCTGCCCTGGTTACCATACCGCGATATGGGAATCCGCACGCGGTTCGGTGCCGCCGCACAGCACGCCGCTGACCGGGTCGCGCAGGATGATCTGCCCACGGCCGTAGTCGGTGAGGTCGCTGGCGATCTGCACCTGGTGACCACGCCGGGCCAGGGCATTGGCCAGGTCGCGGGAGGCACCCTGCTCGATGCCGACCTTCATGTCGCCCAGCCATTGCCAGCGCGGCGCATCCAGTGCGGCCTGGGGGTTGAGGCCGAAGTCCACCAGGTTCATCACCATCTGTACGTGACCCTGGGGCTGCATGTAGCCGCCCATCACGCCGAACGGGCCCAGGGCCTGGCCGTCCTTGGTGAGGAAACCGGGGATGATGGTGTGGAAGGTTTTCTTGCCTGCTGCCAGGCAGTTGGCGTGGCTCGGGTCGAGGCTGAATTCCTGCCCACGGTTCTGCAACGCAATGCCGCTGTCGGGCAGTACCACGCCGGAGCCGAAGCCGTGGTAGTTGCTCTGGATGAACGAGACCATATTGCCTTCGGCGTCCGCCGTGGCCAGGTACACCGTGCCGCTGGCGTGCGGGTCACCGGGCTTGGGCGCCTGGGCCTGTTCGCCGATCTGGCTGCGACGGCGCGCGCTGTAGTCGTCGCTGAGCAGGTCGGCCACTGCCACGCGCATGTGCAGCGGGTCGGTGATGTAATGCAGGCCGTCGCTGTAGGCGAGCTTCATGGCCTCGAGCTGGCGGTGCCAGGTCTGTTGGCTGTCGCGGTGATCGAAGGTGAAGCCTTCGAGGATGTTCAGCGCCATCAGCGCCACCAGGCCCTGGCCGCTCGGCGGGATTTCCCAGACGTCGACACCGCGATAATTGATGTGGATCGGGTCCACCCACTGTGCGCGGTAGTCCTTGAGATCACTGGCGCGCAGGTAACCCCCGGTGGCCCGTGAGTGGGCGTCCAGGCGTGCGGCCAGGGCACCGCGATACAGGCTTTCGCAACGGCTGGCGGCGAGTTCTTCCAGGGTGCGCGCCTGGGCCGGGTTGCGGAAAATCTCGCCCGCTTGGGGTGCGCGCCCATCGATGAGGAACGTGTCGAACCAGGCTTGCAGCACTTCATCGCGGTGCGGGCTGAATTCGTTCAAGGAGATCTGCCATTGGTGGGCAACCACCGGTGACAGCGGGAAACCCTCGCGGGCCAGGCGGATGGCCGGTTGCAGCAACTCGGCAAACGCCAGCTTGCCGAAGCGTTGCGACAGCTCCGCCCAGGCCGATGGGCAGCCGGGCACGGTCACCGGGGTCCAGCCGTACAGCGGCATCCGATCGTGCCCGGCAGCCTTGACCGCCTCGACACTCAAGGCGCCCGGCGCATGGCCATTGCCGTTCAGGCCATGCAACTGGCCCTTGCACCACACCAGGGCAAACGCATCGCCGCCCAGGCCGCAGCCGGTGGGCTCCACCACCGTGAGCGCGGCCGCCGTGGCGATGGCCGCGTCGATGGCGTTACCGCCCTTTTGCATGATCTCGATACCGGCCTGGGCAGCCAGGGGCTGGGACGCGGCGACCATGCCACGGCGGGCAAATACGCTCTGGCGCTGCGATGGATAGGGATACTCGTGAGCAGAAAATTTCAACATGGCAAAGGCTCTTCAAAAAAAGTCATAACACACGGCTGAGAAACGCCCGGGTCCGGGGATGACTGGGGTGGCTGAAGATCTGTTCCGGCGGCCCTTGTTCGATGAGTTCGCCCTGGTCGAGAACCACCACGCGGTCTGCCACTTCCCGGGCAAAGCCCATTTCATGGGTGACCACCACCATAGTCATGCCCTCCTCGGCCAGCTCTTTCATCACCTGCAGCACTTCGCCGACGGTTTCCGGGTCGAGGGCGCTGGTGGGTTCGTCGAACAGCATGGCCTGGGGTTTCATCGCCAGGGCGCGGGCGATGGCGACCCGTTGCTGCTGGCCGCCGGAGAGCATCGACGGGTAATGGCTGGCCTTGTCCGCCAGGCCGACCCGCGCCAACAGGCCACGGGCCTGTTCCAGTGCTTCGGCACGTGGCGTGCCGAGGACCTGGATCGGCGCTTCAATGATGTTTTCCAGCGCCGTCATATGGGGGAACAGGTTGAAGCGCTGGAACACCATGCCAATGTCGCGGCGCTGGCGGGCGATGTTGCGCTCCGAATCACGCACCAGGCTGCCGTCGCTGCGCTCGCGATAGCCCATGGCGCGGCCGTTGACGCGGATGCGCCCGCCCTGGATGTCTTCCAGCAGGTTGATGCAGCGGATAAAGGTGGTCTTGCCCGAGCCAGAGGCGCCGATCAGCACCACCACTTCGCCGCGCCGTACTTGCAGCGAGATACCCTTGAGGATCTGCAACGCGCCGAACGACTTCTGAATATCCAGTGCCTCAATGATCAGCTCTTCACTTTGGTGCGCCATGGTTATCGTCCCCTCAGCAGTTTCAGGGTGCTGCGCCCGAACATGCGGCTGGCTGCCGGTGGTGGCGCGGAAGGCCGGTCGGACTGGCTGAAACGGGCTTCGAGCCAGCGCTGGAAAAAGCCCCAGAGGGTGGTCAGCGTCAGGAAGTACAAGGCAACCACCAGGTACAGCTCGAACACCCGGAAGGTGGCCGAGGTGATCATCTGGGTGCTGAGCAGCAGTTCCTGCACACCGATCACGCTGACCAGGGTGGTGTTCTTGAGCATCACGTTGAACTCATTGCCCAGCGGCGGCACGATCACCCGGAACGCCTGGGGCAGCACGATGCGCCGCATCAGCTTGGCGAAGCCCATGCCCAGGGAGCGCCCGGCTTCATATTGGCCCTTGTCCACCGCGCCGATGCCGGCACGGATGATCTCGGCCATGTACGCGCCTTCGTTGAGCCCCAGGGCAATGATCGCCGCCTGGATATTGCCGGGGACGATCAAGCCGAACAGCTCGATATCCTCAAAGCGGAAAATCCCGCCCGCCGCCAGTGCCGTGTACAGAAACACGATCTGCACCAGCAGCGGCGTGCCGCGCATCAGCCACACGTAAAAACGCACCGGCAGATGCAACAGCGGGTTCTTCGACAAGCGCAACAACGCCGCCGCCAGCCCCAGCGCGCAGCCCAGCAGCATCGCCAGTACGCTGATCAGGCAGGTCAGCCACAGCCCCGTGAGGTAAACCCCGCTGGGCTGCAGCAGGTACTGCCAGAACACATCCCAATTGAAATTCATCGCAGGTACGCCTCAGTCGAGTGTGTCGCTGCTGACATGCCATTTGTTCAGCAACTGCACATAGCTGCCATCGCTGCGCATATCGCTGATCACCTGCTGCACGGCGGCGGTCAGTTGCGGGTCGTCCTTGCGTATGCCCAGGCCGGTGAGGATGCGGCTGAACGCCGGCACGCCTTCCTGGAACAGGTCCGGGGCCATTGCTGCGTAGTAACCGGCGGTTTCCACGGTGGTGCCGTAGGCGTCGACCTGGCTGATGCGCAGGGCCTGGAAGGCATCGGTGTCGGTGTTGTAGACCACCAGTTTCATCGGGGGCTTGCCGGCCTTGGCCAGGCTTTCATTGTGGGCATCGAGCAGGGTCTTGATGGTGGAGCCGTTGAGCACCGCGACCTTGTGCGCGGACAGGTCATCCAGCGCCTTGATGCCCTTGGGGTTGCCCTTGGGCACCACCACCGACTGGCTGGAATACATGTAGTTGACGATGTCGATCACCTGGCGCCGCTCGGGTTTGTCGAACAGCTGGTCGACGATCATGTCGCACTGCTGGGCGAGCAGCGCCGGCACCAGGCCAGAGAACGGAATCACCCGCCATTGCACTTGCTTGTCGCCCAGGCGCCTGGCGATTTCCAGGCCCAGGTCGACGGTGAGCCCGCGGGGTTTCTGGGCTTCGTCGAAGGACACCAGGGGCGGGGAATCCATCCCCGAGCAATAGACAAGTTTGTCGACTTTTTGCAGACGATCCGGCACTTGAGGCGCAGCAAAGGCCCCTTGTGCGCAGAGACCGAAGGAGACAGCCACCAGCAAGGCGCGGCATTTATGCATGACCAGACACTCCAGTTCGTTGAATAACGGGGCAGGACTAAAGTCAAAACACAGCGGGTGTTTCTTATTGTTCGGTTTGCAGGAACTGGATCAGCGCCGGCACGGTGCCTTCGATGTGTTCGCGCACCACGGCTTCGGCGCGGGCGGCATCGCCAGCGCGGATCGCATCGAGGATCACCGCGTGTTCCTGGCGGGCACTGAGGGGTTTTTCGCCGTGCTGCAACCACAAGCGCATGGGCGCCTCGACCAGCGAGTACAGCGCCGAAATCTGCTTCATCAAGCGTGGGCGGCCGCTGAGGCTGCACAGGTATTCATGGAACGCGCGATGGCGGCTGACCCAGGCGGCGCTCTCATCGCGGTAGTCGTCCATCGCGTCGAGCATGCGCTCCAGGGCCGCCAGTTGACGCTCACCGATACGGCCGACGGCCACGCGCACCGCCAGGCCTTCGAGGGCGCTGCGCATCTCGAACACTTCGTGCAGCTCATCGATATCCAGACCGCTGACGATCGCGCCACGGTTGGGCCGCAGGGTCACCAGGCCCTGGGCATCAAGGCGGCGAAAGGCTTCGCGCACCGGCATGCGGCTCATGCCGATCTCGCTGGCGATGTCTTCGGCGATCAGCCGGTCGCCCTTGCGGTAGCGGCCGCCGCAAATGGCATCGAGCAGAAAGTTGTAGGCCTCCTCCTCGGCGGTGAGGGGCTGGCGGTCAACGTAAGCGGGAGCGAATTGCATCGGCAGCACCTTTTGAATTTTTGTATCCAATTATCCACGAATACAAAAAAGCAGGATGCGTGCCAACGGCTTGGGACAGGAGCCAAGTGATTGATTCAGATCGGATAGAAGGGAAAAAGCTGGCGCTGGCGTTGAAAAGTGGCGTGGGAATTTGCTACCCAATGGCGCAGAAGATGCCCCATTGGTGGGCGGAAGTAACAAGCAGGACGTGGGTGAGATGCTTTTGCTTGAGGCGAATCCAGCCCACCGTTGGCGTTATGGCTCGGCCGAATAGATGACGGTTTGCGCGCTGTTTTCGCCGACCGCCTGGCGGGTGAAATAGGTGTCGCCTTCGTCGGTGAGGATCTCGTAGTCGGCCTTACGGGCCGGGCTGGCGTGCTTGATGATTTTCAGCACGCGCTGGAATTTCACGCTTAGCGTGCCGTTGTGGCTGGGCCCGGTGAGCACATTGACGCTTTGAAACCAGCCGGCGTGCCGCTGGTTGCTCACCAACGCGTGGCTCATCGCCTCAAAACGTTCCAACCGAGTGAAGCCCCACAGGGTCTGTTCTTCGACGGTGGCGCCCGGCGTAGCGGCGCCGGTAAACACAAACAGATTGATCGCCGGGCTGTCTTCGCAAAAGAAGTCGTAAGGGACCAGGCCGTCGACCATTTTCCTGCCGGGCACGAAGCCCCTTTTATGCACCTGAAACATCGCCACCTCCACTCAATCAATGGCGACAAGTCTAATGAGGCGCGACGTACAGGGCGGTCAAGCCAGTGTAATGTCGTGTAAAGATCGCGCGCTGTGCAGGGTGATCTCCACTGTCAGCCCGCCGCCCGGCTCGTTGCGCGCGAGGATGTGGCCGCCGTGCATCTGGACGGCCCTCGCAGCAATGGCCAGCCCCAGGCCAAACCCCACGCTGGCATCGCCCACACCACGTTCGAACGGCTGGAAAATGCTGTGCAGCCGGTCATTGTCGACGCCCGGCCCTTGGTCGGTGATCTGTACCGTGAGGCGGTTCGCATCCTGGTTGACCTGCGCCGACACGCACACGGTGGTGTCCGGCCGGGTGTAGCGCACGGCATTGCGAATCACGTTCTCGAAGCAGCGGTACAACAACTCACCGCTGACGCAGGCGATAAACGGCGGGCACGCCTGCAGGTGCACGCGACAGCCTTTGATGCCGGCTTCGAACTGCGCATCTTCAACGATCATCGCCAGCAATTCGACAATATCCACGGGCTCGCGCTCGATACTTTCCGGGCGGCCTTGCAGGCGCGCCAGGGTCAGCAACGCCTCGATCAGGGTGTCCATGCGCTCGGATTCGCGCTCGATGCGTTCGAGCATTTCCAGGCGGGCGGCGTCCTGGCGCAACAGGCCGATGGCCGCCTGCATGCGCGTCAGCGGGGAGCGCAGTTCATGGGAGATGTCGTGCAGCAGTTGCTGCTGGGCCTCCACCAGCCCCTTCAACTGGTTGGCCATGCGGTCGCAGTCTTCCGCCAGGTCGACGATCTCGTCGCGACGCTTGCCCATGGCCGGCTTGACCCGGGTTTCGAAGCGTCCCTGGGCCGCGTCGCTCATGGCGCGCTTCAGGTAAGCCAGGGGCCAGGCCAGGTAATAGGCCATGTAGCCGCTGAACAGCGCACTCATCAATGTGCCGATGATCAACGGAATCTGGTGCCAGGGCCGGCCGGGCGGGTTACCGGGCGCGTGGGTCGACCTGATCGACAGCGCCAGGCCTTCCTTGCTGACGACCGCTCGCTCATAGGCCGGCTGCGTCACCGGCCCACCTATCAGCAATTGCCCGGCACTGTTGTAGACGCCGATGGCCTCATCCGCCGGGCGCTCCCACACCGCCAGGAGCTGGCCGCCCGCCTCGACACCGAACGTTTGCAGTAGCTTGTCTTCGGCCGCCAGCATGGCTTCCACATGCGGGTCATTCGGCTGGAAACGGCCCAGTTCAAGCACGCCGACGCCCACCAGGAAGGTCAAGGTGGTCGCCAGCCAGAAGGCCAGGAACAGTTTCCAGAACAGCAGGCTGGGCCTGGTCATTCGGCAATCAACAAGTAGCCGAGGCCACGTACGCTCTGGATCCAGGCCTTGGCGTCCGGGCGCGGCCCGAGTTTTTGCCGGATGCTGCTGATATGCACGTCGATGCGCCGGTCGTAGCGGGTCAGCGGGCAACCGAGGGCATTGAGTGACAGATCCTTTTTACTCACTACCTGGCCGGCACTGCGGGCCAGCTCTTCCAGCAGGCTGAACTCGGTGCTGGTCACACCCAGCTCGAGGCCGTTCCACAGGGCCTGGCGCCTGCCGGGCCACAACACCAGCGCGCCGGTCTTGATCACTTCGGTGGTCGGCTGGCCCACCGGCTGCACCCTGCGCATGATGGCGCGCAGGCGCGCGACCAGTTCGCCGGGGGAGCTGGGCTTGGGCACGTAATCATCGGCGCCGAGTTCCAGGCCGGTGATGCGGTCGATGTTGTCACCACGGGCGGTGAGCAGCACTACGGGTACCTGGCTGACGACGCGGATGCGCCGGAGCACTTCGATGCCCGAGCGCTGGGGCAGCATCACGTCCAGCACCACAATGCTGTAGCGCCCCGACAGCGCCTCCACCTCGCCCTCCTCCCCCGTGTGCACGGCCGTGGTCTCAAAGCCTTCGCGCGCGAGGTATTGGCTCAGCATGTCAGTCAGTTCCTGGTCGTCGTCGACCAACAATACGCGGATCATCTCGGGCTCGTCGGTGGGGGGTTGCGCATTATCGGCCCGGCATCGGCATCCCAGGCCAAACTTTACCTAACTTGACATTCGGTTAACCGCACCAAACGCCCCTCGCTCGTATGCTGGATGTTCACCAGTCCGGCCGCGCGGCGAGTTGTCCATGCGTGCCGGCGCTGCTTGTCGATGTGTTCTGGAAAAGATCTTGATGAATTTTTCGCGCCTGCTCTGCTCGGTTGCGCTGCTGCTCAATGCCTCACTGGCACTCGCCCAAGGCTTCAAAATCTCGGATATTCGAATCAACGGCCTGCAACGGGTCTCTGCAGGCAGCGTGTTCGGGGCATTACCCCTGAACGTCGGCGACGAAGCGGATGACCGGCGCCTGGTGGACTCGACCCGCGCGCTGTTCAAGACCGGTTACTTCCAGGACATCCAACTGAGCCGCGAAGGCGATGTGTTGATCATCAATGTAGTCGAGCGTCCTTCGGTTGCCAGTATCGAGTTCGAGGGCAACAAGGCGATTGCCACCGATGACCTGATGAAAGGCATGAAGCAATCGGGCCTTGCCGAGGGCGAAATTTTCCAGCGCGCCACCCTGGAAGGGATACGCAACGAGTTGCAGCGCCAGTACGTTGCCCAGGGCCGTTACTCGGCGTCGGTCGACGCGCAGGTGGTGGCTCAGCCGCGTAACCGCGTAGGCTTGAAAATCAAGATCGACGAAGGTGAAGTGGCGTCGATCCAGCACATCAACGTGGTAGGCAACACGGTGTTCCCCGACGATGCCCTGATCGACCAGTTCACCCTCAAGACCAGCAACTGGCTGTCGTTTTTCAAGAACGACGACAAATACGCACGGGAGAAGCTGTCGGGCGACCTTGAACGCTTGCGCTCCTATTACCTGGACCGTGGCTATATCAACATGGATATCACCTCGACCCAGGTCTCGATGACCCCGGACAAAAAGCACGTCTACATCACCGTGAACATCCAGGAAGGCCAGAAATACACGGTGCGCGAGGTGAAGCTCAGTGGTGAGCTGAAAGTCCCGCAGGACCAGGTCCAGTCCTTGCTGCTGGTGCAGAAGGGCCAGGTGTTCTCACGCAAACTGATGACCACCACCTCGGAGCTGATTACCCGTCGCCTGGGCAACGAAGGCTACACCTTCGCCAACGTCAACGGCGTGCCGCAGGCCCACGATGAAGACCACACGGTTGACGTCACGTTCTCCGTCGACCCCGGTAAGCGGGCCTACGTCAACCGTATCAACTTCCGTGGCAATACCAAGACCGACGACAAGGTGCTGCGGCGGGAAATGCGCCAGATGGAAGGTGGCTGGGCGTCAACCTACCTGATCGATCAGTCCAAGGTGCGCCTGGAGCGCCTGGGGTTCTTCAAGGAGGTGAACGTCGAGACGCCTGCGGTGGCCGGCCTCGATGACCAGTTGGATGTGAACTACGCCGTGGAAGAACAGGCGTCCGGTTCGATTACCGCCAGTGTCGGCTTTGCCCAGAGTTCGGGGCTGATCCTCGGCGGCTCGATCACCCAGAACAATTTCCTCGGCACCGGCAACTACGCCAGCCTGGGGCTGACCCGCTCGTCCTACCAGAGCAAGTACAACATCGGTTTCACCGATCCCTACTTCACCACCGACGGGGTGAGCCTGGGTTACAACGCGTTCTACAGCAAGACCGACTACAACAAGTACTACGATGACGGGGTTTCCTATTACGCCATCAATAGTTTTGGCCTGGGCACCACCCTCGGTTACCCGATCAATGAAACCTCGCGCTTGAACTTTGGCCTGACCGTACAACACGACAGCATCGAACCGGGCACCTACAGCGCCGACGAGATCTACGACTTTATCGAGCGCGAAGGCAAGGAATTCACCAACTTCAAGGCCAACCTTGGCTGGTCGGAGTCGACCTTGAACAAAGGCGTGCTGGCGACTCGCGGGCATTCGCAAAACCTCAACCTGATGGTGACGGTGCCCGGCAGCGACCTGAGTTTCTACAAAATCGACTACACGGGGCAGACGTTCCTGCCTGTCAGCAACACCACATCACTGCGCTTTCACACCAAGCTCGGCTACGGCAGCGGCTACGGCTCCACGGACGGGCTGCCCTTCTATGAAACCTACACCGCCGGCGGCGAAGGCACGGTGCGCGGCTTTGAAAGCGGCACCCTCGGCCCGCGCAACACCCCGGCAACCGGTGCCTACGCCAGTGCCGGGCAGGCGTACTACTCGGACCGGGACACCGAGTCGCTGGGCGGCAATATCCTGATAACCGGCGGCGCGGAGTACCTGTTCCCGGTGCCGTTCATCAAAGACAACAAATCCGTGCGAACCTCGTTGTTCTGGGACGTAGGGACGGTGTATTCGGACAAGTGCTACCTCAGCACGACCCAGGGCTGCGGCAGCGTGGACCTAAGCCAGATGGCCAGTTCGGTGGGAGTTGGGGTGACATGGTACAGCCCGCTGGGGCCGCTGAGTGTGAACTTGGCCTACCCGATTCGCACGCCGGAGAACGCGGACAAGCAGGTGTTTCAGTTCTCCATGGGGCAGACGTTTTAAAGGTTGCGGCGTGTTGATGCGTTTCCCCCTTCTCGGAAAGGCCCTACACAAATACCGGACGTCTGGCGAAGCCGCGTTTATGTATTGTTTTTTATAAAGGAACTCCGCTATCGAGCCTTGGTCGGCTGATGTGTGGATTTTCCTTTCACTACGCGGATAGATCGGATGAAACAGATGCCCTTCGTCGAGGCCAAGCCTGTTGCCGACAAAAAGCTGGCTTTGTTTGCACCCGTGCCAGCGCCATGGCGTTCAAGCGCACACCCGCTGTACCTGAACGATTTTGCTGCCTGTCGGAATGTCGAATCAGGAGCGGTTTTTATTATCGCTTCCGGCCTGTCAGCCAAATCATTCCCCCTCGAAAAGTTCGCGCACGTGCCCATGATCACAATGAATGGCGCCATTTCGATGTTTATGAACACCGACATCAAGCCGAGTTTTTACGCCTGCACGGACAGAAGCTTTTCCAAACAGCAGCCGGATTTATTCAACTACGCCATGGCTGTCAGCCAAAGGGTCGCGCTGTGGGAAGACCATGCGCAATCCTCCCATGCTCGTCCAACCGGGCAGCTCTACCCGCTGTCCAAGGCGCCAAAACCGTCGTGGATCGATGTGGCGCTCGGAAGATCAAAAGAGCTGGTTACTGATCACCCCTTGATCGCCTTTCGGAAACGGTCCATCGGGTTCAGCAAGGACATGAGCCAGGGCTTTTTTGATGCCCGAACCGTGGCCTACCTGGCCATCCAGCTGGCATTCCACGTCGGGTTCTCCAAGGTTTTCCTGGTGGGCGTCGACCTGGACGAAAAGTCGGGGAGGTTTTACGAAACGAAGGACTCCATAAACTCCCCCTGCGGGCTCGACCAGCACTATTACACCCGCATACTGCCGTCGTTCGAGTTGATGTCCAAGAAAGTCATCGGGGATGACTTCATGGTTTACAACTTATCCGATATTTCGAAGATTCCGGCGAGTGTGATTCCGCGTATCAGCGTCGCTCAAGTGGAAGCGATGCTCCACCAGTAGACACACAGTCGGCCTGGAGGCCTTCGCCAACTCCCTGCACTACACACATTGGGTGTCGGCAGCTGAGGGCCCTTCTCAAAAAATCCGAATATCAGCCCGGATACTTCAGTCTTTTTTAGCAGGAGATTGAAGGAGTTATCTGGATTGGGTTCCACGGCCAGCGAGAAGAATGGCGGGGGCCTTCTGTTGCATAGTGAGCACTATGCCCTGGGCCATTTGGGGCTTACGCTGAAGCGTATGCGCTGATCGTACTTCAGATCTGCCTATGCTCAATGAACCTGTGTGGGTTTAAAAAGAATTTTCAGAATCAGCAGACGTAACTCATCCAGGACCTTGATGGCCGGAAGCTTTCAGTGCATTGGCTGGATCCAAGCGTGGGGCGGTGACGATCTTGAGGAGGAAGTTGGGATGATCCCCCGCAAAAGTCCCTATGCGTAAAAAAGCCGAACTGGCTGGAGTTCGGCTAAGTCACTGAAAAATATGGTCGGGACGGAGTGATTCGAACACTCTACCCCTAGCACCCCATAAAGGTGAATACCAATCCAAAGCAATCCTTACAAATCTAACAAAAACCTCTCAACCCTCTATTTTACTAGCCACCAGATATTTTACTGTCCGACCACATCCGATAGAATTCCGTCAAAGCCAATATCAATTGGCAACGAATTGGCAACTGGATCAACGGATAGGCAATGGCAAAGATCACCGACCGACAGATGACCGCGAAGCCAGGCAGTACTGATAAATGGCTGAGCGAGGTTGCCATCTGGGGACATGGCAGTTTGGTCGCACGCATCACACCCAGCGGTGAGCGCCTTTTCTACTTTCGCTACTCAAACAGCAGCGGTGACCGCGACACCTACCCAATTGGCACCTACAGTCGCGATGGACTAGAAGGCACTATGACGCTCGCCGAAGCAGGCCAGCGAGCAAAAGAGCTTGCTGGTCTGCACAAAGCAGGAACTCGCGATATCCGCGAGCATCTGGCTGCTGAGGAAGCCTCCCGCATTGCCGCACGCGATGCGGAACTAGACTGCCTAGCTTCAGAAAAGGCTAGTAAAGAAGCAGAACAAGCTCGGCAGGCTGCGAGGAAAAGCGTCACTGAGCTATTCGAGCATTGGGCCAAGGTTGATCTGATCAACCGCAAGGATAAAGGCGCAGAAGTACGTCGTATGTTTGAAAAAGACGTACTACCGCTCTTAGGAAACGTCGCTGTAGCAGACATTAAAAAAAGCCATATCACAGCAGTAACAGACACCATGCTGGCCCGCGGAGTCAATCGCGCAGCAAAAATTGCCTTTTCCTTGATGCGTCAAATGTTCCGCTTTGCAGTAGATCGCGACTTAATTGAATACGATCCAACTGCCAGTATCCGTAAAGCCAAGATTGGCGGCAAGGAAGTCGAACGTGACCGAGTTCTGAGCGATGAAGAAATTCGCACCTTAGCCAAGGCAGCCCCTGAAGCCGGATTACTGCGCTCTACCGAAGCGGCGATTTGGATTGCGCTATCTACGTGCTGTCGTATTGGGGAGCTTCTTGCCGCGCGCTGGATACATTTAGACCTTGTCAACGGCACTTGGTTTATTCCTGCCGAGAATAGCAAAAATGGCAAACCCCACAGCATTACTCTGTCGTCGTTCGCAATCAAACAGTTCGAGTTTGTTCGAGCAATTAACGCTAACTCCGCATGGTGTTATCCCAATACTGATGATAGCGGGCCAGTTTGCTCTAAAACAGTAACCAAGCAACTTGGTGACAGACAGCGCCTGCCAGAACAGGGCACAATGAGTCGACGAAGCTCTAAAGCTCAGGCACTACTATTGCCAGGCGGAAAGTGGACGCCTCACGACCTACGACGCACAGGCGCTACGGTTATGACCGCGCAAGGAGTCCTACCTGAGGTAGCAGAACGCTGCCTGAACCATACGGAAGAAAACAAAGTGAAACGCACCTACCAACGTCATAGCTATACAACAGAGATGGCAGAAGCTTGGCATAAGCTAGGCAACCATCTGGAGCAGTTGATACTGCTCTGACTTTCGCTCTGACTGCTGCGGCGTTTGGGTAGAACCAGAAAAAACCTCTCAAGAGATAAGGAAAAAATATGGCAGGCTGCGATTCAAAAATTGAAGCCATTAACTTAAACACCACAATCGAGAAAACACTCAGCATATTGAGTTTATTACTCCACCGGCTGGATTTAAAGTTTGACCTATCAGCACATATGGCAGGCATCCACCAGGCCATCATGGTCGGCACCATCAATGCTGAGACCATTGAACAAGAAGAAGATGCCCGAAACCTTCAAAGCAAAATAAAAGCTTCTTACAAAAGTCATTTTCATCATGCCTGCATATACACAGAGCTCGCAAAGATCAAACAAGGGGAACGAGATGAAAATACTGCATGGTCATTTATTGTGCAGGCAAACTACCAAGCCGGATTAACCTTCGGAATTCTGAGTACGTATCCCGGAGTAGATGAGGAAGACGTATTGAGTAAACTTGGCAGGAAAGCGACCCAAGCAAGACATTCGAAGTATGACCCTGAGCGGCGCGAGGTCATCAAACTGCTCTCATCCCCGCCTTCAGGAGGATGGAAAAGTGAGAAAGAGGCCTTTGAATCCATCATAGAACCGCTTAAGAGCATAATCAACGAAAGTCTAAAGACATTAGGCGGCAAACGCTTCGCCCTTACAGATATTAAAAAACTTGAACCAGCGGTCAAGCGCTGGCTGAGTTACGACAAGAAAAAAAGAGAAAAAGGCGAACCTCAAATCATGGTTCGCCAGACGTATGAAAAATACTCGCACGAGACACTGTCAAACCCAAATAATTATTGATCAAACAGATCACTGATCAGCCAACTATTCGTGGCCTTCCACGACGGACTTGCGGTGCTTTAGGACGGACGCCCTTACCAAAACACCTGACTCCAGGCACTGACAACTTGAAGTATTCATCTAGTTTAGTCATATACAAAATAATGCGCCTTATCCCTTCCTGCGCTAGCGGATCGGCGTGATGGATCATGCCAATTCCGCAGTACTCGTAACGCTCCTTGAAGGCATTACAGTTATGGTAGCTCCCACGCCCTTCGGCAATCACAGTATTCCAGTATTCACCGATCATGCGAGCAAGGGTGACATCTTGTCGAACCTGAGCCCCGTCAAAAAACAAGAGCAAATGGTAATGCAAGCCTTTACGCTGTCCTTTCTCAAGTTTCCATGCGTAGCCCAACAGACGTCCAAAGCGCCCCTTACTTAGCTCCTTCAACAGCTTACTCCGATGTTTCCAAGCATCCCCAAAGGAAATACCAGCCTCTCCACGAAACTCCTTCAAGTAGCTTAGATCAACTCTTAGCACTAGCATGCGCGCATGAAAACCGAATAGATCATTCACATATGAATTTAATCCTCTGTAGTTTTCTGTAACAGACCGTCGGTAATTCTTAAGCTGCTTCTTGAACGCAACACCTTTAACTTCGCACCTTATATCCTCCACACAAGCATTGAGGATACTTACAACCTCCTTAACGCGCTCTCCCCACACACTTTCTATAACCCCTATCTTACCAAGCAAATCGTACCGACCAATACACCCAATGAAAACCTCAAAATAAGGATTCAAACGAAACTCAGTATTATCATAGCCTTTTAAATACTTACTGCGAACGCACCGAAGCAGGCGTCGCCCTAGCGACGTCGACTTAAGTTGATACCACCGGGAATCTTCCGAATCAATTGAAAATAATTTCTCATCAGAGGAAATTATTTCGTGAATCAATGGACCTATCTTAAGAGCCAGACCAATCCTTCTATCATATTCAAATCCTGGAACTAACTGTCCACTTTCGTTTCGCCCAAACCCCTTTAGTAAAAAATAACTTTCTACAATTTTCCTATCATCCTCTACAAAAATCACTGTACCCCCTTCAACCCCCTACCAACTGAGTGAGCGGCACCACAATACCTTCCCACCTCTGCCCGACATAAAAATTAGATATTTAGCATATCTAATTTACCCTTAGCCAACATTCATACTAGTATATTAAAAACTCCATAATTTATTGAGCAACAAGAGGCGATCACCCGTACCCAGGCAAGCTCACACGGCATAAAAAGCATTGAAAGCTGTAAAAAAGTTAACGTACTTCAGCTGTAGTGATATTCAATTCATGACACCAACAATATCCTGGTAGTTGCCCCCTACGCGGCGAAACATCTTTCAATCCATTCATTGATGCTGGTCTCAGGCCAACCCACGGCCGACAAACCAATTTTCATAGGCTTGGGAAAGTTACAGTCATAGCGTGGCGAACGCGGATCCAATCGATCATAGATAGTCGACCGACTCAGCCCCGTCCGGTCTTGCACCTGCCTGATGCGCAAAATTTTCAGCGCACGATTTTTCTCTGCCATTTCGCATCTCCAAACATGTTTGATCACCGGACTAGTTTGGCAAATGCGGGTAGACAATGCTTTTGCACTTACATGCAAAAAGATGTCACCTGCGCGCATTTTCTCCTTGACAGATCGCACTGCTTTTCCATGACGGTCCATTCTTGTCAACACCGGTTGAAAACTGACCTACCGAAGAAAACTGAACCACTCCGGCGGTGTTTGAGGTCTGCTTATTTCTCTGGAGAGGCGGTTTCTCTCGGCACCATCTGACCTGATTTCGGCTGTCCTTCAGTCGATAGCTCTGTCCGCTGACCTAGTCGATATGCTGACACACTCGCCACAACCGAGCGCAGAAGCGCGCGGGGAACTAATTTCTTATTGGTGGGAACCAACTTTTTCCCCTTATCCCTCCCCCTTATTCACTCCACTCCACTTTCTTTCACATCTATATCACTGCACTGAATTCACATAGAACCCGCCCACAGCATCAGCGAACCACGTGTTGACAGATAACCCAAGGCTGAATGATGGCTATCAGGTCAGCCATCTCCCCATAAAAACTGCTGCGCTGCGATGCCAGCTTGCCCCCTAAGGAATCTGAATCATGGCTCATCTCATCGACACAATGGCCTACGCAGGAACCACGCCCTGGCACGGCTTGGGCAATCAGCTTACCCAGCAACAACCCATCGAGGTATGGCAACGTGAAGCCGGCATGGACTGGCAGATCCAGGAAAGCCCGGTGCACTTCAAGGCCGACGCGGTCGGCCACCTGGGTACCATCCACTCCTACCCGGAACAGAAGGTGCTCTACCGTTCCGACACTAAGACGCCGCTATCGGTGGTTTCCCAGCGTTACCACATCGTGCAGCCGCGCGAGGTGCTGGAGTTCTACCGGGATCTGACCGAGGTCACCGGCTATGAGCTGGAAACGGCCGGAGTGCTAAAGGGTGGGCGCAAATTCTGGGCGCTGGCTCGGACCGGGCAAGGTGCTACGCTGAAAGGTCACGACCAAGTCAACGGCTATCTGCTGCTGGCAACCTCGTGTGACGGTACCTTGGCTACCACGGCCACACCTACTACCGTGCGCGTGGTTTGCAACAACACCCTGACCATTGCCCTAGATGGCACAAGCCAGGCGATCAAGGTGCCCCACAACACTCGCTTCAATCCTCAAACGGTGAAGAAACAACTCGGCATTGCCGTCTCGCAATGGGACGACTTTATGTATTGCATGCGCACGCTGGCCGAACGCAAAGTGCAGTGGCGCGAAGCGCTGGCTTTTTTCATGAACGTGCTTTGCGAGACCTGTCCGACCAACGCCCTGCCGGAAGTGATACCCAACGAACGCGCTTTGCGTAAGGTCCAGGAGCTTTACGAAGGCCGGGGTAGGGGCAGTCAATTGGAATCGGCGCGCGACACCGCCTGGGGCCTGCTCAATGCCGTGACCGAGTACGTAGATCACGAGCGCCGTGCCCGCAGCAATGAATACCGCATGGACTCGGCCTGGTTCGGCCAGGGCGCGCAAATCAAACAACGAGCCTTGGACACCGCCCTGCGCTTGATCGCCTGAACTTTACCTCATCCATCCTTACGCCCACTGAGTCTCCTCGCTGCTCGGGCGTTTTTATGCCCGTAGCCTCAGAGGCGGCGCTCACTAACCTTCCACCATGATGGAGAAAACCCATGGCTACCCTACGGATGCTGGCCTCGATCTTCGCATTCACCGGCGTGTTGGCCGGCTGCTTCGCCGGCGTCTTATTGCTGGCGTTGCTGTGGCGCTACCCCCTGTTACTGCTGGTACCTCTCGCCGCTTACGGGCTGTTCCGTCTACTACCCGTAAACAGTGAAGCCTGAGTAGTCGGCGCCCCCCCTCCCCCCCAAAAAAAACCGCTGTTGCCACCCGAAGGCGTGCGCTTCATTAGGCACGCCTACGCGCCTTGCCACTACCATTTAATCTGGAATCATGAAAAATGCTGAGACGTTGTTTGATATGTGAATCGCGCGCCATCCTGCCCCGAGAAGCCGCCATGGGTATGGTCCTGTTGCTGGGGCTGGCCGAAGGCTGGGTACGGGCGAACCACATCCAACATAAGCCTACTACGGTCCAAACGAGCTCCCCCCTCAGCCCCTGGTACGGCATGCTTCTAAGTGGGCTAGCCTCGATGGCCCCAAGTTATCGCTACGCGTTGCAAGTGGCAGCAGGCGTCAACCGCTACCAATTCGGTAGCTTCAACTGCCTGTGTTTGCTCTGCGGCGCCACCTTCGACACCGCACAGGTTCCGTCCTCAGGGAGTAACACGCCTCCTAAGGATGACTGAAGCGCTCTACCAATTTCTCTACCAAGCCCATCACTAACTGACGATCCCCGCTGTCCAGCCGCGATAGGAGTTCATGCAGTCGGCGTGCCTGGTCATCCGGGCGCGAACTTACCTCCGTCAACAACTCCGCTGCTTCACACTCAAAGATCGCGGCAAACTCCAGCAGTCTGGCGATATTGGGGATCACGACGCCCCGCTCAATGCGAGACACCGCCTCATTGCCAATGCCCAATCGCTCAGCCACTTGCTCCTGCGTCAGCCCTAAGCGTATTCGTTGCTTGGCAATGGCCTGTCCAACTATGTCAGCCAAATGGCTTTGATTGATTTCCGTCATGACACCCTCCCATCTCAACCCAGATGGTTGGGCATCAACCTGTTGACATGAAGGACCTAGAAGGTTGATATTCAACCCAAAAAGCAAATAGATACTACAACACACCCAATCCCAGGCAGGACGATTCGATGTGGTCAATCCTCGCGCCTCCATTCCGAGCCCAATACCGCTCCACAGTGGCGTCTGCTGTAGATGACACCACCCATTGACTGCCCCCTTGAATACTCTCGATCAACCCATAGCCCAAATGGAATTTCACATGAAAAGATTTATTATTGCCGCAACTCTACTGCTGACTACCGCAGTGCAGGCAGAAGAACTTATGTACTACGAGCGACCAGCCTTTATGGCAGAAACTATGCCACTGAAAATCGAATGCAAATTCGCTCGTGCCTACACCTTTACCTGCTTCGAAAAGTATGAACTACCGGGTATGGTAAATACCAAGGTAGTCAATACCTCTGGCGGTAATCTACGGGTAAAGCAAGTGCCCACTACCTATGTCGCTACTTGCGCGCAAGGCATGTGCGCTAGCCAGCGCGACCAGTCACCAGTGGGAGATGTTGATTTCGCTGTACTTAAAGGACATAGCTTCATTGCTCAGACCTTTGACGGTTACTACCTGGATAAAGACGACAAGGAACACCTTGTCGCCTACAAACGAGGTTCTGGCCCAAAAGCTGATAAATACCCGCCGTATGCGATTTATACCGAAGCTAATTCGGCAAATATGAACGCTAAAACCAACATGACGCCTCAAATCGTCAAACTCAACCATCCGGAAAATCAAACGTATAGCACTTCCGAAGTGTGGCCCGTTTGGTGCGAAGCAGGAAAAGTCACATGTGAAGTCGCCGGCAAGGTAAAGGACAAAGCAAAACTATTTAAGGAAATGCCGGTCGCTTCTTGGGGCTATTGCCAAGGGGATTTTTGCTACGGGGATGAATTCCTCACCGAGGTTATCGGATTAAATCCAGCACAACACAACTAAGGTCTCGACAGCCGGGTTTGCCTTAGCTACCAAGCAGAGAAAGGTGAAGCCGAATTGATCAGTAGCCCACAACTTAATGAGTGGAGCGGTGGCTGTGATGAAGCCCCCCCTTGAGCAAAACCCCATCAATGGTTCCCCTCCCCATACAACATGAACTCCATTCACGTCTCCGCCCCTGACACATCGACAACCGTGAACCGCCATAACCGAGCGCCTACAAATGGGCGCTCGGTTATGGCGGTATGGGCATTTATTTTTAGCTCTGACGTTAGCATCCGGGTGCCCTCCTGATGCCATTGCTGAATGGCGATGAACCAAGAAATATTTAAATCGCACCCATGTGTTGGTTCGCGGCGGACAGAATTTGAACGGGTGCGATTATGACCTCGTTTGTCGGTATGGCCTGAATAGGAGATAATCTAGCAAGGTCCAATCAGCTGAGGAGAGATGTATGGAGATCGATAATAATCACGATGAGCCCCAGCAGCAGGATTGCCACGAATGTGGCGGATCAGGCTCTGTTGAATGTGACGGTGATCATGATTGTGGAGCCGGTTGCGACAGAGGAAGCATCTTCGACTCCGAGGAAGATAAGTGGCGCGAATGCGGGCAGTGTGATGGGCCCGGATCTCTACCGTGCAGCAATGACGGGTGCGAAGGAGCGCCAGGTTCTGACACCTACCACAAAGACTGCCCTGATTGTGATGGTACAGGACTAGTTGCAGCGTAGCGGCTGAAAAACCATTGACGTATCGAAGCCCGCCTCGGTGGGCTTTTTGCTGTTTTTTGAAGAGATGTGGGGGGCAAGATCTATCATCTTGGAGGACCCAGACAGCAAGGAGTCAATCATTACCTCGCCAGTTACTGGTGCTGTCGCCGACTGAGCGAGACTACCCGCGAAATTGCACTCCACTTGACCGCCTGTTTGCATTGGTACTGACCACTCGTTTGCATTATTGCACTCGACCAGGCGCTTGCATTCGATCTGACCACCGATTGTATCGGATTTGACCAACACGCTCAGTAGCCATGATCGGCTGATAGCTGCGCATTGTTGCCGGGGGCGACAGGCAGAAATTGGCTGTGGACATTAATCCGATTTACTGACAGCTGACTGGATCAATCGGCCCATTCTGCACGGACGAATTGCTCTATCTGGCGGGCCCGCTCCTTTACTTGGTCCCCGCTCCAGCCACCAGTCTGCTCAATGAGTCGGCTGACAGAAATCGTTCCCCGCAGTCCGCACGCTAGGTACGCCTGGGCCTTCTCGGCCGGGGGTTTCGCCTGGAGCGACGAATTCATGCCTGGTGGAAGCATGGTGAGATTGCCAAGGTGGTGCTTAAAGCTAGGTTCATCGCTTTGAGGAACGATGTGTTCGATGGATTTGGAAGGATCGGCAGTCCAAATCTTGTTCCACTGTGATGCATTGATCTGCTCGCCTGCCTGCTTAGCCAAGTGCTCGTCGTATCGGAACAGCAGATAACGCAGTTCCTCTGTCCAGCCTTCGTAGCAGTTGCCCCAATAATCTGCACTATTGAGCAAGTCCTCCATATCGTAGGATGCCCCCAAATCCTTTGTTCTTCTCAGGATCTCGTCCGGATTGAGCCCTTTCGCCAGAACATCGTGCGCGAGCCTGACGTACTCTCCCACTTTCATGCGGGTATCGGCGCCCCCGAGGGCAAAGATGCGGAAAGTCACCTTTTCCCAAGCGGTGAGGAGCTTCTCCTGCACATCCGTATCGAAATCACACAACATGATAGCGATAGCGAGGAAGCGAGCATGAGCGATCTTAGTTACCGCGGTTCGGCGCGTATCGGAATCTAAATCATGCACAAGCTGGACGACTTTGCGCAGCCACTCCGCAGTGCCAACTATCGTCGAGATCTCCTTGCCAGCACGTTCGATTAACGCGATGGACGCCTCCTCCTCACTTAAGACGCGGCCGGGTCGGCTAGGCACAGACAACGTGCCAGCGAAACGAAGCGCCTCGTTGCCCAGCGCCAGCCTCATCCCGAGTTTCCGGTAGATGTCCTTCCAGATAGTTCGCATCTCGCTCAGGCCATCGGCTCTAGCACCCTCCTCGACGAACTCGAAGATCGACGACATCATTTGACTCTTGTTCTTGTCGATCCATCTCACGTCAAGACCGCGGCTATTGAGCACCTCGAATACCCTGTAGACGGTCGCCTCGTCGGCAAGTTCGTGGTAAATCATCGACAATCGATTTTTGATCGTGCCGAGCAGTTCGATCAGCTTGCCTTCGTTAGTCCACTTGGCTACGAACGCCTCGCATTCTTGAGCCGCATCCACAACGTTCTGGTCTGAGGCAGTTACGATCGAGCGCTCGTCTAACTTGCCGGTGCGTAGATAGGACGTGAAGACGTTGCTGCTATCATGATTGGTCTGCAGCAGGACAAGGGAATGATCGTCACCCTTGACCAACAGATCGCCCAGATCGCGTTTCACTCGTGATAGCTCTGTGGTGTCTGAGAATGCCTTTTCAATGGCCTTCAGAAGGATCACGATTGTAGTAACACGCTGTTGTCCATCAACTAATTCAACTGCGCGAAATTCGTCAGCGACTATGCTCCTGGTTTCACGAGCCAGAGCTACGACCGTCGCCATGAAATGCTCTCTGCCCGACCGGTACGCCTCCTCGATGTCGCCAAAAAGATCGTCCCTCTGTCTCTTCTGCCACGAGTACGCTCTTTGGTAGTCGGGAATCCGAAACAACCGTCCCTCGAACAGCTTCGCGACCGATAAGTGTAATGGATTAAGTTGCAAGGATCCCTCCGTTGAGCTTTTTCTAAAAAACTTTGTGGATAGTATCGCGGGCTCCCAGTGCCGAGAAGCTTGATCCGCAAGATACCTCGCTGTCGCGCCATCACCAGTGATGTCTGCTTTTAGGAAGCGAAAATGCGGATAACTATGTCCAGTGTCAGCGCATTGCGGGTACTAGGCTCCGCTGCCTGAGACTCTCCTTCGGGTTGTTTCCCGCCGGTGTTGACCGGCCGCTGTGAGTAGTTCTCTGCCGGCCAAGTCGAATGCAAGTGGTTGGTCAACACCGATGCAATTGACTGGTCAATGGCAATGCAAATGGATGGTCAAGTACATGCAATTAGTTAACTACCTATATTTTTACCTCAAGCGGCAATCATGCAAACGCAAAAATACCGATCATTTCGAATTCAAGCAGGCCAATGCAGCCGCTTCAGTGGAACGATGCGTTTAGTCTCAGCGTCAGTAGCGTCGTAGTGCTCAATCAAAGCCCGCACCACGTGATCCAACGTCCACATCGCTAATGGGATGGATGCACGGTCAGCCTCATACTGGGCGTCTTTGCTGAAGCCTCCTGTGCTAACGTAAAGACCCCGATCATCCTTGTGCCGCCCACCAAGAAAGCTGCGTATGTCCTGACTCCCCATCTGCCCTTTACGATGCTTGACCTCCACTACAATGCGCGGGTGCTCAAAGCCGAAGCCATCGGGTGAGGCGACTATGTCTTTGCCACGGTCGGAACCTGGCGGCGAAACTTGGGTCTTGTAGCCCATAGCACGAAGGATACCTGCGACCAGCTGCTGCATCTCATCCCAGTCGAGTTCATTTACTCGATCCTTGATTCGCTCCAACGCCTGAGACTCAATGTCAGCCAAAGGATCAGCAATACTTTCTTCAACTTCGTCCTCCACTTGCGGTACTGGCTTCCCCTTCAACGCAGCGATCACTTCGTCTGCGGCACTCGAAGGCACCTCGAACAATGTTAAAGTCGAACCCAGGCTGTTCTTGGTGCTCGTACCCAAATTGTCACGCGGTAACTCTCGCTGCTGCCACTGCACCTTGCGCACCAGCGACATGCCTTGCTCAGCCCATTCAGAATGATGCTCGGCAGGTCCCTTGACGTTGCCGACCAGATAGAGACGATTGGCAGGTGAATAAGTAACAATCCAATCACCGTCCTGAATCTCGTTTACGAAGCGCCACACTTGCGAGGCACCCGAAATCACCGTGCCCTGTTTCATCTGAGGCTCAGCGGATTGGTAGAGAGCAATTAACTGTTTGCGCCCAACGCCGGGCTTCGCATGAGCGGCCAGTTGACTCCACCCGATTGCGGCCACTTCGCGCTCCCGAAAAGAGTCGTATAGGCTTCCAGATTCGCCCCGAACCATCCACATCCGAACCATTTTGCGCACCTATCGATTCGTACACATCCATTTATTGGCATCGAGCCAGCTATTGAACTGTTCAACCACTATCCGTAAGCCTCCCTACCGAAATTCGGCCGCATCAATGCCTGAAAGCATCTTGCCAAAAGCGGCGTACCGCTTAGCTCACTAGCTTGGAAAGAAGCGGATCGTTTCGAAAGAGCACGCACCAGCGGGCAACGGCCGATAACTCTGCAGTACGGCTAGTCATTTCACGAATGCGGGCGCGCACCTCCAGGAGCTTGGCTTTGGCAGCTGGATTATTGCCACCACAGCGTGCTTTAGCTGTCCCGAAGTCTTCAATCAGTCCATCCACCTTCTGCCAAATCTTTCTACGCTCCTCAGCCAGAGGTACGTGATCATTAAGCTTCAATCGACTAACTGTTTCTTGAACACGCTTTTGATCCCACTCCGAGGTACCAGGCATTGGGATGACTTTTCCCTCTTCGTCGAAAGCGATCAAATCCACATCGTCGTCGTCAATAGGATCGAGGAGGTAGCGGGTTTCCGACTCCTCACATGGATCAGCAAAGGATGAACACAACGATCCATCCCTGAGCGGAAACCAGCCACCTTTTTTGCGGTTACCTACATTGCCGCAGGCACGGAAGTTCATGTAATCGAAGGCCAGCCACCAGTAGCCATCACGCACAGAGGCATCTAGCGCTTTAGCCTCTTTTTTAGGGCGAAAATGCTCAACATCGTAGTGAGAATACAACTCACGGACTTCTGAGAACCAGCATTTTCCAGCTGACAACGCCAGCAACCAGTCTTTCAGTGCGCCCCAGTGCCCACTGTTACTATCTATCAGAGAGTTACGCTCTTCACGTTTACCTGCCGAATCCAACGCGACTAATTCAGCGACTAACTGTTCGGACTTGGCTAACCAGGCATCCCACTTCACCTGAGTCCAGGGCACCCACTGCTGGTTCGTAGCGGTTGGATCCCAATTGGGGATGCTGGCAGTAGGCAATTTGTTCCTGAGGTCTATCCAAATCACTGGACGCCCTCCTCGCGCAAAATCTCGTCAATGATAGAGTCAGCAATCGCGTCTTGCTCGACTTGCTCCTCCGGAGTCAACACCGGTTTCCGAAAGCGACGATGTTGCGCCATCTTACGAACGAACAGCGCGTAATCCGGATCACGGAAATCAGCCGTGGAAAAGCCCAAGTCGGCCAGCTCGGCGGACAACCGGCTCAACTCGGCCTCTTCATCTGATGTGCGTGGCGACTTTACAAACAACTCATTACGGCGGAACAGTCGGCGCTCGGTTTCGATGTCCAGCGTGGACGACAATCCAAATAGCTCGCTTTTGAGCAGTCCGGTCACGCCCATGCCCTGCGGGTGTTCATCAGGAATATCCGCCACCGTGCGATTCCCATCACGACGCAGGATGTGCACCTGCTCGCGCTTCAGGCTGCCTACCATCATAGGGTCGTGGGTGGTGATTAAGATCTGCGATTCGCCCTGCACCAGCGCACAATCATCCGATGTCAGCACCCCTTCGATGTCGTCGAAGTAGCGTAGCTTCCAGATTGGGTTCAGGTGCGTGTCGGGCTCGTCGAGCAGGAACAGGCAGTTATCTTCGCGGGTGATGCGCATCAGGCCGAGCACGGTAAGCATTTGCAGCTCGCCTTCGGAAAGCTGGGTGAAGCTAACCTTGCCACCATGCTCGTCGCGCTTCTTAACCGTTATGCGCACCTCGTCGATCAGGTCGCCGATGTAGGCGCCCTCGGCGTACCGAAAAAAGCTGTCGGTACTGCCGACCAGCTCACCCAGCTGCCTGAGTTTGTCCTGGCTGGGTACGAACAGATAAAGCTGCTTCTGTTTCTCTGTACGGCCGCGGAAGTCGATTTGCTTGGTGGCCTCGTGCTCGATGGGGGCCCAAGCCACTTGCCAGAGCTTATCTAGAAACTCGTTGACCACATTGCCGCGGGCATACCAGAAACGCGAGTCGCCCTCGTTTAACTCCTGCTCGTCAAACTTGCCGCCACGACGCTTCTCACGCAATCGGTGTGGTTCTTTCAAAACAAACAGCGCTGACTCCAGCGATTCGATATGCAGGTTCTTCAGCACCTTCTGAAACACGGGATCATCGGAAAGCAAACACGCCAGCAGTACTAACTGGCTATGGCCGCCCCGGCAGTAGAACAGGCGGCGCAAGCGATCGTCGCCCGCTTGATTCAACCGCGACTCGCGACGGCGCTTCGCCGCTTCAACGGCGCGAATCTCGGATTCTGAGCCCGTGAAATTCTCCAGCAAATGCTCCGAAAGCACCTCGTCAGCCGTAATTTCCTGGCGCTGATTGAAGCGCCGCTGATGCTCTTGAAACAACACCTCGATACGCTCATTACGCCCGGAGTAGTAGGCAAAGATATGTGTCGGCAGTAGACGTGGGCCGCGGCGATGGTCAGGAAACTCTTTACCTGGTGGATCGTTCTTTATCAAGTACTCCTGACTAACACGGTCACCATCCACCCAAACAAAAGGACGCTTCTGTTTCGCGGTATCCGCCTCAAGGCGTACCACGTGTCCGCGAATGCTGTACTCCAGCGTGTAATCGAAAGCCGCTTCGCGGTCCAGATCCACGTCACGGAAGATAGTGATCAGCGCTTCGATCAGATTGGATTTGCCGGTGCCATTCTGGCCGATCAGCGCGTGGCTACGAATGGACTTGGGCGGCGCATCTGCTGGAACGCCCACAGCAGGTTGCAAACACGTATTAAAGAAGATGTCGAGATCAAGCAGATTGCGAAAGGCAGGAATACGGATGCGTTGTAATTGCATATCAGGAGCTCACCGTATCAACTTGCTTTTCGCGCATCTCGGCATCGGTGGGTTCCAGAATCCAGCCGTGAGTCACCTCGGTTTTCAGTTGTGCGTAAAAGGCGTCGATATCACCACCGAAGCGCTGCCATAAATCCTTGGCGCTCATCTCACCGTTGTGGCGAGCGAGAAAGGTCGCTAGCGGGGCTTGGGCCTTGATGTCGGGCGCAGTACCCAGACGAAGTAGAGCAATCAGTTCGGTTTGCGGAGCTTTCATGGGTTCCTCCTGTTGTTCAATGGCGATACCAGTGAAGGCTGCCACAGTTGCACTTGCGAGCAATGAAGCCAGGCGCTGCTTTCTCTCCAACTGCTCTTGCCACGCGACTGCTTGCTCTGTCAGAACATCAAGCTTGGCCAAAATTGCTCGTTGTTCATCAAGCGGAGGAATTGGCATTGGAAAGCTTCTGAGCTGCGTCATATTGATCGACGCCAGATTGGTGGTTTGCTTTGAAGCTCCGGCGAAATAGTCGCGGCCAACACCGGAATTGAGCACAAGCTCAACCCATTCATTGAGCAGCGACGACGACGGTACGCGGGCCTTAAACACGTGGTTCTGATGGAGGCAATTTTCCACGCCACCTTGCCAAACGGCAGTGCGACCAACCTTGTCCCAGTCACCACCCTCGGTAATCAGTAAATCACCCTCTTTGACGAGGTACTTATTCAGCTCTTCTTTTCCAATCTGGATAGTCTTCAATGTAGCAAGCTTAAAAAAACCACGTTGAACGTTTGCTACCGCCAGATACGGGCAAGTCACGACATCACGCCCACGCAAATCTCGGCCTTTAGTCACACCACCGATTACGACAGCCACTTTATCGAATGGCGCAATTGCCCAATGCTCGGGGTACACAATTTCAGGCTCTGCAACCGAAATATGCTTCTGGCGTCGCATCAGTCCTGAAGTGATGTATTGGTCGCGCAAGTTATCGCAATCCGCCACGACCTCCTCCATCGGCGAGGGCAATTTAGACGGCAAAGAAAGCAAACCACGGACAGCCATATTTTTGAGTTCTGCAACGAACTCAGCCGTATCCTCTGGAGAATTAAACAACCGCCCGAAGTTATCGGCAAGGCGCGTCCACGTGGCTTTCAGTTCGTAGGGGCTGGTGGCACTGGCGACGGCCTGTAGGGTGGACCGGCGCAGATTGTTTTGCAGTTTGCGGAGGGCTTGCTGTTGCGCTTCCAGGTTGTCGCACAAGGCCATCAGTTCATCGACTTTGGCGACGATACGGGATTGTTCTTCAAGCGGCGGCAGCAGAACTGATAGCTGCTCAAACCTTTCTTTCGTCATATGAGCCATAGAAATGCCATGGCCAGCAGCTTTAATTTCTTGCGTTTTCTCAAGGAGATAGGTGAATAGATAATTCTTGTTAAGCTCCGCACCACTAAATAGATCTAACTTCCAGATGTGATAGTGGTAAATAACTTTATCACCATTCCAAATAAAAGGGCCGAACGAGGCAGACCATGCGTATAGTAAATCTCCGTTTTCACAATACTTATCTTCTTCAAGTTCGAGATTGGAGTAATACCACTTGTCTGACGTAAATAGATTCCCAACCCGAAGAATTGGCGTCCCCGAGTCCAAAAACTCCGACTTCGAATATGCACGCCCATTAAGGACTCGTACTAAATGACAAAGCGGAACATTGACCCAACCACGCGGGAGAGTTTGTGCTGTGGAGGGCAGAAATGAATTAGTCGCAAAAGAGTTAGCTTTCTTTCGGCGCCCAGTTGTGGGACGCTCAATCGCAACACGGCGGATTCTTTCGATCTGTAAAGCTGCCGGTTCAGCAGACTCAAGCTGTTCGACAAGCCTTCCTTGAACCGCAAGAGCAAGAATCAACTCTCTTAGACGTGCAACTCCGTTGGGGGCATTGGCAATATGCCCGAACTCTGTCAAAAACTGCTGCACATCCATCAGGCTTCCTCACCGACAAAGTGATGCGCCAGCGCAGCAGCTAATTCGCTCTTGAGTTGGTTTTCGGTCTCTTCGATTTCGTCCAACAACTTTTTGTATTTCTCCAACAGTAAATCCGGGTCGTGGCTCTCTTCTTCCGGGGCGTTGGGGTTTTTGATATCGAGGTTAAAAATCGGCCAGTAGATCCGATCGCCAGCAGCTTGTGCATCGCGTGCTTGCAGGCGCAGCGGTTCGGCTTGGGCGCGCAGCTGACTGATCTGAGCATCTATCTTTTCGCGATAGGCGGCGTCGGCAGTACCGAACAGGCTCTTGCGTAAATCGCCCGCTTCGCTCTCCAGCGCTGAGGCTTGGTTGTTCAGGACTTCGGCGCGTTGCCAGTGGGGCTTAGCAGCGGCTTCAGCTTGCTCGCGCTTGGTTTTGAAATCGACCTTCCAAGCGAATTCGGTCTCCTCCCGGTCGGCGAAGTCGTTGTCCTCATTGCCCCACCATTCCTTCTCGGATTTGAATTCTTCCAAGCGGATGGGCTTGGTTTTGGAATAGCTTTTGTAGCCCGCTGGATAGGGGTGCTCGTAGAACCAGATAGTGTCGGTGTGGAAGTGTTCAGTACCATCGTCCACCGTGGCACCCTTGGTGAAGAACAGCAGGTTGGTTTTGATAGTGGTATATGGGGCAAATACGCCCTTGGGCAGCCGGATGACGGTATGCAGTTTACAGTCGCGTAGCATCAACTTTTTAAGCGCACCTTTAATGCCATCGCCAAACAGGAAGCCATCAGGTAGCACCACGGCGGCACGGCCGTTTTCTTTCAACAGCTTCTTGATAATGAGCGCCATAAACATATCGGCGGTTTCGCGGGTGCGCAGATCAGCCGGGTAATCGCTACCCACGCCATCATCTTCATAGCCGCCAAAGGGCGGGTTGGTAATGATGCAGTCGACCTTGTTGTTGGCGCTCCATTCGTTCCAGCCGATGCCTAGGGTGTTTTTGTGCTCTATCTGGCTGGGTACATCAATGCCGTGCAGCAGCATATTGGTAGTACACAGCAGGTGGGGCAGTTGCTTTTTTTCGATGCCATAGATCAGTGCTTCAATAGCGCGTTTGTCTTCGGCGCTGGATTTGGCGGTTAGCTGGTTGCGGAAGTGGTCGATTGCAGCGGTCAAGAAGCCGCCCGTGCCGCAAGCTGGATCCATCACAGTCTCACGCTTATCCAGACGCGGGTTGACGCGGTCGGCCATGAAGGCGGTGATGGCGCGCGGAGTATAGAACTCGCCAGCATTCCCAGCGCCGCGTAGGTCGTTGAGCATTTGCTCATAGACATCCCCTAGGCTTGCGCGAGTTTTGAAGTCGTGGAAATTGATGGCATCTTCCAGTTTTTCGATCACCGCCAGCAATTGTGGGCCGGATTTCATGTAGTTATTGGCGTCTTCAAAAACGCTTTTCACCACCTTGTGCTGCAAGCTTTTGCTCGCATCGATCTGGTCTTTGAGCGCAGGAAACAGTTCGTTGTTGACGAACCCGACGATCTCGGTAGGGGTTTTCTGCGGCGCTTTTTTGCCATCCGCTCCAGGAATGTGGGCCGCCCAATTGCGCCAGCGATAGGGATCGGGCAAGGGTGACTGATAGGCAGCGTTATCGTCTTCCCACTCTTCTTCGCGCTGGTCGAACACTTTGAGGAACAGCATCCAGGTGAGCTGACCGAGGCGCTGAGCATCACCGTCGACGCCGTCGTCCTTGCGCATGATGTCCTGAATGGACTTGATAGTGCTGCTGAGATTCATTGAACTCTTCTTCTCTTAACGTTAGGCCCGAGCGCTGCTCAAGCCTGCATCTGTTCGGGTATATCGTAGAGCGCTTGTTCGAGCTCGTGTACGGCTTGAGTGTATTGCTCGACGCTGCCAAAAATGCCGCGCCGGATTTGGGTTTTACTGCCGAACTGATCAAACGGCGGCAACTCCAGCACCTTGACGTCTTCAATGTCTTGCACGCCGTGGTCGGCGAACTTGTCCAGCAAGGCTTCGAGCACGGCACGGGCTTGCTCGCCGTATTTACCGAACACATCGCACTTCTTGACGTTGTTGGCGCGCTCGCGGCGGGTGAGCGGCTTTTGGTCGAAAGCAACGTGAGCGACCAGATCAAAGACATCTAGCTCGCCGCCGTTGACGACCGCCTGCTGTAGTATTTCGAGCGGCACGCCGTGCTCGGCTAGCCCGTCTAATACGGCCTGCTTGCGTTCTGCACTGCTCCAGCGGCGCAGGAAATCGGTCAGGGTGCCGAATTCAGTTTGCAGTGCCTTCTTGATGTCATCCTTCAGAAGAACGCGGTAGTCCTCCGTGAAGAGCTTGCCTTCGGCATCCAGATATTGCGAACGCTCCACCGCCACACGCACGTTGACGTCGTCGATCACGTACTTGGTACGACCATCACCGCTGCCTCCTCCGCCCGTACCACGACCAGTGTCATGCTCCCCCATAGGTTCAGATCCATAGGGTGGTGCCTCCGGATCGCCAGTACCGGGTGGACAGATGTCTTCAGGGGGCACTACGGAATCGTCGGGCTTGGGCTCGTAAACCGCCACCGGCTCACCATCGAAATCCGGGTCGGCGAACAGGCGTGTAGCACCTTTGAAATCCATGATTGTGAAGTACAGTTTCTGGTAGTCCTCACGTAGACGAGTACCACGGCCAATGATCTGTTTGAACTCAGTCATCGAATTGATGTTCTGGTCCAGTACGATGACCTTGCAGGTCTTGGCATCGACCCCAGTGGTCAGCAGCTTAGAGGTGGTGGCAATAACAGGATAGGGCTCATCATTGTCGATGAAATACGAGAGCTGGGCCTTACCTTCGTTGTCATCCCCGGTGATGCGCATGACGTAGCGGCGGTTGCTGGCGGCGGCAGGAATGAGTTTCACCAGCTCTTGCCGCATCCGCTCTGCATGGTCCTGGTCATCGCAAAAAACGATGGTCTTGGCCATTGGATCAATGGCCTTGAGATATTCCCAAACTTTGCTGGCAACAAGCTTAGTGCGCTTTTCAAGCACCAAATTGCGGTCGAAATCCTTGGTGTTGTAATGGCGCTGCTCAACTGCCTGCCCAAGCTTGTCAACCTTGCCTTTTTCGGGTGTATAGCCGACAGCATCAACATCGGTGGCAATACGGATCACCTTGTATGGTGCGAGGAATCCGTCTTCGATGCCTTGCTTAAGCGAGTATGTATAGACCGGGTTACCAAAGTAAGTGATGTTGCTGGCTTCTTTGGTTTCTTTAGGCGTCGCAGTCAAGCCCAGATGGGTGGCACTGCTGAAATATTCGAGCACATCGCGCCAGGCCGAATCCTCAGCAGCACTACCTCGGTGGCATTCATCAATAACGATCAGGTCGAAGAAATCTGCAGGGAACTGCCTGTAGATCTGCTTCCACTCTTCCTTGCCGGTGACAGCCTGATAAAGGGCAAGGTAGATCTCGTAATTCTTCTTGATCTCGCGATTGGTGACCTTGTGCATGATTTCACCAAAGGGAGCGAAATCTTGCTGCATTGTCTGATCGACAAGAATGTTGCGGTCAGCTAAAAAGAGGATGCGTTTTTTTGCCTTGGCTTTCCACATGCGCCAGATGATTTGGAAGGCGGTGTAGGTTTTACCAGTGCCGGTAGCCAGAACCAACAGCACGCGTTGCTGGCCTTTAGCAATCGCTTCGACGGCCCGGTTAATGGCCACTCGCTGGTAGTAACGCGGTTCGCGGCCGCTGCCATCAGTGTAGAACGGCTGTTCGATGAGTTTGACGGCTTCAGGTGCCGCCAACCCCTTCCATTGCTGGTAAAGCGGCCACAATTCATCTAGAGAAGGGAACTCGGTGAGCTGCAGCTCGCGCTCAACGGGCAGCGTGAAACCGGTACGGTCGTGTATCAGAAAGCCATCGCCATTGCTGCTGATGGCAAAAGGAGCATCAAGCATTTCGGCATAGGTCAAAGCCTGTTGCATGCCGTAACCCACTGAAAATTTAGCCTGCTTGGCTTCAACGACGGCAATAGGGACATTCGGTCTTGCGTAGAGAACGAAGTCAGCACGCTTGGGGCCACCTTTGGCATCGGGACTTTTGACGCGAGAAGCAAGCTTGCCTCGCACCATGACGCGACCATCGGTGAGGCCGACCTCTTCACGGAATTGATGCTGGTGCCAACCTGCCTGCTGAATGGCTGGCATTATGAACTTGGTGCAAATATCCCGCTCAGACAGCTGCCTCTTGTCCATGATGCGCCACCCCAGATGAAAAACCTTTCAAGTACAGACTATCGTGCAGCAAATCTCAATTGGCAACCAATTGGCAACCAAAAAATAGCAAAACGCATAAATGACTTAGCCCGGTCCTTTTGGGACCGGGCTAAGTCATTGAGTTATATGGTCGGGACGGAGTGATTCGAACACTCGACCCCTAGCACCCCATGCTAGTGCGCTACCGGACTGCGCTACGCCCCGACTAGGCGTGTTACTGGGTTCGCTTCGCAACGAAGCGATCAGGAATATACCGCAAGCTTTTGAAATGTGGAAGTATTTTAAAAGCCTGAATCATTTTTTCAAAACCACCAGCACATCTTCCAGTTCGGAGATCATCTGGCGGATCAGTTGCTTGTACTGGGTGGTGTCGTCTTTGGCTTCATCACCGGACATACGCTGGCGCGCGCCGCTGATGGTGAACCCCTGATCGTAAAGCAACGCACGGATCTGTCGGATCATCAGCACATCCTGGCGCTGATAATACCGACGGTTCCCGGTGCGTTTGACGGGGTTGAGTTGAGGAAACTCCTGCTCCCAATAGCGCAGCACGTGCGGTTTTACCGCACAAAGCTCGCTGACTTCACCAATGGTGAAGTAGCGTTTGCCTGGGATGACGGGTAGCTCGTCGTTATGACTTGGTTCCAGCATAAGCCTCAACTCGGGCCTTCAGCTTCTGCCCTGGACGAAAGGTGACCACACGGCGAGCCGTGATCGGGATTTCTTCTCCCGTTTTTGGATTGCGGCCAGGCCGCTGGCGTTTGTCCCGCAGATCAAAATTGCCGAAACCGGACAATTTGACCTGTTCGTTGTCTTCCAGAGCGTGTCTGATCTCTTCAAAAAACAGCTCGACCAATTCCTTGGCCTCGCGCTTGTTCAGACCCAACTCTTCGTACAGACGTTCCGCCATCTCAGCTTTCGTCAAAGCCCCCATACGTCACTTCCTTAACGTGGCGTTCAACCTTTGTTCGAGCGAGGTGAGGATATTTTGTGTCGTGGCATTCACCTCATCGTCATTAAGAGTGCGCGATGGATGCTGCCAGGTCAAGCCAACTGCAAGGCTTTTTCTATGCGGATCAATGCCTTTACCCTGATAGACGTCAAATAGCCTGAGGTCTGTCAGCCATTCCCCTGCATTTTCACGGATTACATCCAGAACAGCAGTAGCGGCGACTTCACGATCGGCGATCAGGGCCAGGTCACGACGCACTTCAGGGAAGCGCGACAACTCGCTGAATTTAGGCATCTTGCCCGAGGCCACCTCGGCCAGCACCAGTTCGAAGACGAAGACCGGGCGGTCGAGACCAAGGGTTTTCGACAGTTCCGGGTGGATGGCGCCGACGAAGCCCACCAGACGACCCTCGCGCTCGATACGCGCAGTCTGACCTGGGTGCAGCGCCGGGTGGTTGCCTGGCACAAATGTGAAGTCGTCCAGTGCACCGGCAAAACCCAGTACCGCTTCCACGTCAGCTTTAACGTCGAAGAAGTCCACGGCATCCCGGCCTTGCGCCCAGCCTTCCGGCAAGCGGCTGCCGCAAACAACACCGGCCAGCATCGGCTCTTGCTTCAGGCCGTCGAGTTGACCGACAAACCGCAGGCCGCTTTCAAACATGCGCACGCGGTCTTGCTGACGGTTCAGGTTATGGGAAAGGGCTTTCACCAGGCCTGGCCACAGGGATGAACGCATGGCGGCCATGTCGTTGGAGATCGGGTTGGCCAGCACCAGCGGCTCGACGCCCGGGTTGAACAGTTCGAACTGCTTCGGATCGATGAAGCTGTAGGTCACCGCTTCCTGATAGCCACGGGCGACCAGCAGACGACGCAGCTCAGGCAGGTGCGCACGCGCTTCTGCCTTGGGTTGCGGCGCCAGGCGCGCTTGCGGGTAACGAACCGGCAGGCGGTTGTAACCGTACAGGCGAGCCAACTCTTCGATCAGATCGACTTCCAGGCTGATATCGAAGCGATGGCTTGGCACTTCAACATGCCACTGCCCTTCCCCACCCGCAGAAATGTTCAACCCGAGGGCCGACAGCAGTTGTTCGATTTCAGACGGGGCGATGACCAGGCCAAGCATTTGCTCAACGCTTTTGGCGCGCAGGGTGATCGGCGCAACGGACGGCAGATGCTGTTCGCTGACAATCTCAGTGATCGGGCCGGCTTCGCCACCGGTGATTTCCAGCAGCAGGCCAGTGGCGCGCTCCATGGCTTCACGGGCGAGCTTCCAGTCCACACCGCGCTCATAGCGATGTGACGCATCGGTGTGCAGGCCGTAGGAGCGGGCCTTGCCAGCGATAGCAATCTGGTCGAAGAACGCACTTTCAAGGAATACGTCTCGCGTGGTCGCGGACACACCGCTGTGCTCGCCCCCCATCACACCGGCAATCGCCAGGGCGCGGGAATGGTCAGCGATCACCAGGGTGTCGGCGCGCAGGCTGACTTCCTGGCCGTCGAGCAGAACCAGCTTCTCGCCTTCTTCGGCCATGCGCACGCGAATGCCGCCATTGATTTCAGCGAGATCGAAAGCGTGCAGCGGCTGGCCCAGTTCAAGCATCACGTAGTTGGTGATATCGACGGCCGCGTCGATGCTGCGCACGTCGGCGCGACGCAGGCGCTCAACCATCCACAGCGGGGTTGGCCTGGACAGGTCGACGTTGCGGATCACACGCCCCAGGTAACGCGGGCAGGCGTTTGGTGCCAGTACTTCGATCGGTCGTACTTCATCGTGCACCGCAGCCACTGCGGCCACCACTGGACGAGTGACTGGCGCGTTGTACAGCGCGCCCACTTCACGTGCCAGGCCAGCCAGGGACAGGCAGTCGCCACGGTTCGGAGTCAGGTCGACCTCGATGCTGGCGTCTTCCAGCTCCAGGTAGACGCGAATGTCCTGGCCCACTGGCGCATCGCCCGGCAGTTCCATCAGGCCGTCGTTGCCCTCGCCTACTTGCAGCTCCGCCTGGGAGCACAGCATGCCGTTGGACTCGACGCCACGCAGCTTGGCTTTCTTGATCCTGAAGTCGCCCGGCAGTTCGGCACCGATCATGGCGAACGGGATCTTCAGGCCCGGGCGCACGTTAGGCGCTCCGCACACGACCTGGAACGTTTGTGCGCCATTGCTGACCTGGCACACACGCAATTTGTCAGCATCGGGGTGTTGCTCGGTGCTCAGCACCTCGCCCACCACCACGCCACTGAAAACACCGGCGGCCGGCGTAACGCTATCGACCTCAAGACCGGCCATCGACAGACGCGCAACCAGCGCATCGCGATCTACCTGCGGGCTTACCCAGCCGCGCAGCCATTGTTCACTGAATTTCATCCTGCTCTCCTAAAGATTCGTTACGACTAGCGAAATTGCGCGAGGAACCGCAAGTCGTTGTCGAAGAACAGACGCAAGTCGTTCACGCCGTAACGCAGCATGGCCAGACGCTCAACGCCCATGCCGAAGGCAAAGCCCGAGAACTCTTCCGGATCGATCCCGGACATGCGCAGCACGTTGGGGTGAACCATGCCGCAGCCCATCACTTCCAGCCAGCCAGTCTGCTTGCAGACGCGGCAGCCTTTACCGCTGCACATCACGCATTCCATGTCGACTTCTGCGGATGGCTCGGTGAACGGGAAGAATGATGGACGGAAACGCACCGCCAGCTCTTTCTCGAAGAACACTCGCAGGAACTCTTCGATGGTGCCCTTGAGGTCGGCGAAGTTGATGTCGCGATCAACCAGCAGGCCTTCGACCTGGTGGAACATCGGCGAGTGGGTGATATCTGAGTCGCTACGGTACACACGGCCTGGGCAGACAATGCGGATCGGCGGCTTGTTCGCTTCCATGGTGCGGACCTGTACCGGCGAGGTATGGGTGCGCAACAGCATGTTTGCATTGAAATAGAAGGTGTCGTGCATCGACCGGGCCGGGTGATGGCCTGGGATGTTGAGCGCCTCGAAGTTGTGATAGTCGTCTTCGACCTCAGGGCCTTCGGCAATGCCGTAGCCGATGTGGGTGAAGAACTGCTCGATGCGTTCCAGAGTCCGGGTGATCGGATGCAGACCGCCCGAGGCCTGGCCGCGACCAGGCAGGGTTACATCAATGGACTCGGCGGCGAGTTTGGCCGCGAGATCGGCCTCCTCCATGGTCGCCTTGCGCGCATTGAGCACCTCTGTGACACGCTCCTTGGCAACGTTGATCAGCGCGCCGACTTGCGGGCGCTCTTCAGCCGGCAAATTTCCCAGGGTCTTCATCACCTGAGTCAATTCACCCTTTTTGCCAAGGTAGTGAACCCGGATTTGCTCCAGGGCATTGATATCTTCAGCGCTTTGCACAGCCTCAAGAGCTTGAGCGACGAGCGCGTCCA